>Ga0207683_10000038_pt1 | contig 100875 bp, 102 predicted proteins | sample KBSM73metaG_FD_184333 | JGI IMG/M metagenome (GOLD analysis project Ga0207683, IMG submission 184333) | Miscanthus rhizosphere microbial communities from Kellogg Biological Station, Michigan, USA - KBS M7-3 metaG (SPAdes) (version 2) | ecosystem: Host-associated > Plants > Roots > Rhizosphere...
CGATTCAAGTTTCACGAGGGCAAGGTCGAGGAGTTCAAGCGCTTGTCCGCTCAGGCCATGGAGATCGCGCGGACTAAGGACAGCGGCACGCTTCAGTACGCCGTCTACTTCAACGACGATCAGTCCGAGTGCATCGTCCTCGAGCGGTACAGGGACTCCGAGGCGCTCACCGAGCACGCTGCGCACCTTGGCGACTTATCTGAGGCGATCCTTGCGACGGGCTTCGTCTCCGGCGAACTCCTCGGTGAGCCGAGCGCAGATCTCCGAGCGAAGATGGCCGACACCGTGGTCCTTCTCTACACGCCCTATCTGTCGATGTAGACACTGCCGGACGGGCGCATGATCCGCCAGCTCGAGCTTTCTGGTGGATATTCCGCAGGGTGGTCCACGCGAGTCGTCTGAGCTGCAGGAGTCGCCTGCAACAGTCTCGCGGGCGGCGTCTACTAGGAAAGCACGCGCTCGAGCGCCGAGCGATCCGTCGCCTCGCCGTGCGCGGGCAGTACGAGCTCGACCGGCAGGTCGAGCAGCGGACGGAGCCGTCGGACGACATCGTCGCGCGTCACGTGCGTACGACCGCCGAGCTGGATGTCCAGTCCGTCGCCGAAGTCGGCGAGCGAGTCGCCTGTGACGATCGCGTTAATCGACGGCAGCCAAAGAATGAGATCGTTGTCCTCGCGGCCAGCGTACGCGTTGATCCCGAACGGCCACGCTCCGGGACCGTGGAAGTGTGCTTCGCCTTCGCCCCTACGCAGCCACGCGAGGTCATCACTCTCCATGCCGCGCACGCGGTCGGCGTCGATGCCGAACTTCTCGACCCAATCCTCCCAGGTGTCTGCGGGCGGCGTGTGCACCGGGAGACCAAGCCGGCGGGCGTCTCGCTCGTGGTACGGCGCGGTCAGGACGACGGCGGTCGCGCGCTCGCGCAGCTCGCCGGGAACGGAGAGGGGATCGAACAACAGGAAGTCGTCGCCGAGCGCGATCCCGTACGACGAGACGAGCTCGGGCCACCACTGTTCCTCGTCCCAGTCGGGATGCGGCGATTGCCAATGCCAGACACCGGGGCGCAGCTCAGGCATGGGCGCATCTTATGTGTGCGGGCATCTGTTCCAATTTATGACGCCACGCAGCTATTTCTTCCGTTTCGCAGCGTTGAATGCGACAGCGGCGCGAATGAGCTCTTTGAACGCCGGTTCGTCAATCGCGTCGTCTTCGCGAATGTCGATGGCTCGTCGGGTATTGCCCCCGAGGCTCGAATTGAAGAGTTGAGCGGGGTCCTTCAGTGAGGCACCGTGAAAGAAGGTCAGCTTTACGACCTGTTTGTACGCTTCGCCGGTACAGATGCCCCCATCGTGGGACCACACCGGAGTTCCCGGGGACGACTCTTTCACCCATTTCCATTCCTCGACGACCTCAGGGTCCGCTTCGTGGATGAGCGCACGCATTCGTTTCAACACCGACCCGCGCCAATCATCGAGTTCCCGAATGCGCTGATCGATCATCGAGGAGGCCGAGTTTTCCATGACGACCATGCTAGCCGCGGCCCGGTGACACCTCCTCGGCAGCGAGGTATGTGCAGCCGACCGGGCCGCAGTGGATGACGGCCGGTGGGTTTTTCTCGTCGAGGATCTTGAGCAGCTCGGTTCTTCCGTCGGTCTCGAGCGCGTGCCTCGTGTCTTCGTGCAGACCTCGCGGGTCGCTCGACCACGCGGTGCCGCTGATCTCGATCACCAACCGCGCGATCTGGTCACCGCGCTTTATCTCCCACAGCCAGCCACGGGCGTCAGCGCCCGCGCGCTCGTGCCTGCCGAGGTTGGCGCTGATCTCCCAGCGGTCTACGTGCGTCGGTAGACACCTGCGGTTCGTGTTAGCAACCCCTCGTCGACCAGGCAGCGGCGGAGTGATGCGTAGTCCTCGTGGAATTGGCCAAGGAGATCATTGACCTCCGCCTCGGCATAGTCGGTCCCCTCGTCGAATCTGGCTGCGAGGTACTCCAAGACCAAACGCCGTTGCGACGCGCGCACGGGCAGCGCCTTCAGGCGGCCGTCCTCGACGAAATTCCATAGGACAGACGCCTGCTCGGGAGTCGCGCCGGGAAGCTCACGACGTCTCGGAGGCCGGGAGCGGGCTGCCTCCCGAAACGGGGTTAGGTCGACGTGCAGCCCGTTTCGATCCTCGACGACGCCGGCCGCGATCAGCCGCGGAAGGGCGCGCTGGACCTCGCCCGGAGCGAGGCCTCCTGTCTTGGCTACGTCGTCGATCGTCCGCGCACCGAGCGCAATCGCCGCGACAACGCGCAACCGATCTTCGTCGCCAAGGAGGCCGGTGAGGGTCGCCGCCATCACGGCACACACGATACTCGCGTCAATCAGGAAGCAGCGGCACGGTGAGCCCCGGCTTCCGACCGAGCAGCACGCCGCGGGTGATCGCCGCCAGGCCGAACCGGTTTCGGATCTCGTCGACCGCGGCGTCGAGCGCCGCCAAGTCGTCAACATCGAACGGAAACGTGAGCTGTGCCGGGCAATCGTTCTCGAGGTTTCCGACCGCCACGCCGACCAGGGTGAGACCTCGGCGCTCGATCATTGGCACCGCGGCCGCCAGCAATCCTCGCGCAGTGTCTGCGATCACCTGCGTCTGGGCCGTCGGCCGCGTCATCGTGAACGAGCGTGTGGCGCGCGAGAAATCGTCGAAGCGGAGACGCAGGACGACGGTCCGGCCGATGCGGTGAGCTGCACGCATCCGCCGCGTGACGCGATCGACGAGGCTCAGCAGGATCGTGTCGACCTCGTCGAGTGACTTGCGGCGACTGCCGAGTGCGCACTGCGAACCGATCGAGCGCCGGCGAGGGCGCACCTGCACCGGCCGCGGATCGCGGTTGTGCGCGAGCGCATAGAGGTGACGCCCGGACGCGCGACCGAGAATCGTCACGAGTACGCCCTCGGACATCTGGGCAACCTCCCCGACGGTCGTGATTCCGAGACGCCTCAGTCGCTCGGAGGTCACCGCACCGACACCCCAGAGCCGCTCGATCGGGAGCGGATGGAGAAACTCGAGCTCCCGCTCGGCCGGTACGACCAGCAGGCCGTCCGGCTTCGCAACGCCGCTCGCCACCTTGGCGAGAAACTTCGTCCTCGCGACGCCGACGGTGATCGGCAGACCGACGCGCTCGCGAACGTCGCGCCGCAGCCGCGCTGCGATCTCGCTCGGACTGCCGGACAGCCTCCTCAGGCCGCGCACGTCGAGGAAGGCCTCGTCGATCGACAGGCCTTCGACCAGCGGTGTCGTGTCTTCGAACACGCGATAGATCGCCTTGCTCGCTTCGGCATACGCCGACATGCGCGGCGAGACGACGACGGCGCGCGGGCACAGTCGCCGCGCCCGCGCTCCACCCATCGCCGTGCAAACCCCGTACGCCTTCGCCTCGTAGCTCGCCGCAAGCACCACGCCGGCGCCGACGATCACCGGGCGACCACGCAGACGCGGGTCGTCTCGCTGCTCGACCGATGCGTAGAAGGCATCGGCGTCTGCGTGCAGGATCGTCGGTTCGATTGACACGAACACATGTTCGCAAAGATCGGCCCTCCGGGATGGCGAACATCTGAACTTTCCGACGTATCTGGACGCGCTCGTGTGCCCGCGCGATCCGCCTCAGACCCGCGCGCCGGTGGTTAACTATTCGGTTCAATCTCGAGGAGGACCAATGACGGATGACGCGCAGATTCACGAGACGATCGAGGCACTCGTTGCGGAGGAACGGCGTCTCTGGGAGGACGAAGCCAGAGGCGGCAACGTCGAAGCGGATCGCAAGAAGCTTGCCGAGGTGAAGGTCTCACTCGACAGATGCTGGGATCTCCTGCGCCAACGGCGAGCCCTGGAAGAGCAGCGGCTCGACCCGGACGCAGCTCAAGCGCGTGACGAGACCGTCGTCGAGAACTACCTGCAGTAGGCTCGTCCGGTGGATCCTGAGCGTGCACGTGAGCTGCTGGCTGCCGAGCGCAAGCGGATCGAGCGTTCGCTTTCGCAGCGCGCCCACGAGGATCCCGGAGACTCGACGGACGCGGACGATCCCGGAAATCAGGGAACCGACCTCTACCAGGACGAGTTCGACGAGAGTCTTGCGGACGACCTGCGCGAAGACCTTGACGCGCTCGAGCGCGCCGAGGCGCGTCTCGCCGCCGGGACGTACGGCCTCTCCGTCGAAAGCGGCCAACCGATCCCGGATGAGCGCCTCGAGGCCCTGCCGACGGCCGAGCGGACCATCGAGGAAGAGGAAGCGCACTAGGGATCGCTGACGGCGGTACGAGTGCCCGACCGGGAACATCGTCGGGGGTCCGGTCGTTTATATAACTGCGGCTTTAGAAAGTGTCTGTGCGAAGCCGCCTTCAGCTAAGGAGGAACATCTTTTGACTCAGCAGCCCACTCTCTATCTCGTCGACGTCCACTGTTCTTCGTGCGGAGCGACCTTCGTTACCCGCTCGACCGCAGAGACGATCTCGGCTGACGTCTGCTCGAATTGCCATCCCGCCTACACTGGCAAGGCCCGCACGCTGGCCGGTAGCGACCGCATCGAGCGCTTCAACGAGCGCCTCGCCCGCGCGTCCGGCTAGCTAGCTTCGGTCCGCGAGCGCGCCGCGGCCGCGTACGAATCGCCGCTTGGCGTCCCCGCTCGCGGGACGCCGGCGGCGGCGTAGGCGTCTTCCTCGTCCAGGGTCTCGTGCTCGAGCAAGGCAGTCGCAAGGGAATCGAGCTTGCCGCGATTCTGCTTGAGAAGCGCCACAACCTGCTGGTGCGACTCGTCGACGATGCGCCGGATCTCGTCGTCTACGCGTTGCTGCGTCGACGACGAGACGTCGGACGCGCCCGGCAACAGGGGGCCGGAGCCGTCGCGGGGGATGACCGCGATCGGGCCGATTGCCGGGCTCATGCCCCAGCGTCCCACCATCTGGCGTGCGATCTCGGTGAGCTGCTGGATGTCCGACTCGGCGCCGGTACTGATCTCGTCGTAGACGACCTCTTCCGCGGCCCGGCCGCCGAGCGCGACCTTGATCCTCGCCACGACCTCGGGCTCGCTGTAGTTGAAGCGGTCGCTGTCAGGTGCAGCGAAGGTGACGCCGAGCGCCAGCCCGCGCGGGATGATCGAGATCTTGCGCACGGGATCGGCGCCCTTGGTGAGCATGCCGACGATCGCGTGACCGGCCTCGTGGTACGCGGTGCGGCGGCGGTCTTCGGGGCTGATCATCACCTGCCTCTCCGCGCCGAGCACGATCCGCTCGAGCGCGTCCGTGAAGTCAGATTCGGTGACGGCATCGTGCTCGCGCCGAGCCGCGAGGAGCACCGCCTCGTTGACTAAGTTTGCGAGATCCGCGCCGACCATGCCCGGCGTCGTGGCAGCGATCCCCCCGAGATCGACGTCCGGCGCGAGCGGAACTTTGCGCGTATGCACCTTGAGGATCGCCTCGCGGCCAACACGGTCGGGCGGCTGCACGGCAATGCGGCGGTCGAAGCGCCCCGGACGAAGCAGAGCCTGGTCGAGGACGTCGGGCCGGTTGGTCGCGCCGATGACGATCACGCTCGTGGACGAGTCGAACCCGTCCATCTCAGTGAGGATCTGGTTCAACGTCTGCTCGCGTTCGTCGTTGCCGCCGCTGAAGCCGGCAACTCCAGACGTCCGTGACCGGCCGATCGCGTCGAGCTCGTCGATGAACACGATCGCAGGCGCCGCCTCCTTCGCCTGCGTGAAGAGGTCGCGCACGCGTGACGCCCCGACGCCGACGATCGCCTCGACGAACTCGGAAGCCGCCAGCGAGAAGAACGGAACGTCCGCCTCCCCCGCGACCGCCCGCGCGAGCAGCGTCTTGCCCGTTCCCGGCGGACCGGAGAGGAGGACTCCGTGCGGGATGCGGCCGCCGAGCTTCTGGTACTTCTCCGGGTGACGGAGGAAGTCGACAACCTCCGTCAGCTCGCCCTTCGCCTCGTCGATCCCCGCGACGTCCGCGAACGTGATCTTGTCGCCACTCGGTTGGTAACGACGTGCGCGCGAGCGACCGAACGAACCGAGAACGTTCTGCACGTTGCCCGCGCGGCGCATGATCCAGAAGAGAAGGAAGATGAAGAGGATCGTCGGCCCAAAGCCGAGGAGCAAGTTCTGCCACCACGGCGCTCCGCTGTCGAGCGGCTGCGCATTCACGACGACGCGCTTCTCCTGCAGCAGCCGAGACAGTGCGTTGTTGTCGGCAAAGGCAGGGATCTCCGTCCGGAAGCGCAGCGTCGGCTTCGACCCCGCGTACCGCTGTTTCTGCGTGAAGGTCCCCTGGATCGCCGTTCCCTTCGAGGTGATGTCCTTGACGTGGCCGTCCGTCACCTGTTGCAGGAAGAACGGGCTGTACGGGACCCGGATGCGCGACGCCGGCTGCGTTGCGCGCGAACCGAGGTAGAAGTTGAAGCCGAGCAGGATGACGGCGAAGATGATCCACCCGCGTGTCGGGCGAAAACGCGGCGGCTGCGGTGAGGTCGGCGAGGATCCGCGCGCCCCCGGCGCCGTGCTTGCCCGTTTGGGCTGATCGTTTCGCTCCGCCATCAGGCAGCGCAGCCAATCGGAACGTTCCGAAACACGACCTGAGATTCTCCCCGATTCGGGCCTTCATGCCTCATGAGGTGGCCACGAGCTCCTGATACTCGGGATGCTGCTGGATGTAACGGGCGATGAAGGGGCAGAGGGGCACCACGACGAGCCCTTTCCCACGCACGTCTTCGAGTGCGGCCTCTGCGAGGCGGTTGCCCAGTCCGCGGCCCTCGTACGACTCGTCGACCTCGGTGTGTATGAAGACAATGCGGTCGTTTCGGCGTCGGTAGGCGGCAAAGCCGATGACCCGTCCTCCGAGCCGGAGCTCGTAGCGGCTCGCCTCGGGTGAGTCGACGACCTCGGCCTGTGTCAACGCGTCAGGCACGAAAGCCGACCTTCTTGTGCGTGCCGTCGCAGAAGGGCTTGTTTCCCGATTGCCCACACCGACAGAGCGCAGCCCGCTCACCCTCGTAGAGAACGGCTCCGTCCGCGTCGAGAATGCGCACGCCGCCTGAGAGGAGCAGCGGTCCGTTTGCGGACGCACGGACCTCGAGCGGCTGCTGTCGCCTCGGCTGCGGAACCCCGATCCTGCGCGTGCGCAGGGCACCGGATGGACAACGCGCGACCGCGGCTTCGACTTCGTCCGCCGTCGCCGCATCGACCTTCACCCACGGCCGACGGCTGTCGTCGAACACCTGCGGCAGCGAACGAACGCAGTTCTGCGAATGGAAGCAGAGGCGCGGTTCCCACTCGACCACGATCTCGTCGGTCGCGTACTCCTTCGTGAGGGTGTCGCGGTTCGAGCTCATCCTCGCCTCTCAGTTCGTCCCACCCCGTGACGTTAGCGCTGCGCGGTCAGGCTAGGGCGATTGGCTCCCCGCGTCGCGTCCGTGCTCGATTCGGTAAACGATCGGCTCCGCCCATTCGCCGTAGGAGCGCATCTTGGCGGCCGCCCGCTCGACGTCGTACGCCGTTCTGCGAAGGGCGATGTCGCCATCCTGGTAGAGCGCCCAGGCTGCGCGGGTGTCACCGTCGAGCGGCGCGCCGACGCTACCCGGGTTCACGAGCAGCGTGCCGTTCGGCCCTGGTCGCCGGAACTGCTGGTGACTGTGGCCGAAGAGGATCGTCCGATCCGACTCGCCGACGAGGAGGCGTTCTTCGCCCTCCTGCGCTTCGGGCGCGAAGCTATCGATGTCGGAAAGCGGCGAGCCGTGGCAGACGAGGATGCCGTCCAGCTCGGCCTGCACCGGCAACGCGTAGAACCGATCGACGAGCTCGGGGCCGAGGGCCTCGCGCGCCGCGGTCAATCCCGTCGCGAGGAACTCCTGGACGCTCTCCGGGACTTCTGGCCGCTCGAGCAGCCAGCGTTCGACGTTGCCGCGAATGCGAACCCTGGCCGGCAGGCCCTCGAGCAGCTCTGCAGTCTCGCGCGGCCATGGCCCCATCGATGAATAGTCACCGCCGAGCAGGTACGACGTCGCCCCGGCGGCCTCGGCGTCCGCCAGCACGGCTTCGAGTGCGACGAGGTTGCCGTGGATGTCGTACAGGAAGGCTGTCGGCGAATCGTTCACGGCGCGTCGATCAGCTCAGCCGACCGGCAAGGCATTCGCGGCCGGATCCCAGAGACGGAATCCTCCGACAAACGCGTTCGTGTTGGCGCCGAGCCGAGCGTTTGCAGGTAGGTCAGCGAGCTTCTTCGTGTTTCCACCGCCGAGCACGACGTAGTCCGGCTCGAGCGCCGCCGCGAGTCGGTCCACTGTCTCCGCGACCGCCGCGCGCCATTTCTTCTTACCGAGACGCTCCAGCCCGCGCTCGCCGACGTAGTCCTCGAAGGTCGCCTTTCGAAAAGGCAGATGGGCCAGTTCCATCGGTTCCACGACGCCGTCGATAACAAGAGCCGTTCCCAGTCCGGTACCGAGCCCGAGAAACAGCATCTTGCCTCCCTCGTAGCTCCCGAGCGCCTGCATCGCAGCGTCGTTGATCACCTTCGTCGGCTTGCCGAAAGCCTCTGAAAAGTCAAACCCGATCCAACCCGGGCCGAGGTTCACCGGGTCCCTCACCACACGGCCGCCGTGGACCGGGGCCGGAATCCCCACCGAGACGGCTCCGTACGGCCAGTCCTCGGTCAACGCAACGATGCGCCTGACCATCTCCTTGGGCCCGAGATCCGAGCCGGACTCGAAACGGCGGACCTCGTGCTCGCCACCCGAGAGCAGCAGCTTGACGTGAGACCCGCCCACATCGACAGCGAGGATCTTTTGCTCAGAGTCGTTCGACATCGGCCGTTCGCGACCGAGTCTACGCCGCCCCTGCTCTCACTAGCTCGGCAAGGCGATCACGCACGCGCTCGATCTCGACCCCGTACATGTGCAGCTCATCGTGGCCCGCCCCACGTGTCTCCTGCACCTTTCGCACGAGCACGAGGCCCTTCAAGTGCAGCACAAGGTCGTCGAGCTCGCGGAAACCGTCCGCCAATCTGCCACTGCTGTCGCGCGCGGCCGGCATCATGCTGCCTCTTCGAACGCGAACGCCTCGGTGTCGACTGGCGCAGCCTCCATGGGGGCCGACCTCACGAGCGTGACTGCGACGAGCGCACCGAAAACCAGCAGACCGGTGAGCACGTAGAGGCCGGTCTTGAAACCGTGGTCGAGAGCGACGCCGCTGACCGCACTGACGGCGGAATGACTGTTCACATAGTTGCTCGTCGATGTGGCCGCGATCGCGCTCACCGCGGCAATGCCGATCGCACCGCCGATCTGGCGGCTCGTGTTGATCAGACCGGAAGCGACGCCGGCATCGGCGCGCTCAACTCCGGTGAGGCCGGCGATCGTCACCGGGACGAACGAGAGCCCCATGCCGGCGCCGCCGAGGACGAACGCCGGAAAGAGATCCCAGAAGTAGTGCCCGTCGACGGGCAGCCGCGTGAGCCACGCGACTGACAAGGCCGATGCGACCAGTCCGGCAGTGAGCGTCGGGCGGACGCCGAAACGTCCCACTACGACCTGGGCGACATTCGACGTCACGACGACCGCGAGTGCGAAGCCGACGAAGGCCACGCCGCTCTCCACGGCCGAGTAATGCAGGACATCCTGGAGATAGAGCGTCAACAGGAAGAACTCGGAGAATGCAACCGCCCCCACGATTGCCATTGCGACGTTTGCTCCGGAGAGCGTGCGCGAACGGAAGATCCGCAGTGGCAGGAGCGGTGACGGCGAGCGCAGCTCGATGACGACAAAGGCGAGGATGAGAGCTGCAGAACCTGCGAGGAGCGTTAGCGTCGTCGTGGCAGTCCACCCGTCGGTGGTCGCGCGCGTCATCGCGTAGACCAGCATCATTAGACCGGCGGTGACGGTGGCAGCGCCGGGAAGGTCGAAGTGACGGTGCGCGACGTCTGCACGGCTCTCCTTCAGGAGCAGCGGCGTCAGCGCGATTGCGGCGATGCCGACCGGCACGTTGATGAAGAAGATCCAGGACCAGCTCAGGTACGACGTCAGGACGCCGCCGAGCAAGACGCCGGCGGCGGCGCCGCTCCCGGACGCAGCGCCGTAGATGCCAAGCGCGAGGTTGCGCTCACGGCCTTCCGCGAACGTGGTCATCAGCAGCGAGAGTGCCGCCGGCGCGAGCAGCGCCCCACCGAGGCCCTGCACCGCCCGGAAGGTGATCAGCGAGCCCTCCGACCAGGCGAGCCCGCACAGGAGCGAGCTCACGGCGAAGAGCGCAAGCCCGAACACGAACAGCCGGCGGCGTCCGAAAAGATCGGCCAAGCGGCCGCCCAGGAGCAGGGTGCCCCCGAAGAAGATGGCGTAGGCCGAGATCACCCACTGGAGGTTGGGTTGCGAGAACCCGAGGTCCGACTTGATCGAGGGCAGGGCGACGTTCACGATCGCGACGTCGAGAATGACCATGAATTGCGCAGTGACGATCAGCGCGAGGGCGCTCCAGCGCCGATCAGTCTTCGTGAAGATACTCACTAATTGTCCTCCAAAATCATTGACTTGGACAACGTTATACCACAACAACCGTTGGACGCGCTACACTCTTTTCCATGAGCACCATCAGCCCCAAGACAAGCGTCCCCCGCCCAGCTCCCCGGCTTCCGGAGGAGCTCGTCGCCTCGCCGACCTTCCTCATCAAGCGGCTTGGCTTCGCGGCGAAGGAGCGGGCGATGGCGGCCTACGAGGAGACAGGTCTTCACCCCTACCACCACGCGATCCTCATCGTGCTCGACGAGGGCTCGCACGCGAACCAGGGGTCGATCGCCGATGCGCTCGGTTACGACCGCGGGCAACTGGTGGGAATGCTCGACGAGCTCGAAGAGCGTGAGCTCGTGGAACGTCGCCGCGATCCGGACGATCGCCGCCGGCACCTCGTCCGCCTCACTTCGGAGGGGAAGCGAGCGCTCCGCCGGTTCCGCGCGCTCGCCCGCCAGCTCGAGGATGAGTTCCTCGCTCCGCTGAACGAGGACGAGCGGGCGCACTTGCACGGTCTCTTGCTCCGCCTGGCAGAGAAGCACGAATCCCGCTGCGCAATCCTTTCGGCCGACTCGTCGAAGCCCTAGACGCTTAGACTCGCCGCGTGTTCGACTACGCGGAGCGGCAACGGCGGCTGGCCGCGCGCATGGAAGCTGAGGATGTCGACGTCCTCTTTCTCGCGCCCTCGGCCGACCTGGAGTACCTCACGGGTGTCGAGCGGCAGATCCCGAACTTCGGTGAGGCCTCGTACGCGAACGGCTGGGTGACGGGAGCCTTCTTCACGCCGAAGAGCGACCCCGTCTTCCTCTTCCCGCGCATGTTCGCCGCCTTCGACCTGCACGAAGATCCAGAAGGCGAGGTTCTCGTCGTCAACGAGATGGACGACGGCTTCGGAATGTTCGAACGGGCCGCGCGGGGCCTTGGCTCCAAGGGCACGGTTGCCGTCGGCGACCGCGTCTGGGCCGAGACCACGCTGAACCTTGGTCGCGTCCTCGGCTTCGATCGCCTCCGTGCGAGCTCGACGCTGGTGAACGAGCTCCGCAGGGTCAAGACACCCGAGGAACTGGAGGCGATGGGACGGGCGATCCGGACGGTCGAGGAGGCGATGGCCGCAGCGACACCGCTCGTCGTCCCCGGCGCGACCATGGCCCAGCTGGCCGAGTCGATCGAGCACGAACTGCGTGCAGCGGGGTCGCGCACGACCTCCTTCGCCACGCACATCTTCACCGGCCTGGGCGACGGCGAGCTCGACTCGACCACCGAGACGGCGCACGAGCCGATGCCGGAAGGAACGTCGGTCATGTTCGATTTCGGCGGCGTCGTTGACGGCTACTGCTCGGACTTCGGACGCACGATCTACTGCGGCGATCCTCCCGACGATTACCGCGAGGCCTACGAGGTCATGCTCGCCGCCTACGAGGCCGGTCGTAAGGCTGCCGCCGCCGGCACGAAAGCGGCCGACGTGAACGCAGCGTGCCGCGCGCCGATCGAAGCGGCCGGGCTGGGCGAGCACTTCCGCCATCGCATGGGCCACGGGATCGGCATGGACGTGCACGAGCGGCCGTTTCTCTCCGAGGAAGACCAGACGCCGCTCGAGACAGGCATGACCTTCACCGACGAGCCGTCGATCATCATCCCCGGCCGCTTCAGCGTGCGGATCGAGAACATCGTGGTCTGCGAAGAGGGCGGCGGGCGGATCTTGAACGACTACCCCGCCGCCCTCGTCGCGAATAGCTGACTACCTCGGCGCCACCCGCGTGACGTCGACCTGATACTGGGCGTTGAAGGCCGCGTTCTTCAGATCCTTCGTCGAGACGAACACCTGCGTCGGCTGCAGGAGCGGGAAGAAGGGGCCGACCGCATTGAGCCTGCGCTGAATCTGCCGGTAGATCGTCTGGCGGACCGAGGCTCTCGACGTGACGCGCGCCTTGGCGGCGAGCTTCTCGACCGTCGGGTCGGAGCCCGCCGGCCAGCCGGCACGCGTGCCGACCAGCTCACCGGGCATGAACGCGAGGTAGTCCAGGGGATCCGGGTAGTCGGGGCCCCACAGAGAGAGCCCGAACGCCATTTTCCCGTCGCGATACTTCTGCAGCCACGTGCCGACGGTCGCGCCGCCGAGCTCGATGTGGAATCCGGCCGCCTGCAGGTTGGCCTGGACCCGCTGCGCGAGCGAGGCAAACGGGACCCCGTTGATCGTCAGGTCGCTCGGGAACTCGAGCGTGATCGTCCGGTTTCCGGCCCCCGACGCCGCGAGCTCACTCCTCGCCTTCGTGAGGTTCTGCTTGATCGCGTCCTTCCTTGGTAGGGCGCCGAGGAACATCGATGGGATGATCCCGGGCGCCTGGATCGCGCCGGGGCCGGCGACGTTCACGATCGAGCGATAGTCGAGCGCGTAGCGAACAGCAGCCTGGAAGTGCTTGTTCGGCGTGATCGACGAGATGTCCGAGTTGTTGTTCGCGAACAGCCAGAAGGTCCAGGTCGACGGGGTCGTCGCCACGTTCAGCCGTTTGTTCCCCTTGATCGTCAGTGCCTGATCGGCGGACAGGTCGATCGCCACCTCATGGGTGCCGCGCTGGATGTTGATCAGCTGCGTCGGCGCGATCATGTTTCGGACCACGACCGTCTTGAAGGCCGCCTTCTTCGATCCCCAGTAGCGAGGGTTCGGCACGAGCGTGATCTGGGAGGTGGTGCTGTAGCGCTGCAGCAGGTACGGCCCGCTCCCCGCACCGCGGGACGCCGACGAGTTCAGCCACTTCTCCGCCTTGTCGTTCTTGTCCGCGCCGACCGCGCTCGTTCCCCCGTGCTTGCGCACGAGCTTCGAGTTCACGACACCGAGGGACGTGTTCGTCAAGATCGACGGAAGCGCCGCGTTCGGTGTCTTCGAGCGAAGAATGACCGTGTACCTCCCGCCCGCCGAGACGGTGACTCCGTCGAGCAGGAAGGAGGGGTTCCCCTTGAGGTTGATGAGGCGCCTGAACGAGAAGACGGCGTCCGCGGCCGTGAGCGGAGTGCCGTCCGCGAAGTGGACGTTCCGGCGCAGGTTGAACCTGAACGTCTTCGCATCCTTGGACGCCTTCCACGACTGCACGAGCTGCGGCACCGGATGCGCGAGGTCACCGCCGCGGTAGGTGAAGAAGGTGTCGTAGATGCCGCGGTCGACGATCGACGCGGTCGGCTCGAACGCCCGTTGCGGATCGGCCGTCTTGATCTCGAAGGAGCGGTCGACGACGAGCGTCGCCGTCGGTGCCGACGATGCGGTCATGGCGCCCGATGCGGCGACTGCGGCGACAACGAGTGCGACTGCGGCGAGGGCGGCTCTTGCAGCCCAGCGGGTGCGAAAACGGTTCATGGCGGCCTCCGGGGGAGAGGGGTCAGCGGCCTTAGAGCCTATTCCTTCACATGCAAAAGTGGAAGCGACTTGGGCCGTTCAGCAGGTCGTGCGGGCGGACCGCCCCCGGCCTGCAGCCAGCAGGCAACGGTCCTGTCGCCCTCGATCGCGAGCGTCACCGGATCCTCTGCCGAACACCGGTCGAACGCGTACGGACATCGGGGATGGAAGCGGCAGGCGGCCGGAGGGTGGGCAGGATCGGGCACCTCTCCCGGCAGCGCTTCGGGCAGGAAGCCGCTCCCGTCGGGATGGGGCACGGCCCCGATCAGTGCCTCGGTGTAGGGGTGCAAGGGCAGCGACCAGAGCGATCGCGCTGGTCCCGTCTCGACCATCACGCCGAGGTACATGACCGAGACGACGTCGGCGACGTGGCGCACGATCGCGAGGTCGTGCGAGATCAGCAACAGGCTGAGCGAAAGCCGGCGCGAGAGGTCGACGAGCAGGTTCGCGACCTGTGCCTGCGCGGACGCATCGAGGGATGCGAGCGGCTCGTCGAGGACGAGGACAGAAGGATCCGCGGCCAGCGCGCGGGCGACGGCAATTCGCTGCCGCTGCCCGCCGCTGAACTGGTGCGGATAGCGGACCGCGGCGCTCGCCGGGAGCCCGACAAGATCGAGTAACTCCTCGACGCGCCCCCGGCGATCAGCCGATGGAACGAGACCGAGGACGTCGAGCGCATCGGTGAGCTGGGATCCGATCTTCCGCCGCGGGTTGAGCGATGAGTACGGGTTTTGGAAGACCATCTGGAGTCTCGCGAGCTCGCGCGGACGAGCGCGCCTCGTCAAGGGGGTCACCTCGCGTCCTTCGAATTGCACGGTTCCGGCGGTTGTCGGCACCAGTCCGACGGACGCGCGTGCGAGGCTCGACTTCCCGCAGCCCGACTCGCCCACGAGCCCGACGATCTGGCCGCGCTCGACCGTGAGACTCGCGCCTGCGACAGCACGGAGGCGTTCACGACCGCGCCGTTCGTACACGACCTCGACGTCCTGAAGCTCGAGCGCCGGTCCGTCCCCGTTCAACGGCGCGTTGTCATTCATGCCGAAACGGGTCGACGTGGCAGGCGAGCCGGCGACCGCCGACCGGAACCAGAGGCGGGTCGTCCGTCGTGCAGATCTCGATTGCATACGGACAGCGAGGGTGGTAGCGGCAGCCGTCCGGGATCTGCTGCGGGCTCGGCGGCGCGCCTTTGATTGCGACGAGTGGCGTGTCCCGTGCAGCCTCGGGGTGCGGCAGCGCATCGAGCAGCGCACGCGTGTACGGGTGCCGGGGATGCCGGAGCAGCTCGTCCCGCCTGCCGGACTCGACGACCTGCCCGGCATAGAAGATCGAGATCCGGTCGGCGATCGACGACATCACGGCGAGGTCGTGCGTGATCAGCACGACCGAGAGATCGCGCTCGCGACGGAGTCGGTCGAGCAGGCGGAGGATTCCCGCCTGAACCGTGACGTCGAGTGCCGTCGTCGGTTCGTCGGCGATCAGCAGGCGCGGCCCACAAGCGAGCGCGATCGCAATCGCGATGCGCTGGCGCATCCCGCCGGAGAACTGGTGCGGGTAGGCGTGCAGTGCGCTCCGTGGGCCCGGGATGCGTACCTGGTCGAGTAACTCGGCAGCGCGATCGTCGGCCGCGCGGCGGCTGAGCCCGAGGTGGCGGCGCATGTGCTCGGTCAGCTGTTGCCCGATGGTGAGCATTGGGTGAAGGGACGTCATCGGGTCCTGGAAGACCATCCCGATGTCGCGCCCCGAGACAGCGCGCAGATCGTTGCCCTTCAGCCGCAGCAAATCCTGTCCTCCGAATGCCGCGCGCCCCTCGACGATCGCGCCGGCCGGCAGCAGGCCGAGCAGTGCGAGCATCGACATCGTCTTGCCGCTGCCGCTCTCACCCGCCACGCCGAAGACCTGAGCAGGCTCGACGTCGTAGTCGATGCCGTCGACGACCGTCGCGAAGCCCCTTGGGGTCGGGAGTCGGACTCGCAGCCCCTCGACCTCCAACAGAGCGGTCAGCGTTCGTCACCGCCCCACGAGGTCTGGGGATCGAAGAAGTCGCGGAGACTGTCGCCGAGGAAGTTGAACGCGAGCACGGCGGTGAAGATCGCGAGCCCAGGAAAGGTGCCGATCCACCACCACTGGAAGTACTGGGCGCCATCGGCGACCACCGAGCCCCACTCGGCCTGCGGCGGCTGAGCGCCGAGGCCGAGGAACGAGAGGCCGGCGAGCAGCAGGATCGCGCTCGCAAGGTCGAGTGTTGCGAGCACGAACACCGGCCCGGCGACGTTCGGGAGCACGTCCCGGAAGAGCGTGCGGCGAGCCGAGGCGCCGAGCAGGCGCGCCGACTCCACGTACTCCGTGTCACCGACAGACAGCACGAGGCCCCGAACGACGCGCGCATACGCGGGCCAGGCGACCACGACGATCGCGAGTGCGGCGTTTCGAAGCCCACGCCCCAGGACCGCGGCGACGACCATGGCGAGGATGATCGCCGGAAACGCAAAGAAGAGATCGACCACGCGCATCGAGAGCCCGTCGACGATGCCGCGGAAGTAGCCTGCGAGCGCGCCTACCAGACCGCCGATCAAGGCGGCGAGCGAGACGAGCAACAGCGCGATCGGCACCGACACTCGGGCGCCGTAGATGACACGGCTGAGGACGTCACGTCCGAGCTCGTCGGTCCCGAAGAGGTGCGCGCTGCTGGGGCTCTGGGCGGCCACGAACGTCTGGGCGAGCGGATCGTACGGCGCGATGAACGGCGCGAAGATCGCCACCAGGAGCCACGCAACCGCGATCACGCCGCCCGCGACGGCGAGTGGCTGCCGCCAGGCTGGGCGCGTTCGTCCCCCGCGCCGACGAGCGCGCATCCGGAAGGCAAGAGTGCTCACCTGACGCGGATCCTCGGATCGATCACGCCGTAGAGGATGTCCACGATGAAATTGACCGTGATGTAGACAACCGCGACGAAGAGGCTCACACCCGCGATCGCCGGGACGTCGAGGTTGACGGCAGCCTGGTACGCGTACTGCCCGATGCCCGGCCAGGAGAAGATCTTCTCCACCAGCACCGCACCGGTCAGCACGTTCGCGAAGACGAGGCCGAGCACCGTGATGACGGCCGGCAGCGCAGCGCGAAGGATGTACCGCCTGACGACGACCCGTTCGGGAAGTCCCTTCGCGCGCGCGGCGCGCACGTAGTCGTTGCCGACGACCTCGAGCACCGCCGACCTTGTGTAACGGGTGAGCAGGCTGACATTGAACGCGGCGAGCACGAGCGCCGGCAGAACGAGGTGGTGCAGCGCCTGCCCGAAGAGCGCCCACTGCCCGGCGAGGAGCGCATCGATCGTGTACAGCCCGGTCTTGTGCGGAGGTGGCAGGACTCCCGGATCGAGCCGGTCGGCGCCTGGGAACCAGCCGAGCTTGAAGAAGCCGAGGTAGAGCGCGACGAGCGCGATCCAGAACGTCGGCATCGAAATGCCGCCGAGCGAGACCACACGAAGGACATGGTCGGTGGGACGGTTCCGGCGCATGGCGGCGATCACCCCGAACGTGATCCCGAAGAAGGCCGCAATGACGACCGAGTACAGCGCGAGCTCCGCCGTGGCCGGGATGAACTGGCCGAGATCGTGCGTCACGGCATCGTGCGTAAGCGAGGATTGCCCGAGATCGCCCTGGACGAGATGCTGGAGGTAGAGCCAGTAGCGCACGGGCAGCGGCTTGTCGAGGCCGTAGTGCGCCTTGAAGGCTGCAACGGCAGCGGGATCGGCCGACGCCTGCTCGCCGAGGTTCGTGGCCACCGCGTTGCTCGGCACGAGCTGTGTGAGCACGAAGACGACGAGCGTGATGCCGACGGCGAGCAGAACGAGCGCAGCCATGCGCCGAAGCACGAAGCGCAGGAAGCTCGAGGACGGACGGAGTCTACGCCGGGCCCTCGGCGCGTCGACCATAGCGGTGGGCGCCGTCGTCAAGGGCCAACGATCGTACAGCGCCGCACACGCTTGACCGGCCCCAGGTGCTGTGTGAGGCTTCACAGGTGACGACGTTCGCTCCAGTTCGTGTGGCCGCGGTCCAGGCGACTCCGGTGATGCTCGATCTGGATGCGAGCGTGGAGAAGGCGATCGACCTCACCCGCGACGCCGCCGGGCAGGGCGCAAAGCTGATCGTGCTACCGGAGTGCTTCCTCTCCTTCTATCCCTCGGCCTCGATCACCCAGTCGCGCTACGACGAAGGGATGACGGATCTCTTCGAGCGGATGTGGCTGAGCGGGGTCGACGTCCCGGGGCCGGTGGTCGACCGGCTCACCCGCGTCTGTTTCGAGCTCGGCGTCCACCTCGCGATCGGCGTCAACGAACGGGAGAGCAATCGCCCGGGCACGCTCTACAACACACTCTTGATCATCGGGCCGAGCGGCTTGTTGCTCAAGCACCGCAAGCTGATGCCAACCCACCACGAGCGGCTGTTCCACGGGATCGGCAAGGGCAACGACCTCGCAGTCGCGGACACGACTGTGGGACGCGTCGGCGGCCTGATCTGCTGGGAGCACCGCATGCCGGTCGCGCGCTACGCGATCTACCGCGGCGGCCCCCAGATCTGGGTGGCGCCGACGATGGACGACAGTGACGTCTGGCTCTCGCTCATGCGAACGATCGCCTTCGAGTCCGGTGCCTGGGTGATCAGCGTCTGCCAGTACATTCACGGCGATCAGTTTCCCGATGACTTCCCGTTCGAGATCCCGGGAGGGCGAGACCGGGAGCTTTCACGCGGAGCCTCTGCGATCATCTCCGGTGCCACACGCGAGGTCGTCGCCGGTCCGCTCGTCGGCGAGGAGGGAATCCTCGTCGCCGACTGCGATCTCCGTGAGAGCCTCCGCGGCAAACAGTGGTTCGATGCTGTCGGGCACTACAGCCGCGAGGACGTCCTCCTCGGCGTGCTCGGCGCAACCGACGGCGCAGGGAACGGTCGGGCAGACGGAACGCCGTCGCCGCCGAGCGTCGGCATCGAACCGACGGCGTCGCCGAACTGACTCTCTGACGAAGAAGGGCGGGCGATCGGCCGATCGGACGGGAGACCCGGCCCTGGCGGGCCGAGCCTCCCTGGCTTTCGCTACCCGATCGTTAGTGCTGCGGACCCGAGCTGGCCGCGGATCTCGCCGGCCGGGTTCTTCTTCGTGTGGACGTTGACGTAGGTGCGGCCCGATTCCAATGCGTTCAGCACCGAGGAGTCGACCGTCGCCTTGCCCTGCGCACCACTCTTGCACGGGGCGCACAGAGGCACGATCACCGGACCGGCCTTCCCGCGGACGCCGCGATGGATGTGCGCGGCGACGGCCTTCCCAGTCAGGTGACTGAACGTCAGTCGCCACGTGAGCACCGCCGAGGATCCCTGCTTCGCGATCGAGACGGTGAAGGCACCGCGGGCCGGACGAACGTTACCCTTCGGCTTCGGCCGCTCCTGCGCCGCGCGAAGCGACGTCTTCAGAATCGCGACCGGCGACACCTGGTCCCGGATCTCTCCTGCCGGGTTTGTCTTCGTGTGCACATTGACGTAGGCGCGATCGTTCTCGATCGCCTCGAGCACGACCGGCGTGATGTTCGCGGTTCCCGTGACTCCGCTGGTGCAAGGCGCACAGAGCGGGACGACGACGGGACCCGGCGTGCCCCTGGCCGCGATGTGGATGTGTGCAGCGATGGCGGGCCCGGTCATGTCGGTAAACGACAGCTGCCAGGTCAGGACGGCACCGGTGTCGGACTTCCTCAGCGTTCCGGTGAACGTCCCCTTCGCCGACCCGACATCCCCTTTCGGAGCGGGCACCTCATCGGAGGCAGCCATTGCGGCGGAAATCCTCACCTGTTCCGCCTGGCTGCGCGCCCCAGCACCTCCTGCCACGGCCAGCGCGAGAGCGGTTCCCAGAGCAACCACGAGTAAGACCAGCTTCGACACCACATTCCCCCTTTGCATTTGCCCCTTTGCGATTGGGATCGCAGCTCGACCCCTTCGTAGGCCAGTTACGGGCGACCTCAGCTACCGGTTTGTGCGCTTCGGGCTCCCTCGGTCGAGGGACGCCCCGAGAGGCGTGAAAGGCCGATGCACCTGGCAGCCCCCTGCGGTGGCCTAAATGGAGATCAAGCGGCGACAATTCACCCTTGCCTCGATGGCTTCGAGGCTCGTCTCGGCGACCGAGTCCGCCGGGCTCGCCAGCATGGCGACGTTCGCGAGCGCCCTCTGGGTCGGCCTGGCGCTCCCCGGGCTGCCGCTCCTCCCCGGTCTAGGCGCAGGCGGGAACAGCAACGTCGCGATCTCACTCAGCAGCGCTGTCCTCGGCGTTCAAGAAAGTCAGACATTCAAGTCGCCGAACAACGCAACCGGCCGGCAGGCGCGGCTCCTCTCGCTCCTGCTTCCGGCCGACGCGCTGGCGAAGGACCTTGCGACCGCGTCGCCGCGTTCGGCCGAATCCGGCGCCAAGTCGCTGATCGTCGCGCTTCCGGATCTACCCGCCGCGGAGAATCACGAGAGTGACCCGAGCTCGACCGACCAGCCGCAGCGGCAGGTCGCGTCTGCACCGGTCGAGCAGTCGCAGCCCGCGCCACAACCGCCTGCACCCGCACCGCCTGCACCTCACCCGGCGACGCCTGCAGCGCCGCGTCATCAGCAACCGGACCCGAATCCGCCGGCGCCCGGGCCCTTCGCTCCTTCGACTCCACCTCCGTCGTCAGACACGGGAGAGCCGGTGGTCGGCCCGCCGCCTGCCGACGGCGGTGAAGGGCCGTTCCCGGCCGATCAGGGCGCTCCCGAGAGCCCGGAGTCGCCTGGTCCCGCAGAGGATCCTGGCAACGGCAACCCCGACGCCGGTGGCGCCACGACGAACCCGGGCGGAAACGGGAACGGCAATGGCAACGCGGGCGGGAACAACCCCAACGCCGGTGGCAATAACCCGAATGCGGGCGCCAACAACGCCGGCAGCAGCGGCAACGGCAACGGTAACGGCAACGCCGGCGGCAACAATCCCAACGCGGGCGGGAACAACCCCAACGCCGGTGGCAGTAACCCGAACGCAGGCGGCAACAACGCCGGCAGCAACGGCAACGGGAATGGCAACGCTGGCGGCAACAATCCCAACGCTGGCGGGAACAACCCGAACGCGGGCGGCAACAATCCCAACGCTGGCGGGAACAACCCGAACGCGGGCGGCAACAATCCCAACGCTGGCGGGAACAACCCGAACGCGGGCGGCAACAATCCGAATGCAGGCGGCAACAACGCCGGCGGCAACGGGAACGGAAACGGCAATGCGGGTGGAAACAGCCCGAACGCAGGGGGCGCGAACGCTGGGGGTAATGGGAACGGCAACGGAGCCGCCAAGGGCGGCCCGAAAAAGGGGCCCTAGATGGAGGGCCGTTTTCGCTCCCGCTACGGGCGAGTCGCGGTCGCACGGGCCGCAGTTGTCGTCTTCCTGCTCTTCTGCGCGCTGATCGCGGGGATCGTCTTCACCCTCGATCTCAGTGCTCGCCGCTCGAACATCCAACAGGCGACGACAGAGCTGGCCGGCACTGCGCAGGTCGCGGCGTCGACCTTCTCGACGATGCACGCCAATCTTCGAGCTCGAGTCGGCGAGCTTGCCGCATCTAGCTCGCTGCAGCAGGCCCTCCTCCACCGAGACGGCTTCCGGCTCCGCGCTCTCGCGGCCTCGCACGATGCACGCGTGATGATCCGCGGACAGGCCTACGGAAAGCTTCCCAGCGGCCCTCGGATCACCGCGACTGCGACGATCACTCGTGACGGCCGTGCCGTCGCCCGGGTGACGATGGCCGTGCCGATGGATTCGTCGCTGCTCGCCGTTCTGCAAAGAGCAACCCCGATGCCGAAGCATGCGGCGCTGGTGTTGGCCCAGCACGGCCAGGTGACGGCCGGAGGCCCGGCAGGCGCATCAGCGAGCGTCGAGAAGGGTCACATCGAGCTCGGCAGGGTGTCGTTCCTCGCAAAGGACACGAAGCTCGACTCGGGGGGCGCCTCGCTCGTCGCCGTCGAGCCCGTGTCGGCGGTGCAGGCGCGCCTCAGCGCCTACAGGCGACGCCTTCTGTTCGCGGCAGCGATCACCCTGGCACTTGCCGCCGGTCTTGCCACCCGCCTGGCTCGTCCAGTCGCCCGAATCTTCGCCGACCTCGCCCACCTGACACTCGCGGCCGAGACCGACTCGCTGACGAACATCGCGAATCGCCGAGCGCTCGACCAGCGTCTCGACGAGGAGGTCGACCACGCGCGACGGCTCGGCACGAACGTCGCCTTCGTGATCGCCGACATCGACAACTTCAAGTCGGTCAACGACCGGTTCGGACACCAGACCGGCGACGAGGTCCTGCGGCGGGTCGCTGCGGTCTTCACTGAGGCGGTCCGCCAGCTCGACCTACCGGGACGCTACGGCGGCGAGGAGATCGCAGTGGTCGGGCCGGGCACGAATCTGACCGGTGCACGCGGGCTCGCCGAAAAGATCCGCGCGCGGATCGAGGAGCTCGAGCTGACGACTCCGGACGGAGATCCGTTGAAGGTGACGGCGAGCTTCGGCGCGGCATGCTTCCCGGCGCAGACGAGTGTCGAGGAGCTGGTCGCAGCCGCGGACGCGGCGCTCTACGAGGCAAAGCGGAACGGGAAGAACCGCGTCGTCACGGCGACCGCTAAGCGAAAGACGCGCAGACAGGCCGCCGCAGACGAAGCGCCGGCCTCCGCGTCCGTCTGAGCAGCCTTCCGGGCGCAACCCGGCCGCTGTGGGATCATGGTGCGATGCGCCGCGGGGGTCTGTGCATGTTTGCGGTCGTGCTCGCCCTGGCCGGGGCCGGCGCGGTGCGAGGCGACGTCTGGGAACAGGTTCACGTCCGAGTCGTAACGATCCACTACACGACGCATAACGGTCTCCACCGTGCGGCGTACGTGGTCCTGCCCGACTGGTACGGGCCTGGCAACAACCCGCCGATTCCGCTGATCATCTCTCCGCACGGTCGCGGGGTCTCCGCAGAGGAGAACGTCGACCGGTGGGGAGACCTCCCCTCGATCGGCTCGTTCGCCGTCGTGAATCCCGAAGGACAGGGCCGCAGGTTCGCGCGCTTTTCGTGGGGATACGCCGGGCAGATCGACGATCTCGCGCGGATGCCACGGATCCTGCGGGCCACCATTCCGTGGCTGCGGATCGAGCCGCGCCGGGTCTACGCGTTCGGCACGAGCATGGGCGGCCAGGAGACGCTCCTACTGGTTGCCCGTCATCCCAAGCTCCTCGCGGGCGCCGCAGCATTCGATCCTGTAACCGACATGGCCTCGCGTTACCGCGACTTCTCGCGGCTTCGCTGCAACCGCGGCTGTCTGCGCAGGTGGGGTGATCCGATCGGTTTCGGGCTGCGCGCACTCGCGCGCGAAGAGATCGGCGGCACGCCGAGAAGCCTGCCGCGAGCCTATGCGCGGCGCAGCCCGATCACCTACGCGCGGGCGATCGCTAGGTCCGGCGTGCCGCTCCAGCTCTGGTGGAGCAAGAGGGACCACGTCGTCGGTTCGCAGGATCAGTCCGCCGCGCTCGCGCGCAAGTTAAGTCGCCTGAATCCTGCCGCGCCACTCCAAACGTTCGTCGGGTCCTGGCCGCACTCTGCGGACATGCGTCCGTACTTCATGCTCATTCCAGCCCTGAAGAAGTTCGATCTCGTTCCCACGCGCGCTCCGTCCTCGGTGCGCAGCACGCAGTCGCGCCCGGTACATCCCTTGCTGCCCTGGCACCACGCCGTGCGCGACGGGAACGGGAAGCTCTTGCCCTGGTACCGCCCGAACGCCGGCCTCGGCTACGACCGCGTTCTTCGCCTTGGCTGGAACTTCATCGAACGTGGCGTCCCACGCGATCCGCGGACACGGTCGAAGGTGTACCTCAACTACGCGGTGTTCGACGGACAGTCCCTCCGAGGCATCTACTGGCAGCACAATCCGGCGTTTCTCAACGCGGCGTTCGTCGACTCGCTGGTCTCCTGGTATCCGTATTCGGCTGACCGGCGGGCGATCGCCGTGGTGCGGGAGATGCTCGATTACCAGCTCGGACACGGAACTTCGCCGGCGGGCTGGGCGTGGCCACGGGTCCCCTTCACCACGGCCTGCGCGGGCGAGCGAACGTACGGGCGTTGCCTCGCCGGGCTCCCCCGGCGCTTCTACGGCGGCGTCGAGACCGACAAGGTAGGGCTGCTCGGCCTCGGATATCTGCAGTTCTACGAACTGACCGGCGAACGGCGGTTCCTTCGCGCTGCGATCGCAGCCGGGAACGCGCTCGCAAAACACATTCGCCCGGGTGATGGGACGCACACACCCTGGCCGTTTCGCGTCAACGCAAGGACGGGCGCCGTTCTCGGCCGTGCGCAATTCGGAGGGCTCGTCGTCGGGCCGGTGCGTTTGCTCGACGAGCTCGTCGAGATGGGCGCGGGCAACAGGAGCTCGTACAAACACGCTCGCGATGTCGCCTGGGCGTGGATGCTGAAGTACCAGCTGAACCGTGACAGCTCCGCGTGGAATCGGTGGAGCGGCTTCTACGAGGACGTCCCGTACAACCCACGCAGCCTCAATCAGGCGACCCCCACGCTGACGGCGCGGTATCTGCTCACCCACCCTGATCCGGAGTCGGTCGATCCGTCGTGGGACGAGCACGCTGCGGCGCTGCTCCGTTGGGTGCAGAAGTCATTCGGCCGCGGCCCGTTCCTCGGGGCCTGGGGAATCGACGAGCAACGGGCACCCGGTAAGCCCGGCTGCTGCTCGCGCGTCGGGCTCGGCAGCACAACCTCACGCTGGGCGGCGACGAACGCGCTGCTCTATGCACGTACGGGAGACGAACGTGCGCGGGAGCTCGCGGTGCGCTCCCTGAACTACGCCACTTACTTCGCCGCAAGCGATGGGCGTGTCTCGTGTTGTGGCCAGCGGTCCACCAACACGTTCTGGTTCAGCGACGGCTACGCGGACTATCTACGGAGCTTCAGCTGGGCGATGGCGGCGATGCCGGAGCTCGCTCCGAAGCGGCGCAGCCACCTGCTCGGGTCGAGCTCCGTCGTGCAATCCGTGTCGTACGACCGGCGGCGGCTGACGTATCGCACCTTCGACGCGAGCGGCACCGAGGTCCTCCGACTCGGCTTCCGGCCGCGGCGGATCGTCGCCGGAGGGAGTGTGCTCACCGAGCACAGCGACCTCTCGGCCGAGGGCTACGTCGTCCAGGCGCTCGGCGGCGGCGACTTCGCAGTCCGGATCCGCCACGACGGCGCCCACCGAATCGCACTCGACGGCTGAGGCCCGGGCCGGCCCGAGGGTATGTGTTAGCTCTTACGAGCTGTGGCTTTTCCGCCCTTGCGTCCTGCGGCCTTCTTCTGCGCGGTCGTCCCGCCCTGACTCGAAGATGAGCGTGACGAGCTCGAATGCGACTTCTTGCCGCCACGGCTCGATGCGCCGGGAGAGTTCGCGATCTTCGCCGCGCGCTCCTTGGACATTCCCTTGTCCTTCAGGGCTTCGTACTGCTTTTCGTTCTTGACGTTGGCTCGCTTGCTGGGCATGTCTGCGCTCCTTGGTCGGATTCGACTAGGCCGATTCCCCTGCTTGGAGCGGTCAAACCACCTCAAGCCGCGCTACGCTCTTGCTAATGGAGTCAAGGGGGGATTCCTGGGAGTCGACCGGCTGGGACGCAGCCTGGCAGCAGCCTGAGGAGACTGCCGATCGGAACGACGTTCTCGAGCTGGCTCGGCGGCTCGCGGAGGCGCGCCAGCGCCAGAGTGCCGAGGCTCTCGTCCAGGTCGAGGATCTGAAGCGTGCCCTGCGAGAGCGCGCCGCGGATGTCGTACGACGGGAGCTCGAGGTCGAGCAGCGGACGAAGAAGCTCGACGACGAGGAGGCCCGCGCACACGAAGGCAGACGGCTTCGGCTTCGACGCCCCGAGCGCGACGTCGATCGCGCGTATGGAGAGGAGCTGCTTGCCCGTCGCGAGGCAGAGTTGCAGCAGCGCCTCGATGCACTCGTCCCGCGCGAGCGCGATACGGCGGAGCGTGAGACTGCCCTTCGCGCGCGCGAGCTCGAGGTCGAGGAGTCCGAGACGGTGTTGAAGGCCCATGAGCAGGAGCTCGCGGAAAGCAGAGCCTCGCTTGACCGCTGGAAGAACGAGCTCGAGGGTTCCTACTCGCGCCTGCGTGAGCAGGAGGCGTCATTCGCCGCGCGAGAAGCGGAGCTCGCCGATCAGGGACGTGCGCTCGAGTCTTCTCTGAGCGAGGCGACGCGGGCGACCGACGAGCTCGTCGAGCGGGCGGCGACCGTCGAGGCAGCCGAACAGGAGCTCGCCGCCGAGCGCGTCCGGCTCGCCGAGGTGGTCCGAGAGCTCGAGGCGCGGGCCGACGCTACTCGAGCCGACGAGGAACGGAGCACAGGCGAGCAGGAGCTCCGCTTGACCGAGCAAGTGCGCGCGCTCGAGGAACGGGCGCGAGCCGTCGACGAGCTCGAGCGAGAACTGACGACGCGCGAGCGCAAGGCCGCCGCGGTCGAGCAGCGCACCGAAGCCGAGGGTGAGCGCAAGCTTGCGGAGCTCCAGTCGCAGCTTGACGCGCGAGAGTCGGAACTTGCAGCCCGCGAGGCCGAGCTACTGAAGCTTCAAGCGGGCCTGGCGACGCAGCAAGAAAGCATTCGGCGCCGCGAGCGTGCGCTCGACGACGCCGAGCGACTGCACGAGCGCGAGCGAGCCTTGCCTACGGCGCCGTACGTCAGCTTCAGCGACGGCCTGGATGCCCTCACGGGCGGCCGGCCGCGGTCCGGCTAGAAGCTCTCCTCGAGAACGCGCTTGCAGACTTCGACGACGTCGGGGTCGAACTGCGTTCCTGCGCCTTCGTCGAGGCGACGCAGTGCTTCCTCTCTCGGCAGCCGCTTGCGATACGGACGATCGGTGGTCATGGCGTGATACGCGTCACAGACGAGAATGATCCGTGATTCGATCGGAATGTCCTCGGCGCTTTTGCGGTCGGGGTAACCGGTGCCGTCGAAGCGCTCGTGGCAATGGCGCACGATCGGTCGAACCTCTTCGAGCCGGTCGATCGGCGCGATGATCCGCTCGCCGAGCTCGGGATGCTTCTCGACGAGCTTCCGCTCCTCGGCTGTGAGCGGCCCCGGCTTCGACAGGATCGCCTCCGGAATGCCGATCTTGCCGATGTCGTGGAACAGGGCGCCGAGCTCGAGACGCTTGAGCGCACGCGTGTCGAGGCCGAGTCCGTCGCCTACCTTGAGCGAAAGGTCGGTGATCCACCGCGCGTGTGACGAGGTGTACTCGTCGTTCGCCTCCAGCGCGTTCGCCAGTGCCTCGACCGTTTCGAGGAACGTCTTCTCGAGACTGCGGAAGTTGCCGGCGTTGGTCAGAGCGAGCTTCGCCTGGTGGGCGACGCCTGCGAGCAGTCGCAGCTGCCGCTCAGTGAAGTCGCTGTCCTCTGATGCCGCGACGGCAATGCACCCGAGGCGCCCGCCGTCGAGTGTCAACGGCGCGACCGCGAAGGGCTTGCGCATCCCGCCGTCACTCGCTCCCGTCATGGCTTCGCGCTGTTCGTCCGTGACGACGAACGGCTCCTTGACCGAGAAGAACGCCTCGGCGGTCTCATGGTCGAAGTGCATCCGCGCCAGGCGCTCGCGGTCGAGGTCGCTGTAGCCGTGGGTCGCCCGCACTCTGATCTCGCCTCGTGAAGCCTCCTGGAACCAGACCGATGCACGAGGCGAGCCGAGGGTGCGGGCCGACAACTCGACGATCCGGTCGACGACCGCATCCATGCCTTCGGCGCTCGAGAGCTGGCGGCTGAATTCGAGCAGCGCGGTTGCGCGGTCGGCCTCCCGCCGGGCGGATTCGTAGAGACCGGCGTTCTCGAGCGCAACAGCGGCGTGGCCGGCGAGCACTTCGAGGAGGCGCATGTCGTCCTCGTCGAACTGGTTGAGGCCGAGCTTGGAGATCACGATCACGCCGACGACACGCGTCCCATAGGACAGGGGCACGACAACCTGTGACTCATCGATGGCGTCCGTGCCCGGAAGCACACGCGCGAACTCGCAGTTGGCTGCATCGGCGATCAGCAGTGACTCGCCGGTGGCCGCGACACGGCCTGTGATCCCCTGGCCGACCTTGCAGGCGAGGATCTCGAGCGGCTCCTGCGTCTCCGACGTGAACTGGCCGACGAACGCAATCGGGATAACGTCGTCGCCGTCGATGATCGACACGCGGCAGTTGTGGTAGTCGATGAGCGAGCGGAGCTCCGTGGCGATGACGTGACCGATCTGGCGCACGTCGTTGAGCCGGTTGAGCTTGCCTCCGAGACTCTGCAGCATCTTCATGTGCGCAACCGAGCGGACATCGCGCGTCGACGGAACCTCTTCCCCTTGCGGACGCTCGAGTTCGGCGTCGTCGTAGAGGACGATCTGGTTCTTGCCACGCGCCTTCGCGGTCATCATCGCCGCCTCTGCACACGCGATCAGCTCGCGCGGGTTCATCGCATGCTCGGGGCTGCGCGCAAGCCCGACGGAAATGGTGATTCGTCCTGCCGGATTGAACTCGGTGGACTCAACGCGCTCGACGAGCCGGCTCGCAAGCTGCTCGGCGCTTTCCGGCGAGCGTGAGGCGATCACGATCGCGAACTCCTCGCCGCCGAGCCGGTAGACGACGTCGGAGGCGCGCACCGCGTCCTTCAGCGTGTCGGCGAGGCTGCGCAGGATCTCGTCGCCGGCACCGTGGCCGTAGACGTCGTTGACGCGCTTGAAGTCGTCGATGTCGAGCATGAGGAGGGAGATCACATCGTGGGAGCGGCTGGCCTCTGCCAATGCCTGCCTGAGTCGCTCGTGGAAGGCCCGGTGGTTGAAGAGACCGGTGAGCGGGTCGGTCTGGGCCTGGTGCTCGAGGCGTGCGCGAATCTGCGCGTTGTCGAGCGCGAGTGCGGCGGCGTCGCCGAACCGCTTTGCGAGCTCGAACTCGTCGTCGTCAAACGACGCATCGTCGCCGAGTCGATAGATGTTCAGAGCGCCTTTGATCGAGTCACGCGCAATGAGCGGGATCGTGATCAGCGCCTCCGGTTCGTCCTCGGGCGTGCCGGGGACCGTTGACGTGCGCGGATCGCGGTGAGCCTGGTTGACGCGGACCGACTCGCGATGCTCGACACCCCAACCTGTAAGGCCGACACCGAACGGGCAACTGTCGGCGAGAATCTTGTCCGCCCACTTGTCGCGCGCCCACACAGGAAGCAGGAGGCGTCGCAACTCGTCGGCTTCGTAGATCGTCAGCGAGTCATGTGGGACGAGCTCGGCGAGCGCGTCGGCGATCCGGTCGAGCAGCGCGTCGAGGCTCTGCTCTGCGAGCACGTCGTGGAAGACGTCCGCCAGACGCCTGTAGGACTCGACGAGGGCGGCCCCACGCGATGGGTCGCCAAGGACGTTCTCGTCTAGGAGCCGGAGTGGAAGCGCGTGATCGCTCATCCGCGTTGGTCGGTATGTCGTTGCAGCCGCAGGTGAAGCCCCTTTTTCGCGAACCGACCCAAAGCAAAGCGAGGCGGGAAGCCGCTCGTATCCCCCTGTTGAGGGGTTCCTGCTGGCAACGAGCGGTCATACCCAGAGCGTGGGCCACGCCAAGGAGACCGGATCGGCGGCAGATTTCCTCCCCGAGGAGCGTTCGCTCTCAGCTCTGAGGGGGGCCGCGGCCGGCTGCCGGGGCTGCCACCTATGGGAGCTCGGGACGCAGACTGTCTTTGGCGAGGGAGCGGAGACCGCCCGGCTGATGCTGGTCGGAGAGCAGCCGGGCGACCAGGAAGACCGGGCTGGCAGGCCCTTCGTCGGCCCGGCGGGCCGGCTCCTGGACGAGGCGCTCGAGGAGGCGGGCATCGACCGGGCGAACACCTACGTGACGAACGCCGTGAAACACTTCAAGTGGCAGGAACGTGGGAAGCGCCGAATTCACCAGAAGCCCAGTTGGGCGGAGACCACGGCCTGCGGGCCGTGGCTCGAGGCCGAGCTCGAGGCCATTCAGCCTCAGGTGCTCGTGCTACTCGGCGCGGTCGCCGCGCAGTCCCTGCTCGGCCGTCAGTTCCGCGTGACCCAGAACAGGCGTCGGCTGGTCGAATCCGACCTCGCGCCGGCAGTCACGGCGACGATCCACCCCTCGGCCATCCTCCGCGGCGATCGGGAACGTCGAAAGGAAGAGCTCGCTGCCCTCGTCGGCGATCTCCGCTTCGCAGCCGCCTTGCTCTAGCCCGCGGCGGTCTCTTCCGTGGCCTGAGCGCCCTCGGCTTCGCGAGCCCGCTGCGCCAGGTCCTGGCTCAGATCCTCGGGGTCGTTGTCAGTCTCGTCCCACGACGGCTGCGGCAGCGGCGCGGCGAACCACTCGCGCAGCGCGTAGGCAATGGCGGCCGCCACCCCGAGCCCCAGCAACACTCGCTTCATCTTCAGCCTCCCCGCGTCGGTTCCGGAGAGACGTACCTTACGGGCTAGTCGCCCCAGTCGAAGTCCCGGCTGCGGCCCCAGAGGCCTTCCTCGGCTTCGGGAGCAGCCTGCTCGGCGGTCTCCTCACCCGGCCACGCCAGCACGGGATGCTCGGCGGTCGCTGCGGACTCCTCGCCGTCCATTGTTTCCTCGAGACGCGCCTGCTCCTCGGTCTTGAACAGTGGATGGTTGTCGAACGGATCGGCGGTCTTGTAGTGGCCAAGAGGCATCGATTCTTCGAGCTTCGCGTTCCGCTCCTTCAACTCGAGGTGATCCTGGATCGTCTTGGCGAACATCGACGGCATTTCAACGGTCATGGAGGGCTCCTGGGTCGGGGGCTAGGCCTAGGCTGGGCAGGATTGTAGCCCTTCAAGCACCCTTTTCCAGGGAAACTGCCGGAACCACCCGTCCTGGACTAGGTCTGGCGGACCGGGTCCGGAGCTGTCTCGACCCGGTTCTTGCCTGCCCGCTTGGCCTCGTACATAGCCGCATCTGCAGCCGCGAACAGCTCCGAGGCCGTACGGAGCGGCGGGGTCGCGGCGACCCCGAAGCTCGCGGTGACCGGGATCGGCGTGCCATCCGCGGCGAGGACGATCCGCCCCGCCAGGGAGACCCGGATCCGCTCGGCCACCCTCGCGCCGCCGGCGAGATCCGTGCCCGGCAAGACCATCAGGAATTCCTCCCCGCCCCAGCGGCCGGCGATGTCCACATCGCGAAGAGTCTCCTGGAGGAGGGTCGCGAAATCGTGCAGCACCGTGTCTCCCGCCGGATGGCCGTACCGGTCGTTGACGTCCTTGAACCAGTCCAGGTCGGCGACGACCACGGCCAGGGAGCCGCCGAAGCGCTCGACGCGGGCGAGCTCGTCCGCGAGCGATTCCTCGCACTGGCGACGGTTGGCGAGGCCGGTAAGGCCGTCGACGAGGGCCTGCCGCTCGACGATCCGGTGCAGCCGGACGTTGTCGAGGGCAACGACGGCGTGCGATGCGAGGGAGGCCGCGGTCATCCGGTCCTCGTCGGTGAAATCGTCGCCGAAGAGGAGAAGCGAGCCGAAGTCGATGGTTCCCGCACGAAGCGGCACCTCGATCTTGTCATCGCCCTTGTCGGGATAGCCGACCTGCACGAGCTGACCGTTTGCACCGACGAAGACGCCGCCGGAGGCACTCGTCGCCTCGATCGCGGTCTCGACGATCAACCGCATCAGCTGGTCGCTGTCGTGTGTGGCACCGAGCGCCTCGCCGAAGCGCGAGATGACGTCTCGCAGGCGTCCGCGTTCCGCCTGCAGCTCGTCGAGACGGGTCTGGAGCTGGAACGCCATCTGGTTGAACGTCCGCCCGAGGAGCGCGAACTCGTCACGGCCCTGTACGGGCACGCGTTGCTCGAGGTCGCCTCGCGCGATCGCGCGTGCAGCGTCGACCAGCCGGCGAATCGTTCGGACGATTGCACGACCTTCCACGTATGCAACACATGCGACGAAGAGCAGCGCGGCGAGGAGCCCGACGAGTAGGCGGTTTCGCGCATCACGGTTGGTCGCGTCGATGCGCGCCTGCGGGCTGATCACGCCGAGCGTTGCGTTGGGACGTGCCCCGATCGTGCCGGCGACGAGGCTGCGGTAGCTGGTGTTGTCGAGCGAGATCGTCTGTGTCTTCCCGGAGTGGACGTCAACGCTTCCGCTCACTCCCGGCGGCCCAGCGACGATGCGGCCGTTCTGGATCAGGACGACATGGTCGTAGTTCTCGAGGCCCGAGCGAGTCTCGAGCCTCCTCACGAGCGCGTCGTCCAGTGGCAATGAGGCCACGACCGACCCGTGAGTGCCGTTCGCGCCGACGACCTCCACCTGCCGCGTCACCGCCATCGGGTCGCGCCTACCGACGCGGAAGCCGCCGGGAGCCTCCACTGAAAGATGCGACTTCCCGCGGAGCATGCGTTCGAGGGCCGCGCGATTCCGGGCGAGCAGTGCGCGCTGGAAGGCGGGCTTGTGCGCGAGTTGCCCGGCCGCTGCGTCGGCGGAGCCCAGAGCCTCCTGGTAGGCAGCTAGGGTGGCGCGCAGACCCGCCTGAAGGCGTGCGTCGACCCGCCGGGTCTCGCTCCGTGCCGCCACCGTCGAAAAGCCCCAGAAGGCGGCGGCCAGAGGGAGCAGGGACAGCAGCAGGAAATAGGCGACGAGCTTGACTTTGAAACTACCCATGACTTCCCTTCAAGTCCTACACCCCCGGAGCCGATACATCCCTAGAACGAGGTATCGACAAACTAGGGGAGCAGCATGAGGGAAAAAAGCGCGCGCGTTCTAGCCGCCGTGCTGTTGACGGGAGCCATCGCCTTCGCAACGGCCATGCCGGCGCTGTTCGGCCCACCACGTGAAGCTGGGCAATCGCTGACTGCGCCGCCGTCTTCACTTCAGCGCTCCGTGCATGCGGTTCCCTCTGCGCCGTGGTCACAGGCCGTGGGCGCCGAGCGGCTCGCAGGTGTCCTGTCACCCGTAGCGACGAACCTTGGTCGACTCGCCTCGAGCCGCGGTGTCGGCTCGGACCAGCGGCTTCGTCCTGCGAGCGCAGGACACTCAAAACCCGGCGGCCCGACAAAGCCCCCTCCCGCTCCTCGCCCGACGCCGACGCCGACGCCGACGCCGACTCCGACGCCGACGCCGGCCCCGATTCCCGCCACGCCTCCTGACACGCGCGAGCTCGCCGCGGCGCCTGCCGCTCCGACGCCCGTCACCCCTACCCCCGATCCGGCGCCGCCGCAGCAGCAGGGCAAGGGCAAGGGGCACGGAAAAGAAAAGGTGAAAGCGAAGCGCGACAAGGACAAGAGCGGAAAGGACAAGGGCGACTGTCCACCGGCCGTACAGACGCCGGTCGCTGCCCCGCCGGTGACTCCGGCGGTACCGCAGCCCTCAGCGCCGGCGCAGGAGCAGCCGGACGCCAACAAGGGCCATGGAGATGAGCGCGGCGACGGAAGCGACAAGGCTAAGGCAAAAGACAAAGAGCGCGACAACGGGCACGACAAATAGTCCCTATGCGAGGATAGGGCCGTGCCCCGCCTCAGCAAGCGTCTGGGACCTGTGACTGTTGCGCTGACCGCGTGGGATATCTGGCGGCGCCTGCCACCGAAGCAGCGCCAGCAGGTCTTGAACGCGGCGCGGAAGCACGGACCGAAGGTCGCCTCGAAAGTGGTGAAGGCGACCGCCCGGAAAAAGTCGCGACGACCTCCTAAGTAGCTCCGAGCGCCGCGCGCACGATGCGGTCCTGCTCACGCAGGTGCGCCGTCGGATAACCCTCGCTCGGGCTCGCGCGCCACGGCCTACCTACGTACCTGAGCGGGATGCCCGCTTCTCGGAGCGGCGCCTCGAGGCGGTGGCGGATCGTGCGCCAGGCACCCATGTTCTGCGGTTCCTCCTGCGCCCAGACGACCTCTGCGAGCTGGGGATAGCTCGCGATGAGCCGCGCGTAGGCGTCGACGGGGAATGGGTAGAGCTGCTCGAGCCGCGCGACCCCCACCTGGCTCGCGCCGGCGCGCAGCTCGTGCCCGGCGATGTCGTAGTAGACCTTGCCCGAGCAGACGACGAGGCGCCTCACCTGCTCGCGGTCTGCCGCCGGATCGTCGATCACCTGCTGGAACGAGCCCTCCGCGAGGTCGGCCAACGTCGAGGAGGCCTGCTTCAACCGCAGCAGCCCCTTCGGCGTCATCACCACTAGCGGCCGGCCGGCAGCGTCGAGGGCCTGGCGCCGGAGCAGGTGGAAGTGCTGGCTCGAGGTCGAAGGGTTCGCGACCCGTATGTTCTCCTGCGCGGCGAGCTGGAGAAAGCGCTCCAGGCGAGCGCTCGAGTGCTCGGGGCCGTTGCCCTCGTAGCCGTGCGGCAGCAGAAGCGTCAGGCGTGTCGTCTCACGCCACTTCGAGAGGCCCGCGACGATGAACTGGTCGATCACGATCTGCGCGCCGTTGACGAAGTCGCCGAATTGGGCTTCCCACAGCACGAGAGCCTCCGGTGCTGCGACCGAATATCCGTACTCGAATCCGAGGCACGCATATTCCGAAAGGGGCGAGTTGTAGATCTCGAAGGACGCCGTGGCGTCGTCGAGGTTCTGCAGCGGCGTGAAGACTTCGCCGGTGTGCGCGTCGTGCAGGACGGCGTGCCGGTGCGAGAACGTGCCGCGCTCGGTGTCCTGGCCGGTCAGCCTGATGGGGATGCCCTCGGCGAGCAACGAACCGAATGCGAGTGCCTCGGCCTGGCCCCAGTCGATCCCGCCTTCTTCAATCGTCTTGAGCCGTCGTTCCAGCTGGCTCAGGAGCTTTGGATGCACTGTGAAGTGCTCGGGGACGCGTAGGAGCTCATCGTTCAGCTCGCGGAGACGATCGGCCGAGACAGCCGTGACGACCCCGTCCCCGCTGGAGTACGGAATCTTCCCTTCCGGCTGGGGCGCTGTGCCGAACGTCGCCTTCAGCGCCTCGTGAGCCTGCTTGAGCTCCGACGTGACCTCGGCCACCAGGTCGTCGGCTTCCTCTTGCGTGACGACGCCTTCCTCGATCAGCCGTGCCGCGAACTGCTCGCGAACGGTCGCGTGCCCGGCGATCTGGGCGGCCATCAAGGGCTGCGTATACGCCGCCTCGTCCTGCTCGTTGTGGCCGTGGCGTCGATATCCGACCAGGTCAACAACGACGTCGCTCTCGAAGCGGCGCCTGAATGCGAGCGCCAGGCGGACCGCGGAGATCGCAGCTTCCGGATCGTCGGCGTTGACGTGGATGATCGGGACGTCGTAACCCTTGGCGAGGTCGCTCGAGTAGCGCGTCGAACGCCCCTCGCTCGGATCGGTCGTGAACCCGACCTGGTTGTTTGCGATCAGGTGGAGTGAGCCGCCGGTCGAGTAGCCCTCGAGGGCGGAAAGGTTGAGCGTCTCCGCCACACCGCCCTGGCCCGCGAAGGATGCGTCGCCGTGGATGAGCACCGGCAGCGCGACACTCGGGTCGTGCATGCCGTTTCGGGTCGAGCGGTCCGTCTGCTCGGCGCGCGCGCGTCCTTCGACGACCGGGTCGACGGCTTCGAGGTGGCTGGGGTTCGCCGCGAGGGTGACCGTGATCTCGCCTGCCGGAGTCGAACGCGTTCCTTCGGCGCCGAGGTGGTATTTCACGTCGCCCGTACCGCCTTCGTCGGTGGCCACAACCGCTTCGATCGTCCGCTCGCCCTCGAACTCCCGGAGGATCGAGTCGTAGCCGAGCCCGAGCGTGTGCGCGAGCACGTTGAGACGCCCGCGATGCGCCATTCCGATCACGACTTCATGTGCTCCGTTCTCGGCCGCCAGCTCGACCGCCTCGTTGAGCATCGGCACCATCACGTCCAGTCCTTCGATGGAGAACACCTTCTGGCCGAGGAACGCGCGGCGCAGGTACTGCTCGAATGCTTCGACGCGTGAGAGATGCGCGAGCAACTCCTTTCGCTCCTCCGCGGCGAGAGGCCTGCGGTACTTGCCCGACTCGATCGCCTGACGCAGCCAGACGCGCTTCTCGTGGTCCGAGATGTGCTCGATCTCGTACGCGATCGTCCCGGTATAGGTGTCGCTCAGCCGCGGGAGGGTGTCGGCAAGCGTTTCGCCAGGCACGTACAAGCGCAGCACCGATGCAGGAACCCGCGCCTGCAACTCCGGCGTTAGCTTCGGAATGAGGCGCTCCGGCTCGAGAGCCGGGTCGCCCGGCGGCTCTGAGCCAAGGGGGTCGAGGTGAGCAGCGAGGTGGCCGTGCATCCTGTGCGCCTTCACGAGCGCCATCGCGGCCGCCACGGCGCCGAGGAGCTCGTCCGAGACGGGCTCGGCCGCCGCCGGTGCAGGGGCTGGTGCGGGCTCGGCGACGGAGTGGCCGTTGCCTGCCGCTTCGAGGAGGCGCGAGAGCCCGGGATGTGCCGCGACGACATCGCTGTGGCCGCTCTCGAACAGCCTGCGCCACTCGCTCGGGACCGCGTCCGGGTTCTCGAGGTACTCCTCGAGCAGGTCACGGGCGAAGCCTGAGTTCAGGCCGTCGACGTCAGTCACTCGTTCCTTTGTAGCAGCGGAGCTCTGCTACCAGAGCGGATGACTCGTGATCACCGCGACGGCCATGCCGAGTGCGAAGCTCACCGCGCCGATCGACACGGCCCACGTCCCGATCCGTTCGCATCTGCCCCCGATGCCGACCGCGATCAGCCCGAGGATGATCGCAAACGGAATCAGCCTCAAAGGACGGTAGGCGATCCCGGTGAGGCTGACGAAGATCGAAGCTGCCGCCAGGAAACCGCCGACCGTCTCGACCGGCCGGCTGCGTTGGTACGGCGTCGCGCTCATGCACGAACCGTAGCGCGAGCCGTGCGGGCATAGCCCCGGGTCGGCCGGCCGTGCGGGCCGGTCCTCCGCGGCTGCCGTCCGGGCCGCCACCGGGTCGGGTCGGAGTCATCCGAGTCGGCCACGCGCACCGCAGGCTGATCGGGGCGAGGCTCCGACTTGATCGCCCAGTAGACGACCCAGCACAGGTAGAGGATGGGGATCTTCATGATCACCATCAGCCAGATCAGCTCCCACACTATGGGCCGAGTGTAGCGCTGAATTCAGCCGGCGACCGCCGCCTCGAGAGTCCCCCCGACGAGCTCTTTTCCGGTCGCGTCGAACTGCGTCACTGCGAAAGATGCGCGCGAGCGCCCGAGCTGGATTCCGCGGAGCGTCGCGACGCGGACCGGGAGCCCGGCGAGCACCTCGTAGACCTCCGTATAGCCGCCCTGGTCGACGCCGATCCAGTGCGCACCCTGAACGGGCTCCACCCACACGTAGGCGAGTGGCCGCCCCTCGCGGTCCCGACAGAGAATGTCGAGCCGCGGGTCGAGGAGGCGGCCGTGCAGGAGCCGTCCCGAGGAGCCCCCGCACCAGGGCGGTCGGCGTTCCCCGCTCGGGTCGGTGCCTCCGTCGCAGGAGTAGAGGGTCTTACCCGCGTCGTCTGCAAACGTGAGGCTCTCGCCGAATACGCCGATCCGCTCCACGACCACGGCGCCGTTGACAGCCCCGCCGGGACTGCAGCTCGTGAACCGCCGGCCGAGCGTTGCCGCATCGAACACGCGACCGATCGCAATGACGCTACCGGGCACGGCTGTGAGCTCCTGGGCGGGCTCTCCGTAGAGCAACCGACGCGCTGCGCTCGGGCTCCCGCCGTTCTCACAACCTGCGAGGACGAGCCCGAGGCCCAGGGCGACAATGCTCAGCCGGTCCAACCCCACCTGGCCACTCCGCCGTAGCTCGGGTCGCTGCGATACGTGCGATAGAAGATATTCGTCCCGCAGGCCTCGCATTTCGCCTCGACGATCTGATCGCCCCCGTAGAGCGAACGGGTGAAGACCATGCCGATGTGAGAGCTGCTCGCAAAGGCATCCATGACGCCGGCGGTCGCCTTCGCGACGACGTGGTTCGGGGCTCCGACGCCGTTCTTGAAGTCGCCGGCGGTGTACGGGCCGTGGACGTTCCGGAGCGCACGCCAGTAATAGCGCCCGTCGCGCCACTCGTCGGTCGACTCGCGCCACGTCTTGAAGGTCAGGCCCGAGCAGTCTCCTCCCTCCCCGTGTGTCGACGGGTCACCCGGGGCGTCGGAGGGATACGAGTCGACGTCGTCGTAGTTCCAGCAGCCGCCGCCCCACTGGTAACCCTCGTAACGCGCCGCATTGGCGTAGCTCTGGCCGGCGTCGCGCGTCATCGTCGTCATGAACGTCGGCGAGTCGTAATTGCAGTTCGTCCAGAAGCGGTGATACGCCTGCGCGCCGTTTGCACCTGCTAGGAGCAGGCCGGCACCGAGCGCGAGGAGAAAGATCTTCATCGGGACTCCTTCAGGTCGAAGCGGTCGACGAACGCACCGGCGGCGGTCGAACCGAGCTGATAGAGAGACGACCCGGCGAGGCGGAACCGCGCGAGCGGCGCCGACTCCGCCCACTCGGAGGGCTCGACCGAGAAGCGCTCTGCCGAGCCGCGCTGACGCAGCACGAGCACGACGTACTCGGCGCGTTCGTCGGTGTACGTCTTCAGCACGACGACGAGCTCGTTGCCGCGCGGTTCGGCGAGTTGCACCTCCCCGAGTGGCGTTTCGCTCGTGACGCGCCAGCTGCGCACGACCGCGTTGCCGGCAAGCTCAGCGATGCGCAGCTCACTGGAGCCGACCCGGTCGACAACGACCTCTCGGCCGTTTGCGAGAGGCCGACCAGGGCGCCCTCGGGCGGCTTGCGCGCCTCGGTCGAGCGCGGTGCCCTGCTCGGCTGCGGGCAGCCACTGCTCCGACGGCTGCTGTAGGACCGTCGGGCCCTCAGGCCCGACCGCGAGCTTCGCCCACGTGCGGTCGGCCAGGCGTTGCGTCCACCTCGCCGTGCCGTCACTTCGGAAGCTCCGCAGGAGCGGCGCGGGAGTCAGACGGTTCGGCGGCTCGAGGACGTCCATCGTCCCGTCGGGCTCGACGGCGAAGTCGGCCAGGCCGCCGCTCACCGCGAGCGTCACCGTCTCCACCCGCCCGCGAGCCCACCGCTCGGCGCGCCCGTTCACCTGATCGAGGAGCGTGACGGTTCCGTCTGCGCCGACGTCGAAAGAGGCCGGGCCTGCGAATCCGAGCGCGCGCGAGCCGGCTAGCCCCGCCTGCCCGCGCTCGCTTCCCCACGAGGCGCGCAAGACGCGCGTGTCCGCGCGGCGGGGTGCGCTGAACTCATGCGACCCGAGCTCCACCTGCGTCGCATCGCCGAGCGGAAGGCTGCGGTCGGGAGCCGCCGCCCCGCCTGCAGGCACGGTGATGCTCGCGCCGGTCGCATTGTCATGCAAGACCGCGTAGTAAGAGAAGCCGGTCCGCGACGAGGCGAGAGCCGGCGGGACCTCGGCGAAATACCGTCCCTCGCTCGAGTCGTCTCCGCGGACGAGCGGTATCCGCTCGTACGACCCGGCGTGGCCCGCGCGCACGTACACCTCACCCGATCCGGCGCACGGCCCGCCGTCCTCGCGCGGGGCGCAGACGATCGCGTACCGCAGCATGGCGGGCTCTCCGGGAAGCGTCAGGACCGGCGGGACGTGGCTCGCCTCCAGCCCGGGAGCGGCGCTGCCGGGAACCCCGACCCCCGCTGTGGACAGCGACGTCAGAGTGACGCCCCCGATGATTCCTGCTGCGAGCCCGGCCGCTCCCCCCACGAGCGACCGGATTGCTGGCCGGCGCATGGGACACCTCCTGGTCGGGATCGATTCGACGGTACGCGGCCAACTCGGACGGCTGGGTGACGTCTTTGCATCAGAAGTGCAAAATCAGAGTTAGAGCACCGTTCGAAACGGGGAGAGGCCGCAAGATGGTCGTCGACGAACGCTTACAAGCGCTGCTGGAACAGGGAGAGGAGGCCGGCTGCCTCAATCTCTCCGCGGTCAGCGAGTTCCTGCAGGAGGCCGACCTCGACGAAGACCAGACGACCGGGTTCTTCGAGCAGCTCCAGGAGCGCGGCATCGACCTGACCGACGATTGCGCGCGTCCCGACGCAATCGGGAGCACGTACGTGAACGGCGACCTCGCCGTCGCCACCACCGACGCCCTGCAGCTCTTCCTGAACGAGGCCGGCCGCTACAAGCTGCTCACCGCCCCGGAGGAGGTCGAGCTCGCGAAGCGCATCGAGCGCGGGGACAAGGAGGCGAAGGATCTGATGATCAACTCGAACCTCCGCCTCGTCGTTTCGATCGCGAAGAAGTACCAGGGCCACGGCATCTCGCTCCTCGACCTGATCCAGGAGGGAATCATCGGACTTATCCGCGCGGTCGAGAAGTTCGACTGGCGCCGCGGCTACAAGTTCTCGACCTACGCGACGTGGTGGATCCGGCAGGCCGTGCAACGCGGCGTCGCGAACAAGTCACGCACGATTCGGATTCCGGTTCACATCGTCGAGCGCGAGCAGAAGATCTCGCGGGCCGAACGCGCGCTGATGACGAAGCTGGGACGCGATCCGAGCGACGAGGAGGTCGCCGAGCTGGCGAAGCTCTCGCTGAAGCACGTGCAAGAGGTGCGCGCCGCGGCACGAGCCGTGACGAGCCTCGACAAGCCGGTCGGCGCCGAGGGCGGTGCGAGCTTCGGAGATCTCATCGCCGGCGTGGAGGCCGAGCCCTCGGAAGAGGTCCACGTGAGCCTCGCCGAGAGTGCGGTTCGCGACGCGGTCGAGACCCTGCCCGATCGTGAGCGGGAAGTCGTGAAGCTCCGCTACGGGTTGGACGGCGACCCCGATCCGAAGTCGCTCGAGGAGATCGGCCGCACGCTCGGATTGACCCGCGAGCGCGTGCGGCAGATCGAGACGCGAGCGTTGCAGCGCCTGGCCGAGCGCCGCGAGGTTGCTGCGCTCGGCGAAACGGGCTAGAGAGTGGAGCCAGCCGGGATCGAACCGGCGACCTCTGCCATGCCATGGCAGCGCTCTCCCAGCTGAGCTATGGCCCCGTCCGGCCGAAGTCTAGCGGCGAATTCGAAATCCTTGGCCCAGTTGATTCCGAGGTTCTGATTGTTCCGGCAGGGCCCGAGTCGAAGAGAGATCTGTGTCCTCCCGGCGAACAAATCGAAGGGGAGTAGGTAGCAGCGGTCGAGTTCGGGGCAGTACGCAGCGAACGCATCGATTTCGCCCTCAGCATAGACACGCCTAAGCAATCCCTTGCTACTCCTTCTTGCCGAATAGCATCTGAGAGCGACGACGTCACCGTTTCTCGGGGACCACTTGCACTGAATGCGTAGCAGGCTTGATTCGACCTCGAAGATCATGTCGTAACGGCCACCCTCCACCACGGGCGTATAGACGTTCACGCCGAGCTTGATCGCTGTGTGGATGATCGCCGTCTCCGCGATCGCACCCTTTTGGTCGGACGTCAGCATCAGTCGAACGTAGCCGTAGGTTCGGCTGGGCCACGTCTCGTTTGGACACCTTGCGGTGCAACAACTCTGCGCGCACCCTCGAACGATGTCGCCGCGTGTCTTGCTCGTCGCCGTTGCACTGGCCCTGCTCGGCATTGCAGTCGTCAAGCCGCACGGTTCGCCGTCGAGAGGCCCGTACCACGCGGATCCAGCCCGAACTCCGGGCGTACTCAACCCTGACGTGACGCAGCAGAACATGAACTCCACGATCTGCGTACACGGCTGGACGAAGACGATTCGCCCGCCGACGTCGTACACGAATGCGCTGAAAGAGAAACAGATGCGCGAATACGGCGTCGGAGGCTCGACTTCCGACTACCAGGAGGATCACCTGATCAGCCTCGAGCTCGGCGGGCACCCGACGGATCCGCGCAACCTCTGGCCCGAGCCCTATCCACGCGCGTCCGCGGTCGACTCGATCGAGAACGACCTGAACAGCAAAGTCTGCTCAGGCGAGCTGACACTCGAAAACGCACAGTTGAAGGAATCGACGCTCAAGCATTCGGACGGGTGAGTGTGAAGTTGTTCGGCTACTAGAACTGGTACCTGCCGCCCGCGCGCGACTCCGTCTAGATACCGTCCTGCCCGGGCACCGCCCTCTTGATCATGAGTACGGCTGCGATCGAACGTCACGCGCTGCGCACGCTCTCCCTGGCACCTGCACTCGCAATCGCCGGGGCGACGGCGTTCCTGCTCGCACGCCTCTGGCCCGACGTGGGCGGCAAGCCCTTCCACGAGGACGAGGCGGTCGCGGGCCTGATCTCGTCACGGCCGCTGGGCGACCTCCTGCACACCGTCGTCCTCGACCGCGGCGGCGCCCCGCTTCACTTTCTCCTCGCCCACACTGCGTTGGCCATCGACCCCACGCCGGAGGCGGTGCGGTGGGTCTCGGTCCTGTTCGCACTCGCGACGGTGCCGCTCTGTTACGACCTCGCGCGGCGCGTCGCCGGGCGCAGTGCGGGGCTCGTCGCGGTCGGTCTCGCCGCCACGTCACAGTTGCTTCTGATCTACGGGACGTTCGGCCGAATGTATTCGCTCTTCGCATTCGCGAGCGCGCTTGCAGCCGATCTCTTCGTGCGTGCGCTCGATCACCCGACGCGACGGACGGCAGTCGCGGCAGCGGTCGCCGCCTTGCTCCCGCTCACGGTGCATCCGTTCGGCGCCTTCCTCTTCGCGGCCGAGGCGGCCGTGGCGCTCTGGCTCTGGCGCGGTCGCTCGCCGCGCACTGCCGCCCCCGTTTTCGCCGTCGCGCTCCTCGCGGTGCCGCTCTTGCTCAGTGACGTCCGCCTGTCAGACCGCTACGCGCCCGAAGCAGGCCAGACCCTCGAGGGCGGCACGTCCGTGGGCGGGGCGACGCTCCGCGCACTTGGAGGCGCAGCGGGCGGCCACGGTGTCGCACTGGTCGTCTTCGTGCTGCTCGCGGCGGTCGGCCTGTCGATGCTCGCGCGGCGCAAGCCTGCGGTCGCCGCGCTGGCGGCCGTTACCATCATCGTTCCGCCACTCGCCCTCGCGATCGCGAGCGCTGCGGGACTGACTACGGATCGGCTCGGGCCGCGGCATCTCATCTTCATGCTTCCGCTCTGGATCACGCTCGTTGCGACCGGGGCGAGTCGTGTGGGGGCGCTCTTTCCACGGACTGCATGCGTCGCGGTTCTCGCCGCGGTTGTCGTGGCTGCGGCAGTTGCGCCCGCCGCCGTATCCGAGCCTCGAACGATTCCGACCGGAACGAAACGTGCGGTGACGGCGCCCGCGGACTGGCTCCGGACTCAGCTCGCGCCGAGTGCGGTCCTGTATCCCTACTCGCCCGTGTTCCTCGCGGCCTTGCCTACGGCGAAAGAAGCCCAAACCTACTCGCGCGACCCGGTTGCCCTCGCGCGGATCGCGGCGCGAACCCACATGACCCCGGCGGTCTTCATGTCGATTCCCTTGCGCGAACCGGTCGATGCCAAGGCGTTACGCACTGCTGGTGTGAGGTTCCGCGCGTTCACGTCATGGCTGATCCTCGAATCACGGGGCCCCTTTGTCGACGGTAGAGCTGCGCTCGGGTCAGCCGCCGCAGTCCTGCGCACAACCACGCCGCTCGTCAGCGAGCCGAACGCGCACGCGTACCTCGAGCAGCTCAGCGGTGCGGCTTGCGCCGCGCTCGTTCGCCTCGGCTCAGGCTGCTAGCCCGCTGCGACTTCGACGGGTGGTGCGTCACCCCACAGCTCTTCGAGCCGGTAATAGCTCCGAGCCTCGGGAGTGAAGATGTGCAGCACGACGTCGAGATAGTCCGCGACGATCCACGAGGCCTCTCGCTGTCCGTCGACCGAGGAGGGCAGAAGGCGCACGTCCTGCTTCATCCGGCTGTGCACCTCGTCGTAGATCGAGGCCGTCTGGCGCGGGTTCTGTCCCGTGCAGACAACGAAGAAGTCGGTGTACGAGCAGGCCGGTCGCATGTCGAGGATGACGACGTCTTGCGCCAGCTTGTCCTGCGCGAGGCCGGCGATGCGTTGGGCTTGCTCGAGTGAGTTCAGTGCGATTTCAGTCCGTGCCGTTGACAGTCGAAGTGTAGCCGTCGCGCCGGTAGAGCCCGAGTGAATGGATCAGCGCCGCCACATCCGGCGGCACGAGCCCGTCGATCGGCTCTCCGCGGGCGACGCGGTCGCGGATGTCCCTCGACGAGACGGGCACGGGCTCGATGTCGAAGAGCTCCACCCGCTCCGGGCGAGAGAGCCGGCCGAGAACGTCGTCGAGCCGCTCGCGCGGGTAGCCGGGACGCGTGGCGACACCGATGCGGGCGCGCTCGATCACCTCTTCCGGATCCTTCCACGTGAGGAACTCTGCGAACTGGTCGGCGCCGATGAGGAAGAGCGGATCGTTCCAGCGTCCTTCCTTCAGCAGGTCGACGGTGCGTTCGTGGGGATCGAGCTCGACCTCGTAATCGGGGAACGCGGCGCGCGCGAGCTTCACGCGCGACTCGGCGCCGAGCTGGACCTCCTTGTGCCCCGGATTCACCGCGACCAGAATCGCGAGCTCGTCGAGATCGAAGTGCCGCCGGGCTGCATCGGCGAGTGCGATGTGCCCGTTGTGCGGCGGGTTGAACGTGCCGCCGAGCAATCCAGTCACTGCACCTCCAGGACCTCACCGTCGACTTCGACCTCGTCGCCTTTGCGCGCTCCCGCCGCCTTCAGCGCAGCTGCGAGCTCTTCCTCGTCCTCCGGCACCTCGCCCGAGATCCGGAAACCCCTGTCGGTGCGCAAGATCCTGAAGCGGCGACCACTCGAACGCGGCCGGTAGACGAGGAAGTCGACGAGCCCATCCTGCGAGGGTTCCTGAGATTGTTGTGGCGGACAGAGCTCGAAGAGGGCACGCTTCAACTCGTCGATTCCTTCGCCCGTCGCGCACGAGACGCGGAACACACGCGCGATCCGGTCGTCCTCGAGCTCGAAGGACGGAGGCTCTGCACGGAGGTCGATCTTGTTCAGGACGACTGCTTGTGGCCGCTTCTCGAGCTCGGCGCCGTATGCGGCGAGCTCGTGATCGATGATCGCGAAACGCTCGACGGCATCGTCTTCCGAAGAGTCGATCACGTGCAGCAGAAGATTCGCGCGCTCGAGGTGCGCGAGGAATTCGTGACCGAGCCCGACTCCCTCGCTCGCACCCTCGATCAAGCCCGGCACGTCGGCAACGGTCAGCTGGCGGGTTCCGTCCGGGGCATCGACCGTGCCGAGGATCGGCGCGAGCGTCGTGAACGGATAGTCGGCGACTTTCGGCTTCGCATTCGAGATGCGCGCGAGCAACGACGACTTGCCGGCGTTGGGGAGCCCGGCGAGTGCTGCATCGGCAACCAGCTTGAGCCGGAGATCGAGCGTCGTTTCTTCACCCGGGAGGCCCGTCTCCGCAAACCGCGGTGCCCGGCGTGTCGGCGATGCGAAGCGTTTGTTGCCGCGGCCCGGTCTCCCACCGCGCGCGGCGACTACCTTCTCACCCGGCGTCGCCAGATCTGCCACCACCTGCTCGTCCTCGTCTAGCACCTGCGTTCCGACGGGGACCCGTAGCTCGATCGTCTCTCCCGTTGCGCCGTGCTTCAGCGCACCCCGGCCCGGCTCGCCCCTACCCGCCTTGAACCGCTGCTTCGCGCGAAACGCGGACAGATCGCGCAGGTCCGGGTCCGCCACGAGGACGACGTCGCCGCCCGGCCCACCGTCACCGCCGTCCGGTCCGCCCCTCGGCACATGCTTTTCACGACGGAAGTGCAGACTGCCGTCACCACCGCGGCCGGCCTGCACGTGAATCTGCGCTCGGTCCTGGAACATGCGGGAACGCTAGCGCCCGAAGACTGCTGCGGTGAAGAACGGCCCGAGCGCACGCGTCGTCGGGGGACGTGATCCCGTTCGACTGGGAGCGGCGCGACGGCTAAGACTTCTGAGAGTCGCTGACCTCGACGAAGCGGCGCTCTCCGCTCTGGCGGAAAGCGACCGTGCCGGGGCGCTTGGCGAAGATCGTGTCGTCACGGCCGATGCCCGTGCCGTCGCCGGGGCGGAACTTCGTGCCGCGCTGGCGCAAGATGATCATTCCGGCCTTGACTTGCTGGCCGGAGAAGACCTTCACGCCGAGCATCTTCGGGTTCGAGTCGCGCCCGTTGCGCGACGAGCCGAGACCTTTCTTGTGAGCCATTAGTCCTTCTCCTGCTTCGCTGCGAGCGCGGACTCCAGTGCTGCGATCGCGCCCTTCCGGTTTGCGTTCTTCTTCTCGAACTTCAGTGCCGCCTCCAGCTGCTCGACCTTCCAGCGCTTGGACTTCTCGGAGATGTCGGCGACCGTGAAGTCCTCGTAGCCACGCGGCGGCGACGCCGGAGCGGGCGCTTCGGTAGCTGCCGCTGCAGGTCGAGGTGCGGGCGTCTCTGCTTTCGGCTTCGGCGCGGGAGTCTCCTTCTCCGCGGCCGGAGTCGCGGCGGCCGTCGTGCGCTTGGCGGTGCCCCCGATCGACTGGATCTCGATCTGGGACAGAGACGCGCGAAAACCCGTCTGCTTGCGATAGCCGCTCTTCGGGCGGCGCTTGCCGATCCGGATCTTGTCGCCGAGCACGTGGCCGACCACCTTCACGGTCACCTGCGTCTGCGGCGACAACGTGCCGTCTCCGTCGCCCCCGAGGAAGAGCACATCCGGGTTGAACGTCTTCCCCTCGTCCGTCTTGAGGCGGTCGACGAGCAGGCGCTCCCCCTCGCGGACGCGGTACTGCTTCCCCCCGAGCGCGATGATCGCGTATGAGTCTTTTGTGGCAGCCATGGCGTGAAAATGCGGGCCTTCAGCCCGCGAGCGCGTGAAGTGTAGCGGAGGCCGCGCTCCGAGCTAGGACTCGACGTCGTCCCATTGGGACATCGGGACGTACTCCCAATCCGAAGCTTTTTCCTCCTCCTGCGCGCTCGCCGGTTGGCTTGCTCCTTCGCCCGTGGAGACCGTCGCCGTAGCGGCGGCTGTGGTCTTCTTCTTTCGGCCACGCCCGCCCCTGCTGCCGCGGCGGGTCTTCTTCTTCGGTGGGGAGGCCGCCGATTCGGCGCCGTCCTCGGCCGGCTCGGCCTGGCTGTCTTCCTCCGCCTCGCCGAGGTCGGGCGCAGGAATGTGGATCTTCGGCGCCGGCGCCTCCGCCGACATTTCCGCGGGCGTGGGTAGCTCGACGTCCTCGGGCTCGCCCGTTCCGTTGTCGCCCCCTGCTGCCGCTGCCGGCGCCGCAGCCGTCTTCTTCTTGCGACCACGCCCGCCACGCGAGCCTCGGCGCGTCTTCTTCTTCGGTGTCGCGGTCGTCGGAGCACCGTCCGCGTCCGGAACTTCAGCCACTGCCTCGGTTTCTTCTTCAGGCTCGGCGTCGTCGTCTGCCGTGTCCTCGTCGACGTCCACGTCGGCCGCGCCGGCTTCGGCCTCTACCGCCTTCGCCGTCGGGCTGCCGGCTGCGCGCCGGGTCGGCTTCTCGGCCTCGCTCTCGGCCGTGATCGGCCCGTCGCCGTCGGCCGGGCGACCGACGAGCGTCGCGTAGGCCGAGTCGTCGAGCACGCGTTCGACCTGGACCTCGACCTTCTTGCCGACGAGCTTCGCCGCATCGGCGACGCAGATGTCGAGCCCGTCGACCTTGCCGACGCCCGCGCTGGAATCGTGCAAACCGACCTCGACGAGCTTCAGCTCCAGCTTGGCTCCCTCCTCGACCGGAGCCTGCGGTGCGAGCTCTTCACGCTTGCCCTCGGCGACGACGATGAAGTGATCGAGGTGCGTGTCCCCGTTCTTGCCCTGGAGGTAGAAGCGGCGTCTGGTCTGCTTCTCGAGCTCGATCAGCCTCTCCGCGCCGGGCCCGGTGAGGATCGACGCGATCTTTGCTGCGACCTCGACGCGATACGCCTGGCTGCGCGAGCCCGCCGCCAGCGCGCGCAGGCGCCGCTCGATCTCGACGGCTGCAGACGTCTCCGAGAGAACGATCCCGTCGCCACCGCAGGTCGGGCACTTCTTGGTCATGATCTCCCGCGGCCCGTCGGTGACGTTCTGGCGCGTCATCTCGACGAGCCCGAGCGGCGAGATCTCGACGACGTAGGTCTTCGTCCGGTCCCGCTCGAGCTCCGTCCGCAGCGCCGATTCGACGGCCGCGCGGTTCTTCGGATTCGCCATGTCGATGAAGTCGATGACGATGATTCCGCCGATGTCGCGCAGTCGAAGCTGGCGCACGACCTCCTTCACTGCCTCGAGGTTGTTCTTCGTGATCGTGTCCTCGAGGCGTGCGCCGGACGAGCGCGAGCGCGAGCCGACGAAGCGGCCGGTGTTGACGTCGATGACCGTGAACGCCTCCGCGTAGTCGAAGATCAGATAGCCGCCGGACGGCAGGTCGACACGACGGCTCAGAGTCGACTTGATCTGCGCGTCGACACCGTAGGCCTCCATCAACGGCTGCTTCTCCTTGTAGCGCACGACTCGCTCGACCATGTGCGGCGACGTCTTCTTCAGATAGCCGACGATTCGCTTGTACGCCTGGTCCTGATCGACGAGCGCGCGCTCGAAGTTTTCGGTGAACAGATCGCGCGTGACACGGAGCGGTAGCTCCGCCTCCTGGTAGAGCAGGCTCGGCGGATTCGCCTTCTTCGCGCTCGCATCGATCGCCTTCCAGACCTTCTGGAGGAAGAGGAGGTCGCGTTCGATGTCCTCGGCCGACGCGCCTTCCGCGGCCGTGCGGACGATCACGCCTCCGCCCTTCAGGTCGAGACCCTTGAGGATGTCCTTGAGACGCGCGCGCTCCTCGTCGTCGAGCCGACGGGACACGCCGAAACCGTCTCCGTTCGGCTGGTAGACGACGAAGCGCCCGGGCAGCGAAATCTCGGTCGTCAGCCGCGCGCCTTTCGTCTTCATCGGATCCTTGACGGCCTGCACCATGATCGTCTGGCCGCGGCTGATCAGGTCCTGGATCTTCTTGCCGTGGCGCGCCTTGCCTTCTAGCTCGGGCGTCACGATCTCGTCGACGTACAGGAAGCCGTTCTTCTCGAGGCCGATCTCGATGAACGCGGCCTCCATTCCGGGCAGGACGTTGTCGACGGTGCCGAGATAGATGTTGCCCGCGATGGAGCGCCGCTCGGGGCGCTCGAGGTAGACCTCGGCGACCTGATCGTCCTCGAGGACTGCCACACGCTGTTCCCCGACGTCGACCGAGACGAGGAGCTCACGCTTCGCCTCGGGCAAAGGCGCACGCCTCGCGGGCTCGCGCCGTCGGCGCTGAGAAGCAGGACGCTCGCGCTCGCGACGGGGCGCCGCGGGCTTGCGGTCGGTCCTCGGCCTCGGAGCGGTCGTCGCCTTCGGCTGGGCTGTCTCGGTCTTGGCCTCGGCGGCCGTAGTCTTCTTCGATCGACCGCGGCCTCCACGGCTACCGCGACGACGTCTCGGCCTGGTGGTGCTCGATTGTCCCGCTTCGTCGGCGGGCTGAGTGCTTACAGGTTTAGGTGCTTGTGATGGAGCGGCAGCCTCGACAGGCGCCTGCTCGTCGGACTTTCGTCTGGATCGGAACCAGCGCAAGAAAAATCTCCTTCATGCGCGCGCGCTGCGGCAACGCCGGCCAGGGCGGCGGCGCGGAGCGTGCGCGGCAGGTCGTGATGGGCGATGGAAAACATCTCCGGACAGGGTACCAACCGAGCCAGTCGGCCCCTCCGTCCGGCCTGGGTCCTAGCCTTTCCGCTCATCGGCGAGTCGGGAGGTGGACATCAGATGACTGGACAACGCGAGGCGTACGAACTGCTGTTGATCGAGGAGGCGGACGCGTGGTTCGAGTATCTGGAGGCGACTCGAGGCCAGTCCGCCGTCCGCTACAAGGAGGTCGAGCCCTGGGCCTGGGCGCGGCTCTCCCAGCGCCTGCGGGCGATCAGGACGCGCCGGGCCAAGCTGAAGCCGGCGGCCGAAGCGGCGTAACCGACCTGGCGCTAGCGGCGCTGACCGCGCGCGCGGACGTGAATCGACAGCAGGATCCCGACCGCGATCAGATTCGCGATCATCGACGATCCGCCAACGCTGACGAACGGGAGCGGGATGCCCGTGATCGGAGCGATCCCCATCGTCATGCCGACGTTGACGAAGATCTGGAACAGCAACGCAAACACAAGCCCGCCCGCAACGATCGCCGAGAACGGGTCGCGCGCGATCGTGACGATTCGCAGGCCTCGCCAGACCACGAGCAGGTAGAGCATGAGCAAGATCGACGCGCCGAAGAAGCCACGCTCCTCGGCGAGCGAGGCGAAGACGAAGTCCGTGTGATGCTCGGGCAGGAAGTTGAGCGTGGTCTGCGTCGCATTGTCGACGCCGCGCCCTCGTAGCTCGCCTGCACCGATCGCGTTCTTCGACTGCGTGATGTTGTAGGTCGTGCCACCGGGGTCCTGGTCGGGATTCAGGAAGCTGGTGAGACGCTGCTGCTGGTAGTCCTTGAGAATCGGCAGCCCGGCGGCGGGAAGCACGCCGAGGACCAGCACGGCCAGGACAGCCACCCCGCCCGCGAGGGCGGCGATGTGCGTCCACGGCGTCCCGGCGACGAACAAGACGGCGAACACCGCCGCGCAGTACACGAGCGCCGAGCCGAAGTCTGGCTGGAGGAAGACGAGGAAGACCGGAATCGAAGCGAGCCCGAGAGCCGTGAGCGTCGTGCGGATGTCGTTGAGCCGTCTCGACCGCTCGGCCAGGAAGCCGGCGAGTGCGAGCACGAACAGCACCTTGCCGAACTCCGACGGCTGGAAGCGGAAGAAGCCGAGGTCGAGCCAGCGCTTCGAGCCGCGGATCGGTCCCGTCAGGAGGACGATCGCGATCAGAAAAGCCGTCGTGCCGAAGATCCAGCGCCACCGCGTGCGATACAGCTCGGGATCCACAAGGACCGCAACCACCAGGCAGACCACTCCGATGAAGACGTAGACGGCCTGGCGGGTGAGGTAGTAGCCGGGGTTGCCTGTGACGTCGTGGTGCGTGATCCCCGCGATCGCCCAGAGCCCGTAGCCGACGACCGCCGCGACGCTCCCGAGCAGCAGCCAGTCGAGACGACGGACGAAGGACGCGACCTCGACGGCCTCACGGCGGCGTGCCCTTGCGGCGGCTCGAGCGTTTGAGACGTAGTGGTCGACCATCAGTCGCTGTGGATGGGGCCGGTGACGGTCGCTTGCTTGCCGAAGAAGGATTCGAAGACCTTGAGTGCGGCCGGCGCAGCGGCGTCGCCGCCGTGGCCGCCGTTTTCGATCAGCGCGCAGACAACGAGATCGGGCGAGTCGGACGGGCCGTACCCGCACCACCAGGACTGGTTGAACAGTCGGGGGTACCCGTCGCCAGGGTCGATGCTCTTCTCCGCAGTTCCGGTCTTGCCGGAGATTGAGATCGGGAAGCTGCCGAAGATCGATGCGGACGTTCCGAACGAATAGTGCGTCGCTTGGTAGAGGCCTTCACGCACGACGGCGAGCGCCTGCGCGTCGACGTTCGTCGGCTCGGGCGCAGGCGGCAGCGTGCTGGGGACCGCGCGCCCGGGAGTCCCGTTGGAAGACGGCTGTTCGACGTCCTGGAGCAGGTGCGGCGTGACGAGCTTGCCGCCGTTCGCGATCATCGCGTAGAAGCGCGCCATCTGCATCGGCGTCACGAGCAGGTCCTTCTGACCGATCGCGAGCTGGATCGAGTCGCCCGGCTTCCAGAGGCTGTCGATCGCCCAGTGACCCGGGTCGGTCTTCTTCGTATAGGTCTTCTTCCGCCAGTCCGGTGTCGGCAGTAGGCCGCTGCGCTCGGAGCCCAGATCGATTCCGGTCTTCTGGCCGAAGCCGAACCGGCTGGCCCATGCCTGCAGTCGCGGCCCGCGGTCGGACGGCATCCCGTAGAAGCGGTAACCGACTTGGTAGAAGTACGTGTCGCACGACTTGGCGAGAGCCGTCGGCAATGTCATCGCCTCGTTTACGAACGGATCCCAGTTCTTGAAGACCTGGCCGTTCTTCTTGTACGAGCCCGTGCAGGGGAGAGACTCGAACGGCTGCAGGATGTGCTCCTGCATCGCCGCGATCGCGGTCACCGGCTTGAAGGTCGAGCCCGGCGGATACGCGCCGTCGATCGCGCGGTCGAGTGCCGGGAAGTTCGCCCCCTCCGCCGTGCGCGGCGTCAGCCCCGCGACGTCGAGTGCCCGCTGGCGGACACGGCCGACGAAGAGCGAGGGCCGATAAGTCGGGTACGAGGCAAGCGCTCGGACCGCGCCGTCGTGTGGGTCGATGGCGACGATGGCGCCCCCGTTTGCGTTCCAGCAGCCGTAGCAACCGGAGTTCCGGGCGCGGTCGATCCCGTAGCGCAGAGCCTCCTCTGCGGCCTTCTGGAGCTTGACGTCGAGCGTCAGCCGCACCGCGTCGCCCGGATGGGCTGGAACCTTCGGAAGGACAAGGCTGATCGGCCTGCCGAGCGAATCGACGCGCAGCTGTGAAAGTCCCGCAGTCCCGCGCAGATACTTGTCGTAGTACGACTCGATGCCGGTCTGGCCAATCGTGTCGCCGCCCCGGTAGCCCTGATCGTGCAGCGCCTTGAGCTGCCCGGGCGAGATCTCGCTCACGTAGCCGAGCACGTGCGCGGCAAGCTCCTTGTGGGGGTAGTAGCGGAGGTACGTCGGCGCGATCTGCACGCCTGGAAAGTCCTCCGCGCGCTCCTTCAAATAGAAGACCTGCGCCTGGGTCGCACCGTCCTTCACCTTGACCGGCGTGAGCGGATCGCTGCGGTGCTTGCGGACGGCGGCGCCGATTTGATACGCGGGAACATCCAGCACCCGTGCGAGCTTCCGGATCTCGCGCAGCCGAACGCCGCGGCGCTTCGGAAGGTCCGAGCTCCAGATCTGGACGGCGGTCCCCGGGACGTTCGTGACGAGAACCTGGCCGTTCCGATCGAGGATCGGACCGCGCGGAGCCTGCACGCGGATGTCGCGGCGCTGGTTGTTCTGAGCGGCGCGGAGCAACTGCTGGCCGTTCAGGACCTGGAGTGACCAGAGTCGCAGGAAGAGCGTGGCAAAGACGGCGAGCGCCACCATCCCGAGCAGACCGACCCGCAGCGCCAGTTTGGGCGTGAAGCGGTAGGGCTCTTCGACTCGCGGGTCAGGTGGGAGGAAGCGTCGTGATCGAACGCGGTTAGCCAAGGAGGCGTACCTCCCGTGTCAGCCGCTCGGGCGGCCGCAACAGGCGGCGCGTGAGCGCGTAGACCGGAACCGTCAGGATCAGATTGAGGAATACCGTCGGCAGGAGCGCAGCGAAGATGTCGCTTGCCGGGGCGGGCTCGCCGAGCATGTAGCGAAGGACGAGCGCGGCGACCTGATAGAGGATCGTGATGACGGCGATCGACAACAACGGCGCGTGTGCGCGATCGCGGCCCGTCGTCTCTCCGTAGCGTCCTGTCCAGTAGCCCGCAAGCGTGAGCAGAAGCGCTGTGAAGCCGAGCGTGCCGAAGACGCCCGTGTCGGCCAGCAACCCGGCGGAAAAGCCGGCGACCGCACCGAAGACGGCGCCGCGCAGAAGTGACACGCACACCACGGTCACGAGCAAGAGGTTGGGGTGGCCGCCGAGGATGTCGACGTTCGCCATCACCGACAGCTGCACGACGACGACCAGGAAGAGGAGGCCCGCGGCCTTCGCTGCGTCGGCCGGCATCAGGGTGCCTTCGGAGTCCGCTTGTGCGTGATCAGGGCGGTAACGGCGTCGAGCGAGGCGAAGTCCACGTACGGGGCGATCTGGATCTGTTTGTAGAGCGCCGTGTCGCTCTGGCCGACGCTCGTCACGACCCCGATCGGAATGCCTCCAGGGAAGAGGGATGGATACTGCTTCGACTGCGTCCCCGCGGTGACGATCACGTCGCCCTCCTGCACGTTCGCCTCCTTGCGGACGAAGTCGAGCAGAAGCGAGTCTTCCCCCTGGCCGTGACGAACGAGCCCTTTCGCGCCGGTCTTCGGATCGCGCGCAGGCACGGCGCTGTTCTCGTCCGTCAGCAGCGTGACCTGCGCACTGTTGCCGGTCACGTAGGTCACACGTCCGACGAGGCCGTCGCGCGTGACGATCGGCGTGTCCTGCCTGATGCCGGCGTCGGAGCCGGCCGCGATCCCGACCCGTTGCTCGAACTCGGTCGCCCAGGAAATGATCCGCGTGTTCACCGGTCTGTAGTCGCTCGGGAAGAGCGGGCTGTCGATGAACCTCAGCTGCGCGCGAAGCTCGCGGTTCTGTTCGAGTGCCGAACGCCCCTGTAGCTCCTGCTCGCGGAGCTGGTTCACCTCTGCCCGCAATTGCGAGTTCTCGCGCTTGGCGTGCACGAGCCCGGCGAAGTACCCGTAGACGTCGCGGAACGGTCGCGCGACCCGCTCGGCGGCGACCTCGAAGGGCCTCAGGACAGTCGCGCCGGCGCTCTCGACGCCGTGCAAGGCTCCGCCGGTCGGCTCGCGGAAGGAGATCGTGATCAGGATGAGCGAGAGCAGCACGAGAACTCCCACCGCGGCCCGGCGCCGAATGGTGGAGCGGCTGCGGGAAGGGAAGGGCTGGGGTCTCGGTCTCGATGCGGACGAGCCCAGGACCGCGTTGACACTGCGGTTGCGAGGCACGAGAGAGGTCTAGGTTAGCGAGATCTCCGGGCGGGGCTCAGCGGCGGTGGTTATTTCGCCGGGCCTTGGCGCTGCGGTGGATCGCCTCGAACTCCTCGAGGCTCCGCCCCGAGCCGACGGCCACGCAGGTGAGGGGGCTTTCGGCGAGGTGCACCGGCATCTGGGTCTCGTGGCGCAGGCGCTCGTCGAAGTTCGAGAGGAGGGCGCCGCCGCCGGCCATGACGATCCCCCGGTCCATGATGTCCGCGGCCAGCTCCGGCGGCGTCTTGTCCAGGGTGGACTTGATCGCCTCGATGATCTGCTGTACCGGCTCGTCGAGTGCCCGGCGCACTTCCTCCGAGCTCAGGACGACGGTCTTCGGCAGCCCCGTGAGCATGTCGCGGCCGCGCACCTCGGCTTGCAGCTCTTCGCGCAGGTCGTAGGCCGAACCGATCTCGAGCTTGATCTCCTCTGCCGTTTGCTGGCCGATCAGAAGTTTGTACTCGCGCTTGATGTGATTGATGATCGCCTCGTCCATCTCGTCGCCGCCGACGCGGAGCGATTGCGAAACGACGATGCCGCCGAGCGAGATGACCGCGACTTCTGTCGTGCCGCCGCCGACGTCGACGATCATGTTCCCCGTCGGCTCGGCAACGGGAAGTCCCGCGCCGATCGCCGCGGCCATCGGCTCCTCGATCAGATACGCCTGACGCGCACCTGCGCTCAGCGTCGCCTCTTCGACTGCGCGCTTCTCGACACCGGTCACGCCAGAAGGGACGCACACGACGACGCGCGGATGCGCGAAGCGATGTTGATGGACCTTCTGGATGAAGTGCCGCAGCATCTGCTCCGTGACGTCGAAGTCGGCGATGACGCCGTCCTTGAGCGGACGGATCGCGGAGATCGTGCCAGGTGTGCGACCGAGCATCCGCTTCGCCTCGACTCCGACCGCGTGAACTTCACCTGTTCGTTGGTCGATCGCTACCACGGAGGGTTCGGAAAGGACGATGCCGCGGCCGCGAACGTAGACGAGCGTGTTCGCGGTGCCGAGATCGACCGCCATGTCGCGCCCGCCGAAACCACCGAGATTGTCGAAGAGTCCCATCAAGCGTGCGAGTCTAGTCCAACGTGGCTCAACCGAAGCCGTAGACGCCGGCGAAGCGCTCCGCGAGCAACCGGACGAGCAGCGCCGCAGGCAGGCCCACGACGTTGAGGTAGTCGCCCTCGATGCAACGGACGAGCGCAGCGCCGCGGCCCTGGATCGCGTAGCCGCCGGCGCGCCCCTCCCACTCTCCGAGCCCGACATAGGTGCCGAGCTCCCGCGGGTTCAGCTCGCGGAACTCCACCCGGGTCGACTCGTGCTCGACGTCCTCCCAGCCGGGTGTGAGCAGACAGAGCCCCGAGACGACGAGATGGGTCTTGCCGCCGAGCTCTTCGAGCATCCGCTCGGCCTCGGTGGCGTTTGCGGGCTTGCCGAAGATCCGGCCGTCGAGCACGACGGCGGTGTCGACGCCGAGCACCGGACGGTGCTCCGCGATGTCGGCAACGGACCGCGCCTTCTCGCGCGCATGCGCGCGCACGACCTCAACTGCGTCGGCGAGCTCCGGATTGGTTTCTTCGTACTTCGGCGCGACGACGTCGAACGGGATGTGCAACTGCTCGAGGATGGCTTTGCGTTGCGGCGACGTCGACGCGAGGAGGAGGGGCGGGGACGGTGCCGCATCAGCCACGCTTGCGGGCGCTCCAGATCTCCTCGGGCGGCCACCGGCGCGCCCACTCCGCCGTGACGTACTTGTAGTAGGTGTGCGTCTCCGCCTGCGGCGGCGCAAAGAGCTCGACGAGACGATCAAGCTCGAAATCGTTCGCTCGGAGGAGATCGATCCATTCGCCGTGGCTGAGCTGAAACTCAACCTCGTGGGTATCCGGCCACTCGACCTTGTACAGGCCGGCCTGCGGCCGAACGAGCTGCTCGCCTATGCCCTCGAGGGTCATGCAGAGAACCGAGATCGTCGAGTTGGTGAGGAAGACCAGACGCCCGCCGGGCCGAAGCAGACGGGCCGCCTCCGGAATCCAGCGGTACGGGTCGGCCCAAAGGGACGCTCCGTACTCCGAAAGAGCCAGATCGAAGGAGGAGTCCGGCAGCGGCACGTCCTCACCGATCGCCTCGATCAAAGAAAACTCGATCCCGGTCTCGTGCTGCAGCCGGCGCGCGGTCGCAAGCTGCGCCGGCGTGGGATCGACCCCGACGACACGCGCGCCGCGGCGAGCCAGCCAGGCTGAGAAGTATGCGGTCCCGCAGCCGAGCTCGACGGCATCGAGGCCATTGACGTCGCCGACGATGTTCAGCTGCGACTCGGGCGTCTCGAACACGCCCCACCGGATCTCCTCCTGCGCCCAGGCGCGGGCCGCGGCCGCGTCGGTGTATTCCGTGTTCGCGCGAGTCCAGTTCGCGACGTTTTGCTGAACGTAGTCGGGTCGGTCAGACGAGCTCATCGTCCGAGAACCAGAGCGCGACCTCGCGCTCCGCAGACTCCGGCGAGTCGGAGCCGTGTACCAGGTTGTCCGGCATCGAGTTCGCAAGATCGCCGCGGATCGATCCCGGCTCGGCATCCGCGGGATTCGTCGCGCCGATGGTCTTGCGCATCGTGGCGATGACGCCCTCGCCTTCGACGACCAACGCGAGTGTCGGGCCCGAGGTGATGAAGTCGACGAGCTCGCCGAAGAACGGTTTCTCCTTGTGCTCGGCGTAATGCGTCTCGCCGAGTGAGCGGTCGACATGGATGAGCTTGCCGGCCCGCAGCACGAAGCCGCGGCGCTCGATGCGCGCAAGGATGTCGCCGGCGAGCTTGCGCTGCACGGCGTCGGGCTTGATCAGAATCAGTGAGCGCTCGACCGCCATCGGCGGCGCAGTCTACTCGGAGCGTCGCCGCCGTCTTGGCGGTCGGACTTCGAACGTCGGGAAGTCGACCGTAACCGGCTCGACAGATGTCTCGCAGTACGGGCACACCTGCCAGAGCGCCTCGAGCGGCGCCTTGCAGTTCACGCACGCCTGCTTCAGCTTCGTCGTGCAGACCGGGCAGACGAGGAACTCGTTCGAGACCTCCGCCCGACAGACCGGGCAGTAGAGGTCGCGGCGTGCGAGCCGTTCCTCCATCGCCTTGATCTCGAGCTCCCGCTCGCGGACGTCCTCGAGGTACTCCGGCGGGCGGAAGAGCATGTACACGAGCGCCCCGAGATAGGGAATGACGAGCCCGATCGCGACCGCCGTGGCGATCAAGACCGGATCCTCGATCCGCCGCTTCGCGTCCTTGTAGACCCAGTAGCCGACCGCGAGCCAGAAGGCGATCAGGAAGAACACCACGAGGTTCCGGATCACCTGCCAGGTGCCGGAGGCGAAGAAGTCGTGGATTCCGCTGAAGGTACTGGCGATCACAAGAGGATTCTTCCTATTACGTACCCCACAAGAAAGGCGATCCCCACGATCGCGGCCAAAACGAGCGCCGCGAACGCGAAGACCGTCACCCTGTCGCCAACGTTCGCCATCGCAGGCTCTCATCCTTGGCGAGATCGGCCAGGAGGTAAAGGGAGCCCGTCACGAGGACCCGCGCGTCGAGGGTCCGGGCATACGCGAGGGCTTCGGCCGGATCCTCGATCGGCCTGATGTCGGGGAAGAACGGCCGCGCCCGCTCGGCCAGGTCCTCGGCCGTGAGCGAGCGGGCGTTGCTCGAGGACGTGGCCACCAGCCGGCTTCCGAGGACCGAAAGAGCGGCAAGCATTCCCTCGACGTCCTTGTCGGCGAGGATCGACGCGACGACGACATAGCTCGCGGTTGGCAGGCGGGGCAGCAGGTAGCCGAGGCCGGCGAGATTGTGCGCGCCGTCCCAGATCTCCAGAGGATCCTCGCTGAGACGCTCGAGCCGCCCCGGCAGCTGGACCTGCACGTGCCCGTCGACGGGCCGGCCGAGGAACGCCTCCGCGGCGGCGATCGCGATCGCCAGGTTGCTGTGGCCGGCGACTACGACCTGCACGGCGCCGTTCTCGCGGGCGAGCCCTTCCCACTCGGGCTCGCCGACGACAACCGTTGCGCCCGGCTGGACGACCGCGAGCTTCTCCACTGCGATCGCCTCCCGCGTGGTGCCGAGCACCTCGGTGTGCTCGAGGGCGACGTTGGTCAGCACCTGGACCGGCGAGCGGAGGACGTTCGTCGCGTCGTAGCGGCCGCCGAGGCCCGCCTCGACGACGGCAACGTCGACCTCAGCCGACGCGAACTCGGCCAGGGCGGCGGCAGTGACGAGCTCGAACTGCGTCGCCTCGATCCGCTCGGCCTCGGCCCGCACTCGCCCGACGGCGGCTTCGAAATCGGCTTCCTCGCCCCTCACACGAATGCGCTCACTCCACCCGCGGACGTGCGGGGAGAGATACGCGCCGACGGTGAGCCCTGCATCCGCGAGCAGCGCTTCGATCGTTCGCGTGACGGTGGACTTCCCGTTCGTGCCGACGACGTGGATCGACGGGTAGCGGAGCTGTGGGTCTCCGAGCGCTGAGAGCAGGGCCTTGATGCGGTCGAGACCGAACCCGTCCTTCGGCCACGGGCTCAGGGACTCGACGTACTCAGCCTGAGATTGCATCGAGCTCCCGCCGGTAGCGCGCGAGCTTCTCGCGCTCGGCCTCGACGACCTCGGCCGGAGCGTTGCCGACGAAGTGTTCGTTCGCGAGCATTCCTTCGGCGCGGGCGATCTCTTGCTGCAGCCGGGCGATCTCTGCTGCGGCGTTGCCGTCGCCGGAACCTTCGGCCGGCTTCGGCTTCACGACGGCGTCGAAGATGCGCCGCTCCTCGCCTTCCAATTTGGGCAGCAAGCCGCTCCGGCGGTAGACGACCGCCGCTTCCTGCACAGCAGTAAGCGCACCGGCCTCCGCCTCGTCGCCCGCCTCGGGCCAGGGTGCCACGATCAGCCGCGTCTCCCGTGCCGGCAGGTTCGACCAGATCTCTTCCGTCACGTGCGGCATCGCGGGGTGCAGGAGCTTCAGCAGCCGTTCGAGTGCCGCGACCGCCGTGGCGCGCGCGTCGGCGTCGCCGTCGTAGAGCCGCGGTTTCGCCGCCTCGGCGTACCAGTCGCAGAAGTCGTCGAAGGTGAGGTGATAGAGCTCGCTCACCATGTGTGAGAAGTCGAACTCGCCGAGGAGCCGCTCGACCTCGCGTTGTGTCTGCGACAGACGCGCGAGGATCCAGCGTTCCTCGAGCGTGCCGGGACGTTCGTCGGGCGCCGCGCCTTCCGAGGCTTGGAGAATCAGCCGTGCGACGTTCCAGAGCTTGTTCGCGAGCTTGCGTCCCTCCTCGATCGCGCCCTCCGAGAAGCGGACGTCCTGCGAGGACGCCATCTTCATCAGCCCGTAGCGGGTCGCGTCCGCGCCGTAGGTCTCGATCGCGGCGAGCGGGTTCATCCCTGTGCCGAGGCTCTTCGACATCCGACCGCCCGTCGGCGCATGCACGGTCGAGTGGATGACGACGTCGTGGAACGGAACGTCGCCCATCAGCTCGAGCCCGCTGAAGATCATCCGGTTCTCCCAAAGCCGGATGATGTCCCGCGCGGTCGTGTTCAGATCGCCAGGGTAAAAGGCGCGCAGATCTTCTGTGTCCTCGGGCCAGCCGAGCGTCGCAAACGGCCAAAGTGCCGACGAGAACCACGTGTCGAGCACGTCCGTGGAGCGCTCCAGTTTGTGCAATCCACACTCGCCGCAGGCCTCGGGCTCCGTCTCAGCGACGGTGATGTGCCCATCCGGACACTGCCACACCGGCAGCTGATGGCCCCACCAGATCTGGCGGGAGATGTTCCAATCCGGCGCGTCCTCGAGCGACTGAATCGCGAAACGGTGCTGCGAGTCCGGGTGGAAGCGGACGCGACGGGAACGGAGCGCCTCGAGCGCGGGCTTTCGCAGCTCCCTCATCGAACACCACCACTGCAGCGAGATCCGCGGCTCGATGCGGCTCTGACAGCGATCGCAGAGCGCCACCTTGTGGCGGTACGACTCGCGCTTCTCGAGCTGGCCGTGCTCCTTCAGCCACCGGAGGACGCGCTCGTCCGCTTCCTCCTGCGTCAACCCTGCGAACTCGCCGGCCTCCTCGTTCATCAGCCCGTCCGGCCCGATCACCGTGAGCTCCGGCAGACCGTGGTCGCGGCCGATTTCGTAGTCGAGCGGGTCGTGACCCGGTGTCACCTTGAGCACGCCGGTGCCGAACTCCGGGTCGACGCGCTCGTCGGCGACCACCGGGACGCGGCGCCCGACCACCGGGACGATCACCTCGCGGTTGACCAGGTGCCGGTACCGATCGTCGTCCGGGTGCACGGCCACCGCGACGTCGGCCAGAATCGTCGCCGGCCGCACGGTCGCGATCGTGATGTGGCCATCGCCGTCGGCGAGCGGGTAGCGCACGTAGGTCAGCGCATCATCCACCTCCACGTGCGCGACCTCGAGGTCGGAGAGCGATGTCTGATGGAACGGGCACCAGTTGATGATCCGGTTCGCGCGGTAGATCCAACCCTTGCCGTAGAGATGCACAAAGAAGCGCATCACCGCGCGCACATAGGCGTCGTCCATCGTGAAGCGCTCGCGCCGGTAGTCCATCGAGGCGCCGATGCGGCGGAACTGGAGCATGATCTTGCCGCCGTACTCCCGCAGCCACTCCCAAACGAGCTCGACGAAGGCCTCTCGGCCGAGATCCTGGCGGGTCTTTCCCTGCTGCGCGAGATGCTTCTCGACCGCGTTCTGCGTCGAGATGCCTGCATGATCGAAGCCGGGCTGAAAGAGCGTGTTGTAGCCCTGCATCCGGCGGGTCCGGATGATCGTGTCGGCCAGGGACAGTTGCAGCGCGTGACCCATGTGGAGGTCACCGGTCACGTTCGGAGGCGGGTGCGCGATGACGAAGCTTTCCCGGCTCGGGTCCGGGTCGGCGTTGTAGTGACCCTCCGCCTCCCAGGCGCGCTGCCAGCGCTCCTCGACGCCCTCGGGCTTGTAGAGAGTTTCCATCTCGCGCGCGATCCTAGCCTTGACCTTGAGGCCGTTCAGAAAGGGGGTGAGCTCACGCTGCGACTATGAGCTCAGTCTAACGGCCGGCCGCGTAGCCCTGCATGCCGCGTGGGTTCGCGCCGGCTCGTAGCTGGCCGTCCTCCTTCTGGACGGCGGTGACACGCCCGAGCGACCAGTCGGGCTCGACCGCAACGTCGTGGCCTCGGGCGCGGAGCTCCGCGACGACGTCCTGCGAGAACCTCCCCTCGAGGTCGAGCGAACGCGGGACGAAGCCGCGGGGATAGAACGACGAGATCAAGTGCTCCGTGTGGAACTCCGGAGCGTCGATCGCCTCCTGCAAATTCAGCCCTCTCTCGACGTGGCGCAGGAAGACGTGGAGCCCCCACTGCTCCTGCTGATCTCCCCCGGGAGTTCCCCAGGCGAGCCAGGGCTTTCCATCGCGGAGCGCAAGCCCCGGCGAAAGCGTCGTCCGCGGACGCGCACCCGGACGAAGCGACGAGGGCAGCCCTTTCTCCAGCCAGAACATCTGGGCGCGCGTTCCGAGCGGCCAGCCGAGCGCCGGGATCACCGGCGAGCCGTACAGCCAGCCGCCGCTCGGCGTCGCGGAGATCATGTTGCCGAAGCGGTCGACGACGTCGACGTGGACCGTGTCGCCGCGCGTGGGCTCACCCGCACCCGCAAGTTGCTCCGCTTCGACGAGCTTTGGTAGTCGCCCGAGCCCCGGTTCGTACGCCGACGACGCCTCGTCGCCGACGAGCGCGCGGCGTGCGTCGTTGTACTTGCGCGAGAGGAGCGTGTCGAGCGGAACATCCACGTCGCCATAGAGAGCGTCGCGGTCGGCAAACGCGAGCTTGGCGCACTCGATCACGACGTGCACAAACTCACCCTCGTCGAGCGCGCCGACGTCGAAGCCCTCGAGGAGAGCAAGCTGCTGCAACGCCACCGGGCCGGCACCCCACGGCCGCGTCTTGCAGACGGTCGTCCCGCGGTAGTCGAACGAGACCACCGGCTCGAACGTGGCGCGCCAGGCAGCGAGGTCTTCGCGTGTGAGGAGCCCGCCTTCCGCCTCAGAGAAGGCGTGGATCTCATCGGCGACGAAGCCTTCATAGAAGAGCTCACGAGCGCGCTCGAGCTCCGACTCCCGTGAGCCGCCCGAGGACTCCTCGACGATGCGCCGATACGTAGAGGCGAGCGTCGGGTTACGGAACTGCGTGCCGAGCTCGGGCACCGGGAGGTACAGATTGCGCGAGGCCGCCCAGCCTGCGAGCAGCTCGGCCTGGCGTTCGATCGAGAGCCGCATCCCGCCGACGACCGGAAAGCCGTTGTCCGCATAGTCGATCGCGAACTCGAGCACGTCCCGGAGGCGCCACGTGCCGAATTCCTGCAGCAACAGGAGCCAGCCCCCGAACGCGCCCGGAACGCATGCCGCGAGCACTCCGGTGCCCGGGATCAGATCGTGACCCAGCTCGCGATAGCGCTCGATCGTCGCAGCCGCCGGTGCGACTCCCTGTCCGCACAACGTCAGCGGCTCGCCGCGCTCGACCGGATACAGGAGCGCTGGAACCTCGCCGCCGGGTCCGTTCAGGTGCGGCTCGACGACCTGCAACGTGAACCCGGCGGCTACCGCAGCGTCGAAGGCGTTGCCGCCGCGTTCCAGCACGGCCATGCCTGCGGCGGACGCAAGCCAGTGCGTGGACGCGACCATCCCGAACGTTCCCCGCAGCTCCGGTCGCGTCGTGAACTCCCCCACCGCCCCGGGACTCTAGTGTCTGCGAGATGCGCTACGGGATCTGTCTTGCGAACCTCGGCACCTTCTCCGATCCACGCGTGCCGGTGGAGCTCGGCCTCGCAGCCGAAGAGCATGGTTGGGACGGCGTGTTCATCTGGGACCACCTCGCCTTCGTCTGGGGATCGCCGGCGGCCGATCCCTGGACCGTCCTGGCCGCGATCGCGGCGTCGACGACGCGCGTGCGGCTCGGCACGGCGGTCACGCCCGTCGCGCGCCGCCGGCCCCAGGTCGTCGCGCACCAGGTCGCGACGCTCGACAACCTGAGCGGCGGCCGGGTCACCTTCGGCGCAGGACTCGGAGGCTCGACGTCAGAGTTCGGGAAGTTCGGCGAGCCGGTCGACGCGAAGGTGCGAGCCGCGATGCTCGACGAAGGGCTCGACCTGCTGCGTCGTTTCTGGTCCGGCGAAGAGGTCACCCACCACGGCGAGCACTACACCGTCGACGGCGTAACCCTTGCTCCTGCACCTATGCAGGAACAGGTGCCGGTCTGGATCGGCGGAAACCGACCCGCATCGCTTCGTCGTGCCGCTCGCTACGACGGCTGGCTCGCCGACAGCGCAGACCCGACCGGGATGACGCTCTCGCCCGACGACGTCGCGCGCAGCATCGCGACGATCGGTCGCTCGAACGACTACGACGTCGCGTTGCTGGGCGAGCGCGGGCGCGGCGATCCCGCGGCTTACGCGCGCGCCGGTGCGACCTGGTGGCTCGAGAACCTCCACGACCACCGCGGCACTGCAGCCGAGGTGCTCGCGCTCGTGGAGCAAGGCCCGCCCGCCTAAAGACGCTCGTAAGCGGGAAGCGTCAGGAACTCCACGAACTCCCTGGCCAGCGCGACTTCCTCGAACAGTTCCTTGGCCGCGGGCGCAGCGTCGACCCGACCGATCTCGTCACGGACCCGGTCGGCCTCGAAGTAGCCCGCCTCAACCCAGCTCCACACCTGCGCCCGTGAGATTTCGGCGGTCGCGACGTCTTCCATCAAGTTGTCGAGCGCCGCCGCTCCGACTCCCTTCAGCCACGCGTCGAGGTAGCGGACTCCGACCGACACGTTGGTGCGCAAACCGTCGTCGGTCACGTTCCCGCCGTCGATCTCGAAGTCGAGCAGCTGCTCGGCGGTGACGCTGACGTCGTCGCGCGTGCGTCCGACCTGGTTCGGCTCCGGCCCGAGCACGCCGTCGAAGACCTCGGTCGCCACCGGCACGAGATCCGGGTGCGCGACCCACGTGCCGTCGAACCCGTCGCTCGACTCCCGGAGCTTGTCCTCCCGGACCCGCCCAAGAGCCGTCGCGTTCACTTCCGGATCGCGGCGCGACGGGATGAAAGCGGCCATGCCTCCGATCGCGTGTGCCGCGCGCCTGTGACAGGTCGCGACGAGGAGCTCCGAGTACGCCCGCATGAAGGGGACGGTCATCGTCACCTGCGCGCGGTCGGGAAGGACCGCCCCGAGCTTCTTGATCGCGCTGAAGATGTAGTCCCAGCGCCCCGCATTGAGGCCGGCCGAACGTTCGCGCAGCTCCCAGAGGATCTCGTCCATCTCGAAGGCCGCGAGAATCGTCTCGATCAGCACCGTCGCGCGGATCGATGCAGGCGGCAGCCCGAGGCGTTCCTCCGCCAGCTCGAAGGCGTTGTTCCAGAGGCGAGCCTCGAGGTGGCTCTCGAGCTTCGGCAGGTAGTAGTACGGGCCGGAACCGCGCTCGAGCAGCGCGACGGCATTGTGGAAGCACGCGAGGCCGAAGTCGAAGAAGCTCGCAGACACGGGCTCGCCGTCGACCAGCATGTGACGCTCATGTAAGTGCCAGCCACGCGGACGCACAACGAGCGTCGCCGTCTCCTCGCCCAGGCGGTACCTCTTCTCCGGCGTTTCGAGCGAGATCGTTCCCCGAGCAGCGTCGATCAGGTTCCGCTGGCCGTCGACGACGTTCTGCCAGGTCGGCGAGCACGAGTCTTCGAAGTCGGCCATGAAGACACGCGCACCCGAGTTCAGCGCGTTGATCATCATCTTGCGGTCGACCGGTCCGGTGATCTCGACACGGCGGTCGAGCAGGTCCTGCGGCGGCGGCGCAACGTGCCAGTCTGCTTCGCGGACCGAGCGCGTCTCGGCAAGGAAGTCAGGCCGCCCGCGGCGCTCTCGTCGCAGTGACAACAGCTCGTTGCGCCGGGGCCCGAGCTCGCGCTGCAAGAGGGCGACGAAGTCCAGCGCCTCGGTCGAGAGCACCTCCCCGTCGGCGGGGGCGAGAAGGGCGACGCCGCTCATGCTCTCGCGAGCGTAAGGGAGATCTACGCCGACTCTTCGATCGGGGCGGCGTCGTCTTCGACGACCCCTTCCGCGCTCGTGACGAGCGTCGGCTTCAAGTGATTCGCGATCGTCTCCTTGGTGATCACGCACTTGGAGACGTCACGGCGCGACGGCAGCTCGAACATCACGTCGAGCAGCGCGGTCTCGATGATCGAACGCAGACCTCTCGCGCCGGTCTCACGCTCGAGCGCCTTGTCGGAGATCTCCCACAACGCGTCGTCCGTGAACACGAGCTCGATGTTGTCGTAACCGAAGAAGCGCTGGTACTGCTTGACGAGCGCGTTCTTCGGCTCCATCAAGATCTGGACGAGGTCCTCGCGCTGAAGCTGGTGCACCGCCGAGATGACCGGCAGCCGTCCGATGAACTCCGGAATCAACCCGAAGTTGAGCAGGTCCTCGGGCATCACCTTCGCGAGCAGCTCGGACGCTTCGATCGAGCTCTTCGAGCGGACCTGGGCGCCGAAGCCGACGGCGCTTTTGCCGATGCGCTTGCCGATGATCTTGTCGAGGCCCGCGAACGCTCCGCCGCAGATGAAGAGGATGTTCGTCGTGTCGATCGACAGGAACTCCTGATGCGGATGTTTGCGACCGCCCTGGGGAGGCACCGACGCCACGGTTCCTTCGAGAATCTTCAGCAGTGCCTGCTGCACGCCTTCGCCCGACACGTCGCGCGTGATGGACGGGTTGTCCGCCTTGCGCGCGATCTTGTCGACCTCGTCGATGTAGATGATTCCGGTCTCCGCCTTCTTGATGTCGAAGTCCGCAGCTTGGATCAGCTTCAACAGAATGTTCTCGACGTCCTCACCGACATAGCCCGCTTCGGTGAGTGCGGTTGCGTCGGCGATGGCGAACGGCACGTTGAGGATGCGCGCGAGCGTCTGAGCGAGCAGCGTCTTGCCGCAGCCGGTCGGGCCGAGCAGGAGGATGTTCGACTTCTGTAGCTCGACGTCGCCCTCCTCGGTCCCCATCTGCACGCGCTTGTAGTGGTTGTAGACGGCGACGGCGAGCGTGCGCTTGGCCTCTTCCTGGGAGACGACGTAGTCGTTCAGGACCGAGTAGATGTCCTTCGGCCGCGGCAGGTTGTCGAGATCGAGCGCGGCGGGGGCCGTGAGCTCCTCATCGATGATCTCGTTACAGAGATCGATGCATTCGTCGCAGATATAGACGCCCGGCCCGGCGATCAGCTTCTTTACCTGACGCTGGCTCTTTCCGCAGAAGCTGCAGAGGAGCTGCTCATTTCCGTCTGATGCTCGGGCCACGACTCTCCTTTTAGACGGTCAGCGCCCCGGCGTCTAGCGATGGGCGATGACGTTATCGATGATGCCGTACTCCTGCGCTTCTTGCGAAGTGAGGAAATAGTCCCTTTCCATGTCCTTTGCCACCTGTTCGGTGGGTTTTCCAGTGTGCTCGGCCAAAATCTCCTCCAGGCGCCGCTTGAGGTTGATCGTCTCACGGGCCTGGATCTCGATGTCGGTCGCCTGTCCCTGGAAGCCACCCGAAACCTGATGGATGAGGATCTTGGCGTTCGGCAGGGCGACGCGCTTTCCTTTCGCGCCGCCGGCGAGGATCACCGCGCCCATCGACATCGCGATCCCGATGCAGGTCGTCTGGATGTCCGGCTTGATGTACTGCATCGTGTCGTAGATGGCGAGGCCTGAATACACCTGGCCGCCGGGTGAATTGATGTAGATCTGAATGTCTTTCTCGGGGTCCTCGGACTCGAGGTGGATCAGCTGGGCGATGATCAGATTCGCGATCTGGTCGTCGATCGGGGTGCCGAGGAAGATGATCCGCTCGTTGAGCAGACGTGAGTAGATGTCGAACGAGCGCTCACCGCGCGAGGTCTGCTCGATCACCATTGGAATCAACGGACTCATTTCAGACTGGCTCCTTGCTGCCGGGGGTCCACAGTTTCGGCTTCTCGGTTGGGTTTTCCTTGTCTGGTGTCCAGATAGCGTCGCGTGCCGCAGCCTGCTCAGGGGGGATGCGCTCGACTTCTTCGACGATGCGGTCGAGAGCGCGGGCGAGCCGCATGTTTTCGCGCTCGGTGTCGTAGGCGCCCGCAGCGCGAGCCTGCTCGATGATCTTGTCGGGCTCCTCGAAGCGGTCGCGGAAAGCCTCGTCGACCTCTTCCTCCGAGACCTCGATTCCGAGCTGATCCGCAGCGGCCTCGAGCACGAGCTCGCCGGCGACCGAGGCGGCGGCCTGTTCCTGCAAGCGCGCCACGAGGTTCTCCGGCGAGTCGCCGGACATCTGCAGATAGGCGTCGAGCGAGCCGCCGCTGCGCTGCAGGACGGCGTCGAGCTCACGTAGGAGGGTCCGGGTCCGTGCGTCGACGAGCGGCCCGGAGACCTGGACGTTCGACGCCTGGACAAGCCGGTCGAGGGTCGCGCGCCTGAAGGCCTCGTCCGCCTCGGCCTCGATCTGGTCACGGATGCGCTGCTCGATGTCCGCCCGTAGCTCGTCGAGCGTGTCGAACTCGGAGGCGGAGCGCGCGAGCTCGTCGTCGAGCTCGGGCAACACCTTTTCCTTGATCTCCTTGACGACAGCCTCGACCTTGACCCCCTCCTCTTCGCCGGCCCGGTCGAGCTGGATCTCCTTCGTCTCGCCGGCGCTCATGCCGACGAGCTGCTCCTCGAGCTCGGGGATGAGCCGGCCGGAACCGAGCTCGACGACGTAGTCACGCTGACCACCACCGTCATCAGCCACGAGGTCGAGGACGATCGTGTCCCCGAGCTCGGCAGGACGGTCTTCGACCGGCGCCAGCTCCGCCACGGTCGAGCGCAGGACGTTCAACTCGTGGTCGACAAGATCCTCCGGAACCTCGGGCTCCGCATACGGAACCTCGAGCTTCTTCCAGTCCGCGACATCCGGCTTCGCCAAAACGGGGACGGTGGCCGTGAACCGCCAGTCCTCATCCTCCGAGTCGGGCAGCTCGTAGTCGAGCTGGGGCTGGTCGGCCGGCCTGATGCGTGAGCTCGCGACGGCGTTGCTGTACCAGCCCGAGATGTGACTCTCGATCGCCTCCGAGTAGAGCCGCTCCTTGCCGATCCGGTTCACGAGCACCGGCATCGGCACCTTCCCCTGGCGGAAGCCAGGGATCTTCACGCTTGACGCCAGGTCCGAGGCCGCGTGCTCGACGGCGTGGTGGACGTCCGCCTTCGGAACGTCCACGGTCAGCCGGACCTTGTTGTCCGGCAGCTCCTCCACTTGGGTCCCCATCGAGCCATTAGACCAAACGGTTCGCAAGCTGCGGCGCGCGTCTAGCCTGGGAGGCATGGAGCTCTACGTGCTGGCTCGTCACGGCGAGTCGAGCCTGAACTTGGAAAACCGGATCAACGGGGACTTCTTGCTGCCTGTGGCACTGACGGAGAAGGGCCGCGAGGAGGCTCGGTGCCTCGGCCGGCAGCTCGCACACGTCAGGATCGACCTCTGCCTCCACACCCGCTTCAGCCGCACGCGGGAGACGGCGGAGATCGCCCTCGCCGGCCGGAACATCCCCTTCGAGGTCGAGCCGCTTCTGGACGACATTTACGTCGGCGACCTCGAAGGCGCGACCATCGAGGACTACCGCGCGTGGAAACGGGGGCACAAGCGAAGTGACGATTTCCCCGGGGGCGAGTCGCTGGATGACGCCGCCCGGCGTTATGCGGTCGCCTATCGCCAGCTGCTCGAGCGGTCCGAATCCTCGATTCTCGTCGTCACTCACGAGATCCCGATCCGGTACGCGCTGAACGCCGCCGCCGGGTCCGATGAGCTCGACGGGCCGGCGCATCAGCTCGCGAACGCGACCCCCTACCTTTTCGACGAGGATGCCCTCGCGAGGGCGGTGGCGGGCATCGAGCGTCTGACCTGATCGAGCGATACGATCGTCGCAGGGGTCGCGTCACGTCGCGAAAGGATTGAGTCCCATGAACCTGATCGAGCGAATCGACGACGCCCGGCGCCGCTGGAACGTCCTCGAACATCCCTTCTATTTGCGTTGGGAGCGCGGTGAACTGACCCGCGACGAGCTCGCTTTCTATGCAGGCGAGTACCGTCACGCGGTCGTCGCGCTCGCAGACACAGCCGCCCTAGGAGGCGACCCCGAGCACGCGGCCGAGGAGACGGCACACATCGCCCTCTGGGACGATTTCGCCGCCGCGCTCGAAGCGCCACTCGACCGCAAGCCGACAACCGAAACCCAGGAGTGCATCACCGCCTGGCAAGCCGAGGATTCCCTCGAAGCACGAGCAATCCTGTACGCCGTCGAGTCGAGCCAACCCGATGTATCCAAAACGAAGCTCGCCGGCCTAGTCGAGCATTACGGCTTCAACAGAGAATCGAAGGGCACGGAGTATTTCGAGCTACACGCAGAGCGAGACCACGAACACGCAGCCGCGTCGGCCGAAGTACTACGCAGCACCCATCCAAAAGACGCCGATCGCCTGTTCGACGCAGCAGAACAAGCACTGAAAGGAAACTGGAAACTCCTAGACGGGGTAGAAGCGCACTAAGGCGCGGCAAAACCGCCGTGAAGGCCGGCTTCGCCGGCCTTCACCACAAAAGGCTCTCCGGCAGGAGGCGACCCGTTCGAAATCATCATGGCCGCGAAGCGGCCGGATTTCGAACGGGAGTGCGGGCGAGAGGACTTGAACCTCTAAGGAGCAAAGCCCCACCGGGACCTAAACCCGGCGCGTCTACCAATTCCGCCACGCCCGCGGGGTGCTCAGGGTAGACCTTTCATCCCCGGCACGCGTACGATCGGGCAGCCGGAATGCCAATGAAACGCGCTGGACTCATCATCTTGATCGTCGTCGGCCTTGCGACCGCTGCAGCGACGGCGGCAGGTCACGAGACCGCAACGCCGAACGCCGCAAACTGCGGCGGCACTCTCTGGCGTCTCAAGACGTTCAGCGACATCGGCCGAAGGTTGGTGCGCCTGACGCCGGAGGTGACGACGATCGCCGACATCGGCAAGCGGGCTTTCCCGCGCCCGGTGCCCAGGCATCGCCGCACCCAGTTCCAACGCCAGGCCTGGGAGGTGGTCGCGCAGGTGACGCAGTACCGACTCGAGAATGGAGGTCTGCGTCTGGTGCTCTACGACGCCGGCTCCTATCTGAACGCAGTCATACCGCTACCGAGCTGTCTCTCCGCAAAGACACGAGCCCGACCGCAGCTCGCAGCGGTGTGGAAGCAGTTCGTCGGCGCGTGCGCTCAACCAACTTCGTCATGGCAGCCCCTCGGCGCGATTGCCTACGTCGGCGGGATCGGCTTCTGGGGTCAGAAGCGGGCGCTCAAGGGGGCAGCGCGAAACGGCGCGGAACTACATCCTGTGACTGACATTCGCATCGTCGCCGGCTGCTAGCCGATCCCCGCCGGGCAGAGCCGCCGGTAGTCGGACCCAGAAGGTGGAGCCGACACCTTCTTCGCTGTCGAACCCGACCTCGCCGCCGTGCGCCTCGGCGATCTGCCGGGCCAGGACGAGACCAAGCCCGGTGCCCGGTATCCCGCGCTCTCGACCGACGTCTCCGCGAAAGAACTTCGTGAAGATCCGATCCTGGTGATCCGGCGGGATACCGAGCCCGGAGTCGTTGATCAGGACCAACGCATCGGTTCCGGCGAGCTCCGCTGAGATCTCGACCCTCCCGCCCTCGGGCGAGTACTTGATCGCGTTCGAAAACAGGTTCCCGATCACCTGCGCAAGCCGGTCACGATCTCCACGGACGAGCAGAGGCTCACTCGACGGCGAGAAGTGGAGCTCGTGGTCATCGCTCTGAGCGGAGTACAACGTCACTTGGGTCGCGAGCAGATCGTTGAGGTCGAGCTCGTCGAGACGAAGCTCCAAAGTCCGCTGCTCGACTCGCTGCAGATCCAGCAGATCGTTTAAGAGCGCGGCCAGGCGGCGCGCCTCCGTCCGGATCACCTCCAGATATCGCTGCATCTCGTCGGGCGGCACCTCCCGTTCCAACATCAGCGAGGAGAAGCCCAGAATGCTGGCGAGCGGAGTCCGCAGCTCGTGCGAGACGTTGCTGACCAGCTCGGTCTTCCCCTCCTCGCTCTCGACGAGCGCTTTGTTTCGCTCCTCGAGATCAGCCACCGTTCGCTCGAGCGAAGCGGCCATCGTGTTGAACGCGCGCTCCAATTCGCCCACTTCGCCCGGGCCACCCGTGGGCAGCCGCCCTGAAAAATCGCCGCCCGCGATCCGAGCAGCGGTGTCGGCGGTGAGTCGAAGCGGCCTGGCGATTGCCCGGTGCAGGTAGAGCGCGCCCACCGAGATCAGGAGTAGTGCCGCGCCGAGCCCCAGGCCCCCGATGACCATCGCGTGCTGCGCCGTTGCGCGGGCGCGATCGTTGCGAGACTCGCTCAGCAACCGCTCTGTGTTCAGAAAGCGGTCGAAGCCCTGGCGGATCGTCTCGACCTGCTGCCTTCCCTGCCCCGACGTGACGACCGTCGGCGCCGCACTCGGATTCCGTCGCATGAAATTCACGAGAGGGCGCGAGTACGTCGTCAAATAGGTGTCGACAGCGTCCCTGATCGAGACTGCACGCCGGTGCTGTAGCGCATTGTCGGTTGTCAGGCGCAAGAGCGTCGCGATCGTCGCCGGATACTGCTTCTGGGCCTCACGCCAGGGAGCGAGGTAGCGCTCGTCATGCGTGATCACAAAACCGCGCACACCGGTCTCGAGATCGATCACGAGCGTCTGCACACGATTCGCGGTTGCGATCACCTGCTGCGAGTTACGCGCCTCGACCGACCGGTGCCGCAAGCTGACCACAGCAAGAAACAGAACGGCGAAGACGATTGCGAGACCGGCCCCGACGACGATCGCGGAGAGAGCGATGCGCGCGAGCAGCCCGCCGTCAGGGCGGAGCTTTCCGGCACCACCTGTTGCGCTCGACCGCCCGTCGGGCATCGCGCCATTCCCGGCACGCTGACTCATCGTCGGCCTGCGAGTACCTCCTCTACCGCAGCCGTAATCTCCTCGGGCTCGAAGGGCTTCACCATGACGATGTCAGCCCCGCCGCGCAAAGCTTCGTCCTTGGTCGAAGGCTGCGCCGTGAGAACGATAACGGGGGTCTCCGCAAGCTCTCCATCGCCTCGGATCTCGCTGAGGACCTCGAGACCACTCAGGCGCGGCATCATCATGTCGAGGATGACGACGTCGGGTCGTAGGCGTCGCGCGATCTCCAGCGACTTCTCGCCGTCGTCGGCCTCTGCGAATGAGTACGGGCCGTCGAGGCTGATCCTGATCAGCTCGCGGAGTGACGGCTCGTCGTCGCAGATGAGCACGGTCGCTAGGAAACCGGCCATCCGGCTTCATGGAAGCAGATCCTGACCGAAACACATAGGTGGTGGCGTTCCGTAGGATGGCGCCGCCTTGGCCGAGCGACCCGAAGAAACCGTCGAGCCCAAGGCCTGCCCGCGCGGCCATGGGCCGATGCGACTTCGCACACGTTGGGCCGGACAGCAGGCGCATCCGGGGCGCAGCGGATCACGCGGGGAACCGGTGACGGAATGGGTCTGCCCCCGCTGCGGGCGCACCGCTCCCGTCGATTGAGCTAGCTCCGCCCCGGGTTTGTGAGCTTCGCCACGATCTGCGATAATTGTCTCCGCGCCTTGACCTCGCGCTGGGATCCGCCTTGGAACGTCGCCGGTCCTCTCACTTGGACGAGTCGCGATGAACGGGCTCGTCCGTCGCGGGGCAACCGCATGTGCGCCGCGGCGGACGTCCCTCGGTCCCCACTACCCACGGTGGCCGAAGCCGAATAAAGCGATGGCGGTCGTACTCGATCGTTGCCGCAGAGAATCCCGGAAGTTTCCGGGCGTCGATCCGAAGCAGGTTCAGGCCGGACGGTCTGAGAGGATGAGCTTTCATGGTTCAACAGAATCCTGGTGGCGGCACAGGCGGTCCCGCAGAAAGCCAGGGGCGTCAACTCCGTAGTGGAGCGATCGTCTCGGCCACCGGACTCGGGCTGCTTCTTGTCTTCGTGATCCAGAACACCCAGGATGTCAGGCTCCACTTCCTGTTCTGGAGCTTCACCTGGCCGGTTTGGCTATACACCATCGTCACAGCGGTGGTCGGGGCGTTTGTGTGGGTCGGATGGGGCGTGATTCGCCGTCATCGACGCCGCAAGGCGCGCCGCGAATACCGCCGGGGCTGAACCGTACCTTTGAGCTTCCGCGCGTCGCTTTAGACTCTCGAGTCGACCGTCGCCCCAGCGGCCATCAGGACGATGACCAGCCAGGGCACCCCTCGACGGGGCATCCGTTCGCGTCGCAGGACGCGTGCGTGTCGTTCGTCGCGAACGGGGGGACGCTTGTCGAGGCTCAAGCTGTCTGGAGAGCTAAAGAAAAGGAGCGGCGGCTAAGGGCCGCCGCTCCGATGCTTGCTTCGGTCCGGGTAGGCGAATACGGTCCGCTTGACGTCGGGCCAACTGATGCCATCGGAGTTGGAGATGGCGGCAATGGTCGCGCGGAGCCGCACGGGTCGGTCAAACGCCCGGCTTTCGACTGGTACGGCGACGCGGCGGAGATCCTCGAGCGCTTGCGCGACCTCCCTGACGGCGGTGGGCCCGAGGCGATCCGCTCAGAGTTCGCGTGACGAGTTATCCCTGTGGGCCAGGTGTGGGCCAGTGCGGGCCAGACCAATGCTCCGCGTAGCGGTTTCGAGCGGAGACCGGGCTTGCACAAGTCAAAAGGGAAATGTCTGCACGGTCATCGTTTTTGGCTTCTACTAAGAGGTGGCCCCGGGAGGAGTCGAACCTCCGCGCACGGATTCGAAGTCCGTCGCTCTATCCGCTGAGCTACGGGGCCGTGCGGCGGAGGGTACCCGCCTCTAGGAGAAACGTGAGCTACGCATTTCCGCGCGAGCTGAATCATCTCAATGGGATGAGACAAGACCTCGTTTCTCACTCCACACTGAGAAGTGCAGACGGATAACCGCGCACTAACTGGGAGGAATCATGTGGTGGGGAATTGGAATCGGGGGCGCCATCCTGTATTTCGTTGTGGCGTTCACACTCGGACTGATGACGCTCAGAAACGGGCACGGATGGATGTTCTTCTTCGGGATCTTCTTCCCGCTCCTCTGGATCTTCGGCGCATTCATGAGGCCGACCGAAAGGACGGCACCGGCCTAGGGCCAGATCGAGTTGGCGTGGCGCAGGTCCAGCTTGCCGCCTTCGCGGCAGTCGGCTGACCGATACGCGGGCAACTCTTCGCCGTAATGGCGCCAATACGTACGGACGAGCGGTCCGGCATACGCCGCGCTCGCGCCTAGCCTGATCGCGGTCGTGTTCGCGAGCTGGATCGCGCTGCACTCTGCAACGAACTCCTCGGCGATTCCCGTACTGTGCTGCGGCTCGTGGCTCAATGTCACGATCGCCGCCGCAAGCATCAGCTGCCCGGCATCGTCCACCGGTCGGACGTGGTCGTAGGCCAGATCGACGAGACCGGCGCACACGGTCGGCCCGAGATTCACGCGGCTACCGCCGAGGCCGGCAAAGCCGAGCGTGTCCGGGCCGCCGAGCTTCCCGTTGGTGTAGCTCCCCTCCTCGCGCATCAGTCGAGCCCAGTCGCCAGTCGACCAACATCGGACCTCGATCGGCTTGCCAGCCAGCCGGCTCGCGATCCGGCCGAAGCGCGGCTCGATCCGACTCTGTTCTGCTTTGCCGGCGATCACCGGCAACGCGCGAACCTCGCCGGGCGGAAGCATCTGATCCGCCTGCAGCAACACGGCCGCCGCCCGCTTCGCCTGCTGCCGGGCTTCGTCGAACTTCGAAGCGTGCCGGTGAGAGACGGCGAACGTAATCGCGTTGTGGAATCGCTGCAGGTGCGCACACGCGGCGCGGAGGGTGTCGTATGCACGTTGAAGACGAACCGTCGGCGCAGAGCCAACCCCCGTCGTCAGATCCGAGTGGCACGAGCCGGCGGGCTCGAGCGCGCGTGCGTGAAGGACCATCGTCCTGCCGTCACGGTGCATCAGCTTGTCGGCCAGCGCGGGTGTGCTCTCGACGCGCGCCGCCGTCTGGAGCCCGCGCAGCAACCGAGTGTCCCAAGCGCCGAGCTTGCCGAGCCAGGCAACCTCCGCGGGCGAAGCCCACGCCCCATCTTCCACACCGGCGCCAAGAACGCGCCCCTCCGTGCTCCGCTGGTGAACGGCGCAGCCGACTATCAATGCCACGGCCGCCAGACTCCCAATCAAACCCAGGAAGAAACGCAAAAGAAAGCCCTCGGAGCTCACGCCTACGGAACGGGCAAGCCTCCGAGGGAGGTACGCAACAATCGCCGCGAGGGTGGCTGATGGGACTCGAACCCACGACCACCTGGACCACAACCAGGGGCTCTACCAACTGAGCTACAGCCACCGTGCTCAACTCAGGATAGCGGGGTCGCCTGTGACCCAATCGCCGCGAATGCCGGCTTTGCCGGCGTTCGCCGCAACGGCAACGCCGACAGAAGGAGAAGCCGCGGGAAGTCATCATGGCGCGGCGAAGCCGCGGCGGACTTCCCGCGGCGATGCGCCTGGGAGGATTCGAACCTCCGACCCGCGGCTTAGAAGGCCGCCGCTCTGTCCACTGAGCTACAGGCGCCGGGGAAAGAGGGTATCGCGCAAACGGTCGAGCCCCTGACAGCGCCCAAACAGGGCACATGCCGGCGTTCGCTCCGACCGCGGCAAATCATCATGGCGGCGCGAAAGCGCCGCCGGATTTGTCGCGGCCCTTAGCGCCTGACGCCGAAATCAGCGGTCACGATGGTGACCTCTCGTCCACCGTACGTGCCGGATGCCGATGCGACGTGGACTGCCGAGAGGCCGACCTCACGCCAGCGAGCAGTCAGCAGGATCTTGCGATGTTCGGGGCTGTTCAGCCACATGTTGAGCGCACCCACTGCGTCGACGTCCGGGGACGACCAGAGGAGGTTCTCCCCGACCGACCAGTACTGCTTCCCGGAGATCGAGTAGTAGCGGGAGATCCGCTTGTCGAAGGACGTTCCGTTTGCCGAGTCGTGACTGAAGTAGCCGCGCTGTGCCATCTCGGCCGAGTGTTCGCGCGCGGCCGCTGCGAGCTTCGAGGAGAAGCGTAGGGAAGCAAGCTTGTGGTCCTGACGAAAGCTGTTGATGTTCGTGAGCACGCCCCGCTCGAGCGAGCTCAGCGTGCTTGCGGGCTGCTGACTCGTCGCGCCCGCGGGGGAGGCGACGGCCCACAGCGCTATGACCGAGGCGACGAGGGCGAGACAACGAAAGGCGCGGTGGGCCACCTTTGTGGCATCGGCCTCTGGGTTGTGCGCTTAACGGACACACCATCCCTCGAACGAGGGAATCGGCGTCAGGTCGCAGCGGCTGGGTCCGCAGCGCGGCGGTGCTGCAGCCAGTCTGCGAAGACCACCTGCAGCGAGCCGGCAACGGGGATCGCCGCGAGCGCCCCGAGGACGCCGGCGAGCTCGGCGCCGATCAGGACGGAGATGAGAATGACGAGCGGCGAGAGCTGCACCGTGCGTCCGTAGACGATCGGCTGCAGCAGGTGGTTTTCGACCTGCTGGTACACGATGAAGAACACGACGACCACGATCCCCGCAGGGATGGAATGGAGAAACGCGACGCCCCCCACGATGATTGCGGCGATGGTTGCACCCGCTAGAGGAATCAGGTCGAGAATCGCCACGATCAGGCCGAGCGCCACGGCAAACGGCACACCCATGATGAGGAGCACGATCGTCGTCAACGAGCCGGCGATCAGGCTGATGAGGAGATTGCCCGTCACGTAGCCGCCGACGGTGCGGTAGATCTCGTGGCCGACCCTCTGCCAGCGCCGCCGTGGCTCCTCCGGCAGCTGACGCAGAAACGACTCGACCCAGCCGGGCCCTTCGAGGAGCATGAAGAAGGTCATGAAGGCGATCGTCACGGTCGCCAACACAGCGTTGACGACTCCCTTGGCCACCGCCAATGCCGCGCCGGAGACGCCGAAGAGCTTCGAGGCCCCGCCCTCCCTCAGGGCCTTCCTCGCCTTGTCGACGAGGTGATACTTCTCCTGCAGGAAACCGAGTCGGCCGCGGCCCTTCGTCAAGTCATGGAGGTAATCCGGCACCTTCCCTGCGAAGTCGTTCACCTGGTTGATGAGAGTCGGGATGAAGAGATAGCCGATCCCGACGATGGCAACAAGCGCGGCGAAGAAGACGATCGCAGCCGCGGCTCCGCGGCGACTGATTCGCCGTTCAAGCCAGTCGACGGCCGGGTTGAGCGCGAGTGCGAGAAAGAGCGCGATGAACACCCACGAAAGAACGTGCCGCGCGATCCAGATGACCTCGAGGACGATCGCGGTCGCGATCAGGAGCCCGATGACACGAAAGATCGTTCTCGGGCGGAAATCGACGACGCGAATAGTCGGGTCCGCCACGGTCGCAGCATCGCGATCAGGCCGGACGGTACAGTCCGCCTGATGCAGGCGATCATCCAGACGAATCACGGGCCGATCAACGTGGAGCTCTTCCCGGACGACGCGCCGAAGACAGTCGCAAACTTCGTCAAGCTCGTGAACGACGGTTTCTACGAAGGCGTCGTCTTCCACCGCGTCATTCCGGACTTCATGATCCAGGGCGGCGATCCGACCGGAACCGGGTCGGGCGGTCCGGGTTACTCCTTCGAGGACGAGTTCAACGACCACAAGGTGGAGCGCGGCGCACTCGCGATGGCGAACGCCGGCCCGAACACGAACGGCAGCCAGTTCTTCATCGTCACGACCGACGCGGCCCCCTGGCTCGACGGTAAGCACACCGTCTTCGGCCGTGTGACCGAGGGCATGGACGTCGTCGACAAGATCTCCGAGCTTCCACGCGACTCGCGGGACAAGCCGCACGACGACGTCGTGATGGAAAGCGTCTCGGTCTCCAACGGCTCCGACTAACCGGGGCCGCTACTCAACCTTCCAGTGACAGGCCGCGCTCTCGCGGCGAAGATCTCGCGCCTGACTTCGCCTGTCCGTTGCCACGACGGAAAACATCCTATCGCCCCCACGGATGGCAGGCACGAAGCGGGCGGCGAGAATCGAACTCGCGTACCCAGGGTGGAAACCTGGTGCTTTGCCACTAAGCTACGCCCGCGATCGAGCGAGTAGCGTAGCGCCGTGGATCCGCACTCGTGGTCGCTGCACTGGGAGGTGCTCCTGGCGATCGGCGTCCTCGCTGGGGCGTACCTGTGGAGCCAGCGGCGTTGGCCCGCCGACACGATCCGGCGGGTCGCCTTCGACGTCGCCGTGATCCTGCTGCTGACGGTCTACATCACGCCGCTGCACACGATCGCGGTGCATTATCTCCTCTCGGTTCATCTGCTTCAGAACGTCGTGACGGCCGAATGGGCGCCCGGCCTCGTCGTATTCGCGCTGCCGTCTTCATTCGCACGAGACGTGAGACGCTTCCGCGTCGTTCGCGTGCTCACGCACCCGCTCGTTGCACTGCCGCTGTGGCTTGCGACGTATTTCGTCTGGCACGTGCCGCCGATCTACGATGCGGCGCTCGAGCAATCCGGCTGGCTGCTCGATCTCGAGCATGTGACGTACTTCCTCGCCGGCGTGCTCATGTGGTGGCCGGTCGTGCACGGGCGTTACTCCGACGGCATGAAAGCGCTATACCTCTTCGCCGCGTTCGTGCTCGCTGCGCCGCTCGGCCTGCTCCTCGCACTTCTCCCGCGACCGATCTACGACTTCTACAAGGACGCACCGCAGCTATGGGGTCTGTCGGACAAAACGGACCAGGAGATAGCGGGCGTGACGATGGCCGTCGAGCAGGCGGTCATCTTCTTCGCCGTGTTCGCGTACTTCCTTCTGCGCTTTCTGCGCACGGAGCACATCGCAGGCGTCTTCAGCGAAAGCCCGAGATGAGCGCACCCCCGCCGACGACGAGCGCAGCGGCGAGTAGAAGCCGCGGGCCGATCCGTTCGGACTTGCGCAGGAGCGCGATCGAGATGAGCACGGCGAAGAGGGACTCCGTGGCGACGAGCGGCGCGACGATCGTGACCCGCCCGCGGTCCAACGCGGAGTAGAGGCAGGCGTAGCTGATCCCGTAGACAAGCCCCGAAAGCATGAAAGGGCGGGCCGCGCGGCGGACACGTCCGACCGCATCCGGTCTCGAGGCGACCACGATCGCGATCACGATCGTCGCCGACACGAGCGACGCCGTGGCGGCGACCAACCCCGGCACGTCGGTGCCACGCGCCGCCCAGCGAACGAGGTTGTCACGCACCGAGAACAGCACCGCCGCGCTCAGGCCGAGCCCGATCCCGAGCGAAAGCAGCGCGGCAGGTCCGCCGCGCTCGCCGACGAGCAGCGTCCCGCCTGCGACGACAAGCAACGTCCCGAAAACCAGCGCAACGTGCAGCGGCTCGCCGAGGATCGCCACCGCGATCGCCGCCGAGAGCACCGGCGAGATCCCGACAATGATTGCTGTGCGCGATGGGCCGATGACACCGACGGCGCGCGTGAACAGGATCTGGCTGATTCCCGGCGCAAAGAGCCCCGTGACGAAGAACGGCCAGGTGTCCTTCCATGCTACGTCGGCGAAATCACCCGCGAGGAGCGCGACAGTCGCGCAGATGACGCAGGCGATCACCGTCGTGACGAGCGACGCGGCCTCTGCGTCGATCCCGCGGACGAGCGCGAATCGAATCGTGACGGCGAGCGCACCGAAGAAGAGCGCCGCGCTCGCGGCGAGAACGACGACCAAGGTCGGGGCGGCCGGATTCGAACCGGCGACTTCTGCGTCCCAAACGCAGCACTCTAACCAGGCTGAGCTACGCCCCGCCGTGCGCAGACTACCTGTGTACGTTCGCGCGAAGGTCCAATCGCGCCGGGTACATCATCGACGCGGTTGCAGCGAGCTGTTCGCCGTCAACAGAACTGTCTCGAAGGTACATCCTCGGCTCCGGAATCGGATCGGGAGAACTGACCGAGGTTCGCTGCGCCGGCGCGGTCGTCGTGATCCACTACGTCCTCCGATCCTCGTCGCGCTCTGGGCCCGGTTTGTCTTCCACGAAACGGTGCGTCGACGTATCTGAGCCGCACTCGCGGTCTCGCTTGCCGGCCGGACGCTGCTCACCGCAGCGCTCGAGCCGGTTGGTGGCCGGGCGTGGCTCGGAGAATCCGTGGCGCCGTTCTCAGCCAGCTGTCCGGTCCCGTGCTTACCCTCATAGGCATTGGGCTCGCCCAGACTGCACGGTGAAAAGGCCGCTCTGAGCGAATTCGACGTACCCCTTTTGGGGGAGGCGACCCCCGAAAGGCCGCTCTGTAGACTCCCGCGATGCTGATCAAGAGAAAGATTCTCGTAGCTTTTCTGGCACTTTTCGCCCTCCTCGGCTCAGCAGCGGGGGCCGGTGCCCGAGGCCTGTCCAGTTCAGAGGCCTCACTGCTCCAGACGATGAACACGGTCCGGACGAGTCGCGGGCTCGCGCCACTCCGCCTCGACGTCCGCCTTCTCCGGGCCGCGCGCGGCCATTCGGCGGACATGATGAACCGTCAGTACTTCGCCCACGGGGCAGTCGCCGCCCGAGCGCTCGCCCAGCGGGCCCGCGGCCCCGTCTACGGCGAGGACCTCGCGTGGGGCACGGGCGTCACCGCCCAGTCGGTCGTGAACAACTGGCTCGCAAGCCCAAGGCACCGAGCCGTCCTGCTCCGTCCCGGCTTTCGCCGGATCGGAATCGGCATCGCCTTCGGGACATTCGTCGGGCATGGTGGCGCAGCGGTCGTGACGGCCGACTTCGCCGGCCGCTAGAGAGAATCCGAAGCTCAAGCGCGGAGGCCTCTCCTCGGAGGGGCCTCCTGGCGCTACTCGGATTCCATCAACGTGCGCAGCTCGGACAGCTTCTCGGCGCGGAGATCGTCGCGCTCACCACGATCCAGACGGTCGAGCAGTGACTGTACGAGCGGGGCTAGCTCGAGCGGGTTGAAAGGCTTCGTTATGTAATCGACCCCGCCGATGTCGAGGCCGCGGGCACGATCCCTAAACTCGGCGCGAGCGGTGAGGAAGATGATCGGGATCCCGATCGTGCGCTCGTCTTCCAGCAACTGCTCGGCGACGCGCCACCCGTCGAGGCCGGGCATCATCACGTCGAGGAGGATCACGTCGGGGCCCTCGTCGCGCGCCTTCTCAACCCCGGACGGTCCGTCGGCAGCCTCGATCACGGCCATGCCTTCCGCCTCGAGGTTCACGCGGCAGAGCAGGCGGATCGGCGCCTCGTCGTCGATTACGAGCACTTTGGTCATCTGGAGCCCTCTCGCTGGTCGCCGCCGCTATACCCCGACATTCGCGTCCTTACTCCCGGGCCGCCGGAAGTTCGAACAAGAAGCTCGAACCTTCACCTTCGGTGGAGTCCACCCAGATGCGTCCGCCCATCGCCAGCACCAGCTCTTTCGCGATGAAGAGACCGAGCCCCGTGCCCGCAGCGCCGTCCCGCGCGGCCGACTCGGCGCGGTAGAACTTCCTGAAGATCCGGTCACGCTCGGCGGAGGGAATCCCGATTCCCTCGTCGACGACCCGCACCTCGACCCGGTCGGCGTTTCGGCGAGCCCCCACGGTGACCGTCCCGCCCTCGGGCGAGTACCTGAGCGCGTTGTCGAGAAGGATGTTGAACACCTGGCGCACCCTGTCCGGATCCGCCTCGGCGGCCAGCGGCTCCTCCGGAAGGTCGACCTCGAATCGATGTCCGTTCATGGCACCGCTCTCCTCGACGCTCGCAACCAACTCGGTGACCACCGAGCCGAGGTCGATGCGGCCGCTCTCGACCTGCAGGTCACCGGCGTCCAGCCGCGCGATGTTGAGTAGCTGGTCGACGATCTCTGTGAGCCGTTCCGATTCCGAAGCGATGTAGCCGAGGAAGATCCGGCGCTCTTCGTCACCGAAGGGAACGTCCTGTCGCAAGAGCGTCTCGGCGAACCCGTAGATCGACGTGAGCGGCGTGCGCAACTCGTGTGAGACCGCCGCCACGAAATCCGACTTCACCTGCTCGACCATCCGATCCGCGGAGATGTCGCGGAACGCGAAGATCCGGCCGGCGACCGCGCCGAGCGGATCGCGCATCACCGCCTCGCTCAACGACAGCCAGACTTCGTCGCCGCCGCGCGAGACCGACACGAGCCGCTGTCCCGAGGTGCGCGTCTCGTCGTCCGGCGACTCGAGCTCGTGCTGAAGCACCTGCATCGTGGTGTGGCCGATGGCCTCGCTCTGGGGGACGCCGGTGATCTCCTCGGCGGCGGCGTTCCACAGCACGACGCGGCCGTCGCGGTCGACGGCGACGATCCCGTCGGCAATGTTCGCCAGAATGGCAACGCTTCGTTCTTTCTCGAGCGACACGCGGGAATAGAGCTCTGCGTTCGCGAGCGCGGCCGAAGTGTTTCCGGCGAGGGCAAGCAGGGCTTCGATCTCTTCCGGCCGCCAGTCGCGTGGTCGCCGCGCGTAGACGGACAGCACGCCGGCAAGCGTTCCTTCTGGACCCGAGAGCGGAACGCCCAGGTACGCCGCGTAGCCGGCGCCGAGAATCTCGTCTGTTCCCGCAACCCGGGCGTCGGATGCGAGGTCGTCGAGCGCGAGCGGCGAGCGGGACTGGAAGACGTCGCCCGAGAGGCCCGCCGTTGCAGCCGCACGGGTGCCGATCGCCTCCTCGGCGCCTGCGCCCGAGGCAGCGCTGACCACCAGCTCGTCCTCCTCGAGTGTCCGCACGGCACAGGCGTCTGCCCCGAGCAACGCCGGTGCCTGCTGCACGACCTCTTCGAGGACGGCGGCCGGGTCCAGCTCGGTGGCGAGAGCGCCGCCCGTACGCGCGAGCTGCTGCGACAGAGCGCGAGTCGTCCGCTCAGCTTCGAAGAGCTCGCTCCGCTCCAACGCCGATGTTGCGGCATCGCCGAGTTGGCGAGCGAGCTCCAGATCGTCGTCTGTGAACTCACGCTCGCCCGCAAAGAACACGACGACGAGCGCGGAACGTTCGGCGCGCGGGCTCGCGGCCGGGACCGCAAGCAACGCGCCGTATCCCGCCTCTCGTGCCAACGCCTGCCACGGCTGTTCGAAGCGGTCGTCGCGCGTCACGTCCGGGGAAGCGAGGACGTGACCGTCGTCAGCGGCGGCCCTGAGGCAGTCGGCTGACTCGGGCAAGCCCTCCTCGAGCGCCTCTGCCAGCTTGAGCGGCAGTTCCGCTCCGGCGGCGAGCTCCATCGTCGCGCCCCGAGGAATCAGTACGGCCGCGAACGCACTGTCGAAAGCCTCGTGCGCGGCCCGAGCCAGCGTGTCGAGCGTGTCCGAGAGCGAGAGCGACTCGCCGAGGACCGCCGCGATCCGGAAGAACCTCTTCTGCTGCAGCAGACGAAGCTCGTTCTCGCGAAGGAGCTGGGCGACACGCACGGAGAGACCGATCTCATGCGCGACCGCCTCCGTCAGCACGATCTCATCGTCAGTCCACGGGCGCGGCGTCGTTCGGTGGAGCGCCAGAACGCCGATCAGCTCGTCGAAGACGATGATCGGAACCGCAAGTGCAGCGCGTGTTCCAATCGCGAGCAGCCTTTCTCGCCTGCCGATGGACTGGTCTTCGAGCTCGGGCGCGGTCTCGACGTCTCCGATAGCGACGGTCTTGCGGTTCTTGACCGCGAGATTCGAGACCGCAAGCTGGGTCCCGTCGTGGATCGGCTCCAGCCCCTCGGCTTGCCATTGAGCCGTTGGAGTCTCGCCACGAGCGCCAAGCCGTATGAAGCAGCGCTGCACCCGGAGCTCGTGCGCGGTTTCCTCGATCGCCACACGTAACAGCTCGTCGACCGCAAGCTCCGAGCGGACGCGGGCGGAGATCCGCGCGATGAAGCGCTCACGTTCCAGCGCCTCCGCCAGGCCGGCGGAGCCCGAGTCGTCAGAGCTGCTCGGGCGAGCCCCATCCGGCGCCGGAGGCGCTTGCGAGCCCTCGGGTCTCCGCCTGTTCGTGACGACCGCGACAAGGAAAGCCACGGCCAGTCCCACGAGGATCCCGAGGCTCAGCCAGGCCCAGACGGCCAGCGCCACATAGCCCGCAGCGATGACGAGCAAGGGCACCGCATCGGACCACAGAGCTTGGCTGGCTTGTGACACTAGGCGTCCAGATTGTATGGAGCGGCCGAAGAGCAGTCGAGGGCGCGCGAAACTTCGCTGAGCGGCCCTTTCCCTCGCGCGAGCCGCTCTCCTGCGGATTCCAAAGATGGGCCGTTCGGCCTATTGGAAAGCAGGTTGCGACCCGTTAGCCTCGATTCCACTGGGCGATGCGAACCGCGGTGCGTTCCTGGCCTTGCAGTCGCGGTGAGCACTAGGAGGAGGCCCGTCGCCACCGACCCCCCCGAGCGACGGGCTTCTTCCTGTTCTCGAGACGTATTACCACCCGGTCGAGCGGACTCGGTGCTACCGTGGCCGCCGGTTTGGTTCAGCGCGTTTTCGTTGCGTCACCCCGGGGTTACTGTGCGGGAGTAGAGCGTGCCGTCGAGACGGTGGAACATGCGCTTGCCCTTTACGGAGCGCCCGTCTACGTGCGCAAGCAGATCGTCCACAACGCGCATGTCGTCGACGACCTCGAACGGCGAGGTGCGGTCTTCGTCGAGGACGAGACCGATGCCCCGGCCGGGGCGATCCTCGTACTCTCTGCACACGGCGTGGCGCCAACGGTGTTCGAGCGTGCGGCCGCCAGACACCAGACGACGATCGACGCCACCTGCCCGCTCGTGACGAAGGTGCACGTGCAGGCACGCCGCTATGCAGCGGAAGGTCGGCGCATCGTATTGATCGGGCACGCCGGCCACGAAGAGGTGGTCGGAACGATGGGCGAGGCGCCGGAGGCGATCCTGCTCGTCGAGAACGTCGAGGACGCGGAAGCGCTCGATCTTCCCGTCGACACGCCGCTCGCCTACATCACCCAGACGACCTTGTCGGTCGACGAGACCGCGGAGATCATCCAGGTGCTCAAGCGCCGCTTCCCGCAGATCCACGCTCCGCAGCGCGAGGACATCTGTTACGCGACTTCGAACCGCCAGTGGGCGGTCAAGGAGATGCTCGATCAGATCGAACTGCTGCTCGTGATCGGCTCGCGGAACTCGTCCAACTCGAATCGACTCGTCGAGGTTGCGAGCGCCGCGGGAGTCGACGCTTACCTGATCGAAGACGAGACCGGAATCGACGAGCGCTGGCTCGAAGAAGTTCAGACGGTCGGATTGACCTCAGGCGCGTCCGCGCCGGAACGCCTGGTCGTGCGCGTGTGCGATTGGTTCCGGGCGCGTGGCGTTACCGACATCAGCCCGTTCTCGTCGGCCTACGAGGATGTCGTCTTTCGACTGCCCGTCGAGCTGCGTCGCGCAGAGATATCTGCCGCTTGACCGGCTGACAGTCACATAGCATCGTGCAATGCGCGAGGTCCCGCAGCGGATCGAGCGGTTGCCGGAGCAGTACTTCACTGCATTGCTGGCGCGGGTGGCTGCGGCGGCCGCACAAGGTGGCGAGCCGCTCGTCGATCTCGGGCGCGGCAACCCGGAGGTCGGCCCGCCGGCTCACGTCATTCACGCCCTGACCGAGTGCGCCGAGCGCCACGACGTCCACGGCTACGCGCCCTTCGCGGGCCTGCCCGCACTGAAGGAAGCGATCGCGAAACGCTACGGCGAGCTCTACGACGTGCACCTCGACCCGGCTCGGGAAGTCGCCGTCTTGCCCGGCACGAAGACGGGCTTGATGGAGTTTGCGCTCTGCACGGTCGAGAGCGGCGGCACGATCGTCCTGCCCGATCCCGGCTATCCCGACTACTTCTCCGCCGTCGCGCTAGCGGGTGCGAAGCACACGCCGTTCGCCGGCTTCGACGTCGCCGCCGACGCGATGTACCTCAACTTCCCGTCGAATCCCACCGCAGCCGCCGTCCCGGACGGGCTGTTCGAAGAGGCGATCGAATGGGCCGACCGAACGAACGCGTGGATCCTCCACGACTTCGCCTACGGCGACCTCGTCTTCGACGGCCGGCGCCCGCAGAGCTTTCTCGCGGTCGAGCACGCGAAGCGCGTCGGCATCGAATTGTTCAGCATGTCGAAGACCTACGGCATGGCGGGTTGGAGACTGGGGTTCGCGCTCGGCAACGCAGAGCTCGTTCGCCGTATCGAGCTGCTACAGGATCACGCGTTCGCCGGAATCTTCCGCCCGGTGCAAGAAGCCGGGATCGCAGCGCTCACCGGTCCACAGGACTCGGTGGAGGAACGTCGTGCGACCTATGAGCGCCGGCGCGATCGTGCGCTGGTCACCCTCGAGGGAATCGATTCGCGATCGGAGGGAACGTTCTTCGTCTGGTTCCGGCCCCCGAACGGTCTCACGGTCGATCGCCTGCTGATGGAGCATCGCGTCGCGGTCGCGCCCGGCGAGGGCTTCGGCGCGCGCGGCGCAGGGTGGGCGCGTCTCTCGCTCGCGGTGCCGGACGAGATCCTGGATCGCGGACTCGAGCGGCTGCGCGCCGCGTTCGCCTAGGTCTTCTCGATCTGCGCCTCGGCGACCGGTCCGACGACGAGCTCGATCGCGAGTGTCTCGTCCTTGATCCGTTCCTCGTAGTCCAGCAGGTCCGCATCGGTTTCCGGGAGCACGACTCGAATCCGGTCCGTGAGTGCCAGTCCCGCTTCCTTGCGCATCGAGTTCAGTTGATGGGTGAGGTCGTAGACGCGGCCCTCCTTTCGCAGCTCTTCGTCGAGCTCGGTCGACATCGCGACCGTGAGTGAATTCTCTTCGGCGAGCGCCCAGCCGTCCTGTGCTCCGCGTTCGACGAGGATCTCGTCAGCCCCGAGCTCGTGTCCGTCGACTCGAACGCCCCCGCCTTCGAGCTGCTCGAACTCGCCTGCTTGCAACGCCGCCCGAACCGCCCCCAGCTCCTTGCCGAGCTTCGGTCCCAGCAGCGGGAGGTTCGGCTTGACCCGCAGCTCGGTCGCCTCGACCGGCCCGAACTCGACTTCCTTCACGCGCAGTTCTTCGCCGATCTCCGCGGCGTGGCCCTTCGCCTTGTCGGCGCCCTGAACGACCATCCGACGGAGCGGCTGGCGCAACTTCAAGCCCGCTTCTCCGCGCGCCTGGCGTCCGAGCTCGACGATTGCACGCACCTCGGCGACCTCCTCGAGCAGCTCGACGTCGAGTGCGCCGCGCTCGGGCCACGGCTCGAGGAAGACCGAGTCCGGCTGGTCGTCCGTGCGCAGCACGCGCCAAAGGTGATCGGCGAGAAACGGCATCACCGGTGCGATCACCTGGACGCTGCGGCTGAGGGCGTGCCAGAGCGCCTGCAGTGCCTCCGGGTCCTCGTTCCAGAAACGTCGCCGTGAACGGCGGATGTACCAGTTGGAGAGATCGTCCACGAAGGCCATGAACGAGCGGGTGACGTCAGGTGTCCAGAAGCGGTCGTACCCGTCCTCCATGTCGGCGACGAGCTTGTCGGTTCGCGCGTACAGCCAGCGGTCCAGTGCCTGCAGCGTCTGTGTGTTGCCCGGCTGCGGCCGAAACTCCGCGACGTTCGCGTAGTCGACGAAGAACTTGGCCGAGTTCCACAGCGTGAGCAAACGGCGCTTGATCTCAGCCGCGGGCGTGTATCCGAACTTCACCCCTTGCGTCGGCGTCTGCTCGCAGTACATCCAGCGCATCACGTCGGCCCCCATCCGCGACAGCGCTTCCTCCGCCTCGATCGTGTTTCCACGCGAGCCGTGCATCTCGTGGCCGTGCTCGTCGCGCACGTCCTCGTGTCCGAGGACCTGCTGGAAGGGCGCACGGCCGTCGAGCACGACGGACATGAAGAGGAGCGAGTAGAACCAGAGCCGGATCTGCTCGCGCATCTCTGTCACCCAGTGGGCGGGGAACCACTTCTCCCAGTACGCGTGGTCCGGAAGGTCCGCACGTGTCAAGCCCTTCGCCGCGCCGGTCGCATAGCCCTCCGTGATCCACTCGGGGTTCTGCCAGCCGAGGGTCGAGAAGGGGACGATGCCCGCGTCCAGCCAGACGTCGCCGACCTCGGGCACGCGTCGTACCTCCTCGCCGCACGCCTCGCAGCGGATCGGCACGTTGTCGACCCAGGGGCGATGCAGCTCCTCGAGCTGGTCGAGCCCCGACGTCGCCCGTTCCTCCAGCTCCGCCTTCGAGCCGATCACGTTCGTATGCCCGCAGGCGCAGACGTAGATCGGGAGCGGTAAACCGAAGTAACGCTTGCGCGAGATGTTCCAGTCGCCCATGTTCCGCAGCCAGTCGTCCATACGCTTGCCGAAGAAAGCCGGCGTCCACTCCACGCTCGCGTTCGCTTCGAGGAGCTTCGGCCGCAACTCGTCGACCGCGATGAACCAGTCGTCGACGACGCGGAAGATCAACGGCGTCTCGCAGCGCCAACAATGCGGATACCGGTGGACGTACGTGTCCGAGTGCTCGAGGAGCCCGCGCTCGCGAAGGTCGCCGAGGATCTGATCGGCAGCCTCAACAGTCGACGTTCCGTGCAGCCAGCCGTACTCCGGCAAGAAGCGCCCGCTCTCGTCGACGGGGATGAGCACAGGCAGGTCGTGCACCTTCGAGAGTTCGAAGTCTTCGGAGCCGGCGCCCGGCGCGATGTGGACGATGCCGGTCCCCTCTTCGAGTGAGACGTCGTCCCAGGGGATGACGCGGTGCACGATCGCATGCGCGGCCTCGAGGTGGTCGTAAGGGCCCTCGTACTCGAGCCCGACCAGGTCGGAACCGTGCACGCGTTCCACGAACGTCTCGTCGGGAAAGCGTTCGACCGCGACCCACTCGCCGGTGTCCTGCCTGCCGTACTCGGCGTCGGGATTGACGGCAGCGGCGACGTTCGCCGGCAGTGTCCAGGGGGTCGTCGTCCAGACGACGAGCGACTCTCGGTCACGTCCCTTCAGAGGGAAACGGACGAAGAGCGACGGATCGGACTTGTCGCGGTAGACGTCGGACTGCGACAGCTCGTGTTGCGAGATCGACGTGCCGCAGCGCGGGCACCACTCGGTCGAGCGGTGTCCCTGGTACAGCGCGCCGCGTTCGTGCAGTGTCTTCAGGAACCGCCAGATGTACTCGATGTTCGTGTCGCTGAACGTGTAGTAGTCGTTCCCCCAGTCCATCCACTGGCCGAGCCGGATCGACTGACGCGTGATGACGCGCGCCGACTCTGCGACCAGCTCACGGCAACGACGCGCGAACTTGTCGATCCCGTACTCCTCGATCTCGGGCTTCGAGTTGAGGCCGAGATCCCGCTCGACCTTGACCTCGACCCACAGCCCCTGACAGTCGAACCCGTTCTGGTAGCGCTGGTCGAAACCCCGCATCGCCTTGTAGCGCTGGAACAGATCCTTGTACGTGCGGCCCCAGAGATGGTGGACGCCCAGCCCGTCGGTCGTGTTCGCCGTCTTCGGGCCGTCGAAGAAGCTCCAGTGAGCTCCGCCCCGGTTGCGTTCTCGCAGCCGGTCGAAGATCCGCTCCTCGTCCCACCAAGCGAGGATCTCCTCCTCGAGGGCGGGGTGATCTGGATACTGGGGGAGCGCCTCGAACATGCAGTCATCTTAGGGTCGACGGGAAACCTCCCGGTTTCCCCAAACCGCTCCCGTGGTCCGCTTCGCGGACAGGCGGCTCCGCCGCCGGAAGAAACCGACGTTCCGAAGCGTTGCACTCTGGGTACGACCGATCAACCCGCTAGAAAGGATCCAATGACAACTGCAGTGACCGAACAGAGCTTCGACGAGGAAGTCCTTCAGAGCGACAAGCCCGTGCTCGTCGACTTCTGGGCGGAATGGTGCGGCCCGTGCCACGCCGTCGCGCCCGTGCTCGACCGGATCGTGGAAGATCGAAACGGCGACCTCAAGCTCGTCAAGGTGAACATCGACGAGCAGCCGGCGCTCTCTCTGCGCTACGGGGTCCAGTCGATCCCGACGATCATCCTCTTCAAGGACGGCGAGCCCGCCGCAGCCGCGATCGGCGCTCAGCCGAAGCCCGCTTTGGAGCGAGCGCTGGGGCTGGCCGACTCCGAGAGCTAGCTGCCCTCGGCTCGTTCCGCTTCAGCGTGCGGGATGGGCGATGCCGCCCGTCCCGCAGGCTCACGCTCGGGGGCTACGCCTCTTGCGAGTCGAGAAAGCTGAGGAAGGCTGCGTGCTTCGCAAGCAGCGCCTCGATCTCGAGGACTCCTGCCCCGGCCCAGTCCTCGAGCCAGGTCTCGCTGAGGTCGTCCTCGATCTGATGCAGGCCGCGTTCGCTCATGGCCTAAATATCGGTACGCAGACCGGACGGCACCATGGGCCGAACGGCTCATTTGCCGATCGGTGGGTCCCAGTAACCTGCGCGGCTCACTGGCCGGATTCCTCCTCATCAATCCACGCTCGGGCTCCGGGTCAACCAGTGCCGACGATCTGGCGCAGGAGGCGAACGCGCTCGGGATCGAGACGCACATCCTCCGCGACGGCGACGACGCGGCCGGGCTCGCACGCTCGGCCGACGCGGACACGCTCGGGATGGCGGGGGGTGACGGATCGCTGGCGCCGATCGCCGCCGTCGCGCTCGAACGAGACCTGCCGTTTGTCTGCATCCCGTTCGGAACGCGCAACCACTTCGCCCGTGACCTCGGGATCGATCGAGACGACCCGAACGGCGCGCTGCAGGCGTTCGGTGGGACCGAACGGCGCATCGATGTCGGCCGTGCCGACGAGCGTCTCTTCCTGAACAACGTCTCGCTCGGGATCTACGCGAGCCTCGTTCACCGACGCGAAGGACATCGCAGGCGTCGAGCTGCATTCGCCCGTGTCCGTGCCTTGGGGATCCTGCTGACACATCGCCAGCCACTCGGCATCAGCATCGACGGTGTTCCTGTCGAGAGTCGGCTCGTGCTCGCCGCCAACAACGCGTACGTTCTCGAGCTCCCGTCGCTGGGGGAGCGGAAGCGGCTCGACGAGGGGAAGCTCTACCTCTACTGCCCGGATGCAGAGCCGTCGGAGCGGAGCGGCGCGCGGTTCGTCGTGGACGCAGCCGAGCACACGCTGGAGGCGGCGATCGACGGCGAGCCCGACGTCGTGTCGACCCCGGTCGAATTCAGGATCGAGCCCCAGGCGTTACGAGTGCTGGTTCCGCCCGAGCGCGGCTGAGAGCACTTCGGGATAGTGCGAGAAGGCGAGCTCTGACGGTCCGGGTAGACCGTCCGGCTCGAACCAGCGCAGCTCGACGAGGTCGTCGCCTGCGCGAGCCTCGCCGCTGACGCGGGCGGCCCAGGCGAGGCAAAGCACGGTCCGACCGTCGTAGGGCTCGAGCCAGAAGCCCAGGAAGTCGCCCGGCTCGAGCTCGAGCGCGGTCTCCTCTCGGACCTCCCGACGAAGTCCGTCGAGCGGGTGCTCGTCCTCGTGCAGGAAACCACCTGGGAGATCCCATAGCCCTTTGCACGGATCGAAGGCGCGGCGACCGAGGAGCACGCGCCCCTCGTCGTCGAGGCACACCGCCTCGGCACCTGGAACGGCGTTCGCGTAGCCGACGTAGCCGCACGCCGCGCACTCGACGCGATCCTCCACCTTGCGGATAGCCTCGCCGCAGAGGGGACAGAACTTCCAGGCGTCGAGCGCACCCATAGGAGGGACCATGCACGATCCGCCCGACACAACCGAGGAGGAGCGCGAAGAGTGAGCCCGCGTGCCGTCGGCGCCACGCAACACGAGCTGTCGCGGATCGGGCTCCTCGCCACCCTGTCGGGGGAGACGCTCACGAAGCTCGCGGCGCAGATGACGCGCGAGGAGCTTCCTGCCGGCGCCGGCGTCATCTCCGAAGGCGAGGCCGGTGACCGTTTCTACGTCGTGCTCAGCGGCATGCTCACCGTCTCGCAGCGCACCCGCGGCGCGCAGAGCGTCCTGCGGCCCGGCGACTACTTCGGCGAGGTCGCGCTGGCGATGCACATGCCACGCACTGCCTCCGTGCGTGCGCTCACACCCGTGACGCTCGCGAGCTGCGACCGCCAGACGTTCGCCGAATTCATCAGGCCACTATTCGTCGACGACGAATGAGCGTCTGGTACGACGTCCACGGCGAAGGGCCGGCCATCATGCTCGTGCACGCGGGCATCGCGGACTCTCGGATGTGGGAACCGCAGCTTGACTCCTTTTCGGAGTCGCACACGGTCATCCGCGTCGACCTGCCGGGATTCGGGCACTCGGAGATCGAAACCAATCCGGTCTCGTACAGAGGAGCCATCGCTGATGCGCTCGATGCTGCAGGCGTCGCGCAAGCGACGGTTGTGGGCACCTCGCTTGGTGGCAGGGCCGCGCTCGAGTTTGCGCTCGATGCGCCCGAGCGCGTGTCGGCGCTCGTGCTCGTCGGCTCCGGCATCGACGACCACGAGTGGTCGGAACAGGTTGAGGCCTACGGCGTGGAAGAGGAAACCGCTCTCGAGCGCGGCGATCTCGAGCGTGCCGTAACGGTGAACGTCGACTTCTGGGTCGCGGGCCCCCGTCGAACCCTGGACGAGATCGATCCAGCGGTTCGCGAGCTGGCCGTCGAAATGCAACGTCATACCTTCGAGCAGTCGGAGGGTCATGACGACCTGCGGATGGCGCGGCTCGATCCCCCGGCCTCGCAGCGGCTCGGCGACGTCGCCGTCCCAACACTCGTCGTAACCGGCGACGAGGACGTCGAAGACATCCACATGATCGCCGAGCGGCTCGCCCGCGACATTCCGGGCGCGGAGCGAGCGCACATCGCCGGTGCTGCACATCTGCCGAACCTCGAACGGCCGGAGGAGTTCGACCGAATCGTCCTTGGCTTTCTTGGACGGCACGGCGCCTGAGTCAGTCTTCGAGCACGGCGTCCGACAGCCGCGGCCACGCTTCCTTCGACCAGTCGCCGAAGTCGAGGTTCGTCAGCACTCCGAGCCCGAGCCCAACCTCGGGATCGAGCCACAAGAACGTCCCGCTGCCGCCGAAGTGGCCGAAGGTCCGCGGCGAGTTGTTCCCCCCGGTCCAGTGCGGTGACTTCGCGTCGCGGAGCTCGAACCCGAGGCCCCAGTCGTTCGGATCGAAGCGGCCGAAGTCGGGCAGGACCCCCGCGAGGCCGGGGAACTGCACGGTTGTCGCCTCCGCGAGTGTCTCGGGTGCGATCAGCGTCGGCCGTTGTACCTCGCGCGCGAACGTGAGGAGGTCGTCGAGTGAGCCGTGCAGGTCCGCCGCCGGGGAGCCCCGCAACTCGGATCCCATCCCGAGCGGCTCGAGAACACCCGCAGACAGATAGTCGGCGAACGGGATCTCGGCCCGCGCGGCGATGTGCTCCGCGAGCGTCTCGAAGCCGACATTCGAATAGACCCGCCGCCGGCCCGGTGGTCCGGTCGGCGCACCCGGCTCGAACGGCAGGCCCGATGCATGCGCGAGCAGATGCCGCACCGTCGAGCCCTCGGGCCCCGCCGGCTCGTCGAGATCGATCACACCCTCCTCCGCGGCAACCAGTGCGGCGAGCGTCGTGACGAGCTTGGTCACGGATGCCCACCGGACCAGCTTGTCCCGGGCTCCAAGGATCGCGACGACGTCGCCGTCCCGGACGACACCCGCAGCCGCGAACGACGCCGGCCAGCCCTCGATCTGCCGAAGTGCTTCCTCCACCGGCGGGCGATACTAGACGCGTGGCTCGCAAGCTCGTCACTTCCGGCTCGCCCTACGAGGAGACGATCGGCTTCTCCCGTGCGGTGCGCGACGGCCGTCATATCCTCGTTGCCGGTACGTGCGCCGTGATGGCGGACGGCGGCGATCCTCCCGGCGACGCGTACGGTCAGGCCAGACGCTGCCTCGAGATCATCGTGGCCGCGCTCGCCGAGGCAGGGGCCGCACCGGAGCATGTCGTACGCACGAGAACCTTCCTGCTCGACGCCGCAGACGCAGCGGAAGTCGGCCGCGCCCACGGCGAGATCTTCGGCGCCGTTCGCCCGGCGAGCACCATGCTCGTCGTCTCGGCGTTCCTCGATCCGCGCTGGGTCGTGGAGATCGAGGCCGACGCCCTGCTCCCTGAGTAGTAAGACTTCCATGATGGATGGCAAGCAGATCTACCCGGCGTCGATCACGGGGAAGGGCTCGCGGTTCGCGCCGGGGGGCAGCGTGCTCGATCACGCCTTCGGAAAGAGCGACCCGTACACACTCGGCGTGGAGGAGGAATACATGCTCCTGGACGCCGAGACGTTCGACCTCGTGCAGCACATCGACACGGTGCTCGCCGCCGTCGCCGGGCACGAGCTCGAGCCGGTGATCAACGCCGAGCTGATGCAGTCGGTGCTCGAGATCGCGACGCCCGTCTGCCACACGACCGGCGAGGTCGGGGATCAGCTCCGCAAGATCCGCGGCTACGTCTGCGGCGTTGCCCGCGACCAGGGCCTGCGCGTCGGCTCCGCCGGAACGCATCCGTTCAGTCTTTTCGAGCGCCAGCGGATCACTGCTCGTGATCGCTACCGCTCGCTCGTCGACCAGATGCAATACGTCGCCCGCCGCGAGCTCATCTTCGGTATGCACATCCATGTCGCGGTCGACAATGCCGACAAGGCGATCCAGGTCGTCAACGGGCTCCTGCCACACATCGCGCCGCTGCTCGCTTTGTCGGCGAGCTCACCGTTCTGGCGGGGCGAGCCGACGGGCCTGAGCTCCAGCCGGCAGATGATCTTCGCCGCCTTCCCGCGCTCGGGGCCGCCGCCGCGATTCGAGAGCTACGCCGACTACGCAGAGGTCGTCGGCCAACTCGAGAAGACCGGTTGCATCGCCGACTACACCCACATCTGGTGGGACATCAGGCTGCATCCGCGGCTCGGGACGATCGAGGTGAGGATCTGCGACGCCGTCACCCGCCTCGAGCACGTCGTCGCGATCGTCGCGTACTGCCAGGCCCTCGTGAAGCTCTTCTCCGAGCAATTCGATCGCGGCGAAGAAATCCCGTCGTACCACCGCATCCTCACCACGGAGAACAAGTGGCTTGCCGGCCGCTACGGCCTCGAAGCGCCGCTCATGGATCTCACAACCGGACGGCGGAACCGCGTCGCCGTTGCACAGCTGATTCGTCGCACTCTTAAGGAGATCGAGCCGCACGCCCGGGAGCTCGGCTCTGACCGCGAGCTCGAAGGAATCGAAGAGATTCTCCGCAACGGCAACGGCGCCGATCGCCAGCTGCGCGTCTTCAACGCGAACCGGGACATCGTCGAGGTCGTCAGCGAAATTGCAGACGCCACGGAAGTGGCGGCCGACCTTCTGCCGGCGAAGTAGTCTGCGCCGCGATGTTGGAGGTAGGCGACAGAGTCCCAGCTGCATCAGTCTGGACCGCTCCGAACGAGCGTCGGACGATCGCGGACCTCCTGGCGGACGGTCCCGCGCTCTTTGCCTTCTACCTCTTCGACTGGTCGTCTACCTGAACGCACGAGATGGAGCTCCTGCGTGACAGGAGCCCGGAGCTTCGGCAGGCGGGCATCCGCCCGTTCGGCGTCTCAGGCGATTCCGAGTGGACCCATATCGCCTGGGCGCAGGCGCTCGACCTGAACTTCCCGCTCCTCTCCGACTGGAACAAGGAGGCGATGAAGGCGTTCGGCGTCGAGGGTGAGTTTCGCGGCCACGGCGGTGTGTCGGATCGAACGGCGTTCCTCGTCGACGAGGACGGTACGGTCCGCGGCGCATGGCGTTACGACACGGCCGAGGTGCCGGACTTCGACGAACTGGTTCGCGCCGCGCAGGCTATGTAGCGCTCGGCGCCGCGCTCTACCTCGCGGCGGGCGTGGCGGCGACGTGGCCGGCCGTTCGCGATGCGCGCTCGCAGTTCCTCTCGGGAGGTGCGCCCGCCCACGGCGAAGCGTCGCCCGGCGATCACCTGCAGACCCTCTACCACTACTGGCTCGTCGGGCACCAGCTCGAGCACGGGCGCGCTCCGTGGCGAGATCCGTACACGTTCCGCCCCGAGGCGAAGCCGCAGACGAACTTCCCGGGCTGGCCCTATGGGATTCTCTTCTGGCCACTTGGAGCCGCGCTCGGCCTCGTCGCGGGCTGGAACGTCCTCCAGATCTTGTTCTACGTCCTCGCCGGGCTGGCGGCGTGCGCCTGGCTCCGCGAGCTCAACCTCCCGCGCGGCCCCGCGCTCGCCGGAGGGCTGGCGTTCGCGATCGCGCCCTACCGGGTCGAGCAGAGCGTCGGCCACCTGCTCGGGCCGATCTCGATCCTGATCCCCGTCTCCCTGTGGGCCTTCGAACGCGCGCGGCGCGGAAGCAACTGGTGGCTCCTCGCCGCGGGGGCCGCGCTCGCGTCGATCCCGCTTTCCGGACAGGTGCATCTCGCGCTCGGTGCGATCCCGTTCTTCGTCGCCTACGCGCTCTGCCGGACCCGCGACCCGCGCCTGTTGCTCGGTGCCGTCGGAGGAGCCGTGGCCGCGGTCGGCGCCGGTGCGCTCGTCCGCGAGCTGGTGATCAAGAATTCGACCCAGGCGGGCGGCCGCTCACTCGACGAGATCTCGTTCTACTCGGCCCGCGCGGGCGACTTCGTCTCGCGGCACGTCGACCACTCGCGGAGCGAGCAGTTCGTCTTCCTCGGGTGGGCCACCCCGCTCGTCGCGATCCTCGGGCTCGTCCTCCTGCTCCGCGCGCGCCGCTATTCGCTCGCCGCGATTCTCGGGCTCGGAGCAGTTGTGCCGATCCTGCTGGCGCTCGGCACCCACACGCCGCTCTACTCCGCGATCTGGCACGTGCTGCCGCCTTTTCGTTTTCCGCGCGTCCCGGAACGGCTGCTGCCGATTGCGTCGCTCTGCATCGCGGGCCTCTTTGCCTTTGCGATCGCGCAGGCTCGGCGCAGCATCGTCGCCGTGCTCGCCGTTGCGCTTCTCCTCGTCGACCTGCACGTGCACGTGTACGGCAGGTCCGCTCCAGGCGATCCGGCGGGCGCAGCGCCGTCGGCGGCGGGACGCCTGCTCGAGCTACCCGTGTTCGATCCCGGCGTCCACTACGGAAGCGTGTATCTCTGGTACGACACGGCCGCCCAGAGAGAGCGGCCCAACGGCTACTCGACGACGGCGCCGAAGCCTGCCAAGAGTCTCGCGGACCGCCTGCAGCGGCTCAACTGCGGTGACTGGAGTGGGAACCTCGCAGACGAAGTCCGACGTCTCGGCGTCGGCTCGATCGCTCTTCACCGCGGTCTGTTCATCCGCAATCCCGCCGTACCGAGCACGGGCTGGTTCGCCGCGCGGGGTCTCTTTGCGCAAGGCTGGCGGGTCGCGCACACTGCCGGCCCTGTCTGGGTGTTCGAGCGTGGCGGTGTCGGCATCGCGCCGACCCGCGTCGAGCCCGCACATTCGCGGCCGATCTTCTGCCAGGGCTGGTTCGGCGCGGAGGCGGGCTCGGGCAGGTACATGAGCGAGACGCACGCGCCCTTCTGGATCTACGGCAGCGGCACGCTTCGACTGACCTTCGCCCCATCTGCGCTAAAGCGTCGCGTCACCGTCGACGGACGAGAGAGTCTCACGCTCCGAAAGCGCGGCTGGCATCTCGTCGCCGTCGACATTCCCCACCTGCGCGAGGTGCCGGGCGAGACGCGAAAGGTCGGACTGAAACTTCTGAGGGTCTCTATATCCCCATTGCCTACTTCATAGGCTGCAGTGAGCAGCCGGCGAGTCGCAACGGCGGACGCTTCCTTCGCTGGGGGATCCCGTTTAGGCGTAAGCACGCTGGTCCAGCGGAATGAGATCTCCCCGCAGCGGGCAGTCTCTCTCGGCCTAAGCTGAGCGCCAGGTGAGGCGAGCTATGCCGAGGATCCAGGCGGATCTGGGTCCTCACACAACCTCCCTCATCTCTCCTGGAGCGTCAGACTCCGCTGACCGCTCCCGTCGGCGTTCATGACGTGAGCCTCGAGACGCCCGTCGCGGTCGCTGACGAACGCGATCCTCCGCCCGTCCGGCGACCAGGAAGGACGAACGTCCTTTGCTGGGTTTCGCGTGAGGTTCCGCTGGTTGCTCCCGTCTGCGTTCATGACGTAGATCTCCCTGTTGCCGTCTCGTGTACTGCGGAAAGCGATCTTTCGCCCGTCCGGAGACCAGGCCGGTTCGGCGTTATAGCCTGCGTTGTGCGTCAGCCTGCGGGTTCCGCTCCCGTCGGCGTTCATGACGTAGATATCCGTCGGTGACCCCGTCCGGCCCCTGAGGCGCGTGAAGGCGATCCGCCGCCCGTCGGGCGACCAAACGGCGGTCAACCGTATGTACGGGAGCATCCGCAATCCGCTCCCGTCGGTGCTGACGAGGTAGCGCCCGAAGTAGATCGTCCGTCCGTCCGGCGACCACACGATCTGGCCCCTCGATATTCGGGGGTTGCGCGTCAGCCTGCGCAGTCCGCTGCCGTCGGCGTTCATGACATAGAGGCTGTCCTGGAGACGGCCGCCAAAGAAAGCGATCTTCCGCCCGTCGGGTGACCAGGTTGGGTAGTCGTCGTCGCCCGCCCGATCCCGCGTGAGGTTCCGCTTCCCGCTCCCGTCGGCGTTCATGACGTAGACCTCGGCGTTGCCGTCCCGCAGGCTTACGAAGGCGATCCTCCGTCCGTTGGGCGACCAGGCAGGTCGGACATCCCTCGCCGGGTGCTGCGTGAGGTTCCGAGGCCCGCTGCCGTCGGCGTCCATGGCGTAGACCTCGCGGTTGCCGTCGCGCCAGCTCACGAACACGATCGTCCGCCCGTCGCGCGACCAGGCAGGAGCCTGGACGTCGCCTGGTTGTGCGCTGCGCTTGCCTTGGATCAGGCTCAGGAGGCGTTCACCGATACCGAGCGCCGGCGTGGCGAGGAGCCCGCCGACCAGGACAAGACCAGCGACTGCGACGATCACCCACCTCCGGCGTGAGTGCGCTCGTGTCCACTCACGGCCGGTAGCAGCGTGACTCTGTTGGCGCACGGCCGCGGCGAGGAGTTCGTGCTTCAGATCGCTGATCGGATCACTCATGAGAACTCTCCATTTCGAAGTTGGGCTCGCATCACAGCCAGGCCACGACTGACGCGCTTGCGGATGACGCTCTCCGAGCAGCGAAGCTCGGTCGCGATCTCCGTGTAGCCGCGCTCTTCGACGTGGTGGGCCATGACCGCTTCGCGCTGCTCGGGAGCCAGGCTGTCGAGGAGCTCGACCGCCGGGGCGCTTGCCGCCGCCTCGAGGATCTCGATCGCTTCGTCGTCCAGGTGGATCGGCTGCATGGCGAGCCCGTGCCGCGCCTCATCTTGGATGCGACTGCTGCGCAGCGCCTCGCTCAACTTGTGGCGGGCAATCGCGAACAACCAGGCTTGAGGCGGCTCTGGCCCGGGCTGGAAGCGTGGCACCGAGGATAGTGCGGCGGCGAAAGTCTCAGCGGTGAGATCGAATGCCTCCTCGGGGCCGGGAACCCGGCGGCGAAAGAACGCGAGCACCGAAGCGAAGTACCGCACGTAGAAGACGCCAAAAGGCTCAGCGTTCGTGCGCGCATCGACGAGAAGATCCCTGTCGGAGCATTGCTCCCAGTTCTTCATGTGTTCTATATGACGAGTTTCCGCGGTTTGTGACCGCAGGACGGACTGAGAGTCGTCGCTATCAAGCGACATTCCCGCACACTCGCGCAGGTCAGTGGGCTATCCGTCGGGCCGCATGATGTCGTAGCCGTCCCAGTACTTTATTAGGGCGGCCTCCGCCTCCTCGGCCGGCCAGAGTTGCAGCCGGTAGCTCTCGTGCCCCTCGATCTCTCCCGCACCAGCGACGAAGCCGCGTCCGGAGAGCCGTGCGCGGTATGTGTCGGCCGGGATCTGAGTTTCTATCGGGGTCCCGCCGCCAGAGGCCTGAAAGTAGAGCATCCCCGAGGGCACGGGGAGCGGGACCTCGACGATGTGGTCCCACGCTTCTTCGTCCAGCGACGGCGATTCGTTCGAGACCTCGATCCGCATCGGCACTTTCCAGTTGTACTGGCTCGGTGTGAGCAGATCGACGAGGCCGGAGTCGTATCCAACGAAGCGCCGCGAGTCGTATGCGTCGTCCATTGCGCGCTCGAGCGAGTTGTCGTCGTCTGTCGCGTTCTCGTCCCACACCTGCGTCTGCGGGTCATAGATGTAGATCTGTCCGTAGTCCGCTTCGATCTCCAGATTCCGAACGAGAGAACGCGCACCAGCCGGCCGATCGTCATCTGCCCTACTAGCGGAGGCGACAAGGATGAGCGCTCCAGGGATCAACAGGGAGAGCTTCGCCCTCTGAACTTAGGGGCCGCTCGTCAAGATGCAACCGTCGAGATCGATGAGCGAGGTGCTTTGGAACACCTGGGGCTGTCGGGGGACATTCCTGAGCACTGGCGCAACCCACGCCTCTGTCGCCTGATTGGCAGCGCCTGAGTAGGTTTGAGCGATCCGCGCGAGCCCTGCGCGCGGATCGCGGCCTTGACATCGGCTTCGCCGCGCTGTGTCACTGCGATGGGCGCCCGGTCAGAGGATCCCCGCCCCCGCCATCCCTCGGCGCATCAAGTCGCC
>Ga0207683_10000039_pt1 | contig 99697 bp, 103 predicted proteins | sample KBSM73metaG_FD_184333 | JGI IMG/M metagenome (GOLD analysis project Ga0207683, IMG submission 184333) | Miscanthus rhizosphere microbial communities from Kellogg Biological Station, Michigan, USA - KBS M7-3 metaG (SPAdes) (version 2) | ecosystem: Host-associated > Plants > Roots > Rhizosphere...
TGCCCGATGCGGTTGGGCCCCGAGCCGAGGATCAGCACGGCGGGGCGCTCGTCCTCGAGCGGCTCGTCGATGCGGTCGTAGCTCGAGTAGAGGTACGACGTCTCGGCGGCGACCTCGCCGCCGCAGGAGTCGACGGTCTTGAAGACGGGCCGCACGCCGAGCGAGATGCGGCGTGCGCGCACCTCCTCCTCGCCGCAGCGGCAGAGCCGGGCGATGCGCGCGTCCGACACGCCCTCGTGCTTGAGCAGGCGCAGCGCCTCGGCATCGAGGCCGTCGAGCCCGTGTGCGGCGGCGGCATCCTCCCGCGCGACGCGTCGTGCGAGCTCGTGGCAGAACCAGGGGTGGACGCTGCTCTCGAGCGAGAGCGCGTCGGGATCCTCGCCCTCGCGCAGGCGCCCGAGCAACGCGTCGAAACGATCCCAGGCGGGCGTCTTCAGCTCGCCCTCCTCGCGCGGGTCGCGATCGAGCTCGCGCGAGCGCATCGCCTTGCCGTAGGCCTCGTTGAAGCAGCGGCCGATGCCCATGGCCTCGCCGACCGACTTCATCTGCGTCGTCAGCGTCTCGTCGGAGCCTGCGAACTTCTCGAACGCGAAGCGCGGCGCCTTGACGACCACGTAGTCGATCGTCGGCTCGAACGAGGCGGGCGTCGTGCCGGTGATGTCGTTCGGGATCTCGTCCAGCGTGTAGCCGATCGCGAGCCGTGTGGCCACCTTGGCGATCGGGTAGCCCGTGGCCTTGGAGGCGAGCGCGGACGAGCGGGAGACGCGCGGGTTCATCTCGATCACGACGATCTCGCCGCTCTCGCGATTGACCGCGAACTGCACGTTCGAGCCGCCGGTCTCGACGCCGACCGCGCGGATCACCTTGGCGGCCGCGTCGCGCAGCGCCTGGTACTCGCGGTCGGACAGCGTCATGGCGGGCGCACAGCAGACCGAGTCGCCCGTGTGCACGCCCATCGGATCCAGGTTCTCGATCGAGCACACGATCACGACGTTGTCGAGCCGGTCGCGGATCACCTCGAGCTCGAACTCGCCCCAGCCCTCGACCGACTCCTCGACGAGCACCTGCGAGATCGGGCTCTCGGCCAGGCCGCGCGCCACGATCGCCTCGAGCTCCTCGGCCGTCCGCGCGAATCCGCCGCCGTGGCCGCCGAGCGTGAACGCGGGCCGGATCGCGACGGGCAACTGCAGCTCGCCGCCGATCACCTGCCGCGCCTCCTCGGGCGTGCGCACGATCACGGAGCGCGGCACGCGCAGGCCGACGGAGGCCATCGCCTGCCCGAACGCCTCGCGGTCCTCGGCCGTGTGGATCGCCTTGGCGGAAGCGCCGATCAGCTCGATCTCGAGCTCTGCCAGCACGCCGGCCTGCTCGAGCTCCATCGCGAGGTTGAGGGCGGTCTGGCCGCCGAGCGTCGGCAGCAGCGCGTCGGGACGCTCGCGGCGAAGCACGCTGCTCACGCCCTCGAGGTCGAGCGGTTCCAGGTACGTCGCGTCGGCCCAGCCGGGGTCGGTCATGATCGTGGCCGGGTTGGAGTTGACGAGCACGGTGCGGTAGCCCTCTTCGCGCAGCACTTTCAGCGCCTGCACACCCGAGTAGTCGAACTCGCAGGCCTGGCCGATCACGATCGGGCCGGAGCCGATGATCGCGATCGAAGCGAGATCGTCGCGGCGCGGCATCAGGCGCTGCCTCCGGCGTGCGCCGCGCAGGCCTCGACGAACTCGGCCAGCTTCTCGCGCGCGTCGTGGGGCCCGGGCGAGGCCTCGGGGTGGAACTGCATGCTCCAGACCGGGCGATCACGCAGCCGCAGGCCCTCCACCGTGCCGTCATACAGCGAGCGGTGCGTGACCTCGAGCGCACCGTCGCCGTTGTCGGGCGGGCGGACGGCGAAGCCGTGGTTCTGGCTGGTCACGAGCACGCGCCCCGAGGCGCTCTCGAACACGGGGTGGTTGGCCCCGCGATGCCCGAACGGCAGCTTGAACGTCTCCAGCCCGAGCGCGCGGCCGAGCAACTGGTGGCCGAGGCAGATGCCGTAGAGCGGACGCCCCTGGTCGACCATCGTGCGCACCTCGGCGACGTGCGCATCCATCGAGCCGGGATCGCCGGGCCCGTTGGCCAGCAGCACGCCGTCGGGCCCGAGCGCGTCCACCTGTGCGGCCGTCGCGTCGTGGGGCAGCACCGTGACCACGGCGCCGGCCTGCTCCAGCAGGCGCACGATCGAGGCCTTGGCGCCGTAGTCGAGCACGACCACGTGGCAGCGCGCGCCCGTGTTCGGCAGGCCGTCGAGCTCGCCGGACACCTCGCCGGCCAGCAAGCGGCCGGCCATCGGCGGCTCGGCCGCGAGCAGCGCGAGCGCCTCGTCCCGCCCCACGCCCTCGCCGCAGGCGACGCCGAGCATCGCTCCGCGGTCGCGCAGGTGGCGCACCAGCGCGCGCGTGTCGAGGCCCGAGAGAGCGACCACGCCCGCCTCGCGCAACCAGTCGAGCAGGCCGTCGCGGCCGTTGGGCTTGTAGTTGCGGGCCTCGTGGCAGATCAGCGCGGTGGCCTGCACGCGCCGCGACTCCGAGGAGGCGTCCTCGATGCCGTAGTTGCCGATCATGGGCGCCGTGAAGGTGAGCAGCTGCCGCGCGTAGCTCGGATCCGTGAGCGCTTCCTGGTACCCGGTCATCGCAGTGGTGAACACGGCCTCGCCGACTGCGGCGCCGGGCGCGCCCACGCTCACGCCGGGCCAGGAGGTGCCGTCCTCGAGGTAGAGCCCGACGGCGCTCATGCGGCCACCGCGGCAGCGCTGTGCGCCACTCGACCACCGGCCAGCGTGAGCCGGCAGCGTCCCTGCACCTCGCGGCCGAGGAACGCGCAGTTGCGGCTGCGCGAGCGCAGGTCGTCCTCGCTCACCGTCCAGCGCTCGCGCAGGTCCCACAGCGCCAGATCCGCCACGGCGCCGACTGCGATGCGCGGCGCCGTCAGCCCGAACGCGCGCGCAGGGCCGGCCGTCATCCGCTCCACGATCAGCTCCAGCGAGACGACGCCGCTCTCCACGAGGCCGAGCACGAGCGCGGGGAACGCCGTCTCGAGCCCGATCACGCCGTTGGGCGCGGCAGGGAACGGCACTTCCTTCTCGGCCGGGTGGTGGGGCGCGTGATCGGTCGCGATGCAATCGATCGTGCCGTCGCGCAGCCCCTCGATCAGCGCCTGGCGGTGTGGCTCGGCCGCCAGCGGCGGGCTCATCTTGAAGCGCGCCGCGTCGAGGCCGAGCACTTCCTCGTCGGTCAGCAACAGGTGGTGCGGCGAGGCCTCGGCGGAGACGTCGACGCCCCACTCCCGCGCGCGCCGCACCTCCTCGACCGACTGCTCCACGTGCAGGTGGCAGATGTGCAGCGGGCGGCTCTCGTACTGCGCGATGCGCAGATCGCGGGCGATCATCGTCGACTCCGCGATAGCCGGGTAGCCGACGAGACCGAGTCGCGCGCACACGGCTCCCTCGTGCATGTCGGCAGCGCGCGAGAGCGAGGTGTCCTCGCAGTGCAGCGAGAGCACGCGCCCCGTCGTCGCCGCGTACTGGAGCGCGCGCCGCAGGAGCGAGGCCGAGAGCACCGGCCGTCCGTCGTCCGAGTACCCGCATGCGCCGTAGTCGGCGAGCTCGCCGAGCGGCGCCATCTGCTCGCCGAGCTGCCCCAGCGAGATCGCGCCGAAGAATCCGACGCGGACGCGAGCGTCCGCTGCAGCGCGCTCGTGCAGCGAATCGAGCACCTGAGGCGAGTCGACGACGGGGTCGGTGTTGGGCATCGCGAGCACCGTGCAGTAGCCGCCCGCGGCTGCAGCCGCCGTGCCGGTCGCGAGGTCCTCCTTGTGCTCCTGGCCGGGCGTGCGCAGGTGCACGTGCGGGTCGATGAAGGCCGGCAGCAGCGTGCTGCCCGCCGCCTCGATCACCTCGATGCCCGCCGGCGCGTCGAGGCCGTCGCCGAGTGCCGCGATCTCGCCGTCGCGCACGAGCACGTCGAGCAGCGCGTCGACGCCCTGGCCGGGATCGAGGACGCGCGCTCCGCGCAGGAGCACGTCGGCAGGGCGCCCCGGCGCCTGGGTCAGGCGACCTGGTTCGCGTCCGCTCACGCCGCGCCCTCCGGTCCGGCGAGCAGGTCGTAGAGCACGGCCATGCGCACGACGAGGCCGGCGCGCACCTGGTGGGTCACGAGCGATGCGGCCGAGTCGGCAACCTCGTCGGTGATCTCGACGCCGCGGTTCATGGGCCCCGGGTGCATGACCACCTGACCGGGTCGCAGGCGAGCCGACGTCACCCCGTAGCGCAGCGTGTACTCGCGCAGGCTGGGCACGTAGGCCTCGCCCGCGAGCATGCGCTCGCGCTGCATGCGCAGGACGTAGACGACGTCCGCGGTCGCGATGTCGGAGATGTCGTAGGAGACCGAGACTCCGGTCGCCTCGATGCCCCGCGGAATCAGGGAGGGCGGCCCGACGAGCGTCACGTGCGCGCCGCAGGCCAGCAGCAGCGCGATGTTCGAGCGCGCCACGCGCGAGTGCAGGACGTCGCCGACGATCGCGACGTGCACCCCCTCGACCCGCCCGAGTGACGCGCGCATCGTGTACAGGTCGAGCAGGCTCTGCGTCGGATGCTGATGCGCGCCGTCGCCGGCGTTGACGACCGCGGCGCGCGTGTAGCGCGTGGCGAGCGCCGCCGCGCCCACCTGGGCGTGTCGGATGACGACGACGTCGGGCCCGTAGGCGTCGAGCGTGAGCAGCGTGTCCTTGAGCGTTTCGCCCTTCTCCACCGACGAGCCGCTGGACTTGAGCGAGATCGTGTCGGCCGAGAGCCGCTTGGCCGCGAGCTCGAACGACGACGACGTGCGGGTCGAGGCTTCGAAGAACACGCTCAGGACCGTGCGTCCGCGCAGCGTCGGCAGCTTCTTGACCTCACGCTCGGCGACCGCCTCGAAGCTGGCGGCCAGCTCCAGCAGGCGCTCCACCGTGGGCCGGTCGAGATCCTCGCTGGAGAGCAGGTGGCGGGTGCCGGCGACGCGCACGGCGGCCGGCTCGGTGAGGACTGCGGTCATCTCGCTCCCGTCTCGAGCACGACCTCGTCGGCAGCGTCGTCCTCGCCCAGGTGCACGCGCACGCGCTCGGCGCGCGAGGTCGGCAGGTTCTTGCCGACGACGTCGGCGCGGATCGGCAGCTCACGATGCCCGCGGTCGCACAGCACTGCGAGCCGGACGCGCGCCGGGCGCCCGTAGTCGAACACCGCCTCGATCGCGGCGCGCACCGTGCGCCCCGTGTAGAGCACGTCGTCCACGATCACGACCGTGGCGCCATCGAGCGGGAAGTCGAGCGAGGAGGCCTTGACGACGGGCTGCGGATGCGCGCGCGTCTCGCCTCCGCGCAGGCCCATGTCGTCCCGGTAGAAGGTGATGTCGAGCGCGCCGACCGGCACCTCGACGCCCGCGATCTCGGCCAGCAGCGTGGCAAGCCGTCGTGCCAGCGTGACGCCGCGCGTGTAGATGCCGACGAGTGCCAGGCGGTCGATCGACTCGCCTTCGCGCTCCACGATCTCGTGCGCCATGCGGCGGAGCGTGCGGCCGATCTGCTCGGCGTCCAGCAGCACCGTCGGCGCCGCGGAGGCAGGGGTACTCATCGCTCAGCTCCTTCCCGGGCTCTCTGGCCGCGGCTTTAAAGGGACTGCAGTGCGGCGCGACGCGCCGCTCACGGAGGCTAGCAGGAGGGGTCGCCGCGGCGCGGGACGGCGCGCCTCACCCGCGATGTTCGTGATCTTCGGAGCGGGGCTCGTGATCCTCAGGCGCAAGCCACGCCGTCTCGCGCCGCCACTCCTCGCGCTCCCGCCGCCGGTCGAGCCAGCGCGCCACGCCCCAGCCCGCGAGCGCCCCGAGACTGCCGCCGACGATCAGGATGACCGCAAGCACGCGGATGATCACGGCAAGCACGTCCCGTCTGCGCACAGCGTCACGGCCCGATCGTATCCGGGCACGTCGAGCCACGGCCGGCGGGTTTGCAAGACGGAGGTCAGACCCCGGTCGTGCGGACCCCTATTCGAAGTAGGTGTCGTCGTGCTGGTAGGGCGGGGCGCAGCAGCACAGGAAGCGCAGCTCCTCGTCTCCGAGCGCCACGATCTCGTGCCAGGCGCCGGGTGGGATCGCGACTGCCTCGCCCGGCCCGAGCTCGGCGTGCGCGCCGTCCAGCTCCATGTCGGCACGCCCCTCGAGGATGAAGTAGATCTCCTCCGTGACCGCGTGGTAGTGGCGCTGCGTGCTTCGGCCCGCGGGCAGCCTCGACTCCGCGAGGCTCTGCAGGACGGTGCCGCCGGTCGGCAGGCCGAACAGCTCGCGGATGGTCGAGCCGTCCTTGGTCGTGAACGCCGTCGCGGCGGCGAGGGAGCGAGTTTCCATGGCCGGCAGACTACGGCTGGGCGCGCGCGACGAAGAGCTGCCAGCGCAGCACCGTCGCCAGCGGCGGGTCGTCGGCTGCGGCCTCGGCCTCCAGTCGCTCCGCCGCTGCGGTGACCTGCTCGGGCGGCAGCAGGTGGATGGTCGAGAGATGACGGGCCCGCAGTTGCTCGGCGGCGCGCGCCCGCGAGACCGAGCCGCCCTGCTCGAACCAGCACAGCCGAACGTCGCCGAAGCCGGCTTCTGCCAGCTCGCTCGTGAGCAGCTCGGCAGAGGGGAAGCGCGCGAGATCGACCGCGGGGAGATCGGGCAGGTACGTCCGCAGGTGGTGGCCGGTGAAGTGGTCGGGAGCGAACGTCCAGATGAAGAGGCGCCCCTCCGGCGCGAGCACGCGCCGCGCCTCGGCGAGCGCCCGCGGGCGGCGATCGCCGAGCGTGTGCACGACCAGGCGCATCGTCACGGCGTCGAACCACGCCTTGCGGAACGGCAGGTCGTCGGCCTGCCCGAGCTTGAAGGCGGCTCCGCGCACGCGGCGCTCACGCGCCTTGGCGAGCATGGCCTCCGATGCGTCCACACCCCACGCCTTGAGGCCGAGTCGCTCGACGGCCTCCGCGACGAGCGTGCCGGTGCCGCAGCCGACGTCGAGGAGCCGGGTGGCCGCGCCGAGGCCCTCCGCGACCGTGAAGTCGAACTGCGCGGCGAGCTGCGCCTCCGACACCCGAAGCTCGTCGTAGCGCTCCGCCATGCGATCGAAGATCGCCGGCGGCGTGCCGTCGTTCTCAGAGATCTCAGTAATCGTCGTCGCTGTCGGCGTCCTCATCGAGCAGAGCATCCTGGGCTGCGCCCACGAGCTCCGATTCGACGAGTACGCGGCACGGCCCGTCGTGCGGCGATCCGCCCAGCACGCCCTCTGCGCCTTCGAGCCGGCCGCTGATGCCGACCTCGGCGAGCGTGCGCAGGATCAGATCGGCCTCCGCGGCGTCGCCCGCGACTGCGATGGTGACCAGTCCTTCGCTCATGGGGCCTTCTCCTCGTCCGGATGCGCGCCCCCGCGCCGCAGCTCCGGCGCTCCGCGCTCCGGCAGCGGGAGCTCGATGGTATCGAAATCGCGCGGCACGACGGTGGCTGGGAACACGGCACGTGCCTCGTCCTTGAGCATGCGCGGAGTCGCGCGCGCGCCGAGGTGGGTGAGCGCGAGCAGCTTCACCTCGCTCGCGGCGGCCAGCTCGGCCGCCTCGGCCGCCGTCGAGTGGCGCGTTTCGCGCGCGCGCTCGAGATCTTCGGAGGAGAAGCTCGCCTCATGCACGAGCAGGTCGGCACCGAGCGCGGCGCGACGCACCGACGCGCACGGCCGCGTGTCGCCGCTGAACACGAGCGTACGGCCGCGCCGCGCGGGACCGAGCACGGCGTCCGGCGCGACGACCGAGCCATCCGGCGTCGTCACCGTTCCCCCGCGCTGCAGCTCGCCGAACGCGGGCCCCTCGGGCACACCGAGGCGGCGCGCCTCGTCGACGTCGAACTGCCCGGGGCGCTCGTCCTCGCACAGCTCCCAGGCCACCGCGGGGCCGCGGTGGTCGACGGCGTGCGCGACCAGGCGATAGCCGTCGCCCAGGACTTCGTCGCCGTCGCCCAGCTCGCGCGTGTGGAGCGGGAAGCCCAGCCGGCCGATGATGGGCGCGAAGATCGTCAGCAGGACGGACAGGCCGGACGGCCCGTAGAGCTCGAGGCCCTGCTCGCGCCCGCGCAGGTCATACGTCTTCAGGAGCCCGGGCAGCCCGAGCACGTGATCGGCGTGGTAATGGCTGAAGAGCACGACGTCGAGATCGACGAGGCCGACCTGCGATCGCAGCAGCTGCCGCTGGGTACCCTCGCCGCAGTCGAGCAGGATGCGGTCGCCACCCCGCCGGATCAGCGTCGACGACGGCGCGCGCCGAGCCGTCGGGGTCGAGCCCGCGGTGCCCAGGAAGACGACGTCCAGGTCCACCGGGCGAGTCTAGGTGCCCGGTGAGCAGCCCATCCCGGCGAGGTTGATTTCCGTACCTAGGTACGGGTCTATAGTCGTTCGCATGAGAGTCGGAGAGGTCGCGGAGCGCGCAGGAGTCAACATCGAGACGCTGCGCTACTACGAACGGCGGAGGCTGCTGCCGGCACCGGAGCGGACGCCGGGCGGGCACCGCCGCTACGACGAGGAGACGGTGCGCTTCCTCGGCGCGATCAAGGAGGCCCAGGCCGTCGGCTTCACGCTGGCGGAGATTGCCGAGTACCTGCGCGCGGCACGGCGCTCGGGTGGGCCTTCGGAGGCGCTGCGGGTGCGGATGGCGGCGAAGATCGACCAGATCGACGGGCGGATCGCGGCGCTCCGGCGCATGCGGGACGAGCTCGCACGCGTCGTCGGGTGCGCCTGCGTCTCGCTCGACCACTGCACGTGCGGCGCCGCCTATCTCGCCCGCCGCGGCGGGGCGCCGGCGGCGCGGCCCTCGCTCCTCCACGTCACAAACGGCGAAAGCGCCGGCAACACATTGCGCCAGACGGCGCTCGGTGGCGCCGTGCTGCCCTGGCAGGACGTGCTCCACGAGGGGCCGGTGCCGGCGCTGCCACGGCGGCAGCTGTTGCAGGCGCGTGCGCGCTTCCTCGCCGACTCCGGCTGGGGTCGTCGGCAAGCGCTGCTCTCGTCGCTCGAGCGGCGCGACCGGCAACTCCTCGACGGGCTCCGCGACGACCTCCAGGTCGTGCTCTGGTTCGAGCACGACCTCTACGACCAGCTCCAGCTGCTCGACGCGCTCGCACTCGCGCACGGCGAGCAGGCGGCACCCGAGCTGATCGTCATCGGCTCGTTTCCCGGCAAGCCGTCGTTCGCCGGTCTGGGCGAGCTGACGGCGAGCGAGCTCGAGACGCTCTGGCCCTCCCGCCGCCATGCAACACCAGCCGCGCTCGACGCCGCCACTCGCGCCTGGGCCGCGGTTCAGGCTCCCGAGCCGACGACACTGAGCGAATGGGCGACGAGCGAGAACGAGCACCTGCCGTTCGTGGCTCCCGCGCTGCGCCGGTTGCTCGAGGAGCTACCTGCGCCCGCGGACGGGCTCTCGGGGACGGAACGACGTGCACTCCAGGCAATCGCCGCCGGCGCGCGCACGCCTCCCGCCGCCTTCGTTGCGACACAACGGCTCGAGGAGGCGCCCTTCATGGGCGACACGTGGTTCTACCGAGCCCTCTGCACGCTCGGCCAGGGACGGGCGAGGCTCGTGGAGAGCGACGACGGCACGCCACTCCCGCCGCCGCCTCCGCTCGGCGACATCCAGCCCTTCGCGCGGCTCCAGTTGCGGCTGACGGCAACCGGCGAGCAAGCGCTCAGCGGCGAAGCCGACCGCGTCGAGCTTCTCGGCATCGACCGCTGGATCGGCGGTACCCACGTCACGCCCGGCAACACCTGGCGATGGGACGCCGCCGAGCGGCGACTCGTTCGGCCTTGAGTGAGAGCTTCTCAGCCGGCGACGCGCAGGACGGCCCGGCCGTCGGTGACCTCGCCGCCGCCGCTGAGCGCGTGCAGCCGCGCGCGGCGCAGCGCACTGGCCGACGCGGGCAGCGGAGGCTGGATGGCCGTGACGATCGGCAGTGCGCGGCCGATGAAGCCTGCGACATCGCCCTCGTAGGAGCCCGCGCTGTCCGCGAGCGCATCCACGAGGTCGAGCGCGACGAGCTTCCCCGTCCAGGGCGCCTCGCCCCCCTCGGCGCCGCCGGGCAGGGCGATCAGCGTGCTCATGGCAGCACCAGCCGCTGGCCCGGCACGATCAGCGCGCTGTCCAGATGGCTGGCGCGCGCGATTGCCTGGACGTGGGAATCGGTGTCGCCGCCGTACGCGGCACTCGCGATGCCCCAGAGCGTCTCGCCGGGCAGCACGACGTGCTGGCGAGCGGGCCGCGCGCCCGACGACGAGCCGGGCAAGGCGAGCAGGGCGAGTGCGACGAGGCAGACGAGCACGGCAAGCGCGGAGGCCCGCCGGCGGAGATAAGGCGAAGCGAACATGTGTTCGATGATAGAGCGAACGCACGTTCGTGTCAAGAGGGAATGCACAGGCCCCGGGGCGCGTTTCCATCTTCGCTATGAGCACAGACATCAGCACCACGATTCTCCCCCTACTCCCTCTCGACGACGGGGTGATCCTCCCGAACATGGCGATCGCGATCGCGATCACCAGTGACGAGGCTCGCGCCGCCTTCGATGACGCTTTGGCTACCGACGGCCCACCGAGGGTCGTCATCGCCACCCGCCGCAACGGCCAGTTCTCGCCGATCGGCGTGGTCGCCGAGCTCGACGGCCAGCCGGCGATGCTGCCGGGCGGCCACCGCGGCGCCACCATCCGCGCCCTGCACCGCGCCGAGCTCGGCCAGGGCCAGGGCGAGGGCATCGGCGGTGCGCTGCGCATCTCCGTGACCGAGCACCCGGACCCCGACGAGGTCAGCGAGCACGCACACGAGCTCGCACGCGAGTACCGCATCGTGATCGAGGAGATCCTCGAGGCGCGCGGTGCCAGCGGCATCGTCGCGTTCCTGCGCACGATCGAGCATCCCGGTGCCCTGGCCGACACGGCCGGCTACTCGCCGGACCTGTCGCTGGAGCGCAAGATCGAGCTGCTGGAGACGCTCGACGTCGAGCTGCGGCTCGAGCGTGCCCTCTCCTGGGCGCGTGACACCCTGGCCGAGATCGAGCTCCGGCGCAAGATCCGCGACGACGTCGCCGAGGACATGGACAAGTCGCAGCGCGAGTACGTGCTGCGCCGTCAGCTCGACGCCATCCGCAAGGAGCTGGGCGACGAGGACGGCCCCGACGACGCCGAGCGCTACCGCGAGCGCATCGCCGAGACTCCGCTCTCGGACGAGGCTCGCAAGGAGGCCGAGCGCGAGCTCAAGCGCCTCGACAGCACCGGCCCGGGCCATCCCGAGGCCTCCACCATCCGCACCTATCTCGACTGGCTGCTGTCCCTGCCATGGGGCAAGGAGTCCGAGGATCAGGATGACGTGGCCGCAGCGGGCGCAGTGCTCGAGGCCGACCACGCGGGCCTGGAAGAGGTCAAGGACCGCATCCTCGAGTACCTGGCCGTGCGCAGCTTCCGGCGCAAGCGCGAGATCGAGGACGAGGGCGGCGGCGCCATCCTCTGCCTCGTCGGTCCGCCCGGCGTCGGCAAGACGTCGCTGGGCGAGTCGATCGCCCGTGCGCTCGGACGCGAGTTCGTGCGCATGAGCCTCGGCGGCATCCGTGACGAGGCCGAGATCCGCGGTCACCGGCGCACCTACATCGGCGCGCTTCCTGGCCGGCTCGTGCGCGCCCTGCGCGACGCGGGCACCATGAACCCGGTGATCCTGCTCGACGAGGTCGACAAGCTCGGCGCCGATTGGCGCGGCGATCCGTCGTCCGCGCTGCTCGAGGTCCTCGACCCGGCGCAGAACTCGACCTTCCGCGACCACTACCTCGACCTCAAGGTCGATCTCTCCAAGGTGCTCTTCATCGCCACGGCGAACGTCGCCGAGCAGATCCCCGAGGCACTGCTCGACCGCCTCGAGGTCATCCGCATCGACGGCTACACCGAGGACGAGAAGGTCGCCATCGCGCAGCGCTACCTCGTACCGCGCGCCGAGCGCCGCAACGGGCTCGAGCTGGGCGAGGTCGTGATCGAGGACGAGGCGCTCCGGCGCATCGTCACCGAGTACACGCGCGAGGCAGGCGTCCGCAACGTCGAGCGCCTGATCCAGAAGGTGCTGCGCAAGTCCGCCAAGAAGCTGGCCGAGGGAGTCGAGACGCCCATCACGGTCGTCGCCGGCGATCTGCGCGAGCTGCTGGGCCGGCCGCGGCCGGATGTCGACATGGCGCGCCGCGAGTCGGTCGCCGGTGTCGCAACCGGGCTGGCGGTCACGGGCAGCGGCGGCGACGTGCTCGTCGTCGAGGCCACCGAGATGGCCGGCAAGGGGCTCACGCTCACCGGGCAGCTCGGCGACGTCATGAGCGAGTCGGCCACGATCGCACTCTCGTACGTGCGCTCGCACGGCGACCTGCTCGGCATCGACGTCGGCGCTCTGGCCGAGCGCGAGGTGCACGTCCACGTGCCGGCCGGAGCGATCCCCAAGGACGGTCCGTCCGCGGGCGTCACGATGACCGTCGCGCTCGTATCGCTGATGTCCGGGCGCGCGGTCCGTGCCGATGTCGGCATGACCGGCGAGGTCACCTTGCAGGGCCGCGTGCTGCCGGTCGGCGGCATCAAGCAGAAGGTGCTCGCGGCGCACCGGGCCGGGCTCACGGACGTGATCCTGCCCGCGCGCAACGGCGGCGATCTGGACGAGCTGCCGCAGAGCGTGCTGGAGGCGGTCCGCTTCCACCTGGTCGACCACGTCGACGAGGCTCTGGCAGTGGCGCTCGAGCCCGCGCCCGCCGTCATCGCCTAGTCACGAATAGCAGGCCGCCGGCGCTCTCCGCCAAAGGAGAACGCCGGCGGCCAGCGAACGCCGTTCTCGATGAAGACGATCTTCTCTTTCGTCGGGTTCGTGGTGGTGATGATCCTGCTCGCGTCCACGGGCGTGGTGAAGGGCGATGCGTGTCTCTCGAACGTCGGCTGCGTCGGCGCGAATGGCAGCGGCATCACGTTCCACTCGCCTGACACAGTCACGCACACGACCCCCTGATCCGCGTGGCGAGTCCGTTCGGACGCGCCGGACGCCTGACTGACACGGGCGAGCCCGAGGCCGAGGCCGACGCCTGGCACATCGGGCGCGGCCCTGCGACCAAGAGCCCGCTCTGGCGGGTCGGCTGCTGGCTGATCGGCCTGGCTGCGATCGCGGTCTGCCTGCGCTGCGCGCTCTGGGTGCTGGGAGGCTCCGCTCCCTTCGAGTTGCTCGTCTCCACCTGGCTGATCCTGCTGCTCGTCGCCGGCTTCCTCATGACCGTGCCCTACGGGCTCTCGCGGCTGCGCGGCGCGGAGCAGTACGAGCCGCCCCGGGATGCGTTCATCATCGTCCCGCAGAAGCTCTCGACCGTGCTCTGGGTGATGATCCTCTGGCGGTCGCTGCTGTCCGTGGGAGACGAGGTCATGACGCGACTGTGGAATGCCGTGATCCGGCGCTGGAGGACGGCGCATCCACCGCCGCCGCCGCCCGATCCGCTCGAGGCGGAGATCCAGCACTCCATCGACAACGACCCGGGCTGGTGGGCGAGCGGTTCCTGACGGCGAAGCGTCAGACGCGGACGATGCGCGCGGCCAGCGCGCCGCCCGGGCCGACGGTCAGCTCGGCGAACGAGTGCCATGGCGCGCGCCGCCGCTCGGTCGGCGAGCCGGGATTGAGCAGCAAGAGCCCGTCGCGGTCGTCGCACACGGGCAGGTGCGTGTGCCCGAAGCAGACCGCGCGCACGCCGGGGAAGCGTGCACGCAGGCGATCGCGCCGGCCTCGCTCCGGCCCGGCGTCATGCAGGATCGCGACGCCGACCGCGCCGATCTCCACCGTCTGCTCCGCCGGCATGCGGGCTGCGACGTCCCAGCCGTCGCAGTTTCCCGTCACGCCGTCGAGCGGAGCCAGCGCGGCGAGCTCGTCGAGCAGCCCGGCGTCGGTCACGTCGCCCGTGTGCAGGATGCGATCTGCGCGCGCACAGGCGGCGAGCAGCACCTCGGGCAGCGGGCCGTGGCGCCGCTGCCCGAGATGCGTGTCGCCCGTGACGACGACGTGAACCTGCGTCACACGACGCGGCAGGAGACGACGCGATCGCCCTTCCCGACGCGCTTGGCCACGTCCGTGCTCTCGCCGCCGTCCAGGTAGTCCTTGCCCTTGCCGCCGGTCAGCGTGTCGGCGCCGCCGCTGCCGTGCAGCACCGCGGCCTTCACGCCGGCCGTGAGCTTGTCGGCGCCCGAGCCGCCGAAGACGATCTCGATGGTGTTGACCACGTTGTCGCCCTCGCCCTTCTCGCCGTCGTTGGCTCCCTTGCCGACCGTGACCGTGAGCTTGGCGTGCCGGCCGCGGTAGTCGACCGTGTCGGCGCCACCGCCGCCGTCGAGGCGATCGGCGCCGTCGGCGGCCTGGCCCTGGTCGAAGCGATCGCGACCCGCGCCGCCGGACTCCGTGTCGTCGCCGGGTCCGCCGATCAGGGCGTCGTCGCCGTTGCCGGCCGTCATCGTGTCGCTCCCGCCGGCGCCCACCAGCGTGTCGGCCTTGTTGCCTCCGGCGATGGTGTCGTCGTCGGCGCCGCCGTTCAGGTCATCGGCGCCGTCGCCGCCGCTGAGCGTGTCGGCCCCGTCGGCGCCGTCGAGCTTGTCGGCGCCGGCATTGCCGGAGAGCGTGTCGTCGCCGGGACCGCCGCGCACGTCGTCTCCGCCCCCGGCTCCCGTGATCGTGTCGTCGCCCTTGCCGCCGTCGAGCGTGTTGGCGGCGCCGTCGCCGGTGATCGTGTCGGCGAAGTCGGTGCCGAGGATGTCCTCGAACCCGGCCAGCTTGTCGCTGCCGAGCCCGCCGTCGGCGCCGACGGCGGTCACGACGCCGGTCGAGAGGTCGGCCGTGATGCCGGGGAGGTCGAGCCCGTGCGTGATCGTCGAGTAATCGGCGGTGTCGTCGCCGTCGCCGCCATCGAGCTGATCCGAGCCGTCGCCCGGGTCGATGTCGTCGTCACCGGCGCCACCGACGAGGACGTCGTTGCCGGCAGAGCCGACGAGGTAGTTGTCGCCGCCGTCGCCGGTGATCGCGTCGTTGCTGGATCCGCCCGTCGCGTCCTCGACGTCCGCCGCGATCTTGTCGTGCTCGCCCGCGACGCCCGCCGTTCCGGTGGCCCCGAGCGTGATCGCGACGGGCGCGTTCCGATCCGAGTAGTCGACGGCATCCTCGCCGGCGCCGCCGGACACGGTGTCGTCGCCGAGCCCCGGCGTGATGGTGTCGTCACCGGGGCCGCCCGCGAGCGTGTCGTTGGCGAGGCCGCCCACGATGTCGTCGATGTTGAGCAGGTTGTCGAGCTCGCCGGCCTGCCCGTCGTTCTTGACGCCGTCGAGCGACAGCGAGACGGGCAGGGTGCGTCCGGCGTAGGACGCCGTGTCGAAGCCGTCTCCGCCTCCGTCGATGACGTCGGATCCGTCCGCCACGTCGTCGAGCCCGAACGCGGCGCCGAGCTGGTCGATCTCGTCGTCGCCAGGCCCGCCGTTCGCGTTGTCGTCGCCGGCGCCCGGATCGAGCGTGTCATCGCCCGCACCGCCGGCCAGCGTGTCGTTTCCGTCGCCGCCCGTGAGCGTGTCGGCGCCCGCGTTGCCGGAGATGGCATCCGCGCCTGCACCGCCGTCGAAGGTGTCGTCGTTGCCCGCGCCGACCAGCGTGTCGTTGCCGGCGCCGCCCGTCGCTCCTTCCACATCGGCCCCGACGGTGTCGGCCTCGCCGGCCTCGCCGCTGTCGTTCTTGCCGTCCAGCGTGACGGTGACCGCTGCCGTGCGACCGGAGTAGTCGACCGTGTCGCTGCCGTCGCCGCCGGTGAGGGCATCCGTGCCGTCGGCCGGAGCCGTCTCGTCGAGGGTGTCGTCGCCGGCGCCCGCCGAGACCACGTCGTTGCCCGCGCCGCCCGTGAGCGTGTCGTCGCCGCGCCCGCCCGAGATGATGTCGTTGCCAGGGCCGCCGTCGATCGTGTTGGCGCGCAGGTCGCCCGTCAGGTTGTCATCGGCCGAGCCGCCGGTGACGTCCTCGACGTCGGTGCCGATGAGGTCGGTCTCGAGCACCGCGCCGTCGTCGGCCAGGCCGTTCAGGCTGGCGTTCACGGACGAGAGGCGATCGTCGTAGGTGACGAGGTCCTCGCCCGCGCCGCCCGAGAAGGTGTCTCCGAGCGCGCCGCCGCGCAGCGTGTCGTCGCCGGCGCCGCCGTTGAGCGTGACGGGGAAGACGAGCGGTCCGCCCAGGCCGGCGCCGTCGCCTTCGAACTCGAAGTCGTCCGCTCCGGTGCCGCCGGTCACGGTCAGGCGCTCGGTGGCGTTGTAGATCAGGTCGGGTGCCGCGTCGGCGTCGAGGTCGGCGCCGATGCTGCCGCCGGTCACGACGTTGTCGTCGTCGCCGAGGCGCAGGGAGATCGCGTCGGCCCCGGCACCGAGGCTCGCGGTGATGGGCCAGAGCCCCCCGGCGACCGGGTCGACGAAACCTCCCGCCGAGACGTCGACGACCAGCGTGTCCGCGTTGGCGCTTCCCGTCACGGTGATCTGCGCGATGTTGGCGAGCGTCGCCGCGCCGCAGTTCGCCGCCGTGCTGGTGCCGACTGCGAACGTGACGGCAGTCCCGTCGTTCGAGAGCGTGACCGTCCCGTCGCCGGCCGCGAAGGTGAGGACGGCCGTCCCGCCGCCACCGGCGTTGCGGACACATGTCGCCGCCTGCGCGAGGGGCGCCGCCAGGACCGCGCCCAGGACGCCCAGAACCGCTGCGCGCAAAGCGCGCCGTCGCATTTTGCGCATGGAAATGAGTCCCTCCCTCGGGTTCGTCGGCGAGCCTACAGGTGCGCGCGGACGCGGTGCAAGCAGCGCGTCAGGCGAAATCGCCGAGGAATCTGCCGTCGCGCTGGATCAGCCGGCCATCCGCGTAGACCTCGCCGCCGTCGCGCAGATCGCACACGAGATCCCAGTGCAGCGCGCTCTTGTTGAGCCCGCCGGTGACCGAGTACGCGGCACCCAGCGCCATGTGCACCGTGCCGCCGATCTTCTCGTCCAGGAGCGTGTCCAGCGTCGGCTCCCGGATCGCCTCGTTCAGCCCGAACGCGAACTCGCCGAGCACCCGGGCGCCCTCGTCGGTGTCGAGCGCGGCCCGCAGGAACGCCTGCCCGGTGTCGGCCTCCGCCTCGACGCAGCGGCCCGCCTCGAAGCGCAGGCGCGCGCCTTCGACGCGCTGGCCACCCCAGGCCGACGGCATCGCGAACGTCACGACGCCCTCGGTGGCCGTCTCGTGCGGGCCGGTGAAGACCTCGCCGTCGGGCAGGTTGTGTCGTCCGCAGGCGCTGATCCAGCGCCGGCCGCCGACGCGCACCCGGAGGTCGGTGCCCTCGGCCACGATGCGCAATTCGTCGACTGCTTCGAGCTTCCGCACGAGCCCGTCCTGCAGGTCGCCCTGGGCTCGCCAGGCCACGACGGGATCGGGCTGATCGAGCTTGAGCGCGCGCCCGAGCAGCTCGCGGTAGGAGTCCAGCGAGAGCCCGGCCGCCTGCGCATAGGCGGCGGTCGGGTACTGGGCGCCGCACCACACCGCCTCACCGCGCGCGTCGCGGTCGACGAGCACGTGCGCGGCGCGCAGTCGCGCCGACTGGGAGGCTGCGGCTCGCGCCGGCTCGACGTGTGCCAGCTGCTCGACGTTCGCAAGCGCGAGCAGCGACACGCGTCGATCGACGCGCTCGTACCAGATCAGCTTGAGGTCGTCGGGCTCCGCCAGGACCTCCTCGCTGGCGCACTCCGCCTTGGCCTCGATCCAGCCGTCCGGCAGCACCTGCAGGTGCGGATGCCCACCCGCCTCGAGCACGCGGCGATGCACCGCGCGAAGCAGCGGTTCCGAGAGCTCGCCGCCCTCGATCAGCACGCTCTGGCCCGCCTTGACGGCAAGCGCGTGCTCGACGATCACGCGCGCGTAGAGGTCGTCGAAGGGATCCATCAGACCTGCAGCCTCCCATCGACGAGGACGGCCTCGCCGTCCGCCTCGATGCGCCCGCCCGCGCGCAGGTCGCGCACGAGGTCCCAGTGGATCGCCGAGACGTTGTCGCCGCCGAGCAGTGGGAACGAGAGGCCGAGCGCAAGGTGGCACGTGCCCCCGATCTTCTCGTCGAAGAGTGTGTCCCCGACAGCGCGCGTGATCATCTCGTTCGTCCCGATCGCGAACTCGCCGACCCTGCGCGCGCCGTCGTCGGTGTCGAGCCGCGAGAGCAGGACGTCCTCGCCCACCGACGCCGACGCGTCCACCACGACGCTCGCTTCGAAGCGCAGGCGGACATCGCGGCACGTCCGGCCGTCCAGCATCGAGGGCACGTCGAACGTGATCTCGCCCTGGACGCCGCCCGCCGGCGGACAGCAGAAGACCTCTCCGTCGGGCAGGTTCATCTCGCCGGCACAGGATTCCCAGGCTCGTCCCTCGATGTTCACGCGCAGGTCCGTGCCCGGGCCGGTGATCCGCAGCTCGCTCGCAGCGGCAAGCCGCTCGATCAGGCGCGCATTGCGCTCGCCCAGAGCCCGCCAGGCGGCCACCGGATCGGGCTCGTCCAGCAGCAGCGCCGCGTACACGAAGCGCTCCCAGGCGGCGGTGCCCATGCGCGCGGTCTGGGCGCCCAGCGCCGTCGGAAAACCGGCGCCCAGCCAGGTCAGCTCGCCCGCGGCCTCGCGCTCCGAGTGCCGCTCGAAGAGCGGGCGGCGCGCACGAGCCATGGCGGCGTCGCGGGCGCTGGCGATGCCGGAGAGCTCGGCCGTGTTGCCGGGAGCCCAGATGAACAGCCAGCGGTCGAAGCGCTCGACCTCCTCGCGCGTGGCGGGATCGAGGTAGGCGACCTGGTCGTCGCTGCCGTAGCGCAGGAGGTCGCTCTCGCCCCACGAGGGGCCCATCGCGACGCTCGCGCGCGCACCCCGGCGCCACGCCTCGCGCGCGACCGCGACCGCCAGGGGACCGCCCTCGCTCGGTGTCAGGATGAACAGCCGGTGCGAATCCTCGATCCCCAGCGAGTACTCGCAGATCAGGTCGGCGTAGCGGGCCAGGCGGGGATCGGTCATGCGAGCCCGCTCTCGACCGCACGCCACAACCGCTCTGCGCCGAAGCGCACCGGATCGTCGCAGGTGAGCCCGGTCTCGCTCTCGACCTGCGCGATCGCCGTGCGGGCCTCGTCGTCACTCGAGATCCGCCTGGTCGAGAGCGCGATCGCGACGACGGGAGCGGGTCGCAGCGGTGAGGTCAGCCGCAACAGCAACTCGGACAGCTCGGCGAGTGGCGGGATGACCGGGCCGGGCGGGCCGCCGCGATCCTCGAGATCGATGCGATCGGCGCCCGCCTCGTGCACGAGCACGAGCGCGTGCGGCGTGCAGCCGTGCAACAGGCCGAGCGTGACGCCCGAGTAGAGCGGGTGCAGGATCGCGCCCTGCCCCTCCACGAGCAAGAGGTCACCCCGCTCCGCCCCGTCGAGCACGAGCCGCTCGGCGGCGCCCGAGATGTAGTCGGCGATCACGTGGTCGACGGCGATGCCCCAACCGGCGATCGAGATGCCGACCTGACCGGTGGGCACGAAGACCGCGCGCTGCCCGGCGGCTCGCGCGGCGGCCGTGAGCTCGAGCGTGACCGTCATCTTCCCGATCGCGCAGTCGGTGCCGACCGTGTGCACGATCCGCGCCTGCACGCCGAGGCCTGCGCCACTCGGCGTCGAGAGGCCGTCGGGAACGCGCCGCAGGTCGCGCAGCTCGAGCCCGCGCTCCGCTGCCGCCGCAACCAGGTCGGCGTCGCGGCCGAGCTCGTCGTGCAGCCCGGCCTCGACGTGCATCCCGAGTGCGAGCGCCTGCAGCAGCGCCTGCTTCCACTCGGGCGGCAGCTTGCCGCCGGCGGGCGCGACGCCGATTGCGAGGCACTGCGCCCCGAGCGCCGCCGCCTCGGCGACCGTCGCGACGATCGGCACGGGCTTGGCGGCGTACGGGACGATCTCCGCGACCGTGCGCCCCGCGTGCAGCGAGTCGACGGCCGCGACGACCTCCCGCTCCCCGTAGCGAATCAGGCCGTGGGCGGCCTTGCCGTTCGACGTGTGCAGGAACCCCTCGGCGAAGACCGCGACGCGCTCGCTCACGCCCGCGGCTCCACGCCGAGCCCGGGACGCTGGGAGAGCACGATGCGACCGTCCTCGAGCGTGAGCCCCTCGCAGGGGTCGTCGGAGATGAGGAGATGGCCGTCGAGGTCGACGAAGTCGCAGAGCGAGGCGAACTGGCCCGCCGCCGAGATGCCGAGCGAGCTCTCGATCATGCAGCCCAGCATCACGACCAGACCGAGCGCACGCGACGCGTGAATCATGCGGACGGCCTCGCGGATGCCACCCGTCTTGGCCAGCTTGAGGTTGACGCCGTCCGCGTAGCCGGCCACGTCCGCCACGTCCCGCAGCGTGTGACAGCCCTCGTCGACGACGAGCGGGATGCCACTGGCCACCGCGCGCAACTCGCGGAACGCATCTCGCTCAGCGGCGGGGAACGGCTGCTCGATCAGCTCGACGTTCAGCCCGACCAGAGCCGGCAGCAGGTCGCGCGCCTCTGCGACCGTCCAGCCCTCGTTGGCGTCCACCCGCAGCGGCAGGTCGCAGACGGCGCGGATCGCCTCCAGCCGCTCCAGGTCGGCCGCGCCGCCGAGCTTGACCTTGAGCCGGCGGTAGCCCGCCTCGGCCGCGCGCCGCGCGCGGTCGGCGGTGCCCTCGATGGAGTCGATGCCGATCGTGTACGACGTCGGCGGCGTGCGGTCGGCCAGGCCGAGCAGCCGCCACGTCGGCTGACCGACCAGCTTGCCGACGAGATCGTGCAGCGCGCACTCGACCGCGCAACAGCCGACGACGGAGCCGCCCCGCGACCGCAGCCGGTGCTCGATCGCCTCGAGCGCGAACGGATCGTCGCCCAGGGCGTCGCCGGCACGCTCGATGAACTCGCGCGCCGCCTCGACGGACTCGCCGTAGCGGTCGTCGGGGGCGCCCTCGCCGCGACCGACGTGGCCGCCATGCGCGATCTCGGCCCACACGACCTCTTCGGTGTCGGTCGAGCCGCGCGCGATCGTGAACGTCTCCGTCAGCGTGAGCACCCGGACGCCGCTGGAGATCTCCATGGCGCCTGACCCTAGACGATCCCGGCGGGGAACTTGGGAAGTGATCGCAAGAGTCGCGTTCGAGATCTCCGATCGCCCCGCCACTCGTGCAATCAGTTCTTCGTCAGCGCAGCTCGACCGCGCCGATCGTGGGCGGGTCGCCGCGCTTGCGACCGAACAGGTCGGTGTCCGGCGCCCCGCTCGACGTCCCGCGGCTCAGCAACGACGCCGCGCCTTCTCCGGGTCGTCCCTTGCCGTCGAGGTCCGGAGAGCCGCGCCGATCGCCGGGGCAGGACGGTCCGCTTCCGATCACGTTCGTGACCGTGCGCGCCACGCTGCAGAGCGGGTGCTTCTGCCTGCCCAGGATGTTGTTCTGCACGAGCGGGCGCTGGTCGGGTGAGACGTTCGCGTACTCGTCGGCGAGCACGATCGCGGCGATGGTGGCCGAGACGATCGTGTTGTTGACGAACTCGACGCCGGTCGCGAGCGGCACGGACGACTGCGCCGGCTCGCGGACGTTGATCGCGAAGAACATGTCCTCGTTCGAGCCGGTGAACAGACTCGATTCGATGTGCACGTCATGCACGTCTCCGGCAGGGCCGCTGCGCGGGTCGACGTACACCTGGGCCGCGCCGTTGTTGCGCTGCCCGAAGTGCGAGCGCACGATCGTCCACGGGCCTCCGCCGAGGATCTGGATGAGGTCGTTGTGGTTGTCGCCGTGGGTGCCCGAGAGTGCGTCGTGCAGGTCGGAATCGCTGATGGTGACATCGTCGGCCGCACCGCGGATGACGTCGGCATCGCGCACGTCATGGAAGCGGACGTGATCGATCGTGAGCCCGCGGCCCTGCGCGAGGATGCACGCGAGGCCGTGCTCGCAGTGCGCGAACTCGGCGTGTGCGACGGTGATGTCGCGGTCGTCCGGGTCGAGTTGCAGCGCCACGCCGGTGTCCTCCTCCGTGCCGAGGAAGCGGACGTTGCGGAACGTGACGTCGGTCGACGCGCTCACGTCCGCGATGGCAGGCGCTCCCGCGGGCGCGATGCGCACGCCGCTGACGACGATGTGGTTCGAGCGCTTGATCGAGATGCCCGAGAGCACCGTGGACGGCTTTCCGACCAGGCGGATCGGCGCGCTCGGCGAGAGATCGAACAGCTGCAGCGGCGCCACGCGCCCGGCGGGAAGCGGGATCGTGCCGCCGCTCACATTGACGCGCTTGAGCGCTGCCTTGAACCAGGGCGGGTTGTGCGCGAATTGGTAGAGCGCATATGCGCGGTGGTGCGAGCGGTCGAGCGCGCGATGCGCCCCGTAGGCGCTCGCCGTGAGCACGCACAGCAGCAGCGCGCCGGCAACGACGACGCGACGCTTACGAAGCAGCCGGATCACCAGCAGGGCGAAGCACCGGGCTCGTGGCGCTCGCGGTGCGCCCTGCGGGCGCGCGCAGTTGCTCGGCGAAGCGCTGGATGCGCTCCGCGACCGCGTCGACCTCGTCCGGGTCGTCGAGCTGATGGCCGACTGCCGGGATCAGGCCGAGCTCGAACCAGGGGCGCTCGCTCAGCCGGTGCAGCCCGAGGAACAGCTCCTCGATCTCATCGCGCACGATGTCGTTCTCGCCGTACAGCAGCGAGACGGGGAGGCGGCGCGCGTAGAGCGCCCGCATCGAGCCGAGCAGCGGCGTGTTGAGCCAGCGGTCCGCGTCGTCGGGCAGGCGGCGCGAGAGGCGAGGCACGAGCGACCACACGAGCGGACGGATCACGCGGCGCACGCGGCCCGAGCCGGTGCGGTGACGCAACTCGGCGAGCTGGCGCAGCGCGCGGCGCCGTTCGGTGCGGCGCGCGAAGCCGGGCGGAATCCGTGCGCCGCTGCGCTTGAGCGGGACGCCGACGGCGATCACACCCGTCACCCGCTCGAGTTGCTCCGCGACGCGCAGTGCGGTGATGCCGCCGCCACAGGTTCCGAAGAGCACGAGCGGCACATCGTCCTGCACGGGCGCGACTGCCTCGGCGGTGAGTCGCACGTCCTCGACGAACGCGCCCGACTCGACGCGGCGGAGGAGATCGAAAAAGGGCTCCTCGGGCAACGTGCCGCCCGATTCGCCGAGCCCGCCGGGATCGACGCGCACGGCGCGGTGGCCGGCGGCGGCCAGGCGGTCGGCCATGCGCACGAGCACGCGGTTGACGCCCATGCGCGGAAGCACGCCGCCTGCCAGCAGCACCGTCACGCTCACGGGCGGCCCTGCGGGCTCGTGCACCACGGCGACGAGCTCGGCGCCGTCGGCGCCGGGCAACGTGAGCACGCTTCTCGTCATGCTTCGAGCCATTGCGAGACCGCCGCCTCGAGCTCGGGGACGCTGTCGAAGAACGCGCCGAGGTTGGCGTGGGCATGCACCGCCGGGAAGGTCGAGCGACCGCTCTTGAGCACGGTGGCGCGCTCGCCGCGGCGCTCGAGTGCGTCTGCGGGCGCGGCAGCCACGAGCCCGGCGAAGAGCGCAGGCGAGAGGCGCTGCCCGTCGACCACGATTGCCTCGCCGCGCTCGAGTTGCGCGAGCAGATCCTCGCGGGTCTCCCCCGCGCTGCCACGGCGCATGACCCTGCGCGTGATCTCGTGTCGCAGGTCCTGACGCAGCGCAGCCTGCGGATCGAGGCATGGATCGATCAGCAGCAAGCGCGCAGGCGCGTCGCTCGCAGCCACGGCGAGGGCGGCCGCGGCTGCGTAGCGGAAGGCGAGCAGATGCGCCTCGGCAGCCGGAAAGCGGCGTGCGAGCTCGGCCAGGCCGAGCCGGAGGTCGTCGGTCAGCGCCTCGAAGGTGACGTCCTCCGGCTCGCCTGCGCTCTCCCCAGTCCCCCGAGGGTCGACCATCAGCGCGCCGTGGCCTCGGGCAGCGAGCGCACGCACCAGCTGCACGAGCGCCCGCCGCGAGCCGACCGCCTCGCTGGCGAGCGGCGAGACGACGAGCAGCGCGAGGGCGGCGTCGTCTGGCCCGTCGGCGTACGTGAATACGGGCGCGAGCGGGTCTCCGGCATACGCGGCCGTCGGCATCACCGTCAACGTATGGGCGGTTCTCGCCTCCGTCAAGCGCGGCCCCCCCATCGGATGAGGAGGATCCACCCCATCCGCCACCCCAGCACGCCGGAACGCCGGAAACCGGGCTCGGGACCGGTCAGAGAGCCGATTCCGAGCCCGGCGCCGGCGCGGCGCTCAGATCGGCGTCAGTAGCCGATCTGAATGCGGTTGGTGTGATCGGGCAGGGCGAAGGAGCCGTGGTTGCCCGTCGGGCCGTCGACGTCCATCAGCGAGACGACCTGCCGCGGGCGCATGCGCTGCGGGAGCAGGAGCAGCAGGCGAACCGTGCGCTCGGTGACGCTGCCGGGACCCTGGTGGTTCTTGATCCGCACGCCGCCGACCGCCGTGACGTCGACCGCGCGGCCGTAGACGTGGGCGCTGACGCCGCCGGATGCGGTGAACAGGCGGTGGCCGCTGACGAGGCTCGACACCCGCACGGAGCCGGTCGCGTTCGCCAGGTACTCGACGGTGATCAGGACGCGCGGGTCGACGCGGCGCCCGCGGATGTCGGCGCGCCCGCCGGGATAGATGTGCAGGCGCTTGTCGTGCAGGACGCGCTTGCGCAGCTGGACGCCGTGCCAGCCGAGACCGTGCTGCATCCGGCCGAGGCCGAGTGCGCCGTAGAACGCCGCCAGCGCACCGACGCGCTTGGCCTTCTGCTCCGAGCCGAAGTACTCCTTGAGCGCGGCCTGCGTCGACTTCGCGCTGAGGTTGCGGTTGGCGCCGTTCTCATGCAGGAACGCCGCCAGTGCGCGCAGCTGATCGGCCTGGCCGTCGGGCACCGTGGGCAGCCGGCGGCCGGCGATCGGGCCGTCGGCCTTGCCGAGGCGGGACTCGACGCGGGCCACGGCCGCGAGCAGTGCCCAGTGCACGTGCTCCTGCTTGGCGATCGTCGAGAGCCGCAGCGCGAGGGGGTGGTGGATCGTCTTCAGCTTGGGCAGCGGCGGCGTGGTCGTCGCGTGCACGTAGAAGCGGATCTGTGCGGGCGTCGGCAGCAGGCGCGCGCTCAGCGCGGGCTGCGCGGGCACGGCCGGGGCCGGCGGCGGGGCCACGGGCGCGGCCTGACCGGAGCCGGTGTGCGTCGCCGAGGCGGGCGGATCGACGCGACCGCCGCCCGAGCCGCCGTCGTCGGCGGGAGCTGCCGGCGTCGCTGCCGGCGGATCCTGGGCTGCATTCAATTCGGTGGGCTGAGCCGGATCGGTCGCAGGCGGGTCGGCCGGCGGGGTCTCCGGCGCTGCCGGAGCGGGATCGGCAGGTGCCGCCGTCTCGACGGGCGGGTCGGTCACCGGCGGCGGCTCGACCGGCGCCGGCGGCGGGGTCGTGTCGACCGGCGGCGGCGCGGGATCCGTCGTCTCCGTGGTCTCGGTCGTCGTCTCGGTGGTCGTCTCGGTCGTGGTCGCCGTCGTGCCCGGATCCGGATCGGTCGTGGTGGTGACACCCGGATCGGTGCTCGTCGTCGTTGTGGGGTCGCCGGTGTCGGCGGTGGCTCCACTCGCAAGCGTGCCTGCGGCGAGCGCCCCTGCAGCGAGGCCGGCCGCCACGAGCGCGGCGACGCCCGCCGAGCGCTTTGCGCTGACGCGCTCTCGCGAGTCTCCGGATCCGGTGTCCTCAGCCATCCCTCTCCTCCTGCATCCGCTAGCGAGCCACCCGAGCGGACGACTCCATTTCCGCGGCATCGGCATGCGGCGAGCGCTCCGTGTCCCCCATGTGGACGATCTCATCGATCATGTGCGCTTCGATACAAGCTCGCGACGTGGGCCTGGAACGTCGCGAGATGGCCTCTACGGCAGCAGTTGCACCTCCGTTCCGCGGCCCGCGGGCGCAGCCCCGGCGTCGAGGAGCGTCCGCAGCGCGCGCGGGCTCAACTCCTGCGGCCCGCCGAAGCGACGGAGGATGCGGGCGACATAGGCGCGCGTCTCCCGTGGCCAATCGCCGGGAGCGACGGTCGGTCCCGCGTTGTAGGCGGCCAGCGCGGTCGCGACGTCGCCGCCGGCCCGCTCGAGCAGGTCGTGCATCAGGCGGGCCTGGGCCGCGATGGCCGGGCCTGGCTCGAACGGACTGTGCGCCCGCTGCGGATTCCATTCGCCCGCCCACGTGGCCGGCATGAACTGCGCGATGCCCTCGGCGCCTGCCCCGGAGCGCGCCGAGGCGTCGAAGCCGCTCTCGGCCTCGAGTTGCGCCGCCAGCAGTGCAGGCGGCAACTGCTCGGCTCGCGCAGCCGCGGCGACCAGGCTGCGGAGGGGCACGGGCACGTAGGCAGGCACCGCGAGCTCACCGGCGCCCGGGGCGGGGCGTGCACCCGCGGGCAGCAGCCGGCCGGCGCTGGTCCAGCCACCGTCGCCGAGCGGCTCGATGCGAACGCGTGCACCGCGGTGCGGCGCTTCGACGGCCAGCCCGGGCGCCACGACGAGACCCACGTGATGCGCAGGGAGGCCGACGAACACGAGGTCGCCCGCCTGCGGCGCGGCTGCTTCCGAAAGCGGCTGGGCAAGCTGCTGGAGCCCCGCGGCAGTCAGGCGCCCGACCGGGACTCCCGCCGCGGCGAAGGCGTAGTCGATGAGCCCCGAACAGTCGAAACCGCCTTCTGCCCGGCTCTCGCCGCCCCACACGTACGGCCAGCCGAGCTGCGCGAGCGCCGCGGCGACGACCGCGCCGCCGGCGCCCAGCCCGCGCACGTCGGCCAGGCGGAAGCCCTGTGCCGGGGCGGGCTGCGCGAAGCCGAGCCCTGCGCGAGCGCCGGCGTGGTCGCGGCCCGAGGCGACGCGCACGCGCACGGCGATCGGCGCGGGGTCGCGCGCACTGCGCTCGAAGGAGATCGACTCGAGCTCGAGCCCCAGGTGCGCCGAGGCGCGCTCGGCTGCCGCGCGTGACGCCGCCTCGGTCGCGCGGGCGCCGGCAGCCGAGCCGCCGTCATCGACGGCAGCGCCGTAGCGGGCCTCGAGGACGCTCGCCGCGGCCAGCGCGACCGCGTCGGCCGAGCCGTGCACGCGCTCGTCGAGCAGCAGCGCCCTCCCCGCTCGGAGCCCCGCTCCGGCGACCAGTGCGAGCAGGAGCAGCAGCGCGACCGCTGCGATCGCGACCGCGCCGCGCTCACTGCGCGGGCTCACGATGCGAGCCGGCGGCTGAGATGCACCTGGGCGAGCTGCGGCAGGGGCAGGCGAAGACCGCTGGGAACATCGAGCTCGAGCACACCGGCCCGAAGCGATGCGCGGGTGCCGGGCGGGGCGCCGCTGCGTGCCGCAGGCAGCACGGGCCGCCCGAGCACGGAGGCGGCCTGGGCACGGCCCGCCGCCCGCTCGGCGGCCAGCTCCGCCCGGAAGGCCAGCGCGAGCTGGGCGAACACGAGCACGGCGAGCGCGAGCACCGGCCCCAGTGCAGCCAGCTCGACTGCGGCCTGCCCGTCCTCGCGGCGGATCACCGCTCCGCCGCATCGACGGTCAGGCTCGGAAGGGGCAACAGGCGCGGGACGTGCAGCGTCACGCCCACCGTCCCGTCTGCGCCCACGCGCACGCGGACGGAGCGCGCCAGCGCGCGGGGGAGGACGTCGCGCACGGCAGCACCCGGCGACGCGCCCCGGGCGGCCGCTCGCGCGCCGGCGCTCGCGGCGCGCTCGGCAGCGATGGCACACAGAGCGAACAGGCACGCCTGCGCGAGGACGGCTACGAGCACCACCAGGCACGGGAGCAACGCCACGAGCTCCACCCCAGCCTGTCCGCGCTCCGCCGCCATTCCAGGAGGCTAGGAGCGGGCTACGTCACGAGTCTGTGGCGAGGTGTGACGGTACCGTCACGGCGTCGTGCAGCTGCCCTGCCCGCTGACAGGGTCGACGACGCACTGCGGCAGCGCAGTCGCGTTGCCGGCGAGATCGCGCGCGAGGCCACTGATCAGCAGGACGCCGCCGCCGACGCCGCCGTTGAGCGGAATCGAGCGGGAGTGCCGGCCGTCTCCCCAGAACGTCACGGCGCGCCGAAGAAGTGGCTTCCTGCGACCGGCCTGCGTGACCAGCAGCCGGATGTGCACGGATTCCGACGCCTTGACGACGACCCGCAGCCTGTGTGCGCCGGGCATGGGCGGGCGGAAGCTGAACGTCACCGAAGGCCGTACCGTGTCCAGCACGAGCGTGGTGAACCTGTACATGCTCACATTGCCGGCGCGATCCTTGACCGAGAGGATGACCTTGTGCGCGCCCGCCTTCTTCCACGAGTAGGTCGGATTCAGCTTCCCATCTCGCGTCGCCGGGACGGTGTCGCTCTTGTCGTAGAACTCCCAGTGCGCGGTGGTCGGATCGATGCCCGACCCGGCGTCGTTCGAGGCGAGCGCGTCGTAGGTGACAGGCGCGTTCGGCTCCGCGATGCCCGGGGAGCTCACGACGATGTGCGGCGGGGTCACGTCACGCCCGGCGAAGCGCACGGTCAGGTTCGGAAGCCCGCCCGAAGGCGACTGCAGCGTGACCTGCGCGACGCGGACGAGATAGACCGCCGGCTTGCCATCGGCTGCGGAGGGAGTGACATACGCCGTGGCAGTCGCCGTGGCGCCAGCCTTCCCAACCGCCAGCACGCCACACGCGAGCTCGTCCTGCCGCCCCGGGTCGAGCACGGTCACGACCGGCTGGTACCTCGCGGTGTCTGTCGAGATGACTGTCACGCGCAACACCGCGGCCTCGGGCACCGTGACCGCATACCACATGCTCTTGAACCCGATCGCGCCCGTGCACGAGGGCAGCGGGTCCGCGTCCTCTGGCCCGGTCGAGGCCTCGCCCCAGTCGGACGCCGGCACGAGGATGTCCTGGGAGACCGAGAGCGATGTCCAGCCAAGCGCAGCGACGGGATACGGAGCCGTCGGAAGGTCGTTGTCCGGGACGGCGGCCTGAGCCGCAGCAGCGGGCACGAGGCACGCACAAGCGACCGCAAGCAGTCGCACGAGTCTGATGGGTGCGCGTCGGGTCATATGCGAATCGGTCTGGGGCAATGCACTTCGCCGAGCGGGCGCGGTGACCCTGCCTAGACGGTACGACCCAAACCCTAGTCTGAGGTTAGTAAAAGTACCGCCGCGATTCCTGCCAGCAGCGGTAGAGCACATAGCCGAGGCCGAAGAGCGCGGCGAAGAAGAGCAGTGCGGCGAGCGCGGACGAGCCCGCCCAGAGATCGCCGGTCGCGATCAGGAGCACGATCCCGATGGCCGATCCGTACAGCAGGATGCGGCTGCGCAGGGGCATGAGCCCGAACGTGCCGCGATTCTGGCGCCAGACCGAGAACGCGATGCCGGCGAGCACGAGCAGGAAGAGGATGCGCAGGACCAGGAACAGGATTCCCGCCACGCGGCCGCCCTGGCCGGCGGCCGTCAGCGCCGCCGAGACGACGGCGACGATGCCGAGATTGCGCCAGAGCGGGTCGCGCAGCGTCACATGGCCCTCCCGGTCATGAATGCGCGCGTCCCGAGACCGGCGATGACGAAGGCGATGATCGAGAATTGCAACAGGTTGCGGCGACTGTCGGCGGTGCGGGCGGAATAGCCGAAGAGTACGGCGGCAGACGGGAGAAGCCCGTAGACGTAGTGGAGTTCCATCGGTGCTCGATAGCCGCCGGCCAGCAGGTAGAGGCCGAAGGCGCCTTGCAGGAACGCGAGCGTATGCGAGAGCGCGAGCAACTGGCTCAGTAGCCCGGAGACACGGCGCCGGCGCCGCCATGTCAGCAGGCCCCAGACGCCCACGATGACGTTGATGGCGACGAAGAGGCCACCGACGGCCATGTGGGCTTCCAGCACGGCCGTAGACTATCGGCGCCCGGCCGCGTGGCCGGCCACGATGCGCGCCGATCGCGGCGCGCGCGAACACGGATTGATGTTCCGAGGAGGAGCGATGCTGAAGGCCGGCGACGAGGCACCCGACTTCTCGCTCGAGAGCGACGAGGGCGACACCGTGACGCTGTCCGCGCTGCGCGGGCGGCCCGTCGTCTTCTACTTCTACCCCAAGGACGACACGCCGGGCTGTACCACCCAGGCCTGTTCCCTGCGCGACAGCTACAGCGAGATCGCGGCGCTCGGCGCCGCGCTCTACGGCATCTCGCCCGACGACTCCGAGTCGCATCGCAGCTTCCGCGCCAAATTCGGGCTGCCGTTCCCGCTGCTCGTCGACACCGGGCACGCGGTGGCGGAGCTCTACGACGTCTGGCGCGAGCGCCCGAACGGGAAGATGGGCATCCTCCGCAGCGCCTTCGTGGTCGGGGCGGACGGGCGCCTCGTGCGCGCGTCCTATGACGTGAAGCCCGAGGACACCACTCCGCAGGCACTGGCGGCGCTGTCGGCATGAGCGGCGCCGCGCCGCTGGCCGGCGTGCGCGTGCTCGATCTCTCGCGGATCCTCGCGGGTCCCTACTGCTCCATGGTCCTGGCCGACCTCGGCGCGGACGTGATCAAGGTCGAGCGCCCCGGGACGGGCGATCCCACGCGCACCTGGGGGCCGCCCTTCCGCGAGGGCGAGTCCGCCTATTACCTGTGCGTGAACCGCGGCAAGCGCTCGGTCACGATCGATCTCGCCGACCCTGCGGGCGCCGAGGTCGTGAAGCGGCTGGCCCTGCAGACCGATGTCGTGCTCGAGAGCTTCCTGCCGGGCGGCGCGGACCGCCTCGGCCTGGGCTACGCGGAGCTCTCGGCCGTGCGCCCGAAGCTCGTCTACACCTCGATCGCCGGCTATTCGCCCGATGGCGTGGACGCACACCGCCCCGGCTTCGACTTCGCGATCCAGGGCGAGGCCGGAGGCATGTCGATCACGGGCGAGCCCGACGGCCCGCCGCTCAAGGTCGGCGTCGCGGTCGCGGACATCACCACCGGGATGTTCGCGACCATCGGGACACTGGCCGCGCTGCGTGACGCCGAGCTGACGGGCCGCGGGCACCACGTGCAGGTCAGCCTGTTCGACTCGCAGCTGGCGTGGCTCGCGAACCGCGGCTCGGACTGGCTGGTGGGCGGCGTGGAGCCGCAGCGGCTCGGCAACGCCCACCCCGCCATCGTCCCCTACGAGGCCTTCGAGACCCGCGACGGATTCGTGATCGTCGCCATCGGCACCAACGAGCAGTTCGCGCGCTTCTGCACCGCGGCCGGACTGCCGGCGCTGGCCGGCGACGAGCGCTATGCCAGCAACGCCCTTCGCGTCCAGCACCGGCTCGAGCTCGTGGCGCGCCTGGCGGACGCGATCCGCGAACGGCCGACTGCGGACTGGCTGGCGATCCTCGAGGCGGCGAACGTGCCGGGGGGCCCGGTGCGCACGATCCCCGAGGCCTTCGCGCACGCGCCCTATGCCGTCATGGAGCACGCCCATCCGCGGCTCGGCTCGGTGCGCACGGTGCGCTCGCCCATCGGAGTCGACGGCTCCTATCTCACGGCGGCGGTCGCGCCTCCGCTGCTCGGGCAGCACACCGACGAGGTCCTGGCCGAGCTCGGCTTCGACGACGACGCCCGTGCCGAGCTGGCCCGCGGCGCCTGCCGGCTGGCCTGAGAACCGGGTCCTACGCCGCGTAGGACTCGCGGCGGTCATCTGGGGGGCGACGAGTGGGTGGCTAGCCCCCTACCTGCCGGTTCGGTGAGTTCCCGTGCTCCGGCGCCAGACTGGCCTACAGATCGCGCCGGGCCCCTCGTAGATTGGTGCAGCTTTCCGCGGGAAACGCTCCGCGGGCTATTGGGGGACAGTGAGGCTCGGAGACGCATGTCGGCAACGCCGCTCGAGGCAGGCACGGACGGTACTTCCCTGATTGCCGATGAGGCAGTCTCCTACGACGACACCGGTGCTCAGCAGCACCCATTGCCCGCCACACGGCATGGCAAGTTGCGCCGTCGTGGATGGTTCCTCCGCCGCAGCCTCGTGATCGCCGACGCGACGGCGTTCCTGATCGCCGCACTCGGCGTCGGAGCGCTCAACACGGGCGCGCACACGCTCTCGCACCCGCCGCTCGTGCTCGGCGGGCTGTTCGCATGGATCGCGATGGCGTGGCTGTACGGCTACTACACGCAGGACGAGCTGCGCATGGCGCACAGCACGGCCGACGACGTTCCGGGCCTCGTGCTGCTGGCCGCCGGCACCACCTGGGCCGGCCAGCTCGCGGACGCCGCGTTGTCGGTCAAGGAGCCGCCGATCAGCAAGCTCGCCGTCTTCTTCGTCGCGCTCGTGATCCTGGCCACCGCGATGCGCGCGTTTGCGCGCATGGTCGTGCGGCGCTGGCTGATGCCGACCGAGCCCACGCTCGTCGTCGGCACGGGCCGCATCGCGCGCCGCGTGGTCGAGAAGCTCGCCGCGCGGCCCGAGTACGGAATCCGCGTCGTCGGCTTCGTCGACGACGACCCGCTCACCGATCACATCGGCGACGCTCCCTACCTGGGCGAGACGGACGAGCTCGAGCGGCTCGTCGAGGCCCACGGCGTGCATCGAGTGATCCTCGCGTTCTCGCGCGCCGGCGACAGTCGCGGCGTCGATCTCGTGCGGCGCTGCAACCAGGTCGGCGTGCAGGTCGACGTGGTCCCGCGCCTGTACGAAGTGCTGGGGTCCAAGACCCAGGTCCACGAGCTCGACGGCCTCCCGCTCGTCTCGCTGCACGCACCGCGCCTGCCGCGCAGCGCGCGCTTCGTCAAGCGCGTGCTCGACCTGCTCGTCGCGATCATCATGCTCACGCTGCTGAGCCCGCTGTTCGCGTTCATCGCGCTGCGCATCAAGCTCGAGGCGCCCGGCCCGGTGTTCTTCCGGCAGGAGCGCATCGGCAATCGCGGCCGCCGCTTCCGCATCTACAAGTTCCGCTCGATGTACATCGACGCCGACGCCATCAAGAGCGAGGTCGGCCATCTCAACAAGCACGACGAGAGCGGCCCGACGATGTTCAAGATTCCCGAGGACCCGCGCATCACGCCGTTCGGGCGCACGCTGCGCAAGTGGTCGCTGGACGAGCTGCCGCAGCTCATCAACGTCGTGCGCGGCGAGATGAGCCTCGTCGGCCCGCGTCCGCTGATCATCGAAGAGGATCGCCACATCGTCGGCCACGGCCGCCGCCGCCTCGACCTCACCCCCGGCCTCACCGGCCTCTGGCAGGTCATGGGCCGCAGCGACATCCCGTTCGCCGAGATGGTCACGCTCGACTACCTCTACGTGACCAACTGGTCGCTCTGGGGCGACCTCAAGCTGCTCGCCCGCACGCTGCCCGCAGTCATGCGCGGCCGCGGCGCGTACTGAGCGCAGCCCGCTACAGCTGCCTGCGAGCCGCGCGGCTGCGCAGCTCGCCGCCGCGCGCCAGCACCGTCTCGTAGGCCTGCAGCAGCTCGCGGCGCGAGTGCTCCCAGGAGAGCTCCTGCTCCACGCGCTCGCGGCCGAGTGCGCCCATGCGGGCCCGGCGCTCCGGGTCGTCCAGGAGCTCGGCGATCAGGCGCGCGAACTCGCGCTCGTCGTTGGGCGTCGCGTAGAGCGCTGCATCGCCGGCCGAGACACGCGCCTCGATCAGGTCGAAGGAGACGAGCGGGCGAGACATCGCCATGTACTCGACGATCTTGTTCATCGTCGAGACGTCGTTGAGCGGGTTCTTCGGGTCGGGCGCGAGGCAGACGTCGGCAGTCGAGAGGTAGCGGGCCACGTCGGCGTCCGGGACGCGGCCGGTGAACTCGACGCGATCGTCCAGCCCCAGCTCGTGCGCGAGCGCCACGAGGTCGTCCCAGGCGTCGCCGTGGCCGAGGAACGCGGCCTGGACGTCGTCGCGACCGAGGTCGTCGCGCAGGCTTGCGAGCGAGCGCAGCGCGTAATCGACGCCGTCCTGCGGGCCCATCACGCCGAGGTAGCAGACGAGGTGGCGCCGGCCGCGCCTGAGCGTGTCGTCGGCGGCGACGGGGACGAAGCGGGTGAGGTCGGGCGCGCTGCGCACCACCGTGGTGCGCGCGGGCGCGACGCGACCGCGACCCTGCGCGACCCGACGGTAGCTCTCGTTCGTCGAGATCACGTGATCGGCCAGGCGGAACGTGGCCCGCTCGAGCAGCTCCGTGGCGCGCAGCAGGGGGCCGCCCGCACCGAAGCGCGAGCGGAAGAGCTCGGGCACCAGGTCGTGGTGGTCGAACACGAAGCGCGCGCCGCGCAGCTTCAGCGGCAGTGCGACCAGGAACAGGAGGTCGGGCGGGTTGCAGGCCTGCACGACGTCGAACGGCCGCTCGCGGTCGAGCTGCCAGGCCAGCCGCAGGGTGTGCCAGAGCGCCGTGCCGTACTCGCGCAGGTAACCGGCGGGGCCGCCCGTCGCAGCCTCCAGCGGGTAGCGGTGGATCTCGACGCCCTCGATGAGGGCGTAGGGCTCCGTGTCGCGCTTCGCTCCGCGCGGGCAGATGACCGTGACCTCGTGTCCGGCCTCCGTGAGCGCTCGGCTCTCTTGCCAGACGCGCCGGTCGAACGGCACGCTGAGGTTCTCGACGAGGATCAGGATGCGCGCCATGCGCCTCCGCTCACCAGGCCGCGCCGAGGTAGCCGCCCGCGTGGCCGGCCAGCTCGGGGCGCCGTACGAGGTCGACCAGCAGCGCTTCCTGTGCGCCGGCTGCGGCCTCGACCGAGTCGGGCTCGGTGCTCGCCAGCACGACGACCTCGGCGCCGAACACGGCCGCCATCGGCGTCGCGACCATGAGCCGGGAGAGGTGCGGGATGCGCGCGTCCACATAGGCGCGGTTCGAGCCCGTGAGGTGCGAGATGCGCACGTGCGCGTCGTGGATGCTGAGATCGAAGCCGCGCCCGAGCAGACGCTCCGCGAGCTCCACCATGGGGCTCTCGCGCAGGTCGTCGGTGCCCTGCTTGAACGCGAGCCCGAGCAGCGCGACGCGACGCGCCGTGCCCTCGATCAGGCGGTCGTAGACGCGGCGGAGATGCGCCTCGTTGGAGCTGATCACGTTCTCGAGGATCGGCACGGAGAGATCGGCGCGGCGTGCGTGATAGACGATCGCGCGCAGGTCCTTGGGCAGGCACGAGCCGCCGAACGCGAAGCCCGGCCGCAGGTACGCGCGCGAGATGTTGAGCTTGGTGTCGGAGGCGAAGACCTCCATCACCGCGTGCGAGTCGACGCCGTAGGCCTGGCAGATCGCACCCATCTCGTTGGCGAAGCCGATCTTGAGCGCGTGGAAGGAGTTGTCCGCGTACTTCGTCATCTCGGCGACCGCGACGGGCACGCGATGGACGACGCCTGGGAGGCCGTCGTAGAGCGACGCGACGGTGTCCGCCGTGAGCGGATCGCCCGCGCCGACGACGGTCTTCGGCGGGTCGTTGAAGTCGCGCACGGACGTGCCCTCGCGCAGGAACTCGGGATTCACGGCGACGCCGAAGTCGTCGCCGGCGCGCAGGCCCGACGCAGCCTCGAGACGCGGAATGAGCGTTCCCTCGCAGGTGCCCGGCAGCATCGTCGAGCGAAACACCACCGTGTAGCGGCGCCCGAGCGTCGCGATCGCCGCGCCGATCTCGTCGGCCACGCGCTCGAGGTACATCGTCGAGAGCGAGCCGTTGCCGCTCGAAGGCGTGCCCACGCAGATCAGCGCGAGCTCGCTCGCAGCCACTGCCTCGGCTGCGTCGGCCGTCGCCCGCAGGCGCCCGGACGCGACGGCCTCGGCGACGAGCTCGCCGATGCGTTCCTCGACGATCGTGGACCGCCCCTGCGCGACCATCGAGACCTTGTCGTGGCTGGGATCGACGCCGATCACCTCGTGGCCGCGCTCGGCGAGACAGGCGGCCGAGACGATCCCGACATAGCCGAGCCCGAAGACAGCGATCTGCATAGGCCAGTCCTACTCGATGTAGCCGAGGCCGCGCAGGCGATCCTGCACGTCACCGGCCTCGTCGTCGGCGAAGGCGCGCACGCCACCGGACAGCTCGACGTCGCCGGCGACGTACACCGGCGGGCGGCTCTCGAGCAGCGCCGGATCGATGGCCGCGTCGATCAGCTGCCCTTCCATGCTCTCGGGGATCGGCTCGCCGAGCAGGTACTGGATCGTGGGAGCGATGTCCTCGATCGACGCGAACAGTCCACCGGGCGCTGCCGAGGGACCGGCCAGCGCGACGATGCCCTCGTGGCGGTGGCTGCCGACGTAGGCGGCGTTCGTGCCCGAGATCTCGACCTTGTCCCAGATCCCCTCGGTGCGGCTCTTGAGATTGCCCTTGCCGAGCCACTCGTAGTCGGCGAACTCGACCACGAGGTCGGGCACGCGCTCGATGTGCGGGCCGGCGTGGAGCTCCTCGCGCCGGTGCACGGCGGCGACGATCTGACGGCCGCTGGCCGGATCGCGCAGCTCGCGCAGGCCCTTGGCGATGGCATCGCGCACGGCCTCGTACTCCGCGCCTGGGGCCACGATGCCGTGGCGCTCGCGCCCCTGGACGTTGATCACGATGTTGCCGAACGTCCCGTAGGCGAAGGCGCGCGTGCGCTCGAAGTCCACGACGCTGTAGTTCTGCAGCTCGTAGCTGCGCTCGCGCAGGCCGCCCAGCCGCTGCTTCACGCGCGTGCGCAGGTCGAGAGGGAGGCGGCGCCAGAGCGCGAGCGCGCGCGCCGCGGCCATGCGCTGCAGCTGTCCGCCCCGCATCAGCTCGGCCGCGCCCGCGTACTCGAGCATGCCCTGCTCGGCGAGCCAGGCGTTGAGGTTGACGACGCCGTGGAGCGGCCCGCCGCCGTGGTCGGAGACCAGCATGATGTCGCCGCCGAGAGCACCCGCCAGGGCGCCCACGGCCTCATCGAGGATCATGTAGACACGGGCCAGCGGGCTCGCCTGGCCGCTTCGCTCCCACTCGTCCCAGCCGAGGTGGTGGGCGTGGTCGGCCGCCATGAACACGACCACGAGCAGCTCGGGATCGAAGCGCTCTGCCAGCCAGAGGGTGAGCTCGACTCGCTGCTCGGCGACGCGCCGCACCGAATCGAGATCGATGCCGCCCGAAGGCGTGACCGGGAACGCGTGATCCTGCGCGAGCGGGCCGAAGCGCCGCTCGAGCTCCTCGAGCAGGCCCGCGGGCGTCGCGAAGCCCTCGCGCCTCCCGTAGGCGTCGAAGCCTGCGAGCGCGAATCCGTTGACGTCGTCCACCGGCCACGTGAAGGGCACGTTGATCACGCCCACGCGGCGCCCGGCGGCGCTCAGGCGTTGCCAGACGGCGGGCTCGCGGCGATACGAACCGTTGACGGGACGCAGGCCGTAGCCGCTCTCGTCGCGCTCGTGGAAATCCCAGATGCCGTGCCGGCCGGCGCCGACGCCCGTGAACATCGTCGTCCAGGCCTGGGGTGTGAGCGGGTGCGTGGTCGAGCGCAGCACGCCCGAGGCGCCCTGTCCGAGCAGGCGATCGAGGTGGGGAACCGCGCCCGCGGCACGCAGCGGCTCCAGCACGAGCGGCGTCATCGCGTCCAGGCCGATGACAGTGAGGGTGGGCGAAGCCACGCATCCAAGCTATCGCAGGCGGTCTGCGCCCCTCCCTCCCCAACCGGGTGGGGTCTGGCTGGACGAACGCCGGTACAGACCGGCCGCAGGCCCCCCGTAGCATGGCCGGAGAGCGCCTGACGAGCACTGGCGTCGTGCCCTCGTATCCCCGAGTGCCGCCAACCGAGAGTTTCCCGAAAGGACTGACGCCGCCGTGACGAGCGACACGCCACTCCAACAGCTGCTGCGCGCCGTAGTCCGTTTCTGGTGGGTGGCTCTGCTTGGAATCGTGCTCGCCGTACTCGCCTTCACGTTCGCGACGTATCGCGTGACGATGTCGTTCCCGCCCAAGCTCGAGGCGCGCGCACATTCGACCTACAGCGCGTCGACGCAGCTGCTGATCACGAGCAAGGGCGAGCCGTACCTCTCGTCCACGAACGTCAACGCCAAGATCATCAAGCTGCCGGACTCGACCACGGCCAGCACGACCGGCACGGCGACCGGTACCCAGCAGAACTCCACGTATGACAGCGGCAGCGGTGCGGACGGCGACCTCCAGCGCCTCGTCGAGATCGCCAACTCGCTGCCCCCGCGCGTGACCAGCGACACCGTCATCCGGCTGCGCAACAAGTTGTTCGGGCGCATCGCGGGCTCCGTCACCGCGGTCAACCCGTACGCCTTCTCCGGCGCCGGCGGCTTCCGCGAAGGCCCGCTGCCCTTCATCAAGATCACGGGCACGGCCGCCACGCCGCAGGACGCGACCGACATCACGAACCAGACCGCACAGGCCTTCAAGGCCTGGTTCGAGGGCCGGCAGAAGGTCGACAAGATCAAGAACCCGGTGATCGTCGAGCAGGTCAACAGCGCCGGCACGGCGTTCGCCAACGGCGGCTCGAAGCCGCTCCTCGGAGTCGCGGCAGCGCTGCTCGTGCTGCTCGGCGGCGCGGGCCTGGTGCTCGCCCTCGATCGCCTGATCCCGCGGCGCAGGCCCAGCGCACGTGCCGCCGTCGCCGCTGCGCCCGAGCGGGAGCTCATGGCCCCGGAGCGCACGGCGCCCGAGCGCGAGACGCTGCACACCGAGCCCGCGATGCCCGCGCTCGAGGTGCCGACGATGACGCTCGCGGCGCAGGTCGAGGAGATCGCGCCGGGCGAGAAGACGAAGCGCACGCCTCGCCCGCGCAAGCCGGGCGCGACCAACGGCAACGGGAATGGCAACGGCAGCGGCGCGACGCCCCGGCGCAGGCGGACGTCTCCGACCGCCGCGCGCGTGGCACCGAAGACCGAAGACGCCGGCTAGCTCGCTCCCGTGAGCGCCTCCACCGGCCACCTGCGACCATCGTCCGCGGGCGAGGCTCGCAGGCGAGCGCTCGCGCTCGCTCTGCCCTTGCTCGGCATGCTCGCGCTGATCGCGACCCTGCCGATGGGGGGCGCTGCGATCGCCGCGGGCAGCGCCGTCTTCGCGGGCACCTGCATGGCCGGCCTGCTGCTGGCTCCGCGCCCGCCCCGCCTCGCAGCTGCAACCGCCGCCGTCAGCGTCCCGGTCGGGCGCGTCGTGGATCGGGCGATCGACGTCGCGGAGGCGCCCGCGCGCGTGTTCTCGCTGGTCGCGTTCGTGGCCATCGTCTGGTTCATCCCGATCCGCGTGTACACGCTGCCGGCGCCGGGCCCGGTCAAGCTCGAGCCCTACCGCCTGATGGTGCTGCTGCTGGCGGTCGCGCTGCTGTTCGGCGCAATCGCCGGCTCGCGGAAGATCCGCTCCTGCGGCCTCGGCGGCGCGCTCCTCCTGCTCAGCGCCTCGGCCGTGATCTCGCTGGCCGTCAACTACTCCTCGTTCACGGAGCGGCTGCTGGGCACCGAGGCGACGAAGGCGGCCACCTACCTGCTGACGTTCCCGATCGTGTTCGTGCTCGTGGCCTCGGGCGTCCGCTCACGCGCCGACGTCGAGCGCTGCATCAAGGCGATCGTCGTCGGCGGCGCCGTCGTGGCGTTCTGCGCGATCGTCGAGACGCGCACCTCCTACAACGTCTTCAACCACCTGCGCACCGTCTTCCCGTTCCTGCAGGACACCGGCGAGCGCGCCACGGAGGTGCGCAACGGCGCGCTGCGCGCCGAGGCCTCGGCGCAGCACCCGATCGCGCTCGGCGTGGCGCTCTCGCTCTGCCTGCCGCTCTCGCTGGCCCTCATGCTGCGCGTGCGCGACACGGCGCGGCGCATCTTCTTCAGCGCCTGCGCGCTCGTCCTCGTGATCGGCATGGTCGCGACCATCTCGCGCACGGCCTTCCTGGCGCTGGCCGTCATGCTGCTCGTCGGCCTGATGACGGAACGCAAGCGGCTGACACGTCTGTGGCCGCTGACGATCGTGCTGCTGATCGCAGCGCACACCGTCCTGCCGGGCGGTCTCGGCCGCCTCTACCACGCATTCTTCCCGAAGGGCGGCATCACGGCCGAGCAGTCGGTGCGCGCCGGCGGCGTCGGCTCGGGCCGGCTCGCCGATCTCGATCCCGCGCTCAAGCTCGTGCAGTCGCACGCCTTCTTCGGCACCGGTGACCCGCTCCCGCCGCCGCCCGACCTGGCGCAGAACCCCGCCGAGACGGTGGACGCGACACCGCCCGACCCGATCATCTTCGACGATCAGTACCTGACCTCACTCGTCGGCCACGGCGTGCTCGGCCTGGGCGCCGTGCTCTGGCTCGTCGGAGCGATGGTGTTCCCGCTCATACGCGCATCGCGTCGTGCGCGCGGCTCGCTGCCGCTGCTGAGCGCCTGTACGGCGTCGGTCGCGGGCTTCGTGGCGGCGATGCTGACCTTCGACGCCTTCGCGTTCGTGCAGTGCTCGATCTTCTTCTTCGTGATCGCGGCGCTCGGCCTGCGCCTTGCGCAGATCAGCGGCTTCAACCGGAAGCCCGAGCCACAGCCGCAGGCGCAGCCCGAGCTGCAGCCGGAGCCTTACGCGGAGCCCGTGCCCGCCTGACGCCAGCGCTCGTGGCCGCGACCCCAGGCCTCGACCGCCTGCTCGCGTCCCTCCCACTCGCCGACAGTCACGTGCTTGCCCTCCTCGAGGTCCTTGTAGACCTCGAAGAAATGCTTGATCTCGGCCAGTAGCTCGGGCCGCACGTCGCCCGCGTCCGAGACCCGCGTCCAGGTGGGGTCGTCGTGGGGGACGCAGAGGATCTTCTCGTCCGGGCCGGCCTCGTCGTGCATCTCGAGCACGCCCACCGGCCGGCACGGGATGAGGCAGCCAGGGAACGTCGGCGCGGTCACGAGGATCAGCGTGTCGAGCGGGTCGCCGTCCTCGCCCAGCGTGTCCATCAGGAAGCCGTAGTCGCAGGGGTAGACGACGCTCGCATAGAGGGTGCGATCGAGCACGACGCGCTTCAGCCGCTCGTCGTACTCGTACTTGTTGCGGCTGCCCTTCGGGATCTCCACGAAGGCGACCGGCAGGTCGGGAGGGGTGGCTTTCACGCCTTCGAGTCTGGCCGACCCCTCCCCGCTGCGCAAGCAATCACGAGCGGCGGATCATGGTCACGAGCGCCACGGCGCACTGCGTCTCCTCGCCCTCGCTCGACGCCGCGACTCCGGCCTCGCAGACGGTCAGGGTGCGGCCGGCGCGCAGGACGCGGCCGCGCGCGATCAGGAGATCGCCGGCGGCCGGAGCCAGCAGATTGAGCTTGAACTCGACGGTCAGGACCTCGCTGCCTTCGGGTGTCAGCGACATCGCCGCATAGCCGGCCGCGCTGTCGGCGATCGCTGCGACCACGCCCGCGTGCACGTAGCCGTGCTGCTGGCTCAGCTCGGGCCGGGGCCTGCAGGAGATCGCGCACGTGCCGGCGCCGACCTCGATCAGCTCCGCTCCGAGGTGCGTCATCAGGCCCTGGCGGGCGAAGCTCGCGCGCACCCGGGCCTCGGCGTTCCCTGCATCCTCCACGCGCGGAGTCTGCGCGACGCGGGGCTCTGACACAATGCCGGCCTGAGCACGATCGAATGCAGCTGCGAGATCGACGCTCCGATCGCCCAGGTGTTCGCGTTCCATCTCGACACCCGCAACGCCGCGCGCATCTCCCCTCCCGGCCAGCGCGTGCTCTCGGTCGAGGGCAGCTTCCCGCTCCGGCTCGGCAGCCAGGCCCGGCTGCGCGTGCGGCAACTGCCGCTGCCCTTCGCACAGACCTGGCTCGTGCGCGTCGCACGGCTCGAGGAGCCGACGCTGATCGCGGACGAGCTCGTACGAGGGCCCTTCCCCGCCTGGCTGCACGAGCACCGCTTCAGCGAGCTGCCGGGCGGGCGCACGGAGCTGACCGATCACGTCACCTACCGTCTCCCGGGCGGGGCCCTCGGCCGGGTCGCCGATGCCCTGGCCGTTCGCCGTCTCATGCTTGCGACGTTCCGCAGCCGCCAGGGCCGCACGAAGGCCGTGATCGAGGCCGAGGTAAGCAGGAGCACACTACCTGCGACCTCCTCGCACTAAGCGCCCGGACCCGCTAGCCTCGCAACGGGAATCGGGCCCCGCTCCACCCCCGTCGAACCGACCGGCCGAATCGGACGAATGGGTGCGTGGAGGAGGTCTGATGCGGGTGATTCGCTCTTGCGACCCACTCGCAGCAAGACGTCCGGGACACGATCCGGGGGGAAAGTCCGATGGCAGTAGCGGCGTTGCCGGCAGAAGTCTCGCGATGGGCCCGCGTTGCGCGCTCGCTCTCGCCGGCCGAGTGGAGGCGCGCTGCCGGGCTCGCCTTCGTGATCGTTGCCCTCCACGTCGTCGGATTCGGCCTTCTGCTCGGCTTCGTGGCGCCGCAGCACCTGCGAATCGGAAGCGGCATCTTCGGCATCGGGGTCGGCATCACGGCCTACACGCTCGGGATGCGCCACGCCTTCGACGCCGACCACATCGGGGCGATCGACAACACCACGCGCAAGCTCATGGGCGACGGCCAGCGTCCGCTCAGCGTGGGGTTCTTCTTCTCGCTCGGCCACTCGAGCGTCGTCTTCCTGCTCGCGATCGGCCTCTCGCTCGGCATCAAGGGCCTGAGCGGCAGCGTCGCGAACGACGACTCGGCGCTGCACCACGCCACCGGCCTGATCGGCCCGACGATCTCGGGCACGTTCCTGTTCCTGATCGGAATCCTCAACCTGCTGGTGCTGATCGGCATCGTGCGCGTGTTCATGCGCATGCGCCACGGCGAGTTCAACGAGCAGCAACTCGAGGAGCACCTCAACTCGCGCGGCTTCATGAATCGCTTCCTCGGCCGCGCCACGCGCTCCGTCAAGAAGCCCTGGCAGATGTACCCGCTCGGGGTCCTGTTCGGCCTCGGCTTCGACACCGCCACCGAGATCGCTCTGCTCGCGACGGCCGGCACCGCGGCCGCCGGCGGGCTGCCGATCTACGCCATCCTCTGCCTGCCGATCCTGTTCGCCGCGGGCATGACCCTGCTCGACACGATCGACGGCGCATTCATGAACTTCGCCTACGGCTGGGCGTTCTCCCGGCCGGTGCGCAAGGTCTTCTACAACATCACGATCACGGCGCTGTCGGTGGCCGTGGCGCTGATCGTCGGCAGCGTGGAGCTGCTCGCGGTCTTCGCCGACCGGCTCGACCTCAACGGCGGCGTCTGGGACTTCGTCTCGAACCTCGATCTGAACCTGGTCGGATACTTCATCGTCGCGCTGTTCGTCGGCACCTGGGCCATCGCCCTCGCCGTGTGGCGCTTCGGCCGCATCGAGGAGCGCTGGAGCGCGCGCCTCGAGCAGGCTCCGTGAAGCTGAGATTGCGGGTGGGTTAACCGCGGGCGGCGCACAGAGGCCGCCCCGATAGATTGCGGCAATGGGTAAGGCCCGCAAGACACGCGCGATGCGCGAGCAGGAGCGCCGCCGCTCGCGTCGCAACCGGATGCTGATCGCCGGCGGCAGTGCCGTCCTGCTCGTGGTCGCGCTCGTCGTCGTCCAGCAGCTCACGAGCAGCGGCTCCAGCCGGCCGGACGCGAGCAACCTGCGCGGCGTCGCCGATGTGAAGACCGAGTTCGCGGGCCTGAGCGAGCGCGCCGGCACGATCGGCAATCCCAGCGCGAAGGTGACGATCACCGAGTTCGGCGACCTGCGCTGCCCGATCTGCAAGACGTTCGACAACGAGGTCGCGCCGCAGGTCATCTCCGACATCGTGCGCCCGGGCACCGCCAAGCTGACGTACAAGACGTGGCCGATCCTCGGCCCCAACTCGGTCGAGGCGGCCAAAGCCGCCTACGCGGCCGCCCAGCAGAACAAGCTCTGGCCCTACGCGGCGCTCGCCTACCTGAACCAGGGCGACGAGAACGTGGAGTGGTTCACGCCGGCCGTCGCGCGCGCCATCGGACGCGGCGTCGGCCTGGACATGACGCGCTTCGAGAAGGATCGCACCAGCTCAGCGGCGACCAAGGCGATCAGCCAGGTCAGCAACGAGGCGTCGAGCCAGGGCTTCCAGGGCACCCCGACGATCCGCGTCGCGGGTCCCAAGGGCACGATCACCGTGGATGCCACGTATGACGCGATCGCAAATGGCATCCAGCAGGTGAGCGGCACCAGCGCGGGGTGAGCACGCGCCGCCTGGTAGCGCTGCTCGCATTGCTCGAGCTCGGCGTCGCGGCGTATCTCGAGATCGAGCGCGCGCGCGGCCGATCCGTCGCCTGCCCGATCGGAGGCGGTGGCTGTGAGACGGTGCAGCACAGCCGCTACAGCCACCTCGCCGGCGTCCCGCTGCCCGTCTTCGGGCTGCTCGGCGCAGCCGCGATGTTCGTGACGACGCTCCTGGACGACCCGCGCGCACGCACGGCCGCGCTCGTGCTCGCGTACGCCGGCGCCCTCTTCTCGCTCTACCTCGCCGGCTTGCAGGCGTTCGAGATCCACGCCTACTGTGCCTGGTGCCTTACGAGTGCCGTGCTCTGGCTCGCCCTGGCCGCGACGACCACCGTCGGCTGGCTGCGCGCCGACGAATGAGGCCGCGCGCCGCCGCCGCGCTCGCATTCGCGCTGGCGCTGGCACTGCCCTCGGGCGCAGCGGCTCACACGGTTCCGGGTCTCGTGCACGACGCCCGCGACGTCGTCGTCGCGCAGCCTCCCGGTACGCACACGGTGATCGCAGCCGACGGAGTGCATCTCGAGCTGCGCCGCAGTGGCGCGCAGGTGGTCGAGGTGCTGGATCTGCAGGGACTGCCGGCGCTGAAGCTCGACGACCGCGGGCCCTGGGCGCGCGCGGGCGCGCCGATCCTGAGCGTGCTCTCGATCCGCACGGGCGCGCCCGACCCGCGCGATCCCGCGTGGGTGAGCGCCGGCCACGGGGATGCGCTCCGCTTTCACTACCCGGGCACGCACGGCGAGGTGCTGCATCGCTGGCGCGTGCCTCTGCGCGTGGACGGCCGGCGGGTCGCGATCGAGGGCGCGGTCGAGCGCGTGGCGCGTCCGTCGCTCGCATGGCCCGCGGGCGCCGTCGCGCTCGTGCTCGCCGCCGCCGGCCTGATGCTCGTGTTGACGCCGCCGCGGCGGCGCGCCTCGTATCTGCTGTTCGGAGCCCTGGCCGTCGCGGCCGTCTCCATCCCGTACGGCGAGAGCCACGCTGTGGACGAGCGCTCGTGGGGCGCGCTCGTCGCCGCAGTCGTGGCGATCGTCGGCGTCGCCACTGCGCGCAGCCTGCGCCGCGACGCCGCACTCGAGCTGGGAGCGCTGGCAGTGGCCGCCGTGCTGCTCGCGCTACCCCTGGTCGGCCGCCTCACGGTGCTCCGGCACGGCGTGATCGTGACGACGATCGACCCCGGCCTCGAGCGCGCCCTCGTCGTCGGCGGCCTGGCCTGCGCCGCAGGCGTCATCGCCGTCGCTGCGCGTGCCTGGTGGCCGAAGCAGGAGCACTCGTCAGGGAGCCGAGAGCCAGCGCCACCACCGGGATGATCACGAGCATGGTGAGCGCGCCGCCGAGATCGTCCGAGACGGCGTAGGTCACGAGATCGCGCGCTCCACTCGCGTGGAAGTCCCGCACGGTCTGGGCGTCGTACGGGCGACCGTCGCCGGTATATGTGACCGTGACGTACGCAACGAATACGAGCAGGCCGCCGACCAACCCGCTCCAGAGCGCCGCTGCCCGCCCCACTCCGGCGTCGCGGCCGATGTGCCCGGCGAGCGCCGCGGCCACGATCGGGGCGACGAGCGCGACAGCCAGCGGCACGAAGAAGAACGCCTTGGAGACGGGCAGGAAGATGAGCAGCCAGCCGCCGCCTACCGCGAGGCCACCGGCGACCCCGCAGCGACGCGCGATCGTGGCGGCCGGAGCATTGCCGCGCGAGAGCGAAAGCGCAGCCACGCCGTAGGCCAGCATGATCGCCAGAAACGCTGCGAACGCGAGCCCGCTGGCACCGGTGCGGAGGCCCGGATAGCGCAGCGGGCCGTACAGGGCGAGCGCGACGCTCGCGGCGATTGCAGCCATTACCGAGGCGCGCAGGCCGGTCGCGCCACGATCGCGAGCCAGCACGGCAGCTCGCACCCTCATGCCCGCGGCCGTCCTCGCGCAGCCGAGACTGAAGCTCCAGCGAGCGCGGGCACCGCGCACGCCGGCGAGCTCGGCGGACATCGCGGCTCCCCAATCCGCGCGTTCGCCGGGCAAACCCCGAACTGCCAGCGCGAGCGCGCGAGCGGCGCGGTCCTGGCCGGCTTCCGCGGGTATCGACCTGATCGCGCTCCGCATGAGCGGAAGGCTCCGCACGGCTACGAGCACGATCAGCGCGAGGATGAAGAGGCCGCCTATCCGGCACCCCTCAGCTGCGGGAGCCCTCGCCGCAGAGGCGCTGACGCCGTCTCACTCGCATGCTCGCTCGCATACTCGCGCCCGCTCGACGTCAGACGGTAGAGATGCCGCGGCGGACGGCCCGCCGGCGCGCCGGTCTCCCACGTGGCCTCGAGCAGTTCACGATCTGCCAGCCTCACGAGGATCGGATAGAGCGAGCCCGACTTGAGCCCGACCTCGACGCCGAGCTCGTATCCATAACGCCACTCGAGGGGGTCGGCCATGAGTGCGCCGAGTACCCGGAGCGTCTGCGAGGAGGGCCTGCGCGAGCGCTTCACAGGATAAGTCTACTTAGATCGAGATAAAGCGTCAACCACACACGCTGAACGGCTCGCCCAGCTCCTCGAGCTGAACCTCGACGCCCAGGCCGGGACCGTCGGGAGCGCGCAGCTTCCCGTCCACTGCGGGTGGCATGCCGGTGGCGTTGCCGACCGTGACCCAGGCGTTGAAGTCGACCGTGTGGATGCGCAGCTCCTCGGGCGTCGAGAGGGAGAGCTGCGCAATCGCTGCGGTGTCGATATCGCTGCCGCCCGTGTCCTCGACCGTGACCGGCAGGCCGAGGTCGACCGCCACGTCGCGCAGCAGCGCCGCCGGGCCGACGCCGCCCACGCGCGCGAGCTTGATCGTCACGCCGTCGGCCACGCCGTCGCGGTGGGCCGCGAGCAACGCCGGGAGCGAGTCGATGCACTCGTCGAGCACGAGTGGATGGGGACACGACGCACGCACGGCCCGGCACTCGTCGTACGACATGCACGGCTGCTCGAGCGTGATCTCGAGGCCGGCCGTCGCACGCAGGAACGCGCGGGCCTGCCCGGTCGTCCAGGCGCCGTTGGCGTCGCAGAAGAGCACGACGCCGGCCGGCACGGCCGCACGCACGGCGTGCACGCGCTCGACATCCTGCGCGGGATCGCCGCCGACCTTGACCTGGATGCGCCGGTAGCCGGCGGCCACGTAGGCCGCGGCGTTGCGTGCCATCGTCCCGGGCGCGTCCTGGGAGACGGAGCGGTAGAGGTCGACGCTCTCGCCGAAGCGCCCGCCGAGGTAGGAGCAGAGCGGGACGCCCGCCGATTTCGCGGCGAGGTCGTAGAGCGCCATGTCGAGCGCGGACTTGACGTAGGGCTGACCGAGCATCGCGTGATCCAGCACGCGCCGGGCACGCCGCGGCTCGCGTGGATCGAGGCCGAGCAGCAGAGGCGCCAGCTCGGCCACACCGGCGCGCGCGCCCGCCGCGAACGCGGGTGCGTAGAACGCGCCCAGCGGGGCCATCTCGCCGACGCCCACGAGGCCCTCGTCGCTCGTCAGCACGACGATCGTCGAATCCGTCCCGTCCTCGGACTGACCCCTGCAGATGTACGGCGCGTCCTGGAAGGGCTGCAGCTGGCGGTAGGCGGCGACGCGAACGATGCGCATGCTCGCAAGGCTACTGGCGGGCGCATCGTGACCTGGAACGTGAACTCGCCTACGTTTCCCGGCATGCGGATCAGCGCCGTACGGGCGACGCCCGTGAACATCCCGTTCCACGCGCCCTACCGATTCTCGCTCGGATCGACGGCCTCGGTCACGAAGACGATCGTCGAGGTCGACACGGACGAGGGCGTCACGGGCATCGGGGAGTGCGCCGACGGCGATCGCAGCGCCGAGATCGCGCGCCTCGGCGAGCGGTTGACCGGACTCGACCCGCTCGACCTCAACGAGTGCGAGCGGCGCTGCGTGCCCGCGTTCGAGCATTCGCTGTGGGAGAACGTGACGACGCTGCGCCGCGCGTTCGGCGCGATCGAGATGGCGCTCTGGGATCTGCGCGGCCGGGCCGAGGACAAGCCGCTGCACCTGCTGCTGGGCGGCGCCGTCCGGCGCGAGATCGCGTTCACGGAGTACTTCGCTCTGCGCCACCCCGGCACATCGCATCCCGGCGAGTCCACACCGCTCGAGCTCGCGCGCTACTGCGCCCGCATGATCGAGGAGTACGACTCGCCATCGTTCGAGGGCAAGCTCGCGACCGTCGGACTGGACGAGGAGCTCGAGATGGTGCGCGAGGTGCGGGCCGCCATCGGCGAGCGCCCGCTGCGTCTGGACGCCAATCACGCCTGGACCGTGCCGACCGCGCGCGACGTGCTGCGGCGCCTCGCGCCCTACGACATCCGCTGCATCGAGGAGCCGGTCGGATCGCACGAGGAGCTGGCGCGCCTGCGGCCGTTCACGGACATCGCGTTCTCGGCGCACGCGCCCGACCTGCGCCGCGCCGTCGCACTCGGCGTGCCCGACTTCTACGTTCTCAACCTCGTCGAGCTGGGCGGCATCCGGCGCACGGTCGAGTTCGTGCGCGCCTGCGAGCAGTTTGGCATCGGCTTCTGGTTCCACTCCGGCGACACGGGCGTCGCCAGCGCGGCCTACCTGCAGGTCTCGGCAGCCCTCGAGCCGATCCGGGAGCCGAGCCAGGCGCTCTTCCACTGGTACGGCGACGACGTCATCGCGCAAGGTCCGTTCTGCCCGCGCCGGGGCGTCCTGCCCGTCCCCGACGGGCCGGGGCTCGGCGTCACGCTCGACCCGGGAGCACTCGCGCGCTGTCACGGCCGCTTCCTCGCCGAGGGCGCGTTCCCGTCGGGCGAGGAGGGCGTGCCGGAGCGGACACGAGGCTCGTTCGGCGCGCTCCGGCGCTCCTGAGCGTCCTGTCCGATTTCCGCTAGTCAACGTGTCATCCTGCGGCGGTGGAACAGGCGGGAGAGCACTGGTACCGCGCGGTCGAGAGCCGAGACAGCCGCTTCGACGGCTGGATCTACCTCGGCGTCACCTCCACACGTGTCTACTGCCGCCCGAGCTGTCCGGCCGTCTCACCCAAGCGCGCGAACATGCGCTTCTACCGCAGCTCGGCGGCGGCGCAGCGCGCGGGCTTCCGGGCCTGCAAACGATGCCGTCCCGACGCCTCGCCCGGGTCGCCCGAGTGGGACGCGCGCGCCGACGTCGTCGCCCGCGCGATGCGGCTGATCGGTGACGGCGTCGTCGACCGCGAGGGCGTCGCAGGGCTCGCCGCGCGGCTCGGCTACAGCGTGCGCCAGCTCAATCGGCTCGTCTCCTCCGAGCTCGGTGCCGGGCCACTCGCGCTCGCACGCGCACGGCGAGCGCAGACGGCGCGCACGCTGATCGAGACGACGGAGCTCGGGTTCTCGGAGGTCGCGTTCGCGGCCGGCTTCGCGAGCGTGCGCCAGTTCAACGACACCGTGCGCGAGGTGTTCGCGCTGACGCCGCGGGAGTTGCGTCAGCGGCGCGGGCGACCGAACGCAGCCGGCGCGGGCTCGATCGCACTGCGCCTTCCGTACCGCTCGCCGATCGAGATCCAGGAGCTGATCGCGTTCTTCGCCACGCGCGCGATCTCCGGCATCGAGGAGGTGACCGCCAGGGGCTCCTACCGCCGCACGCTGCGACTGCCCCACTCCACGGCGATCGTCGAACTGGCCCCCGGCGAGGGTTGCGTGCACTGCTCGCTGCGCCTCGCCGACGTGCGCGACCTCGGCGTCGCGGTGGCGCGCTGCCGCAGGCTGCTCGACCTGGACGCCGATCCGGTCGCCGTGGCCGCCGTGCTGGCGAGCGACCCGCTGCTCGCGCCGCTCGTGGCCGCGCGCCCCGGGATGCGCGTGCCCGGCTGCGTCGACGGCACCGAGATCGTCGTGCGCGCCGTGCTCGGCCAGCAGATCTCGGTGGCGGCCGCGCGCACGCACGCCGCGCGCATCGTTGAGCGCCACGGCGAGCCGCTGGCCGTGCCCGACGGAGCGCTCACGCACGTCTTCCCGAGCGCAGGCGCCGTGGCGGGCGCCGACGAGGACGTCCTCGCGATGCCGGAGCGCCGCAAGCTGACGCTGCGCACGGTCTGCGCCGCCCTGCGTGACGGCCTGGTGGATCTGAGCCCGGGCGCGGATCGCGAGCGCGCGCGCCGCGACCTGCTCGCGTTGCCCGGCATCGGGCCCTGGACGGTCGAGTACGTCGCCATGCGCGCCCTGGGCGATCCCGATGCGTTCCCCGCGAGCGACCTCGGCGTCCTGCACGGCCTGCGCGCGCTCGGGGCAGAGGCCGATGCGCGCGAGGCGGAGCGCCGATCGCAGGCCTGGCGGCCGTTCCGCGCCTACACCGTCCTGCACCTGTGGAAGGCGCTGGAGAGCGGAGGGGTTGCATGAGCGAGACGTACACGACGGTCGCGAGCCCCTTCGGGGATCTGCTGCTGACAGCCACTGACGGTGCCGTGACCGGGCTCTACATGCCGGCGGAGGCGCTCGAGCCGCCGCCGGGCGCGCTGCGCGACGACGCGGGCTTTGCGCACGTGCGCGTGCAGCTCGAGGAGTACTTCGCCGGCCGGCGCCGCGCATTCGACGTGCCCGTCGCGCCGGTGGGCACGACGTTCCAGCAACGAGTCTGGGACGAGCTGCAGCGCATCGAGTACGGCCACACCATCTCCTACGCCGAGCTCGCCGCGCGCATCGGCCGGCCGACCGCGATCCGCGCCGCCGGAGCGGCGAACGGCCGCAACCCGATCTCGATCCTGATCCCGTGCCACCGCGTGATCGGCTCGAGCGGAGCGCTCACCGGGTACAGCGGCGGTCTCGAGGCCAAGCGCCTCCTGCTCGAGCTCGAGCGCTCGCGCGCGTGAGAGGGTGGCCTGCCCGCCTCGTGCTCCTGGGCGCGATCTGGGGCATGTCGTTCGCGCTGATCAAGGTCGGGAACCGCGGCTTCACGCCGGTGCAGGTCTCGTTCGGGCGCATGCTCTTCGGGCTGCTCGCGCTCACCCCCGTCCTGCTGGCGCAGCGGGGGCGGCTTCCGCGCGATGCCCGCACGTGGACGCATCTCGGCGTGGCCGCAGTGCTCGTCAACAGTGCGCCGTTCACGCTGTTCGCGTTCGGCGAGCAGCACGTGTCGTCGGTGCTCGCCGGCATCTGGAACGGGACGACGCCGCTCTTCGTCCTCGTCGTCGTGCTGCTGACGCTGCCCGAGGAGCGCCCGACCCGTGAGCGCGCAGCCGGTCTCGCCCTCGGCTTCGCGGGCGTGCTCGTCGTGCTCGGCGTCTGGCACGGCCTCGGCGAGAGTGAGCTCATCGGTAGCGCGGCCTGCCTCGCGGCCGCGATCCTCTACGGCATCGGCTTCCCCTACCTGCGCCGCAACCTCGCCACGGGCGGCCTGTCCGTGCCCGTGCTCGCGTTCGGGCAGCTCACGATGGGCACGCTGCAGCTCGCGCTGATCCTGCCGTTCGCCGGCGGGCTCCCGGACACGCTGCCAGGCGAGTCGCTGGCCGCCGTCGCGGCGCTCGGCGCGGTCGGGACGGGCGCGGCCTACCTGCTCAACTACTCGATCATCCGCGATGCCGGCGCGACCGCCGCCTCGACCGTGACCTACCTCGTGCCGGTCTTCGCAACCGTGGCGGGGGTGGTGCTCCTGGGCGAGCAGCTGACCTGGAACGAGCCGGTCGGCGGGCTGCTCGTGCTGCTCGGAGTGGCCGCCAGCCAGGGGCGGGTGCGGATCGCCCTGCTACGACCGGCGGGCGCGAAGACCTAGCAGTGGCACCATGCGCACGGTGCGCGCCGTCATGTCGATCCAGTCGACCGTCGTCTACGGTCATGTCGGGTCGACGGCCGCGGCGCTGCCGCTGCACCGGCTCGGCTTCGACGTCTGGGCGCTGCCGACGGTCGTCTACTCCAGCCACGCGGGCTACCCGGGCGTGCGCGGGCGGCGCACGCCGGTCTCGGAACTGCGCGAATTGCTGGCGGGGCTGGAGGCGCTCGGCCGACTCGACTGCTGCGAGGCCGTGCTGAGCGGCTATCTCGGAAGCCCGGAGACCTGGGGCGTGGTGCTCGAAGCGCTCGCCGCGGTGCGGCGCGAGCGCCCCGACGCCTGGTACGTCTGCGATCCCGTGCTGGGAGATGAGGGCGAGCTGTACCTCCCGGCTGAGCTCGTACGCACGTTCCGCGAGGAAGCAGTGCCGCGAGCCGATCTGCTCGTTCCCAACCGCTTCGAGCTGGAGTGGCTCGTCGACCGGCCGGTGCGCACCGTGGCGGAGGCCGTCGCGGCAGCGGCCGAGCTGCACGCGGCCGGGGCACGCGAAGTCGTCGTCAAGGGGCTCGTGCTCGACCACGAGGGACGCCCGACCCAGCACGTCGTCGGGCTCGACGACGACGGCGCATGGCTGGCACGCGCTCCGCACATCGCCGAGTTCTGGAGCGGCTCGGGCGACGTCTTCACTGCGCTCGTCGCGGGCCTCCGCCTGGCCGGGACACCGCTCGACGAGACGGTCGCGCGCGGGACGGCGCTGATGGAGCAACTGATCGCCCGCACGTTCGAGCTGGGCTCGCCGGAGCTGCGCATGGTCGAGATCGACTGGTCCTCGCAGCCGGCCGGGGCCCACGCCGTGCGCGTGGCCTGAGAGCCGGCCTCAGCCCGCGAGCAGGCGCGCGGCGACGTCCGCCGAGACGTTGCCGCCCGAGAGCACGAGCACCGTGCCGGGCACCGGTTCGACGAGCCCCGCGAGGAGCGCGGCGGCCGGCGCGGCGGCCGCCGGCTCGACCGCCAGCTTCGCGCGGGCGTAGAGGAAGCGGAAGGCCTCCGCGATCTGCTCCTCGCTGACGCTGACGGCGTCGTCGACGAGCTCTCTGAGCACCGTCAGCGGGCCGGCGCCGATGCTCGGCGGGCCGAGTGCGTCCGCGATCGAAACACCGGGCGGGCGCGGTACGGGCAGGCCCGCGGCGATCGACGTCGCGAGCGTGGCGATGCTCGAGGGCTCCACGCCGATCACGCGCGCGTTCGGCGCGAGGGCCTTGACGGCGGTCGCCACGCCCGAGAGGAGCCCTCCGCCGCCGACCGGCACGACGACCTGCGTGACGTCACCGACCTGCTCGCAGAGCTCCAGCCCGAGGGTGCCCTGACCGGCCATGACCGCGCGATCATCGAACGGGTGCACGATCACGCGACCGGTCTCCTCGGCCTCGGCGTGCATGCGGGCGAACGCCTCGGTCGCGTCGGCCGCCTCGAGATCGGCGGTCGCGCCGTAGGCCCGAGTGGCATCGACCTTCGCCTGGCTGGCCCAGCTCGGCATCATCACGAGCGCGTTGGTGCCGAGCTCGCGGCCCGCCAGCGCCACCGCGGCCGCGTGATTGCCGGCCGAGCAGGTGACGACGCCGCGGGCGCGCTCCTCGGGCGAGAGCTGGGCGATCCGCGAGAACGCGCCGCGCACCTTGAACGCGCCGGTGCGCTGGAACAACTCGGCCTTCAGCCACACGCCCTCGCCGAGCGAGGCGCAGCTCATGACCGGCGTCCGGCGCACGTGGCTGTGCAGCACAGTGGCCGCGTGCCGCACGTCGTCGATCGTCACAGGGAGTCCGGCCATCGCCGGGCACGCTACTCGCGCTCGAGGGAACGCGCGACGATCTCCTTCATGATCTCGTTCGAGCCGGCGTAGATCGTCTGGATGCGCGCGTCGAGAAATGCCCGCGCCACGGGGTACTCGAGCATGTAGCCGTAGCCTCCGAAGAGCTGCAGGCACTCGTCGATGTGGCGCCACTGCTGATCCGTCAGCCACCACTTGGCCATCGAGGCCGTGACCGTGTCGAGTGTGCCCTCGATCACGCGCGACACGCAGTGATCCACGAACACGCGCCCGATCGTCGCGGCCGTGTGCGCCTCCGCCAGCTTGAAGCGCGTGTTCTGGAGCGCCATCAGCGGCTTCCCGAACGCGTGGCGCTCCTGCGCGTAGGCCACGGTGTCGGCGATCACGCGCTCCAGCGCCGCGATCGCCATGACCGCGACCACGGTGCGCTCGTAGGGCAGCTGCTGCATCAGGTGGTAGAGCCCCTGCCCCTCGCCCAGGCTGGCGGCGACGGGCACGCGGCAGTCCGTGAAGTGCAGCTCGCACGTGTCCTGGGCGTGCTGGCCGACCTTGTGCAGCGGCCGGCCGCGCGTGAATCCCTCGAGGCCCTCGGTCTCGACCATGAGAAGCGTGTAGCCCTGCGAGCCGGCCTCGGGGTCTGTGCGCACGACGAGGCAGATGAGAGTGGCGTGCAGGCCGTTGGTGATGAACGTCTTGGTGCCGTTGACGACGTAGTGGTCGCCGTCCCGGACGGCGGAGGTCGCGATGCCGCGAAGATCCGAGCCGGCGCCGGGCTCCGTCATCGCGATCGCGCCCACCAGGTCGCCGCGCACGAGCCGCGGCACCCAGGCGCGCCGCTGCTCGTCGGTGCCGTAGTCGAGCACGTAGTGCGTCGCGATCTCGTGCACGCCTTTGCCGAAGCACGCGAAGCCCGCGTGCAGGAGCTCCTCGTAGACGACGCACTCGAAGCCGAAGTCTCCCCCGAGCCCGCCGTGCTCCTCCGGCACGTCGGTGCCCAGCAGGCCGGCCTCCCCGGCGCTCTGCCAGAGCTCGGCGTCGACGTACCCACGCGCCTGCCAGGCCTCGTCGTTGGGCAGGATCTCACGCTCGACCCAGGCTCGCGCGGTCTCGCGGAAGAGCTCGTGCTCGTCGCTGGCCCAGGGGGAGCGAGGCCGCAGGGGGCGCGTCGCGGTCATGCGCGGATCATCGCAGCACCGGCGGGGCATGGCGGCCAAATGACACTCGCAGCGTGTGCCATTTGGCCGACCCGTAGAGTCCAGCCAGGCCGATGCCCATCCGCAGCCCGCACCCGGACGTCCACGTGCCGGACGTCCCGCTCACCGACTTCGTGCTCGGCGACGCCGCCGCGCGAGGCGACCGGCCGGCGATCGTCGACGCCGTCAGCGGCGCGATGCTCACCTATGCGCAGCTGAGCGAGGACGTGGACCGCTGCGCGGCAGGGCTGGCCGCGCGCGGGCTCGCGCCGGGCGAGGTCGTCGGCATCTACGCGCCCAACGTCCCGGAGTACGCCGTCGCGTTCCATGGCGTCGCCCGCGCCGGCGGGACGAACACGACTGTCAACGCGCTGTATACGGCCGGGGAGACCGCGTTCCAGCTGCGCACGGCAGGTGCCCGCTTTCTCGTGACCACTCCGGCGCTGGCCGACCAGGCAGTCGAGGCGGCGCGCACCGCCGGCCTCGAGGAGGTGTTCACGATCGGCGGGGCCCCCGGCACGACGCCCTTCGAGGCGCTGCTCGCGCCGCCCGGGACACCAGCGCCGAGGCCGGCGATCGAGGCGGCGCGCCACATCGTCGCGCTGCCGTTCTCGAGCGGCACGACCGGGCTCCCCAAGGGCGTCATGCTGACGCACCGCAACCTCGTTGCGAACCTCTGCCAGTTCGAGCCCGTGCGAGACATCGACGAGAGCGACCGGGTGATCGCGGTGCTCCCGTTCTTCCACATCTACGGGCAGACGCTCGTGCTCAACGACGCGCTGCGGCGTGGTGCGCGCATCGTCACCATGCCCCGTTTCGACCTCGCGCAGTTCCTCGCCGCAATCGAGCAGCACGCCATCACGGCCTGCTACGTCGCCCCGCCGATCGTGCTCGCGCTGGCCAAGCACCCGCTGGTGAGCGAGCACGATCTCTCGAGCCTGCGCTTCATCATGAGCGGCGCGGCGCCACTCGACGCCGACCTGCAGGGCGCGGCGGAGCGGCGCGTGGGCTGCCGCGTCCAGCAGGGCTACGGGTTGACGGAGGCGAGCCCGGTCACGCACATCGTCCACCAGGCCGACGAGAACGTGCACGGCACGATCGGCACGCTCATGCCGAGCACCGAGGCACGCCTCGTCGACGCCGAGACGGGAGAGGATGCGGCCGGCGGCCAGGCGGGCGAGATCTGGGTGCGCGGGCCGCAGGTCATGCTCGGATACCTCGGCGACTCCGAAGCCACGGCCGCGACACTGACTGCCGACGGCTGGCTGCGCACCGGCGATATCGCCACCGTCGACGAGGCCGGACGGTTCTGCGTCGTGGACCGCCTCAAGGAACTGATCAAATACAAGGGCTACCAGGTGCCCCCGGCCGAGCTTGAGGGCATCCTGCTCACACACCCGCAGATCGCCGACGCCTGCGTGGTGCCAGTTCGCGACGAGGAGGCCGGTGAAGTGCCGAAGGCGTTCGTCGTCCCGCGCGAGGGTTCTGCGCTGGATCCCCAGGAAGTCATGGCGTTCGTCGCCGTGCGTGTGGCGCCGCACATGCAGGTGCGCGCGTGCGAGCTGATCGACGCGATCCCCAAGTCGCCATCCGGGAAGCTGCTCCGGCGCGTGCTCGTCGAACGCGAGCGCGAGGCGCGGCCATGACCGATGGCGGGCGGCTGGCCGGTCGTGTTGCACTCGTCACGGGCGGCGGCCGTGGGCTCGGCCTGGCGGTGGCCGAGCGCTTCGGGCGCGAGGGCGCACGGGTCGCGATCGCGGAGCTGGACGGCGACCGCGCACGTGAGGCCGCCGCGGCGCTGGGCGAGGGCGGGCTCGGCATCCAGTGCGACGTCGCGCGCGCCGACGACGTCGAGCGCGCATTCGACGCGTGCCTCGAGCGCTTCGGGCGCCTCGACATCCTCGTCAACAACGCCGCGGTCGTCGGCCCGGCCGTCAAGCACTTCCTGGAGATCGACGAGGCCACCTGGGATCTCGTCCTGGACGCGAACCTCAAAGGGCACTTCCTCTGTACCGCGCGCGCAGCGCGCCACATGGTCGAGCAGGGCGCCGGCGTGATCATCAACACCTCGAGCGGCGGCGCGAGCCGCGCCCATCGCGGCATGGTCGCCTACGACGCGGCCAAGGGCGGGGTCGAGGCGTTCACGCGCGCGGTAGCGCTCGATCTGGCGCCGTACGGCGTCCGCTGCGTGTGCATCGTGCCGGGGCTGATGGAGACCTCGGAGCAGGGGCCCGCGGCGGAGCAGCGCGCACGCGCGACCGCGGCGACGGTGCCACTCGGCCGCCAGGGCACGGGCACCGACATCGCCGGCGCAGCCGTCTTCCTCGCGGGCGAGGACGCCGCCTACCTCACCGGATCGTGCATCTACGTCGACGGCGGTGTCCTCAGCCAGCAACGCTCGCCACAGGTCGAGACGTTCCCGGTCGAGCGCTTCCCCCGCCTCGGCCGCCTGGCCTGAGATCCCCTACGAGACCACGATGACGAGGCCGGTCCCTCACTCGATCGGGGGATCTGGAAGTCGTCGGGTTTGGCCGTTCCACGAATGTATGCGCGATTGACGCGCGTCGCCGCCCGGAGACGACCACGAACGGGGGAGGCCCCAGTTGCTCCATGACCTGTCGACCAAGCTGTATCTGCTGCTGCAGCGTGACCGGGGTCAGACCATGGCCGAGTACGCAGTCGTGCTCGCCGTGATTGCAATTGGGATCTTTGCGGCGCTCGGGTTCCTCAGTGGCTCGATCCGGGGCGCCCTCAGCGCGGTCACGCGCGACATCTAGATCGGCCGGCCCGCGCGCAGCTCCGGGTGGTAGCGCAGCTGGCGCTCGTCGAGGTCGTCCAGCTCGCGCGAGCGGACGACGGCCGGACGCTCACCCACGCGCGCGTAGTGCGCGCGCACGCGCTCGCCGCCGAGCTGGTAGCCGCCCGCGATGTAGTTCTCCCAGCCGACGAGCATGTAGAGGTAGAGGTCGGCGACCGAGAACGTCTCGCCGAGGCACCACGGGCCGCGCGCAAGCTCTCGCTCGAGGTACGCGCCGTGGGCATCCATCTGCTCGCGGCCCCGCGCACGCACGGCTGCCTCGGCCTCCGGCTCGGGCTCCTGTGACGGCGACTTCATGATGGGCCACCACGCAGGGTGCAACGTGTCGGCGAGCCAGAGGATCCAGCGATACAAGTCGGCACGGCCGGGCTCGCCGGCAGCAGGCCCGAGCACGGGGAAGCGATCGGCGAGATAGAGCAGCACGGCGCCGGTCTCGTACACCGTCACGGAGCCGTCGCGCAGCGCCGGCACGCGCTTGAGGGGGTTGACCTGGGCGAAGCTCGCAGGCTCGTCGCGGCGGCGCGGATGGATGTCGACGGGCTCGTACTCGGCGCCGGACTCCTCGAGCGCCATGCGCGCTGCGAACGACGCGCTGCCGGTGATCTGGAAGAACTCGATCATGATCCCACTCCGAGGTCGCCGTTACGGTTGCTCCCGCAACGTATCCATCGTGCCTCGCGGCCCGCGCCATGCGGCACTCAGGAAGCCACGGGCGGCCGGATCTGACGCGGAGCGTTGAACGCGACATAGCGGTCCTGCATGAAGTGCGCGGCCGCCGTCATCGACACGATCAGCGTGCGCAGGGTGCTGCGGTCGAGCGTGACCGTGTACCACGCCGGGGTCGTCGGCTCGAACATCGAGAAGCGGACGACCTCGCGCCCGCCGAGCCGGCCCGCTCCGAGCAGGTTCACGTCATAGGCGCCTGCCCCCCACGGCGGGGAGGGCATCACGAGCGGCGGGTTCTGCAGCGATCGCTTCCAGCCTCCGCCGACGACGAGATCCCAGCGCCTGCGCCCGATGACGATGCCCTGGTTGCCCGCGGTCGTGCGATAGCTGAGACGGTCGGGCGCCTCCTTGCGCCAGACGCTCGTGCTCGTGACCTTCGGGCCGCTCGAGAGGCGCTCGCGGTAGACGACGCTGCGCAGCCGCCGGAATTCGCGCTCGGCACCGCGCAGCAGCGGCGCGGCCGAGACCGGCCAGTGGGCCGGCAACGTGAAGCTCACGCTCGAGGGCGCCCGCCCGCGCCCGCTCAGAGCGATCCCGACGCGGCGCACCGGCGTGCTCATGCGGGTCGAGGAGGCGTAGCACCCGGCACCGCACGTCGTCGCGGCGGGCAGCCGGCGGCCGGCGACGACGAAGTGCACCCGCATGCCCGTGAGACCGGTGCCATCGCCTGCGACGAGCGTGCCCGTGAGGCGGAGGCGGGAGCCCGCGCGCCGAGCGGCGAGCGCCACCGCGAGGTCGCCGTGACCCTGGGCCAGCACGAGCGCCCCCCGCGGCGGGAGCGGCGGCGTACCGGCGCGCGGCGCAGCGGCGGGAACGTCCGGCACCCTGACACCGCTCGACGAGCCGCTCGACGCGATCACGGCGGCGACACCCGCGACGACAGCGACAAGCGCCGCGAATACCAGCAGCAGCCGCATGCCGGCCACTTTAGGAGCTCATCCGAAGTGCCGATGCCGGATGTGATGAACGCCCGCGACGAACCGGCGCGCGGAGCCGGAGAAGGCGGACACTCGCACGACCGGCGGTTGCCGGGTGCGGGGGACTTCCGTGCGCTCGTCGAGAAACTGCCACTGATCGTTTACATCGACGCGCCCGACCCGGTTTCGCCGAGCCTCTACGTCAGCCCGCAGACGGTCGAGGTGCTCGGCTACACGCAGGAGGAGTGGGCGTCGAGCCCCGACTTCTTCGTCGGCATCCTGCACCCCGACGACCGCGAGCGCGTGGTCGCGGAGACGAGCCACATGATCGAGACCGGCGAGCGGCTCCTGAGCGAGTACCGCCTGCGGCGCCCCGACGGCAGCTTCGCCTGGGTGCGCGACGAGGGCGTGCTCGTGCGCGACTCCGACGGCGAGCCGCTGTGGATGCAGGGCTACATCCAGGACATCACCGAGGCCAGGCAGCGCGAGGCGGAATTGCTGGAGAGCAACGCCCGCACGCAGGCGATGCTGGACGCGGCACTCGACGGCGTGATCACCGTCGACCACGGCGGCGCGATCGTCGAGTTCAACCCCGCTGCCGAGAGCATCTTCGGCTACGCGCGCGACGCCGCGCTGGGCCGGCAGATGTCCGATCTGATCGTGCAGCCGGCGGTTCGCAAGACTCGCGTGCCGGTCTTCCGGCACTACCTGGCGACGAGCGGCGCATCCGACCAGGTCAAGCGCATCGAGGCCGTGGGGGTGCGGGCGGACGGCTGTGAGTTCCCGCTCGAGCTCAGCATCGCCGAGGTCGACGTGCCCGGAGAGCCGCTCCACACCGTCTACGTGCGCGACATCACCGACCAGAAGCTGCGCGAGGCTGCGCTGCTCGAGAGCGAGGCCATCGTCGGATCCTCGTTCGAGGCGATCGTCGGGCGGACGGTCGACGGCATCATCACGAGCTGGAACGCTGCTGCGGAGCGAATCTTCGGCTACACCGCCGACGAGGTCCTGGGCGGTCTCGCGGACTTCCTCGTCGTGCCCGACAGCGGCGTCATGGACTACGTCAACGAGCGCCTGACCCGCGGCGAGGTGGTCGAGCCGATCGAGGTGGTCTGCATCCGCAAGGACGGCAAGCGGATCGACGTCGAGTCCACGATCTCGCCCATCGTCGGCCCTTCCGGCGTCGTCATCGGCTCCTCGTCGATCACGCGTGACATCACCGAGCGCAAGCGCTCACAGGCGCTTGTCGCGGGCCAGGCGGAGCTGCTCGAGTTCGTGGCCGGGGGCGCGGTCCTGCCGAGCGTCCTCGACCACCTCGCGCGCTTCGTCGAGGAGCACGGCGACGACGTGATCGCCTCGATCCTGCTGCTCGATCGCGACGGCATGCATCTGCGGCACGGAGCGGCGCCCAGCCTGCCGGCGGACTACTGCGAGGCGATCGACGGGATCGCGATCGGGCCGAGCGTCGGATCCTGCGGCACGGCCGCCTTCCTGCGCGAGCGCGTGTGCGTCTCCGACATCTCGACCGACCCGCTCTGGAGCGACTACCACGAGCTCGCCGCGGCGGCAGGACTGGGCGCCTGCTGGTCGACCCCCATCTTCGCGACGGACGGCTCGGTGCTAGGCACGTTCGCGCTCTACTACCGCGAGCCCCGGGAGGGGGCCGGCGACGTCGAGCTCGTCGAGCTCGCCGCCCACGTGGCCGGCATCGCGATCGAGCGCGCTCGCTCCGAGGAGGCCGCGCGCGCCAGCGAGGAGCGCTACCGCGACCTCTTCGAGAACGCGAACGAGCCGATCGCGACGGTCACCCTCGATCGCGTCATCCTCGAGGTGAACAGGGCCTTCGAGCTCATGCTCGGCTACACACGCGACGAGCTGATCGGCACGAACCTGGCCGACTACCTGACGCCGGAATCGATCGAGACGTCGATGAAGGCGCGCAAGCGCGAGCTCGCGGGCGAGACCACGGGCCCGATCTACGAGCAGGAGTTCATCGCGAGGGACGGGCACGCCGTGATCCTCGAGGTGTCGCGCCGCGTGATCGTCGAGAACGGGCGGCCGGTGGCCGTCCAGGGCATCTGCCGCGACATCACCGAACGCAAGCAGGCCGAGCTCGACCTGCGCCGGCTGTCGGAGCTCAACCGCCACCAGGCGCTGCACGACCACCTCACAGGGCTCCCCAATCGCGGGAGCTTCGGGCAGCAGGTCGAGCACGCCATCGGCGTTGCCGACAAGGACGGGTCGCAGCTCGCGGTGCTGCTCATGGACCTCGACCGCTTCAAGGAGATCAACGACACGCTCGGGCATCGCTACGGCGACCTGCTGCTGGTCGAGCTCGCCCGGCGGCTCGAATCGGTGCTGCGCCGCAGCGACACCGTCGCACGCCTGGGCGGCGACGAGTTCGGCATCCTCGTCCGCCAGCTCTCGGCCGAGGATGTCGACCTCGAGCAGGCGCTCGAACGCATCCTCGCCGCCCTCGAGCAGCCGTTCCAGGTGGACGGCCTCCCGTTGCACGTCGAGGCCAGCATCGGCATCGCGCGCTTCCCCGCGCACGGCCACGACGTCGACCTGCTGCTGCAGCGCGCAGATGTCGCGATGTACCTCGCCAAGGAGACCGGCGCGGCGCACGCGATCTACGCCGCAGCGCTCGACCGCCACGACGCGGCGGGCCTCACGCTGCTCTCCGAGCTGCCCCGCGCGATCCGCAATCACGAGCTCGTGCTGCACTATCAGCCCAAGCTCACGCTCAAGTCGGGCGAGCTGGCGGGCGTCGAGGCGCTCGTGCGCTGGGACCATCCCACGCGCGGCCTGATCGCGCCGGCCGACTTCGTCCCCGCCGCCGAGAAGACCGGGCTCATCGAAGCGCTCACGCGTTACGTGCTCGACGAGGCACTCGGCCAGGTTGCGCGCTGGGAAAGCCAGGGCCGCCACCTGAACGTCGCGGTCAACCTCTCGATGCGCAACCTGCACGACACGGGCCTGCCCGAGCAGGTCGCGCGGCTGCTGCTCAAGTGGCAGCTGCCGGGCAGCCGCCTGACCGTCGAGATCACGGAGAGCTCGATCGTCTCGGATCCCGTCAAATCGGCGACCGTGGTCGGACGCCTGGGCGAGCTCGGGCTGGGCATCGCCGTCGACGACTTCGGCACGGGCTACACATCGCTGTCCTACCTCGCGCGGCTTGCGGTCACGCAGCTGAAGATCGATCGCTCGTTCGTCGAGAACATGCAGACGCATGCCGACGATGCCGCAATCGTGCGCTCGATCATCACGCTGGGGCACGACCTCGGCCTCGAGCTCGTCGCCGAGGGCGTCGAGACGCAGGTCACGTGCGACCACCTCGCCGAGCTCGGGTGCGACACGGTGCAGGGCTACTGGGTCAGCCGCCCTCTGCCGCCCGCCGAGCTGGACGAATGGCTCGCCGGGCTCCGCCCCTTCCGGGCCGCCGCGTAGGCTGAGACCGGGTTCTACTCCTCGGCGGTCAGCGCGCGTGCCTGAGCGATCGCCTCGGCGAGCAGCTCCCGGGGCTGCGCTCCGATCACGAGCAGCCGCCAGTCGATCACGAACGACGGCACGCCGGTCGCGCCGGCCGCCTGGGCGCGGCGGGTCGAGTCGTCCACGGCCCCCGCCCAGACGCGATCGTCGAGTGCACGCTCGATGCCGGCGGCGGAGACCCCGGCGTCACGTGCGAGCTGCTCGAGCGCCGGGCGCTGCGAGAGATCGACTCCCTCGGCCCAGTACGCATCCATGACGCGGTCGTGGTAGGCGCGGTGCACCTGCTCGGCGCGCGCCTGCTCACCGAGCTCCAGCGCCATGCGCGTGTTCGAGACGACACCCGCCGGCGGCGCATAGACCAGGTCCTCCGCGGCGAACATCTCGCGCGTACGCGCGTCATAGCCGTCTCCGTAGCGAGCCACGAGGTCGGAGCGCGGGATGCCCTCCGGCGGGTACTCGGGGTGGAGATCGAAAGGCAACCAGGTGAGCCGAGCACCGAACTGGCGCTCCATCCACACCGCGCGAGGCTCCGCGATGCGGCAGAACGGTCAGATGAAGTCCGACCAGATTGCGATCTCGGGTCCGTCGCCGGTCGTTTCCATGCCGGGGACCCTATCGCCGCCCTGGCGATAGGGTGCTCGCCATGGCCGACGTGCTGGTCTGCGGCGACATCCTCCTGGCATCCGCCGACGCCCCACCGCTCCCGCGCGGCGGTGTCCTGCTGCGCGACGGCGCCGTCGCGGAGGTCGGCGAGCGCGAGGCCCTGACCCGCGCGCACCCCGGCGCGCAGATCATCGGCGGCGCGGGCAAGCTGGTGCTGCCTGGGCTCGTCAACGCCCATCACCACGGCATGGGGATCTCGACGGTCCAGCTCGGATATCCGGACCCGGGGCCGCCGGAGCCGGGTCTGCGCGACACGCCGTTCGAGTCCTGGATGGGCACCATGCTCGGCCTGGACGCAATCGATCCGTACCTCGGGACGCTCTGCAAGGACGTGCTGCTGATCGAGAGCGGCGTCACGGCGCACCTGCACATGCACTTCCCCTCGGGCGCCGGCGAAGGACCCGCCGAGCACGCCTACTCCCGCGAGCTGCAGGAGACGCTCCGCGCCCACCGTGAGTCGGGCCAGCGCGTGGCGCTTGCGCCGCACTGGAGCGATCGCTCGCGCCTGGCCTACGACGGCGACGAGGCGTTCATCGCCTCCCTTCCCGCCGGCCTCCGGGAGCAGGCCCGCCGCATCGCGAGCTCGAGCATGCCGGCCGAGGCGTACGTCGACACCATTCGGGAGCTCGTGCGCGAACTCGCCGGGGATCCGCTCCTGAGCGCCCAGTTCGCGATCATGGCACCGCAGTGGGCCAGCGACGCCCTTGCCGAGGCGGTCTCCTCGGCGGCAGCCGAGACGGGCGCGGGTATCCATCTCCATGCGCTCGAGAGCCCCCTGCAACGCGCCTGGGGCGACGCCTTCGCCGGCGGCCGCGAGCTGGAACGGCTGGCCGCGATGGGCGTGCTGGGCGACCGCAGCGCACTCGCCCACGGCGTCTGGCTGCGCGACGCCGACGTCGACCTGCTCGCCCGCACCCGAGCCACCGTCGTGCACAACTGCTCCTCGAACCTGCGACTCGCGACCGGCGTCGCACCGCTCCGCCGGCTCCTCGCGTCGGGGGTGAGCGTCGCCCTCGGGCTCGACGACATGGGCCTCGCGGACGACGACGACATGTTCGCGGAAGTGCGGCTCGCACACGTCCTGCAGCGCGTGCACGGGCAGCCGCAGGACCGGCGCCTGCTCCCCGCCGAGGCGTTCGGGCTCGCGTGGGACGGCGGCGCCAGGGTCGTCGGGGCGGCGACGACGATCGGCCGGCTCGAGCGGGGCCGGCGCGGCGATGTCGTGGTGCTGGACCTCGATGCCCTCAGCGCACCGTTCGCCGTCGGCGAGGTCGACGTCTGGGAGCTTCTCCTCGGGCGCGCGAAGGCCGCGCACGTCGAGAGCGTGATCGTCGAAGGACGCCCCCTCATGCTGGAGCGCCGCCTGCAGCACATCGATCGCCAGGCGCTCATGGACGAGGTCGCCGGCGCGGCCGCGTCGGCGATCGCGCGGCGAGACCCGGCGCACGGGACCCAGATCGACGAGCTTCGCCGCCGCATCGTCGAGCACTACCAGGAGCAGCGCTGGAGCGGCGACTAGCTCGTTGCACGAAGCCAGCGCCGTCAGCCCTGCAAAGCCTGCCGCGATTCGCTAGCCTCGCGCCGTGGATTTCGATTCCTGGATGCTCGCGTTCCATCTGCTGGCGGCGTTCTCCATCGCTTCGGCCCTCGTCCTCTTCAGCGTGATGGTCTACAGCGGCCGGCGCATGACGACGCTCGAGGAGACCCGGATGCTCTTCCGCATCGGTCCGATCGGCGGCATCCTGATCGGCGCCGGCATCGGGCTGGTCTTCCTGTTCGGCGTCATCCTGGCCTTCAGCGACGACCGCTTCGACATCTGGGACGGCTGGATCATCGCCGGCATCATCCTCTGGGCGGCGTTCGCCGCGGTCGGCCAGCGCACCGGCAAGTACTACACCGACCTGCAGAAGCTCACCGAGCAGGACGGTAACGAGGCTGAGGTGCTCGCTCGTCTGCGCGCGCCCACCGGCGCCCTGCTGCACCTCGCGACCGTCGGGCTGTTCGTGCTGATCCTCCTCGACATGATCTTCAAGCCTGGGGCCTGACCATGCGACCCGACAGCATCAACCTCGCGGTGTTCGTCCACGTGCTCGGCGCGATGGTGCTCGTCGGCGGGTTGGTGACGGCCGCGGCCGCGGCGCTGATCGGCTGGAGCGACGAAGCTGCGGGCCTGCGGCGGTTCTCGTATCGGACATTGCTCATTGTCGCGTTCCCCGGGTGGATCGTGATGTTCGCCGGAGCGCTCTGGTCGGAGTCCAAGGAAAAGCTCGAGAATGCCGACCTGGCGTGGCTCGGCATCGGTCACATCGCGGCCGAAGGCGGCGGGCTCCTGCTCATCATCGCGCTCATCCTCGGCGGCATCGGTCAGCGCAAGTCGCGCGGAGACGACGTGAACGGGCTTGTCAAGGCGAGCAGCATCATCGCCACGTTCCTCGTGGCGGTCTACGTCGTCGCGATCTGGGCCATGGGAGCCAAGCCGACGTAGGCCCGACCGGAGGAATGCTTCCCGGGCTCACCGCGTTTCCCTAGAGATTCAGCCGCACATCAGACGAGAGGTCACGAATGGCTCTGCAACTGGGCGACACCGCGCCCGATTTTTCGGCCGACACCACCGAAGGCCGCATCAACTTCCATGACTGGCTCGGGGATTCCTGGGCCGTTCTGTTCTCGCATCCGCGCAACTTCACGCCGGTCTGCACGACCGAGCTCGGCTACATGGCCAGCATCAAGCCCGAGTTCGACAAGCGCGGCGTGAAGATCATCGGGCTGTCGGTCGATCCCGTGGGCAACCACGAGCAGTGGTCGAAGGACATCCAAGAGACGCAGGGCACGGCGCCGAACTACCCGCTGATCGGCGACTCGGACTTCAACGTCTCGAAGCTCTACGGCATGCTGCCCAACGACGTCTCCGGCGACCCGACGTCGCGCACGCCCGCCGACAACCAGACGGTGCGCAACGTGTTCGTGATCGGGCCGGACAAGAAAGTCAAGCTGATCCTCGTCTACCCGATGACCACGGGGCGCAACTTCGACGAGGTGCTGCGCGTGATCGACTCCCTGCAGCTCACGGCCAGCCACAAGGTCGCGACGCCGGTCAACTGGCAGCGCGGAGACGACGTCATCATCGCGGGGTCGGTGTCGGACGACGCCGCCAAGGAGATCTACCCCGACGGCTGGAAGTCGCCCAAGCCGTACATCCGGATCGTCCCGGACCCGGGCAGCTGACTCGCGCGTGCGCGCCGGCCGTTCAGGCCGGCGCGCACGAGGTCACGTCCCGGTACCCTGACTGCTCGCCGCCCAGGACAGCAGCGCCACCAGTGCCGTCACGAACGCGAGCAGGACGAGAACGCTCCTCGCCGCGTTCAGGAGGCGGTTGCCCTCGTCGCCCCACACGAGGAAGAGCCCGAGGAGCGCGCCCGCTGCGGCGATCAGCGCGATCGTGATGTTCACGCGCGAGCTCCCGAGCGGGAGGGTCGTGAGCAGACCGACTGCCGGCCAGAGCAGGAGCCCGAGGCCCAGGAACAGGGCTGCGAAGTCGCGGGTGAACCTGCGTGGGCGCTCCATGCCTCGATCCTGCGCGCGCCCGCGCGGCGCGCGACGCGCGCGACGATCTACGGCATACGGCAACCGATCACCGGCACGAAATGCAGTAGACGACGAGCGCGAAACGTCGTATGCGGGCGTGCGCGAAAACGCCGATGCAGATGGTGTGCGAACAGCCGACGATTCCGGTGTCACCGCCGCCGAGCAGGAAGAGCGCTCGCGCGTGGCCCAGCTCAGCCCGCGCGAGCACGAGATCCTCGCCCTGCTCTCGGAGGGCCTGACCGGCCGCGCGATCGCCCGGCGCCTGTTCCTCTCGCCCGAGACCGTGCGGACGCACGTGCGCAACGCGACCACGAAGCTCGGCGCCAGGACGCGTGTGCAGGCAGTGGCGATGCTCGTGCGCGAACGTGCCGTCGCCCCTGCCGCCGCCTAGGCACGCCAGGTGTCGGCGAGCAGCTCCATCAGCAGCCCGTCGTGCCAGGAGCCGTCGGCGGCCCGCTCGTACTGCCGCATGACGCCGACGCGTGCGAACCCGACAGCCTCGTAGCAGCGAATCGCGCGCTCGTTGGCGACGGCCGGGTCGATCGTCAGGCGATGGTGGCCGCGGCTCTCGATCAGATGGCGCACGAGCACGCCGACCGCCTCACGGCCGAGTCCGCGTCCCTGCCAGGACTCGCCGAGGAAGAGGTCGATGCCCGCGCTCCGGTACTGCGGGTCGGTGACCTCCTCGTACTGGATCGCTCCGGCAACGGCTCCGTCCACGTCGATCACGAGCAGGTCGCCGTCGTCCGGCGCCACGAGGTCGTCCGGCTGGGGGTCGCCCCACCATTCCCGCACGCCGGGCTCCGCCCGGATCGCGCCGAGCGCCGCCAGGTCCCCTGCCTCCACGCCCCGAAGACGCAGTCGCGACCCCTCCATCATCGAGCGCCTCCTTCGTGGCCGCCTCGGCGGCGGCACGAAGACGCTACACCGCTGCGGCCGTTCGCGCGCGTCCCTCCGCCGTGGCCTCCGGCACCTCGATCAGGCGACCGCTGTGGACGTCGTAGACGTAGCCGTAGATCGGGATCCCGGCGGCACGAGCGGTGGCTTGCAGATCCTCGACCGCATTCCGCGGCAGCACGCGCTCGCGATCAGCCGGAGCCGGCGTCGGTGAGATCGAGCGCCGCGCCGATGATCGTCTCCGCGTCGATGCCGAAGTGCTCGTAGAGGTCCTGAACGTCGCCGGACTGCCCGAAGCCGGCCACTCCGAGGTTCGCGATGGGCACGCAGCGCACCGCCGAGAGAAACGCGAGCGTGTGCGGGTGGCCGTCCAGCACCGTGACGATCGGCGCGCGCCGCTGCGGCGGGAAGAGCACGTCGAGGATCGCGTGATCGCCCTCGGCGAGCCCCTGCCGCGCCTGCAGGGCGCGGAAGACGAGGTCGGCCGAGGTCAGGCAGATGACGTCGATCGCCAGGCCCGCCGCCGAGAGCTCGTCGGCGGCGATCAGCACGTCCGGCAGGATTGCGCCCATGCCGGCCAGCACGATGTCGGGCGCCCGCTCGGCCGTGCGCAGCACGTACCCGCCGGCCAGCACGTGCCTGCGGCGCTGCTCGCGCGCGCCGGGCTCGCCCGGTACCAGTGCGAGCGCCTGGTCGATCGGGCGGGTGCTCAGCCGGAAGTAGGCCGAGCTGCCCCCCGCATGCCCGAGGCTCCCGAGCGCCGCGAGCAGCGTCCACTCGAGATCCTGACCGAAGGCCGGCTCCCAGGCCACGCAGCTCGGCTGCTCGAGGCCGACCGAGGGCGTGATCACCGACTGGTGCGCCCCGCCCTCCGGTGCCAGCGTGACGCCCGACGGCGTACCGACGAGGATCGACTGCCCGCCCGCATAGATGCCGAACGACCACGGCTCGAGCGCACGGTTGACGAACGGGTCGTAGAGCGCGCCGATCGGCAGCAGCGGGAGCCCTGCGCGCGACCACGTCGCTCCGAGCTCGCCCAGGAGGCCGACCAGGTTCCCCTCCGCGATTCCGAGCTCGATGTGCTGCCCGTGCGAGGACTCGCGCCAGCGCATGAGCGTCTGCGGGTCGTCGGCGAACCAGTCGATGCGCTCCCCCATGTTCCAGACCCCGGAGTGGTTGATCCAGCCGCCCAGGTTCGTGGAGGAGGCGACGTCGGGGGAGACGGTCACGACGCGCTTCGCGACCTCGGGATCGGCTCGTGCGAGATCGACGAAGAAGCGACCGAACGCCTGCTGCGTGGAGGCGCTGCTGACGTGGGAGCGACCGACGTCGCGTGGAACCGCGCGGGGCTCGGAGGCGGGCAGCGGAGCACGCCTCAGACGCTCCGCCGCCTGCCGGCAGAGCTCGGCCTCGGGACCGCCGGCGGGAAAGCCCGCCCAGGGATCGGCGACGTCGGCGCCAAGCTCGGCGGCCAGCTGCGCCCATTGCTCGTCCGACATGAGCGCCGAGTGGTTGGCCGGATGCCCCTGCGTCGGCAGCCCGCGCGCCTTGATCGTGTACGCGAAGATCACCGCGGGGCGCTCGCGGATCTCGTCGGCACGCCGGAACGCGTCGAGCAGGTCGGCGAGATCGTGCCCGCCGAGATCGGCGATCGCCGCGGTGATCTCGGCGTCGTCGAGCTCGGCCACGAGGCGCGCGACCTCGCGGGCCCGGCCGTTGTCACCCGGCAGACGCTGACGCAGCTCGGCGGCAGGGCTGCGCAGGAGCCGCTGGTACTCCTCGTTGCTCATGGAGTCGATCCGCTCGCGCAGCGCCTCGCCGCCGTCGCGCAGGAACAGCTCGCGCAGCCGCCGGCCGTACTTGACCGTGATCGTCTCCCAGCCTGCAGCCTCGAACATCCCGCGCAGCCGGCCGGCCGCCATGTCCGGCACGACCCGGTCGAGCGATTGCCGGTTGAGGTCGATGATCCAGAGCACCTCACCGAGGCGCGCGACCATGGGATCGACCAGTGCCTCCCAGATCGCCCCCTCGTCGAGCTCGGCGTCGCCGACGAGCGCCACGTGGCGACCTCCCTGCGGCACGTCGAAATGCCCTGCGACGTAGCGCTGCGCGATCGCGCTCCAGAGGGTTGCCGTGGCGCCGATGCCGACCGAGCCCGTCGAGAAGTCGACGACGCCCGGATCCTTGGCCCTGCTCGGATAGCTCTGCAGCCCGCCGAACTGGCGCAGCGTCGTCAGGTACCTGCGGTCGAGCGTGCCGAGCAGGTAGTTGATCGCGTGCAGCACCGGCGCGGCGTGCGGCTTGACGGAGACGCGGTCGGGAGCACGCAGATGCTCGAAATAGAGCGCGGTCATGATGCCCACGAGCGAGGCCGACGACGCCTCGTGACCCCCCACCTTGACGCCCGACGACGTCGTGCGCACGCGGTTGGCGTGGTGCACCATGCTCGTCGCCAGCCAGAGCACGCGGCGCTGCACGGCCTCGAGCACCTCGAGCGACGACGGGGCGGGTTCGGACACGGCCGCTCGCTGCTCTGCCATCACGCCGGAGAATTCAAAGCCAACGAGGCTCGGCAGATGTGGCATACGCCTTCAGAGGCCCGTGACACGCAACATTCGAACGCCGAAGGCGCCTCTCGGGTACGCTTCTTGCGTGGCGACCCCCTCTGACGAGCGCGAGCTCGATGCGACCGACCACGAGATCATCACGCTCCTGTGCGCCGATGCGAGGAGGCCCCTGGCGGACATCGCCAAGCGCGTGCACCTCTCGTCGCCGGCCGTGAAGCGGCGACTCGACCGGCTCGAGCGCCTGCAGGTCATCATCGGCTACACGGCGCGGATCGATCACGCCAAGCTCGGCCGGCCGCTCGAGGCGTTCACGGAGCTCCGCTTCGTCGGCTCGACGCCGGTCGACCAGATCGCGCGCATCGCCGAGGACATCCCCGAGGTGCAGGCCGTCTTCACGACGGCAGGCGACCCGGATGCGCTGGCCTGGATCCGCGTCAAGGACGTCGCCGATCTCAAGCGCGTGGTCGACGACCTGCGGCGCAGCGGGCGGGTCACCGGCACGAAGACGCTGATGGTGCTCGGCACCTCGGCGCGCGTCGCGCCGGCGCTCTGAGCGCGTTTCAGATTGCGGCGCCACGGACGGCTCGCCGCAGCAGATCCTCGAGCTCGCCGGCCGTGGGCCGGCGAGGCTTGTCCGGGAGCTCGGGCCCGGCCACTGCTGCGGCGCGAACCGCGTCGTCCTCGGTCAGCCCGAGCGCGGCGAGCGATCGCGGCGTGCCCACGTCGCGGGCCAGCGCGTCGATTGCCTCTGCGGGATCGCGCGCCCCGAGCGCCTCGGCGATGCGCCGCCCCGCCTCGGGAGCGGCCGGCAGCAGGAAGGCCGCGGTGTACGGCAGCAGGGCGGCATGCAGCTCGGCGTGCGGCAGGTCGAACATGCCGCCGAGCACGTGGCAGAGCTTGTGATGCAGCGCACCACCGGCGGCAAACGCCTCGCCTGCCAGCCAGGCCCCCGCAAGCGCCGTGGAGCGCGCAGCCGGGTCGTGCGGATCCTGGAGCGAAGCACGGATGCCGGTCGCCAGCCGGCGTAGACCCTCGCCGGCTGCCGCGTCGGTGACCGGCGTCGCGCCTGGTCCCCAGAACGCCTCCACGCAGTGCGCGACGGCGTTCATGCCGCTCGCTGCGGTCACGGCTGGAGGCAGGTCGTAGGTGAGCCCGGGGTCGTAGACGACGAGGCGCGGCGCCACCGACGGGTCGCGGCCGGTCGTCTTGCGCCCGTCCTCCGTCATCCCCCACACCACGGTCAGCTCGGAGCCGGCGTAGGTCGTCGGCACGGCGGCGATCGGGAGGCCATCGCTCAGTGCCACGGCCTTGGCGAGCCCGACCGCCGAGCCGCCGCCGATCGAGACGAGGCCGTCGGCCCCGACCTCCCTGGCCCGTTCGCGCGCGTCCTCGGCGAACCCGGCGGGAACATGGACGCGCACGCCGATGATCGACGAGCCGGCGCCGACCGCGGCCAGCAGGCGCTCCGCGTGACCTGCCTGCGAGTGCCCGGCGATCACGAGCGGCCGGGTGACCCCGAGCGCGGCGAGCTCCGCCGGCAGCGTCTCGACCGCGCCCTCGCCGAACACGATGCGACGGGCGATCGTCTCGTGGACGACGCTCACGCTCCGTCGCTCCGTGCTCGCAGGAAGCGCGCGGTCGCCTCGTCGGCGGGGAAGAAGGATTCGATCGCGAGCTCCGACACCGTGACCTCGATTGCCGTGCCGAAGCTCGTGGCGGTGCTGATGAACGCGAGCTCGCTGCCGTCCACGGTGAGCAGGAGCGGAACCGCGATCTCGCTCGCCTCGAGCGAGGCGGTGAGGCCCGGGTGGGCGCCCGGCAAGGCCGCGAGCTCCTCGTGCAGGGCGAAGAGCGCGGGATCTCCACTCACGACCGCCTGGCGGGAGAGCCGGTCGAGCAGGTGCGCACGCCACTCGCCGAGGTTGCGGATGCGCGGCGCGAGGCCATCGGGATGAAGCCCGAGGCGAAGGACATTGACCGGGGGCTCGAGCAGATACGGGGCTGCGCCGTCGGTCAGCACCGCGACCGCCCGATTGGCCGCGACGAGCCCCCAGTGGCGGTCGACGACGATGGCCGGGTAGGGCTCGTGGCCGCGCAGGAGGCGGTCGAGCACGTCGCGCACGGGCCCCATCTCGGGATCGTCCAGGTCGCGCTGGGCAAACGCCGGCGCGTATCCGGCCGCCAGCAGGAGTGCGTTGCGGTCGCGCAGCGGCACGTCGAGATGCTCGGCCAGCTGCATGACCATCTCGGCGCTCGGCCGCGCGCGGCCGGTCTCGACGAAGCTGACGTGGCGCGCCGAGACCCCGGCTCCGACCGCCAGGTCGAGCTGGCTCAGGCGACGCCGCTGCCGCCAGTCGCGGAGCAGGGGGCCGACGCGCGGGCGGGCTGCGAGCTCGGACATGGCGTCACCGTAGCGCCGACGGGTGTGACGGGCGCTTACCTCGGAGGTCATTGCGGCCCCTCGCGGCCCCGGGCATCGTGAGCGGCGAACACCGCGACTCGAGGAGAGCCTCATGACCGACGTGACCACCGTGATCGACGACTACATCGCCATCTGGAACGAGGGTGACGCGAAACGCCGCCGGCAGCTCGTCGCGCGCACCTGGAGCGAGGACGCAAGCTACGTCGACCCGCTCATGTCCGGCGAGGGCCAGGACGGCATCGACGCCATGATCGCCGCCGCCCAGGAGCAGTTCCCCGGCCATCGCTTCGAGCTCGTCGACGGGCCCGACGCCCACCACGACCGCGTGCGCTTCACGTGGCACCTCGTGGCCGAGCCGGGCGGCGCACCCGTCGCAGTCGGACTCGACTTCGGCACGCTCGCCCCCGACGGCCGGCTGCACTCGGTCACCGGGTTCCTCACAGCCGCGGCCTGAGCCCGCACGCGACGGCGCTCCCGCATCCATCGGGGTCGGGCACGGATTCTTCGTGCCTGACCCGATGGTGCCCCTCGGTGCGCAATGCGTCAGGCGTGGCGGATGCGGTCGCGCGCTGCTGCGTAGCGAAGCGTCTCGTAGGCGATCAGGACGGCTGTCACCGCCGCAACCAGGGCGAGTGCGAGTACCGCGTCCAGCGTGCCGGCGAGCGGCGTCAGGGCGACGAGCACGGCCGCAGCGACGAGGCGCGGATAGTTGTACGAGCCGTAGTTGCGGCGCTTGAACGCGCTCAGGGCGACCAGGTAGAGCGCGACGCCGCCACAGAGCGAGACGGCCGCGACGCTGGAGAGCTCGTGCGATTCGCCGAGCAGGGCCTCCTTGACGCCCAGCGCGAAGAGGATGATGCCCGTGACCATCGGGAAATGCAGGTACGTGTAGGAGTCGCGCGCGAGACGCGACTGGGTGACGGGATCGGCCTCCTGCAGCCGGTGCTCGGCCGCGAGCGCGACGACGTCGAAGTACGCCCACCAGAGCGATGCAGCGACGACGACGCCGAGCAGCGCCGAGGCGATCACGCTCGCGCCGAGGCCGAGGTCGCCCGCGCCGACGCCGAGGGAGACGATCGACTCGCCGAGGGCGATGATGATGATCAGGCCATGGCGCTCCGCGAAGTGCGCCGGCTGCACGCGCCATCCCTGCGTGCCGCGCAGCGCGAGGCCGCCGTAGTCGACGGCCAGCGCGGCGATCCAGCACGCGGCGCGCGGGGCGCCGTCGAGGAAGCCGGCGAGCACCAGCAGCGACGCCGCCGGGACCATGGTGCTCGCGAGCCTGGTCACGAGGGCGCGCAGCGCAGGATCGCTGCGGGCCAGGACCGCATAGCCGACGAGATGCAGCACGCGCACGCCCAGGTAGGCGACGCCGAAGACCAGGCCGTCGTCGCCGAACGCGCCCGGAACGGCCAGTGAGACCACCAGCAGCGGGCCCATGGCAGCCAGCAGGACGACGCGCATCGCTCCCTCGTCCGAGCCTGCCGTGTTGCCGAGCCAGGCGTACGAGACCCACGCCCACCAGAGCACGGCGAGGATTGCGAGTGCTTCGAGCAGCCGCGTCCACGTCGGGTCGGCCGCGATGAAGCCCGTCACCTGCGTGATCGCGAATACGAACACGAGGTCGAAGAACAGCTCCAGCGGCGTCACGCGCTGCTCGGGCTTCAGGACGTGCCCAGTGGATCCGGCCGCGCTCACGCCGCGAAGCTGAAGAGCGGCGCGCCGAGCACGTCGAGATCGACCTCGACGCCGAGGCCCGCGCCCCGCGGCGCGGCGCCGACGCCGCCGCTCGAGCGCGGCTCGTAGCCGGCGACGTGCTCGTTCGTCCAGTCGTTCATGAAGGAGACGGTGAACAACGCGTCTGGCAGCACGCTCGCGGCGAGATGGCTGACCGCGGCAGTCACGAGGTCGCCTCCCCACGTGTCCTCGATCGTCAGCCGGATGCCGAGCGTCTCCGCCAGCTCGCGTATCTGACGCGCGCGCGTGAGGCCGCCGAGCTTGGAGATCTTGAGGTTGATCGCCTCCATGCCGCCTGCATGAAATGCGCGCAGGAAGGCCGGGGCGTCCGTGATGACCTCGTCCAGCACCATCGGCAGCGTCGTCCGCTGCCGCACGTAGAGACACTCCTCGAGCGTCGGGCACGGCTGCTCGAAGAACACGCGATCGAGACCTTCCAGCAGCCTCGCCGCGACCACGGCGTCCTGGAGGCGCCAGCCGCCGTTGGCGTCGGCGATGACGATGTCCTCGTCGCCGGTCGCGTCGAGCACGGCTCTCACTCGACCGGCGTCGTCGTGCGGATCCGCGCCGAGCTTGAGCTGGAAATGGTGGATGCCTTCCTCGCGCCGCGCGCGAACGTGGGCGGCCATCTCCTCGGGCGGTCCCAGCGGAATCGCGACGTAGAGCGGATATGACGCCTGGCGGCGACCGCCGAGCAGCACGCAGACGGGCTGACCGGTCGATCTCCCGAGCAGGTCCCAGCAGGCGACGTCGATCGCGCTCTTGGCGTAGGCATGACCGAGCAGCGTGGCGTCGAGCCTGTCGTTCACGATCGCGAGCTCGAGCGGATCGACGCCGAGCAGCGCCGGTGCCAGCTCGCGCAGCGCGGCGCGCGCGCCCGCGCCGTGCGCCGGCAGGTACGCCGGGCCGAGCGGGCACGTCTCGCCGAACCCCTGCGTCCCGTCGTCGCCCGTGACGCGGACGACGGTGCTGGGGAGGCTGACGATCTCGCGGCCTCCCGACATGACGTACGTGCCGTGGACGTACGTGAGGTCGTAGCCGTAGACGTCAACGCGGGCGACCTGCACGCCGGGCGCCTCGCTCAGACCACGTGCGGCGCGAGTCGCTCGCTGAAGGAGTGCAGCACGCGCCGCTGGATCGACGGCTGCTGATCGAGCAGTGCCCGGAACTGACGCGGTGCGATCACGAGCGCGCGCGTGGGCGCCAGGGTCGTCACCGTCGCCGTGGCCGGCCAGCCGGAGACGAGCGCGATCTCGCCGAAGAACTCCGACCCTCCGCGCGGCGGGAACTTCTTGCCGTCCTGCTCGACCTCGACGGTGCCCTCGATGACCACGAAGAACTGCTTCCCGGGACTGCCCTGACGGATCAGCGTCTTACCCGCGGGGAAGTCGATCTCGTCGGCGATCTGCGCGATCTGCCCCAGCTCCTTCTTCGAGCAGCCCGAGAACAGCGTCACGTGCTTGAGCAGCTCGACCTTTCCGTCCTTGCGCAACATTCGGCGCAATCCTAGCTCAGTGTGGCGCTCTAGAGTGGTGCGATGTTGATCGCGCAGATCTCGGACATCCACGTCGGCAGTGGCCGCTTCCGGCCAGATCTGCTGCGGATCGCGATCGAGGAGATCAACGCTGCCGAGCCCGATCTCGTCGTCGTGGCCGGCGATATCACCGATGACGGATACGGCGACCAGTATCCCGAGGCGCAGGTCGCGCTGTCGCGGCTCGATTGCCCGAACAGGGTGCTCGTGCCGGGCAACCACGACGCGCGCAACGTCGGCGACGTGCGCTTCGAGGACACCTTCGGCCCGCGCGACTCGCGCCACCGCATGCGGCTCGACGGGCTCGACGTGGCAATCGTCGCCGTCGACAGCTCCAAGCCCGACCTCGACGAGGGGCAGATCGGTCGCGAGCACTACCCCTGGATCGCCGAGGGCTTCTCGGGCGCGGCCGACCTGCGCGTGTTCGTGTGCCACCACCACCTCGTGGCGATTCCCGGAACCGGCCGCGACCGCAACCAGCTGATGGACGCCGGCGACGTGCTCGCGCTGCTGCGCGACTGCCACAACGACATCGTGCTCTCGGGACACCGGCACGTCCCCTACCTGTGGCCGATCGCGGGCATGTACCTCGTCCACTCCGGCACGGTCTCGACGACGCGCACACGGGGCTTCCCGGACTCGGCCTACAACCTCGTGCGCGTGGCCGACGAGCAGATCGAGGTCGAGTTGCGCGTCCCGGGCGGCGTGCGCCACTCACTCGGTCGCTATCCGCGCAACTGGCCGGAAGCACTGACCGCCCGGGCAGCCGACCCGTTCACGCGCTTCTCGCGCGGCGGGCCGCTCGCTCGCTGAGACCCCGGCTGCCGTCAGCCGGGGTCGATGTTGTGGTTGTGGCGGAAGACGTTCTCGGGGTCGTACCGCCGCTTGACCTCGAGCAGCCGCGCGTAGTTGGGCCCGTAGGCCGCACGCACCGCGTCCCCGCCCTGATCGTCCCCGAGGTAGTTGAGCCAGCGCCGTTCGTCGAGATGGGGCGCCAGGGCCTTGTGCGTCTCGCGCGTCCAGGCGATGTTCTCGTCCGTCGCAGCCGGATCGGTCCACACCGACGGCACGAGCAGATTCCAGCCCTCCGTGCGGTGCGGCACCGCGGCGTCCGCCACACCGATCCGCGTCACGGCCCCGTGGAAGTGCTCGAGCAGCACGACCGTCATCGGCGACGGCACGGTCGCGAAGCGCTCGACCACCGTGTCGATCAGCCCGTCGGTGAGCCCGCGCGTGAAGCTCGAAAGCCAGTAGTTCAGAGAACCCGCGGGGTAGCCCGCGTCGAGCAGCGTGTTCATCACGGGGTACGGCATGCGTCCGACGTCGACCACGAGCGGCGAGCCCCAGGTCGTGAACGGCTCGAGGTCGCGCTCGGCCTGCTCGGCATCACCGGTGTGGAACACGACCATCGCGGCCAGCTTGTGGCCCGACCCGTCCGGAGCGTGCACGACTCCGGCGAACACCGTCGTGTCGTCGTTGGAGGCCGCGGCCGCGTCGCGGTAGAAGCGCAGCATGTCGGCCGCCGCCTCGAACGGGTGCGCGATCAAGCCGCCGGTCACCATGTCCAGCGGGTGCGCCCGATAGGTGAAGGTGGTGGCGACGCCGAAGTTGCCGCCGCCGCCGCGGAGCGCCCAGAACAGATCGGGGGCCGAGTCCTCGGTCACGTCGAGCACCTCGCCCTCGGCCGTCACGAGCTCGACGGCCAGCAGGTTGTCGGCGGCGAGGCCGTGCTTGGCCATCAGCCAGCCGAGCCCGCCTCCGAGCGTCAGACCTGCGATGCCGGTCGTGGAGATCGCTCCGCCGGTGACGGCGAGACCGTGCTCGGCCGCGGCCGCGTTGAGCTCGGACCAGATGACGCCGCCCTCGGCACGCACGGTGCGCGCATCGGGGTCGACCTGGATGCCCTTCATCTCCGCGAGGTCGATCATCACGGCCCCGTCGACGACGGCCCGGCCCGCCACGTTGTGGCCTCCGCCGCGGACGCTGACGTCGAGCCCGGCAGAGCGCGCGAAGCGCACGCCGGCTGCGGCGTCTGCTGCGCTCCGGCAGCGGATGATCACCGCGGGGTTGCGATCGACCAGGCCGTTGTGAACGCGACGAGCCGCATGAAAGTCGTCGTCCGCAGGTGCCAGCACGCGCCCGGAGATGCGGCCGGCGAGGTCGTCGAGAAGTGCTGGGTCGGGAGTCACAGCGCCCTACCTTTATCTCTGGCGGGCCGGCATTGGCCCGGCGCCGCCGAGTCTATGAGGGTCGGGGCGCCGGCGCCAACGCGCCGCTCCGGTGCCTGCGAGAATTCGCCCGTGTACGCACTCGAGGCACCGATCGAGACCGAGCGCCTGCTCCTGCGGCCGTACCGCGAGAGCGATCTCGACGACCTCTACGCCATCCGCTCTCGACCGGAGGTGGTGCGCTACCTCTACGGCGACGTGCGCTCGCGGGAGGAGGTCGAGGAGCTGCTGGCCGGGCACGCGACTCGAACCCGCGTGCAGGAGGACGACGACGCACTCGTGCTGGCCGCCGAGCGGCGCGATGACGGCCGGGTGATCGGCGACGTCATTCTGTGGCTGCGCAGCCGGGAGCACCTCCAGGGCGAGATCGGGTTCGCGTTCCATCCCGACGCGCAGGGCCGCGGCTACGCCCGCGAGGCCGCGACGGAACTGCTCCGAATCGCCTTCGGGCCGCTCGGCCTGCACCGCGTATACGGGCGCACGGACGCTCGTAACGACGCCTCCGCGGCGCTCATGCGCCGGCTCGGGATGCGCCAGGAGGCGCACTTCCGCGAGAACGAGATCTTCAAGGGCGCGTGGGGAGACGAGCTCATCTTCGCCGTCCTGCGCAGCGAGTGGACTGCGTGATGCCCGGCCTCGCGACCCTCCTGCTGTTCTGCGGCGTCTCGTTCGCGATGGTCGCCTCGCCCGGGCCGGGCGTGCTGTACGTCGTCGGCCGGAGCATCGACCAGGGCCGCCGCGCAGGCATCGCGTCGATGATCGGCATCGAGTCGGCCGAGGTCGTGCACGTGTTCGCGGTCGCCCTCGGCCTCTCCGCGCTGCTCGCCACCTCGGCGCACGCGCTCGAGGTGCTGCGCTACGCAGGTGCCGCCTACCTGATCGTCCTGGGCGTGCGCCGCTGGCGCGAGGGCGCCGAGGAGGTCGAGGGCCATGCGGATCCGGCCACGGCGCGCCGGATCATGGCCCAGGGCTTCGTCGTGCAGCTGTTCAACCCCAAGGTGGCGATCTTCTTCCTCGCCTACTTCCCGCAGTTCCTCGACCCGCACGCGCCGATCCTCCCTCAGACGCTGCTGCTGGGCGCGCTCTACGTGGTGATCGCCGCGTGCTCGGATCTCGCGTACGTGCTGCTGTCGTCACTGATCGCCGGGCGCCTCAAGCGCAGCGCACGGGCACGCCGTCGCGTCGCGCGCGCCAGTGCACTGACGTACATCGGCCTCGGCGTCGCGGCCGCCCTGTCCGGGGACCGCTCCCCGGCCGCGACGCGCTGAAATCTCGCGACTACACTCGGCCGATGGCCAACGACACACCGGCACCGCGACCGCCACTGCCGCCGTTCACGGAGCAGGCGGCGCGGCAGAAGGTCCAGGCCGCCGAGGACGCCTGGAACACCTGCGATCCCGACCGTGTGGTGCTCGCGTACACGCTCGATTCACGCTGGCGCAACCGCAGCGAATTCCTGGTCGGCCGTGACGAGATCCATGCCTTTCTCGTGCGCAAATGGCAGAAGGAGCTCGACTACGCCCTGCGCAAGGACCTGTGGGCCTTCGGCGACGACCGAATCGCCGTGCGCTTCCAGTACGAGTGGCACGACGGGGACGGCCAGTGGTGGCGCTCCTACGGGAACGAGAACTGGGAGTTCGACGAGCACGGCCTGATGCGGCGGCGAGAGGCCTCCATCAACGACGTCGCGATCACCGCAGCGGAACGGCGCATCGAGGGAGCGCGCGCAGCGGGCGACCAGGAGTCGATTCCGTTGCGCTGAGCAGCCGCTGCGAGGCGAGGGGTAAGAACATCGCACCCGTCATCACTCACTGTGCAGGAGAGCGACACACGACGGGAGCGACGATGGACGCGGTCGAACGGAGAGAGGAACGGGAGAGTGCTCGCGTGCCACTGCAGGATGTGGCATGGCGACGCCGGTTGCTGCGCTCTGCGGGCCTCCCCGAGGAGCTCTCCCGCGCCGTCGCCTCGAGCCACGGCCATGACGTGAACGACTTGCTCGGACTGCTGCAGCTGGGCTGTCCCCCGGCCACGGCGCTCCGCATCACGGCCCGTGACGACCGCACTCCGAGCACATGAGCGACCTGCCTGGCATCCGTGCCGCCCAGCAGGCAGCGCCCGCAGCGCCGAGCGCGACCGATCTCGTGCCGCCATCCCCTCGCCAGGATGACGACGCGCGCTGGCTCACTCCCCTCGCCTCCTCCGGACCGGCGCACGATCGCGCCGTCCGGGAGTTGCACCTGCTGTTGCTGCGCGCGAGCACGTTCGAGGTGCGCCGCCGATCTGCGGCGCTGGGCCTCTCGGCGAGCTCGGAGCTCGACGACATCGCCAACCAGGCGGCCGACGACGCCCTGCTCGCGATCATGTCGCGGCTCGACCGCTTCGAGCGCCGCAGCAAGTTCACGACGTGGGCCTACAAGTTCGCGATTCACAGCGCGGGCGTCGCGGTTCGCCGTCACGCGTGGCGCAATCGCGACCTGAGCCCGGACTCGAGCGAGAGCCTCGAGCACCTCACCCGCCTCTCCGACGACCCCGGCGAGGCCGCGGAGACGCGAGAGCTGCTCGCGCGGATCGCCACGGCGATCACGCGCCTGACGGCCCACCAGCGCGACGTACTGCTCGCGCTGGCTGTCGACGGCGTTCCGATCGACGTGCTCGCGGACCGCCTCTCGAGCAATCGCAACGCGCTCTACAAGACGCTGCATGACGCGCGCGCACGCCTGCGCGGCCTGCTGGACGACGAGGAGACGACAGGATGACAAGCCCTACGCCACCGCTCGTGGCCGCGCTGCTCGGGCCCGCGGGGCCCGAGATCGGCTGCGACGAATGCTTCGAGCGGCTCGACGGCTACGTCGAGCTGGAGATCGCGGGCGCCGACGCCGAGGCCTCGACGCCCGGCATGCGAGCGCACCTCGACGGGTGTCCCGCGTGCAGCGAGGAGCATCAGTCGCTCCACGCCTTCGTCCTGACCAGCAATGAGGAGGGCGACAATGCGTAAGCCCCATCCGGAACGATCCGATGTCGTCGTCGTGGGCGGCGGAGTCGCCGCGGGTGCATGTGTGACGACCCTCCGCGAGTCCGGCTTCGACGGGACGATCACCGTCGCCTGCGCCGAGCCGCATCCGCCCTACACCCGCCCGGGCCTCACCAAACAGGTGCTGCGGGGAGAGAAGCCTGCCGCCGCGGCCCTGTGGCGGCCCGAGGAGTGGTACCGGGATCAGAGCGTCGTGCTCCTGACGGGCGCGACGGCAAGCGCGATCGCTCCCAGCGCACACACGATCGAGGTCGCAGGCCGTCGCCTGAGCTACGGCTCACTCGTGCTCGCCACGGGCGCGCGGCCGCGGCACATCGACTTCGGTGCCGAGGCGGCAGATCGCGTGCACGTGCTGCGCTCGTTCGCCGACGCCGACGACATCCGGCCCCACCTCGGCGAGGGCACGCGCTGGCTGGTCGTCGGCGGCGGCTTCATCGGCGCGGAGTTCGCTGCCTCGGCCGCGCTCACGGGCAGCGACGTCAGCCTCGTGATGGCCGAGGACGTCATGCTCGAGCGGGCCTTCGGACAGCCGGTCGGCGCATGGTTCGAGGTGCGCCTGCGCAGGCGAGGCGTTCGCATCTGCGCGGGCACGAGCGTCGAATCGATCATGCGCGCGGACGATGAGCTGCACGTGCGGCTGGCCGACGGCCGTGAGCTGACCGTCGACCGCGTCGTCGTCGGAGCAGGCGTCATCCCGAGCACCGAGCCGGCGACCGACGCCGGGCTGGAGCTGGCGCTCGGCGGCATCGCCGTCGACGCGGCGCTGCGCACGAGCGAGCCCGACATCCACGCGATCGGAGACGTGGCCGCGTACGAGAGCGAGCTGCACGGACGTCGCGTACGCATCGAGCACTGGGACGTCGCGCGCGCACACGGCGTTCACGTCGCGGAGCAGATCATCCGCTCCGGGGCGGAGCCGTTCCGCGTGCTTCCGTACTTCTTCGGCACGATGGGCAACTGGGCGTACCTCGAGTACACGGGCCTCGGAGGCGGCCGCGCCGTCTTCCGCGGGTCGGCCGACGACGACGACATGAGCGCGGCGTTCCTGGACGACGACGATGTGCTCACCGGCCTGATCACGGTCGGCCGGCCTGACGATCTGGAGGCTGCGCGCGAGCTCGTGCTCGAGGGCGCGCGCATCAGGCCGGACGCGGTCGCCGACCCGCGGGTGCCGCTGCGCGAGTGCCTGCACCAGACTCCCCTGGTGGCCGGATGACCGCCGTGAGCGAGCTCGTGTACCAGGGGCTGCGGCCACAGGACTGGCGCGACGTCACGGCACCGCCGCCGGGCATCGCACGCGACGCCGCCGCCGTCGCCGGCGAATTCGGTGCGGAGACGCTCGGCACCGATGCGCTGCGACGGCTGGTCGCGAGCCTCGCGCTCAGGAGCGACCTCTGGAAGCCGCTGGTCGTGAGCGACCGCACTCGCCGGCGCTACCGGCTCATGCTGGAGGACGAGCGCCTGGACGTCTGGGTCCTGAGCTGGATGCCCGGCCAGGCGACGGGGTTCCACGATCACGGGAACTCCAACGTCGCCCTGACGACGCTGCAGGGCGTCGTGCTCGAACGCCAGCTCCGGGTCGCCGAAGCGAGCATCGAGCGCGAGTTGCGGCCCGGTGTCGTGCAGACGGGCCCGGCCGGCTACATCCACGCGGTCAACCACGAAGCCGGCGCGCCGGCAGTGACGCTCCATGCCTATTCCCCGCCGCTTCTGCAGGTCGGCCAGTACCGCGCGGGGCCTGGCGGGGCGCTGCTGCGCGAGCAGCAGCACGGACGGCAGGAATTGCTCGACCACACGATCGAGGAAGGCCGGGGCATCTGAGGATTCGCGAGCGCGGCGAGCGGGAACAGGCGGGGCATGACCCACACGCACACACCTCATGCCTCCCTGCCCCGCGAGGAGGAGCGACCGCCGCCCGACGGCGGTGAGCCGCAGGGCGCCCGCGACCCCGAGCGGCCTGCGATGCTCGGCAAGCGCTTCCGTCAGACGATCGCCGCAGGCATGCTGACCGGGCTCGCGCTGGCGCTGATCGGGCACGCCGTGCTCGTCGCCGCCTGGTACGACGGCGCCACGCTCTGGAGCTGGTTCTTCGTCGGGCTCGGCGGTCTCGCCGTCGGCGGCGCCATCTCGCTCTTCCTCTACGGCACCGCGACCGATCGCACCGACACCGGCCCCCATCCGCGCGGCCGTGCAGCGGTGAGTGAGGAAGGCGAGGAGCACCGCGCCCTGCGCGGCCGTCGCTGAGGCCGGCGAACACCGCGCCGTTTGCTTTGCCTGGCGGCGGGTATCAGGCCCGCGGCAAGCATGTTCATCTGAAAGGCAGCGCAATGGCAAGCAGCGGCAACGGACGCAAGAGCACGGTCACCTTCCTCCCGGCCGGCCTCGATCGCAAGGACAGCGAGCAGCTCGTCGCGATCCTCCAGGCCAGGCTGGTCTCGCTCATCGACCTCTCCCTCACGCTCAAGCACGTGCACTGGAACGTCGTGGGCCCCCACTTCATCGGCGTGCATCAGATGCTCGATCCTCAGTACGCGAGCGTCAGCGAGCTGGTCGATCAGCTCGCAGAGCGCATCACGACGCTCGGCGGCAGTCCTGACGGACGGCCCGGCTCGCTCGTGAAGCAGCGCACCTGGGACGACTACTCGCTCGAGCGCGACCTCGTGGACGCGCACCTCGCGGCGCTCGACCTCGTCTACGTCGGCGTGATCACGGCCCATCGCGAGGCCATCGACGCGACCGAGGAGATCGATCCCGTGACGCAGGACCTCCTGATCGAGCAGACCGAGATCCTCGAGCAGTTCCACTGGTTCGTGCGCGCGCACCTCGAGGACGCCGGCGGCCACCTGGCCGATGCCGGCGACCGGACGGAGAAGCGGGCGGCGGCCAGTGCCCGGCGCGCCACCGATTCGCCGAAGTCCGCGAAGCGCACATCCGCGAAGCGCGGCTAGCGCACGTATGCAGCTGCGTGCACTCGTACTCAACTGCACGCTCAAGCCCTCGCCGGCAGCCTCGAACACGGAGGCCCTGGCGAGGGTGCTGAGCGATGCCCTCGAGTCCGCCGGGGCGACGTGCGAGATGATCCGCGCGGTCGACCTGAACCTCCTGCCAGGCGTCTCCTCCGACGAAGGCGATGGAGATGAATGGCCGTCCGTCCACGCCAGGCTGCTCGCGTCCGAGATCCTCGTGCTGGCAACGCCCACGTGGTTCGGACAGCCGTCCAGCGTCGTCAAGCGCGTCATCGAGCGCATGGACGCGATGCTCTCGGAGACGGACGAGGACGGTGTCCCGGTCGCCTTCAACCGCGTCGCCGGTTTCGTCGTCACGGGCAACGAGGACGGGGCGCATCACGTCATCGCAGAGCTCGCGCAGGCCGTGAACGACATCGGCTACACCGTCCCCGCGCAGGCCTGGACGTACTGGAACAAGGGCCCCGGCCCGGGCCCGACATACCTCGAGACCGACGAGGGGCACGACTGGTCGGCACGGACGGCACGCACTGCTGCGGCGAATCTCGTCGCGGCGGCCGAAGCGCTCGCCGCGCATCCGCTGCCCAAGCCTTCGCCGTGAGCGCCGCTCCCGACCTCCACGCGCGCAGCGACGCGTCTCCCCGCGAGCCGGCCGAGGGCATCCTCGCCGCGATCGGCGGCACCCCCTTGGTGGCGCTGCGGCGCCTCCTGCTTCGCCCGGACGTCTCCGTCTGGGCGAAGCTCGAGGCTTCCAATCCCGGCGGCAGCGCAAAGGACAGGCCGGCTGCGCGCATGCTCGGGGACGCCCTCGATCGCGGCCTCATCGACATCGGAACGACGATCGTCGAGTCCAGCTCGGGCAACATGGGAATCGGGCTCGCGCAGGCCTGCCGCTACCACGGCATGCGGCTGATCGTGGTCGTCGACAGTCGCGCGCACGCCGCGAGCGTGCGCGCCATGCGCGCGCTCGGCGCCGAGGTCCGAGTGATCACCCAGCCCGATGCCGAGACGGGAGACCTGCTCGTCGCGCGCATGCACGAGGTCCACCGGCTGCTGGAGCTGACGCCCAACTCGTTCTGGCCCGACCAGTACGCGAACGAGTCGAACCCGGCCGCCCACGCCGACGGCACGATGCGCGAGATCGACGAGGCGCTCGAGGGAGACCTCGACTACCTGTTTGTCGCCACGAGCACGACCGGCACGCTGCGCGGTTGCGGCGACTACCTGCGCGAGCATGGGCGCAGCACACGGCTCGTGGCCGTCGACTCCACGGGCAGTGCGCTCTTCGGAGGCGTCCGCGACCGCCGCCTCCTGCCCGGGTTCGGGGCGGGAGTCGAGACGAGCCTCTCGGCCGGCGCCGAGTTCGACCAGCTGATGCGGGTTTCCGATCTCGACTGCGTGGTGGGCTGCCGCCGGCTGGCCGAGCGCGAGGCGATCCTCGCGGGCGCCTCCTCGGGCGGCGTCGCGTTCGCGCTCGAGGCCGCAGCGGCGGACCTGCCGGCGGGGAGCCGCTGCGCCGCCATCTTCCCGGACGGAGGGACGGGCTACCTCGAGACGGTCTACGACGACGGCTGGGTCGAGCGTGAACTGGGTTGCGGGCCGGCCAGGCTCGCCGGGCGCATCGGCGAAGGGGTGTTCTCATCGCTGCCCAGCTGACGCGGACGCGCACGCCCGGGACGGAGGCGGATCGCCCCCTGCGGGTCGCGATCGCCGGCCTCGGCCCCAAGGGCCTGTTCGCGCTCGAGCGGCTGCTCGACCACGCTCGCGGCCTCGACGCGGCGATGCGCATGCAGATCGACGTCTTCGATCCGCACCCGGTGCCGGGAGCCGGCCCGAACTACGACCCCTCGCAGCCGGCGTTCCTCCGCATGAACTTCGCAGCGGATCAGATCGACATGTGGTGGCCCGGAAGCCGGGCCGTGCCGGTTTCCGAGCGCGAGGCATTCCCGGTCTGGAGGGCGCGACAGGACGACGCGGACACGGGCGACTACCCACCGCGGGCTCAGGTCGGGCGCTATCTCGCCGACGGCTTCGATGCACTCCGCCGCCACGCTCCGCCGAACGTCGATCTGCGCCTCTGGCCGACGACGGTCGTGGCGGCCGAGCCGCTGAGCGGCGGCTGGCTGGTGCACACGACCGGCGCGAGCCGCCGCTGCGACGAGCTGCTGGTGGCCGTCGGCCACCAGGGCGGCTCGAGTGTCTTTCCCGTCGATCGCCGGCTCTCGCGCGAGGCCGTCCCTCCACGCTCCATCGTCGCGATCCGGGGTTTCGCGCTGACCTTCATCGACGCTGCGCTCGCGCTCACCGAGGGGCGCGGCGGCTCGTTCGAGACGCTCGATCACCCGTATCGGTTGCGCTACCTGCCGGGAACGGACGACGTCCGCGCGATCCTCCCGTTCAGCCGGAGCGGCCGACCACTGCTGGCCAAGCCCGGGCGGGCGATCGACGCGCGCTTCCACGGGCTGGGCCGCATCGCGGCCGAGGGCCGCGCTCGCATCGCCCTGACCGGAGGCAGGGTCGATCTCCACAGCGATCTCGTGCCCATCCTTGCCGCGACGACGTGCGCGAATTTGGCCGCCGTCGGCGGAGGGCGGGCGGACCGGAGCCTCCGCGTGGCGGTGGGGCGATGGCTCGCCGAGGCGGAGGGCGGCGTCGGCACGGCAGATGAACTGCCCGCGGCCGAGGCAATCGAGCTGTCGCTGGCGGTGGCCGCCGGCAGCGCCAGGCCGGGCGTGTCCTGGGCCCTCGGCCACACCTGGCGCACGCTCTCTCCGGCGATCGTCTCGCGCCTCGGGGGCGATGGGCTGGCCGAGCGCGACTGGCCCGCGTTCCTGCGCCTGTCCGCCGAGATGGAGCGCGTCGCCTTCGGGCCCCCGGCGATCAACGCCGCCAAGCTGCTCGCGCTGGTCGAGGCGGGGCGCGTCGACCTCGGGCACGTCAGGGGCGCACGGCTCGAGGACGAGCACGGTCGCACGGCGCTTCGCTCGGCGCGTGGCGCGCAGGCGGTCGATGTCGTGATCGACGCCGTGCTGCCGGGCCCTGGGGCGCTCGGGCACCCAGGCCTGCTGGCACAGCTCGTGGCGGACGGCCATGCCCGCATCCCGAGCGGCCGCCGCGGGCTCGAGATTGCGGCGAATGGCAGTTGCCGGGGCTCCGTCGGTGCGATCACGCCCGGTCTCGCGGCACTCGGTCGCCCGACCGAGGACTCCGTGATCGGGAACGACACGCTCGCCCGCGGGCAGCATCCACAGGCCGATCGCTGGGCCCGCCGCGTCGTGCAGCGCTGCCGCGAGGAGTACGTCCAGAGCGCACGCCGCTCACTGCGCGAGCGGGCACCCGCATGAGCGCGCGCCTCCAGGCCGCCGATCCCGTCGCCCGGGTGCGATCGGGATGTGAAGGCGTCGTCCCGTTGCCATCCCGCCTCGAGCCCTGGCAGGTCGAGCTCTGCGCTCGCCCCGACCAGCTGGCCGGGTGGATCGAGCGCTACGGATCGCCGCTCAACGTGCTCGATCCGGCTCCGCTCGTCCGCAACGCCGGCGAGCTCCGGGCCGCGGCGACGCTCGCCGGCGTCGATCTGAAGGTCTTCTTCGCCCGCAAGGCCAACAAGGCGCTCGCGCTCGTCGACGAGGCGCGGTGCGCGGGCCTGGGGATCGATGTCGCAGGCGAGCGCGAGTTGCTTCAGGTGCTTGCACGCGACGTGCCCGCCGCAGACGTCATGGTCACGGCCGCGGTCAAGCCACGCGCCCTCCTGGAGCTGTGCACCTCCTCCGGAGCGACGGTCGTGATCGACAACGCGGACGAGCTGAGCCTGCTGGCCGAGGTCGCCGAGCATGCACGCCACGACGTGCCCGTCGCCTTCCGGCTCGCGCCCGACCTCGCGGCACCGACGCGCTTCGGACTCGCGCCGGACGAGATCATGCGCCTCGTCGATCGCTTCTGGCAGCCCGGTGCGAGGACGCGCCTCGTCATCACCGGCCTGCACTTCCACCTCGACGGCTACGAGGCTGCGCATCGTGTCGCCGCGCTCGGCGAGCTGCTCGAGCTCGCCGATGCACTGGCCGGGCACGGGCACCGCATCTCGTTCGCCGACATCGGAGGCGGCATCCCGATGAGCTACCTCGACGGCGCGGAGGACTGGGAACGCTTCTGGAGTGCCCACCGGGAGGCACTGCTCGGTCGCGGCGAACCGCTCACCTTCGAGGGTCACGGCCTCGGCCTCGCGGCCCATGCGGGAGAGATCATCGGCCGCCCCAGCGTCTATCCGTACTTTCAGCGCTCTCGTCGCGGGCCGTGGCTGGCGGGGGTCCTGGCAGGAGAGGTGCGCACGCGCGCCGGCAGCGAGACGGCCGCGCAGGCTCTCCGCTCACGCGGGCTGCAGCTGCGCTGCGAGCCCGGACGGTCGCTGCTCGACGGCTGCGGAATCACCGCGGCACGCGTGGAGTTTCGCAAGCAGCGGCGCGACGGCACATGGCTGATCGGCCTCGCGATGAACCGTACGCAGTGCCGGTCGACCTCCGACGACTTCCTCGTCGACCCCTTGCTCGTGCCCGGCCGGTCCGCCCACGGGAACGGGATCGAGGGCTATCTCGTCGGCGCGTACTGCATCGAGCGCGAGCTCCTGACCTGGCGGCGGCTGCGCTTCCCGGGCGGTGTCGAGGTCGGCGACATCGTCGTCTTCCCCAACACCGCCGGCTATCTCATGCACAGCCTCGAGAGCTCGTCGCACCAGATTCCGCTGGCGCGCAACCTCATTGCGGGCTCCGAGCGCCCGGCCTTCCTCGATCCGATCGACTGACCGAGCAGCCCCCGCGCCGGAACGAGCCTGGACGCGCAGGCCTACACTAAGTCTGCTTGCTGCATTACCCCGTCACAGAATCCGCCTTCCCGACCCGCCGGCCGAAGGCGTTCCGTCACGACGCCGTCTTCTATGGCGGCGAGCGCGGCTTCCTGGCTGCCGTCCTGCCGTTCGTGTCTGCGGCGGTCGAGCGCGATGAGCCGGTGCTCGTCGCCGTGCTGCCCGCGCGCGAGCAGGCGCTGCGCAACGAGCTCGGCCCGGCGTCCAGGCAGGTGGAGTTCGTGGACATGGAGTCGGCCGGCAGGAATCCCGCCCGCATCATCCCGGTCTGGCACGACTTCGTCTCACGCCACGCCGGCGGTGGCAAGGCCCTCAACGGCGTCGGCGAGCCGATCTGGCCCGAGCGGACGGCGCCGGAGATCGCGGAGTGTCAGCGCCATGAGTCGCTGCTCAACCTCGCCTTCGCGGCTGCCGGCTCCTTCTCGCTGATCTGCCCGTACGACGAGGCCGGCCTGCCTGCAGACGTGCTCGCGGCGGCGCGCGAGAGTCACCCGCACGTCGTCGAGGACGGCAAGCGCCACGCCAGCGCCTCCTACTGCGGCGTGGACTGCATCGACGTGGCCGACCGCAGGCCGCTGGCGCCGCCGCACGAGATCCAGGTGGAGCGCGCGTTCGACGCCCGCGACGTCACGAGCGTCCGCCGCGACGTCACGAGCTGGGCCGCCGCGAACGATCTCGAACGGGCCAGAGCCGACGATCTGGCGCTGGCGGCGCACGAGGCTGCCGTCAACAGCATCCGCCACGGCGGTGGCCGTGGGGCACTGCGGTTGTGGCGAGACGACGACTCCCTGGTCTGCGAGGTCGCGGATGCGGGCGAGCTGCACGACCCGCTCGCCGGGCGGTCGCTCCCGGCCCCCGAGTCGGCGAACGGCCGCGGGCTCTGGCTGATCAATCATCTCTGCGACCTCGTTCAGGTCAGGCAGACGCCATCCGGCGCCATCGTGCGGATGCGGCAACAGCTGCATCGCTCTCCATGACCGACGAGCACGCGCCGGCGCTCGAGACGCCGGCCTTCGCGGTCACCGTGTCGGACGCCGGCAACGGCAGGGCGCTCGTCGCCGTGTCCGGGGAGCTCGACATCGCGACCGCCCCGCAGCTGCTCGCTGCCGTCGCCGTCCTCGCGCCGCCGGCCGCGAGTGCCATCGCCATCGATCTGTCCGCGCTCACGTTCATCGACTCGAGTGGGATCAACGCTCTGCGGACCGCCGTGCGCGCTGCAGGGTCGCGCGGCGCCGGCGCCATCGTCGCATCGCCGAGCCAGCGCGTCGTGCGGGTGCTCGAGCTCGTGCGAATCGCGGAGATCATCCCGATCGAGAGCTCGTTGGAGGCCGCGTTCGCGCGCCTCGGCACGGACCGTTTGGACGGATCGGCGGGCGGGTAGCACGAGTACGGAAGGGTGGTGTCTCGCTCGGCCTACTCCTGCTCAGCCTCCTCCCCCAGCCGAGCGAGACACCACGCCTTCCTGACGGGTTGCGAAGCGCATGGCGACGCGCGTCCCCCGCTCGGGAGCCGAGACGACGTCGGTCCGCTCGGCGACCTGCCGGATCAGCTGCATTCCGAGGCCCAGGTCGCCCGGGCGGCCGGCGACGATGCCGGCGCCGGAGTCGCGTACCACGACGACCAGCGTGCCGTCCCGCACGCACGCGTCGAGCGCGAACGTCGCCCGCTCCGAGCCGCCGGCGTACGCGTGACGCACGCAGTTGGTGCAGGCCTCGCTGACCGCCAGGCGCACGTCCTCGGCGAGCTCGCCCGTGATTCCCGCGCGCGCGCAGAGCCGGCCGATCGCGCGGCGCGCCACGGGAACCGCCTCGGGGACGGCAGGCAGCCGCAGTCTGAAGCCCAGCCGGGTCATTGATGCTGCATTCCCCGTTTTTCGAGCTCGAACCTTCGTGCGCCCGACTCACACAAGTGGAGCTTGACTCGCGCAATCAACTACCGCTAGCGTGCGGCTCGGCGGAAGCTCGACACCGCAGACGCCTCTTGATGCGCCTTTTTCACGGGGGATTGCGATGCCGAAGTTCGACATCCCAGACACCAGGACGGCAAGGGCCGACGACATCGAGTCGCAGTCGCTGCGCCGCTGGCTTCCGCTGCTCGCGCTCGCAGCCCTGCTGCTCTTCGCGGCTGTCTGCGGAGCGCTGGCCTGGCGGCAGTACCGGGACGCCCAGAGGACCGACCTCAAGGATGCGCGGGCGAAAGCGGTCGTGGCCGCGACCATCTTCGACTCGATCTTCCGCGGTGAGATCGGCACGCTCGACTCGATGTCGCAGGCGCCCGTCGTCGTCAACCGCGACACGAGCGGGATGCGCCGGTACTTCCTGCGCGTGAAGAAGCGGAACGGCCAGCTCTTCACCGGCGGCCTGGCCTGGATCGATGCGCAGGGCAAGGTTCGCGCCAGCACCACCGTCACGAGCCCCGGGCCCGTCACGGACGTCTCCGATCGCGCGTACTTCAGGGAGGTGATCAGGACCGGGAAGGCCTTCGTCAGCGCCGGTCTGACCTCGCGTCGCACGCATCGCCACGTGCTCGTGATCGCCGTGCCGACGAGAGACGTGAAGGGAACGACCACGGGCATCCTGGCCGGAACGCTGCTCGTCAAGCCCACCAGGCCCAACCAGAGGACGATCGACCTCGGCTACAGCGGGCTCGCAATCCTCGACCGCGAGAATCAGCTCGTCTTCTCCGGCTTCACCCATCCGCGCAGCCTCGACTCGATCACGCGATTCGGCAAGGCCCAGTCCGGCATCGTGTCCGACGGGCGAGGGCTCGACGGCGACTCGGGACACGTGGTCGCGTATGCGCGATCGAACGTGCCGCAGTGGAGCGTCATCCTCGACCGCCCGCGCTCCGAGATCTTCGGGGACGCACGCCGCAGCCTCGTGATCGAGCTCCTGCTGATCGCGGGGGCAACGCTGATCGGCCTCGCGTTGCTGGCCTGGATCCTCGCACGCGCCCGTGCCGAGGGCCGCGCCCTGGGGGAGCGCGCTCGCAACCGCCGTCAGCGCTACGAGGAGGAGCACCGCGTCGCCGTCACTCTCCAGCGCAGCCTGCTGTCGGAGCTGCCGCGGATCCCCGGCGTCGATTCCGCGGGCCGCTACCAGGCAGGGAGCACGGGTCTGGAGGTCGGCGGGGACTGGTACGACGTCGTGCAGCGGCCCGACGGGATCGTGCACATCAGCGTCGGCGATGTCGCCGGCCGTGGCGTTGCGGCCGCGGCGCTGATGGGGCAGCTGCGCAACGCGTTCCGTGCCTACGCCTACGATCACACCTCCCCGGCAGAGATCATGTGGCGGCTGATCCGCCACATGGGCGACGACGAGATGGCCACCGCGATCTGCATCACGATCGACCCGGCGGCGCGGCTCCTCGCGTACTCCTCGGCGGGTCATCCGCCGCCGTTGCTGCGCGACGACGACGACCGATCGACCACGCGCCTCGATTGCGCGCAAGCCCCGCCGCTCGGCTTCGCGTCACCCGAATCCGTGATCGAGGGCCAGGTCGCGCTGCCGGCACGCGCGACGCTGCTGGCCTACACCGACGGTGTCATCGAGCGCCGGGACCAGGTGATCGACGAGGGCATCGACCGCCTCGAGTCGGCCTTCGCCTCGGCCGACGCCGAGCTGGCGGCGGGAGAGCTCGCCGACAAGCTGATCCACGAGGTCGCCGAGGTGACCGCGGCCGACGACGACGTGGCGCTCGTCGTGATCCGCTTCCTGGGGAGTCCCGTCGCGCCTGTCGAGGACCGCCCAGGGGACCTGGCCGCGCTCGGCTCGGACGTAGGTCCGACGGCCGAGGCCTGAGCGGACGCTCAATCGGGGCCGAGCGGGCGTGCTCCGCGGAGCTCCGGGATGAGGATCGTGCGATGCCCGGCGAGTCCGGGGAGGGTCGCGAGGCGGCGGCTCGGCGGAACGCGCTCGAGCCACGGGTTCGCCCCCTGGATGACGAAGCTCATCTGCTTCGCGCCGTAGTAGTACGCAGCCAGCTGCCCGATCGTCGAGCGGCCGGGCGGAAGCTGACCGATCGTCAACGTCAGCGCCTTGGCAGGCTGCGCGGGTCTTGCGCCGGCTGCGGCCGGCAGCGCGGCGAGCCCGAGCAGGACGAGGCCGGTGGTGCGGGCAGCCCGCAGGGAGGTGGTGCGCATGGGAGTGCTCCTGTCCGATTCGGCGGTTCTCGCTCGCCTTCAGCATTGGCCGAGGCGACCGCCGCCACATCGGGAGACGCGCCTATCCGCGGGTCGCTGCCCTACCCATCTTTCGCGCTCAGCCCGCCGCGCAGCGCGATTGCGGCGGCCTCACCGCGGGTGCGCGCCCCGAGCTTGCGCATGAGCGCCGAGACGTGGTGCTCGACCGTCCTGCGCGACACGACCAGGCGCGCGGCGATCTCGGCGTTGCGCAGCCCCTCGGCCAGGAGCTCCAGCACCTCGAGCTCCCGCGCCGTGAGATTTGCGGCGTTCTGGCGCGCGGCACCGTAGGGCCCGCGCGGCACGCCACGCGCTCCCCGCTCGCGCAGGCGTTGCGTCAGGACGCCCGCGGCCGGACGTGCGCCGAGGCGGTGCAACTCCAGCAAGCCGCGTCGCAGGGCATCGTCGTCGTCCGCATCGCCCAGGGCGAGCGCAGCCTCGTACGGGCAGCCGAGCTCGGACCAGAGGCGCGCGGCCTCCTCCCAGTCGCCGGCGAGCGTCGCGGCGTCGGGCCCGGTGAGCTCCGATGCATCATCTCGCAGCCCGGCGCGCCACCTCCAGCGATAGAGCTCCTCGAGATCGGGGGGCGCGCCCTCGCGTGCGGCCCGCTCGACGACCGCGGTCGTCAGTCCGGCGATCGCCTCATGCCGGCCCTCCAGCCACGCCGCCTCGGCGCGCGCCGAGGCCACGCGGGAGAGCATCCCGAGCCGGCCGTCCTGCTCGGCCACCTCGGTGGCGCGATCGAGCAGCTCCGACCACTCCGGCGCGCCCTGCCTCAGCCGGGCCAGCGCTGCTACGACGGAGGCAACGTGCGGCGGGATGATGGACGGCCCGCGTTCGTGGACGACGACCAGGGCGGCGTCGATCGCCTCGTCCCAGCGCGCCCGGTCGAGCGCGGCCCGCGCGCGGTAGATGTACAGGTACCGCTCGTAGATCTCGAGATCGTGCTCGGCGCAATACGCGAGCCCGCCTTCGACGTAGCGGTCGACGTCGGCGTAGTGCCGATGGCGGCTCGCGCCCCAGCCCAGGCAATTCCAGGCCTGACCGGCCTGGAGGTGGTTGCCGGACGCCAGAGCGAGATCGCGCGACTCTTCGAGGCGCGCTGCGTTCTCGGGCGTGCCCTCGTGGTGGTAGCGCGTGAAGTCGATCTCGACGCGGGCGCGCAGCGCGATCTGTTCCTCGCCGAGCTGCTCGGCGAGCGTGCGGGCGCGCGTCGCCCACTCGATCTTGCTCTCGACATCGTGCGAGAGCGTGGCAACCTGGACATATGCCCGGGCCAGCTCGCGCCCCGGTTCGAGGCCTTCGAGCACCTCCACCGCCTCCCGGCTCGCGCGCTCGGACTCGGCGATGCCTCCGGGACACCAGAGCATCTCCGACAGCGAGCAGAGCGCCATGGACTCGCGGCGGCGATCTGCGAGCTCGCGATGGCAGGCCAGCGCGCGCTCCTGCGAGGCCACCGCGTCGTCCATGCGATTCGTGAGGTAGCACTCGTGCGCATGCCATTCGAGCAAGTCGGCGAGCTCGGCCGGAGCGAGGCCCGAGGCGAACCGCAACGCGCGCGCGTACTGGGCCGCGGCTTCGCGGTGCGCGCCCTGGAGAGCCGCCCGCTGCCCGGCGGCCGTCGCATGTTGCAGGACCGCGCGCGCGTTGCCGGCCGCCTCGGCGTGGTAGGCGAGCTGCGCCGGGTCCGTGAGCGCGCCGTCGGGAGGGTTGCGCAGCGCCTCGAGGATGCGGCGGTGCAGCAGGACGCGCCGGTGGGGCCCGATCGACTGCTCCACGGCGAGCCGTGCGAGCTCGTGACGGAACGACACGGTGCGGCCCTCACCGCGCAACATGCCCGTCGAGAGGCAGGCGTCGAGGTGCACCACCTCGTCCGGCACGACCTCGTCGAGCACCCACATCTCGACATGCGGCGGAACGACCGCGACCGCCTCGAGCGCGCCCTGGGCAGCATCGCCCAGCCGGCTCATCCGGCCGAGCACGGCGTCGCGCACCGTCGGCGGCACTGCCGTGCCACCGCCGGCCAGCACCTCGGTCACGTAGAACGGATTGCCTGCCGTCCTGACGTACAGCTCGTCTGCGTCGACACCGTGCGGCCGCGCGAGCTCCTCGACGGCGTCGCGGGAGAGCGGCGGAAGCCGCAGCTGTGAGACGCCCGGAGCGGTGCCGAGCTCTCCCACGGCCAGGCGCACGGGGTGGGCGGCGTCGAGCTCATTCTCGCGATAGGTGATCACGACGAGCGCACCGAGCGTCTCGGCCCGCCGCGCGACCAGGCGGATGACGTCGAGCGTCGCCTCGTCGGCCCAGTGCACGTCCTCGATCACGGCGATCGTGGGCCGCACCGAGCGCAGCTCCTCGAGCAGCGCCAGGAACACGGCATGCGGCTTGTCGCCCTCGTGCACGGAAGCCGGAAAGGCACCCTGCAAGGCCGCCGCCATGTCGACCAGGGGACCGAGGGGCCGCGGTGTCCCGAGCGCGTCGCACGCTCCCCAGAGCACACGCGCAGCGGAATCCCGCGTCTGACAGAACCGGCGCACCAGCGTGCTCTTGCCGATGCCCGCCTCGCCCGAGACGAGCACGAGCCTCCCGCCTCCCGCGGCCACGTCGTCGAAACTCTCCTCCAGTGCCTCGAGGAAGGCCGAGCGCTCGAGCAGGCCGTCCTCGGCACCGGCGTGTTCGGCAACCGAACCCATGGCGGGCATCGTGCGCCGCCCGACGAGCGAAATCAAGCTCGGGCGGCGGAAGTGCAGCGAGCGGGGGCGCACCGCTCACGCGGTGCGCCCCACTGGATCAGCCGAACGCGTGCACCAGGGGGTCCATGCTCGCGTACAGGCCGTCCGGGTTCGGGTACCAGATCCAGACGTGCATCGTGACGAGCGCCGGGTGCCAGAAGTTGAACGACGCCCCCGACTGCGGGCTCGTCGTCGGGCAGGCATCCGTGCTCGGCTCGGGCACGAAGGTACCGTCCTTGTAGTGACATGCGGCCGGGAACGCGCCGTAGGTCGCGCCCTTGAGCGGCGGCGACGCGGGCTTCTTCGGGAAGACCCACTCGAGCGCGCCCAGCTGCCACTTCCCACCGTGCTTCTCGTACACGAGGATCGGTGGTTTGCGAACGTCGAATCCCTTGATCGACGGGTTGATGAAGTGGTATCCCATGCCCGGGATCAGCTGCGTGAGAATCGAGTAGCCGTCCGCCTTGGCGGCGCCGAGGCTGTTCGCGTACTTGGCCGTGGCGATCCGCGCCCGGGCGAGTTGCGCAGCCGGTAGGGCGGCGCTCCCCGCAGTGCCGGACATCGACATCATCATCATGTCGTGCTGCTTGGCGGGCGCGGCGGCCGGCGCCGCCGGCCGTGTGCTCGCGACCGCCACTCCAGCCGCTGCAGCGCCGCCGAGCACCACCGCGGCGATTGCGATCGTTCCGATGATTCGCATTGCTCCTCCTGTTCGTTGCTGGGAGCAGCGTGCCCGCCGCAGGGGCCAGGCGCATCGGAAGCCGTGCCTATCTCGGGGGCCGGTCGCTACCTATCTTTCGCGACGGACCAGACACCCGTAAAGGTGATGGACGCCTACTCCTTTCCGTCGGAATCTGGCGCCCGGGTCACCGGCTCGGTGCCCCTGCCAACAGGCGTCGGGAGAAGACGGCATGCGAAAGGCAAACGGAGAACGCGGACAGATTCTGCCACTCGTGGCGATTGCACTTGTGGCATTGCTCGGCATTTGCGCCTTTTCGATTGACGTCGGCTACGCCTACTACGCCAAACGCCAGTTGCAGAGCGCAGTCGATGCGGCCGCGCTCGCAGGCGCCCAGGATCTGCCCAACGCCACACTCGCGTTCGCGACGGCCCAGGAGTACGGCGACGCCAACAAGCCGCAGAATCTCGCGAGCTTCGACTTCCAATTCACGGCGAAGTGCACGAACACCTCCGTGGTCGCCGCCGGCTGCAATCCGTCGGTCAACCCGAACGCGATCGTGGTCAACGGCAAGGCCAGCACGAATGCCTGGTTCGCCCGTCTGTTCGGCATCGACCATTTCGACGTGTCTGCACATGCCAGCGCCTGCAGTCCATGCTCGTCCACGCCTGTCGACCTCGTGATCGCGATCGACCGGACGGGATCGATGTGCCAGCCCGTCGCACCGGATGGCACCTGCACCGACCTCGACAATGCCAAGGACGGCGTGCGCACCATGCTGGGCATTCTCAATCCGCCCAACGTGCAGGTGGGCATGGTGGCCTTCCCGCCTGTCGAGTCGACCACGACGGACCCGTGCGCCGCGCCCTTCAACTCACTCGGCGGCAATGGCTTCGACGCCTATGACAGTCCCGACCGCGGGTACGTGACCGACACGATCAGTGGCGACTACAAGGCGCCGGGCGGACCACTGAACCCGACCTCGGGCCTCTTCCTGCACACCGAGGACGGCACGGCGGCCTCGTGCATCCAGTCCGGCGGCAGCACGTCCTACAGCGAGGCGCTGCGTCAGGCGCGCACCGAGCTCGCACTCCACGGGCGCCCGGACGTCCCCGATTACATCGTCTTCCTGACCGACGGCGAGGCGAACATCGGCAGCGTCTACGGCGCCGGCGACCCCACCTACCCGCCGGGCAACCTGGACGATCAGCAGCCCTGCCACAGCGCCATCAACGTTGCCAACGACTACAAGACCGAGGGCGTCACGATCTACAGCATCGGCTACGCGCTGGGCGACAACGTGCCCTGCTCGGTCGGCGGCTTCCGCGCCAGGGTCAACGGCAGCTGGCAGGCCTGCACGCCGCCCGCGGCCGGATGCTTCCACTACGCGAACACGAGGCAGCCCGAGAGCCCGGCAATCACCTCGTACTCCACGCTGACGCAGATCGCGTCGCCCGGCGACTTCTACAACAAGGCGACGCCGGGCGAGCTCGACACGATCTTCGCGGCCATCGCCCGCGACATCGGCGAGGGCTCCAGCCGGCTCATCGACGACGACTTCTAGGAACCGTCTCTAGACCAGCTCGTCAGGCGCGACGGTCACGCTCTGCTCGTGACCATCGCGCAGCACCGTGAACTCGACCTGGCGGCCGATGCGCTCGTCGATCATCAGGCGCTGGAGGTCGGTCGCGTCCTCGACGGGGATGCCGTCGACCGCGAGCAGGAGGTCCCCGAGCCGGATGCCGTCACGCGCTGCGGCACCGCCCTCGACGACCTGGACGATCTCGATCGCCCGGCCGCGGCCGAGCCGCGCCGCGACCGCCGGAGGCAGGGGCCGAGGCGCGACGGCGACGCCCAGCTGAGCACGGCGCACGCGGCCGTCGCGCATCAGCGTGGAGATGATCCGGCGCGTCGCCTCGTTGATGGGCACGGCCAGCCCCAGCCCGAAGCCGGCCAGAGCCGTGTTGATGCCGACCACCCGGCATCTGCCGTCGACAAGTGCACCGCCCGAATTGCCCGGGTTGAGTGCCGCATCGGTCTGGATGACGTTCTCGATCAGCCGCTGCGGCCCGCCGCGCCGCCCAACCGGCAGCGAGCGCCCGAGGCCGCTGACGACGCCGGCCGTGACCGAGCTGGCGAAGCCGTGAGGATTGCCGATGGCCACGACGAGCTGGCCGACGCGCAGGTCCTCCGCGTCACCCAGGACAGCCGGCTCGAGGTCGCCGGCCTCGGCCCGCAGGAGCGCCAGGTCTGACAGGCGATCGGAGCCGACGACCGAGATGCGCGTCTCCCGGCCGTCGGCAAAGCTCGCCGTGACGCCTCCGGATCGCTCCACGACATGGGCGGAGGTCAGCAGGAAGCCGTCGGGGGCGATCACGACCGCGCTCCCACCGCCCTCGGCATCGCCTCGCCGGGTCCGGCGGACGACCCGGAGGTTGGCAACGCTCGGGGCCAGGCTCTCCGCGACCTCGATGACCGTGCGGGAGTAGGCGTCCAGCGCGTCCTCCGAGGAGGCCTCGGGCACGAGTGCCGGGTGCGCGCTCACTCGGAGCCGGCCTCGTCGAAGCGGACCGAGAGCTCGCGCGGCTCGGCGCCACGCAGCACGCGGACGCTCACCTCGCTCGCGGCGCCGCGCACGGCGCGGTCGAGGTCTCCGATGCTGCGCACCGGCTCACCTGCGACCTCCACCACGAGATCG
>Ga0207683_10000040_pt1 | contig 95127 bp, 100 predicted proteins | sample KBSM73metaG_FD_184333 | JGI IMG/M metagenome (GOLD analysis project Ga0207683, IMG submission 184333) | Miscanthus rhizosphere microbial communities from Kellogg Biological Station, Michigan, USA - KBS M7-3 metaG (SPAdes) (version 2) | ecosystem: Host-associated > Plants > Roots > Rhizosphere...
GGCTGATCACCATCCCCGGCGACGTCACCGAGCCCGCTCACAGGGCCGCATTGCTGGTCGCCGCGGCCGATGCCGGACAGGTGCGACTGCTGGTGAACAACGCGAGCCGACTCGGGCCCAGCCCGCAGCCCCGGCTCGCCGACTACCTGGCGGCCGACCTGCGCGCCGTCTACACCACCAACGTTTTCGCTCCCCTGGCACTCATCCAGGGCGCGCTCCCGTGGCTGATCGACACCCACGGTGTCATCGTCAACATCACCTCGGATGCATCCGTCGAGCCGTACGAGGGCTGGGGCGGCTACGGGTCGTCGAAGGCGGCGCTTGACCACCTGTCGGCGATCCTGGCCGCTGAGAACCCGGGCGTCGGTGTCTACGCGTTCGATCCGGGCGACATGCGCACCGAGATGCACCAGGCGGCGTTTCCCGGCGAGGACATCTCCGACCGCGGCGAACCGGAGTCCGTCGTCCCCGCGCTGCTGCGGCTGCTCGACACCCGGCCCGCGCCCGGCCGCTACCGTGCACGCGACCTGCTGCCGATCGGAGCAGACGCATGACTCTGGCTCAGCCGCACACGCGGTTCGAGCGACCACCCGGATCGGACGCCGTGGAGCCACCCGAGGCGCACGGTGTCTCCCGCGACGGTGTGAAGCTGATGGTCGCCACGCCCGATGGGGTCGTGCACGGGTGGTTCGCCGACCTGGGCGAGCACCTCCGACCGGGCGATCTGCTGGTGGTGAACAATTCGGCGACGCTGCCCGCCGCGGTCACCGCCGTCCGGGCCGATCGAGGGTCCATCGCCGTGCACTTCTCCGCCGCGCTGGGCAATCACGTGTGGGTCGTCGAACTACGCCCGGCGGCGAATGCAACCGGCCATCTACCGGACGTAGAGCCCGGCGAGCGCATCGGGCTGCCCGACGACGCCGCGCTCTTTGTCGTCGCCGCCCATCCCAGACCGGGCGTGGCAGGCAGTCGGCTGTGGGCCGCACGGTTGGCGCTCGAGGGCGACGTCACGTCGTACCTCAACAGGCACGGGCGGCCTATCAGGTACAGCTACGTCCCGCGGCCCTGGCCGCTGAGCAGCTATCAGACGGTCTTCGCCCGCCTCCCCGGCAGCGCTGAGATGGCTAGTGCGGCAAGGCCGTTCACTGCCGAGCTGGTGACGTCGCTCATCGCCGCCGGCGTCGTGATCGCACCGGTAACCCTGCACGCCGGGGTCTCTTCAGCGGAGAAGGGTGAACCGCCGGCAGCCGAGCCGTTCGAGGTCCCACCCACCACCGCGCGGCTGGTCAATCTGACCCGTCAATCGCCCGGGCGGGTGATCGCCGTCGGCACCACGGCGACCCGTGCGCTGGAGTCCGCCGCCGATCCCGGTGGCACTGTGCACCCGGCGACAGGCTGGACGGATCTCGTGCTCGGGCCGAGTCGCGCGCCACGCGTCGTCGACGGTCTTATCACCGGCTGGCACGACGCGGGCGCGTCACACCTGCTCCTGCTCGAAGCCGTCGCAGGCCCGGGGGTCGTTGCCGCGGCCTACCACGAAGCGGTCGCGCGCGGTTACCTGTGGCACGAGTTCGGCGACAGCGCGCTGCTGCTCCCTAACGTCCCGCGATCCCGCTGATCAACCGGTTGCACACGGCGTCCATCTCCTGGCGCGCCTGATCGGTATTCGAGGCACGGGATACGAACAGCGCCGCCTCGTCGAGCGCTCCGAGCAGGACATGCGCCGTAGGCCGCAACGGCTGCTCGGGGATAACGCCCTCCGCGATCGCGTGCGCGAGCATTCCCTCGATCACGCCGAGACCGTATTTCACCCCGACCGCGCGCCACCGATCCCAGCCCAGCACCGCGGGCGCGTCGATGAGGACGATCCGCTGGACGTCAGGTGCGGAACAGCGATCGAGGAACAGACGCGCACCCAACCGCATCGCTTCCAGGGGGTCGGGTGGTTGATCTTCCATGATCTGTCGCGCGATGTCGGCGACCAGATCACGCTCGACCTCCTCGTAGACCGCCGCGAACAGTGCGGCCTTGTCGTCGAACTGGTGATACAACGCGCCCCGCGTCACCCCGGCCCCGCTGACGATCGCCTGGGTGGAGACGTCGGCAAACCCCTTGTCGGCGAACAACTTCCGCGCGGCATCGATCAGCAGCGCCCGCGTCGCGGCGGTGCGCTCGGCCTGTGTGCGCCGGGCAGGGGCGACCACATCTTCATTGACTTTCATACAGGCTGCACGTAACTTCCATACTGAGTGTTCGTAAGTCTGATCGAAAGGATAGCGAATATGCCGCAGGTGGCGTTGGACCAGGCAACGATCGACTACCGCGTGTTTGGTCCCGAGGACTCCCCGCACCCGCCGGTGCTGTTCGTGCACGGCATCCTCGTCGACAGCCGACTCTGGGACCGGGTGGCCGAGGGCCTGGCCAGGCAGGGTTTCCGCTGCTATCTGCCGGACTGGCCGCTGGGCTCGCACACCATTCCGGTGAAGGACCGCGGCGCCCTTTCGCCGAGCGGGGTGGCCACGATGATCCGCGACTTCATCGTCGCGCTCGGCCTTTCGGATGTGACGCTCGTCGGCAATGACACCGGCGGCGGCCTGTGCCAACTCGTCGTCGACGCCTACCCGGACCAGGTCGGCAGACTCGTGCTGACCAACTGCGACGCGTTCGACAAGTTCCCGCCGTTCCCGTTCACGGTCGTCTTCGCGCTGCTGCGCGGGCCGATCTCCATCAAGCTGCTGTTCGAGCAGATGCGAATCACGGCCCTGAGGCACTCTCCGCTCGGGTTCGGCCTGCTGGTCGATCCAGACCCGCAACTCACGGCCTCTTGGCTGGAGCCCGGTCGCACCGACGCGCGCATCCGCCGAGATCTCGCCACACTGCTTCGCAACGTGGCCAAAACCGATCTGACCGACGTGGCGACACGCCTCGGGCGGTTTACCAAGCCCGTGACCATCGTGTGGGGCCAGCGGGACCGCGCCTTCACGCCTGCGCTCGGCAGGCGGCTGGCGGCGCTGTTCCCGAACGGCGCACTGATCGAGGTGCCCGAGGCGCGCACGTTTGTGTCGCTGGACGCGCCTGCGGCCGTGATCGATGCGATCGCGACGGTCGGCGCGACCGCCTAGCTCTTGACGAGCGTGAACTGGCAGATGTCGGTGTAGCCGTCGCGGAACAGGTCGGCGCAGCCGGTCAGGTACTTCATGTAGCGCTCGTAGACCTCTTCGGACTGGATCGCGATGGCCTCGTCCTTGCGCGCCTCGAGCGCCGTGGCCCAGATGTCCAACGTCTTCGCGTAATGCGGTCGAAGTGACTGAACCCGGCTCACCTCGAAGCCGACCTTGGCCGCATGCTGCTCGACCAGCGCCACCTTCGGCAGCTCGCCGCCCGGGAAGATCTCGTCCATGATGAATTTGACGTAGCGGAGAAGCCGCATCGTCAACTTCAACCCGCGTCCCGTGAACTCTTCGTCACTCGGCTTCACGATCGTGTGCAGCAGCATTTTGCCGCCGTCGGCGGGAAGCGCCTGATAGGTCTTCTTGAAGAAGTCGTCGTAGCGGTCGGCGCCGAAGTGCTCGAACGCGCCGATCGACACGATCCGATCGACGGGCTCGTGGAACTGCTCCCAGCCCTCCAGCAGTACCCGCTTCGTGCGGAGGCTGTCAGACTCGGCGAACCGCTGCTCGACGTAAGCCTGCTGGTTCTTGCTCAGCGTCAGCCCGACAACGTTGACATCGTATTTCTCGATCGCCCGCATCATGGTCGCGCCCCAGCCGCAACCGACGTCGAGCAGCGTCATGCCGGGCTTGAGATCAAGCTTGCCCAGCGACAGATCGATCTTGGCGATCTGCGCCTCTTCCAGCGTGATGTCGTCGGGCTCGAAATAGGCGCAGCTGTACGTCTGGGTCGGGTCGAGGAACAGCCGGTAGAAGTCGTCGGACAGGTCGTAGTGTGACTGCACTTTCTCGAAGTGCGGCTTCAAGTGCTGGGTGCGGTGTGTGGCTTCTGGCAAAGTTGGGGCCTTCGACGTCTGAAGTTGATGTGTGGTCTGGGCTCCGCGCGTTTCGAGAGCCACCCCCGTCGTGAGGGAAGTTTACGCACAGTCGATGTGAACAGCTCCCAGCGACCTGTTCAACCCCAGCTAGTTGACAGCGTCACAAAATAGTTTGACGATGTCAACTATGCCCAGCGTGGTCGAGGACGTTCGCGGATTCAACCGCTTCTATACCCGTGTGCTTGGTCTGCTGCGGCCCGACTTAGCCGGGTCGTCGTTCGGGCTCACCGAAGCCAGGGTGCTCTTCGAGCTTGCCCACCGCGACGACGTTGCCGTGTCCGAGCTCCGTCGTGACCTCGATCTCGACGCCGGTTATCTCAGCCGCATCCTGTCCGGTTTCAGCACGTCCGGGTTGGTGGCAAGGGAGAAATCAGCGGCGGACGGGCGTCGTCAGGTCGTGCGGCTGACCGCCGACGGGCAGCGCGCTTTCGCGGAGCTGGACCAGTTGCAGGCGGGCGCGATCGCAACCATGCTGGCGCCGCTCGACGAGGGTCAACGCGCCGAACTCGTCACCTCGATGGGCCGGATTCGCCGCACTCTGGGTGACGAACCGCACTGGCGGGGCCTCGTCCTCCGGCCGCCCGCTCCTGGCGACCTCGGCTGGGTGGTCGAGCGACACGGCTACCGGTACGCGGCGGAGTATGGCTGGGACACGACGTTCGAGGCCCTCGTCGCGCGCATCGTGGCCGACTTCGCCGAACGTGACGACAGCAAGCGTGAGGCGGCGTGGATCGCCGAGTTGGACGGTGAGCGGGTGGGCTGCGTGTTCTGCACCGCCGCCGACGCAAAGGGCACCGCACGGCTGCGGCTGCTGATCGTCGAGCCGTCGGCGCGCGGTGCCGGTGTCGGGACCCGGCTCGTCGACGAGTGTCTGCTATTCGCCAGGCGTGCCGGCTATCGGCGAATCACCTTGTGGACCAACGATGTTCTGGTGGCCGCGCGGCGAATCTATGAGCGCGCCGGCTTTCGATGCGACCGCCGCGAGCCGCACCATAGCTTCGGGCGTGACCTTGTCGGCGAGTACTGGTCACGAGACCTGTAGCCGGCTGCGCAGAAGTCCAACACCTGGTGCCCCGGCTGGGGACATCACGGGTGCGGTCAACCGATCGTCGACCGCCTGCCGGCAGCGGTGTCGACGGTCTGCTCGTTCTCCCCGAACCCGATCAGCACCGTGACGGCCGGTATCGAGTCGAATCGTGCGCACCCGAACCGGCTAGCCGGCCGGTTCGACAGAGCCCCCCGCGTCAGGCCGTTGGCGTAGCGCCCAGCACCCGCTGGATATCCGGCTTCATGGCCTGCAGCTGGCCTCCCCAGTAGCCCCAGCTGTGGGTGCCGTTGGGCGGGAAATTGAACACCCCGTTGCTGCCTCCGGCGCCCGAATAGGCCGCCTGGAACTCCTTGTTGGTGCGGATCGTCAGGCCCTCCAGGAATTGCGCGGGAATCTGCGCGTTGCCCAGTCCGGCATCGAGATCCGTGGGGTTGCCGTTGCCGCTGTACACCCAGATTCGGGTGCCGTTGGACACCAGCCGTCCGATCTGCAGCATCGGGTCGTTGCGCTGCCAGGCCGCCCCGCCGTAGGGGCCCCACATGTCGAGTGCGTTGAAGCCGCCTGCGTCGCTCATCGCGAGGCCGACCAGCACGGGCCACAGCCCCTTTGACAGATTCAGGAAGCCCGACAATGCGCCGGCGTAGATGAACTGTCCCGGGTGGTAGGCGGCGAGGATCAGCGCTGAACTGCCCGACATCGACAGGCCGACCACCGCATTACCGCTCGCGCTGACGCCCTTGTTCGCGGCCAGCCACGCCGGCAGCTCCGACGTCAAGAAGGTCTCCCACTTATAGGTCTGGGTGGTGCCGTTGCCGACGGCAGGCCGGTACCAGTCGGTGTAGAAGCTGGACATGCCACCGACCGGCATGACCACCGATAATCCGGAGCCGTCGAACCATTGGAATGCGCCGGTGTTGATATCCCAGCCGTTGCGGTCGTCCTGTGCGCGCAGGCCGTCGAGAAGGTAGACCGCCTTGGGCCCACCGCCCTGGAACTGGACCGTGATGTCACGACCCATCGACGGCGATGGAACATTGAGGACTTCGACCGCAGCGCCTGCCGTTGCAGTACCCCCGATCACCCCGAGCAGTGCGGGCAGCAGAGCCGCCACTGCCGTTGCCGCCGACAATCGACGGATCCACTTGCTTGGTGCCTGGTGTGAAATTTTCATTGCCCTTCATCCCGTCGTGCGTATACCGGGTTATCGCGGCCCAAGAAGGCTCGGTTACAGGGCGATGGGAGGACAATCGTCAGTGGCGTATCGCGCTCTCATCGGCGACCGAAACGAAAGGAGCGGGCGATGAAGGCCAAAGTGGGCGATTTCTTGGTGGTCAAGGGGACTACGGTCGAGCAGCACGATCAGCGTGGGGTGATCACCGAGGTCCGCTCGGCCGACGGCTCGCCGCCGTACGTGGTGCGGTGGCTGGCCACCGACCACGTCGCTACCGTGTATCCGGGCCCGGACGCACTCATCGTGACGCCTGCCGAGCAGGAAGCTTCGGACGCACGGCATCGAGCCCACTAGTCGCAAACCGCACTATCGTTGAGTTGCACACTCGTTGCTCCGAGGCGGGACGGAGATCGACCATGACCAGACCTGAAGGCAGTCCTTTCGGCGATGACGCGCCAGAAGCCGATGTGGCCGAACAACTCATCGCGGTCGATGCCGGCGACGAGGACACGTGGCGGGACGCCGCGCGCGTCACGAGCGCACGCGATTGGGAGGCCAACGAAGCCGATCTGATCGAACAGGCCATCGCGGTTCCGGATGACGATTCGGAGTTCGACCGCTGAGAATTCAGTTGTGCGCGGCTGACGACTCCTTGAGAAGCAGTCCATAGCCGTTGCTGCACAAGCTGATTCGAAGAGGCTGGGTCGCCGTGTGGGTTGCCAGCCAGGCGCGCAGCGCAGGCAGTTGCTTCTCGACAGAAACCTGCTTCACCCCGAGTTCGCGCAGCAATGCGACGAGGCTGGCGGGTTCCGTTGCGACGGTCATGGCTGTCCCCCTTCGACGGCCGTAAGCCGATTCTATGGCGGACGGCCGCACAGCGAAGCGGTTTGCTCCGATGTCGTATTGCGGGCACTGGCAAGCCCAACAACGTTAGCTGAGTTGGCCTTTGCGAAGATGGGAGCCATGCCCGTTCTCCATTGCATCCGACGGTGCGGAGTCCTGTTCTGTGCATTGACTGCGGTCGCGGTGGTGCCGACGACGGCCCAGGCGCGCGGTGACGATGCCAACCCGCTCGTCGAATTGGTCGATGCGGCCACACAACGGCTGCAGACCGCAGAGGCGGTGGCGGCGACCAAATGGATCAACGGCGGCTCGATAGAGGATCCTCCCCGTGTTGAGCAGGTGTTGGCGGCGGTCAGCGCCGATGCGACCGGCAAGGGCGTTGACCCTGGTTTCGTCAGGCGGATGTTCACCGATCAGATCCATGCCACCGAAGCGATCGAGTACAGCCGTTTCGCGCAATGGAAGCTCGACCCGGCCGACGCTCCGGCCGTCGCGCCGGACTTGGCGGCGTCGCGGGCGACCATCGACCGGTTGAACACAGAGATGGTCGAGCAGGCCGCGTTTCACTGGTCGGTGCTGCACTCCCCCGACTGCACCCGCATCCTCGACGACGCCAGGACAACCGTCGCCAACACCAGGACGCTGGATCCCCTCTACCAGCAAGCGCTTGCATTCTCGACGCATTCATACTGTGCCCCTTGATGTTTGGCCCACGATCACATGAGGATTCGTTCGTCGGCGACGTCGTACTCGGCGACCGATCCGGCCAGGATCGCGGCCCCCTGCTCGTCGCTGGGGCCGCCGCCGCGGAAAGCCTCGACCGCAGCCACTGACTCCCACCGTTCGAAGATGTCGACCCGGCCCGGATCGAGCAGGTCGGCCGACAGCGCGAAGTCGAGACAGCCCGCCGTGCGGCGCGCCTGGCGCACCACCTCGACGCAGCCCTTCAGGTAGTCGTCGCGGTGTTCGGGGTCGACCACAACGTGTCCAGCGACAATCACCACGGATGACCTCCTCGGTCTGTTCGACGGAACCATCACCTGATATGACTGCAGTTGGGGTCAAGAATCACCGCGAAGCTCTGCGTGATAGGGAATGGGGAAGCCATGAATCTTCGAGAGGCGCGACAAGTCATCGGCTCGCTCGACACCGATCCCGACGCCGCGCGCGTGTTCGGAGAGGTGCACGAGACCGCGGATGGCACGGCGGTCATCCCGGTGACCAATGTGCGGGGCGACAGTCGATTTACGTTGCGCGCCAAGCCGGCCGGTGTGTTCGTGGTCAAGGACGGCAAGGCGGCGTGGGTGCCCGCCGTCGACACCGGCCGCGTCGCGATGATGGGAATTCTGGTCGGCCTGGTGTCGGCGACGCTGGCCGGCGTGGCTATGGTTCGTCGGCCACCGTGGCCCGACCTGCACGGCGATATCTCGCACTAGCACGCCAAGCCGCCGCGAGTGCGCCAACGATCAGTATCGTCAGCGCAACCAGCCACGGCCAGGCCCCGTGCTGATGTACCCAGCCGGCGATCGCACCTTGCAGGCGGCCTGCGGCCGCGACTACCCGGTCTTCAGGATTGCCGTTACCCGTGAACAGCCGGATTTCGTAGAGCCCGTAATAGCCGACGTAGACGCCGACGACGACGAGCAGCGCCCCGCTGATCCGGTTGACATACGGCACAATTCGGCGCACCCGGTCGACGGTCGCAGAGTTCGCGAGCGCGGCGGCCATCGCGAGCACCCCGACGACGAGCGTGAATCCCGCCGCATAGGCGACGTAGACGGCCACGGCGCCGACGACCGAGCCACGAAGTCCGGCGGCGGTCACCGCGAGAAACGGCCCGACCGTGCACGATAGCGACGCAACCGCGTAGCTGATGCCGTAGCCGAACATCGAGCCCAGTCGCGCCGTCGGCGCCCATCGCACGCCGTGCGCTAACCCGGCCAGCATCGTGATCTCCCGGCCTGTGAGCAGCCAAATACCAAGGGCGACAAGGATAATGCCGATCAGCACGGTGACGTACGGCAGGTAACGCTGCACTGTGGCGGCCGCCGAAACGGTGAGCACCCCGAAACCGCCGAACACCGCGATGAATCCCGCCGCCATCGCGGCGGTCGCCGTCAGGGCGCGGCCCACGGCGGCGCGTCGACCGACATCCTCGCCCCTCACCACGAGGGCCAGGTACGCCGGCAGCATGGCAAAGCCGCAGGGGTTCAGCGCCGCCACCAGTCCAGCGGCGAAGGCCAAGCCCACCAGGTCTTGGTCCACGCTGCGCTGCGACCTACGCCAGCGCCGCTACCCGGTCGGACAGCTCCTGAAGGGGCATGGCCGAAGTCGGGTTGTTCACGAATGTCGAGGAGCCATCGGCGCGGTAAAACACATAGGCCGGCTGCCAGGGGACGTTGTAACGGGCCCAGATCGACCCGTCGGCGTCATTGAGGTTGGTGAAGTTGAGGTTGTACTTGGACACGAAGCCCTGCATGGCCGCGACGTCGGAGCGCGCCGCGACGCCGACGAAGGTGACCTGCGGATTGGCCGCAGCGATCTGGCTGACGCTGGGCGCCTCCGCGTTGCAGAACGGGCACCACGGCGTCCAGAACCACAGCACCGCCGGCTTACCCACAAGGCTCGACCCGCCGAACGGCGCACCCGACAGCGTCGTCCCCGTGAAGTTCAGCCGGTCGTCAGCGAGGGCCGCGGGCGGACTGACAAGCCCGAACGCCAGCGCGGCAGTCAGTGCGCCGAGTACGAGCGATCTGACCAGTCGCGAGAATCGTGTGCGCATCCCCAAATCTCCTTCGCTCAAGCGCCACCGCGTGGGTGGCCTGCACCTCACACTTCTAAACACGACGGCACCACCGTCTTAGTTCACCGCCTGCCGCGCCACGGCGCTCAGCGCGGTTGCGCTAAGACGGTCAGTTCTGCCGAGGTATCAGCTCCGCCACGAACCGATCGATGAAGTCGTCGATGTTGGCCTGCAGGGCGGGGCGAATCACGAACTTGGTCAGACCGGCCGCCAGATATGCGTCGAGCCGACGGTGCAGTTGTGACCAGTCGCGCGCGATGAGATCGGCCGGATCGACTTCGGGCCTGCGCCGCTTGACCGCGGCAACCAGTCCCTCTGGCATGTCGCCGTCGCTGACGGCGAGGTTGATGCCGAAATGATCGGGTTCGATCTCGCGGCCCGCTTCAGTCGCCGCCCGCAGGATCTGCTCGCGGCCGGCACGCGCTTCCTCGGGGGTGAGGAAGCTGCCGAGCCATCCGTCACCGAGCTGGCCGATACGGCGAAACGCCGCAGGGGCGGACCCGCCGAGCCAGATGTCCAGGGGTTTGACCGGTCGCGGTTGGACAACGGCGGAACTGACGGCGAAATAGTCGCCTGCGAACGCGACATCTTGTTGCTCCAGAACCGATCTCAGCAACTGCAGCGATTCATCGAAGACGGCGGCGCGCTCTCCGTCGGGCACCACGAAGATCTCGCGTTCTGCCGGTATCGCCGATCGCAGGCCGAACACCGGAAGCACCCGTTTGGGCGCCAGCCCGGCAAGCGACGCGAGTTGCTTGGCGACCAGCACCGGGTGCCGGCCGGGAAGCACCGCGACCGACGTGCCGACCTTGAGATTTGTCGTCCGGGCCAGTGCGTAGGCCATGCCGACGAACGGATCGACCGCCTTGGAGTACACCAACTCGGAGAACCACAGCGAATCGACACCAGTCGCCTCCAGATGGTCGACGATGCCCGCCAATTGCTCAGGACCGGTATCCGCACCCAGTCCGATTCCGAACCGAATCTTCACATCCACCTCCGGTCCCCCTTGGCCGATGCTACGGAAACTGCCCCATGGGCCTTGTGCGCAGTTGCGCGACGGGCCAAAGTGAAAAAATGACCGAGCCGTGGATCCGGGGCTGCGTGGTCCAGCGCATCAGGTTCCGCGGCGGGCTGGTGCTCAACCTCGACGACAACGAACTCGTCATCTCGGTGCCCTTCCACCTCACCCTGCCGAAGACCGCCCGAGACGACGAAGAGGCGGTGCTCATCGACCCGAACGTCGCGCGGGCCGAGCATCGCGCCTTGTTCGCCTTCGCGGGGTCGACGTGTACCCACGCCAGCTGGGACGAGGACGGCAGCCTGCACCTGGGGTTCTCCGATGGCCACGAGATCCACGCGCACAGCGATGATCGCCGCACCGCGTGGGAGCTCTACGGCAAGCAGCACGGGTACGCGACCTGCCTCGCGCGTGGTGAGGTCCGCGTCGTCAGGCACGACCTGCCAGAGGACGAATCCGCCGAGCGCTAACGGTGCAGCAGCGCCCTCATCTGGGTGAACCGCAACAGACCTTGGCGCCCGGCAATCGGTTCATAGGCCTGCACCTTGTCGGCGACGAACTCGGCGCGATCCTGCTCGGGCAGCCGATCCGTCCACGCCGTCGACCCAACCGCGCACCACCGGATGAACTCCGCGCGGGAGCCGAAATCCCACTCGCGATCCATGACGGTCAAGTCGTCGAGCGTCAGACCGGCCGACGCGGCCAACTCACCATAGGCCGCCGGGTCGACGTGTACGTAAGGCGCCGAGAATCCGTCGAACCACCGCGCCCACCGGGGGTTTTGACACACCGTCATGGCCGCCGCCTCGATGCTGGTCCGCGGACCTGCACACATCACCTGGATCAGCGCCCGTCCGCCGGGACGCAGCACCGTGGCGATCTCGCCAAGCGCCTGCCGCTGCTCGGGGACCCAGTGCAACGCGTTGAACGACAGCACCGCGTCAAAGAATTCGGCGAACGGCAACCGGCGGGCATCGGCAACGACGAACCAGGGTCCCGAATAGGTCGCCTCGCCGCCGCCGTGCGCGGTCTCGATCATCCTCGGTGAGGCGTCGACGCCGACTGCGCATCCCGCGGGGACCATGCCAGCCACCGCGCGGGTCAGGTAGCCGTCACCACAGCCGACATCGAGCACCCGGTCGCCTGCGCCGAATTGCAGCGCGGTTACGGCCTCGGTCGCCAGGGCGCGTTGCAAGCTGCTCACATCGGCATAGTCGCGGCCGCTCCAATCGGGCACCTCACAGAGTTAACTCGAAATGTCGTTTGGCGGCATGCTGCTTGCGAATAATCTGGCGTGCGATGAGTTCACGGATACTCGCGCTGGTCGCGACGGCGGTGCTACTGGTGATGTCGGGATGTGCATCCGAGTCGACGTCGCCGCAATCGTCGACCACCAGTCGCCCCGCTGCGCCCGAGGCCGCAAAACCGATGACCGACGCCCTCGCGCAGCGGCTCGACGCCGCCATCAACCAGGCCATGACCGCCGCAGGCGTCCCGGGAGCGATCGTCGGTGTCTGGGGGCCCGACGGCGACTACATCCGCGCGTTCGGTGTGGCCGACAAGACCACACGGGCACCGATGAAAACCGACTTCTACAGCCGAATCGGCAGCGTGACAAAGACATTCACGGTCACCGCTGTCCTGCAGCTGGCCGATCAAGGCAAGCTCGGCCTCGACGATTCGATCGCAGAGTTCATCGACGGCGTGCCGCTGGGCGACAGGATCACGCTGCGCCAGCTCGCGAGGATGCAGAGCGGGCTGTTCAACTACTCCGAGTCACCGGAGTTCCAGCAGGCGGTGTTCGCCGATGCGCGAAGGACGTTCACTCCGCGGGAATTGCTCAACTACGCATTGGAGCAGCCGAATCGGTTCCCGCCGGGCGAAGGATTCGAGTACTCCAACACCAACACCGTGCTGCTCGGCTTGGTGGTGCAGAAGGTCAGCGGACAACCGCTGGCGGACTATATCCACGACCACATCCTGGTTCCATTGGGCATGAGTCACACCAGCTTTCCGGACACCAACGAATTCCCGGACCCGCATGCGCAGGGTTACACCGTGCAGACCGCCGACAGTAAAGAGGCCGTCGCCACCGACTGGAATCCGTCGTGGACATGGGCGGCAGGGGCGATGATCTCCACGCTCGACGACATGCGGACCTGGGCGGGGGCACTGGCCACCGGGAAGCTGCTCACACCGCAGATGCAAGTGCAGCGGCTGCAGACCGTGGGTTCGCCCGGGATGCCACCCCAGGATGGATACGGGTTGGGCATCTTCAACCTCGGCGGGTGGATCGGACACAACGGCAGCCTGCCCGGCTATCAAACCGTCGTCGTCTACCTACCGGAGAAGCAGACCTCGTTGGTCATCCTGACCAACACGGACATCGAGTATCAGGGCGCCGAGCCAAGCACCACGCTGGCGACCGCGATCACCAAAGAGTTGACGCCGGATCACATTTACTCACTCGGCGCGCAGATGCCGCGTTGACCGTCACGCGTCAGCGCGAGAAACCAGAAAGGAAGTAGCCATGCAGGGTTCCGCCACGGTGTCGATGGCAGCGCCGGCCGACAAGATCTGGGATCTGATCGCCGACGTCCGTAACACCGGCAGATTCTCGCCGGAGGTGTTCGAGGCCGAATGGCTCGGCGGGGCGACCGGGCCCGCGCTGGGCGCGCGGTTCCGCGGCCATGTGAAGCGCAACGAGATGGGTCCCGTGTACTGGACCACGTGCCGCGTCACCGCCTGCGAGCCGGGCCGCGAGTTCGGGTTCGACGTGCTCGTCGGTGACACGGCCGCGAACACGTGGCATTACCGGCTCACCCCGGTCGACGGCGGCACCGAGGTGACCGAGTCGTTCCGGATGCCCGACAGCCTGTTCACCAAGCTGTTCTCGGTGCTGGGTGGCCAGTTGCGTCAGCGGCGCAACGTCCGTGACATGCGCACGACCCTCGAGCGCATCAAAGCTGTTGTCGAGGCGCCCGAGGGTGCGTGACCGCGTCAGTTACTGAACGCCGATGCCGAAGATCGGGATCCAGAGGCCGAACAGCCAGATCCCCCACTGGCGGAAGCCGTCATCCCACACCGGGTTGACGTCGTAGCCCCAGTAGTTGAACGGGTGTGGCGGGCCGCCTGCCCACTGGTACGCCGGCGGCGGGCCCCAGCCCCACGGCGGCGGGCCATTGCGGTCGTCCCACCAGTCGTGGCGATTGTTGGCCCACCACGGACCCCTGTCGCCGTTCCAGTCGGCGTTGTGATTGCCGTCACCACACCGGGGCGGGCAGAAATCGTCGTGCCCGTGGCCGTTACCGCGGCCATTGCCGTCACCGCACCAGGGTGAGCAGAAATCGTCGTGCGGCCTCAGTGGCGCGGGCGCAACCGGGTCGGCGGACGCGACGGCCCCGCCGGGTCCGATGGCCCCGAAGCCGAGTGCGCCGACGATCATGGCTGCAGACACGAATTTCGACAGCCTCATTGTGAAATAACTCCTACCTTTGCGGCCCCGACGTCGAACTGCGACGCTAGGCCGTCGCTAAACATTTCCCCAAATCGGAACAGCACAAGCGCGCGCTCCTCACTGGATATCGTCTCAGCGCATGATGCTGTTACAACGGATGTCGTTGGCAGCTCAGGGTTTTGCGGTCGTCACAAGGCACGCAGGCGACGGATGCGATCGCCGATTGCTCGCTGCGTCACGTCCGCGCCGCGCGCCAGGGCCTCGAATGCGTGTGGGCATCCCGGATGCAGGTGCAGCTCGGTCGGCACGCCCGCATCAGACAGCCGGGCCGCGTAGGTGATGTCCTCGTCGCGGAAGATATCGAGGTCGCCGACGTCGATGTAAGTGTCGGGCAGGCCCGCCAGATCCGTGGCGCGGGCCGGGGCGGCATAGGGCGACACCGTGTCGGTGCCCGCGCCGTCCCCGAGCAGCGCCGTCCAGCCGGTGACGTTGTCGTCGTAGGTCCACGTCAGGAACGGCAGCAGCTGTGGGTCGGGCATCTGTGCGCGGTCGTCGAGCATCGGGTAGATCAACAGCTGCTGGGCGACGGGCGGGCCACCGCGATCCCGCGCCAGGAGGCATACGCCCGCAGCCAGACCGCCCCCGGCGCTGTCGCCCATCACGGCGATGCGGGCGGGGTCCACACCGAGCGTCGTGGCGTTGTCGGCGAGCCAGCGGAGTGCTGCGTAACAGTCCTCAACGGGTGTGGGATGCGGGTGTTCGGGCGCGATTCGGTAATCGACCACCAGCATCGGCACGCCAGACCTTGCGACATAGTCGCGCACGGCAAGGTCGTAGAGTTCGCCGAGATGCTCGAGGCCGAAGATCATGCCGCCGCCGTGCAGGTACAGCACCGCACTGCCCGGCTGAGCCGACGGTGTGCGGTACCAGCCGAGGGGCAACGTCGCGCCGTCCGCGGTCGTGAGCGCGTGCCTGTCGACGTCCACCGCGGGGATCGGTTTCCACGTGGACACGACGTAGTCGAACATCCGGTGACCGTTGGCCCGGCGCGTCTCGACGTCGCCGACAGGTGGTGGCTCGGTTTCACCGATCGCCTCCAACAATGGACCGAGCTCCGCCAGCACCTGTGCGTCGATACCGAGTGCCATGGCTCCGACAGTAACGTGGGGGCACGTGACCCGAGTGCAAACCGACACTTCCGCCGGGCAGCGCATGTCACCTTTCGCCGCGGGTGTGGACATCCCGATCGCGGCGGTTACTGCTGTATTGCACTGCATCGCAAGCATATTCGGCAATGGCTACTGGTTCGACGAGGTGTACATGCTGGCCATCGCAATATCTAGGGCAGGTCTGCCGGTGGCGGATCGGCGATCATGAGGGTCTGGCGCCCAGCCTTGATCTGCACAGTGCGCACCGACATCACGAACGTCTCTGAGTTCACATCGTCGGCTTCAGTTGGCGCCTACGGCGGCAAGATCCTCCTCGGACGCTCCGAGTGTCCAGACCTCGAGAATGTCCACAGCTGTGAAGCCGATGGCGGTGTACAGAGGCTGACCGTCCGGGGTTGACCAAAAGCACGTCTCCCGGATCGGCTGTTCACTGCGGGCGGCGGCAGCGGCGAGCGCCCCACTGAGCAACGCGCGGCCTACGCCCCGTCGACGGTACGCGGGCACTGTCATCATCTCGAATACACCGAGAGTCCCATCGACGGTCGTGATGTAGACGGCGCCGACTGGTGTATTGCCCTCCCACGCGACCCATGCGTCGACATCGTTGTGTGCGAGGAGGCGTGGTCCATAAGCGGCGTCGACCATGGCAGCGGAATATCCATGGACACTGGCGAACACAAATCTGGCGGCTGCATGTGTCCGGCCCGTGGCAACCCGCTCAATCACGAATGGGCTGTCTGCTTCGGGCGGCAGATGCGGGGACCAGAATAAGGCTTCGCGCTTCGAGGTACGGAGGAAACCGCCCGTTGCCAGCGCGTCCGAGACGTCTTCCGACACTGTCGAAGACACCGCCAAAAGGACCGGTACTCCCGCGTCGAAGGCGAGCGACACCGTTTCGGTCGCGAGTTCGCGCCCAGCCGGGCGATAGAGGGCCACCTGGTTCAAGTCGACGTGGTCCGCGCCCGAGAGGACAAACACGCGACCCGGCGCAGGCGCGACCATTACGGCGGGCCCGCACCGAAGCATCACCGCCGCGTGGGCTCCGTAAATCGACCACACCGCTGGGGGGTCGCGGTAGTCGGTTGGCATCTGATCCCCCTCCTTCACCTGTATCCGGTGTTGAGTTGCGTCGCATTGGGCGATAGCAGACAAGGCTAGGGGTCGCGGCGGTCCACACCGCGCGTAGTCGACTACTCGATTTCTCATGGCAACCCAAGGCGTCGCGGAGTTCATCGGGTAGTGGTCGGCGGCGGTGAGGGTCTGCTAACGACCCTTGATCCGCACGGTGCGGTAGCGCCGGGTTGTGCGCACGAATTTCTAGATGCTCCAGTCGGTTTGGGTCTCGATCCAGTGGGTCGCAAGGCGGCAAAGTCCCTCAGTAGTAGCGCTTACCCAAATACCGGCGAAATGTACGCGAAGGCGCAGCTTTGAATAGCGCCCCCGGCGCGCACAGGGAGCACCTTGACGGTGTCCTGAAACCGCTCCGCCGCGTGCACCGCGCTGGTAGAACAGGTTCTAGTTTTCAGCTGCGAGCCGAAGGAGTCTCGGATGGGTCAGTGGTCACGGGAGGAACTCGAGGAGGCGTGGCGTCGATACCAGGAGGCGGTCGTCCAGGTCGGCAAGACGTGGGACTGGTCCAGTTACGCCGACCATTTCACCGAGGATGCGAAGTACGTCGAGCACGCCTTGGGCAACATGGAAGGGCGAGAAAACATCCGGCGGTGGATCGTCTCACAAATGAACATGTTCCCCGGCAGCGAAATGCCGTCCTACCCGGTGGAGTGGTACTCGATCGATGCCGACAATGGCTGGGTCATCTTCAAGAACATCAACACCATGAAGGACCCTGGAGACGGCAGCGTCCACGGGGCGCCGGTGATCACCGTGCTCGAGTACGCGGGCGACGACAAGTGGAGCTACGAGGAAGACGCCTACAACCCGATGAATTTCCTCGTGATGATTCAGGCCTACATCCAGCGCTGCCACGAACTGGGCACGATCTCAGATGACGCGCGCACGTTCGCCAAGAACATGAATTGGGAACTGACCTAACGGATTACGAAGTCATCGCGATTCGGCTCCCGGGTCCAGCTCCAGTAGTCCACCAGGCGCCATGGCGACAAGATGTGCACCTCGCCGAAGCTGTTCTTGTAGAACGAGTGCTTGATCGAGGGCTGTGACCACACCATCTTGCGCATCTCGGCCTGGCTGCGTTCGTGCCATTCGGTCGCCTTGTCCTCGCGTGGTTCGAGGCAGGCATGTCCGCCGTTGATCAACAGCTCCAAACACTCTGTGATGTAGCGCATTTGGCACTCCGAATGAAAGATCAGGCTGCCACCGTGGGCGAGGTTGGTGCCGGGCCCGTACATACAGAAGAAGTTCGGATAGCCCGGCACGGTGATGCCCAGATACGCCGACGGCCGTTGTCCCCAACGCTCGCTGAGGATTTCGCCGTTTCGGCCACGAATCGTCATCGGCCACAGCATCTTATTGGCTTGAAATCCGGTGGCGTACACGATGATGTCGGCCGGATAGCGAGTTCCGTCTTCCGTGACCACCGCATCGGATTCGATGTGATCGATACCCGCCCTGACCAACTCGACGTTGGCCCGGGTCAGTGTTCGCAGCCAGCTGCCGTTGTCCTGCAGAGTGCGTTTGCCGGTCGCCGGGTAGCCGGGCACCACCTTGGCGAGCAGTTCCGGATCGTCGCCGACCTGGCTGGCGATCCACTCGGTGAACATGATCCGGGTGATCTCGTTGATCTCGCTGACGGCCTTCTGCTGGTCCGGGTAATCCGCGTCGACCCGGGCGGCCTCGAGGCCCTTGTCACAGCCCGGCCAGAACAGCAGGAACCGGTACCAGCGGCCGTAGAACGGCAGGTGCCGGAGCGCCCACTGCACGCCGGGGCCGACCTCGGCGTGATAATTCGGGTTCGGGAACATCCACTGTGCGGTGCGCTGGAAGACGGTGAGGCTTTCGACCTCGTCGGCAATGGCGGGTGCGATCTGGAATCCGCTGGCGCCCGCGCCGATCATCGCGACGCGCAATCCGCGGAGGTCGACGGAGTGGTCCCAGTCCGAGGAGTGGAACGCCGGCCCGGCGAAACCGCGCTGCCCTTCTATGTCAGGAAGGTGCGGCCGGTTCAGCTGCCCGACGGCGCTGATCACTGCTCGCGCCGTCAGCGTCGTCGTCACTCCGGTCCGATCCCGCGCCGTGACCGACCAGGTCGCGATGTCGTCATCCCAGGACGCCTCGGTCACCTCGGTCTCCCACAGCACATGCCTGCCGATGTCGTACTTGTCCATCACGGTTTGGAAGTACGCCTGCAATTCGGGCTGCTCGGCGAAGAAGTGCGTCCATTGATCGGTCGGCTCGAAGCTGTAGCAATAAAAGTGGTTTCCGACATCGACGCGGGCGCCAGGATAGGAGTTCTGCCACCAGGTCCCGCCGACGCCTTCGTTCTTCTCGACGATGGTGAACGGGATGCCCGCCTCCTTCAGTCGAATGCCCGCGAGCAGACCCGACTCCCCGCAACCGATGACGACCACTGGAAAGTTGTCCGCAGGGGTGCCCAGGACCGCTCGACTGTCCGTGCCATCGAGTTCCATCTCTTCGAGCAACATCGGCACGTACTCGGCTGGTACCGGCTCGCAGACCAGCCACTGCATCATTTCCTGCAGTAGTTCCTGGCCGATCGGTTCGGGCTCCTGGCACCCGCGGTCGCGATAGTCGGCAATCACTTCCAGCGCGATCTTGCGCACCGCGGCCTTGTCCGCCTCTGACATGTAGCCCTGCACTTCGTTCAGGAACAGACCAGCGGGTTTGAGCTCGCCGCGAATCAGGCCGGCGTCGCCCGACATGTGTACCAGCGACAGCATCAACGTCGGGATGCTGACGTCCAGCAACGCCTCAGCGATCTCCTCGTCGGACGTCGTAAACGGTTGCCCTGCATGTGGGTTGCGCACCGTTCGGTGCTATCACGCCGGATCGCCGATTGGAACATGTTTCAGAAATCCATGACGGCGGCCGGGCCGGAACCTACGCTCAGGAGCGTGGGTATCGCGGCTCGCGTGAACGGGACGGCTCCCCCGGATGTGCCTCTGGCGGACATCGACCTGGGCGCATGGAAATTCTGGGTCCAGGACGATGACCTGCGCGACGGGGCATTCGCGACGCTGCGCCGCGAGGCGCCGGTTTCGTTCCACCCCCCGCCGGAGACGCCTGGCGTGCAAGAAGGACCCGGCCACTGGGCGGTGACCAGGTACGACGACGTCTGGTACGCGAGCCGTCATCCGCACATCTTCAGTTCGAGCCCGAGCATCACCATCAACGACGCGAACCCGGATCTGTCCGAATATTTCGGGTCGATGATCGTCATGGACGATCCGAGGCACCTGCGGCTGCGCAACATCGTCAGCCGGGCGTTCACCCCGAAGGTCGTCGCCCGCACCGAGGCTTCGGTACGGGAACGCGCGCGCCGTCTAGTCGAGACGATGATCGAGGCCAACTCCGACGGCGCGGGCGAGGTCGTGGCGGAACTGGCCGGCCCACTGCCCCTGCAGGTGATCTGCGACATGATGGGCATCCCCGAGGACGACCACCAGCGGATGTTCCACTGGACGAACGTGATTCTCGGGTTCGGGGACAAGGACATCGCGACCGACTACGAGGAGTTCGTCAAGGTTTCGATGGACATAGGCGCATACGCGACCGCGCTCGCCGAGGACCGCCGAGTCAACCCGCGAGATGACCTGACGACGGCGCTGGTCCAGGCCGAGGTCAACCGCGAGCGGCTGACATCGGCCGAGGTCGCGTCGTTCTTCATCCTGCTGGTGGTGGCCGGGAACGAGACGACCCGCAACGCGATCAGCCACGGCGTGCTGGCGCTCACGCGCTTCCCCGACGAGCGCACGAAGTGGTGGGCCGACTACGAGGCCATGGCACCGACCGCGGTCGAGGAGATCGTGCGGTGGGCGTCCCCGGTGATCTACATGCGCCGCACGCTCACCGAAGACTGCGAGCTGAGCGGTGTGAAGATGGCGGCGGGCGACAAGGCCACGTTGTGGTATTGCTCGGCCAACCGCGATGAGGACAAGTTCGCCGACCCGTGGACCTTCGACGTCGGCCGCACACCGAATCCGCACGCCGGCTTCGGTGGTGGCGGTGCGCATTTCTGCCTGGGCGCCAACCTGGCGCGCCGGGAGATCAGCGTGGTGTTCGAGGAACTTCGCCGTCAGATGCCCGATATTCAGGCAACGGAAGAGCCCGCGCGGCTGCTGTCGCCGTTCATCCACGGCATCAAGCGGCTGCCGGTGTCCTGGACACCGCCCGACTGATCAGATTGATCAAACGAAAACCGCTTGCGCACAGGCCTGTTCAGCGTGGCTGGTGCTCTTGTAGCGACTGACGCTCGTCGGTCTCCGGCACGTCGGGCCGGTCCTTCTGGACGTTCTTCGTCCGTGGGTCGAGCGCATCAGCGCGCTCACGATGCGCGTCAAGTTCTTCGCGCGACGCCGTCGCGGCTTCATGGTGTGTGCGGGCGGTGCCCTGCAGCCTGGCGGCTTCTGCGGCCTTGACTTCCGCCTCGGCCTGCGCGGCCCGAGCCCTCGCCGCGGTTTCCGCTGCGATGGCGTCGCGCCGCTCCACGTGTTGGGTCTTCTGGTCGATCTCCTCGCGCATCTGCTCGGCCTGGGCGTGCCGTCGATTGTTGCGGGCACGGGCCAACAACGCGACGACCGCGATTACGACGATGACCGCCACCACGGCGATGACGATCCAGACAACGCTGTTGCTATCCACGTCGACTCCTCCAGTCGGTCGGGTCGGTCACGAGATGACGAACCCGCTAATTCGCCGGGTGCCCTTCTGCGGTGACACCTAAACCCAAACGCGATGGCCGGAAGAGATTGTCAGGTGTAGCCTGACAACAGTTTGTCAGGCTACACCTGACAGAGAGGCAGCCGAGCGATGCCGACGAAGAAGTCCGAAATGCGCTGCTCGTTTTGCGGCAAGCTGTACACCGACGTCACCAAGCTCATCGCGGGCCCCGGCGTCTACATCTGCGACGGTTGCGTCAACCTGTGCCTTGATGTTCTCGCCGAGGCGACGGAGGTGGCGCCGCCGACGCTGCCCGAATGGGCCTCGATATCGGATGACGAACTGCTGGAACGGATTCCGTTCATCGCGTCATCGGCGGCCAACATCGAAGCCGGCCTTCGCGACCGGGTTCATGAATTGCGCGACCGCGGTGTGTCGTGGGCGCGGATCGGCGCGGCTTTGGGCATCACGCGCCAATCGGCATGGGAGAGGTTCTCCTCGGCGACTACTTGACGATCAGCGTCCCGTGCATGGAGGGGTGATATTTGCAGTGGAACGCGTATTCGCCCGGTTCGGATGGCGCGGTGAGTGTGCCCTCTTCGTTGCCGTCGACGTCGACGGTGAACTTGCCTGCGGTGTCCGACGTGACCGAATGCTCGACCGAATCGTTGTTCTTGATTGCGATCTGGGCTCCGGGCGGCACCGTGACGGGATCGCCGTAGTTCATGCTCGCGATCGTGATGGTGGCCGCGGCAGCGGACGCGGGCGCGCTTGTCGCCTCACTGCCGCTGGCCGAGGCGGTCGCGGTCGCCGTCCCCGTTGCCTGGGTGGAGTTGTTCGATCCGCCGCATGCCGTGGCCAACGCCGCGGCGAGACACATGGCGGCCCAGAACAAACCGAATCTCTTCATCGTGACCCCTCTCGATTGGACCCTCGGGAGAGACACGTTCAGCGGTCCTAATTAGTTCAAAGTAGACCCAATTTACCGTCTTTGAGGCCTTGCGCGCGACCTCAGAAGTAGCCGTTGGCGGGAGGCCAGACGCCGTTGACCGCATAGTTGCCTGCGGCATAAGCCTTGTAGACCAACGGATTATGGCTTGCCAGAGTGCGGGTGTTTCGCCAATGCCGGTCCAGATTCAGTTTGCGGGCCGTCGCCGACGCGCCCCCGGTGTCGAACAATCGTTCTGCAGCCGCGAGCGTCAGGCGTTCCGCGACCAGCTGGGCCTTGGCGACGGTGATCGACAGCTCGGCAAGCGCATCCGGATCGGCCTGCCGCGCATCGTCGACCACGGCGTCGATCGCGGCGGCGGCGGTGAGCACCAGCGCTTCGGCAGCGGCGGCGTCGGCGGCGATATCGCCTACGGCCGCAAGGATGAACGGATCCTCCGACGCCGTGTTGGCCAGCGAATGCGAAGCGGGGCGCGCCTTCTCCCGCACGTACGACACCGCATCGTCGTGCACGCCATATGCGATGCCTGCCGCCACCGCTGCGAGGTAGAGCTGTAGGAATGCCGTGGAGTGGCCGAGGTGCTTGCCGTCGGACACGGTGGTCACCTCGATCGGCGCCACGGCGACATCGGTGAATCGGGTCCCCCCGCTGGCGGTGAGTCGCTGGCCGAAGCCGTCCCAGTCGTCGTAGAGCTCCACGCCGGGCCCGTCGGCTGGAACGATCGCCTGCAGGTCCTTGCCGTCGGCGTCGACCGCGGAGACCGCAATGACGTCGGCGAACAGGGTTCCGGTGGAGTAGAACTTGTAGCCGTTGAGCCGCAGCACCCCGTCGGAATCGGCGACCAGTGTGGTGTCAGAACTTCCCGGCGCCTTGCCGTTGGCGTCGGTGATTGCATTCCCGAACACCAATCCGGAGTTCACGACTGGGAACCATTGCGCCCGTTCGGCCTCGGTGGCGCGGTTGCTCAGCAACCGCTCGGAGAATCCGAAGTGGGCCCGAAGCGATTGCGCCACATTGGAACTGCCGCGCGCGACCTGGATGACGGCACCAAGCACGTCGCGCGCACCCGCGCCGGGGCCGCCGTAGCGCTCGGGCACCCGAAGACTGAGCAACCCGGCGTGTCGCAACTGCTCGACGGCGCCGTACTGAAGCACCCGGTCCCGTTCGGCGGCGGCGTCGGCACGACGCAACTCGTCGACGATCGAGGGTAACCGGGCCAACCGGTCCGCGGTCGAGCCACCGAGTGGCTCTTCGGAAAACGCGGGGCGAGCCCCGACCACTTCAAGAGTCACTGCTGTCTCCTGCACTCAGCGGAACTGCGGAATTATTTTGTCCGCGAACCGGTCCAGCTCCGCATCGAGCGGCTGGAACTGGAGCATGAACAATTCGACGCCCGCCGCATGGAACGCCCCGATGCGTTCGATGACCTGCCCGTAGCTGCCGACCAGGCCGGCGAGCGTGCCGCCATTGGAGCCGACGCGGCTGGTACCCGAGAGCACCTTGTACATCTGGGTCTTCGGGTCGGTGCCCGAGGAGATCTCGGGCCGTCGCTCGGCATCGACCAGCGCCTGCAGATGGTCCAGCTCGGCGATCGCCTCAGCCTCGGTGTCGCGAGCGATCACAAACGCGGACAAGCCGAACCGCAACGGCTCGCGGTCGCGTGGGCGGCCACGTAGGTCGGTGATCACGTCGATGGTGTCCTGCAGCGGCCGTCCATTGATGAAGAACACGTCCGCGTGCTGTGCTGCTAATGCGCGGGCCGGCTCGGACTCTCCCCCGAAGTAAACGGGCGGCTGTTCGTCGGGCGTCGGGCGCACCAGCGCCGGTTGGCCGGCGCGGCCGGTGACGTCCACCTGCTTGCCTGCCCACAGCTCCAGCACCGTCTCGAGCCAACCGCGCGTGTACGCGTAGCGGTCATCATGGTCGGCGGCGTCCAGGCCCAGCGCTTCGAGTTCGGGCAAGAACCAGCCGCTGACGACGTTGATCGCCAGCCGCCCACCGGAGATCTCGGCGATGTTGCCTGCGAGCTTGGCGAACACCAGCGGGTTGACCAGCAACGGCTTGATGGCCCCGATGAGCTCGATTCGGCTGGTGGCTTCGGCCAGCGCGGCCAGCGTCGACCACGTCTCGAGCACGTCGTCCTCGACATTGCTGGGATGGATGACGTGCTGTGCCAACAGGGTCGAGTCAAATCCGGCTTGCTCCGCCCGGACCAACAGGTCCCGGTTGCGGCGGTATCCGGCGTCCGGCGCGTCGGCCGGATGGTTGCGGGCGCCATGGTTTCCGTAGACGGGCGCCCAGACGCCGAACCGTGGCGTGCTCACGAAGTCGCCAGGTAGCGCTGGCGTTCCCAGTCGCTGACGTGGTTCGAATACTGCTGCCACTCACTGCGCGCGATAGCCGCGAAGTCGCGCACCGACTCCGCGCCGAGGATGTCGAGGATCGTGTCGTCCTGCGTGGCCAGGGCGATGGCGATGCCGAGCGACTCGGGCAGCCGCGTACCGGTGAAGTAGAGGTTGCCGCCCTCGGATTTCGCCGGCTCACGTCCGGCCTCCAGCCCGGCGACCACCGCCCCCAGCGCTGAGGCCACCAACCAGTACGGGTTCGCATCTGATGCGCCGCTGCGCAGCTCGATGCGGGTGGCAGCAGGATCGGGTTCGATCAGCGAACGGACCGCCGCGCTTCGGTTGTCGCGGCTCCATGTCACGGTCGCAGGTGCAAACGAGTCGGGGACGAACCGCCGATAGGCGTTGACCGAATGCGCGCCGAACACCGTGATCGACGGCAGGTGCTCGAGCAGACCCGCGATCGCATGTAACGCCACCGCATTCTCGGCACCGTCCTGTGAAGCGAAAGCCGGTGCGCCATCTCGCCACAACGAGATGTGCAGGTGCTGGGAGCTGCCGGAGTGCTCGGAGAACGGCTTGGCCATGAAGCTGGCGATCTTGCCGTGCCTGCGGGCCACCTCCTTGGCGGCGTACTTGAGGCGCGCCGCATCGTCGGCTGCCTCCAGCGCGTCGGTGTACACCAGGTTCGTCTCCACCTGACCGGGACCGTACTCCGTCTGAATGCCCTCCAATCTGGTGAAGGCGCCCAGTGTTTCGTTCAGATCGGTGATCAGCGGATCCAGCGCGTTGGCATTCTCCAGGGAGTACGCGTGGATGTCATGTTGGAACGGCGATCCATCGGGGTTGAGCAGATAGAACTCCAGCTCCACCCCCACCTTGGCGGTGTAGCCGAGTCCGGCCAGCCGAGCCAGCACCCGCTTGAGCACGGCCCGCGGGTCGAGCAGGGATGGGTTGCGGTCGTGCGCAACGATATCCGAGATGACGTGACCGACTCCCTGCCGCCAGGGCAGCGGCCGGAACGTGGCGAAGTCGGGTACCGCGAACACGTCCGGATAACCGCCGTCCCAGTTGGTCAGGCCAAGCCCGTCGATGACGGTGCCGTCGGTGTTCCAGCCCAACGAGGCTTCACAGAAGGCGAATCCGACGCCGCGGGCCCGATTGAGGAACTGAGCGGCGGGTATCCGCTTGCCCTGGGCGTGGCCGAACGGATCACTCCATGCCACCTCGATTTCGGCGAGCGAGCCGTCGGCGAGCCCCCGCAACAGGTCGCGCTCGGCTGCTGACGCGTCCACCGTCTGCGTCATGATGCCGCGACGGTGTTGTCGGAAACCCGGGTCCCTACGACGGCGCCGAGGGCGAATGAGCCGATCAGCAGGCCGATGATCACCCATGCGAGAATGGCTGAGCCGCCGACCAAATCCTTCAGGTTGGCCAGGATGAGGATCAGCGAAACCACAAGCCCGATGAGGCCGAGGGCGGGCGCGATGCGGACGCGCCAGTGCGAGTAGCCGCGCCGGTCGCGGGCGAAGAACACCAGCACGGCCAGGGATGTGGCGATCAGCAGCACCACGAATCCGACCGTCGTGGCGCCCGCGAACCAGGTATAGAACTGCGCGGCCGGGTCGAGCTTGAAGACCACTGCAAGAACGATGCTGATCGCGACGACCCCGGAGATCCACAAGGAGGCCTGGTGCGGTGATCCGTGCTTGGTGTGCGGGTAGCTCAGCGACTCGGGCAGGACGTCTCGCTGCGACAGGGCGAAGACATAGCGCGACGCGACGTTGTGGAACGACAGAATGCAGGCGTACAGGCTGGTGAAGTACAGCACCGTGATGATGTCGTTGCCGGCGACGCCGATGTAGCGCTGCGCGGTGTCAGACAGGAAGGTGCTGCCCGAATCGGTGGCTCGGCTGACCGCTTCCGCGTCGCCCCAGCCGGAAACCAGCGCCCAACTCGTCACCGCGTAGAACACGCCGATGAGGATCAGCGCGGCGTAGGTGGCGCGCGGGATGGTGCGCTCAGGGGTGCGGGCCTCATCGCGGAAGATCGCGGTGGCCTCGAAGCCGACGAAACTGATCAGCGCGAAGAGCAGGCCGATGCCAACGGAGCCCGAGAAGATCGCGCTGGGGTTGACGATGCCGTTCGACAGCCCGTGGTCGCCACCCTGCGCGACGATGACGGCGTCGAGCACCAACACGATGGCGATCTCGGCGGTCAGCAGCACGGCGAGCACTCGGCTGGACAGCTGGATGTTTCGGTAGCCGAGGAACGTGGTGGCCGCGAAGGCAAGAGCGGCGAACAGCCACCACGGCAGTGCCGGGCCGCCGAACAGCTTGACGACGGCGCCGCCTGCCGGGCCGAGCAGGCCGTATACCCCCGCCTCGATCGCCACATAGCTCACCAGCGCGACGAACGCGATGCCGATGCCCGCGGGGAATCCCAATGCCTTACGTACATACGAGAAGAACGCCCCCGCCTCTTCGACATACGGCGTCAGCGCCGTGAATCCGACAGCGAAGAACAGCAGGATCACCGTCGATGCGATGAATGTCGCCGGGAAGCCTGCGCCGTTGCCCGAGGCGAGACCGAGCGGCACGACGCCGCCGATCACGCCGAGTGGCGCCGCCGCGGCGACGACCATGAAAACGATCGACGGCACGCCGAGGTTGCCCTTCAGCTGACGTACCGGCGCCCCTGGCTGCTTTCCCAAAGCCTCTGGGGTGGCGGTGGTTTCGGACATGGGTAACCGTCCTGTCGGTGGTAGTTAGCGGGACGATAGGAGGAACACCATGGGCGGCACCACATCTGGAGTCACCGTGAGTCATATGTTGTAACAATTGGACACATTCGCCGATCCGCCCGGGCTTGCGGCATCGCCGGGCGTCGGTAGTCTTCGGGCGGTGAGCAGCTCGGTGCGTGCCGTCGGCGCCAAGGGCAAGCGGCCGTTGCGCGTTGGAGCCACCCCGGTGCCTCACGCCGAGATTCTCGATTTCGTGCGGGAGCCGCTGGCCGCCCGCGACATCGACCTGCAGATCGAGATCTTCGAGAGTTTCGAAGAGCCGAACGACCTGCTGGTCGCAGGGCGGTTGCATGCGAACTTCTTCCAGTACCTGCCGTTCCTAGACGATTTCAACCGTCGCACCGGCAACCGGTTGGTGCCGGTCGTGCCCGTCCACATCGAGCCGTTCGGGCTGTACTCGTCGTCGATACCCGACCTCGGCGCGATCCCCGACTACGCCGAGGTTGCGCTGCCGTCGGATCCGGTGAACGTGGACCGGTCCTTGATGATGCTCGACCGGCTTGGATTGATCGAATGCGCGCCCGCGCGCCGGTCCCTGGCCACCGTCGGCGATGTACGGGCCAATCCGCGGCGCCTGGTGTTCAAGGAGCTGACCAGCTGGCTGCTGGGCGGCGTGCGCGAGGACTTTGACGTGGTGTTCCTGTTCGGCAACCAGGCGATGGAGTGGGGCGTCGACACCGGCAGCTCGCTGTACTGCGATCGCGGCAACCCCGCCTACGCGGAATACCTGGTGGCGCGGGCAGACAACCGCGAGAGCTTCGACGTCCGCGTGCTGGCAGAGGTGTTGAACGCCGAGGCCACCCGCGAGTTCATTACGAACACCTATGCCGGGCAGGTGCTGGCGGCGTTCTGAGTTGCGCTCAGGGCGACGTAAACCCTGTCCCGATCATCGCCCTGCCGCGACAGTAAACGGGTGTACCAAGCGGCGCCGCGGCGGGCGAGGCCACCCGCCGACACCGTCCGGGTGGTGCTCGTGCTCGACGTTCCGGCGGGCTCGGCGGAATTAGCAAGTCGCACGACGCAATTGGCCGACGAGTTCGGTCGGCTGATCGCACACTCGGTGCCGGGGGTGCGTGCGCGCAAGGCGGTTGTGTCCGCCACACCGTCGAGGATGGCCACCGCGGTCCGATCGGCCGGTTTGACGATCGACCGTTTCAACCGCGAGGTGCGCATCAACGGCGAGCGGGTGCGGTTCACGTACCGCGAATTCGAGCTGCTGTGCTACCTCGCGGCGCTGCCGGGGCGGTCCGTGTCACGCGCCGAGCTCATGCGCGAGGTGTGGCACGACCGGGCGCCGGGCGGCGAGGTGTCGCTTCGGACCGTCGATACGCATGTGCGGCGGCTGCGCGCCAAACTCGGGCCGCACGCGAGAGTGCTGACGACGATCCGCGGGCGGGGCTACCGCTTCGATCCCGGCGCCGACGTCCAGTATCTGGCCGCAGGCGTCGGCGCCCGCCGCGCCTGAGCTCTACAGGGTCGCGGTGAGCGGGCCCATCGGCACGCAGACGCCTTGCGGTGGATTGCCGGTGTTGGCGCACCCCCTGCCCGTCGAAACGTACGTCCCACCCGGACGGTACGGCTGGTAGAACACCTGCGCGGTCAGGATCCCGTTTTGCTGCGCGCACTGGCCGGGTCCGTCACTGCCCTGCAACTGCACGCAGGCCACGGTCAGGTACGCGGTGGATTGGTTACACGCTGCCGGCGACAGCGTCGCCGTCACCACATTGGTACCGGAGAGCTGCACGACCTGCGGCGGCGACAGCCGGTATGAGCACGGCGGAGCGCTTGGCTCGGCGTTTGCCACGGCCGCAGTCCCGCTCAGAGTCAACACCACTGCGGCGGTGAGAGCGATCGGCGACCGGCTCATGCCTGGATGGTAATTCAACTCATGTACCTCTCATCAATGATGAACAGGCAAAGCGTGACCGCGAGGAAACCGGCGGGCAGCCAGATCGCGTGCACTCCGAACGCCCGGCTGGCGAATGCGCCGATCAACGCGCCGGCGGCGAACGCGAGGATCAGTGCGCCGTAGACCCCGAACGCGCGGAGTGACTCCGCCCGCTTCTCGACCAACCCGTCGTATCCCGCCTCGACGAACCGCATCAGGTTGCCGGTGGTGGCGACCGGAAGGTAGACGAGTTCGCCGATGTTGCGGAACAAGCCGATCTGCACGGCTGCCAGAAAGGAGATCGGCACGGTGACGTAGCTGTGTGGCACCGACGCCGGGACGAAGCCGATGACCGCGAGCACGACGGCCTGGATGGCCATCGTCCAGACCAGCGGCCGGGGCACGACGCGTTCTGCCCGGCCGGACTTGATGTGCGACGCCAGCGCCACGCCTGCGATGAAAGCGAGCAGCGGCCAGACGTGTGCCAGCGCCAACGCCCACTCCCGCTTCGAGGTGTCGATGGCGCCGAAGATCACGTTGGCGGTCTGCACGTTGGCGAACACCCCGCCGCGAGCGATGTACGTGTGGGCGTCGAGAAAGCCGTTGGCCAGGGTGAGCAGCAGCGCGAACCACAAACTTCTCGCGCGTTCGGTGTCCTTGGGTCCGGTGTCGGGGCCGCTCACCCGGACAACGTAGCCGCAGTCCCGCGGTGCGCCTAGCTTGCGCCCAGCGCGTCGAGCATGCCCGCGGCCGACCTGGGCCAGGTGAACTGTTCGGCGCGCCTGCGCGCGCTGTTGCGGCGCAGCCCTTCCGGCCTGCTGATGATCGACGTCACCGCACGGGCGATGGCGTCCGGGTCGTTGTCAGCGGTGGCGCCGCTTTCGGTGGTCAGGATCTCGGCGAGCGCCGACGTCCGGGACACCACCGCGGGCGTTCCGGACGCCAGCGCCTCGAGGGCCGCCAGTCCGAACGTCTCGTGCGGCCCTGGCGCGAGCGCGACGTCGGCCGTGGCGAGGATGGTCGCGACGGTGTCGCGGCAGCCGATGAAGCCGGTGAAGTCGACGGGCAGCCGGGCTGCTTGGCGCTCCAGTCGCGAGCGCATCGGGCCCTCCCCGACCACCACCAGCCGGGCGTCGACTCCCGAATTGCGCAGCGCGGCAATGGCATCGATGCTGCGATGCGCGTGCTTCTCGACCGAGAGGCGCCCGCAGTGCACCAGAAGGGTCTGCTCGGGGCGGGCCCAGCGCTGCCGCACCGTCGCCGAGTGCCTACGCGGATGGAACTGGTCGAGATCCACACCGAGTGGCACGGTGACGACGTTCGGCACGTGGATGCGGTCGAACTCTTCGCGGGCGAACGCCGTCGTGCAGACCACGGCGTCGTAGGTGGCGGCGGTCCTGCGGTTGGCCACGTTGGCGAACGAGCGCGCCATGCGTGGGGGAAGTATCTGTCCGAGAAGGCGATCCAGTCGTTCGTGGGAGATCATGACGGTGGCCACGTCGTGTCGTCGGCCCCAGCTGCCCAGCGATCGCAGGGTCAGCCGGTCCGATACCTCCAGTGCGTCAGGCGAGAGCCGGCCGAGCAGTGAGGTGACCGGGCCCGGCAGCACCGCGCGATAGCCGCCGGTGAACGGGATCAGCCTGGCGGGTAAGGAAATACGAACGACGCCCGAGGGCAGCTCGTGCCATTCGGAGCATCGGCCCGGCACCACCAGGAACACCTCGTGACCTGCGGCGCAGTATTCCGCGCCGAGGCGATCCACCGCCGTCCGAAGGCCCCCCGAACGCGGGCCGTAGAAGTTCGCAACCTGTACAACCCGCATGCGCTGATCAGAACCGGCACGCGTGTGCGGTCAACAAAGCGACATCAACCTGTAGGAAAACAGGTCGTGAATTACCGCGAGCAGTGCTAGCCCACGTGTTGGGTCATCCAGTCCTGCACCCGCTGCCAGGCGTCGTCGGCCGCGGTCGCGTTGTAGCGGTCGCCGGTGTCGTTGAAGAACGCGTGGTTGGCATTGGGTTCGGTGACGAGCTCGTGAACCATCCCGGCTTGTTCTAGCGCCGCTTTCACGGTGGGTTCGGTGGCGTTGACGCGCTGGTCCTGCTCGCCGTAGAACGCAAGCACAGCAACATCTTTCGAACCGCGGAAGTCGGGATTGTCCGGGGCAGGCCCGTAGAAGGGGAACGCGGCGGCGAGTCGCGGCTCGCCGGCGGCGAGAAGCTGCCACGTCAGCCCGCCGCCCATGCAGAACCCCACGACGGCGAGCTTCTTGCCCGGAACGCGCCGCGCCAGCTCGTCAACGCCGGACTTGAGGTTGGCGACGAACTCTTGGGGCGGAATCTGACCCAGTGCGGCGGTGGCCTGCGCCGGGTCGGTGAATTTTGCCGTGCCGCCCTGTCCGGACAGCAGATCGATCGCCAGGGCCGAGTAGCCGATGCCTGCAAACCGGCCCGCCACCGACCGGACCCAGTCGTTGAGGCCCTTGTTCTCATGGATGACGAGGATGCCGCCGCGTGCATTCGGCGCCTCTGCCCACGCTGCCTGCAGTTCCCCCTGAGGTCCCGCCCACGTGATCGGCGTGGTGGGCAGCGCCTTGGCCGATCCCGGCGGCGGCGCACTGGACGTCGCAGCTCCGCTGGACGTCACCGGGGCGTTGGAGGTGGTCGTTTTGTTCTCGCCACACGCGGCGATCAATGCGGTGGCCGCCGCGGCGGTCATCCCCAGCAGTGCCAGCCGGCGTAGGGCTTCGCGCCTGGACAACAAACCGTCGACATGATCAGTGGCAATTTCTTCGGCGATATAGCGCTGTAAGGGTGTCACGTTCGCGAGTATGCCCCTTTGACGTCCTCCTCGGACTGCTGTCCGGGGATTCCAACCGACCCCATCGGCTTACGCGGCAGGAGAAACGGGTTGAGGTTCACGGTTCGTAGACCGCCTACTGGCGAGGTCTCCCCGTGCTGTCACCGCCCGTCCGGCGGCGATGTTGCGTGCAGCGTTCACGTCGGCGTTGCGCCGCCCGGCGTTGCAGGCTTGGCACTCGAAGACCGCTTGGCTCTTGCGGTTTTCAGGTTCGATGTGCCCGCATGCGGAGCATCGTTGCGACGTGTACGCGGCCGGGATCTGCTCGACTCGGCTGAATGCCTTGTGCTGCAGGCGTGAGACGAGTTGGCCCCATCCGCTTTGCCTGATCGCGCGGTTGAGCCCTCGTTTCTGGGCGACTCGCATCCCTGGCTGCCCAGCGGTGCCGCGTCCGGAGCGGGTCATCGCTCGCACGTCGAGGGCCTCGACTCGGATCAGGTCGAAGCGCCGCGCAAGGTCGGTGGTGGTTTTCTCGACCCAGTCTTTGCGCCGATCTCTCTCGCGGGCTCTCAGTTTCGCGATCGCCCGTTTCGTCCTTTCGCGGCGGTTGGAGCCCCGCTGGCAGCGTGCGAGCCGCTGTTGCAGAACCGTCACCCGCTTCGCCTCTCCCGGGGTAAGACTGGGTGCGTGCAGCAGTTCGCCCGTGGACAGTGCAGCCGAGACGGCAACGCCGCGGTCGATGCCGACCACGCTGCCGTCGCTCGGCCCGGTGATCGGGTCGGGAATGTGGGCGAATGCGACGTGCCAGCGGCCGGCCCGATCACAGGTGACCCGGTAAGACTTGACACCGGCTGGCACCGGGCGCGACAGGTGAAAACGCAGCCACCCGACCTTGGGTACCCATACCCGACCGAAGTGGCGGTTCAGCCGTTCGATGTGATGCGGTTTCACCCCGACCTGGCGAAATCCTTCGTGCACACCGGCTTTGCGCCAGGTCGGGCGGCGGTGCGTGCCAGCGAAGAAGTTGCGCATGGCATGGGCGAAATCCCGCAGCGCCTGCTGCTGCACGGTTTGCGACCCGGCCGCCAGCCATTCGTACTCGGCCCGGGCCTCGGTCAACTGAGCGCACTGCTCGACATAGCCGGGCGCCTTATGCCCCGGATGCCAGTGTTGCCGCTGCTCCACCGCCAGATTCCACACATATCGCGCATCCCGACAGTGCGCCAACAATCCCTCCTCCTGCTCATGAGTCGGCAACAGCCGGAACCGCGACATGACCGCACCGTAACCACCGACACCGACATTCGCGGCCTAGCCGCACGCGAACGCCTCGGAATCGGCTTCCCGGCACTGAAGTCCGGGGCTTCGAGCCGAAGAAGACTTCGATGAACTGGACTCCGGATGCAGATGCGCTGCGCGGCCGCATCGCGCTCGTCGCGGGCGCCACCCGCGGCGCGGGGCGCGGTATCGCGGCGGCGCTCGGCGAGGCAGGCGCGACCGTGATCTGTACCGGGCGCAGCAGCGTGTCGGGCAATGCGCTGTCCGACTACGACCGTCCGGAAACCATCGAAGAGACAGCGCAACTGGTCACGTCACTCGGTGGCGTCGGTATTCCCATCCAGGTCGACCACCTCGAGGCGGCGCAGGTGCAGGCGCTCGCCGATCGCATCCGGAACGACTACGGCGCTATCGACCTCCTGGTCAACGACATCTGGGGTGCCGAGGTGCTCAAGGGTCACCCGCCGACGTGGAACCGGCCGATCTGGGAACACGACCTCGACGACGGCCTGCGAATACTGCGGCTGGGCATCGACACTCACCTCATCACCGCGCACTGCCTGTTTCCGCTACTCGTCACGCGGCCCGGCGGCTTACACATCGAAGTGACCGACGGGACAAAGGAATACAACGATCACGTCTACCGGATCTCGGTGTTCTACGACCTGTCGAAGGTCGCGGTGAACCGGCTTGGCTACAGCCTCGGTCACGACCTCCAGCGCTTCGGCGCCACCGCCGTCGCCGTCACGCCGGGCTGGCTGCGCTCGGAGATGATGCTCGACAACTGGCGCGTCACGGAGGAGAACTGGCACATCGCGCTGAACCCGGCCCGGTCCGACGGCCCCACAGCTCCCCCGGGATTCGCCGTATCGGAGTCGCCGCGGTACGTCGGACGCGGCATCGCCGCGATGGCCGCCGACGAGAACCGCTCGCGCTGGAACCAGCGCTCGGTCACCTCCGCCGAGCTGGCCCGCGAGTACGGCTTCACCGACATCGACGGCCACCAGCCGGACGGCTGGGCGGAGGTATAAGCCCAGGTCAGCATCCAAAGTAGACATTTTTCCGAATCTGTTCACGGATTTCGTTGACACCCGCCAGCACGCGCTGTTCTATGACCTGGTGACCTACGACACGATCATCCGCAACGGGCGCTGGTTCGACGGCACCGGCGCGCCGTCCGCGGTGCGCAACATCGGCATCCGCGATGGCCACGTCGTCGCGATCTCGCCCGATGCCCTCGACGACAAGGACTGCCCGCAGATCATCGATGCGACCGGCAAGTGGGTGCTGCCCGGCATGCTCGACATCCACACCCACTACGACGTCGAGGTGCTGGTCGGCCCGTCGCTGTCGGAGTCGCTTCGCCACGGGGTGACCACCGTGATGCTCGGGTCGTGTTCACTGTCCACCGTCCACGTCGGAGGTGTGGACGCAGGCGACATCTTCGGGCGCGTCGAGGCCATCCCCCGCGAATGCGTGATCGGCGCCGTCGACGAGCACAAGACCTGGACTAACGCAGAGGAGTACATCCAGGCGCTCGAGGCGCGACCGTTGGGCCCCAACCTGGCGGCGTTCATCGGACACTCCGACATGCGTGCCGCGACCATGGGCCTGGATCGCGCCACGCAGAAGAAGCAACGACCGACCAGGAGCGAACAGGCCCAGATGGAGCGCATGCTCGCCGAGGCGCTGCGGGCAGGCTTCGTCGGAATGTCCTCGCAGCAACTGCTTTTCGACAAGCTCGACGGTGACGTCTGCCGGTCACGAACCCTGCCCTCGACGTATGCCAAGCCGCGCGAACTGCGGCGGCTGAAGTCTCTGCTGCGCCGCGCAGGCCGAATCCTGCAGTCCGGGCCCGACATTCAGAACCCGTTCAACCTCGGCTCGCAGCTGGCCCAGTCGCTCGGTGTCTTCCGCAACCCGCTCAAGACCAGCCTGTTGTCGGCCGCCGACGTCAAGGCCAACCCATACGCGGTCTGGGCCATGGGACCCGCCGCCCGGCTGATCAACCGTCTCGGCGGCAACTTCCGCTGGCAGCATCTGCCTGTGCCGTTCGAGGTCTACGCCGACGGCATCGACCTCGTGATCTTCGAGGAGTTCGGAGCCGGCGCGGCGGCGCTGCACCTGCGCGACGAGGTGGAGCGCAACGAGATGCTGTGCGACGAGTCGTATCGCCGCGTATTCCGCAAGCAGTACGAGAGCAAGTTCGGCGTGCGGGTGTGGCACCGCGACTTCTTCGACGCCAAGATCGTCGAGTGCCCTGACGCTTCGGTGATCGGCAAGTCGTTCGGCGAGGTCGGCCAGGTCCGCGGCGGGCTGCACCCCGTCGACGCGTTCTTGGACATGGTGCTCGAGCACGGCACGGCGTTGCGTTGGCGCACCACGATTTCCAACCACCGCCCCGAGGTGCTGAAGAAACTCGCACGCGAGCCCGGCATCCAGATGGGTTTCTCGGACGCGGGAGCCCATCTTCGCAACATGGCGTTCTACAACATGGGCCTGCGGCTGCTGCGGCATGTCCGCGACGCGCAGATGGCAGGCAAGCCGTTCATGACCGTCGAGCAGGCCGTGCACCGGTTGACCGGCGAACTGGCCGACTGGTATCGCCTCGACGCAGGCCATCTGCGCATCGGCGACCGCGCCGACGTCGTGGTCATCGACCCCGAACGCCTCGACGCGACGCTGGATGGCTACGCCGAGGACCGGGTCGAGCAGTACGGCGGGCTGCCCCGCATGGTCAACCGCAACGACGGCACAGTCACCGCCGTGTTCGTCGGCGGCCGTGCGGTCTTCCTCGGCGGCAAGCCGACCGAAATCGTCGGCAAGCAGCGCACGGGGCGCTTCCTCCGTGCCGCGCACCAGGCCCCGGCCATCGCCGCCCAACAGATGGAGTTCGCAAGTGTCAGTTGAGGATACTGTTCGCGGGATGTGGAAGGCGCTGTCGACGCGGGACTGGGAATCGCTGAAGGCGTTTCTGTCCGACGATTGCATCTACCTCGACATGCCTGTGGGCCCGACAGCGGCGGCACGCGGACCTGAAGACATCGTCAAACGACTCAAGATCGGTATCGAACCGCTGATCTCCTATGAGAACTTCGACGGCCTGATGCTCGACAACGGCACAGACGTCATGTACGAGCACAGCGAGGAATGGCACTGGCCCACAGGGGAATCGGCTGTCATGAAGTTCGTCACGGTGCATCAGGTACGTGACGGCAAGATCACGCTGTGGAAGGACTACTGGGACATGGGGGCGCTGACCAACTTCGCGCCGCCGTCCTGGATGGAGGATTTCGCCAACGCCGACATGTCGTGGGTGTTCGACGCGACCGGCCTGGTCTGAGGAGGAGCGATGTTCGATCTGAAGATCACCGGCGGAGCCGTCGTCGACGGAACCGGCGCCGACCGGTTCCGCGCCGACATCGGCGTCAAGGACGGCCGGATCGTCGAAGTGCGGCGGCGAAACGGCGACGATCCGGGTCTCGACGGTGACGCTGCGGAGACGCTCGACGCGACCGGTCGCATCGTGGCACCGGGGTTCGTCGACATCCACACCCACTACGACGGACAGGTGAGCTGGGATCCGCTCTTGGAGCCGTCGAGCCTGCACGGCGTCACCACCGTGGTCGGCGGCAACTGTGGCGTCGGGTTCGCACCGGTCACCCCCGGCCGCGAACAGTGGCTCATCGAGCTGATGGAAGGAGTCGAGGACATTCCCGGCTCAGCGTTGGCCGAGGGCATGACCTGGCAGTGGGAGAGCTTCCCCGAATACCTCGACGCCGTCGAGAAGCGGCCGCTCGCCGTCGATTACGGCACGCAGATCGCGCATGGCGCGGTGCGCGGCTACGCGATGGGCGACCGTGGCGCCCGCAACGAGGAAGCCACTGACGAAGACATCGCCGCGATGGCCCGCATCGTCCAGGAGGCCATCGAGGCTGGGGCGCTTGGTTTCTCCACGTCCCGCACCGAGGGACACCGTGCCATCGACGGCGAGGCGGTACCGGGTACCTACGCCGCAGAACAGGAACTGTTCGGCCTTGGCCGGGCGATGGCCGCAGGCGGCCGTGCGGTCTTCGAGGTGGCACCGCAGGGTGTGGCCGGTGAGAGTCCCGCCGAGGCATCGATCCGCGAACTCGAGTGGATGACCAAGCTGGCGGCCGAAATCGAACGGCCGGTGTCGTTCGCGATGATCCAGACGCCGGGCGCCCCGGACCTGTGGCGGGAGATGCTCGATCGCGCAGGAAAGGCGCTCGAGAACGGGATCGAGGTGTATGCGCAGATCGCGGCGCGGCCGTTCGGGATGTTGTTCGGCTTCCCCGGATACCATGCGTTCACGCACCGGCCCACGTACCGCAAGCTGAAGGCGGAACTGGATCGGCAGGAGTTGGCTCGACGGTTGGCCGACCCGGCGGTGCGAGCGGCGATCCTGTCCGACAGTGACCTTCCCCCGCAACCGCTTCCGTTGTTCGACGGCATGTACGGATTGATCCAGCACAGCGCCGACCGCATATATGCGCTCGGCGACCCGCCGGATTACGAACCCACGTCGGAGCGGACTGTCGCCGCGATCGCCGAGCGCCGCGGCGAGGACCCGCTGGCGGCCATGTACGATCTGATGCTCGAGTCCGACGCCTCGGCGCTGTTGATGCTGCCGTTCTACAACTACGCCGCGGGCAATCACGATGCGATCTATGACATGTTGACGCATCCGGCCGCCGTGTCGGGGCTCTCCGACGGCGGTGCCCATTGCGGACTGATCTGCGATGCGTCGTATCCGACCTTCCTGCTCACCCACTGGGCACGCGACCGCCACCGCGGCCCGAAGCTGTCGCTCGAATACGTGGTGCGCAAGCAGACTCTCGACACCGCAACGCTTTTCGGACTCTCCGACCGCGGGGTCATCGACGTCGGCAAGAAAGCCGACATCAATGTCATCGACATGGGTGCCCTCACCCTCGAATTGCCGAAGATGGTTTACGACCTGCCCGCCGGCGGCCGTAGGCTGATCCAGGGCGCAAAGGGCTACGACGCCACCGTGGTCAGCGGGGCGGTCACCCGGCGCCACGGCGTCGACACCGGTGCCAGGCCGGGCCGGTTGATTCGGGGCGTGCGGTAGTCAACCCAGCCGGTAAACGCGACGCGCATTGCCCTGTGCGATCAGGTCGGCCACGCGGACGGCGTCGCGTTCGCTCCACTCGTCGGCGTCTACGAATTCCTGGAGCACGGCCTGTATTCCGTTGCGCCACAGCCGCGCCCCGAGACAATGCAGTTCGGCCGGGCCGAAACCGTCCGACGAGTACAGGATCTTGCGGAACGGCGCCATCTCGAGCAGTCGGCCGATGAACGCCGCAGAGCGAGCACCGAGGTAGTTGATCGACAGCCCGCCGTCGAGGTACACGTTGTTGAAGGCCTGCGCCAGATAGCCTGCCTCGCGTTCGTAGGGATAGCAGTGCAACAGCATGATCGGGGTGGCGCCGCTGTTGCGCAGAAAGTCCAGCAGATGTAGCGGATTCGTTCTGTGCAGGTCGCAATCGCGGTCGCCGAAGCCGACGTGAAACTGCAACGGCTTACCCAGACGGAGCGCCCGATACAGTCCGAACCGCAGCAGCACCCGGTCGGTGATCCGGGGCTCTCCGCTGTCCCGCCACCTGCTCGCCGCCTCAGCCACCTCCGCGGGCGCCGGCTCGGACAGATCGCCGTCGAAGCCCCCGCGGTAGGCCAGTATCGACTTGGTCCCCACAGCGGTCATCGCCCGCTCGTGCAGGAGGCGGGCAAACGCCGTCGCGTAGTCGTCGGCCGTCTGGATGGCCTCTTCTGCGACCGACTCCAGCCGGACGATCTCGTGGACGTCTCCGACAGAGAGCCCACGCAGCGCATCGAGATCAGCTACCCCACCGGCGAATCCGGAGTCCACCAACCAATCCGACACCTTGGCATCGGAGAGAAACATCTGGGCGAGGTCGGACTCGGTGTACTGACTGCGCCGGTCGAAGTACGCATCAGCCGCGGCGTGCCGCGGTAATCCGAGCAGTGGTGCGCAATGGGCCCTGACCGCGAACCCGAGCTGGGTGTCGAACGCCGAATCGAAATCCGCAAGCGGCTCCACGTTGGCCTCGTTGAGCCCGCTCTCGAACTTGGCGCGGTCAGGGGCAGTCAGCCAGCAGCCGTGCACGTGATGGTCGACCAGCGGCATGTTCTCGATGTGCTCGGCCAGCTGTGGCGCCGATGTGCTCCTCACGTCCGCGACAAACCTCATACACTCCAGGCCAGCCGGAACTTCTCGGTGAGCTCGTCCGGGCTCAGGTCGCCGAAGTTCTGCTGCTCGTAGCGTCGCACCGCGACCACGGCATCGACAGGTGCATCGCCGAGAATGCCGCGCACCAGCGCGGATTGGTCGAGTGCATCGAGGGCGTCGCCCTGGCTCGAAGCCAGCAGCTTGATGCCTGCCTGCTCGCGCTGGGCGTCGGTGAGGGTGGCGGGGTCGACGGTCGTCTCCGGCGGTGGCGGGAGTTTGCGCTCGATGCCGTCGAGTGCCAGGCCGAGTATCGTCGCGGTCGCGAGATACGGATTGGCGGACGGGTCAATGACCTTGACTTCGACGTTCGCGCCTTGTGGATTGCTCGGGCCGCCGATCAGGTATCGCACCGCGGCTTCCCGGTTTTCGGTCCCCCAGCACACATATGCTCCCGACCAATGACCGGGCTGCATCCGGATACCCGACACGATCGAACCGCACAGGACACCCTGCGCTTCTCGCAGTCCCGCCAGCAGGCCCGCGATCGCCGATTCACCTTCGGGAGTCATGCCGGCGGCGCCCGCTCCGCCCGAGAACAGCGGCGTTTCGTCGCGCTTCATCGAAAAGTGCTGGTGTGAACCCGATCCGACGCTGCCCGCGAAAGGCACTGGCGACAGGCTGACGCGCAACCCGTACTGCCGGGCCACTCGCCCGATGATGATGCGCATCAGCACCAGTTGGTCGGCGGCCGCAACGGGTGGCTGTGGCGACAGCGAGATCTCGAACTGGTTGACTCCGTACTCGGGGTGGAACTGTTCGATGGTGATGCCGGAACCGGTCGCCGCATTCATGACGTCGCGAACAAAGCCTTCGAATTCCAATACTCCGGCCAGGCCGTATTGCGCCCACAGGTGTGACGGCTGCCGACTGCCGTCCGGCCCGACGAGCAGAAACTCCATCTCGTGGCCGACCACCGTGGTGATGCCGGCGTCGGTGAGCCTGTCCTCCACCCGCTGCAGCACACCCCTGCTGCAATACTGATCGGGCGAACCGTCCTGATTGAAGAAAGCGCCAGGGGCCCAAGCCAATCCGTCGCCCAGTATCCGTAGCGCGCTCAGGTCGATACGGATCCGCTGGTCCCCTACCACGCCGGTGTTGTCGCCGAACACGATGCCCGCCTGGTCGATGGCGAAGACATGCCACACCGGGCTGGCACCGAGGCCTGGATCGGCGAACGCGCCCATCCGGCGCAGCGGAACCGTCTTGGCAAGGGTGAGCCCGGCCGGGTTGACGACGGTCCCGATCAGCGTGGCGACCCCGTCGGCCTCGAGTTGGGCGATGGCCGCTGCGGCGAGGGGTTTGGCTGCCATTAGTGAAGCTTAAGATCTGAGAGTTGAGTACACATGCGTTCGAGCGACCGCTTGCGGACGTTCGGCTATTGAACGTTGTAGAACGATTTGACGTTCTCGTGCAGCTTTTTGTATAGCGGTGGCGCCTCGTAGGCATCGGTGACGACTTCGATGTAGGCAGCGCCATCGGCTTCCTCGGCTGTCCTGAGTGCGGCGTCGAGCTCCCCGCAGGTGGTCACTCGTGCCGTCAACCATCCCTGACAGCCCAAGGTGTGCGGAAGGTCGGCATAGTTCCATGCTGCGACGTCGTTGTAGGCCATGGTTAGGTCCTTACCCAACATGCGCTCGCTGAGATAGCCAGAGTTGTTGAGCACGAAGACAATCGGGCGCAGCCCATGCCGACCGAACTGGCCGATCTCCTGAGCGGTCATCTGGTGCGCCCCTTCCCCGGTTATGAGGATCAGTCGACGATCCGGCGCTCCGAGCGCGGCGCCGAACGCCGCCGGGGTCGCCCATCCGACCGACGCCCACAGGGTTTGGTTGTGAAACTCCGCGCCGTTGGGCAGTTGTGCGAACGCCAAACCCAGCGAGGACGTTCCGGTGTCGGTCACGATCACGTCATTGGGCCGAAAGAAGCCCGCCCAGCGCGGGTAGAGGCCATCGGCGGTGATCGAGTCGTCACCATCGCCCACGGCCGGTCCAAGCGTGGCCGGTGCGATGGCCGGCCGCTGAGCACTCGTGAAGACGCGCATGGACAGTTGCGCCAGAATGTCGGCCATCTCCACGTTCCGGTAGACCGTGTCACCCACGATGGTGCGGTGATGGCCGATGCTGATCGTCTTATGCAGGTCCAGCCGGGCGGTGAACCCCGCGGTATTGCCGTCGCTGAGGATGGCGCCGAGCAGCACCACCACGTCACACGACTCGACGGAGGCGCGTACCGGCTCTTCCATCAGCCGGCCGGCGTACATGCCGATGTAGCCGGGGTGGTCTTCGGCAAGCACTGATTTGTCGCCGAACATCGTCGCGAAGGGCAAGCCTGCGGCGTCGACGAATGCCGCCGCCGCAGCCTGCAGACCCAGCCGCCTAAGCAGCATCCCTGGCAGCACACATGCCTGCCCTGCGCTGTTCAACGCAGCGCTCACGGCATCGGTCGCCGCGGCAAGAGTCTGGGGGTCGCTTGCCGGCGGGCTGAGCGAGGGCGCGGCCCCAAGCACGGGCTTGTCCGCGACGTCGCTGGGAATAGCCATGTAGACAGGCCGCCGATGGTAGAGCGCAGCGGCGATGAGCCTTTCGGTCTCCGACGCCGCGTTCTGCGGCGTCATGATCGCGGTTGCGCACACGACGGCGGCGGCCATCCCACTGAAGACGTCGAACTCACCGTTGCCCAGCGTGTGGTGCACCAGCGCCCGGCTCTCCTGCGTCGGCAGGTTGGGCGTGCCGACCAAGTGAAAAACAGCGAGACTCTCGGCGTACGAACCCGCAATGGCACTTATCGCGGCGAGTTCCCCAACCCCGTAGGTCGTGCATACCGCGCCGACACCGCGCATCCGCGCATATCCATCAGCGGCGTACGCCGCGTTGAGCTCGTTACAACATCCGATCCAACTGACCGATGGATGCTCGACAATCGCGTCATTGACGGGAAACGCGTAGTCCCCGGCGACTCCGAAGACGTCGTCGACACCAATCTCTTTGAGTCGCCTCAAGACGTACTCGATGACGGTTTCAGCCATGTGCCATTTTCGAGCTGTCGGAGGCGTCGAGCAGCAAAACCGCCTGACGCACAGCGAATTACAAGGTGATCTTGCAGGTTTGGCCGATGTCCAGCGTACGCAGCATCCGGCCCATGCCCAACCACATCGCGCACGACAGCGCCAGGTCCGTCAGCAGCTCGTCGCCGAACTGTTCGCTGCAGCGCGCCCAGAAGTCCTCGTCGTCACGCAGGCCGGTGTGGTCGCTGGCGAAGCGTTCGGCGAACTCGGCTGCGATGCGCTCTTGCGTGCTGTAGCCGGGCCACGTCCGCCATTCTGCAGCGTGGTCGTAGAGGTCCTCGTCGACGCCTGCCGCGATCCCCTCCGAGTCACGGGTGTTCTGACATACCACGCATTCGTTGTCGAGCGCGATGACCATCCGCGCCAATTCGCGAACCCGCATCGGCAGGCGGTTCTTGTTGTACACCGCGTTGGTGAAACCGGCCATGGCAACCCCGATGTCGGGGGACTTCGCCACCCAGGCGGCCGCGTCGTCGTCGGCGAAAGGTCCAATTCGGCTCATGTCGGCATGGTACGCCGGGGAATGGAAAATTGGAACACGTTCTAGTTTTGCCGTTCAGCCTGCGGCGACGAGCTCACCCCGGTCATCCGCCCAGTCCCGCTGCACGAGCATGCGGTGGGCGATCCGTTCCAAGGCGGCCTCCACCTGCGCCCGGTCCGGGCGTCCCTTGAACGACGACGATGTGGCCAGCTTGTCGACGATGCGGCCGACGATGACCGCCGATATGGCGTCGACCTGTTTGATTCCGGCCTGAGTCAGCCACAATCGACCGCCGGTGCGCAGCGCCAGACCATCGCGGACGAGGCCGTCGAAGGTGGGTTCGATGACCTCGTAGGGCACTCGGAGCCGCTCCGCGATATCGGTCAGCGTCGCCGAGCCGAACACCTGGTTCTGCCGGTAGATCTGCAGCAGCGCCCACATATGCGGGACCGCCAGCTCGCACCCTGGCTGTTGGGCAAGACTGCGCAGCCGAATTTCCGGCGCGTCCCGGAACAGCCTCCCGACAGCGACTTCGAGGATCTTCTCGGGCGATTCGGTGCTCGGCATTCCGAAGCCCTCGCCGAGATCGGTTGCCGAGACCGTTTCGACCTCGCGCAGCCTCACCTCTTTCAGGAACAGTGAGACAACGAAGCCGACGACCGCGACGGGTACCGCGCACAGGAACACTCTGCCGAGCGAGTCGGCGTAGGCGTCGATTATCGGGGCGGCCACCTGCGGTGACAGGGCGTGCAGTGCCTGAGGAGACTGGGCGGCACGCGGCGGCGCTCCGCTGGCGGCGAGCGCAGGACCTATCCGGTCGGCCAGGAAGTTGGCGAACAAGGAGCCGAAGATCGCTGCGCCAAAGGAACTTCCGATGGTCCGGAAGAAGGTTACCCCCGAGGTCGCCACCCCGAGGTCGGCGAAGCTGGAGGTGTTCTGCACGACCAATATCAGGACCTGCATGCACAGGCCGATACCGGTGCCGAGCACGAACAGATACAGCGACTGCTGCCAGGTGGGCGTCGTTGCGTCCATCCGGGACAGGAGCACGAACGCCACGGCCATGATGGCGGTGCCCGCAATGGGAAACATCTTGTAGCGACCAGTGCGGCTGACGATGTTTCCGCTACCGATGGACGTGATGAGCATGCCCGCGACCATCGGGAGTGTCCGCAATCCGGATGTCGTTGCCGAAACGCCGTCGACGAATTGCATGAACGTGGGCAGGAATGTCAGCGCACCCAGCATCGCGAACCCGACGATGAACCCGAGGATGCAGCACACCGTGAACACCGGGCTGGCGAACAGCCGGATCGGCAGAATCGGTTCCGCTGCACGGATTTCCACCCACACGAAGACTGCCAGTGACGCGACCGAGCCTGCGAACAGTCCGATGATCACGGGTGAGGACCACGCGTAGGTGCTGCCACCCCAACTGGTCGCGAGCGTGAGTCCTGCGGCGCCAAGGCCGACGAAGAGGATGCCTGCGTAGTCGATGACGGGCCGCGCGGCCTTCGCCAGTGACGGGATGGCCGTCGCTCCGACCGCCAGCACGACGAGCGCGACCGGCACATTGATCCAGAATGCCCAGCGCCAAGTGAGGTGATCTGTGAAGAACCCGCCGAGAAGGGGCCCTATCACTGTGGTGACGCCGAAGACCGCGCCGAGCGCCCCCTGGTATCGGCCTCGGTCCCGCAGTGGGATGACCTCCCCGATGACGGCCATCGCCGTCACCATGATCGCGCCACCACCGATGCCTTGCAGTGCCCGCGATGCGACGAGCGTGGTCATCGATCCGGCGAGCCCGCACAGGACCGACCCGCCGAGAAAAAACAGAACCGACGCCTGGAATACCGCCTTGCGGCCAAACAGGTCGCCGAGCTTACCGACGACCGCGGTGACGATCGTCGACGCCAGTAGATAGCTGGTGACCACCCAGGACTGGTGACCGGCACCGCCGAGGTCCGCGACCACCGTCGGCAGCGCGGTGGCGACGATCGTCTGGTCCAACGCGGCCAGAAACATGCCGAGCAGCACCGCAACGAAGATGAGGTTGCGGCGCTGTGGACTTACCAGGGCACTGCCGGTTTCGGAATCCGCGACAGTGGCCGTCGCTGCCGTTGTTGTCATACCTGCCTCTCATCGGACGACCGATCTCCATAGCCATATCGTTAGACAAGCTATAAAAGTTACGGCCGCGGCTCCGGGAGTCAGGATTGCCGCGCACTCGCGGGCGAAAACAGTGTGTCTGCCCTACAGGGAGGACGGCGGCCTGGACACGCATTGCGCCAGGTAGAGCTGCTCGCCCAACTTGTCCATCAGCTGCAGCTGGGTCTCGAGGTAGTCGATGTGATCCTCTTCATCGGCCAGGATCTTCTCGAACAGGTTCGCGGTGGTCGCGTCTTCCTTCTCGCGGCACATGACGATTCCGGGCTTCAGCCGCGCCATCACCTCGTATTCGATTGCCAGGTCCGCTTCAAACTGTTCGCGCAGAGTCTGGCCGACGCGCAGCGAGAACAGGCGCTGATAATTCGGCAGCCCGTCCAAAATGAGGATGCGGTCGGTGATTTCCTCCGCGTGCTGCATTTCTTCGAACGACTCTTTACGCGTATGTTCGGCGATTTCGGTGAAGCCCCAATTCGCCTGCATCTTGGAATGCAGGAAATATTGGTTGATCGCCGTGAGTTCGCTTGTCAACTGCTCGTTGAGCAGTTTCAAAACGTCCGGATCGCCTTGCATGGTCGCTCCTAAGCAACGTGGGGGCTGGGTCGAGCGTCGCTGTCCGTGGTGCCTCACCAATCTAATGCAGCAGCGACGCAGGAGCGCCCCTTTGGGCCTTGAGACAGGCGTGTTTTCGGCTTTGCCGCCACCGATCCGTGCAGCGGGGCGCGCAGACCAGCGACGTGCCCTGGACTGGCTAGACTAAGTAAGGTTAGACTGCGCTAACAGTTGGCGGCCGCTTCGGACAGGCAGGGAAAACCTATGGGTGAGTACGATTTACACTCACTCATTCTTGCGTGTGATTTTCGCGTCGACGATGTCGACCGGATGTGGAAATGGCTTAAGAAGCACCACGATCCGTTGGCCTCCATCGGTGCCCATCACGTGGTGCTGTACACGTCAATTTGGGAGCCCGGGCGGGTGTTGGTGACAATCGGCATCCGGCAGGCCGGCTCAATGCGCGAGGTATTGCGGTCCCCCGCAATATTCGAGTGGTTCGACATTTCCGGTGCCGACGACATTCCGCCGATATTCGGTGGTGAGGTCGTGGAGAAGATCGACCTCTACGGGCCCTCCCCCGACGACGAGGTCGGCCGCGTGGTGGTCGGCGTGATGGCTTCGGTCGACGACGTGTCGTCCGTGATGGACAAGGTCCACGACGGAATCGAGCGATTCAAGCGCGGTGGTGTTCGCAAGATCTGGGTTTATCGGGCGCTCGACGACGGACGGGAAGTGATGATCCTGCAGGAGATCGATGACGAGCTGAGCGCCCGGCAGTGGATCGACCATCCGGACGCCGCCGCGGAGTGGATGTCCAGGGCCGGTTTCGGCGCATACCCCACTCAGTTCGTCGGCAGGTTCGCGCATCTGATGAGCATCGGCGAGCGGGTCTGACCACCATGTTCGTCTGCCTGTGCACCGGAGCCACCAGCCACGTGGTCAACGAGGTGGTGGCGAACGGCGCGAAGACCTCCAAGCAGATCGCGGAGGCCTGCGGCGCCGGCGGCGACTGCGGACGGTGCCGCCGCACGCTGCGGGCGATGATCGAGGCCCATTACGCGGTCAACGACCGCGCGGCGGAAACCTTGCGCCGCTAGTCCAGCAGCTGCCGGACGCGTTCGACGCAGAAGCCGGCCAGGTCGAAATCGCCGGTGAGGAGTCCCTCGTTGCGCAGCCTGGTCTCCAGCCGAGTAACCGGGATGGCGAGCTGGACCGCGACCAGCACCTCGTTGTAACGCAGGTTCCGCACTGTGCGGCGTGACATCTGCTCGTACCGACGGACGGTCTCCTCGCGGCTCGGAGTGCCGTCGAGCCGCGGCACACCCTCGAACTCCGAGCAGGCCCAGTCGACGAAAAGCAGCCACGCCAGGTCCGCCTCGTGATCACCGATGTAGGCGAACTCCCAGTCCAGCACCGCAGTGACCTCGAACTGCGGCCCGTAGAGGATGTTGGACAGCCTGCTGTCGCCCCAGCACAGCACGATGTGCTCAGGCTCATAGATGTTGTCGCGCAACCACTCCACGGCGTCGACAAACTCTTGGCGCCGGCTGTTCGGCGACCCCCACGCCAACAACTCGTCGCAGTACTCGACGACCTGTTCCAGCGGGTGCGCTCCCCGCTGCGGCATCAACAGCTTGTCCAGGCGCAGGCTGCGCCAGTCCAGCGCGTGCACATCCGCGATGGCCTGCACGCAGCCCCACCACATGGTGGCTCGCTGTTCGGGGGTGGCGTCGAAATAGAGACCATGCAAGTGGTACGAGGGGAAGTCGGCGGCGGTGCCGATCGTCGGCAGCTGCTCCATCACGTAGTACGGCGTGCCGAGGTCGTTGTCGTCCCGGTCCAGCCAGCACACGGTCGGCACGACGATCGGGGTATCGCGCAGCCGGTTCATCACCATGACTTGACGTGTGAGGTCGTAGTCCGGGAACAAGCTGACGCCAGGCGGTCGCCGAAACACCAACTGTTTCAAGGTCGTCGGCCCGTCCACCCCATCCTGCTGCAGGTCGAACAGGAATGTCTCGGTGGATAGGCCGCGATTGGCGGCGCGCCAATTGGTGATGCGAGCATCGGTGGCCCCGGGAATCCTCTGCCGCGCGATCGGCTCCAGCAGCGCGGCGATCTCATCCGCCGCAGGACGGCCGGGCGATGCCATGTCAGTTGGGTGCGCGCTTTTGGGTGAACTCGGCGAGCGCATCGGCGTTGGCCGCCGCGCCGAGAAGCTCGGCGAAGTGAGCGATCTCTCTGGCGGTCGCTGCCGCGATTTCCGCGCGCGACGGTTCGACGATCGTCTGTTTGACCGCGACCAGGCTCGAAATCGGGCGGGAGGCAAGGACTTCGGCGTGGCGGCGGGCTTCGGGCAGCAGATCGGCCGGCTCACACACTTTCCAGGCCAGCCCCATCCGCTGCGCCTCGGCCGCGTCGATCCACTCCGACGACATCAACAGCCATGCCGCGTTCTGCCTGCCGATCAATTGCGGCAACAGGTATGACGACGCCGCCTCGGGTGCGACGCCCAGGCTGGTGAATGGGGTCTTCAGCCGCGCCGTCGACGCCATGAACACCAGGTCCGCATAGCCGAGAATGGTTGCGCCGATGCCCACTCCGACACCGTTGACCGCGCAGATCAGCGGCTTGGGCAGGTCGGTGAGCGCGTCGATCATGGTGGAGAAGTGGCTGCCCTGCGAATTGAACGCGGGATCGGTGATGCGCCTCTGCATCTCGTTCAGGTCGTTGCCCGCGGAGAACGCCCGCCCCGCACCGGTCAGCAGCACGACAGCCACCTCAGGATCGGTCGCCGCGTCGCGCAGCGCCTCTGCGGTCGCGTGGTACAGATCCTCGTTGAACGCGTTGAGCACGTCGGGCCGGTTGAGGGTGAGCGTGCGTACCCGGTTGTCGTCGGTGATCTGGAGGGTCACCGCAGCAGCGTAAGCGTTAGCCGTTGCTGTACACCCGGGTGGGTGCGACAAGCACCACCGTCCGGCGCTGTTCGGCCATCACCCGGTCGTATTCATCCCAGTCGTCATGTGTTCCGCCCGCGGCGGTGAACACCTCGCGCAGCAGGAGCCGTAGCTGCTCGGCGTCGGTGAGCCAGGGTTGCCGATCGTCCGGACCGGCAAGATCTGCGGTGCCCTCGACGGTCGCCCACATCCAGCCCTTGCGGAAGGTCACCGCGAGTTGGGGACGCGCCCGCAGATTCGCCAGTTTCACTCTGCCGTAGGTGACGAAGGCAAGGGTTTCGGCACCGTTCGCCGGGTGCGGCATCTTTCCCGCGTTCACAAGCGAGGCCTGGATGGTGCCGTCGGCGCGCAGCGTCGACACCACCGCGAGCCCGCTCTCGTCCGAGGCCAGCGCGACCGCGTCGTCAAGAGTGGTCATCGGTTCCCCTTCCAACGAATGGCGTGCGCAACACATAGCGACTCGTCGGCACGGTGTCGACATCGCGATTGGCACCAAACGCGGCGGTGCTGGCCACCATGCGCTCCATCCGGTCGCGTAGATCGTCGTCGTCGGCCGCTCCGAAGAACGCGTGCAGATCGGATATCGCCTCGACCGGGAACAGTTCCTCGACGATCGCGTCGATGACGGGAGCCCCCGCCGTCAGCGGCCGCACTACCGCGTTTTGCGTGTACCCGAACGTCGACTGCGTCGCGATGGCCACCGGTGTGTGGTCGATGTGCCAGCGCTGACGCCACGTCGCCTCGTCGAGCTCACCGGGCCTGCGAAGCAGTGCGACGTTGGCCAATCCCGCGCTGCGCTCGCCGGGCGCGGTGTCCGGTGGCGGCAGCGGCACGGACTCGGTCACGAGGTACGCCGCCATGTCGTCGCACTCCTTGTCCAACCGCGTCAGTGCAGAGCGCACCTGGTCGCCATAGGACTGCTGCGTCCACAGCGTCACGAACCCGACCACGGGCGGATCCAACGTCGTCAGAGTCATCAGTGACCGGCGCACCGCGTCGTCGCGAACATTGACCGCGAGCCCGGGCATCCCCAGGTCGAGCAACTCGGCGGCGACGTCGTCGCGCAGTCGCTCGCACCAACCCTCATCCGCTTGGGCCGCCCTGAGGGTGATGATCACCTTTTCCACGAGTTGACTCTAGGCTTCCAGCCTTTCGCGGACACTCGCGAGTCGTTGTTTCAGTTCGGCCTCGCCGATGATGCCGCGAGCCAGCAGTGAATGTGCCAGCGAAACGAGCTGATTCTCGGGGTAGGGCAAGTTCGCGTAGACCGTCGCCGAGAGCGCGTCTTCCTCATCGCGGCGCTCTTTGAAGTCGGGGATGTTCTCGTCGCAGGCGGCGTGGTCGAGCGCGTCGCATATGCCGTCCAGACTTGTCTTCCACGGTGGCACCGGGTTTTCGACGCCCCACTTGGCCGCCATGCGCGGCCAGACCTGATTGCGCTCAACGATCTCCTCCAGCGCCGCAATGCGGGTCGGCTCGATGCTCATCCGGCGGTCCCCGGGTGGATGGCCGGACGGGTATCGGTAATCACGTTGGTGGTGACGCCTGCCTTCGGCAGTGCGACACCGATCAGGCAGTCGCGGGTGATGATCTCCACCAGCTGGTCTTCGCTCCAGCCGTCTGTGCCTTCGGGGCGCATCGGCATGACCATGAACCGATGCTTCTGGTTGGAATCCTGTACGTGGATGGAGATTTCGTCGGGCAGGTACAGCCCGAACTCGGCGAGCACCTGGCGTGGCCAGCGGACCAGGCGCCTGCGGTAATTGGGTGTTCGATACCACTCCGGCGAGTTACCGAGGATCGGGCGCGGGTAGCACGAGCACAATGCGCAGACGATCACGTTGTGCAGCGTTGGTGTGTCCGCGAGGATCTGGAAGGCGGTGAAGTCGCTGGGTGTGCCGAAACCCGTGGGCTCCAGCCAGTCGACGCCGACCTCTTTGCTTGCCGTCATCGGCTCGGCGAGCGCGTGCTTCTTGAACTCGGGGTCGAGCCATGCCTTGGCCACCAGATGCGCAGCGGGCGTTGGGCCGATCTGCTCGGCGAATTCGGTCATCCGCCGATGGTCTTCGGCGGTGAAGATGCCCTTCTCGATGCACAATTCGCGCAGTGCGATTTCCAAGACCTCGAAATCGGTGATCTCGTCGACCATCGGTGCGACGGTGCGTTCGTGGTCGTGATCGTGATCAGTCATGCAAATTCCTTTCCGGGCAGCTTATTTGGCGGCTTGCAGCCAGCGTTCGGGAATTTCGGTTGAGATGATGTCATCGGCCGTTCCGGTATAGCCGTACCAGAGCTTGGACATGTTGAACCGAACGATGTAAAACCACTCCGGTGTGGCGGGACGATCCCATGTCTCGTCCTCGGCGGCGGGGCTTTCGTATGCGACAGCTTCGATTTCACCTTTCGCGCCGCGCACGTATTCCGGGGTGCGGGTGTAGAAGACGACTGGAAGCTCACGCACCACCACCGCGTCGCCTACCTTGAACTTCGGCGGCCCGGCCTGGCCGGTATATACCTGCGGGTCCCCTTTTCCGAGTGCGTGCTTGTGGTGCTCGTTGCGTTTGACCTGTGAGCCGTCGCCTTCGGACTTCGGCTTGGCCTCGACTGTCTTGCCGGCGAGCCCGCCTGCGTAACGTTCCTTGACCTCGGCCATCCGCTCGCTCAACTCAGTAAGGCCGATGTGATGCTTTTCCACGAGGATGCGCGCGACGGCAAGCAGCCAGCGACCGTAATACGGAAGGCCCAGATACTCGGCCCGGCCGACGTCGACGTTGCCCATCCGGCGACGTTCCTCCGACAGCCAGATGCCACGCCACCCGAGGACCTCACAGGTCACGTACGTCATGTGTTCCCACAGCTCGTACTGCTTGTTCTCGTACTTCATCGGCGCATCCGGCTCGCCGCCCACGTCATGGACGGGCTTCAGGTAGGCGGTGATGCGCTCGTGGTCCAACATGTCCGGCGTCGGTGCGTCCGGAAGCTCGGGATAGGCCGACTTCAATCGGGCGACGAGATCGAGTTGTGCTGCACGCTCGGCGGCCGTGCTCATGACAGCTCCATTCAGTTTTCGGACAGGGGTGTGATTCGGCGCAAAGTCGCGCAAAACGCAACCAGGACCTGACGCGAAGAAATGCATGGGATCCGGAAGATCCGAAAAGTTCCAGCAACGCGGTCGGCGACGACAGCATTGTTGGCCATCGGCCCTCCAGAGTTGCCCGTTTGAACCGGTTGGCTGACCGTACCTCCGACGGCCTGGTGATGTGGTCACATTCGGCCTCAGAATCTCACGAGAATTGCGCAGCCTTAAGGGGTATGCGCTGTGCCGCAAAGCATTTGACGGTTGTGAAATTTCGAACGCAAGATTCTGATCCGCGGTTCGCGCAGCGTTGCTCCGCCGGCCTGGCGAAACTGCCTGGGCAACGGCGCAGCATTTGACGCGTGTACTCCACCATTCGGTGACCTCGGTGGGGTCAGAATAGGCGGATGACCACGGGCGGTCGGCTGCTCGCCCAGGCGGGCCGGGGCTGGTATCAAGCCCTGCGGCTGACGACACCAGACGTCGCTGCGGTGTCGCGCAGTCTGCTGGCGATGCTTGCGGTGGCGGCTGTCGCGCTGGCATCGGTGTCTCCGGCGGCTGCGGTGTGGGCGGCGGGCGCCGCGGCGATCGCAGGCGCGGTCGCGATGCAGGACAGCCCGGCTGGCCGGGTGCCGGTGGTCATTGTGGTGTCGCTACAGATGGGCGTCGCCGTTTTCCTCGGGGCGCTGACCGCGTCCTACAGCTGGGTGTTCATCGCCGTCGTCGCGATCTGGTGCTTTGCGGCAGGCATGCAGTGGGCGCTGGGCAGTAATCCGGGAGTGGTAGGGGCCGCCTGCGCCGCACTCTTGGTGATCTCACCGCCGGTGGCGCCTTCGGTGGCCGGGGTGGTGTTTTCAACGCTGCTGACCGTGGTGGCAGGTTGTGTTCAGGCGGCGCTGATCGCCGTCTGGCCGCCGCAGCGCTGGCGGGTGCAACGCGAGGCGCTGACGGGCGCCTACCGGAAACTCGCCGAGGATGCCCGCCGGGTCGCCGCCGACCGCGACGCGTCGGTAGGCACCGCCCCTCTCTCCTCCCTGCGCGAGGCGTTCGTCGACAGCGACGCAACCCGACGCCCGCTGGCTTACCACGGCGGCTACCGGCTGCCCGAGCGGATCACTGCGACACTTGGTGCCCTGGGCGGCGGGGACGAGGCCGTCGCGTTGCTGCTGTCCCCCGCCGCTGAATTCCTCGACGCCATCGCGAGCCACAACCACACCGCGCGGCGGGACGCCGAATACGCGCTGGCCCGCGTCGATGCCACGGCGGCGGCGGTGACGGGGTCGCACACGGCCGCGGCGCAACGGTTTTCACAGCAACTTCATGAGGCCGCCGCGTCACGGTTCGGTGAGTTCCGGCGCCCCGACCTGATCGGCTCTGTGCTCGCCGCCGTCGATGTGATGCGTGGCCACCTGACGTGGACGTCGCCGGTGTTGCGGCATGCCATCCGCTTGTCGGCAGCTACCGCGCTGGGCGTGGCAGCGGATCGATTCGTCGCCGTGGCGCACGGCCACTGGATCGCGCTGACGGTGCTCATCGTGCTGCGTCCGGAGACCGCGCACACCTACACGCGTTGCGTCGGGCGGGTGGGGGGCATCGCCGTTGGTGTCCTGGTCGCCTCGGCGCTGAGTTCGATCTGGCAGCCCGCGGGTTCGTCGGCGGTCGTTGTGGCGGTGGTTTTTCTCGCGGTGACGTATGCGGCAGCGCGGTTCGGATACCTGGCGGTGACTTCGGCGTTGGCGGCGACGATCACGTTCCTGCTCGACGTCGACCCTGCGAAGGCAGGGCCGTCCATCGAAGACCTGTTGTTTGCGGTAGTCATTGGCGGTGGCCTGGCGGTAATGGCTCATGTCGTGCTGCCGGATCACGGGTTGATTCGGCTGCACCAGCGCGCCGGTGAGCTGCTCAAGTCCGAAATCGACTACGCGGCAGCGGTCGTCAAGGCGTTCGTGCACGAGCTCGATCACCCAGCCGAAGCGTTGTCGGCGGCTTGGCAGCGAGCGTTCCGGGCGCGCGCGGCGTTTGAAGCGGCATCCGGTGCGACGCGGGCGGATTCGCGTGAGCTACGGCGGTGGCTGCGGTCCTACCGCACAGCGCTGAACGCCGTGACGAGCGCATGCACCTCGCTGGAAACAACTCTGTCCAGTGAACCGTCGACGGCGCTCACACCCGAATTCGTCGCTGCGGTCGATGATTACGTCGACGCGCTGCGGGGCGCACGTCCGAGCGCAGCCACGCCGTGGACCGTCGACATCGATGAGCTCACGGCTGCGAATCAACAGGTGCGCGAGCAGGGTGCGGGACTTGCCGCCGACAATGCGGCGGCGCGCGTGCTCGTCGCAGAAGTCGCAACCATCACCAGGAGCCTGGCGGGCATCGCCGCTGCTCGAGAGCCGACGTCTCCTGGATGAACATGCCTCCGATGCGGTTTTCGGCGGCGTAAACTGAGCCGCTTCTGGGCCTACGGACAATCGTTGAGAGGTCAATATGGCGAAAACGACGAAGAAGGCTTCGGCCAAGAAGGCGACGCCAACAAAGGCCACGAAATCGTCCCCTGCACCGGAGGCGCGGATCGCGCGCGAGGTGCTGCCGATGCCCGACCTCAAACACGTAGGCCTGACTACGTATGATGCAAAAGACCCGAACACCAAATACCCCCCTATCACAACGTTACGGCCTCCGATGGGCGCACCGAACGTCATGATCGTCCTGATCGACGATGTCGGATTCGGCGCCTCATCGGCATTCGGCGGACCATGTAAGACACCGGTGGCCGAGAAGCTCGCAGCGAATGGGTTGAAACTCAACAGGTTTCATACGACCGCGTTGTGCTCGCCGACGCGCCAAGCGATGCTGACCGGCCGCAATCATCACTCGGTCGGAATGGGCGCGATCACCGAGATGGCGACGTCGGCTCCTGGCAACAACAGCATCCGGCCGAAAGAGAAGGCGCCCGTCGCCGAAACCCTTCGGCTCAACGGGTATTCCACCGCGCAGTTCGGTAAGTGCCACGAGGTGCCGGTGTGGGAGGTCTCGCCGGTGGGCCCGTTCCACCAGTGGCCGACCGGTTCGGGGTTCGAACATTTCTACGGCTTCGTGGGTGGCGAGGCCAACCAGTACTACCCAGGGCTGTACGAGGGCACTACGGCCGTCGATCCACCCATGAGCCCGGAGGACGGCTACACGCTAACCGAGGACCTCGCCGACCGGGCGATCACATGGATTCGTCAGCAGAAGGCGTTGATGCCCGACAAGCCGTTCTTCGTCTACTTCGCGCCTGGCGCCACCCATGCGCCACACCACGTGCCGAAGTGGTGGTCGGATAAGTACAAAGGCAAGTTCGATGACGGCTGGGATGTACTGCGAGAGAAGACACTTGCCCGGCAGAAGAAGCTCGGCGTGGTGCCGAAGGACGCGAAATTGACCAAGCGGCACGACGAGATCCCGGCGTGGGACGATATGCCCGAGGAGCTGAAGCCCGTGCTGGCCCGGCAGATGGAGATCTATGCCGGATTCCTCGAGCAGGCCGACCATGAGGTCGGCCGGGTCGTCGATGCCATCGACGATCTCGGAGTCCTCGATGACACGTTGATCTACTACATCATCGGTGACAACGGCGCTTCCGCCGAGGGCACGCTCAACGGATGCTTCAACGAAATGACCACACTCAACGGGCTGCCGGGCATCGAGACGACCGAGTTCCTACTCTCCAAGATCGATGACTTCGGCACGGCTGCTGCCTACAACCATTACGCGGTGGGCTGGGCGCACGCCCTCTGCGCGCCTTACCAGTGGACGAAGCAAGTCGCGTCGCACTGGGGCGGCACCCGCAACGGCGCAATCGTGCACTGGCCCAACGGCGTTGCCGAGAAAGGCGGTATGCGCGATCAGTTCCATCATGTGATCGACGTGGTGCCGACCATCCTCGAAGCCGCGGGGCTGCCTGCGCCCGCATCCGTCAATGGCATCACTCAGGCACCGCTGGAAGGCGTGAGCATGATGTCCACGCTGCGCGACGCGAAGGCGCCGGAGACCCACGAGGTGCAGTACTTCGAGATGATGGGCAACCGCGGCATCTACTTACAGGGCTGGACCGCTGTCACGAAGCACCGGACCCCGTGGAAAGCGGATGCACCACCGCCATTCGACACCGACGTGTGGGAGTTGTACGGGCCGGACGACTGGACCCAAGCCAACAACCTCGCGAAGGAGAACCCGGAGAAACTCGCTGAGCTGCAACGGCTTTGGCTCATCGAAGCGGTGAAGTACAACGTCGTTCCGTTGGATGACCGCGGCTTCGAGCGCATCAACCCGGATATCGCGGGACGTCCCCAGCTCATCAAGGGCAACTCGCAACTACTGTTCTCCGGCATGCGGGTCGCCGAGGGCTGTGTGGTCTCTATGCGAAACAAGTCGCATCAGGTAACCGCTGATGTCGTCGTGCCCAACGACGGTGCGACGGGCGTGATCGTCACCCAGGGCGGCAGCGCGGGTGGGTGGACCTTGTATGCGCACGAGGGCAGGCTCAAGTACTGCTACTGCTACTTCGGCATCGAACACTTCATGGCGGAGGCCACCAAGAAGATCCCGGCCGGCGCGCATCAGGTGCGGATGGAATTCACCTATGACGGTGGCGGTCTCGGGAAGGGCGGCGACGTCACGCTGTATTACGACGGTAAGGCCGTCGGGAAGGGGCGTGTGGACAAGACCCAGCCGATGGCGTTCTCGGCCGACGAGGCCTGCGACGTCGGTTCGGACACCGGCTCACCGGCTTCGCCGGACTATGGGCCCACCGACAACAAGTTCACCGGCGAGATCGAGTGGGTGCAGATCGACCTCGGCGAGGACAGCCACGACCACCTGATCACCGCGGAGGACCGCTTCAACATCGCTATGGCCAAGCAGTAACGGCGGCCAGCGCTTAGCATCTGCCGCCGACAAATCCGGGGCGTTCGCGCGAGTTGTCCACAGTTCTGACTTCATCCGCAGATTCTGTGAGGGTCGGATTCGGCCTGGCTTGTTTGGCGGTGGTGGTGGATAGCGTTGGGGTGTGGGTGGATTCGTGACTGGGCAGGCGGCGCGTGAGCGGTTTCGCGCGTTGGCCGATCAGGTGGAGTTCGCTTACGCCGAGATGCGCTGCCGGTCCAGTGATGAGGTGGGCAACGAGTTCCGGGCGGAGATGGCCGAGCGGCTGGAGACTCAGGAGCGCAGCAACCGCGGGCTGATGTATCGGGTGTTCGGTGAGATCGCCGATCCGCCCGATCAGACCGCGATGGTGCCGGCGGTGGTGAACAGCCTGGCCGGGCGGCTGCGTATCGCGCCCCGAGAGGTCAAACGCCGGATGAAGGTGGCCGCGCGCATCCGACCGCGAACCGAGCGGCCCGCCGCTGCCGCCGCAGCTGCCCCATATCACCGCCGCGATGCAGGCCAGGAGGATCGGGGAGGATCATCTGCGGGTGATCAGCTGGGCGATGAGGTGGAGCGCAGCCTGGTGCGCGAGGCGGCCAAAAACGATGCCGAGATCGTCAAAGCCGTCGCCCGCCGTATCGATGAGATCTTCAACCCAGACGGGGATTTCGACGAAGAAGACCGTGCCCGCCGGCGGGGCCTGACACTGGGGCAGCAGGGTCCTGATGGGATGTCGCGGCTGGCCGGCTGGATCGACCCGGAAACCCGCGCCTATGTGGAGGCGGTCACCACGGCCGTGCGCCCAGGCCGCCACCGACCCGACGGCACATTGGTCGAGACCCGCGATGACCGCAGTGGCGCCCAGCGTTGCCATGACGGCATCAAACTCGGCGTGAAGGCCCGGGCATCGCCTCCGACGGTCTGGGAACCCACCGCGGGCACCCGGTGACGGTAATCGTGCGCACCGCCCTGGCCGAATTGAATCAGGCCGCCCACGCGGTGACCAACCCCGATATCCCGATGCCGCCGCCAGCGCGCACGGGCGGGGACACCGCACTCCCGATGCGCGACGTCGTCAGGTTGGCATCGGACGGGATTCATTATCTGGCGGTGTTCGACAACCACAGCGAACGCCCGATCTACCTGGGCCGCCAAACCCGCATCGCCACCGCCGATCGGCGCATCATCTGCTACGCCCGCGACGGCGGCTGTACGCGCCCCGGCTGTTTAGCACCGGGCTACCACTCCGAGGTGCACCACAGCCCGGACTCGTCACCGGATGGCAGGACGGACGCCGACTGCCTGTTCTTCGCGTGCCCACCCGACCACAAACTCGTGAGCGAGGGCCACTATCAGACCGCAGTCACCGACACCGGCCGGCTGGCCTGGACCGACGGCACCCAACCACCCGACATCAACCACGCCCACCACCCTGAAGAACTCCTCCACGGCAACACCGACCCACCCGAGGAAGTCGAGAAGTGAACGCGCCGAACGGGTTCCGACTAGTGGCGGGCCCACCGCGGCTGGATGAACACGCCTTCGGCTTCGACCGTGACGCCCTCTTCGTCGGCGAGATGTCCTGCGGTGAATGTCTTTACGCCCTCGGTGCGGGTGATCCGGGCCTGCGCGTGCAGCCGGCCGAGCCGGGTGAGCCGCAGGTAGCGCAGCGTGATGGTGCCGGTGAGCCGTGGTCGTTGCGGGCTGCTGGCGGCGGCGCCAAGGATGTGGTCGAGCGCCAGGGCCGCGACTCCCCCATGCACGTGTCCCGGCGGACCTTCGTAGGCCGCGCCGAGATGAAAATCGGTGAACACGCCGCCGTCGGCGCTCTGCTCGATCACCAAGGGCGGCGCCACGGGATTGCGGACCCCGATCACGACATTGCCCCACGGCATCTGATCGCCGTCCGCCGTGAATCGGACGCCGTACGAGCCGTCGACTTGCTCGCTGCGCAGTCGGGCGGTCGCCGCATCGATCTCCGCCTTGGCCGCGGCAACGGTCTCGGCGCCGGCCTCCGTGCGGATGGTCGCATCGATCAGCGCCCGCACCGACTCGGTGAGCGGCTCGTAGATGGACCGCAGCCTGGCGACGTCGTCAGCGCTGAGGTTCTCCAGGGTCCAGTCCAGCACACCTGCACTAGAACACGTTCTAGTGCCGGTTGTCGAATCACCCCGGCGCCGGCCCGACAAGCAGCTGGCGGATCACCGGGCGGGCCCACGCACTCAGTTCGTCATGGCTGAGGGCCGTTACGGCGGGGTTGGCCAGCACGTAGCGCGTGGTGGCAAGGCCGATGACGAAGGCGCCCATCAAGCCGGCGCGCTGGGCCGGATGATCGGGTGTGACGGCGACGAGCTTCGGGCCGACCTGGGTGGCGAAGATCCGGCGCATTGCGTCCACAGCGATCTGGCTGGTCATCGCCGCGCGCAGCAAAGCCACGAAGGTGTCGTCCTCCCACACGGCGAAGAAGCTGGACAGCAACGCATCTGCAATGTCGTCGGGGTGTAGTGCCGTCAGGTCAGGCAGGTCGATAGTGAACTCCGCCGCGGCGGCGAACAGGTCCTGCTTGCTGCCGAAGTACCGGATGACCAACGCAGGGTCGACGCCGACGTCAGCAGCGACCGCCCGCAGCGTGGTCCGCTCGTAACCGTCGGACCCGAAGCGGAGGCGTGCCGCGGCCAGGATGTCGGCGCGAGTCTGCACGGCGTTGCGGGTCCGCGAGGATGCCATGCGACGAGAATAAGTCACCAACCGTTGACATCTATCGCACCCCGGCTTAGTGTCTAAGTCACCAGTTGTTGACTTACTGGGAGGAGCCGAGTATGAACACCTCGCATGACGTCGCCGTACTGATCATCGGCGCGGGTCCGACCGGACTGACCGCCGCGCTCGAGCTGTCGCGGCTCGGCGTCGGTGTCCGCATCGTCGACCGCGCGGCCGAACGCTCGCTCACATCGCGGGCGCTGGGCATCCAGGCGCGGACCGTCGAGCTGTTGCGGGTCCGCGGGATTGGCGACGAGCTTGTGGAGCTGGGCAACCCCGCGGGATCGACGACGCTCTACTCGGAGGGCAGGCGACTCGCTGGCATCGAATTGCATCGGATGCCAAGTGAGTTCAACTATGTGCTCCTGCTGGCGCAATCGGAGACCGAACGGCTGCTCACCGAACAGCTCAACCGCCAAGGAGTGAAGGTCGAACGCGGCGTCGCGCTGCTGACCGTGACCCAACGGCAAGACAGTGTCTCCGCGGTGCTGCGCAGCGGTGACGGAGCGCAGGAAGTGGTCGACGCCTCGTATCTGATCGCTGCCGACGGCTCACGCAGCGCGATCCGCAAGGCGCTGGGGCTGGCGTTCACGGGCAAGTCGCTGACCCACAACTACGTCCTTGGCGATCTGAACCTGGCCGGGGATGTACCCGAGGACCAGCTGTCGATCTTCTTGGCCCGCAACGGTTTCCTCGCTGTCTTCCCGATGGGCGACGGCCGATTCCGGTTCATGGCCACCGACCCTGACGGCATGACCGGCGACACTGGCGATCCCACGCTGGAGGACATTCAGCGGCTCTACGACCGCACGGTGCACCTGCCCGCCCAGCTCTACAACCTGAACTGGAGTTCGCGCTTCCGGATCAACAGTCGCCACATGACCACGCTGCGCGGCGGACGCGTGTTCTTCGGCGGTGACGCCGCGCACGTGCACAGTCCCGCGGGTGGGCAGGGCATGAACGCCGGTATCCAAGACATGATCAACCTGTCGTGGAAACTCGCGATGGTCCTCAGCGGGCAGGCGCGCCAGGAACTCCTCGACACGTACCAATCCGACCGGTTGCCGGTGATCCGCCGGCTGGTTGAGATGACCGAACGGGCCACCAGGGCATTCAATTCCACCAATCCAGTCGTGCACGCGGCGCTCACCCGGCTGGCGCCGATCGTGTTGGCGCGGTCGCGAGTGCAGGACAAGGCGGCGCCGCGACTGGGACAGCTCGCCGCCGGCTATCGGGATTGCCCGATTGCCAAGGGCGGCGGACGGCTCGGGTCGCTGCGCGCGGGCGACCGCGTCCCTGATTTTCGCGTCGGCACTGGGCGGCTGTACGACTCTCTCGACCTGTCGAGACTGACCCTGGTCCTTACCGGCGACCGCGCGCCGGAGGCATACCGGCCATGGCGCGACATCGTCGCGCTGCGCCGGGTGTCCATCGGCGACATGCCTTCGGGCTGGCTGCTCGTCCGGCCCGACGGCTACCTCGCGGCCGCCGGCGGACCCGACGACGGGCGGGTGTTGTCTCGGTGGCTCGATCGGTGGTTCATTGCACCAGCACGCTGAGCGCTAAGCGCGCCGCCGGATCGCGTCGGCCACGTTCGAGTTCCATCAGCGCGCATTCCGCGGTCGCGGCGATCCATAGCCGCGCGGCCTCGCGCGGATGCCGCGAACCGAGCGCCTCGAAGTCGGCCGCCACCACATCGACGTTCATCCGGTTGCGGCGCGTGACTTCCTCGGCGATCGGCAGATGGCCGCGCGCCTCCAGCAGCAGCGCCTTCACGCCGCGGTCGCGCAGGCAGCCGTCGAGGTACGTGGTGGCGGCAGCGGCGAGCCGGGCCTTGCCCGGCGTCATTTCGCCGATGACGGACATCACCTCGTCGAACAGCACATCGTGGAAACGCCGATGCAAAGCCACCAGGTAGGACACCCGGTCCGGGAAATGGTGGAAGAACGTCCCTTTCGACACGCCGGCGCCCGCGACGACGGCGTTCACCGAAAGCCCCTCCAGCCCGAGCTCTTCCGCGAGCACCAGTCCGGTCTCGATCAGGTTGGCCCGCGTCTGCTGCGCGGCCGCCAGTCTCTTGTTCGCAACCTCCACGTGGGCTAGTCTAACTGACCGACCGACCGACCGGTCAATGAAAGGCGCACCGATGGCGACGATGCAAACCTCGCGCGGCACTGTTTCCTACACCGACGAGGGTTCCGGCCCGCCGGTCTTGCTGCTGCACGCGGCGCTGCACGACCGCACCGATTTCGCGCCGGTCGCCGAGGCCCTCGGCAACGGCAGGCGGGTACTGGCGCTCGACTGGCCAGGACATGGCGAGTCTCCCCTACCCGCCACTCCGCTGCGCGCCGTCGAATTCGGCGATCTGCTCATCGAATTCGCCGATCGGCTCGGCCTGGCCAACGCGGTGATCGTCGGTAATTCGGTTGGCGGCTATGCCGCCTGCCGACTGGCGCTGGAGCGACAGGAGCGTGTCGCGGGCGTTGTACTCGTCAACACCGGCGGCTTCACACCGCACAGCGTTTTCACGCGGTTCTTCTGTGGGGTGATGGGACGTCCCGCGGTGGTCAAGGCGGTCTTCCCCGCATTCGTGCGCGCGTATATGCGGCCCAAGAACCCAGCGGACAAGGCCGTCGCCGACCGCGTTGTGGCGCGGGCCAAAACAGACGGGGGTGCGCGGACCGCTGCGGCATTGTGGAAGAGCTTCACCGACCCCGGCCACGATCTGCGCATCCGGGCCGCTCAGATCGGCGCGCCGGTGCTGATCACGTGGGGCGCCAAGGATGTCACCGCCCCGCCGCGATGGGGCAAACAAGTACATGCCGCCATTTCCGGGTCCACATTCACCACGCTGCCGACCGGTCATGTCGTATTCTCGTCGGAGCCGGTGGCGTGGCTGGAGACGGTGCTGCCGTTCGTCGACGCCGCGCACGATGCGTCATCGCCCAACGGTGAATCGGCCACTGGCTGAGGCGAATCCGAGCCAGGTATGGCGATTTCCGGCCCAGCACCAACCGACCTTCGGCGCGTCGCGCCTGGCAGGCCCGTCACGGCCCGTACCGTTGCTGATCCACACGGCGGGCGTCCTGGCGTCCAGCGCACCGTCGGGCTTGCGCCGCCGCGACGCGATCGTCATGAAACAGCGCCCGCGGGCAAGCACCTCCGGTCGCTGCAGCACCCAGTGCAGTCCCTCGGTCAGGGTCAGCGGCGTGCGCCCGGCCTCGCTGATGGCAGGCAACGCCTCATCTGGGCTCCAGTTCGCCATCGCATCCCCTCGGTCGGCGTCGCGGACCAGATACAGCGGCGCATCCGGCAGCGTCACCGACGAAATCGGGGTGAACTCGTCGACGTCGGTCATGTCGCTCACCACGAAACCCGGTTTGTCGTTCTGCCACAGCAGCGGGGCCAGCGCCGAGGCCGGGACGAGATCGGGGTGCACGACCAGCAGAGAATCCGCACTGTCGGGGACGCTTCGGAGTAGGTCTGCGGGCAGGCCCGCAATGTGGTGGACGTCGAGTTCGATCAGGCGCTCGGCCTGTTCGCTGATGCTGGGCACGGGCCCGTAACGAAACACGATGCGCCGATGGTTCCGCGAACTGCACAGCTAACACAAACGACACACGCCGGATGCGTGATCGCCATCATTCTGTCGAGAATCGACAGGCATGGTTATTGACGCGCGGGGACCGTCCATCGGGCCGTCCGCGGCCGAGATCCTGGCGTCACACGCTGGCGGCACCGGTTCGCCCACCAAGACGGCCGTCCGTCTCGCCGACGCGATCGCGGCTCGCGGAGACGACGGCACCTGGTTGTCGACTGTGCCCCGCGATCAGCTGTTGGCTGCTGCGGAAGAGATCGAAAAGCGCTCGGGTGCAAGGACATTGCCGCTGTATGGCGTGCCGTTCGGTATCAACGACAGCATCGATGTCGAGGGGGTGCCGACCACACTCTCCTGCCCCGACTACGCCTACGTTGCGTCGACGACGGCCCCGGTGGTGCGGCGCCTGCTCGACGCGGGCGCGTTGTACGTCGGCAAGACGAATCTGGACCAGTTCGCCACCGGACTCAACGGCACCCGCACGCCCTACACCATCCCGCGCAGTGTGCGCGGCGACGAGATGCGTTCGGATCACCGTTCCCGCCCGCGGTCTACATCGGTCAGCCCGGATGGAAGGACGCGGGCGGCCGCGCCAACTACTCGCTGACCAGCGGCGTGATGATCGCAATCCGCTGTTTCCTTGGGCTTTTCGGGGTGCTGGACGCGCGCAGTGGGCCAGCGGGCTCATCGACAACGCCTTGAACGCACCGCGGCCGCGAAGGTCGGCCTCGAGACGCTCAACGGAGTGGGTGTGGTCTACGACGGACTGCAAACGCTCGGCGAGGGTGCGGTGCTCGTCGGGCTGATCCTCGGCACCATGGTCACGTTCATCCTGGAGAAGAAGTTTCTCTACGCCGCGATCGCGTCGTTCGCGGGTGCGGTGTTGTCATTCATCGGTCTGATCCATGCACCAGAGGTGGCGTGGGCGGCGAATCCGCAAGTCGCGCTCGGCTATCTGTTCTTCGGAATCATCTGCATCGCATACTTATTCCTGCCGGGGGCCAAGGATCCGGTGGAGGTCGACGAGGCCGATATCGTCGCGGGTCACTGACTACGCGCCGTCCGGGTTGATCAACTCGCGCGGGCCCGTCGGCAACCGCCAGTGGAACGCAAGCCCCGCGAGCCGAAGCACCGTCGCCACTGTGGAGCCGACGGCTATCGCTATCCACTGCGGCCCGAAGTAGTCGATCGCGACGTACGTCGCGGCGCCCAGTAGGGCCGGAATCGCATACAGTTCGTCCGGGCCCATCACCAATGGGATCTCGTTGGCAAGCACGTCGCGGATCATTCCCCCGGCGATCGCGGTGAGCATGCCGATGAGGCCCGCCGCGAACCAGCTGGCGCCGGCGTCGGCCGCGATCGCTGCGCCGGACGTGGCGAAGAACCCCATCCCGATCGCGTCGAGAACCAGGACCGCAGTATTCATCCGCATCACGAGTCGGGCCAGTGGGGTGGCGATCGCGACGGCGATCAGCGCGACCGTGATGTTGGGCCAATGCTGGACGGACTGCGGGGGCACGATGTCGAGCAGCACATCGCGCAGCACGCCGCCGCCGACTCCCGTGAGCACTCCCAGCGTCGCGATTCCGAACAGGTCGAAGCCTTTCCGAACCCCGACGGTCGCACCTGATGAAGCGAACACGGCGATGCCTGCGTAGTTGAGAATTATCTGCAGCACGCCTGCACGTTAGTCCGCGACGAATGCAACGTCGCCGCCCTCGGCGAGCAGCACGCCGCCCGGTCGCAGCATGAATCGTCGGAACCCGTCCACAGCCGAACGCATCGGATCATTTCCGGTTCCCGATTGCACGCGGGCTCTTACTCTGCTCGGTGATGGACACCGCAACCGTAGTCGTGACGATCCTGCTTGCGGCGCTGTTCACCTTCGCCGCGAGCATCAAACTCCTCGGCGTCCCCCAATCCCTGGCGATCCGCGACCACCTCGGTGTCAAGCCGCTGCAGTGGCGGCTCATCGGAGGATGCGAACTCGCAGGCGTCGCCGGTGTGCTCGTGGGCCTGCTGTGGGCGCCGATCGGAATCGCCGCTGCCATCGGTCTGGTGCTGCTGTCGATCGGTGCCATCGCGTTCCATCTGCGTGCGTCGGACAGCGCCAAAGACATGGCGCCTGCCGCGATCGGGCTCGCACTCGCCGTCGCCACCGCCGTACTCCACACACTGTGACGTAACGTCCGCCACACCGCGGCCGAAAGCAGCGTTAGATTACCTAAATTTTCGTGGTCAGTTGTCTATGAAGTGTCCTAAGCTGCTCATGTGGCAGCACGAACGCACAGCGTCGATCCCCGCGCGGAACGGGTCCGCACACGGCTGCGGGAGGCCGCGTTCGCGCTGGCCCACGAGCGCCAGGTCGACGAGCTCACCGTCGGTGACATCGTCGCCCGCGCCGAAGTCAGCAGGCAGGTCTTCTACCAACACTTCCGCGATCGCGACGACGCGGTCGCCACCGCGTTCACCGTCGCGTTCGCCGCGGCGACAGCCGAGATCGAGGGCGACGCCCGCGTGCGCATCCCTCGGCTGTTCGACTTCGCCGCCGAGCACCGGGCCATGTACCGCAACATCGTCCCGAGCGCGGTGACGCAGCGCGTCGTGACCGCGTTCCGGGCTGAACTGCAGCCGGCATGCGAGGAGATCGCCGAGCACGGCATGCCGGTGGTCTCCCCGATCGCAGGCCTGACCCCCGAGTCGGTCAGCCGGTTCCTCGTCGGCGGGTTCATGGAAGTGCTGCGGTCCTGGATGGAAGACCCGGACTCGACCGACCTGAACGGCCGCGTCAAAGCGGCGCTCGACACCGTCAACGCACTTCTCGGACTCACCACATCTTCGAAAGGTCCCCAAAATGGCTAAGCACCAAGCCCCCGACCGGCACCCCGTTCGCGATCGCACCGCCGTCCGCACCACGGCGCTGGCGATGATCGGGCTGGCGATCTTCGTCCTCGCGATGATCGCCAGCTATTCTGGCGCGTTCGCCAAGCCGACGCTGCATCACATGACCGTGGCCGTGGCGGGCCCGCAACAGCTGGTCGACGGTATCCGCGGCCAGGAATCGTTGGCAGTCACCCAAGTTGGCGATGGCGCAGCCGCGCGCCAGCAGGTCTACGAGCGCAAGAGCGACGCCGCGTTCGTCGCGTCGCCGACCGGCCAGCTGCAGATCTACGTCGCAGGCGGGGGCGGGAAGAGCGTTGCGAGCGCTGCCGAGACCATCGGTCGCGCCGTCGCCGCCAAAGCCAACCTCGCTCCCACCGTCGAGGACGTCGCCCCGCCGTCGGCCGGTGATCCATCCGGCACGGTCGAGTTCTACGCGATCATCTTCATCTCGATCGGCGCGTCCGTCGGCGCAACTGTGTTGGGACGTCTCATGGGCACCGTCCGTCGGCCACTGACGCTGGCATTGCGTACCGCGACGCTGGCCGGCTATTCGGCGCTGTTGGCGGGCGTGGTGACGATTTACGTCGATGTGATTCTTGGCGCCCTTACGGGTCATACGTGGCAGGTGTTCGGCGCGTTGTGGCTCTACTCGATGGCCGTCGGCGGCGCGATCACCGGGGTGGCGGCGGCATTCGGCTCGGTCGCCTCGATGGCCCTGACCGCGTTCCTCGTGGTGATCGGAAACGCTGCGGCCGCCGGCCCGGTGGGCCGACCCCTGCTCTCGGGCTTCTACTCGACGTTCACCGACATCGTGCCGCAGGGGTCGGGCGTCTCGCTGCTGCGGAGTGTCTCCTACTTCGGCGGCAACGGTGCGCAGACGCCGCTGGTCACGCTGGCGATCTGGGGTGCGGCGGGGTGCTTGCTCGCAATCGCAGCCACGGCGTCCCGGGTGAATTATCGTGCCGTCTATGAGCGTATCGCTGGGCGAGACCGAGGCCTACTACGACCTGGGGTCCTATCACCGGCCGATTGAGACGCCGTCGCCGCAGGCCCAGGTGTGGTTCGACCGCGGCATGGTCTGGGCGTACGCGTTCAATCACGAAGAGGCGATCCGTTGCTTCGACCGCGCGCTCGAGCTCGATCCCGATCTCGCCGTCGCGCGCTGGGGTATCGCCTACTCGATCGGCCCGAACTACAACAAGGCATGGGAGGCGTTCGACCCCGTTGACCTGTCCGCGTCGCTGGCACGGGCGCGAATGGAACTCGGCCTGGCCGCCAAAGGTCGGGCGTCGGCTGTCGAACAGGGTCTGATCGAGGCGCTGCAGGCCCGCTTCCCCACCGACGATCCGGACGACGCCGAGGCGCTGCACGCCGGGCACAGCGCCTACGCCGACGCCATGGTCGCCCTCGCCGAGGCGTACCCCGAGGACATCGACGTGCAGACGCTGGCCGCCGACGCGTTGGTGAACATCACCGCATGGGCATTGTGGGACACCAGAACCGGCGAGCCGGCACCGGGTTCGCGGGTGGTCGACGCCAAGCGGATCCTCGAGGACGCGCTCGCGACGTCCGAAGGCCGCGAGCACCCCGGCGTCCTGCACCTGTACCTGCACACGATGGAGATGTCGGGCGCCCCGCAGGATGCGCTGCCCGCCGCCGACCTGCTGCGCGGGCTGGTGCCGGATGCCGGTCACCTGCAACACATGCCCAGCCATATCGACGTGCTGTGTGGCAACTATCGCGACTCGGTGGTGTCGAACCTCTCTGCCGTGCAAGCTGATCGGCAGTTCGTCGAGCACCGAGGTCCGCTGAACTTCTACTCGCTTTACCGTGCGCACAACCTGCACTTCATCGTCTATTCCGCAATGTTCGAAGGTAATTCGCGTGCCGCGTTCAGTGCAGCCGATGAACTTGCTGGGCAGCTCACGCCGGAGCTGGTGGCGATCGAGTCACCACCGATGGCGGACTGGCTGGAAGCATTCGTGCCGTTGAAGATTCACGTGCTGGTGCGATTCGGGCAGTGGGACGAGTTGATCGCACAACCGCTTCCGCAAGACCTCGACCTCTATTGCACCACCGCGGCGACGATCCACTACGGCCGCGGGGTTGCGCACGCAGCCAAGGGTCAGCTCCCGCAGGCGCGCGCCGAGCGGGAGGCGTTCACAGAGGCCTACGCCCGCATTCCGGACAGCCGCTACCTGTTCAATAACACCGCGCGCGACATCCTGGCGATCGCGGGCGAGATGCTCGACGGCGAAATCGACTACCGCGAAGGGCGATTCGACGATGCCTTCGCTCACCTGCGTCGCGCCATCGAGCTCGACGATTCACTCCCGTACGACGAACCATGGGGGTGGATGCAACCGACAAGGCACGCGTACGGCGCGCTCCTGCTCGAGCAGGGCCGCATCGAGGAGGCCGCGCAAGTGTATGCCGCCGACCTCGGACTGGATCCCACACTGGCCCGGCCCTGTCAGCACCCGGGCAACGTCTGGAGCCTGCACGGCTACCACGAATGCCTGCAACGACTGGGCCGCACCGACGAGGCGGCGATCATCGGACAACAACTGGAGTTGCTGAAGGCCCGGGCCGACGTGCCGATCCTGGCGTCGTGCGCATGCCGGCTCGAGGTCGCCGACCCCTGTCACTGAGCCTCAGCCGAAAGCGACTCGCTCCAACCAGAAGTCGACGAGCATCGCGTCGCCGGTGATCTCCAGATCGCTGATGGGGCGGCGGCGGTAGATCGCCAACAGCAGGTCCGTGACCAGTCCCCGGATCTCGGCGGCCGCCTGCTCGTCGGGCCCAATTCCATCCACTCATCGACCGCGTCCGCCGCGATGTCGGGGTCGAGCGCGTACTCCACTCCGAGCGCCAATGCCGCGTCGGCCCGGTGCATCGCGGTCTCGTAGGCGAAGCGACGGGCATAGGACGCTGAGCCGCCTCCCGTCGACGGAGCACCACATCTGCGCATCCGGCCCCGCATCGGTCAAAGTCGCCCGCAGCGCCGCGGCTGCACGGCCCGCGTCGTGACGATGTCGCGCGCCCAGCGCTGGCCGCCGTCGACATGGCGTGAAGCTGGGACACGTTCCAGCCCGGGCACGTCGGCACCGGCACGGTCAGATCCGCGCCGGCGAGATGGTCGGTCAACAACGAAGTCTGCGTGACGATCTCGACGCAATGCCGGTGGAATCCCACCTCGTCGTACTTCTCGACCACTGCCTTCTGCTTCGTCACGCCATCACCTCCAATGGGTGGACCATCGCCGATCGCCAGACTCATCGCCATTGCAAGCCTCTATCGTCATCAGTCGTGCAGAAGGTTTGGCGCTATGTGAAGAGTGCGCCGTTCACCTACTCGTGGCTGGTCGTGCTGCTGCTCACGACCATTGCGCAGCGCTCCATCCCCGTCCACCGGCTACATGGCCTCCTGCAGAAGGATTCGACAAACCTGCATCACCTGGCGTCCGATCCGATTCGAGTGTTGCTTCAAAGCCTGCTGTGGATCGACGGCAAGTACTGGTGGCCGTACCTCATCGTGTTCACGTTGTTCCTTGCGCCTGCCGAGCGCTGGCTGGGTCAACTGCGATGGCTGCTCGTGGGGCTGGTGAGCCATGTCGGAGCCACGTATCTGGGCGAGGGCTACCTCTACTGGAGGATTCAGGAGGCCGCGTCCTCCCCGCGACTGATCGACGCGCGCGACATCGGTGTGAGCTACTTCGTCGTCGGCATCGTGGGTGTGCTCACCTACCACATTCCGCCCCGCTGGCGATGGCTGTACCTCATCGCCGCGCTGGTGGTGTTCGGCGTCTCGTTGGCCGTCAAACGCGACTTCACCCAGCTCGGCCACTTCAGCGCGCTGCTCTTGGGGCTGGCGTGCTATCCGCTGGCCCGGTCGCCCCGACGCGAGCCCGCGGCTGCGTAGACTCCGGCCTGTGGCGATCAGCGAAGACGACCTCGAACGCCTCGGCCGCTGTGTGGAGCTCGCACGTGTGGCGCTCGACGGCGGCGACGAACCGTTCGGCTCGATCCTTGTCGACCCCGACGGTGCCACGCTGTTCGAGGACCGCAACCGCGTAAAGGACGGCGATCACACCCGCCACCCCGAATTTGCGATCGCCCAGTGGGCCGTGGCGAACCTGACTCCCGCCGACCGCGCCCGCGCGACCGTGTACACCTCCGGTGAGCACTGCCCGATGTGCGCGGCGGGGCACGCGTGGGTCGGGCTGGGCCGCATCGTGTACGCCGCGTCGTCGGAGCAGCTGAGTCAGTGGCTCGTCGAATGGGGTGCGCCGCCGCCCCCGGTGACGCCGCTGCCGATCAACACGGTGGCACCGGGGGTCACCGTCGACGGGCCCGCACCCCAGCTGTCCGGCGCCATGAAAGCCCTGTACGAAGCGAAGTTCCGGCGGTGACAGGGTCTCCGCGCGAGCGCTCATCCGCGAGTGAACCGGGCTGGGTCCAGCACGCGATCTGGTGGCAGGTCTACCCGCTCGGCTTCGTCGGCGCCTTCCCGGCCGATCCACCGCCCGCCGCCGACGAGCACCGACTGCGCCGGATCGTCGAGTGGCTCGACCACGCCATCGAATTGGGCGCGTCCGGTATCGCGCTCGGCCCCGTGTTCGCGTCCCGCACCCATGGCTACGACACCACCGACCACTACCGCATCGATCCGCGCCTCGGCGACGAGGCCGACTTCGACCACCTGATCGCCGAGGCTCACCGGCGCGGGTTGCGGGTGCTGCTCGACGGCGTGTTCAACCACGTCGCCACCGAGTTCGCACACAGCTCGTGGTTCCGCAAGCGAGGCAACGAGTTTGACACTTTCGAGGGCCACGGCGAGCTGATCGCGCTGGACCACGACAACCCCGACGTCGTCGCCTACACCGTCGACGTGATGACGCACTGGCTGCGGCGCGGCGCCGACGGCTGGCGCCTGGACGCCGCCTATGCGGTCCCGGATCGATTCTGGGCACAGGTGCTCCCCCGGGTTCGTGAAGAGTTTCCCGACGCGTGGTTCGTCGGCGAGGTCATCCACGGCGACTACTCGGCGCGGGTACGACAGTCGGGCTTCGACTCCGTCACCCAGTACGAGCTCTGGAAGGCGATCTGGAGCAGCATCAACGACGGCAACTTCCACGAGCTCGACTGGGCCCTGGTGCGGCACAACGAGTTTCTCGACGACTTCGTGCCGATGACCTTCGTCGGTAATCACGACGTCACCCGGATCGCCAGTCAGCTGGAGAACACCCGGCACCTCGAACACGCGCTGGTGATCCTGTTCACGACGGGCGGCACCCCGAGCGTGTACGCGGGCGACGAGTCGGCATACCGCGGCATCAAGGAGGAACGGTTCGGCGGCGACGACGCCGTGCGGCCCGAATTCACCGCTCCCCTAATGGGTGTCGACGAACAGGGCCACGACGTCTTCCGGCTGCACCAGTACCTGATCGGCCTGCGCAGGCGTCACCCGTGGCTGCACGCGGCCCGAACCTCGCCGCGAAGCCTTACCAACACGCAGTACGTCTACGAGACCCGCAGCGATTCCGACGCGCTGCTGGTCGCGCTCAACGTCGACGATGCGCCGTTGTCGGTGTCGCTGGCCGAACTCGGCTTCGGTCAGGGCCAGGTCGTCGCGGGGTCGGGCGCGCCGGCGCAGTCGGTCGTCGGGGACGCCGAGATCCCGCCGCACGGCTGGCTGATCATTGCTCCGTCCTGAGCAACTCGACCGTAGCCGGGTCGTCCTCACCTGCGTAAAACTTGTCGAGCACCGCGCGAAAGTCGCCGTTGTCGTCGGTCGCATGGGAAAACAGCGTCATCGACGAGCGCACCTTCAGGTTGTCGGGCCAGCCGAAGATCTCGTCGACCGAGCGGCCGTCGGTCGCCGCGACCAACCGGGTGCAGTCCCGTAGCCGCGGCCCGAGCACTGGGTGCGCCAGGTAGGCACGTGCTTCCTCGAGCGAGGAGATGCCGTAGTGCTGTGCGGTTGCGCTGCGTCCCAGCCCCCGCAGTTGCGGGAACACGAACCAGATCCAATGGCTGCGTTTGGCGCCGTTGCGCAATTCGGCCAGGACCGTGTCGTAGACGCGATCCTGGGCGTCGACGAAGCGCTGCAGCGCGTATCGATCATGATTACCGGACATCTCGATTACCTCACTGCGTCAGATCTCCAAGTTTCACAAGCTAGTCTTCGCCCCGCAGCAACAATTGCGGAAGGGACACCGATGCCGCCTTTGAATACAGGCCGCAATAGTGGTGAGCCGACATCGACAGAACGGGTTTCGGATGTGACAACCGAGCCGGCGCGAAAGCGCAGAGAGTTCCGGCTTCCGGTGATGTCGCGGGTGAGTATCCAGTCCCAAGCTGCTTGTGATGCTGTTGATCACCAGCGTGCTGTCGGCGGCCGACGCTGCGGCTGACCCAGGCGGAGCAGGAACAACTACTCCCGCACGTGCGCATCACCCGTTACGGTGCCGACGGTGCATTGATCCCCATCCGTACCCTGGACGAGGGCGCTTTCATCGGCCAGACCACGCTCACCCGGGAGTCGGTCGCGGCGTCCGCGTACGCCCTCGGGGAGGTGTCGGTGCTGCAGATCGACCGTGAGCACATAGAGGAACTCGTCGCACGTAAACCTTTGCTGTTGCAGGACATCGGCCGGGCCATCGAGGAGCGCAGGGGCCAACGTGCGCCAGGCGCTGGCCGCCGCGCAGAATTAGGTCCGTGGTGACCCATCGACGCGTTCCCCGGCCCAGCGAACTGGCGCCGCTGCTGCAGTTCCGCAAGCCACAGTTCAGTCCGACGAAGCGGCGGCTACAGTCCGCGCTGACCATCGATGACCTACGCCGAATCGCCAGGCGCCGCACGCCGAAAGCGGCGTTCGACTACACCGACGGCGCCGCCGAGGAGGAGCTGTCCCTGGCCCGTGCCCGGCAGGCGTTCCGCGACATCGAGTTTCATCCGACGATCCTGCGCGATGTCGAGAAGGTCGACACCGGAAGGACCGTGCTCGGGGGGCACGTTGCGCTGCCATTCGGGATAGCGCCGACGGGCTTCACCCGGCTGATGCAGACCGAGGGCGAGATCGCGGGCGCCCATGCGGCGGCCCGCGCAGGTATCCCGTTCTCGCTTTCGACACTGGGCACCAGCTCGATCGAGGACGTCAAGGCCGCAAACCCGCACGGCCGCAATTGGTTCCAGCTCTACATGTGGAAAGACCGCGACCGGTCGATGGCGTTGGTGGAGCGGGCCGCCGGGGCGGGTTTTGACACGCTGCTTGTCACCGTTGACGTTCCTGTCGCCGGTGCACGGCTGCGCGACACCCGCAACGGCATGTCGATCCCACCGGCGCTGACGTTGCGCACCGTGTTGGACGCGGTGCCGCACCCGAGATGGTGGTTCGACTTGTTGACCACCGAGCCGCTGTCATTCGCCTCGCTGGACCGCTGGCCGGGCACGGTTGCGGAGTACCTGGACACCATGTTCGACCCGACCGTGACGTTTGAAGATCTGGCGTGGATCAAGACGCAGTGGTCGAACAAGTTGGTGGTCAAGGGAATTCAGACGTTGGACGATGCCAGGGCGGCAGTCGATATTGGCGTCGACGGCGTGTTGCTGTCGAACCACGGCGGCCGCCAGCTCGACCGTGCACCCGTGCCGTTCCACCTCCTGCCGACGGTCGCGCGCGAACTCGGCGGCGCGACGGAGATTTTGCTGGACACCGGGATCATGTCCGGCGCCGACATCGTCGCCGCGATCGCGCTGGGCGCGCGGTTCACGCTCGTCGGCCGGGCCTACCTGTACGGGTTGATGGCCGGTGGCGAAGCGGGTGTCGACCGGGCGATCGAGATCCTGTCCGGGCAGGTCACCCGCACAATGCGGCTACTTGGCGTGACCTCGCTGGACGAATTGACGCCGCAACACGTGACACAGCTGTACCGGCTTGGTCGCGGCGTGCCCGGGCTCGGCAGCTAGGCACATTCGTAACTTCATTCCCACTGGTCACGACAGGCAATCGGCACTCCTGAGTCCTCGCCGAGTCGGAATCGTTAGCCAACCGCGACGTCGCATCGCTGTGTCGGGCCCACTGTCGGGACGTGTGTGCGTGTTTCATTACGCACGAAGCGACGGCAATTGCTTTGTGGCATGTGATGAAAGGTGGGTTGGTTGCCGTTATGAAGTTAATTGAGAGGTTTCGGAGTAAGTGGTTGCACAGGCTGGCGGTGAGCGCCGTTGTGGCGGCGACACTGCCCGGGCTGATCGGCTTCGTCGGGGGTTCGGCGACCGCCAATGCGTTCTCCCGGCCGGGTCTGCCCGTCGAGTACCTGGATGTGTTCTCGCAGTCGATGAACCGCAACATCCGGGTGCAGTTCCAGGGCGGTGGACCGCACGCCGTGTATCTGCTCGACGGCCTGCGCGCCCAGGACGACTACAACGGCTGGGACATCAACACCCCGGCGTTCGAGTGGTACGACCAGTCCGGCATGTCGGTCGTGATGCCGGTGGGCGGCCAGTCCAGCTTCTACACCGACTGGTACCAGCCGTCGCGGGGCAACGGCCAGGACTACACCTATAAGTGGGAGACGTTCCTCACCCAGGAACTGCCTGCGTGGCTGGAGGCCAACAAGGGCGTGTCGCAGAACGGCAACGCAGTGGTCGGCGCCTCGATGGCAGGCAGCACGGCAATGACGTACGCGATCTACTACCCGCAGAAGTTCATCTACGCCGCGTCTCTGTCCGGGTTTCTGAACCCGTCCGAGGGCTGGTGGCCGATGTTGATCGGGCTGGCGATGAACGACGCCGGTGGTTACAACGCTGAGAGCATGTGGGGTCCGTCCTCCGACCCGGCGTGGAAGCGCAACGACCCGATGGTCAACGTGGCGCAGCTGGCGGCCAACAACACCCGGATCTGGGTCTACTGCGGCACCGGCACCCCGTCGGATCTCGACTCGGGTACCGACGGCGGCAACCTGATGTCCGCGCAGTTCCTCGAAGGGTTCACGCTGCGGACCAACGAAACCTTCCGGGACAACTACATCGCGGCCGGCGGCACCAACGGGGTGTTCAACTTCCCGGCGGCCGGCACGCACAGCTGGGCCTACTGGGGTCAGCAGCTGCAGCAGATGAAGCCGGATATCCAACGGGTGCTGGGGGCTCAAGCCTCCGCGTAGCGACCACCCACAACCAGGGAGCCTGCCGTAACCCCCGAACGGCAGGCTCCCTGCCATTCGGGGGTACCGGTCGTCACAGCCGGGTGCGCTCGGCGATGTCCTCGGTGAACTCGGCGACCATCTCATCGGTCAGCGTGGGACGGGTGTCGGCGATGGCGGCCAGGTAGTCGTCGGTGCGGGCGGCTTCACCGCGGCGGAACTCGACTTCGCGTTCGAACGCCGTCTGTGCGCCCTTGCGGGCGGCGAACTCGATATCCGCCGGGGTGAACATCTCGCTGGCCTCGACGAGGTTGTCCACCTCGACGACGTCGGCGTTGGCGCCGAGATAGCGCCTCCAGATCGCGCCGCGCGCCACCTCGTCGGGCGGGCCGACAGGAATGATGTAGTCGAACCTGCCGTGCCGCAGAAACGCCGAATCCAGCGATCGCACAGAGTTCGTCGCGCAGATCAACAATCGCTCGTCGTGCTGACGGAACGCCGGGATGAGCTTGAGCAGCTCGTTGGTCACCCCGTGTGCGGGATCGGACGGGATGCCGGACCGGGCGCCCGCGATCTCTTCCACCTCGTCGATGAACACGACCGCCGTCTCGAGCTCCATCAGGTTGACGAACGCCTCGCGCAGCGCGGTGGTCATCGCGACGTCAGGGCCCGCGAGCCGAGACGGGAACAGCTCGACGAACGGCCAGCCGAGCCGACCTGCGACGGCCTTGGCGAAGCTCGTCTTGCCGGTACCGGGCGGCCCGAACAGCACCACCGCCTTGGGCGGCGAAACGCCGTACTGCTCGGCCAGATTGGGTTCGGCGAGGGGCAGCACGATCCGCCGCTCGATGACCTGCTTCTCGGCCTCCATGCCGGCCATCGCCTGCCAAAGGCCATGCGGCATCACCTGCCCGCCGAGCGCGGCGAGCAGTCCGGCGTCGGATGGCCCGACGTGGTCGAGCTTTTCGAAGTACCGCAGGTCGGACCGTTCGGTGTAGCCCGAGTTGCGCAGCGCCGCGGTGCCGGTGGCGTCGGCGGGCAGCAGCGCGCTGATGCGTCTGGCCCCGAGGGTGCGCAACCGCACCTCCATGTCGCCGAGCAGGGCGCTGCCGATGCCGCGGTTACGCCACCTGTCGCTCAGGGCGACCATCGAGATCCACGCGCGTTCCCCATGCTGTTGCGCCACCGCCATGCCAACCAACTGGTCGCCGACCACGGCGACGACGGCGGGCTGTCCCGCCTTCGCCGCGGCGATCACCTCGGACACCGGGAAAACCGGGTGGGGCTCGTCGGGGTTGCGACTCTGATCCCAGACGGAGATCGCCTGGTCGAGGTCGTCGTCGTGAAATTCGCGCAGTCGCCATGGAGACATGCAGGTCAGGGATACCGGCCCGGGCTCGGCCCGACATCGCCCGGATGGGTGGTTCCGCTGGGGAACAAATCCTCACACCCCAAGGTTGAGTCGATCTGACTGAACTTTGGAGGATTCATGGCTGAAGCCAAATCAGTGCCAGTGTTTTTCACTAGCGAGTCGATCGTGCTGCCCGGAATGGTGGTGCCGATTGAGCTGGACGATGCGGCACGCGCTGCGGTAGACGCCGCCAGGGCCAGCGAGTCCGGCGAGCTGCTGATCGCGCCGCGGCTGGAGGACCGGTACCCGTCGTACGGTGTGCTTGCCTCGATCGTGCAGGTCGGCCGTGTCGCCGGCGGCAGTGGCACCGCAGCGGTGGTCCGCGGCAACGGTCGCGCCCAGATCGGTGCGGGTGCCAACGGCCCAGGACCGGCGCTGTGGGTCGAGGTGATCGAGGTCACCGAGGCCGCCGCGACCGAGGAGACGCGTGCGCTCGCCGCGGAGTACAAGAAGCTGCTGCTGGCCTACCTGCAGCGCCGCGAGGCCTGGCAGATCGTCGACTTCGTCAACCAGCTGACCGACCCGTCGGCGGTGGCCGATACGGCAGGCTACGCGTCGTACCTGACGCAGGTGCAGAAGCGGCAACTGCTGGAGACGCCCGATGTGGCCGAGCGGCTGCGCGCGCTGATCGACTGGACCAGCGACCACCTCGCCGAGGTGGAGGTCAACGACAAGATCGCCGAAGACGTCCGCGAGGGCATGGAGAAGACGCAGAAGGAGTTCCTGCTGCGTCAGCAGCTGGCCGCGATCCGCAAGGAACTGGGCGAATCAGAGGACGGAGCTGGATCTTCTGATGATTACCGGAGCCGCATCGAGGCCGCCGATCTGCCCGAGAAGGTGCGCGAGGCCGCGCTGCGCGAGGTCGGCAAGCTAGAACGCTCCAGCGAACAGAGCCCGGAGGGCGGCTGGATCCGCACCTGGCTGGACACCGTCCTGGACCTGCCGTGGAACACCCGGACGGAGGATTCGACCGACCTGAAGGCCGCGCGCGAGATTCTGGACGCCGATCACCACGGGCTGGAAGACGTCAAGGACCGGATCGTCGAATACCTGGCCGTGCGGGCGCGTCGCACCCAGCGCGGGATGGCGGTCGTCGGCGGTCGCGGCTCCGGCGCCGTGATGGTGCTGGCCGGTCCGCCCGGCGTCGGCAAGACGTCTCTGGGCGAGAGCGTGGCACGGGCGTTGGGCCGCAAGTTCGTTCGCGTCGCCCTTGGCGGCGTGCGTGACGAGGCCGAGATCCGCGGCCACCGGCGCACATACGTCGGCGCGCTTCCTGGCCGCATCGTTCGCGCCATCGGCGAGGCGGGATCGATGAATCCCGTTGTGCTGCTTGACGAGATCGACAAGGTCGGCTCGGATTACCGTGGCGACCCGTCGGCCGCGCTGCTCGAGGTGCTGGATCCGGCGCAGAACCACACGTTCCGCGACCACTACCTGGACCTGGATCTGGACCTCTCCGACGTCGTGTTCCTGGCCACGGCCAACGTGATCGAGAACATCCCGTCGGCACTGCTGGACCGGATGGAGCTGGTGCAGATCGACGGCTACACGGAGGACGATAAGGTCGCGATCGCACGCAACTTCCTGCTGCCGCGGCAGCGGGAGCGTGCCGCGCTGACCGAGGCCGAGGTCACGGTGACCGAGGACGCGCTGCGCAAGATCGCGGCCGACTACACTCGCGAGCCGGGTGTGCGGCAGTTCGAGCGGTTGTTGGCCAAGGCGCTGCGCAAGGTCACGACCAAGTTGGACTCAGGCGGCGACTCGATCACCGTCGACGAGCCGGATCTCGTTGAGTACCTGGGTCGTCCGCGCTTCATGCCCGAGTCGGCGGAACGCACGGCGGTGCCGGGTGTCGCGACGGGGCTGGCGGTCACAGGTCTCGGCGGCGATGTGCTGTACATCGAGGCCGGTGCCAACGGGTCAGATGGGGCCGGTGAGGCGACCTTGACGCTGACAGGCCAGCTGGGTGACGTGATGAAGGAGTCGGCGCAGATCGCGTTGTCCTACGTGCGCTCGCACGCAGAGCAATTGGGCGTCGATCCCAAGGCGCTAGACCGGCGGATCCACGTGCACGTGCCCGCGGGTGCGGTGCCCAAGGACGGCCCGTCGGCCGGGGTGACGATGGTGACCGCGCTGGTGTCGATGGCTACCGGGCGCCAGGTGCGTTCGGACGTGGGTATGACCGGCGAGGTCACGCTGAACGGCCGTGTGTTGCCGATCGGCGGCGTCAAGCAGAAGCTGCTTGCCGCGCAACGGGCCGGTCTGTCAACGGTTTTCATCCCGCAGCGAAACGAGCCCGATCTGGACGATGTCCCGGCCGATGTGCTCGAGTCGCTGGAGGTCAAGCCGATGACCGACGTCGCAGAGATCGTCGCCCAGGCGCTGGAGCCTGCGAGCGAGGCGGTCACCGTCGCGGCCTAGGGAAGTTCTGCGCGAGCGCGCGTGTCTGTAGGCAGGTGACGGCGTTTCACCGTACAGACACGCACGCTCGGCGTAGACGGGAGATCCATGCCTGAACGCGGAGAACCCCTGCGCAAGCTCGGGTTCCTGACCATCGGCCGATTCGATGAGGCCGACCCAGGACCGGGGCACCAACAGACGCTGTCGATGATCGAGCGCGCCGAGGCGCTCGGCTTCGACAGCGTCTGGCTGCGGTGTCGGCACCTGCAGCCGGGCATCTCCTCCCCCGTCGCGATCATGGCGGCGGCCAGTCAGCGCACCAGCCGTATCGACTTGGGCACGGCGGTGATTCCGCTCGGCCTGGAGAATCCGCTGCGGCTGGCCGAGGATCTCGCGACTGTCGACATTCTGTCGGGCGGCAGGATCAATCCGGGCGTGTCGGTCGGCACGCCGATGCTCTACGACCACTACAAGGCCAATCTCTACCCGGAAACCCATGAGCTGGAGGACTTTTCCAAGGACCGGGTGGTGCGGCTGCTGGAGTGCCTGCGCGGCGACCCGGTGAGCGACTTCGAGGGCAAGATCGGCATCGAGGACTTCACCCGCCGGGTACAGCCCCATTCGCCGGGCCTGGCCGATCGGGTGTGGTACGGCGGCGGCATGTCGTCGGCGATCTGGGCGGGCCGGCAGGGCATCAACTACATGACCAGCTCGGTGGTCAGCATCGAAGGCACCGACTCGCGGGATTTCGCCACCATTCAGGGTGAGAACATCGACGCGTTTCGGGCCCACCACCCCGATCCGGAGCGTGCCAGGGTCTCGCAAGGCCTTGTCGTCATCCCCACTGACTCGGCTTCGCGTGCTCAGGCCGAGAAGTACCGCGCCTACGCGGCGGGGCGCTTCGAACGCACCAAGACGCCACAGGGTCCGCGCGGCATGCTGTTCTCCGCCGACTACGTCGGCACCTCCGACGAACTCGCCGACGTGCTGTACGCCCATGCCGGCTTCCAGCGCGCCGACGAGGTGGCGTTCGCGCTGCCATTCACCTTCGATGAGGAGGACTACCTCCAGATCGTCACCGATATGGCCAAAGAACTCGGGCCGAAGTTGGGGTGGACGCCCGCCGTCAGTGCCTAGCGCTAACGTCCATGCATGGCCTACGACGAAGACTTGGCTGACCGCATACGCGAGTTGATCGCCGCGCAGCCCGGTGTCGAGGAGAAGCGGATGTTCGGCGGGCTGGCGTTCTTGATCAACGGCAACATGTCCGTGGCCGTCAGCGCACGTGGCGGCCTGATGGTGCGGGTTCCTCCGGACGAGACGGAGAAGTTACTCGCCCGCGAGCACGTCGAACCCATGGTGATGGCCGGGCGCGAGACCCGCGGCTGGCTGCGGGTGACGAGCGACGGCGTGAAGACCAAGCGGCAGCTGCAGTCCTGGGTGACGCGGGGCGTCGACTACGCCAAGAGTTTGCCGTCGAAATAGGTTTCGGGCGGCAGGCACTGGCTAGCCATTGAGGATGATCCGCATCGGCACCTCGGGGTGGTCGTACGACCACTGGGCCGGCGTGCTGTATCCGCCCGGGCTGCCCGCCGCGAAGAGGCTGGCCCGGTACGTCGAGGAGTTCGACACTGTCGAACTCAATGCCAGCTTCTACCGCTGGCCCAAGGACACGGCGTTTTCCGGATGGCAAGAGCGGCTGCCAGAGGGCTTCACCATGTCGGTCAAGGCACACCGTGGGCTCACGCACTACCGGCGGTTGGGTTCACCCGAACCGTGGGTGGAGCGTTTCGAACGGTGCTGGACCGCACTGGGCGATCGCCACGAGGCGCTGCTCGTCCAGCTGCATCCGGCGATGGAACGCGACGACGCGCGGCTCGACCACTTCTTGCGCGTGATGCCCGACCGGATCCCGGTGGCGATGGAACTGCGTCATCCGACGTGGGATGACTCGGCCGTCTACGCGGTGCTGGAACGACACCACGCCGCCTACGTCGTGATGAGCGGCGCGGGGCTGCGGTGCGTTCCACGGGTGACCAGCGAGCTCGCGTATGTCCGGATGCACGGACCGCCGCAGGATTCCATGTACGCCGGCGCCTACCCGGAGGAGGAGTTGCGTCAGTGGGCCGATCGGGTCTGCGAATGGCACGCAGAGGGTCGGCGGGTGCTCGTCTACTTCAACAACGACCTGGGTGGCCACGCGATCCGCAACGCCAGAACGCTCAAGGAGCTGCTGGCGGCGCGGGTCGCGTGAACCAGGGGTGGGTGGTGAGCTCCGTGAGAGTAGGCTCTGGCGACATGACAACGTCGTCCACCTTTGCCATCGTCGGCGGCGGGCTCGCCGGCGCCAAGGCTGCAGAAGCATTGCGCGACAAAGACTTCGACGGCCACATCGTGTTGTTTGCCGCCGAGGAGCATCTGCCCTACGAGCGTCCACCGCTGTCCAAGGAGTACCTGGCAGGCAAGAAGGAACTCAGTGACTTCACCGTCGCTTCCTCGCCCTGGTATCGCGATCACCACGTCGAGCTGCAGCTGGGCACTGAGGTCTCTGCGATCGACCCAGGCGCCCACACCGTCTCCCTGCCCGACGGCAGCACCGTGCGCTACGACAAGCTTCTGCTGGCCACCGGTTCGCGACCACGGCGTCCGCCGATCCCCGGCGCAGATGCCGACGGCGTGCACTACCTGCGCACCGTCGACAACGCCGATGTCCTGAATTCGACATTGGCCGAAGGTTCTTCACTCGCAGTCGTCGGTGGCGGGTGGATCGGCCTCGAGGTCGCCGCGTGCGCCAGGGACCGCGGCGTGAACGTCACGGTCGTCGAAATGGCAGAGCTGCCGCTGATGGGCGCGCTCGGCCGCGAGTGCGGTGAGGTATTCGCCACGCTGCACCGCGAACACGGTGTCGACCTCCGGCTGTGCGCCTCCGTGCAGGAAATCACCATCACCGATGGCAAAGCGACCGGGCTGAAGCTCGACGACGGGTCCACCGTCGACGCCGACGCCGTCCTCGTCGCCGTCGGTGCGGCCCCCAACATCGCGCTTGCCGAACGGGCGGGCCTGGCCTTGGGCGACGGCGGCGTACTCGTCGATTCGTCGCTGCGTACCAGCGATCCCGATATCTTCGCCGTCGGTGACATCGCCGCCGCCGAGCATCCGTTGTTCGGTACGCGCATCCGCACCGAGCACTGGGCCAATGCGCTCAAGCAGCCCGCCGTCGCCGTGGCAGGGATGCTCGGCAAGCCGGCCGAATACGACGAACTCCCCTACTTCTTCACCGACCAGTACGACCTCGGCATGGAGTACGTCGGCCACGCTCCCACCTACCAGAAGGTGGTATTCCGTGGCGACGTCGCCAAGCGCGAGTTCACCGCGTTCTGGCTCGACAGCGAGGACCGGGTGCTGGCCGGGATGAACGTCAACATCTGGGAGGGCCTCGACGACATCAAGGCGCAGATCCGGTCTCGTGCGCCACTGGGTGCCGCTTGATCCGCCAACACATGGGCATGCTTCTCGCGGTCCCCATACTCGCCGCAGGCTGCGCCGACCAACCCGTGATCAACACCGGCGAACCGCCGACCCCGCCGGCCTCCGGCAGTGCGACGCCGTCGACACCGACCAGCAACGCGCGCCTCGTCAACGCGTTCGACTATGTCGGTCACGTCGGCGAGATCACGGGCTACTACTTCACCACGCCCAGCGGGAAGTGGCGGTGCGCGATTCTCGCGCACACCAAGGCCGGCTGTCAGGCCGCCAGCGGCTGGCAATCCGGCCTCGGCGTAGAGGGCGAGCCGGACTCGACGAACGCGATCGTCGTCGACCGCGATGGCGACCCGCAGTACGTCGCGCTGGAACAACCGGAGTTCTGGCTGCAGCCGGGCCCGGCCAACTCGTTGCAGTTCAACAGGATCCTCGCGGCAGCCGGATTCCGCTGCAACGTGCAGGAGTCCGGGGTTTCCTGCCTGAGCGAGACGAGCGGCAAGGGCTTCACATTCTCCGCGGAGGGCTTCACACCGCGGTACACAGACGTGCCGGCAGGCGCGCCCTAACCGTCGAGGACGCGGCGCAACTTCACCGCGCTACGGTAACGCGATGAAGATCGAGACGGGACAGGTCGCGGTCGTGACCGGCGGCACCAGCGGCATCGGCTTCGCGCTCGCCGACGCGCTGGTGCGGCGCGGCGTGAACGTGATGATCGCCGATATCCGCGAGGACGCGATTCCCGTTGCCGTCGACGCGCTCGCAGGCCGGCGTGGACACGCGGCTGGAGTCCGGGTCGACGTGAGCGTCGAGGCCGACCTTGACGCACTCGCCGACGAGACCATAGAACGGTTCGGCCGCGTCGATCTCGTCTGTAACAACGCCGGGGTGGTGTGCGAGAACGCGCCGACGTGGGAGCAGCGGCCCGGGACGTGGCGGTGGCTGATCGACGTCAAGTTGATGGGCGTGGTCAACGGTGTGCGCGCCTTTGCCCCGCTGCTCATCGCGCAGGGCTCCGGCCATTTCCTCAACACCGCGTCGGCGGGCGGACTCATGGCACTGCCCACGCTGGCACCTTATGCGGCCACCATGCATGCGGTGGTCGGACTGACCGAGACGCTGAACGCCGAACTTCGCTCGGTGTCAAAGCTTTTGGGTGCCACCGTGCTGTGCCCTGGCATGGTGGACACGCCGCTGGGCGCCAATTCGGTGAGACTCGTTCCACCGGATGCGGCAACAGTGCCCGCTGATGTGGGTGGCATGCCGGCAGGCGCGATCAAACCCGCGGAGGTGGCGCAGGGCGCTATCGAGGCCGTCGAGGCCGATCGGGTGCACGCCATCGTCGGACCCGGAACGGACGCGGTGGTGCGCCAACGCGTGGACGGACTGCTGGCCGACCTCGGCTAGCTCAGTGTCGCGGTGCCGTCGGCGTTGACCTGCACCTTGGTGCCTGCGATGTCGTCGCGAATGGTGGCATCTGCCTCGGCCGGATCGGGGATCACCGCGAGCGCCCGCGCATCCTCGGGAGTGCGCACCGCCAGGAAGGCCTTTTCGGCGGTACCGGTGCGACTGAACGGCGTGGTCCATGCCTCCACCGTGCCGACACCCGACCATTCGACGATGGCCGCCCTCGTCGGTTCGCGGTCGACGTCGGATTGCAGGTCTTCCCAACGGAACTCGTGGCTCGGCGGCTCCGTGCCGTAAACGCCGAAGCTGTGCTTCGTCAGGTATCCACCATTGGCTGTGATGAACCCGCGCAGACCGGGTTTGGCGACCAGGCGCTCGGCCATGGTCGCGATCGAGTGGGTGACGTAGTTGTTCCATGGACCACCGGCGAAGGTCAGGCCGCCTGTGACCGTCAGCGGTCGGCTCGGGTCGCCCATCGGAAGGCCCAGTTCGTTGGCGGCTACCTGTACCGCCGAGGGGAAGCACGAGTAGACGTCGATCACGTCGAGATCATCGACGCCAACACCGGCCAGTTGCATCGCTCGCTGCCCGGCGATCCTGATCGCAGGCGAGCGGTGGAACTCCGCCCGCTCGCCGATGGCGTAGGTGTCGTGAGAGTCGGTGCCCGCATACGGGAAAACCCAACGCTCCGGGGCAATCTGCAGATAGGTCGCCTTCTCGACCGAGGTGAGCACGAGCGCCGCGCCCTGGTCGACCATGTTGTTCGAATTCATCAGCTTGGTGTACGGCCAGCTGATCACCCGGTTGCGAGGACTGGGTTGCCAGATCTGGTGCGGCGCCAACGGCTCGCGGCTCCACGCGTGCGGATTCTTCGCCGCCACCCCGCTGAACTGCGACCACAGCTGGCCGATGCGGCGCAGGTGTTCGTCAGGAGACTCCCCTGCCGCGATCCGCAAGGCCTGCTCGAACATCGGATACACGTAGGCGGGCCGGTCCAGTTTGATTCTCAGCTCAGCAGCCCCGGCCATCTGCACGTCCTCGTCGAGACGTTCGGCCATCGGAACCGACTCGTCCTGGCTGGTCCATTCGGGCTTCGCACCGCTTGCACGCAATCGTGTTCGGGTACGCCAGGTTTCGGCCCCGGCGATCAGCACCGTGTCGGTGCGGCCTGCCTGGATGTCCAGGCACGCTTGATTGACCAACGTCTGGGGGATGTTGCCGCCGACGCCGGTGTAGCGGGTCGTGGCGTTCTTGGCGCGCAGCCGCTGTGCCAGCAGCAGTCCCGGATCGCGGTAGCGCCAGGACAGCACGTTGACGATGCGGATCGAATCGACGGCCTCCAGCACCCGTGGGTCCGCGGCGGCGCGGGCGGCCGCCACCATCAGGTCCACGGGCTCCACACCCGGATGGTCGTCGTGCTGATTGACCTGGCCGTAGCCGACGAGTACCGGCGTCCTCGGGTCGATGGGCATGGGGTCTAGTTTGCCGGGCCGACCTGGTAGATCGATTTGAGGGTCTGATAGGCCGTCGGCTCCTCCACACCGAGCTCGCGGCCGATGCCGCCTGCTTTCACGCCACCGCACCTCGCGGGCCCGCCGATGAACAAACGTGCCATCACGACCTCCCTTGGTAGGTGGACAACACGCCTTCGGCGATCAGTCGGTCGATCTCATCGGCGTCCATTGCGAGCAGTTTCTGGCAGATCTCGCGGGTGTGCTCGCCGGGCATCGGCGCGGGCCGAAGCTCGGCGGGTGGAATGTGGATATAGGGTGCAGGCCCAGTCTCGGTGGGCATCGGCTCGTCGAACAACGGATGAGTCATGTCGCTGAACACCTTTCGGAAGGTGAGCTGCGGATCGGCCAGCACGTCGACGGCCCTATTCATCGGCGCCGCGGGTACCCCGGCACGCTGCAACGCATCGGCGACGACGGTCTTGTCCCGGTTCGACGTCCACTCGGACACGTCGGCGCCACCGGTGACTGCCGCAACCGCCGCGCGGTCGTCGTCGTTACGCAGCGATATCACGCACCACTCGTCGTCGCCTTCGCAGGGAAGGACCCGGTGGACCGCCGGATCGTCGGCCACCGGCAGCTGTGCCGAGCGCGCGGCGTCGGCGACATAGGCGGTGGCGAGTTGGTTCACCGCCACTTCGGCCTGCGGGATATGTACGTGTGCACCGGTTCCGGTGTGCTCCCGGCCGATGAACGCGGCGAGCGCCGCGATCGCCGTGATCCTCGCCGCGACGTGATCGGGGAAGATCGTGGTGGCGTCATAGAAGCTGGGGTGAGGCGCGACTCGAGTGTCCTCAGAAGTCCACAGCCAGGTGACCCCGGTGGTGGCCCGCACCAGCGGGCCGTAGCCCATCCGCGCGCTCCATGGGCCGGTGGCCCCGAACGCGCTGCTCTCGGCGAGCACGATGCGGGGGTTGAGCGCCCGCAGGCGTTCGTATGAAAACCCCAGCGAGGCAAGCGTCCCCGGCTTGAAGTTGGCGAACACCGCGTCGGCGCGCGCGACCAGCTTCCCGAACGGTTCGGCGCCCGACGGATGCCGCAGGTCCAGGCCGAGGCTGTATTCGTTGCGGTGAGTCAACGCCCAGGACCTGCTCATCTCCTGACCCGGCGCGGTCTGGCGAAGGCCGTCGGGATACGCAGCGCTCTCGATCTTGATGACCTCCGCACCGAGGTCGGCGAACAGCCGGCCCAGCTCCCCGCCTGCGACGATAACGCCGAGGTCGAGGATCCGGAGGCCGTCAAACGGCCGCCCGGCCGCACCTGGGACCGGCGATGTGTCGGGACGTTCTGTCGCCCATACTGTTTCGTCTTCGCCGAGAGAAGGCGCGGACTTCGCGTAACCGGCGTGCGCACCATCGACGACGAACGGCCCGACCGGAACGGACACGGCCGCGTCCGCGCCGAGTGTGACGTCGGCGAGTGCGCCGACAGCCCGGAAGTGTTCCGACGACAGTGCCCGCGCGGGCGTGAGCACTGCGGCGATCGGGACCCCGCGGCGCTGACCCTCGGCCACCAGGTCGCGCATCGTCTGTGCGGCGAACATCTCCGCGATGGCCTCGTTGAGTTCGCGTGACGCCGCATAGCGGGCCGCGATGGTGTCGAATTTCGGGTCGGCGAACCGCTCGGGTTCGCCCAGCCACCCTCGCATTCCCCGCCACTGCCGCGGCGACAGTAGACAGATCCGCACATAGCCGTCCCGGCACGGAAGTATCGGGTAGATCTGCTGGTTTCGCGGCCTGCCGCGCCACAGTTCGCTGGACCGCTTCAACCCGACCGCCGCCTGACCTTCGGATCCGAACGGCGGGTCCAGTGACTGGACGACCGCCTCGAACCGGGAGAAGTCGATGTATTCGCCTGTCCCACAACGCAACCGATGATAGTAAGCGGCGAGCGCAGCCCATGCGGCCTGCACCGCCGCGGTCGCAGAAGCCACCCCGACCGGCGGCAGCACCGGGGTCCCCGACGTCGGACCGGTGCGCGAGAGCGCGGTCGACATGGCGTACAGGACGGGGTCGGTCGCCTGCCACGCGGCGTACGGACCGCGATTCCCGAAATCGGTGACCGACAGTGCGACGAGGTGGCTGAACCGCTCGGCCAACGCGGCGCACGACGTGCCAAAAGCCGTCGCTCGGTTGCCGCCGTCCACGACGATGTCGGCTTCGCCGGCCAGTTCGATCAGCCGGTCACGGTCGGCCGGGTTGTCCGGATCGAGCACCGCGCCGCGCTTGTTGGCGTTGTGCAGTGCGAAGGGAATGCTCGCGCCCGCGATGGTGGGCAGCGCGCTGCGCGCCGCGCTACCCGTCGGCGGCTCGATCTTCAGCACATCGGCGCCGAGGTCGGCGAGCAGGCGGCTCACGGCGTCGGATTCGGGGCCACCCAGATCCAGAACTCGCAGGGGTGCAAGGAGTGCCGCGCCGTCGGCCATGGCTACGTCGCCCCTTCGTCAGCCAGAGAAATTGTCAGTTGTGTCAACAAGCCGTTCCACCCACTCCAGGTGGGCGTCGGTGCCGGTCGTCACGTACAGCATGTCGACGAATGCGTCGGGGTAGCCGTTGTCGGCCAACATGCGGATGGCGTCGGCAACCTGGTCCAACGGAGTCCCTTCGGCGACGTTGACCCGCACGTAGGTATGGATCGCCGATGGGTCACGGCCGGCCGCGCGGGCCGCCTCGTCGATGACCTGCCGCTGCCGATTGAGCATGTCCGGTTTCACATTCCCCGGCACCTGCACGACGGCCAACCAGCCGTCCGCGCGCTTGCCGACACGCTTCAGCCCCGGTGGTGTGAACGCCCCAAGATAAATGGGTGGGCGTGGCCGCTGGACCGGCTTGAGGTTCACCCACGATTCTCCGATGTCCCAGCGCTCCCCGTCGTGCCGAACCGGGTTGGTGGTCCACAGCGCATCGAGCGCGTCCAGCAGTTCATCGAGTTGCGCTCCCCGGCGGCGAAAAGGTGCACCGGCGGCCTGGAATTCCTCCGGAGACCAGCCGACACCGAATCCCGACATCAGCCGACCGCGGCTGATCACGTCGATACTCGTCAACTGCCGCGCCAGCTGTACGGGCGGATACCAGGGCGCGACGAACACGCTGCTGCCCAGCCGCGCCGTGGTGGTCACCGTCGCGGCCACGGTCATCGCGATGAACGGATCCAGATTGGTGCGAAACTGCTCGGGAATGGTGTCCTTGCCTGCATAGCCCACGGTGGGCCGGACCGCTGCCAACAGTCGGTCGCCGACCCAAAGGCTGTCGGCGCCCAGCTGTTCGGCCGTCGAGGCGAACCGCGCCAGATCGTCGTACGCGGATTCTCCGAATTGCGGCATCGCGAATCCCAGCACGACCGCCAGGCTAGTGCTTAGGCCCTGGCGATTCGGGTACAGGTTCCCCACCCGTTGTTCACCATTCGAGACGATGATTCGGTAGATGACCGCCCAAACTCTCTCCCCGACGCTCTCCGAGAGCGAACTCGAACTGATCAACGCCTACTGGCGGGCCGCCAATTACCTGTCGGTGGGCCAGATCTACCTGCTGGACAATCCGTTGCTGCGCGAACCGCTGGAGGCCGAGCACATCAAGCCGCGACTGCTCGGCCACTGGGGCACCACACCCGGCCTGAACCTCGTCTACGCCCACCTCAACCGCCTCATCCGCCATCGCGACCTCAACGTCATCTACGTCACCGGCCCTGGCCACGGTGGCCCCGGCCTGGTGGCCAACGCCTATCTGGAGGGCACCTACAGCGAGGTGTACTCGGGCATCGGGGAAGACGCCGACGGACTACGAAAGTTGTTCCGCCAGTTCTCATTTCCCGGCGGCGTGCCGAGTCACGTCGCAGCAGAGACACCGGGGTCGATCCACGAGGGCGGCGAGCTGGGCTACGCACTGGTGCACGCCTACGGCGCCGCCTTCGACAACCCGGATCTGGTGGTCGCGTGCGTGATCGGCGACGGCGAGGCCGAGACGGGGCCGCTGGCCGCAAGCTGGCATTCGAACAAGTTCCTCAACCCGGTGACCGACGGCGCCGTACTGCCGATCCTGCACCTGAACGGCTACAAGATCGCCAACCCGACTGTGCTGAGCCGCATCCCGCAGGAGGAATTGGAGTCACTGTTCTACGGGTACGGCTACCGCCCGATCACCGTCGCCGGTGACGATCCGGCCAACGTGCACCAGCAGATGGCGACGGCGCTGGATGAAGCATTCGATCAGATCGGCGCAATCCAGCAGGCGGCGAGACTGGACGGCGAGTCGGGCCGACCGCTGTGGCCGATGATCATCATGCGCACCCCGAAGGGCTGGACCGGGCCCAAAGAGGTGGACGGCAAGAAGGTCGAGGGCACTTGGCGGTCGCATCAGGTGCCGCTGTCGGAGACACACACCAACCCCGAGCACATGGCGCAGCTCGAGCAGTGGCTGCGCAGCTACCGGGCCGAGGAATTGTTCGACGAGCAGGGGGTGCTCAGGCCCGAGTTGCGGGCGCTGGCACCGACCGGGCAGCGCAGGATGAGCGCCAACCCGCATGCCAACGGCGGGCTACTGCTGCGCGATCTGGACCTGCCTGAGTTCCCCGATTACGCCGTCGCCGTGGACAAACCGGCCACCGGAACCGCTGAAGCCACCCGCGTGCTCGGGACGTTCCTTCGCGACGTGATCGCACGCAACCCCGACAGGTTCCGCTTGATGGGGCCCGACGAAACCGCGTCGAACCGGCTCGGGGCAGTGTTCGAGTCGACCGACAAGGCGTGGCTGGCCGAGATCGGGCCCGACGACGAGGACCTCAGCCCCGAAGGCCGCGTAATGGAGGTGCTCTCCGAGCATCTGTGCCAGGGCTGGCTCGAGGGATACCTGCTCACCGGCAGGCACGGGTTGTTCAACTGCTACGAGGCTTTCGTGCACATCGTCGACTCGATGTTCAACCAGCACGCCAAGTGGCTGACCCGCAACAGGGAGCTGACCTGGCGGTGGCCGATCGCATCGCTGAATTATCTTCTGACATCCCATGTTTGGCGTCAGGACCACAATGGGGCGTCGCATCAGGATCCGGGGTTCATCGACCACGTCGCCAACAAGCGCCCCGAAGTGGTGCGGGTGTACCTGCCGCCGGACGCCAACACGCTGCTGTCGGTGGCCGATCATTGCCTGCGCAGCCGCGACTACGTCAACGTGATCGTCGCAGGCAAGCAGCCGGCCTTGACGTACCTCGACATGGACGCCGCGATCGCGCACTGCACCCGAGGTCTTGGCATCTGGGAGTGGGCAGGCACGGCCACCGGCGAGCCCGATGTGGTGCTGGCGTGCGCGGGCGATATCCCGACGCTCGAGACGCTGGCCGCCGCCGACATGCTGCGCCGTGAACTTCCCGATTTGGCGGTGCGCGTGATCAACGTCGTCGACATCATGCGATTGCAACAGGATTCCGAACACCCGCACGGGCTGTCCGATCACGAGTTCGACTCGTTGTTCACCACCGACAAGCCGGTCATCTTCGCCTACCACGGCTACCCCTGGCTGATCCACCGGCTGACCTATCGCCGGACCAATCACGCGCAGATGCACGTCCGCGGGTTCAAGGAGCGTGGCACCACGACCACGCCGTTCGACATGGTGATGCTCAATGATCTGGACCGGTTCCACCTGGTGATCGACGTCATAGACCGGGTGGAGGGGCTGGCGAACCGGGCCGCGGCGCTGCGTCAGCGGATGGTCGACGCCCGCCTGGCCGCCCGCCGCTACACGCGCGTACACGGCGAGGACGACCCCGAGATCTCGGGGTGGACGTGGGACGCCGACTACCGCGCGAACTCGAAGTCCTAAGGACACGCTCAGCAAGAATCGCAAAATCGCCGGTAAACTGGCCCGCAATGTCCGAACAGGCGGTGGCCCCGCATCCCCATCCCGTAGTGGGCCAACTCGCCGCACTGCAACACTTCCGCACCTACGTCGACATCGGCGTGGTCGTGGTGGTACTGGCACTGACGAACCTGATCGCGCACTTCACGACGCCGTGGGCCAGCATCGCGACCGTGCCCGCTGCGGCCGTGGGACTGGTGATCCTGGTTCGTTCGCGGGGCCTCGGGTGGGCCGAGCTCGGGCTGAGCCGTGAGCACTGGAAAGCCGGCGCCGGCTATGCGGTGGCCGCTGTCGTGGTGGTGTTGTCGGTGATCGCGATCGGCATGTTGCTGCCGTGGACCCGGCCGATGTTCATGAACAACAACTACGCGACGGTGTCGGGCGCGCTGATCGCGTCGATGATCATCATCCCGCTGCAGACCGTGATCCCCGAGGAGCTGGCGTTCCGTGGTGTGCTGCACGGTGCGCTGAACCGAGCCTGGGGTTTCCGCGGTGTGGCCGCGGCAGGCTCGCTCCTGTTCGGGCTGTGGCACATCGCCACGTCGCTCGGCCTGACCAGCAGCAATGTCGGCTTCAGCCGCATCTTCGGCGGTGGCCTGCCCGGGACCATTGCCGGCGTGGTGCTGGCGGTGGCCGCGACGGCGGCCGCCGGTTTCGTGTTCACCTGGCTGCGCAGGCGCAGCGGCAGCCTGATCGCGCCGATCGCACTGCACTGGTCACTGAACGGGCTGGGCGCGCTGGCCGCGGCCCTGGTATGGCACCTGTCGACCTGACTGCCTGCGTCAGCGCGTCTTGGTTCTGGCGCGGAACGCTCGGTTCTTGAGCTTGTTGCCGCACGTCGACATCTCGCACCATGTGCCGCCGTGGTTGCGCGACTTGTCGTAGAACGCCCACTGGCATTCGTCGTTGGCGCAGGCCTTGAGCAGCTGCCAGGTGCCGTCTCGCTGGGCGTCGCGAACTATCACAAGCAGGTCCACCAGCCGGTCGCCCACCGAGTCGCCGGTAGCGGTCAACTGCACGACGCCGTCGTCGGCCAGGCATGCGCGGGCCGTTCCAGCCGAGGCGATCTCGCGCAACGGGGCCAGTACGGTGTCGGTGGGTGTCGGCCCACCCGCGTTCTGCACCAGCAGCGCGCGCAGCGCTTCGCGCACGCGGCGGACGAGGCCCAGATCGCCCTCGGCAAGCTCGGCGTGCCTCGCCAACAGCTGGTTGTCGACGAGCCACGGACGCGCGTCGGACTGGTCGGCGAGCCGGTCCGAACCTTCGGGGAGCTCGACGGTGTTGACCAACTCTTGAACAAGCCGCAGCCGGCCGGGCGCGGGTTTCGACTCGTCGTCACCGGGCCATTGCGCAGGCTGCGTACTCATGCGTCCAGAATATCCATGCGTGACCGGTATATCAACTTGACTGGTCATCCATGACCGCTGTAACGTGTTTGATAGTCACGAGAATATTCGCAGCGGTGAAGCCGTTAGAGGAATTGATAACCCATGCCAAACAACAAGATCTCCCCAGACTTCTTTTCCAGCGCGAGTGACGCCGTCCGGCGGACCACAGCCCCGCGGCCATCGCTTTCGGCGCGCGTGACGGCGCGACTACGCGCCAACCACCTCGATCGGCAGCTCGCTGTCGGCGTGCCTGCTGTGGCTGGAAGCGCGCTCGCCGTCCATCACGCTCGGTTGACGTCGACTGCGGAGCGAGAAGCCGTCGCGAGGACGCTGCGGCGGGCCGTAAACGAGGTCCGCGCGGGCGGTGGACCGATGTCATCGCGAGTGGGGTTGCATACCACCAACATTGAGGCGGCTGAGGATGTGATCGACGCCATCACGCTGCGGCTGCATTCACCGCGACCGGTCAGCGCGCGCGGAATGGCCCGGCTGCGCGTCACCCTGTCCGACGGCTGCGGACCCATGTACCGATACGGCCGGGGCGATCTCCGCGGCCGACTCGGCGCGGCGCTCGCAGCGCTCTAGACCAACAGCACCGCCGCCCCGGCGATGCGGCCCTCACTCAGATCCGACAGGGCCGCATCCGCACGGCCGAGCGGATATTCGGGGCTGGTGACGTCGATGTGGTGCTGCCCCGCGAACGCGAGGAACTCGCGCGCGTCGTCGCGTGTGTTGGAAGTCACCGATCGCACCTGACGCTCCTGGAAGAGGTGGCGCTCGTAGTTCAGCGAGGGAATGTCGCTCAGATAGATGCCGGCAATGGCCAGTGTTCCGCCCCGGTCGAGTGCCTCGAGGGCGGGCAGCACCAGATCACCCACGGGCGCGAACAGGATCGCGGAATCCAATGGCACGGGCGGCGGGTCGGCGGCGCCTTGCGCTGAGGCCGCCCCCAGTGACAGCGCCAGCTCGCGGGCGCGCTCACCGCGGGTCATCACGTGCACCTCGGCGCCCTGCGCGAGTGCGACCTGGGCGGTGAGATGTGCGCTGCCGCCGAACCCGTATATGCCGAGCCTGCCGGCGGGCGGCAGATCGGCCCGCAACAGCGAGCGGTAGCCGATGATGCCTGCGCACAGCAGCGGAGCCAGTTCGGTGTCGGAATAGCCCACTGGCAGATGATGTGCGAAATCCGCTGGGACGGCGGCGAATTCGGCGTAGCCACCGTCGGCGTCCCAGCCGGTGTAGCGTGATTCGGGGCAGAGATTCTCCTGGCCGCGGACGCAGAATTTGCAGTGGCCACAGGTGTGCCGCAGCCACGCGATGCCGACGCGGTCACCGATCGCGAACTCGTCGCCGGTGTCGGGGCCCAGCCCGGCAACCTCGCCGACCACCTCGTGTCCCGGGATCACGCCAGGCCGATGCACCGGCAGGTCGCCCTCTGTGACATGCAGATCGGTGCGGCACACGCCGCAGGCGTGCACGGCGACGAGGAGCTCACCAGGCGCCGGCTGCGGCACCTCGACGGTGACACGGTCCAGTGGATGGGTGGTCATTGGGCCGGGTTGTCGAACCCGCCACGCGCTCATGCTTTGGGCGGCCATCCCCCTATGGTGCTCGCCCGTCGAGAGTTATGCGCCCCTACGTCTTTCGCTGGACCATCCCGACGATCCACCCGGCGATCGCGCCAACGCGCTTACTTCCGATTCTGACCTGTGGTCTGCCCGCTGCGGACGCCGCCCCGCATGGCCGCGAAGCTACGACCAACTAGCCAGTCCCTTCTCAACCAGTCTGGTCCAGCGCCATCAATGTCGGTGGCTGGCGTTAGGTTGCGTGGATGAAGGCCGGTAGGCGATTCCGCGCCGAACTCACCGACGCCCAGGCTCAGTTGGCGCAGCAGACCGCGAACGCGTGCCGGACGGTGTGGAACACCGGTTTGGAGCAGCGCCGCGAATACCGCCGACGGGGCGCGTGGATGAACTACAAAGAGCAAGCTCACGAATTGGTTGAAGCCAAAACGGAACATTTGTGGCTTGCCGAAGCGCCGTCGCATTGCTTGCAGCAGACGCTACGCGACTTGGATGCGGCGTGCCGTAGGCGCGGCACGTTCAATGTGCGATGGCGTTCGGCGCGTCGGTGGGAACCGTCGTTTCGGTTTCCGGACGGCTCCAAGATGGACATTGAGAAGCTGAATCGGCGCAAAGCTCGGGTGAAGCTGCCCAAACTGGGATGGGTGACGTATCGCGCGTCGCGGTGCCTGGATGCTGAAACCATTCGCTCTGCCACATTGACTCGTCAAGGCAAGCACTGGTTCGTGTCGTTCTTGGTCGATGACGCAAAAGAGACGCCGGCTGAGCATGCCT
>Ga0207683_10000041_pt1 | contig 94017 bp, 101 predicted proteins | sample KBSM73metaG_FD_184333 | JGI IMG/M metagenome (GOLD analysis project Ga0207683, IMG submission 184333) | Miscanthus rhizosphere microbial communities from Kellogg Biological Station, Michigan, USA - KBS M7-3 metaG (SPAdes) (version 2) | ecosystem: Host-associated > Plants > Roots > Rhizosphere...
GAGGTTCGAGTAGTGCCAGCGCGCACCTGCCGGCAATACTTGTTCTGCGTCCACTAGCCCAGAGATCAGCCCGTCGCGGTCGGGAAACTCGAGCGTCTCCCAGACGTAGCCCGGCATTTCGCGCTGAAGACCCGACACGTGCGCGAGCAGCCGGCGAAGTGTCGGGCCCCCGTGATGCGCCTCTTGGATGTGCTGCTCGAGCCGATCGTCGAGCTCGAGCTCGCCGGCATCGCGCATTTGCATGATCGCAGCGGCCGTGAACGTCTTCGTGATCGAGCCGACGCGATACTGCGTGTCGGCCGTCGCCTCCTGCTCTGCGTCGACGTTCGCGAGACCGAGCGCCTCTTGCCAGACGAGCTCGCCGTTCCCGATCGCGGCAGCGCTGACTGATGGGATCCGTTCGCCTGTCTGGGCCTCACGGACGAGGCGGGACAGCTCAGCGACTGGCGGCTCAGGCTGCGGCAAGCGTCTTCAACGCCGCGGGAATGACCTCGATCGCAGTGTCGATGTCGTCATCGTAGATGTCGAGATGAGTCACGGCCCGCACGACGGACGGGTGCACGGTGGTCGAGACGAGGACCCCGCCGTCCTTCAGGCGCTCGATCGCACCGGCCCGGTCCGGCCCGACGTCGATCTGGACGAAGTTCGTCTCGACCTGCTCGAGATCGACCGGAACTCCAGCGGCGGCGAGCCCATCGGCGAGGCGGCGAGCCCGTGCATGGTCGTCGGCGATTCGGTCGACGTGGTGGTCGAGTGAGTAGAGGGCGGCGGCCGCGACGATTCCGGCCTGGCGCATCGCGCCGCCGAAGAAGTGCTTGCCTCGGCGCGCCTGCGTCATCAGCTCCGACGAGCCGGCGATGAGCGCTCCGAGCGGGCAGCCAAGGGCCTTTGAAAAACAGAGGGTGACCGTGTCGAAGCCGCGGCCGATCCGCGCGGAGTCGACGCCCGTTGCGATCGCGGCGTTGACGAGCCGCGCACCGTCGAGGTGGACGGCGAGGTCGTGCTCCCGGCACGTGGCGACGATCGCGTCGACTTCCTCAAGCGGCCAGACGCGTCCGCCGGCGCTGTTGTGCGTGTTCTCGATCGTGACGACGCGAGTGGGCGCAACGTGGACGCTCGTCCGGTCGCGGATCTCGGCGACGACCTGATCGGGCGAGAACCTCCCCTTTGTTCCGGGCAGGCCGATCGTCAGGAGCCCCGAATGCGCGGCAGGCCCACCAAGCTCCGACAACATGATGTGCGCGTGCTGCTCGACGAGCAACGCATCGCCCGGGCGGCCGAGGATGTTCAGCGCGATCTGATTCGCCATCGTCGCCGTCGGCAGGAAAACGGCCTCCTCGTGCCCGAGGAACTCGGCGCCTCGCCGCTCGAGCTCGTTGACAGTCGGGTCCTCCCGCTTCTGCTCGTCGCCTACGGCGGCGTTCGCGATCGCGTCACGCATCGCGCGCGTGGGCTGGGTCAGGGTGTCGGAGCGGAAGTCGATCACAGGCCTATTTTGCAGTTTTGAACCCCTCCCCTACGCGGGTGATCGTCCACGACCCTCTTTCGGCCGATGATCGTGTCGGAAGGTGTGGAGATGCCTGACTCTGACAACAAGTCTTATCTCGGCGGCGGCCTAAGGCTGGCCTCCGGCTCGGCTGCGCCCTTGCGTCTCGACCATTCGTTCTTCGAGAACGAGGTCCGACCGCTGCTCGGCTCGATTCTTCTCCAGAAGGGCTGGATCACGCACGAGCGGCTCGACTCGGCGCTCGAGGAGGTCAAGGTCACGGGCATGCGTCTCGGCGAAACGCTGCTCAGGCGCGGCTGGCTCTTCGAGCCTGAATTGGCGGCCGCTCTGGCCGAGCAGGCCGGGCTTCGCTACGTGGATCTCGTACGCCACCCGCTCGACCCCAAGGCCGCGGCGATGCTGCCGCTCGAGGTCGTGCGCCGAATGTTCGTCGTTCCGGTTCGATTTCTGGAAGACGGTCGGATCGAGGTGGCAATCGGCGACCCGGCCGACGTCGACCTGGAGGGGCTCGAACGGATGCTCGGACGGAACGTCGAGCTTGTGGTCGGCGAGCGCACCGCCATTCAGGACGCCTGGCGCTTCACGCGCTGACAGCTCGACGTAACCACAGCGCTACCCTGCCTGCGTGGATCGTGCGCTTCTGCAGCAGCGGTTGAGCGAGCGCGGTCAGCCTGCATACCGTGTCGGCCAGGTGTGGGACTGGGCGGCTCGCGGCGTCGGCGGCTACGCGGAGATGACGAACATCCCCGGCGAGCTCCGCAGCGACCTCGAGCAGGAGGTCCCGTTCTCGACGCTCGAGCTCGAGCGGGAGGCGAAGGCCAGCGACGGAACGGTCAAGGCACTGTTCCGAACACGCGAGGGTCATCCGGTCGAGGCGGTCCTCATGCGCTACCGCGACGGACGACGTTCGCTCTGTCTGTCGTCGCAGTCGGGCTGTCCGCTCACGTGCACGTTCTGCGCGACCGGGCAGATGCGCTTCGGCCGCAACCTGACACCGTCGGAGATCCTCGATCAGGCTCTCCACTTCCGTCGTATCGAGCCTGTCGACCACGCGGTGTTCATGGGAATGGGTGAGCCGATGCTGAATCTCGACTCGGTGCTCGAGGCCGCGCGTTCGCTGCCGGACGTCGGCATCACGTGGCGGCGCACGACGGTCTCGACGGTCGGCTGGCTGCCCGGGCTCACACGCTTCGTCGACGAAGTCGAGGAGCCGATCCGGCTTGCACTCTCACTGCACGCGGCGACCGACGAGTTGCGCAGCGAGCTGATGCCCGTGAACGAGCGTTATCCACTGGCGGACGTGCTGGCCGAGTGCGAGCGCTACTTCAAGTTGCGCCGGCGCAAAGTTTTCGTCGAGTACGTGATGCTTCGCGGTGTGAACGACCGGGTCGAGCAGGCGCACTCGCTCGCGGACCTGCTCGACCCAAGGGTGTTCAAAGTGAATCTCATCCCGTACAACCCCACGGGGATGTACGAGGGCTCGTCGCGCAAGGCGATCGATGCCTTCAAGCGCGTGCTCGACCGCGCGCGCCTGCCTGCCACAGTGCGACTGACGCGAGGCCGCGACATTGCCGCGGCCTGCGGTCAGCTCGCTGCCGGCTAGCTCGCCGCCTTCTGCAGTGCGGGCGTGCAACTCGAGCGGCCGCGCTTCTCGAGGTACTGCTGGTGGTAGTCCTCAGCCTCGTAGAACGTTTCCGCGGGCTCGATCTCCGTCACGATCGGCGCGCCCCAGTTCCGCTGCTCTGCGGCCTTTGACTTCGCAGCGGCCTCCCGCTGCTCGGCGTCGTTGAAGAAGATCGCAGAACGGTAGTTGTCGCCGATGTCCCAACCCTGACGGTTGAGCTGGGTCGGGTCATGCTTCGCCCAGAAGACGTCGAGCAACTGGTCGTACGAGATGCGGTCGGGGTCGTAGGTGACCTCGACGACCTCGGCGTGACCGGTCTTATGCGAGCAGACGTCCTCATAGGTCGGGTTTTCCATCTGGCCGCCGGAGTAGCCGACGCGCGTCGCGGTCACTCCGTCGAGCTGACGGAACGCCGCCTCGACGCCCCAGAAGCAGCCGGCGCCGAATGTTGCCTTCTTCTCCACTATTCCTCCTCCAGCTCGAGTGCTGCCGAATTGATGCAATAACGAACTCCGGTCGGGGCAGGCCCGTCCGGGAACAGGTGGCCGAGGTGGCCGCCGCAGTTCGAGCACATGACCTCGGTCCGAACCATCCCGTGAGACGCATCTGTCTCCTCGTCGATGGCCTCACCGTCAGCCGGCGCGTAGAACGCGGGCCAGCCGCAGCCGGAGTCGTACTTCGCCTCCGAGCGGAAGAGCTCGGCGCCGCAGCCGGCGCACCGGTAGGTGCCGGGCTCGAACGTGTGGTCGTATTCCCCGGTGAACGGCGCCTCGGTGCCCTTCTCCCGCAGCACGCGGTACTGCTCGGGATTCAGCTCTGCGCGCCATTCCGCCTCGGTCTTTTGGACTTTCGTCATCAGTTCTCCCTCTTTTGGGTTCCTTCCTACAGTCTTGCTGCTGGCGCATTTGTTACGCATCCGAGGGATGGAGGCCCGCCCCGGAGCGGCCGATTCCTGGCTCTGAAGGGAGGAGCCAAAGATGAAGGAAGCCGTCGTGCTTATGCGGTTTCTGCGGCATGACCCGGTAGGGCAGCGCTTCGGCGTGGCCGCTCTCGTCGTCGCCTGGTTCGCACTTGCGTGGACCAGCGTGGTAGCTGTCGTCACACTGCCACTCCTGCTTGCCGTCTCAGAAGTCGTGAGACGCCGGCGTGAGGACGAGACGATCATCGTCGACGATCTCGAAGACCTGTATTAGAAAGACCCGCTAGACCGGCTCGGCGAGCCGGCCGCGGTTACGCAACCCGTACACGGCGATCGCGCTGAGCAGCAGCGCGTCGCCTACGAGCGCGAAGAGATCCGCGAGATTGAATGCAACGGCATGTGCGCCGCTCGTGACGATCAGTGGATCCGGCACGCCCTGCGCCCATGCCAAGAGCGAGATGAGGTTCCCGAGCGCACCGCCGCATGCGACGCCGGCACCGATCGCTGCTGCGTTCGACGGCACGCGTGGCACGAACACGACGAGCGCGGCGATCAGCGCAAACATCATCAACGCGACGAGTGGCGTGCGCGCGTGGTGGAACTCTGCCGTCGCAATCGACTTGTGCACGAGATCGATCGCCGCAAAGGAAATCGCGATGCAAACGAGAAGCGTACGACGCAATCGCATGACGCAAAGCATGACACGCAGCTCAAGTCCGTCCGACGGACAACCGAAGATTTACCAATGGGACAACGCCGCTATCCAGAGTGTGTCGCCCGCGAGGGGAAGCGGCGCCTGCGTTCACTCGAAGAAGTCGTCGCCCTACCGCGACGAAGCCCGCTCGCTGCCGAGCTGCAGGGTGCGCTTGCAGCTGCGTCCCGCCTGCATGGATTGCGATCGGATCTCTCACCCGTACCGGTTCGTGCGACGACAACGATCAGTGAGGCCGGCGCTTACCGCTTCCGCCTGAAGGACCCGATCGACCTACGTGTCTCGCGCGTCGGCGGACGTTCTGCGCTCGGCTTCCTGCATGAGCTCGGGCATCTGCTCGACCACCAGATCTTCTACGACCGCAAGACACGGTCGTGGGCTTCGGAGGTCCACTTGGCGTTCAAGCCTTGGCGGGAAGCAGCGGCACTGCTCGACAAGCGTGTGCTGCCCGGCGGCTACTCACGTCAGCGCTACTTCCAGTCGGTGCACGAGCTGTGGGCGCGCTCCTACGCGCAGACCGTGATGCTGCGATCCGGGGACAGCGGACTGATGGGGCGGCTCGAGAAACTGCAGTCCGAAGACGACGCGCACGTATGGCAGGCGCAACAGTTCGCACCGGTGGCGATCGAAGTCGAGCTCGTGTTCGAGCGGCTCGGCCTCAGGCAGCTGAGCTTGCCGCTCGCCGCCTAGCTAGAGGCACGCTTACGCGCCTTTCTGGGCTTCCAGCTGTCGCGGCTGCTGCGGTGTTGCACCGAGGTCCGGATGGTCCTCGAACCCGTACTTCACGATGGCGCGCTTCGCCGCAAGCACCTCGTCGAGCCGCTTCACCGGCCGCCCGTGGGGCGCCTCGTGGAGAAGCTCCGGGTCCTCCTCGGCCTCCCGCGCGATTGCCAGCATCGCGTCGGCGAACTCGTCGAGCGTCTCCTTCGCCTCCGTCTCCGTCGGCTCGATCATCAGCGCCTCCGGAACGACGAGCGGGAAGTAGATCGTCGGCGGATGGAACCCATAGTCCATCAGGCGCTTTGCCACGTCGAGCGCAGAGACACCGTGCTCACGCTTCAGGGTGCGCGCGCTCAGGACGAACTCGTGCATTGCGAGCCGGTCGTAGGGAAGGTCGTAGCCTTCCCGCATGCGGGCGAGCAGGTAGTTGGCGTTCAGCACCGCCACCTCGGACATCTCGCGGAGGCGCGGACCGTAGGAACGGATGTAGGCGTACGAGCGGACGAAGACGCCGAACGGGCCGGTGAAGCCCCGGACCTTGCCGATCGATTTCGGCCGATCGTAGTCGAGTGCAAAGCGGTCGCCGTCCTGCACTACTGCCGGGACGGGGAGAAACGGCTCGAGCTTGTCGCGCACGACGATCGGTCCCCCGCCGGGGCCGCCGCCGCCGTGCGGCTGCGAGAACGTCTTGTGAAGGTTGATGTGGACGATGTCGAAGCCCATGTCGCCCGGTCGTGAGATCCCGCACACGGCGTTCAAGTTCGCCCCGTCGTAGTAGAGAAGCGCTCCGGCCTGGTGGAAGATCCCCGCGATCTCCTCGATGTGCTCGTCGAAGAGCCCGAGCGTGGACGGGTTCGTGAGCATCAACCCCGCGGTGTGCTCGTCGACCATTTCGCGAAGGTGCGCTACGTCGACATTCCCACGGGCGTCGGTCTCGACTTTCGCAAGCTTGTAGCCGGCCATCGTCACGCTGGCGGGGTTCGTGCCATGTGCGGTGTCGGCCGTGATGATCGTGTCGCGCGTGTCCCCTTCGCCGCGGTCGGCAAAGTACGCCCGCATCAGCATCAGTCCGGTTAGCTCGCCCTGCGAGCCGGCGGCCGGCTGGAGCGAGCAGGCCTGGAGGCCAGAAACTTCGATCAGTGCCTCCTGCAACCGCCACATCAACTCGAGCGCTCCCTGGATCGCATCCTCGTCCTGGTACGGATGCAGGTCGCGAAAGCCGGGCAGCATCGCGAGCCGCTCGTTGACGCGTGGGTTGTACTTCATCGTGCACGACCCGAGTGGGTAGAAGCCGGTGTCGATCCCGAAGTTGCGCGTCGAGAGCTCGGTGAAGTGGCGGACGATCTCCGGTTCGGCGAGCTCGGGTAGGCGCGGCGGAGTCTCCCGGCGCAGAGCGTCGGGCACCTTGGCAGGTGGAAGCTCGTAGTTCGGCAGGTCGCCGCCACGGCGTCCGGTTTGCGACTTCTCGAAGATCAGCTTCATCTTGTCGACAACGCTTCGACGAGCCGGTCGATGTCTGCGGGAGTACGGCGTTCCGTCACCGCCACGAGCAGTGCATCGTCGAGACCCTCATAGTCGCGCCCGAGTGCGTAGCCGGGATGAACCCCGCGCTCGCGCGTGGTTCGAATCGCATCCTGCGCATTCCGTCCGGCCCCGATGGCAAACTCTTTGAACGTTGTCTGTTCTGGAAACAGTGGTTGGAAGCCCGCTTCGGCCAGTCGGCTCTTCGCGTACTGGGCGAGGCTCATGCAGGTCTCCCCCACTTCGCGCAGGCCCTGCGGTCCGAGCCACGAGAGATGCACGAGACCTCCGAGAGCGAGTAGCGTCTGATTCGTCGTGATGTTCGACGTCGCCTTCTCGCGGCGGATGTGCTGCTCGCGGGTCTGGAGGGTCAAGACATAGCCGCGCTCCCCCGCGGTGTCGAGCGTCTCGCCGACGATGCGACCCGGCATGCGCCGAATGAAGTCGTGCTTCGCGGCGAGGAACCCGTAATGGGGGCCGGCGAAGGACTGGTAGTTGCCCGCGCTCTGGCCCTCGCCGATCGCCATGCCGCACCCGTACACACCCGGTGCCTCGAGCACGCCGAGCGAGATCGGGTCGACGTGCGCGACGGCGATCGCGCCCGTCTCGTTCGCCGCGGCGGCGAGCTCGGGAGCAGGCTCGAGGACTCCGAAGAAGTTCGGCTGCTGGAAGATGACGCAAGCTGCGTCGGTCGCCGCCTCGCGCAACTCGTCCGGGTCGGTCGCGCCGCCGCGGTGCGGCACCTCGACCACCTCGAGCCCGAACCCGGGGGCGTACGTCTTCACCACCTGGCGCACCTGCGGGTTCGTCGCCTGGGTGACAACTACCTTCGTGCGTCCTGTCGCGTGCTTCGCCACGAAGCAGGCGTCCGCCGCCACGGTGGTGCCGTCGTAGCCCGACGCGTTCGAGACGTCCATTCCGGTCAGCTCGCAGATGACGGTCTGGTACTCGAAGATCGCCTGGAGTACGCCCTGGCTCATCTCCGGCTGGTAGGGCGTGTACGCCGTCAAGAGCTCGCCGCGCTGTAGAACCGTGTCGACGACCGCGGGGACGTAGTGGTCGTAGATTCCGGCGCCGAGGAACGACAGCTCTTTGCCGCTGTCGACGTTGCGGGCGGCGAGCTCCTCGAGGTGGCGAGAAAGCTCCTGCTCGGAGAGCGCAGGCCCGATGTCGAGCTCACGCTCGAACCGGACGCCTTCGGGGATGTCGCGGAAGAGCTCCTCCACCGAGGAGACTCCGATCGCCGCGAGCATCTCCTCGCGGTCCCGCTCGGTCAGTGACAGGTAGCTCAATTCAGGATTCTGCGACGACCTGCTTGTAGGCCGCGACGTCGAGCAGAGCGTCGACCTCCGCCGGGTCGCCCATGCGAATCCGGATCAGCCAGCCATCGCCGTACGGGTCCTCGTTGACCGTCTCGGGCTCGTCGACGACCTTGGCGTTCACCTCGAGCACTTCGCCCGAAAGCGGTGCGACCACGTCGGAGACGGCCTTCACCGATTCCACTTCGCCGTAGGCGGCATCCCTCGAGATCGTGTCTCCCTCGTTCGGCGGCTCGTAGTGCACGAGCTCGCCGAGCGCGTCCTGCGCGAACCAGGTAATTCCGAGCACAGCCTCGTCACCTTCGATGCGGGCCCAGTCATGCTCCTTGTGGTACTTCAGGTCGTCGGGATAGCTCTCACTCGCGGCCAACTGGAGTTACTCCTCTCGCTTGTAGATCGGTCTCTTGACGACACGGGCGCGGCGCGACTTGCCGCGGACATCGATCGCCAGCACTGAGTCGGGAGCCGTCGAAGCCACGGGGACGTAACCCATGCCGATTCCGCGGTCGAGCATGGGCGAGTGCGTTCCGGAGGTGACCTCGCCGCCGCCCTCGACCGGCATTCCCTGCCTCGGGATCGCCTTCTCCTCCATCACGAAGGAGATGAGCTTTCGCTCCGGCCCGCGCGCCCTCAGCTCGCGCAGCTCCTGAGCGCCCGAAAACTCCTTGTCGAGATCGCAGCACCAGCCGAGACCGGCGGAGATCGCATCGGTGTCCTGCGTGATGTCGTTTCCGTGGAGCGGCAGTGACGCCTCGAGCCGCAGCGTGTCGCGGGCGCCGAGCCCGCATGGCACCGCGCCGCGCTCGAGCACGCTGTCCCACAGGGCCCTGGCGTCCTCGGCCATCACGAGCAGCTCGCAGCCTGCCTCACCGGTATAGCCGGTGCGATTGACCATGCACTCGATGCCGTCGAGCTCGCCTTCGGCGAACGTGAACTGCCTGGCCTCGGGTAGACCGAGCCGCTCGAGCGCCCGGGGGCCCTGGACGGCGAGTAGCCCGTATGCATCCGAGACGTCGCGCACGTCGGAACCTGGAATCTCCCGCTCCTTGAGCCAGGCGAAATCGACCTCACGGTTGGCCGCATTGACGATCAGCAGGTAGCGGAACTCGTCCAGGCGGTAGGCGATCAGGTCGTCGATGATGCCGCCGCGATCGTTCGTCAGCAGCGTGTACTGCGCCTCCCCGGGCTGAATCTTCTCGAGATCGTTGGAGAGCGTCGCCTGGAGCAGCTCCGTCGCGCGCGGCCCCTCGACCTCGAACTCGCCCATGTGCGAGACGTCGAACACACCGGCGTCGGCCCGCACCGCCTTGTGCTCCGGAATCACGCCTGCGTACTGCACTGGCATCTCCCAGCCGGCGAACGGGACCATGCGCGCGCCGAGGGCGACGTGCCGGTCGTGCAAGGGTGTTCGCAGCAAGGTCTGAGCCATCGACAGCCGATGCTAACGAGGCTCAGAAAGGCGCCGCTCCGGCTGTGTCTCTGAGAGGCCAACCGAAGCGGCTGACCGGTTCATGGGGGTCGATCGGGGAGGAAGAACCGCAAAAGAGCAGCGGTGAGATACCGCGCCCCAACCAGCTCTAAACCCCGTCACGAGTCGAAGGCGAAGTCCCAACTCCCCACCCCGCGAAAAATGCGGCGCATTTTTCGCGGTCTTTCGCGGTTAGTCGTCGCGGAGGAACGAGGGGACGTCGAGCTCCTGAGAGGAGTCGAAGGTCTCGGCGGCGGAGGCGGCCGCCGGCAACGGGGCGTCCAGCTCCGTCTCGCGCGGGCGCCGACGCCGTCGTCCCTGGCCACCAAAGCCGGTGGCGATCACGGTGACCTGGACCTCGTCGCCGATCGAGTCGTCGATGACGGCACCGAAGATGACGTTGGCGTTCTGGTCGGCCGCGCCGGTCACGACCTCCGCGGCCTCGTTGACCTCGAAGAGGCCGATGTCCGATCCGCCGGTGACATTCAGGAGGATTCCCGTCGCTCCTTCGATCGAGGCCTCGAGCAACGGCGACGAGACCGCGATCCGCGCTGCCTCGGCTGCGCGGTTCTCCCCCGACGCCCGCCCGATGCCCATGAGCGCCGAGCCGGCGTCGCGCATGATCGTGCGGACGTCGGCGAAGTCGAGGTTGACGAGCCCGGGCTCGGTGATCAGATCGGTGATGCCCTGCACGCCCTGGCGCAGGATGTCGTCGGCCATCCGGAACGCATCGACGACTGATGTCTGGCGTTCGACCACCTGGAGCAGGCGGTCGTTCTCGATCACGATCAGCGTGTCTACGCGATCGCGCAGCTGGTCGATCCCGCGCTCCGCCTGCTCGGCACGCTTGCGTCCCTCGAACGCAAACGGTCTCGTCACCACGCCGACCGTGAGCGCCCCGATCTCCTGTCCGAGCTCCGCGACGATCGGCGCGCCGCCCGTACCGGTGCCGCCTCCTTCGCCTGCGGTGATGAAGACCATGTCGGCGCCCTTCAGCGCCTCCTTCAACTCGTCGCGACTCTCCTGCGCGGCGGCGAGACCGATCTCCGGATCGGCGCCTGCGCCAAGCCCGCGGGTCGCCTCGGCACCGATCTGGATCTTCACGTCCGCATCCGTCATCAGCAGGGCCTGCGCGTCGGTGTTCACGGCGATGAACTCGACACCGGCGAGGCCGGCATCGACCATCCGGTTGACCGCGTTCGTTCCGCCGCCGCCGACGCCGGCGACCTTGAGGACCGCGAGATAGTTCCCTGTTTGGCTCATAAGACTGAAGGTAGCTCGACCTCAAGCTGGACTAAAGCGTTGGGGCTGTCGAACGGCTTCTGCGGAGCAGGGTACGTCGCGCGGTCCGGGGTGTCAACGCAGGCAACCATCAAGCTCAACCTGAGGGTTGAGGGTTGCGCCCCGCGACCGGCCGCTCCGGGACTGTGATGTCGAGGTAATCCGGGCCCCCAGCTCGAGGCAGCGCGAGGGTCGGAAGGATGCCGCGGGCGATCGCGATCTTCAGCCGGAGGTCGACTGGTGCGCCAAGCAGGATCTCGAGACCGCCGCGAAGCCCGAGTGTGATCTGCCCGTCGAGCGCCCGCACGAACGCGACGCGGTTGGGGAAGCCGCTGCCGACGAATGCGGCGAGCGAACGAGCGGCGAGCGCCCCTGGCTGGTCTGCGAGGAAGGCGCCTTTGGTGAGCTCGGTGCGCGACGGCAACCAGATTCTCGGCAGGTCCGATCGTCCGGCGCGCTCGATCGTGCCGATCACGCGGCTGCGCGCGGAGACGAGCCACGAGTCCGCGCCGCGACGAAGCACCGCGACGGGAAGCTCGGGGACGATGTGGATCCGGAGCGCGTGCGGGAACGCCCGGTCGACGACTGCACTGCGAACAGCAGCGAGGCCGTCGACACGCCGGCCGACCGCGGCCGCGTTGAGCGCGACGAGGCTTTGCCCGTCGAGCGAGCTGAGCTCGGACCGAATCTCGGCTGAGAGCGCCGGAGAGGCGCCTTCGACCTGGATCGAACGAACCGCGAACATCGAGGTCTCGCGCGCAAGCGCGTAGAGACCACCGGCGACGAGTACCACACTGACCCCGATCGCGAACGACCGCCCCGAGGGCGCAAAGCGCAGCACGTCGAGCTCCCGCCTGCGCGGGAGCCTGAGGACCTTCTCGCTCACGCGGGTGACTTCGCCGCTGCAGGCGTGGGTCCTACTTCGTGAGCTGCGGGAGCTCGACCGGGCCGAGGAACTCGACCTCGTGCTGAAGCTCCACGCCGAACTGCTCGGAGGCACGCCGCCGGGCCTCGGCCATGAGCGCAATCGCATCGGCCGAACGTGCCTCAGAGGCGTTCTCGATGAAGTTCGCGTGCCGGGGCGAGATCTGGGCCCCGCCGATGCGATGGCCCTTCAGGCCGCAGGCCTCGAGCATCCGCCCGGCCGAGAGCTCGTGCTCGGGGTTCTTGAAGACGCTCCCAAAGGTGCGCTTGTTCGTCGGCTGGGCAGCCTTCCTCTTCGCCTGCAGATCACCGACGATCGCCTTGATCTCTTCCGCCGGCCGAGGCGTTAGACGAAACTCGACCTTCGCGATGACCTGACCGTGCCGGAGCCCGGAATGCCGGTAACTCAGACCGAGCTCGGCAGGCGCGCGCCAATCTGCGTTCTCGTGGTCGACGACGAGCGCGCGGTCCAGGATCGCCGCCCAGTCACTGCCGTACGCGCCGGCGTTCATCCAGACCCCGCCGCCCGCGGTCCCCGGAATCGCACAGGCGAACTCGAAGCCACCGAGGCCCGCGGCGCGAGCGCGATGAAGGGCGACAGCGTTCGGCGCCCCGCCTCCCGCGACGAGCAGCTCGCCCGCGACCTCCGCCTGCGCGAGCCCCCCGACGAGCTTCACCGCCAGCCCAGCGAAGCCCTCGTCGGCGACGAGCAGGTTCGAGCCGAGACCGATCACGGCAACCTGCAAGTCGTGGGACCCGGCATAGGCAAGCGCCTCCTGTAGTTCCTCGAGCGTCTCCGGCCGGGCGAACGCGCTGGCCTCCCCACCTGTGCCGAGCGTCGTGAACCGTGACAGCGAAACGTCCTGCTCGATCTTCACGCGAGCCTCTCCAGGAGAAGCGTCGCCGCTCGGTCGACGTCGCCCGCCCCGATCGTCAGCAGGCGGTCACCTGGCCTGGCGAGGCTGGCGAGATACGTGGCGCCCTGGTCCACTGTCGGAGTCCACGCGACGTCCATCCCAGGTCGTCGCTCCGCGAGCGCATCCACGACGAGCTTGCCGCTGACGCCGTCCACCGGCTCTTCACGTGCCGCGTACACGTCGGTCACGGCGACAACGTCCGCGTGCGCAAGCGCGGCCGCGAGCTCGCGTGCGAGATGGCGCGTGCGGGAGTAGAGGTGCGGCTGGAAGAGCACGAGCAGGCGCCTCCCGTCACGTAGTGCCTCGAGGGTCGCGGCGATCTCGGCGGGATGATGCGCGTAGTCGTCGAACACCTCGACGTTCCCCGCCTCCCCACGCCGCTCGAGGCGACGCGCGGCTCCGCGAAACTCGGCGAGCTCGGTTGTTGCCTCCCCACGCGGCACGCCGGCGAGCTCGAGGGCCGCCAGGGCAGTCGCAGCATTCCGGCGGTTGTGTAGCCCCGGCAGTGCGAGCGGCCCGTCGTACGGCGACAGACCCTCACCGCGCACGACCTCGGGGACGTTCGCGAGCCATTCGTCAAAGAGCTCCTCGACCTCGGCTCGAGAGCCGAACGTCGTGTGGTGATCGAGGTCGACGTTCGTCACGACGGCGATGCGGGGTCGCAGAGCGGAGATGGTGCGGTCGGACTCGTCGCCCTCGACGACGAGCCAGCCCGCTCCGGACCCGGCGTTTCCGCCGAGCTGCGGGATGTCCGCTCCGATCAGCCACGCCGGCTCGCGACCGAGACGCTCGAGACAGAATGCGATCATCCCGCTCGTCGTCGTCTTTCCGTGCGCCCCGGCGACCACGATCGAGTCGCGCAGCGAGACGAGCTCGGCCAGGAGCTCGGCGCGGGTCTTGCCCGGAATGCGCTCGGCAAAGGCCGTCGAGACGTACGGCTCCCATCCTTCCGGCGGCACAGGGGGCTCGTCCGAGATCTCGATCGGGATCCCCTCGAGGTGCTTGAGGTACGGCGTCTCGAAGCGATCCCAGCCGCGCACCTCGGCGCCCCACGCGCGTGCGAGAAGCGCGTAGGCGCTCATGCCCGCCCCGCCGATTCCCGCGATCCAGAAGTGGCGACCTTCAAGCGGTGAGGGCAAGAAGCTCCTCGGCGATCTCGTCAGCCGCGTCGGGACGCGCGAGCTTCAGCATCGCGCTGGACATCTCCGCCAGCCGCTCTTCGTCGTCGAGCAGGGAGCGGATCACCTCGGGTGCGCGCGAGATCTCGTCTTCCGGCACGACGACTGCGCCGCCGCGGGCTTCGAAGTAACGCGCGTTCTTCGTCTGATGATCGCCCGTTGCGAAAAGTCCGGGAACGAGCACCGCCGGCTTCCCCGCTGCAGCAAGCTCCCAGACCGAGCCGCCCGCACGTGCGAGCGCAAGATCGGAGGCGCCGAGTGCGGCGCCGAACTCCTCCGTGAATGCAAAGAGGCGGTAGTCCGGCCGGCTCACCCTGGGGCGCAGTTCGTCGTAGTCGCGCGTGCCGGAGAGATGCAGCACTGCGGGACCTGCTTCGCCGAAGACGTCGATCGCCAGCTCGTTGAGCAGGTGCGCGCCGAGTGAACCGCCGAACACGAGCAGCACGGGCCCTGAGGGGGGCAAACCGAAGAGCTCCCGCGCCTCGCGTTGCGGGAGAGATCGGGAGCTCGCAGGGATCGGCCGGCCGGTGACCCTGTACTTGGCACCGTCACGCCCCGGGATCGGGAACGAGAGAAAGATGCGCCGCGCGAACGGAGCGGCGAGCCTGTTCGCGAGCCCGAGGTGCGCATCGGCTTCCATCAGCGCGGTCGGAATCTTGCGGCGAGCGGCCGCGAAGACCATCGGGCCGGACACGTAGCCGCCGCCGCCGAGCACGACGTCCGGTTTGCGCATGGCCAGGATGCGCGCACACGCCCGCGGCGCGCGACCCGCCAGCAGCACAGCACGAACCAGCTCGAGCGACGGCCGTCGCGGGAGGCCGGCGATGCGGAAGGTGTCGAGCTCGTATCCCGCCTCAGGAACGAGCTGCGCTTCGACGCGATCCGGCGACCCGGCGAACGTCACCCGTGCGCCGTGCCGCTCCAGCGCCTCCGCGACTGCCAGCGACGGCGCGACGTGTCCTGCCGTCCCCCCGGCCGCGATCAGGCAGTGCACCCTTCGCCGCTGCGCCATTCCTGCCGGCGATGTTAAGGAGGATGCCCACTCCGAGGAGCGCGACCACGAGACTGGAGCCGCCGTAGGAGATGAACGGCAGCGGAATTCCGGTCAGGGGCGCCAGCCCGAGCACTGCAGCGAGGTTGATCACGGCCTGCCCGCCGACGAGCCCGACGATCCCTGCGGCGAGCCGCTTACCGAATGGATCGGTGCAGGCCAGCGCCACTCGCAAGCCCGCGTAGGCGAACGCGGTATAGGCGGCGATCACGGCGGTCACTCCGAGCAGACCGAGTTCCTCGCCGATGACGGCGAAGATCATGTCGGTATGCGCCTCGGGCAGATAGTTGATCTTCGCGACTCCGTGGCCGAGCCCGGCGCCGAGGAAGCCGCCGGAGCCGATGCTGATCAGCGCCTGCACCGTCTGGAAGCCGGCGCCCTGAGGATCCTTCCAGGGATCGATGAAGCTGAAGAGGCGCGCGCGGCGGTAGGGCTCGAACCAGATCGCGATCAGGCCGAGCGCAACGGCAATGCCGGTTCCGGACGCGAGCGTCGCGGTTGGTGTCCCTGAGATCAGCAGCACGGCGAGCAGGACGACGACGAGCGAGATCGCCGTGCCCAGGTCGGGCTCCGCGAGGATGAGAACGCAGAAGACCGCGAGCAGAAGCCCAATCGGACGCCAGAGTTCCCGCAAAGACCGCGGCGCGGGACGTTTGCACAGATAGGCCGCGGCCCAGACGGCGAGCGCGAGCTTCGCGAGCTCCGACGGCTGGAACGTTGCGGGGCCGAATTCGATCCAGCGCCTGGCGCCGTTGATGCGTGTCCCGATCACGAGCACCGCGAGACAGCCGGCGAGCGCCGTCAGCACAAGGGCAGGCGCGAGCAGCTGCAGTCGCCGGTAGTCGAATCGCGACGCGGCCATCATCAGGCCGACTCCGATCAGTGCGTACACGCCCTGCTTCTTGAGATACGACATCGGGTCCGTTTTCTCGAGCGCGGCCGGAGCCGACGTTGCGCTGTACACCATCACAAGGCCGAAGGCGACCAGCCCGAGCGTGACGAGGACGAGGAGGTGCGACTCGATCTGCGTCTTGGCTTTCACCACAGTTCTCCGACGAGCCGGCGGAACGTCTCCCCGCGTTCCTCGTAGTCGCGAAACTGGTCGAAGCTCGCACAAGCCGGCGAGAGCAGGACGACGTCACCCGGCTCGGCCTCGCCTGCGGCCGCACCCACTGCGGTCGCGAGATCGCCGGAGCGTCGGTACGGCCGTCCGGCCCGTCCGAGTGCGGCGGCAAGCTCTTCGGTCGCCTCGCCGATCAGATCGACCGAGCGCAGCGAAGGGGGCAAGCTCTCGGCGAGCTCGTCGAACGACTCGCCCTTGAGCGATCCGCCGAGGATCAGCCGGATCGGTTGTCCCGCATACGCGGCGATGCCGCGTCGGGCAGCGGCCGTGTTGGTGGCCTTCGAGTCGTTCACGAAGCGGACACCCTCGATGTCGCCGACGAGCTCGAGGCGGTGCTCGACGCCGGGGAACGTCCGCAGGGCCTCCGCGATCGCGTCCTCCTCCACGCCGGCCGCCCGTGCGGCCGCAGTCGCTGCTGCAGCGTTCTCAAGGTTGTGTCTGCCCGGGATCAGCGGCTCTGCCGGAAGGTCGTCGTCGGCAGCGAACTCGACGCGGTCCGCGCCGCCGGGGATGGCGCCGAAGCCACGCGGGACGACAGCGACGTCGGCTTCGGTCTGGTTCTCGAAGATGCGCAGCTTGGCTTCGCGGTAGGCGTCGTACGTGCCGTGGCGGTCGAGGTGATCCGGTTCGAGGTTCAGCAAGACGCCGACGCGCGGGCGTAGCCGATGAATGTCCTCGAGCTGGAAGCTCGAAAGCTCGCACACGATCCAGGCGTCTCGGTCGAGCGCACCGTCGAAGCTCGTCAACGAACGGCCGATGTTGCCTGCGACCGCGACCGGCCGACCGGCGGCACGGAACATCGCGCCGAGCAACTCGCTCGTCGTCGTCTTGCCGTTCGTGCCGGTGACGCCGATGAATGGGTTCCGCAGCAGGCGAAAGCCAAGCTCGACCTCGCTCCAGATCGTGATCCCACGCGCCCGTGCAGCCGCCGCCAGGGGCGATTCCCCGGGCACGCCCGGGCTCTTGATCAGCAGCTCGACGCCGTCCAGCAAGCCTTCCTCCTCATTCCCCGGGTGGACTTCGACGCCGGCTTCGGCAAGCCTGCCGGTCTCGACGTCCGCCGCCCGGTCGGCGGCGACCGTCGGCACGCCACGCCGGGCCAGCGCGAGCGCGGCGGACTGGCCGGAGCGGGCCAGCCCCAGCACGAGCGCCCGGCGCGGAAGTTTCACGGCTTGCGCGCGTCGAGCGAGGGACCGCCGTGGTCGGAGACGACGGCCACGTCGACAAATCCGGCTTCTGTGAGCATGCCTGCGCCTGAGTTCAACGCCGACCCGGTGGAGCCTCCGATCGACACCTGCCCGCCCGGGCGAAGCACACGAAAGAACTCTGAGGACGACGACGCGTTCGGCAGGCTCATCGTCCGCACCGCGTCGACGCTCTCGTCCGGAAGGGGCAACACCTCCGAGTCCCCGACGAGGTAGGTCACATCGGGCTCCGGAGATGCGTGTCTGAGACGCTCGAGCGTGTCGACAGACCCGTCGACGACAACAACGTCACCGTCAGGAGCAACCTCGGCGGCCAGCGCGGCGATGAGCTCGGCCTCGGCGCCGATGACGACGACTATGTCGCCCGGCTCGCTCAGCGTCGGAAGAAGGTGAAGTCGCGGTAGAAGAGCGCGAAACCGATGGCGCAGAGGATCGCGGTGACGATCCAGAAGCGCACCACGATCTTCGTCTCCGACCACGCCTTCATCTCGAAGTGGTAGTGGATCGGTGCCATCAGGAACACACGCCGACCGTAGTACTTGAACGAGATCACCTGCACGATCACTGACAGCGCCTCGATCAGGAAGATGCCGCCGATGAACAGGAGCAGAAAGATCGTCTGAGTGAAAATCGCCATCGCGGCGAGGGCGCCTCCAATCGCCATCGCCCCGGTGTCGCCCATGATCACCTCTGCAGGAAAGGCGTTGTACCAGAGGAAGCCGATCGTGGCCCCGATCAGCGCCGCGCCGACGATCGCGAGATCGAGTCTGCTGTCGAAGCGTCCGCCGGGATTGCCAGAGCGGATGTAAGTCACGACCGAGATCGCCGTGAAGGTGAGCATCGCGATGATCCCAGTGCCTGCAGCGAGCCCGTCGAGGCCGTCGGTGAGATTGACCCCATTCGTGGTGCCGGCGATCACGAGGAACAACAGGACGTACCAGCCCCACGACAGCTCGAGGTTCCAGTGCACGATGGGAATGAATACGCTCGTCGGCAGCTGCTGGTGTTCCGCTGCGAAGCCGACCCCGACAGTGATCAAGGCGAGCCCGAGCAGCTTCCAGCGCCCACGCAACCCGAGGGAGCGCCGGTGCGTGAGCTTGATGAAGTCGTCGAGAAACCCGATCGCACCACAGCCGAGCGTGACGAAGAGGACGGTGAGTGCGGGAACCTTGTACTTCGACACCGCGAGAAACGCCCCGGTGGCGACGACGAGGATCAGGAGGCCGCCCATCGTCGGGGTTCCCTGCTTGACGCGGTGCGCCTCCGGCAGCTCCTCGCGGATGTGCTGGCCGAACTCGTTCTTTCGCAGGAACGCGATGAACTTCGGGCCGACGACGATCGACACGATCATCGCGACCACGCCTGCGGCCAGGACGCGGATCACTGGCGCGTCACCGGGTTGGGATCTTTGTGAGTGCTTCTGCCACAGCTTCGAGACCGACGGCCCGGGATGCTTTCACGAGGACGGCGTCGCCGGGACGTACGAGGTCGTCCACCTGCCGCAGGGCATCGTGGACATTCGCCACCCAGCGTCCGGAAACGCCGCCTTCAAGGTACCCGCGCGAGAGCTGGCCGACGGCCAGGAGCTCGTCCACGCCCAACTCGGCGGCGGCCTCGCCGACTTCGCGGTGGTACTGCGGGCCAGTCCTCCCGAGCTCGGCCATGTCGCCCAGGATCGCGACCCGCCGCCGCGGTCCGGCTCGTTCCACGAGATACGAGAGCGCCGCGCGCATCGAGACAGGGTTCGCGTTATACGCGTCGTTGATCAGAAGGCCACCGCCCGGGAGCTCGTCCTCTTCCCCACGCCACCGTGCGAAGTCGACCTCGACGGTTTCCGGACGCGGCAAGCCCAGCGCGTCGAGAGCGGCAAGCGCCGTCGCTGCGTTCTGCACCTGGTGTCGGGCGGTGAAGTTGAAGCTGACACCCCCGACGACCGTGCGACCGTCGACGCGCTCCGCAGCAGGCTCGCCGATTCTCACGACGTCAACGTCGTTGCGCGCGACCGGGAAGTCGCTCGGGACGATCGCCGTCCCAGCCGGCGGCAAGGCTGCGATCAACTCCCCCTTCGCCCGGGCAACGCCTTCGAGTGAGTCGACGAGCTCGAGATGCACCGGCCCGACGTTTGTCACCGCCCCGATCTCCGGACGAGCGATCGCGGCGAGCTCGGCGATCTGGCCGAAGCCCCGCATGGCGAGCTCGAGAATGCAGACCTCGGTGTCTTCTTCGAGCCGGCAGAGCGTCAGCGGCACGCCGATCTCGTTGTTGTAGCTGGCCTCGGCGGCGACCGTCCTGGCGGTCGGCAAGCAGAGTGCGGCCAGGATGTCCTTGGTCGAGGTCTTCCCCATCGAGCCTGTGATTGCGACGACGCGTGCCGAGCTTCGTTCGCGAACGGCGCCGCCCAGCCGTGCGAGCGCAGCGAACGCGTCGTCGGGGACGAGCGTCGCAACCGCGCCGTTGGCGACAGCGTCGTCGAGAAAGTCCGTGCCCTTGCCGACGGCGACGAACAGGTCGCCCGGAACGATGCGCCGCGAATCGACCTGAACGCCGGTGAAGCGGTCCGCCCGTACCTCGGCACGCCCCAGGCCCTCGAGCAAGGTGGTCTCCAGCGCAATCATGCCGGTGCCCTCAGCGCCCGCAGCGCGTCGCGTGCGACCTCACGGTCGTCGAAGGGGAGCTTGGTGCCTGCGATCTCCTGCCCCTGCTCGTGGCCTTTGCCCGCGATCACAACGACATCGCCCGCTCGTGCCGACTCGAGCGCCCGCTCGATCGCACGGCGCCGATCGAGCTCGATGTCGAGCTTGAGAACTCCGGCAACCTCGGAAGCGATCGCGGCGGGATCCTCGCCGCGCGGATTGTCGGAGGTGACGAGCGCGACGTCGGCGAGCTCGAAGACCACCTGACCCATCAGCGGCCGCTTGGAGCGGTCCCGGTCCCCGCCGGCGCCGAAGACGCAGATGACGCGGCCGCGGTCGAGCTCGCGCGCAGACCGAAGCGCTGTCTCGAGCGCGCCGGGCGTGTGTGCGTAGTCGACGAGGACCGTGAACGGCTGACCTTCGTCGACGCGCTCGAAGCGTCCAGGAACCCGGTCGAGCAGCTCGAGCCCTGCTCTGATCGTCTCGTCGCCGATCCCCAGCGCGCGTGCCGCGGCTGAAGCGGCCAGTGCGTTCTCCACGTTGAAGCGGCCCTGCAGCTTGAGCCTCACCGCGCCGAGCCCGTCGTCTGGCCGGAACGTGATCGCGCCCGGAAGCTCCGAGGCGAGGCGCTCCCCGTACTCGTCACCGACGTTGATCACGGCCTGTGCGGCCTGTGCGAACAGGCGCCGCTTCGACTCGAAGTATTCCTCCATCGTCCCGTGGAAGTCGAGGTGATCCTGGGTCAGGTTCGTGAAGACGAGGACCGCGAAGCGCGTCCCCTCGAGCCGCCCCTTCGACGACGCCATCGATGTCGCCTCCATCACGCAGACGCGATTCCCCAAAGCGAGCATCTGGCGGAAGAGACGCTGCAGGTCGATCGATTCCGGTGTGTTGAGTCCGACCTCGCGCACGTCGTCACCGACTCGCCGCTCGACGTTGGTCAGCAGGCCCGGCTGTTCTCCTGCCGCGGCGAGAATCGACGCCAGGAGATACGCGGTCGTCGTCTTCCCGTTCGTGCCCGTGACCGCCGCGACCGGCAGCTCGGCCGTCGGGTCTCCGAAGAACTCGACCGCCGCGAGCGGCATCGCGGCGCGCACGCTCGGCACGACCAGCTGTGGGACTTCGAGGTCGAGTTGCCGCTCGCTGACGAGCGCGACCGCCCCCTGCTCGACCGCCGCGGCAGCGAAGTCGTGGCCGTCTGCCTTCGCTCCCGGGACGCAGAAAAACAGCGAGTCGCGCGGCACCTCCCGCGCGTCGTACGCCAGCTCGCGGATCTCGGGAGCACCGCCTCCAACGACGTCGGTCGGAGCCAGCGCTGCGATGAGCCGCTCCAGCTGCATATCGCCGGTCAAGTCTAGTGTGGGCGGCCTACGGCGCTGGGTCTGTTAGGTACACGCGCGGGAAGCGGCTAGTGCGCGGAGGCGGCGTCGGGCGGGACCTCCAGGTACTGGAGATCGAAGCGCGCGATCTGCTGGAAGGCCGGCGCGGCGACGACGCCGCCCCAGATTGCGCCGCGCGGCTCGTCGACCGTGACCAGGATGACGAAACGAGGCCGCGACGCCGGGACGATCCCGACGAAGGAGGCGACGTACCGCCCGGTGGCGTAGCCACCGCTCGCATCCGGCTTCTGCGCGGTGCCTGTCTTCCCGGCGACCTGGTAGCCCGGCATCGCCGCGTACATACCCGTCCCCTCGGCGACGACGTCCTTCAGCATCATCATCAGCTGCTTCGCGATCCGTGGCGCGACCAGGCGCCGGTGGTCGAGAGACGGCCGCCCGCCGCCTGCGACGTGGTCCACGAGGTGTGGACGGGACCACACGCCCCGGTTCGCGATCGCCGCGTAGGCGGCAGCCATCTGCACCGGCGTCACGGCAATCCCCTGGCCGATCGGCACGTTCCCGATCGTCGAGCCGGACCACTTGTCCGGCGGCAAGACGATGCCCGGGCTCTCACCCGGGAAGTCGACGCCGGTCGTCCGGCCGAAGCCGAACTTGGAGATCCACGACGACAGCCGCGTGCGCCCGAGCATCTCGGCAAGCGTGATCGCACCGATGTTCGACGAGTGAGCGAGGATCTGCGCGACGGAGTAGTTGACCGTTCCGCGCTCCTCGGCATCGTGGATTATGCGGTCGGCGACGTGCAGCTGATACGGCAGGGTGAAGCGCGTCGTCGGCGAGACGATCCGCTCCGATAGAGCGCCTGCGACGGTCATCAGCTTGAACGTCGAGCCCGGCTCGTACGTGTCGGTAATCGTGCGATTGCGTTGCAGGTCGCTCGGCACGGAGGGGAAGCGATTCGCGTCGTAGCCGGGCTGGGTGGCCATCGCGAGGATGGCACCGGTGCGCGGGTCGAGGACGATCGCACTCGCGCTCTTCGCGCTCCATTTGTGAACCGTCTCGCGCAGCACCTCCTCCGCGTTCGCCTGAATGCTGTGGTCGATCGTCAGGTAGACGTTCTTCCCCGGAATCTCGGGCTGCTCGTTCTGGACGTCGATGACCTGGCCGCTCGGATCCTTGACAACCGTCTCCTTGCCGGCACGGCCCGCGAGCTCCTTGTCGAACTGGAGCTCGAGACCCGAGAGACCGTTGCCGTCCGTGCCGACGTAGCCGAGCACCTGGGCGGCCACCGATCGCTGCGGATAGTTCCGGCGTTCCTCCGGATAGAAACCGAAGCCCGGCAGCTTCATGCGCTGAAGCGCGGCCGCCTGGGCCGGGTCGGCCTGGCGCGCGACGTACACGAAGCCCTTCGTGCGGTCGGCGAGGATCGGATACAGACGGTTCGCGTCGACACCGAGTGTGCGCTCGACGGCAAGGGCCGCCCGTCGCGGGTCCACGATCTGCATCGGGTTGGCGTAGACCGTCGTCGCCCGTTCGCCGAGTGCGAGCTCGAGGCCGACCCGGTCGTAGATCGTGCCGCGACCGGCAGGAAGCGTCACGGATTCGCGGTGCTGCGTGCTTCCGAGCGCCGATAGCGATTCCGCGCGCACGGACTGAAGCCAGGTCGCACGCAACAGGAGTCCTGCGAAGGCAAAGACGAGCACCGCCAGGAAAAGTCTGATCCGCCTGTTGACGTGGCGGTTCACCGTCACCGCCTACTTGGGGAGCTTGAAGTAGGTCGTCTGGTCGGAGGTCGCCTGCTGCCAGCCCAGTCGTTTAGCAGCAAGCTTCTGGATGCGCGGCGCCGATGCGGCACTCGACAGCTGCGACGAGAGCTGGGCGTTTTGGGCCTGGAGGTCGGCGCGTTCCTGACCGAGATGGTCGAGCTTCATGTTGAGCCGAAGCACAGCGACGTTGGTCGCGACGACCCCGGCCAACAAGGCGGCGACGATCGCGATCGACAGCACGCCGCCCCTGACGCGGCGCTCGCGCCTGACGAGGCGCGGCTTCGGACGCGGTTGAACGACAACCGCTTCGTCGGCCCTGGCGGCGGCCCAGGTCGCCACCGTTACGTCTTGACTCCGACCCGTAATCGCGCCGAAGAAGACCGCGGATTGGCAGCCGTCTCCGCTGCGCTTGGTCGAATCGCCTTCCGCGAGGTCGAGCGGAGCTCGGGCGTCTTGCCGCAGATGCACACGGGGAAGTCGGGCGGGCATTCGCAGCCTCGCTCCCGGTCCCGCATGAAGCGTTTGACGATCCGGTCCTCGAGCGAGTGGAAGCTGATCACGGCGAGCCTGCCTCCCGGTCGCAGCATCGCGAACGCGGACGGCAACGCGGCCTCGAGCGCCCCGAGCTCGTCGTTCACGGCGATGCGCAGCGCCTGGAACACCCGCTTCGCGGGATGCCCGTCACCGAAGCGTGCGGGCGCGGGAATCGCAGCCTTGATCACTTCGACGAGATCACTAGTCCGCTCGAAAGGCTGCTCCTTCCGCCGGCGCACGATCGCCTTCGCGATCTGTCGCGCATAACGCTCCTCGCCGTAGCGCTTGAAGATCGTCGCGAGGTCACGTTCCGCCGCCTCGTTGATGATGCCGGCGGCGGTCACGTCCGCGGAGGGATCCATCCGCATGTCGAGTGGCGCGTCCGCGATGTACGAGAAGCCGCGCTCGGGCCGGTCGATCTGCATCGACGAAACCCCGAGATCGAGCAGGATCGCATCCGCCTCGACGCCGTTGTCGGCGAGCTGCTCCAGCACGACGGAGAAGTCGCCACGCAGGAAACGCGTCTGTGCCGGCACCTGCTTCGCCATGCGATCGAAGTACGCGCGAGCTCCGGGATCGCGATCGATCGCGATCAGCTTGCCCTTTCCCTGAAGGTCCGCCGCGAGCAGCGCCGCATGACCTCCCGCTCCGAAGGTTGCGTCCACGACGGTCTCGCCCGGGCGGACCGCAAGGAGCTCGCGCACCTCGCCGGCGAGAACGGGGACATGATCAGTCGCGCTTGTCTGCAAGACGTTCGGCAACATCCTCCGCACTCCCTTCGACTTCTGCCAGCTCTTTGCGCCAGGCGGCGCGGTCCCACACCTCGAGCCGGTCGTTGACACCCGCCACGACGACTTCCTTGCTCAGCTTCGCGTGCTCGATCAGCTGAGCAGGAATCATCACGCGGCCCTGTTTGTCGAGCTCGGCCTCGGACGCCCCGGAGAAGAAGTGCCGCTGAAGCCGCCGCCCTTCCGGGCTGAGCGGATCCAGCGTGGACAATCGCGAGTCGACGAGTCGATCCCAATCCTCACGACGGAAGGCGTACAGGCAGCCGTCGAGCCCCCGCGTGATGACAACACCGTCAATGAAGGCTTCTCGGAACTTGGCCGGAAGAGTGAGACGGTTCTTGTCATCGAGTGTGTGGTCGTAGGCGCCTAGAAGCATTGCTGGGGGTTGGGGGAGATTACCACTTCGCCCCACTTTAAACCACTCTCCCCCACGTGTCCACCCCGGAAGGGTGATTTCCGGAGGTCCTAGGGCACGAGATCCCCGGCTCCGATTTGGCCGTGGTAGGGCCCTCGGCCGGTCATGACCGCCGCGCCGCACCGGGCGGCGACCTGGACCGCGTCCTCGACGGCGTCTCCCCGGGCGAGCGCGAAGGTCAGGCCGGAGGCGAAGCAATCGCCGGCTCCGTAGGTGTCCACGACCGGGCCTGGGAGGGGCGTCGAGCGGAATGGGCCGCCAGGCTGGAGCCACCCGCCGAGCCCGCCTGCGGTCGTGACCGCAACCTGCGGGGCCGGATCCAGGTCGCCAGGCCGGTAGACCTCGGCCTCGTCCTCCCCGCTTCCGACGACCGCGTCGAGCTGGACGCCCGCCTCCTTCAGGGTCGCGAGCTCACGGGTGGTCGCGACGAGAACGCGGGCCGCGCGGCTGTGCCGGAGCGCATCGGCGTCGCCGCTGACGAAGAAGACGGCTTCCATCTCACGCAGCTCGTGCCACGGCAGCCTGCTGTCGCCCCCGCGCGGGACCAGCTTCTGGCTCAGCACGGTGATCGTCCGTTCGCCGGTGTCGTCGACGTAGGTGAAGGCGCGCCGGGTCGGACCCGCCTCGGGGATCGCCCTGACGTCGACTCCGCGCTTGGTGAGCTCCGCGCGGGAACGGCGCCCGAAGTCGTCGGAGCCCAGAGCCGTGAAGAAGACGCAGGACCCGGCCAGCCTCGCCAGCTGGACGGCCGCGACCGCTCCACCTCCCGCGGGCTCTTCCCACGTCTCGAGGGCGTGCGAGATCTCGCCGGGAAGCGGCACGCTCGCAACGCGGGCGAACTCCACCCACTCGATGTGCCCGACCACCGCGACCTTCATGGTGGGATCCTCACATCTGGGGCACCACTAGCGTTTCAGGATGTCGAGGATGACCTTGCCGCCCTTCGAGAGGTTCTACGAGCAGTACCGCGAGGAGATCTTCGGATTCCTCTTGCGCCGGCTTGGTCGTGAGCGGGCCGAGGATGCCTTCCAGGAGACATTCCTCCGCGCTCTGCGGGCCTATCCCAAGCTGCAGCACGGCGAACATCTGCGAGCGTGGGCGTACACGATCGCCAGCCGGATCGCGATCGACGAGCACCGCCGTCCGCGCGCGGACGCGAACCTGCCGGAGATCGCAGCGCTCGACGGTCGGCCCGCGTTCGCACAACTCGAGCACCTGGCAGACCAGCTGCCGCCGACGGAACGCGCCGCAGTCGTACTGCGGTACGGCTACGACCTCGACTACACGGAGATCGGAGCCGCGCTCGGCTCGAACGCCACCGCGGCCAGACAGGCCGCCTCCGCCGGCATCCGCCGGCTACGACAGAAGGAGCTTTCGTGAACGCTGTTTCCCCCGAACTCGATCGTCGCTTCCGCGACACCGCCGCCGCGGAGGGCTTGCTCGACGCCGCCTTCGACTTCGTCGACTCGCCGGTCGGCCCGTTGCTCGTCGCCACGAGCGCGCATGGGCTCTGCCGGATCTCTTACGACGCCGACCCGGAACGCGAGCTCGAACAGCTCGCGCGCGACTTCGGCGTCCGCGTGCTGCGCTCGGCGAAGCCGATCGATCCCGCGCGGCGCGAGCTCGACGAGTACTTCGAGGGCAAGCGGCACACCTTCGACCTTCCGATCGACGTCGCCCGGCTCGCGGACTTCAACCGCCGCGTGCTTCGGGAGCTGGCGCGCGTGCCGTACGGGGAGGTCGTCACCTACGGCGAGCTGGCCGCACGCTCGGCGCGGCCGCGCGCAGCGCGCGCCGTCGGCACGGTCATGAACAGAAACCCACTGCCGATCGTCCTGCCGTGCCATCGCGTGGTCGGCGCGAACGGCAAGCTCGTCGGCTACGCGGGCGGGCTGGACCGGAAGGAGGCTTTGCTCCGGCTCGAAGGTGCCCTGTTGTAGCCGGCTGTAACGAAACGGCGCCGCCGATCCAATTACTCCCTGTGACGACCGACGCCCAGCTGCTCGCCGCAGCCCAGACCGACGCGCACGCGTTCCGCGAGATCTACGACCGTTACGCGGAAGCGATTCACCGGTTTCACTTGAGCCGCACCCGTGCCCTGGACGCCGCGCTGGATCTCACGGCGGAGACCTTCGCCCAGGCGTGGCTGTCGAGGGCACGCTTCAAGGACGTCGCCGACGGATCGGCCGCACCCTGGCTCTTCGCGATCGCGCGACACGTGCTTGTCGCTTCCGTGCGACAGCAGCGTTTGGAGCAGAGCGCGCGCGAGCGACTCGGCATCCTGACGGCCGTCGATCGGCGCGAGACAGCCGCCGAACCGAGTGAGCTCTGGCTCGAAGGTCTCGACGAGGCGTTCGCCGGCCTCTCACCCGAGGTGCGGGAGACCATCCGGCTGCGGGTGGTCGACGACCTCTCGTTCGATGACGTTGCGGACCTCATGGGAACGTCGCCGGGTGCCGCGCGAGTTCGCGTACATCGCGGACTTGCCGCCCTACGTAACCGATTGCTGCAGACAAAGGAGGCAACACGATGACGGACTTGCTCCCGGAGCTGAGTCGGCTCGGCGACACGATCGAACGGGCTGCTGCAGCGCAGGTGGCGGGTCGCTCGCGAGCACGAAGGCACACGCCGCGGAAGCTCCTGCTTGCCGTTGCCGTGGCTCTCGTCGCGATTCCCGGATTGGCCTACGCCGCCAGCACGTTGATCAGCAACGACGAGGTCGCTGCGGGACTTCCGGCAGGCACGAAAATGCTGCAAGGCACCGAGCCTCGCTGCACGGTTGTGCGGCAAGGCGTCGAGTACCACTGCGTCCTCAGCCGCCTGCCTGCAGATCCCGAAGTGGCCGACCTGAAGGGGACGGTCGAGCCGACAGTGGATGCTACGAAGCACGTGAACGGCGGCTGTCGCTCGCTCACGTCGGACGGCCGTGTCTGGCAGTGCTACATCGGACAGGCAGCCGTTGCAGAGAAGATCATCGGACCTGACTTCCTGGGCGAGTACTCGCCGACGCCGGGCGTGGGCTGAACTCCATCCTGTAGTCTCGGCCACATGCATCGCTGGCGAGCCACCTGCTGCACGCAGCACGGCTAGCCCGCCGCTTCCGACTACAGCGTCCGTGGAAGCGGCGGGACAGGGCGCGAACCTGATCCGCGTCATGGCTTCGCGCACCTTCCCGTACGACTGAGAGGAAGGTGACGCGATGCCAATGCCGCATCGCACGCAGATGCAACTGATCAAGCGCCGGCTCGTCGGCAAGGACGGCTCCGAGCGGATCCGCGAGCTCCGCACGATCCTCGGCGAATTACCCGGTTACAAGAACGGCCCGTATGCGGACATCCGTAAGTGGGTCGAGGCGCAACTCGAACACACGAGGGTGCAGAAACGCGTGACGCATCGCGACTCGATCGCGGTCCGGCGCGAGGGCGCCGCGCAGATCGCACTGGTGGGGCCGCCGAATGCCGGCAAGTCGTCGCTTCTGCAGGCCCTCTCCAACATCCAGATCAAGACGGGCGCATATGCCTTCACGACCACCCGCCCGGTGCCCGCGCTCACACGGGCCGGCGGCGTGCTCGTGCAGCTCGTCGAGATTCCGGGGCTGATCGAGGGGGCGTCCGAGGGCCGCGGCGGCGCACGCCCGCTGCTCGGCGTGCTGCGCGGCGCAGACGCGATTCTCTTCTGCCATGACGCAAGCGCACCCGTGAACGAGCTCCGGGCTGTGATGGACGAGGTGATGGGGGCAGGAATCGAGCGCCCGGCCGTGATCGCCGCAACCAAGAGCGACGAGGCCGACGGCGACGCGCTGCGAGCGGCATTCCCGGAGCTTCGGGTCGTCGAGGTCAGCGTCCTCGATGATGAGAGCGTCGAACGGTTGCGCGAGACCATCTGGCAGTTGACCGGGCTGATGCGTGTCTACCTCCGCGACGACGAGCATCCGGTCGCGCTGCGGCCACCGGCAACCGTCCTCGACGTTGCCGATTCGATCCACCACGACCTCGGCGCGCGCTGCACGGGAGCGCGAGTCTGGGGGCCTTCAGCGCGCTTCGAGGGTCAACAGGTCGGGCGCGGGCACGAGCTCGCGGACGGTGACACGGTCGAGATCCTCGATTAGCGCCTTATGGCCGGGTGCGGTAATGGAGGTGAACGACGCCGTTGGCAAAGCGTCGTTCGTCGAGCAATTCGAGCTCGAGACGGACATCATCGGGGAGGGATTGTTTCCCTCCCCCGATCACCACGGGAGCAAGGAAGAAGTGGAGCTCGTCGACCAACCCGGCCTTGATCGCCTGGGCGGCGAGGTCGGGGCCCCCGACGCCGATGTCCCGGTCCGCCGTCGCCTTCAGCTGCCGCACCGCATCGATGTCGAATTCCCGTTCAATGCGCGTCCTGGCGCTGGACACCTCGGCCAGTGTCTTCGAGTAGACGATCTTGTCGGCCGCCTTCCAGATCTTCGCGTAGTCCCGGAAGAACGGCGGCGGGTCGGCGACGGTGTCGGCAGTCTCCCAGTAAGCCATCACCTCGTACATGCGGCGCCCGTAGAGGTGTATGCCGACTGGGCGCTCCAGGTCGTTGATGAAGACGTGCACCTCCTCGCTCGGTTCGGCCCAGTCGAAGTTGCCGTCCTCGTCCGCGACGTAGCCGTCGAGTGACGTGAGCGCCGAATAGATCAGCTTGGCCATCGGCTACGGCCAGCGAGGCTTGCGCTGCTGGACGCGTTCGGCCTCACGCCAGTCGTCGCGCGGCGGGACGAACACGTCGAGGACGACGGCGCCTTCTGAGCCGACGTGCACCTCGTGCGGAACGTTGGACGGGATCGACCAGGTGCCTCCCGGCCCGAGCTCGCGAGTCTCGTCGCCCACGCGGAACACGAGGGAGCCGCCCAGGCAGATCCCGAGCTGCTCGTTCTCATGCTGGTGTTCCGGTACGTGGCTCCCAGGATCGAGCTCGACCACGCCGAGCGTGATCCGTTCACCGTGCAGGACACGTACGTGCACGCCCTCCCAGATCTTCTGGAGCTCGAACGAGGAGAGATCGCCCAACGCGCTCATCCGGAGCGAGCCTACCCGTCGAGCAGCCTGTACCCCACCCCCCACACGTTCACGACGAACGCGCCGGGCGCCGCGGCCGACAGCTTGCGGCGCAATCGAGAGGCATGCGAGTCGAGCGTGCGTGTCCGCCCGAGGGAACGAAACCCCCAGACGTCACGCAACAGTTGCTCCTTCGTGAAGACGCGCGAGGGATCGGTCATCAACTTCAGCAGCAGCTCGTACTCCTTGCTTGCAAGCGCAACCGACGCGCCGTCGACGGTGACGCACCGAGTTGCACGATCAGCCGTGATCGGCCCCGCCCGCAGCGTCTCGTGACCCGCGGGCGCGGTCCGCCGGAGGACGGCACGGATCCGCGCCAGCAGCTCTTCGTAGTCGAACGGCTTCGCGAGGAAGTCGTCGCAGCCGCGGTCGAGCGCCCGCACCCGGTCGACCGTGTCCGACTCGGGCGCGCCGAGGACGATCACGGGCACGTCGCCGTGCCGGGCTCGGCACTCTTCGAGTGCACCGGAGTCACCGAGCAAGACGAGGTCGGGTCGCGCCTCCCCCTCGACGACCTGGAACCCGTCGTTCCGCAGATGGCGCTCGAGAAAGCCACGCGTGTCGGGCTGGGATTCCGCAAGCAGCAACGCGGTCGACATGCGAACGAAAGTAGCGCCGTCCTCGGCGCCAGACCAGATGTCCTTTCGCGCGAATTCGTGACGAAAAATCTACAGCCGACCGCTTCGGACGACGCCCCAAAGGAGCCAGACCCCGAGTAGTCCCGAGAGCGCGAAGCCGATCACCGAGATGAGGTTGATCCCGAGCACGTGCGGGCCGGCCTTCGCGAAGATGCCGATCAGGCTCGACCCGATCAACCCGCCTGCGACGACCATCGCGATCACGAGGCGGTTGAAGACGACGTCCAGCCGGTTCAGCAGGTCGTCGAGGCCCTTGTGGACGAACCCGATCTCGATCTGGCCGTCCCGAAACTCCTCCAGGATGTCGTGGATCTGGTAGGGCAGCTCGAGCGCCATTGCACCGAGCTTGAGCGACTCCTTGCGCGCACGCACCGCCATCCGCTGCGGAGTGAATCGCTCGAGCATCAACGAACGCGCATAGGGGCGCGCCACCTCGAAGACGTTGAAGTCCGGGTAGAGATCGACACCGACCGAGCCGAGCGTCGCGATCGCCTTGTCCAGCAGCAAGAAGCGGGTCGGGAGCTGCAGGTTCATCGAGTAGATCAGCTGGAAGGCCTCCCGGATCACCTGCATCGGATCGATCTCCGCCAGGCTTGCGCCGTAGTAGCGGTAGTACATCTCGCGTAGCTCGGCGAGGAACTCCTCCTCCCGCTCCTTCGGGTAGCGCACGCCAAGCTCGGAGAGCCTGCGTGGCAACGCCTCGACATTCTCCGCTGCCGCGTCGATGAACATCCGCGTCAGCTTCGACATGTCGTCGTCGGTCAGCTTGCCAACGGCGCCGAAGTCGACCAGTCCGATCTGTTCGCCGTGCCCGAGGACCAGGATGTTGGCCGGATGAGGATCGCCGTGGAAGAACCCGTGCCGGAAGATCATCGTCATCCAGGTCTCCGTCATCAGATACGCGAGGTCGCGACGATGCTCGAGCGACCATTGGGTCGGGTCGAGGTCGGCGACCTGGATGCCGTCAAGCCACTCGAGCGTCAGGACCCGGCTGCGCGTATACGTCCAGAACACCTTCGGCACACGCACGTGCGGATGGCCGGCGAAGTTGCGGTAGAACGTCTCTGCGTTCCGCGCCTCCAGCCGGTAGTCGAGCTCCTGCCTGATCGACCGGGAGAACTCGTCGACGAGCTGCTGAGCGTCGATGAAGTCGAGCGCACGGACACGCTCCTTTGCGATCCGCGCGGCCTGATAGAGCAACGCGACGTCCGCTTCGATCTGACGCGGCGCGCCCGGACGCTGCACCTTCACCGCGACGTGCTTCCCGTTCGGGAGCGTCGCGCGGTGCACCTGACCGATCGACGCCGCAGCGATCGGCCTGTCCTCGAACTCGACGAAGAGCTGGTCGATCGACAGGCCGAGGTCTTCTTGGACCACCTTCTCGACATCGGCGAGCGGGAACGGGCGCACGTCGTCCTGAAGGCCGCGCAGCTCGGCGATGATGTCAGGCGGAAGAACGTCGGGACGCGTCGAGAGGAGCTGTCCGAACTTGACGAACGTCGGGCCGAGCTCGTCGAGCATCTCACGAAGATGCTGGCCACGCTGCGACGGGTGATCGTCGGCCTCGAGGCGCGATCGGCGCGGGAAAAGATCCGTCAGCCGGTGGGTGTCGAACCAGTACCCGAAGCCGTGGCGAACCGCGACCTGCGCGATCTCCGAGAGGCGCCCGAGGTTGCGGGTTGCCGGCTGGGCCATCGCTTCAGTGTGACGGATTACTCTCGGGGAGCAAGCGGCACGGCTCGCTGCCGTGCCCATGGGCCGGGCGGTGTCAGAAGCGACTCCACACGGAGATACGCCATCCCGACGACCGGCAAGTCCGCGAGCCGCTCGACGCAGAGATAACGCGGCCGCCACTTGGGCGCGAACTTACGGCTGAAGACGAGCAACCGTTCCAACTGGAACACTCGATCGCCTGCTCTAAGTCCTGCACGCGCGACCGCCTCGAGCGGGTTGCGCGGCGTGTCCACCAGCAGGTCGGAGAAGGCGCAGAAGTTGAGCGAGATCTCCTCGGCGCCGCGGCCTCGCGCCCAGCCCATCAGCTCCGCGATCAGGAACTCCATCAGACCGTTCGGCGTGCCGGGATCGCGGCGCATCGCACCGAGTGAGTAGCCCTGCACGCTCGGGACGAGATGGAGAAAGCCGCCGACGGACCCGTCGCGCTCGGCGAGTGCGAAGAACGTCTCCGGCTCGCTGAAGTGGTCGTCCATCGCCATCGAGAAGCCGCGCTCGACGTTCGAGCCCCGCCAAACCGCAGACACTCGCTCGAGCTCCGCGCGCAGCGTTGAATCGACGTCGCCTGCGGCGATGACTCGAAAGCGGTAGCCCTCACGTTCCAGGCGCGTCACCGACTGGCGGACCTTGCGAATCGGCCGGCCTTCCAGCGAGAAGGTCGAAGGATGCACAACCGCCTCGTCGCCGATCTTGATCGCCCGGAGGCCGAGAGCGCTCGCGACGGGTAGGAGCTCGCTGCGGACGCTCAGCAGCGCGAGCCGCCAGCCGCGCGAGTGACACACGCGACGGAACTCGGTGAGCAACTCCAGAATCTCCGCCCGCTCGCCGACGGGATCGCCGCTCACGAGAGCGCAGCCGCCGACGACCTTGTAGGCGAGGAAGCTTCTGTGGCTCGGCGAGAAGAAGTAGCTCTTGTCGCGGCGCAGGCTGAAGAACGCAAGGCTGTCGTCGCCGTGCGTGCGTATGAGCCCACGGACGAGCCGCCGCTCCTCGGCGGATTGCAGGACGCGTTCCGTCAGCGGCCGGAGCCAGAGGTGAAGCGCACGGAAACCGAGCAAGAGGCTCGCCGCGGCGAGCACGTCCTCGATCCGATCGCCGCGGAACCCGCGCAGGTCGAGCACGACGACGAGCGCTGCGGTCGTCGTCAATGCAAGCAGGGTCACGACGAGCGGACGTGCAGACAAAGGATCGCCGGGCACGTCGAACCGCTTCCTGAACCGATAGAGCGCCGCCAGCACGAGCAACCCGAACGTGGCTTCCTCGAAGTCGAGACCCTTGGCGAGATGCGCCACGGTCAGACCGATGACGAGGACGATGCCGAGCTGCCACGCACGCCGCCGCCGCCCGGCGAGAGAGCGCGACAACCAGATGAGCGTCAGCCCGAACGTCAGCGCGGCGATGCGAGCCGCTCCGGGGACGCCGGGCGGGAGCACCCCGCGCACGAAGTCCGAACGGTTGGCGAACTCAGGAGTGAGAGCGGAGACAATGCCCGTGACACCGACCGCCGCAGCGGCCCAACCGAGCACGAGCTCCCCGCGAAGTCGGCGAAGCCGCACGCTCCCGAGGGTACCTGGGAGAACGGCTAGCCGCTGCCTCAAGAAGGGGGAACCGCGCGCGGGCGCGATTCCACGAGCTTCATGCGGTGTTCGATCTGCGCCAGGCGAAGCTCGAGCTCATCCCATTCGTCACGCGTGACAAGGCCCAGCTCGCGCAACACGCCGTGCAGCGTCTCGCCTGCACGTTCACCGACGCGCATCGCTTCGCCGCGCCAGCGGTTCGTGGCCTCGTCGATGAAACCCCGCACCTCGTCCTTACTCATACCACCTCGTTGGGCGAGCGAGTCGGCCAGCTCGTCCGCACGCTCCGCCGTCAGCGCGACCGCGCCGACGAGAGCGAGCCCGAGCCGCTTAACGGGCTCGTCCATGCGGGCGGGCACGCCGCCGCTGCCGGCGCTGCTCGCGCTTCGCGGCCGCAGCCGACGCTGCAGGGCCGTCGACCGTCGCAACCGGTGCTAGCGCCGGAGCAGGCTCCTCCGCAAGCTCCTCTTCGGATTCCTCCATCGCTTCCTCGAGACCGCGCTTCGTCACTATCTCGCCCTTGCGGCGTGCGTACTCCGGCTCCCGCTCCTTGAGGATACAAAGGAGGGGCGCCGCGATGAAGATCGACGAGTAGGCGCCCGATGCGATACCGACCATCAGGGCGAACGCGAAGTCCTTTAGGGTGGCGCCTCCGTAGAGGAACAGCGCACCGACCGGCAGAAGGGTGATGAACGACGTGGCCAGCGACCGGCGGATCGTCTCCCACAGCGAGACGTTCACGATCGTCGCCATCGAGGCCCGCCGCATCAACGGGATGTTCTCCCTGACGCGGTCGAAGATGATGATGGTGTCGTAGATCGAGTAACCGAGCACGGTCAGGATCGCTGCGACCGTCGAGCTCGTGACCTCACGTCCCAGCAACGCATAGATCCCGATACAGATCAGGACGTCGTGGAGCATCGCGACGATCACTGGCGCCGCGAACTTCAGGTCGAACCGGATCGAGATGTAGAGAACGACTAAGAAGAGCGAGAAGAGGACCGCGATGATCGCCGACTTCGCGATCTGCCGGCCGAAGCTCGACGAGACGGTCGTCGCTCCCGGGGCCTGCGTCTGCAGCTTGTCCTCGAGCGCGCGGGAGACCTGCGTCAGCTTGTCCCCGCTCAGCGCCTTCGTGCGAACCTGGAAGGTCTTGTACTGATCGCCGTTCACCGCCGTCCCGCGCCCCTGGATGACGGCGTCCCCGTAACCCTCGGTACTCATGACGGCGCGGACGTCGCCGGTGGTGTGGGCGATCGGTGTCTTGAACGTGAGCTGCGACCCGCCCTTGAAGTCGATACCGAGATTCAGACCCCTTACGGCAAGCGCACCGAAGCCGATCACGAGGATGGCGCCGGAGATCGCGAACCACAGATAGCGACGGCGCATGAAGTCGATCTGCAACCACTTCGCCGTCTGCTGGCCCTGCGCCCCCATGAAGCGCGGCTTGTTGAACCACGCGAACCCGGCGAGGAGTCCGAGCATCGCTCTCGTCGCGCCGACCGCCGTGATCAGTGAGATCACGGTTCCGATCAGCAGCATCAATGCGAAGCCCTTCACCTGTGCCGTCGCGACCGCGAACAGCACGAGCGCCGTGATCGCGGTGACGACGTTCGCGTCGAGAATCGTGTGGAAGCCTTTCGAGTAACCCGCCGAGATCGCCGCGCGCACGGACTTGCCGGCGCGCACCTCTTCCTTGATGCGTTCGAAGATGACGACGTTCGCGTCGGCGGCGACGCCAATCGTGAGGATCAGTCCCGCGAAGCCCGGCAGCGTCAGCGTGACGTGGAAGAGCAGGATCGCCGCGTACAGGAACGCCGAGTAGATACCCAGCCCGATCACTGCGACGAGACCGAGGAAGCGGTAGAAGAGCAGCAGGAAGAGCGCGACCACGAGGAGGCCGACGAGCGCAGCCTTCTTCGCTTCTGTCAGCGAGTCCTTGCCGAGCGTCGCGGAGACGTCGGTGCGCTCGGCCGTCTCGAACTTGACCGGCAGCGCACCCGTCTGGAGGACGAGCGCGAGCTTCTTCGCCTCGCCGAGCCCGCCGCCGCGCCCCATGTCGATCTGCGCCCCGCTGTCACCGGGAATTCCGTCGGGGTTGCGCACGAAGTCGATGTACGGCACCGACTGGATCTCGCGGTCGAGCACGATCGCGAAATGTTGTGAACACTGGGCCACAGCGTTGGCGTCGCGCTGGCCCTGGCACACGAGCGCCCCGCGCTCCGCTTCTCGCCGGGTGATCGTATGGAAGATCTTCTTGCCTTTGTTCGTGAACTGCATCAGCACGACGGGCTGGTTCGTCTGCGTATCGATGTCGGCCCGAGTGCCCGACAGCTTCAGCTCGCGACCCGTCATCTCCGGGATCGGGTTGTTGGGGTTGTCGCTGTGCTTCAGAAGGTAGAAGCCGCGAGGTGTCGTCAGCTGCTGGCTGCTGAGACAGTTCCCGCTCGCCACGCTGCAGCTCACGACCACCGTGTTCGCCGGAACACGCAGGATCTTCCAGTCCTTCGGAATGTGCTTACCGAGACCGCCTGCGGCCGTGCGCTTCTGGACGATCTGGCTCTGCAGCAGCTCGGCCTTCGTCGGTGCCGGCCCTGCCCTCACTATGTGCTTGGCGTCGAAGAGGTACCACTGCGACACTCCCTTGTCCGCCAGCGCCTGGGTTTCAGGCGCGATCAAGAGGTCGTACAACGACCCCTTGGCAATCGGAACCTGCGCGAGCCCACTCACCGACGGGCCGGTGAGATCGGCCTCGAAGTCGTAGAACTCGAGGACGGCGGTCTTCCCGATCACCTTCGCGGCCGCGGCCGGATCGTGGATCCCGGCGAGCTGGATGACGATCTGGTTCGAGCCCTGCTTGCGGATCTCGGGCTCGGAGACGCCGAGCTTGTCGATCCGCTTCCGCATGATGTCGATCGAGCGGCTGAGGTCGTCGGAGGTGAGCTTGTGCCCCTTCGGCGGGACCGCCTTCAAGACGACCTCGAGGCCGCCCTGGAGATCGAGGCCGAGCGTCGGCTTCCTGTGGACCGGCGAGCCCGGGACGGCCAGGAAGGCCACCCCGACGAGGGCCGCCAGGATGCAGCCGACGAGAATGAGGTGCTTGCGGCGCTCTTTCACGGATTAGGAAGGGTAGCCGGGGCGTCCTCCTCCGGCTGTGGCTCCTCTGGGTCATTCTCGTCGTCGCTGACGACCCCTGCGACAGCCCTCTTGGCGACCCGGACCTCGACGCCGTCCGCGATCTCGACCCGCACCTCGTCGTCCTCGATCGCCGTGACCGTTCCGTAGAGCCCGCCTGCCGTCACGATCTCCTTCCCGACCCCGATCGACGCGATCAGTCGCTGCGCCTCCTGCTGCCGGCGGCGCTGCGGCCGGATCAACAAGACCCAGACGAGGGCCAGCAAGACGATGATGAAGAGGTACTGAAACACTAGGCGCCTCCTAGGCGGCCGAAGCGAGTCGGTCCAGCGCCTCGGACTTGTACGCCGCCAGCCGGCCCTGCTCGATCGCCGCGCGTGCATTCGCGGTCAGGTCAATCAGGAATCGTAGATTGTGGAGGCTCAGCAGGCGCAGGCCGAGCAGCTCCTCCTGATTGATCAGGTGCCGCAGGTAGGCCCTGGAGAAGCGGCTGCAGGCCGGGCAGGGGCACGACTCGTCGAGCGGCTTAGGATCATGAGCGAAGCGGGCGTTCCTGAGATTGAGCCGCCCCTCCCAGGTGAGAGCGCTGCCCGTCCTCGCCGTCCGGGTGGGCAGCACGCAGTCGAACATGTCGACGCCGCGCTCGATCACCTCCAGCACGCCCTCCGGGTCGCCGATTCCCATGAAGTACCTCGGCCGGTCCGCCGGCAGCTCCACGGCCGCCCACGCAGTCGTCTCGAACATCAGGCCTCGCTCCTCGCCGATCGCGAGCCCGCCGAGCGCGTGACCGTCGAAACCGAGCTCCGCGATCTCTGCGATCGAGCGCCGGCGTAGCTCCGGATCCGCTGCACCCTGGGCGATCCCGAAGAGCAGCTGCCCCTCGGCACGCGGGGCGGCCAGCTGACGCGACGCCCACAGCGTCGTACGGCGAACGGCCTCGGCCAGCTCGGCGCGCGGGACGTCGGCAGGCGGACAGATGTCGAGGCACATCGCGATGTCCGAGCCGAGCTTCGCCTGGATGGCCGCCACTGTCTCGGGTGTGAACCGCTCGAGGGAACCGTCATATACCGAGTTGAAAGTCACACCCTCGTCGTCGACTGCGGCGATCGTGTCGCGCAGGGAGAAGACCTGAAACCCGCCGGAGTCCGTGAGGATCGGACCGTCCCAGCCCATGAAGGGGTGCAGGCCGCCGAGCTCCGCGATCAGATCCTCGGTCGGCCGGAAGTGCAGGTGGTACGTGTTGCCGAGCAGGATCGTCGTGCCGAGGGCGCGTAGCTCGTCGGGATCCACGGTCTTCACGGTCGCCTTCGTCCCGACCGGCATGAACGCCGGCGTGGGCACGTCGCCGTGCGCGGTCCGTAGGAGACCTGCACGCGCCGCGCCGTCTGTAGCGGTCACGCTGAACGTCTCGCTCATCGGACGGAGCGCTCGTACAGGCTCATGTTCCGGCCGTTGAGGACGAGGTCGCCGCGATGCTCGAAGCCCAGGTCTTCGTAGTAGTCCCGGATACGCGGGTTGTCGCACAGGCAGTCGAGCCGGAGGAACTCGCGTCCGGCTTCCGCAGCTTCGGCGTTCGCCCACTCGACGATGGCGGCGCCGACGCCGCGGCCGGCACGGTCGCGGCGCACGGCGAACTTGTGCAAATACAGCGCGTCCTGAGGGCGGTCGCCCCAATATTGCGGGTCGTCCTGGAGCAGCGCGAGCGTCGCGACCGGCTCGTCGTCTTCTCCCTCGACGACGTAGACCTCGCCGCGGTCGATCGCCTCGGCCAGTTCGTCGCGCGGGAAAGGGAGTGGCCATTGCTCGAAGCCGAGCTCGCCGACCCAGACGGTCGCCTCGTCAAGGAGGTCCGCGACGGTGTCCGCGTCCTCGTGGCATGCGCGCTTGACGTTCACAGCACCAGCATCGCATCGCCGAAGGAGTAGAAGCGGAAGCGCTCCTCCACCGCGGTGCGGTAGAGCCGCCGTGTCTCCTCCACTCCGGCAAAGGCCATTACGAGCGCGAGCAGCGTCGAGCGTGGCAGGTGGAAGTTCGTCAGGAGTGCGTCGGTCCGCTTGAACTCGAAGCCGGGCGTGATGAACAGATCCGTGCGGCCCGTGAGAGGTCCGCCGCGCGCGAGCGTCTCCAGCACGCGGACTGTCGTCGTGCCGACCGCCAACACCCTCGGCGCGGCCGAGATGCGCTCCCATGCCTCGGCCGACACGTCGTAACGCTCGCCGTGCAGCGTATGCTCGGCGAGATCGTCCGCCGACACGGGCCGGAACGTGTCGAGACCGACGTGGAGCGTCACGCGCTCGACGTCGAGACGCTCGAGGAGCTCCTGCGTGAAGTGCAGGCCGGCGGTGGGCGCAGCTGCCGACCCGGCCTCGCGCGCGTACACCGTCTGATAGCGCCCGGAATCCTCGAGCGGCTCGGTGATGTACGGCGGCAGCGGCATCTCGCCGGCGGGCTCGCCGTGGAGTCGCAACCGCCACCTTCCTTCGCCGAGATGCTCGAGCAGCTCCACCGGCCCGTAACGGCGACCGGGCTTGAGACGGCGCGTCGGCCGCGCGAGGCCTTCCCAGAGCCCGTCCCCGTCGAGACGCTCGAGGAGCAGTACCTCGCCCTTCGGCGCTTCGAGCGGAATGCGCGCGGGCACGACACGCGTGTCGTTGACAACCACGAGCGCGTCGCCGATCACGTCCGGCAGCTCTGCGAACCTCCGCTCGTGCACCCGCTTGGACAGGCGTTCGTAGAGCAGCAGTCGGGACTCGTCGCGGCGCGTCACGGGATGCTGCGCAATCAGCGCCGGGGGGAGGTCGTACTCGAGCTCCCTCGTTTTCATCCGGCCCCCAAGGTACCCTTGCCGGACATGGACGACGGCGTCGTCGAGCGCGCAAAGGAAAGGGTCGGGCAACGCGCGGAGGGCGCGGCGCTCGATGCGCTCCTCACCCGGGCCCGCGAGCAGGTAGAGACGCTCGCCGCCGCGGCGCTCGTTCTCGAAGAGACGCTGCCGGGCCGCGTCGGCGATGCGGTCCGCGACGAGGCACAACCCATGGCGCGCAACCTCGCCGAGATTCGCGGGCTCATGAACGGTGTCATCCGAAAGCTCGAACGGATCGACGGCGAACTGCTGGCCGACCGCAATGCGCGTGTCGACGATCTCTCGCTCCTGGTCGACCTGATCTCGTCCGGCTGGAAGGGCGTCGACGCTCGGATCGCGCGCATGGAATCGCTCCTCGGCCGGCTCGAGCAGGGCCTGCACGAGGGCCGCGGTGCCGTCGTGTACCGGATGGAAGACCGCCGGCCAGACGCCGCAACGTCCTAGCGCGCGTCAGCTCAGCTTGAGGATGACGGCCGCAACGACGGTCCACCCTGCAATGCAGGCGAGGATCGGCACGTCCCGCAGGAGGACCTCCTCCGGCTCCTCGCCCAGATCGTGGCGGTGCATGAGCAGCAGGTAGCGGAAAACTCCGAAGACGACGAACGGAATCGTGATCATCATCGCCTTCGAGGGGCGTGCGGTGAAGGTGTAGAGGCAGTACGAGATGACGGTCGATGCCGCCACGACGGTGACGAGCTGATCGACGAGCGCAAGCGAGTAGCCCTCGAGGACGGGCCTCCCCGGCGTCGCCTCCGCGCCGACGAGCACGAGCTCGCCGCGCCGTTTCGCGAGCGCCAGGAAGAGTGCGAGCAGCGCCGTACAGAGGAGGAGCCAGGGCGAGATTCGCACCTCGACCGCCGCCGCTCCCGCAGCAGCCCGGATGACGAACAGACCGGCGATGCCCATGACGTCGAGCAGCACGATGTGCTTGAGCTTCAGCGTGTACGCGGCCTGCAGCGCGAAGAAGGCGCACAGGCAGAAGATCGAGGCGAGCCCGAGCGGCGCGACCAGAAAGACGGCCGAGAAGAGCAGCACCACGGCGATCAGCTCGGCCAAGCGTGGTGAAAGCTCACCGCGGGCGATCGGCCGCGTGCGCTTGGTCGGGTGCATCCGGTCGTGCGGCGCATCGCGAACGTCGTTGACGAGGTAGCTCGCGCTCGACGCAGCGCAGTACGCGGCGAATGCGGCGAACGCCTCGCCCCAGCGGGAGAGGTCGCCGAGCTTCGCCGCAAAGATGATCCCCGCGAAGAGCAGCAGGTTCTTCGTCCACTGCCGCGGCCGCAGCGAGACAAGCGCCGCGCGCAGACGGGAGCGGCGGCGCGGCAGATCGAAGACCGGTGCGGGCTGGGGCAGACCCATTCCGGCGGAGATTAGTGCCCCAGCGGCAAGTCGAGCTGGAAGCGGCTGCCCTGCGTCGGCTTCGACTCGAGCTGGATGCTGCCGCCGAGCGCCGCCGCGAGCTCGTGCGCGATCGCCAGGCCGAGACCCGTGCCGGAGTCGTCGCGGGACCAGAACGGCCGGAAGATACGGTCACGCTCCTCCGGCGCGACGCCGGGGCCGTTGTCGTCGACGGCGACCGACACACGGCCGTTCGAAGCCGACAGCTGTAGCTCCACTCGCCCGCCGTCGGGCGTCCAGCGAAATGCGTTCGAGAGGAGATTGGAGATGATCTGGAGCACACGGTCGCCGTCCGAGACGATCGTGGGCTTGGCGTCGAAGCGCCTGTCGTACTCGATCCCGCGGCGGCGCGCCTCCTCACCGAACGCGACGTAGGCCTGGTCGCAGAGGCGTTCCATGTCGACTTCTTCCGAGAGGAGCGTGAAGCGGTGCGCTTCCAGCTTCGCGAGATCGAGGACGTCGCCGACGAGCCGCTCGAGCCGGACGCCCTCACGCGCGATCACGTCGAGCGAGGCGGCACGCGCCTCCGGGTCCTCCGCGACTCCTTCGCGCAAAGCGTCCACGTGACCGCGGATCGCGGTGAGCGGCGTGCGGAGCTCGTGCGAGACGCTCATCAGGAAGTTGCGTTCCTGCTGCTCGGCGACAGACAGTCGTGCGGCCATCTGCCGGAAGCTGTCGGCAAGCTGTCCGATCTCACCACCGCCTTTTACTTCCGGCAGATCGACGTCGTAGTGGCCTCGCGCGATTTCGTCGCTCGCGCGCGAGAGCGCGAGGACGGGCGCCGTGATCCGTCGGGACAGATACCACCCGAGCAGCCCCGCGACGAAGATTCCCCCGAGCGAGGCGATCGCCAGCCGCTGCAGGAGTGGAATCAGCTGCTGGTTCAGCTCCGTCTTCGGCTTCGCCACGATCAGGTCGCCGAATGCGGGCCCCTTCTTCCCCAGCTTCAGGGGACGCGCGACGGCGAGATAGGTCTTCTTTGCGCCCGGTGGCGTGAACTCGAACGTGATCGTCCGGCCGGAACGCCAGGCCACTGTGCTCTCCGGTAGACGTTCGAGTCCTACTCTCTGGTCGGGAACGGGAGAGACGCCGACGTAAAAAAGACGATCGCCGGTCGCACGTTCGAGCTGTCTCGCGATGCGCGGCAACGGCACGCCGGTGTCGTTGCTCGTGATCGCCTGTTGCGCGAAGACTTCGGTCAGCCCGATCGCCTCCCGCCTGAGATCGGCCTTTGACCGGCTGAGGACGTAGCCCTGGAAAAGCCGCAGTGCCACGACTGCCGCGATCAGCCCGCTCACGACGATGCCCAGCAGGAAGAGCGCCGGCAACCGGAAGCGCAGCGAGCTGAACATCAGGACCTACAAGGTATCGCTAGGCCTTGACCGCATCGCGTGCGGGCCCGACCTTGTAGCCGACCCCCCACACGGTCACGATCGGCGATGCCTCGCCGAGCTTTCGCCGGAGCTGGCGTACGTGGACGTCCACGGTGCGAGTGTCGCCGGCGAACGTGTAACCCCAGACTCGCTCGAGGAGCTGGTCGCGCGTTAGCACGAGCCCGCGGTGGTCCAGCAGCTCCCACAGGAGATCGAATTCCTTGGGAGCGAGCTGGATCTCGGTGTCTCCCACCTTGACCTCACGGCGGCCGGAGTCGATGTGGAGGTCGCCGTGCTGAAGCGTCGCGCTCTCGCGTTCGCTGCGGTCGGGCCCGGAGCGGCGCAGGATCGACTTCACGCGTGCGACGAGCTCGCGCGGGTTGAAAGGCTTCGTCATGTAGTCGTCGGCCCCGACCTCGAGCCCGATGATCTTGTCGACGTCCTCATCGCGCGCGGTGAGCATCAGGATCGGGACGTCGGACTTCTGCCGGATGCGCCGGCAGATCTCGATCCCGTCGATGTCGGGCAGCATCAGGTCGAGCACGATCAGTGAGGGCTGCTCACTCTGTGCAGACGCGAGCGCCTCGGTGCCGTTCGACGCGGTGCGAACTTCGTAGCCGGCGTTCTTCAGGTAGAGCGAGACGAACGAAGCGATCGACGCTTCGTCCTCGACCACGAGCACCGACTGCGTTGCGCTGCTCACGCGAGGCCTTTCAGGGGCTCGTCGCCGACAGGAAGAACGTCACCGGGAAGTCCGGCATGGCGTTGTGCTCGCCGCCGTTGACGGAGTAGCTTCCGTCAGCCCCCGTGCCTGCGCCGTTCAGCGTGATCGTCCCCTTGCCGACCAGTGACAGATTGATGCCGCGACCCCTGACGACGATCTTGAAGGTCCCACCGATCATCCGGAAGCGGACCTTCGTCCCTCCCCACGTCGAGGTCGTGTCGTTCTTTTCCTTCGACCAGTCGTCGCCCGTCACGACCGGACCGGTGCCGTCGCCGTCGATCGGGTCGCTGATGGTCACCGAGCCGCGCGCGAAGCTTCCGATCACCGCGCCTCGTCCGTTGATCGTGATCGTCCCGCGAGCGTCGCTTGCGGCTAGCGTGCCGTCGTTCGGCGCATCGGTACGCGCAGCCGATGCGGCCGGAAGAGCCAGCATTACGAGCATGGCAAAGGTGAGGAGGCGCCTCATGGGAGTCAGTATCGACCGTTCAATTGTGCCCTGCATCAGTGGAAAGTAAGGAAACTGTAAGGCGGTGACCGCCTTGCTGCTCGCCGCGGTTTCGGCCTTTACAACGCCGGGTCCGGCGCTCCTCGACCTCAACGTATCGAACGGCTCGGTTCCCTTCGCGGGCGACCGGCAACTGCTCACGACGGTCAGCCCGAACGGTGACGGGTTTCGCGACTCGGCGACGGTGCGCTTTCGGTTGACCCGTCCGGCGCAGGTGCAGCTCGAGGTCGTCGCGACGAACATGATCCGCGCCGGCAAGGGTGGGACGACGGTGGTCTGGCGAACGTCCCGGCGGTTCGCCGCCGGGCCAGGCTCGCTGACGTGGCGCCCGGCCCGCGGAACCCAGCCGCGCACGTACGTGATGCGGCTTCGCGTCGGGAATCGCGTCTACGGCGGCTCCGGCCCGGGCGGCAGGCAAACCGCGCCGGTGGTGCGGATCCAGGGCATCGACGCGGCGTTCACGAAGCGGAGCTACGCCCCCGGCCAGGCGGCCGAGCTCCGGCTCGCGACGGATGCGAGACTGCTTCGCCTGCAGGTCTTCGCGTACCAGTCGCCCGGCCGCCCGAGCGAGCAGGACGTGAAGACGAGCAGCCTCGCGATGACGGGACCGATCCGGGTCGACTGGCGAGCCCACCGCGACCGCCCGGCCCTGCTGCACGTCGTCCGCGCCGGTGAATGGCCGAGCGGCCTCTACTTCGTGCGGGCGACTTCGGCGGACGGGCGCGTGGGCTACGCGCCGTTCATCGTCAGGCCGCGGCGGCTCGGCACCCATCGCGTCGCAGTCGTGCTCGCGACGAATACCTGGGCGGCGTACAACTTCGCGGACACTGACGGTGACGGGTGGGGCGACTCGTGGTACGTCACGGGCAAGCATCGAAGCGTCGACCTCGGCCGGCCGTTCCTCGACTTCGGCGTTCCCTTCCGCTTCCACGACTGGGATCTCGAGTTCATCGCGTGGCTGAACCAGGCCGGCCGCGCTGTTGACTTCCTCTCCGACGACGACCTCGAGTCGGTTGCGAGCGGCGACGAGCTCGCGCGTGGTTATGACCTTGTCGTCTTCCCCGGGCACGAGGAGTACGTCACGCGTCATGCGTACGACGTCATCGAGCGTTACCGCGACGACGGAGGGAACCTCGCCTTTCTCGCGGCGAACAATCTCTACCGGCGGGTCGATCGGGTGGGACAGAACCTCGTCCGTCGCGGGTTGTGGCGCAAGCTTGGCCGGCCGGAATCGGGCGTCGTCGGCGTCCAGTACGTCGGATCGGATCACGGCCAGCGCCAGGCCGGCTACACCGTCACGGGCGCGGTCTCCGCGCCCTGGGCCTTTGCAGGCACTGGTCTTGCCGACGGGGGTGTCTTTGGTCGCTACGGAATCGAGATCGATGCGCGCACCGCCGCGTCGCCTCGCGGTATCCACGTGCTGGCACACATTCCCGACCTCCTCGGTCCCGGTCGGTCAGCGGAGATGACCTACTACGAGACACCGTCCGGAGCGAAAGTCTTCGCGGCGGGCGCCCTGAACTTCGCCGCCTCCCTCGGCAGTCCGGAGGTCGACCGTCTTCTGGCGAACGTCTGGGCGAGGCTCACCGTTCCGTAGGAGTGACTCCTTCGGGCCAGTCCGGTGCCAGGCACGAGACTGGGCTGTAACGGACGGGGAGGACCGTCCGATCCCCCCGCGAAGATTTGAGTGGTGACCGAGCTCTCTCGTTGTGAACGCACCTCCCGACTCCTCGTAGCGCGACTCGATGCGCTCGCCAGCGTCGCCTCGCAGCTCAGCAATGTGGAGACCGAACGCTTGGTGGAGCTGGCCTCCATCGCGACGATGCACGCTGTCGCTCTCGAGACGCTGCAGGCCGAGCGGGCAGAGGCGATCTGGCGCGAAGCGCACGAGCGTCATCCGGAGCTGCCCGAGGTCGTCGTCGAGTTGCCCGAGCGGATCGCGGCTTAACTAGTACTCGTAGAAGCCGCGGCCCGACTTGCGGCCGAGAGTTCCCTCCCGCTGCATCTGCACGAGCCGTTCCGGCGGCGCCATGCGATCCTCGCCGAGCTTGTCGTGCAGCGCTGCCGATGCGTGCACGTGGACGTCGACTCCGATCAGGTCGATCAGCGCACATGGGCCGAGCGGCCAGCCCGCGCCGTTCGTCATGGCCTTGTCCATTGCCTCCGGCTCGACCCCGGCCTCGTCGAGGACACGCACGCAATCGTTCAGCAGTGGAATCAGGATTCGGTTCACGATGAACCCCGGCGTGTCGTTGCAACGCACCGGTTGCTTACCCGCGCTCTCGGCCCACGCGTACGCCGCGTCGACCGCCTCCGCCGAGCTCTCGCGGCCGCGGACGATCTCCACCAGGGGAAGCACGGGCGCCGGGTTGAAAAAGTGCATGCCGACGACACGCCGCGGCTGCTCGGTCGCCTCGGCGATCTCGGACACGGACAGCGCAGAGGTGTTAGTCGCCAGAATCGCGTCCGGGCGGGTGACACGATCGAGCTCCGCGAAGATCTCGCGCTTCAGCTCGAGCTCCTCGAGCACTGCTTCGATCACCAGGTCACAGTCCCCAAGATCGACGAGGTCTGTCGTGAGCGTCAGGCGTCCGAGCGCTGCGTCGAGTTCGTCCCCGGACAGGCGGCCCTTTTCGACACCACGGGCGAGATAGCGCTCGATCGTCGCGCGCCCGCGCTCCCCGAGCTCAGGCTCGACCTCGCGCCCGATCGTCTCGAACCCCGACTGGACGCTGACCTGGGCGATGCCGGCCCCCATCGTGCCGAGCCCGACGACCCCCACCTTGCGGATCTCCACTACGCGGCCGCCCGGGCCAGGACCCAGCGGAAGGAGACCTCGCCGTGTCCGGGTTCGTTCTGTACGACAACCTCGTCACGTACCAGGTCGAGCCCCGCCTCGCGCAGCAGCCGTCCGTACGCATCTCCGCCGAGCGACGCGAAGAACATCGGCGCGCCGAGCCAGTCGTCGTCCACTTCCTCTCCGGCCTCCCCAGAACTGAATGTCCCGAGGAAGAGGCCGCCGTCGCGCAGCCAGAGGGCGATTCGCGCGATCAAGCCGGGCTGCTCCTCGACCGGAACGTGTCCGAACACGAAGAGTGCGACCACCGCGTCGAGCGAGGCCGGCGCGACCTCGAGCTCCATGGCGTCGCTGTGCACGAAGCTGGCTTCCGGAACGTGATGGCGCGCCAGCTCGACCTGGACCGCAGAAATGTCGACGCCTGTGACGCGGTGGCGGCGCGCAAGCTCCCGAGTCGCAGGGACGCCGCGACCGCAGCCGAGCTCGAGCACGTCGGAACCATCGGAGAGGTGCGTGTCCAGCTGGCGCACCCAATCCATCACGGGGGACTCGATCTGCCCGGCCCACTTTGCGTAGCGCAAAGCAATCGCGTCGTAGCCGCGAGTGACGATCTCTTTCGGTTCACGCGCAAGAGCGCGGCCTGCCATCTCCCCCACGCGCGGAGAGTAACGAACGCTTAGACGCGTTCGACGATGCAGGCGATCGCTTGGCCGAAGCCGATGCACATCGTGGCGATGCCGTAGCGCGCCTGCCGCCGTTCGAGCTCGTTCAGCAGCGTCGCCGTGATGCGCGCGCCCGTCGCGCCGAGCGGGTGACCGAGCGAGATCCCGCCGCCGTTCGGATTGATGTCGTCCCAGCGGTCCTCGAGCCGCGCGTCCCGGGCGAACTGCAAGACGACCGACGCGAACGCTTCGTTCACCTCGATGACGGAGATGTCGTCCCAGGTCAGTCCTGCGCGCGCGAGCGCGGAGTCGCAGGCCTGCGGGTTTCCGTGCAGCATCCGATACGGGTCGACTCCGGAGAGGCCGAACGAGACGAAGCGCGCGCGCGGCTCGAGCCCGAGGCGCGCGGCGGTGCGCTCGCTCGCGACGAGGACGCCCGCTGCGCCGTCGCAGATCTGCGACGAGCTTCCCGCCGTCACCTTGCCTTCCGGCAGGAAGGCCGGCTTCAGCGCGGCCAGTGCCTCCAGGGACGTGTCCCGTCTCGGGGTCTCGTCGACGGCGAAGACGACACCCGTGTGTGGATTCGTGAGGTCGATCGGGATGATCTCGTTCTCGAAGCGCCCGTCGTCGCTCGCAGCGATCGCACGACGGTGGGATTCGAGGGCGAAGGAGTCGAGTTCCTCGCGCGAGAGCCCCCACTCGTCGGCGATCACCTCGGCCGAGATCCCCTGCGGCACGATCTGCCAGCGCTCGAACAGCTTGTCCGAAAGGTCGCCGCCGTTCGAGCCCATCGGGACGCGGGACATCATCTCGACGCCGGCCGAGACGACGAGATCGAGCTGCCCCGACCAGATCGCGGTCGCAGCGTTGAAGTTGGTCTGCATGGACGAGCCGCACTGTCGATCGACGGTCGTTCCCGCAACGGACTCCGGCCAGCCGGCAACCAAGGGGACCATCCGTCCCAGGTTCCAGCCCTGCTCGCCGATCTGCGTGACACAGCCCAACTGGACGTCCTCGATCTCGGCCGGATCCAGATCGTGGCGCGCGACGAGGCCGTTCAGGACCTGGGCACAGAGCTCGTCGCCGCGGATCGACGCCAGCGAACCGTTTTTCCGGCCGATCGGCGAGCGAACCGCATCGATGATCAGCGCATCCTGCATGCCGGTCTAGACTAGCTTCGTGGTCGCTGCAGCCAACGAAAAGCGCCTGCTCGTCGGCGGTGAGTGGATCGACACGGGCGACTGGCTCGAGGTGCGCTCGCCGTACTCCGGCGACGTCGTCGGGCGTGTGGCAAAAGCGGGCGCAGATGAAACGCGGCGCGCGATCGACGCGGCGGAGCGGGCGATGGAGACCCCGCTGCCCGCACACAAACGTGCAGAGATCCTCGTTCGCGTCGCGGCAGGTCTCGGGCGCCGCCACGAGGAGGTCGCGCGCGTGATCTCCGACGAGGCCGGCAAGCCTCTGAAGGCGGCGCGCGTCGAGGCCGCGCGGGCGATGTCGACGTACACGTTCGCCGCTGTGGAGGCGCGCAAGCTTGCCGGCGAGATGGTGCCGATGGACGCCGCCCAGGCCGGCGAGGGGAAGCTCGCCTTCACGCTCCGCCGTCCGATCGGGATCGTCGGCGCGATCAGCCCGTTCAATTTTCCGCTCAACCTCGTCGCGCACAAGATCGCGCCTGCTCTCGCCGCCGGCTGCGCCGTCGTCCTGAAGCCGGCGAGCCAGACACCCATGTCGGCGCTCCTGCTCGCAGAGCTCGAGGAGGAAGCGGGCCTGCCGCCCGGATGGCTGAACGTGCTCGTCGGGCCGGCAGCCGAGATCGGAGACGTTCTGGTCGAGGACGAACGGGTGAAGCTGATCACCTTCACCGGCTCGAGCGGCGTCGGCTGGAAGCTGAAGGAGCGCGCCCCGAAGAAGCGCGTCAATCTCGAGCTCGGCAACGCGACGCCGGTGATCGTCACGGCCGATGCCGACGTGACGGCGGCCGCCACCAAGGTGTCACAGAACGCGTTCGCATTCGCAGGCCAGAGCTGCATCTCGGTGCAGCGTGTCTATGTCGAACGTGACGCGTACGACGCGTTCGTGCAGACCCTCGTCCCGCTCGTGAACGCGTTGAAGGTGGGCGACCCCGCGGACGACGAAACCGATGTCGGCCCAGTGATCGACGAGGACGCACGCGAGCGAATCATCGAGTGGATCAAGAAGACGAGCGGCGAGATCCTGGCCGGAGGCGATCTCGACGGTGAGTTGATCCGGCCGACGGTGATCGCAAATCCGGGCCGCGACGACGAGGTTTCCTGCGAAGAGGTGTTCGGCCCGGTCTGTACCGTCACGGCCGTCGACTCCATCGACGAGGCGATCGAGCTCGCAAACGGGACGCGTTACGGACTCCAGGCAGGAATCTTCACGAGCAGCATCGACACCGCCTTGCGGGCCGCGCAAGAGCTCGACTTCGGTGGCGTCACTGTCAACGAGGCGCCGACGTTCCGCTCGGACCAGATGCCGTACGGCGGCGTCAAGGATTCGGGCAATACCCGCGAGGGGCCGCAGTATGCGGTCCGCGAGATGACCGAGGACAGGCTCGTCGTGATCGACCTCCCTTCATAGCTCCACGCAATGGTCGGACTCGTTCTCGCTCTCGTCGTCGTCGCAATCGTGGTCTCGCTCTTCGGCGGCTGGCTCTTCGGCATCGCGATCGGCGCGGTCGCGGTCATCCTCTTCGTCGTGTTTGTCGCCGGGTTCGGCCGCCGAGCCGCCTCGCCGTAACCTGAGCGTCAGACCTCGCTGTTACATTGACCCGCGTGGCGCGGCCATCGCTGCTCGCACGTTTTCGCCGTAAGGACGAGCGCACGGTCGCGGGCGCGCATCCTGCGGGCCCCCCTCGTCGGTCGCTGCCCCATCCTGGGCAGCTGCGGAAGGAACGCCGGGCGCTGCTTCGCGTCCGCGAGGAACGCCTGCGCGATCTGGGCGGATTGATGCTGGAGATGTTTCGCCGTGACCAATTCCGTCAGGACCTGATCGTCGAACGCTGCGACGAGCTGGTCTCCCTCGACGAACGCCTGCAGGAGCTCGACACGCTGCTCGCCGCGGCCGTGTCCGTGCGTCGGGCGGCGCCGGCCGCGCGGTGCGAGTGCGGCGCGCCGCTCGTCTGGGGATCACACTTCTGCGCGAACTGCGGCCGGCCCGCTGCAGCGACGCCGCCCGTCGTCGGCTGCCCGCAGTGCGGCAGTGCACTGGCCGCCGACGCGAAGTTCTGTGCCGTTTGCGGGAAGGCCGTGGAGCCGAAGTCGGAATTGCTCGAAGCTCTTCCCACCCCGGCCCAGGAACGCTGGGAAGAGTGAGCAGCGAAGAGCCGCGTTGCCCTCGCTGCGGTGCCCCGCACGGCCCCGATCAGGAGTACTGCCTCGAGTGCGGGTACCGGCTTCAGCAGGCGAGCGGCGTGTTCGGCAGGCTCGCGGCCGCGTGGCAGCGGCGCCTGGGCTGGTATCCGGGCGACTGGATCTGGCCCGTCCTGCTGTCTCTCGTCCTCGCGACCGCCGGAGCGGTGGCGGCAATCGTCCTCTCGGATGCGGGTGCCGAGAACAGCACGATCGTCGCAACCCACGGCGGGACGCTGCACTCCCCGACGACTGCGCCCGAGACGGCGACGGTCGCCCTGCCGACCGTCCCTTCGGGGACCCCGACCGGGCCGCCGTCGACACCCACCGCTCCGCCACCGGCGACGACGACCGCACCCGGTCCAGGGGATCTGACGGCCTGGCCCGCGGGCCAGAGTGGGTACACCGTCGTGCTCGAGTCGATTCCGGCTGGAGGCGGTGGGAGATTGCTGGCGCTTGAGCGGGCCCGGTCGGCCTCTCGAGCCGGCCTGCCCCAGGTCGGGGTCATCGACTCGAGCCGTTTTTCCAGCCTCCATCCCGGGTACTACGTGGTCTTCAGCGGGATCTATCCGTCCCGCGGGAGCGCCAACAGCGCCCAGTCAGCGGCGAATTCCAAGGGTTTCGGGGCGGCCTACGTCCGCCAGATCACCCGCTAGCCGTTCTCAGAGTAGGCAACGGGACTCCGGACTTTGTAACAGGCCCCTGGACCGTATAGACTCCCCGAAGTCACGGGGCCCTGAAGACGATTTACTGCGGCTTAACAAAGCTTTGCGGGGGATTAATGGGAGCTAGAGATACTGTTAGCGAGGAGTACACCGCCCAGCTTCAGGCCTGCATGTATCAATACTCAAGAGCCATCTACAGGTCGATTAAGGACCTCATCGACCCGTATGTGGCCCCGGAGCTTCATCTCGAGTACCGCCGGGCCGTGCTAGAGCAGTGTGAGCAGACGATGGAGCGGCTCGCGAAGGATCCTCTTTATTTCGCCAAGCCGGACCGCGCCCTCTTCCAGGACATCCGCCGCTACTTCCCGATCACCGCGCAGGCCGAGGTCGCGTGGGCAGTGAAGGAAGGCGTCGCAGCCGCCGTCGCGTTCATCGAGGAGCAGATCGAGTCGGGCGTGCTCGACGGAGGCGTCGCACGATGCCGCGCCACGACGCGCAAAGGGAAGCCGTGCCAGCGCACGCCGCTCCCAGAGCGCGACTATTGCCCGTCGCACCAGCATCTCGAGCGTTCCAAGGTCGCCGCCTAACCAGGCGAGCGCACCACCCCAGCACTACCGACCCTTCACGCCGCGTCCCGGTGCGACCCGACATTTTCGCCCCGGTCTCGTGCCTGGCACGTGACTGGGCCGCGACGAAGGTAGCTCAAAAGGCGCGCGGTGCGCTAGTCGGTTCCTGGTCGGCGCTACGGTCGGGCGATGGGGCGCCCCCACCGCGACCTCGTCGCCGGCGGCTACTACCACGTCGGAAGCCGCGGGAACAACCACGCACCGATCGTCGTCGACCGCGAGGACCGGATGGTGTTCTTCCATCTCCTCCGGCGCGTCGAACGGCGATACGGCTGGCGCATCCACGTCAGCTGCCTGATGGGAAACCACTACCACCTCGTCCTGGAAACACCCGCGCCCAACCTGGACAAGGGAATGCGCGACCTGAACGGCGGCTACGCCCGCGCCTTCAATGAGCGGCACGGGCGAAAGGACCACGTTTTCGGGCGCCGCTACTGGTCGAAGTCAATCGAATCCGAGGAGCAGTACGAGGCCACGCTCGAGTACGTGCTCCACAATCCGGTCCATCACGGCTTCGTCCGCCGGCGAGAAGACTGGAACTGGGCGTCGGCTCCTATTGTCCGTCCGATAGATTCGCCCGGTGTCTCACGACACCGACAAGCTGATTCGCCAGCTGTCGCTCGTCGCCTTTCTGATGGCGGAGCGGCGGCTGCTGACCGCCCGGGACGTCAAGTCCAACGTCGAGGGCTACTCGGAGATGTCGGACGAAGCCTTCGCGCGCCGGTTCTACTCCGACCGCGCCGAACTGCTCGCACTGGGCGTGCCGCTCCAGTCCCAACGCGACGAGTTCACCGGCGAGGAGCTCTACACCCTCCGGTCGGAGAACTACTTCCTCGAAAAGCTCGAGCTCGACGACGACGAGCTCGCCGCCCTCCAGACGGCGCTCTACCTCCTCGAAGGACAGTTCGCCTATTCCGAGCCGCTCCGCCTCGCGTTGCAGAACCTCGCACTCGGACGCCCCGGCTTCGGCGAGCCCGCAACGGACACAGCAGTACGCGTCGAGGTGTCCGACCCCGATTACTCGGCCGAGATGCCCGGGCGCCTCGGGAAGCTCGAGGGCGCGATCTCGAAGCAACGCACGATCAAGTTTCCGTACTACTCGATCTCCCGCAACCGACAGACCGAACGCACCGTCAATCCCTACGGCCTCCTCTCCGACAACGGCAGCTGGTACGTGATCGGCCAGGATCTCGACCGGAAGGACATCCGGACGTTCCGCGTTTCGAGGATCCGGGGCGACATCCGCTTCGCGACACGTCGCGAGCGCGACTTCCGGATTCCGGCCGAGTTCGACATCGACCAGTACCGCGGCAGGCCTCCGTGGCAGATCGGCGACATCGTGGGCGAGGCGCGGATCGAGCTTGCGGGCGACACCGCGTGGTGGGTCGAGCGCGCATTCGGTAATGCCGGACAGCTGGAGGACGGCGTCTTCGTCACCGGCTACTCGTCGCTGCCGCAGCTCGCCTCCTGGATCCTCCGCCAGGACGGGCGGGCGATCCCCGTCGAGCCCGACGAGCTCAGACGGGAAGTGGCCGACGCACTGCGCGCCGTCCGCGAACGACACGAGGAAGCGCCGCCTAAGCTCGCCGTGCCCGCTCCGATTCCGCGCGCCGAAGCAACGGGAGAGCGACCCGCCGGCCCCGTCGTGCCCGAGCGCTTCGCCGTCCTGCAGGCACTCCTCGCCTACCTGCTCGCCGCCTGCGGCGAAGGCCACGACGCGCTCATCCCGGCCCAGGAGATTGTCGAGCGGTTCCACATTCCCGCCGAGGAGCTCGAGGAACACCTACAGCTCCTCAACCTCGTCAACTTCGGCGGCGGCTGCTACACGGTGTACGCGGCGCTTGAAGGCGACACGGTCCACGTCGACAAGGAGCTGTACGGCGATACGTTCCGCCTCGCACCGCGCCTGACCCCACTCGAAGCCCGCGCGATCGTCCTCGCACTCGAGTTCGTAGGGCCGATGATCGCGGCGGATGCGCACACACCGCTCGACCGGGTGCGCATGAAGCTCGAAGAGACGTTCGGCCAGTTCGAGCTCACGCAGACACCGAACCCGCAGATCGCCGAAGCAGAGGCCGACCTCGTCGCGACCCTGACCCAGGGAATCCGCGACCGCTGTCTCGTTGAGATCGAGTACCAGAAGGAAGGCGAGCAGACCTGGTCGAAGCGCGTCGTCGAGCCGTACTCGCTCGAGCGCGAGCTGCCGAACTGGCGCGTGCACACCTGGGATCGTTCACGTGACGCCGAGCGCAGCTTCCGGCTCGACCGAATGCGAAGCGCGCAGCTCACGCAAGAGAGCTTCGTGCCGCGACCGGCCTTCGAGCCGCGCGGATTCCGCGACGCACGTAGCGCAAGGATCCTTTACCTCAAGGGCGTCGCGGCACGCTGGGCCGCCGAGCGCGGAGCGACTCTGCTCAAGGATGGAAACGCGCTCGCCGAGATGCCCGTCGGCAGTGCGGAGTGGCTGATCGGCGAGGTGCTGTCACAACGAGGTGAAGCCGTGCTCCTCGAGCCTGACGAGATGCGCAAGCACGTCGCGTCGCGTGCACGCGAGCTCGCGAACGAGCTCGGCGTCTCCCGCCTTCGCGCGCGCGCCTAGCCTTCGACCGGACGCTCCTCCAGCCGCTCAATCGTCCAGCGGGCCTGCTCTTGCAGCATCGGATCCTCGCCGTCCACAAACGGCTGCGCGAGCTGCACGTCGTCGGCATTGCCGACATTGCCGAGCGCGACGAGCGCATTGCGCCGGAGATAACGCGCGTCGTTTCTCGGGACGTACAGCCGGTCGTAGCGTTCCGTCACCGCATCGGCCCCGTCCCGCAACCAGTCGGCGAGGCGTATGTGCGGCTCTGCGCCCTCCACCGGCAGCCGGTCGGCTCGGCGCTTTTCGACGCCGCGGTTCCAGGGACAGACGTCCTGGCAGATGTCGCAGCCGTACACCTGCGCACCAAGCTCGGCGCGGTACTCCTCGGGGATCGGCGCCGGCGCCTGCGTCCAGTACGAGAGACACTTCGTCGCATCGACGACGCCCGGCTCGTCGAGCGCGCCGGTCGGACACGCCTCGATGCAGAGCGTGCACGAGCCGCAGTCGAGCTCGAGCCGCGCGGTCGCTTCGACGTCCGCGGTCGTGACGAGCGTCCCGAGCACGATCCACGAGCCGTGGCGGCGGGTGATCAGCATCGTGTTCTTCCCGTAGAAGCCGACCCCGGACCGTGCCGCTGCCTCGCGGTCGACGTGCTGGTTCGCATCGACGAGGACGCGGTACTCGCCGCCCAGGCGACTTCCGAGCTCGTCGAGCCGTTCGCGCAGCACGGCATAACCGTCGTGCCACGTGTAGCGCGCGAGCCTTCCTTCGCCCGGCTCGAGCGGGGGCTCGGGGTCGTAGTAGCAGTGCGCGGCCGAGACGACCGTGCGCGCACCGGGCAACAGCGTTTCCGGATGACACGAGACTTCCGGCTGAGCCATCGTGAAGCGCATATCCGCGAAGAGCCCTCGCGCCTTGCGCTCCTCGATGTGACGCTCCGTGCTCGCATAGGCCGACGCCGGAGCGGCTCCCACGACGTCCAGCTCCAGCTCCTCGGCGACGCGCTCCAGCTCAGCTGCGGTCATGTGCGAGATTGTGCCCCGTGAAGGCCGTACGCATCCACGAGGACGGCGGACCGGACGTGCTCCGCTACGAGGACGCCCCTGATCCGGTCCCGAGCGAGGGCGAGGTCCTGATCGAGCTGCGCGCTGCGTCGCTCAACCATCTCGATATCTGGATCCGTAAGGGTCTGCCGTCGGTGCCGAAGCCCCGCATCCTCGGCGCCGACGGTGCTGGGGTCGTCGTCTCCGGAGACGGCTTCAACGCCGGCGACCGGGTCGTGATCAACCCCGGCCACGAGCTCGGTAACGGGAGGATGTCCGTCATCGGCGAGCACTCCGACGGGACGCACGCCGAGTTGATCGCCGTCCCGTCCTCGCAGGTCTATCCGCTTCCGGACGAGCTCGACTTCGAAACTGCGGCCGCGTTCCCGCTCGTGTTCGAGACGGCCTACCGCATGCTGGTCACGAGAGCGGGACTACGAGAAGGCGAGTGGGTGCTCGCCTGGGGAATCGGCAGCGGCGTGTCGACGGCGACGCTCGCGATCGCCAAGGCGCTCGGCGCACGGGTGATCGTCACCTCGTCGAGCACCGAGAAGCTCGAGCGAGCCCGCGAGCTCGGCGCAGATGGTGCGTTCAACCATGACACCGACGATGTCGTCGCGGAGGTGAAGGAGCTCACCGAGGGCGGCGCGCACGTCGTGATCGATCACGTCGGTGAGGCGACGTGGAAGCGCACACTCGATGCAGCGCGGCCGTTGGGGCGAGTGTGCGTCTGCGGCGCGACGAGCGGACCGAACCCGCCGGCGAATCTCCATCGCATCTGGTGGAAGCAGCTGACGGTCTTGGGTTCGACGGTGGGAACGACGGCGGACTTCGAAGCCGTCTACGAGCTCGTCAAGTCGGGCCGTGCCGTTCCTGTTATCGACGAGGTGTTGCCGCTCGCCGAAGCGGCCGAAGCGCACGAGCGGCTGGAAGCGGGCCAGCAACTCGGCAAGATCGTGCTCCGTATCCCCGGCTAGGGGACTACCCGAAGCCACCCCTTGATTCTCGGGAACGGCGCACCGTCGGGGAGTTCGGCGGCCCGCTGGGCTGGGCCACCCCGGCGCGCCGCCCCTTACTGCCGGCTAGAGCGCCCGGCGACTACGGCTCCACCGGACGCATGCCGGCAGACCTTCGGCGTCGCAGGCGAAGAGATCTGTCTCGCTCTGTTCGGATTGCGCTCTGCCAATCTGTCGAGCGGAACGCTCACGAGCTCCAATGCCCCCTTCTCCTTGCGGCCTTCATCTCAGAGGGCGGACGGAGCGACTTGTTGAAACCGCAGGACAGCTCTCCCCGAAGCCGATTCAGGCGGCCGCTCCGCCGCCCAAAGCGCTCGGCCAACACGGGCTCGGGAAGAATTCTGTCCCCCCAAATTCCCTCGTGCAGGTCCGTTGCGCCTCCTAAAGTGTGCGCTGCTACCAAAAGGGCGTCAAGGACCTTCTTTTCGCAAATAGCGACCAATTTTGTGGCCTGTTGAAGAGTTCTCTCGCTCTCCCCGCTCGCCCCACTGCGCGTCCCCGGAGCGCAAGATCCGGCTTTGAGTCGCATCTACTTACCGGAGTCCGGGCCTGCTCGTGCCACAAGGACTGACGGCCTTGCTGGGGAGAGGACAGCCGGCTCGGGCTCCCTGGCCTAGCCGATGCCGAGAATGAACTTCGCGTCGTCCGACATGCGGTCCGGCGTCCACGGCGGATCCCACGTCAGCTCGATCTCGACGTCCTCGACGCCGGGCACCTCCCTGGCGGTGCGGCTGATGTCCTCCTGGATCATCGGCCCTGCTGGGCAGCCCATCGACGTGAGGCTGTGGATCACCTTCACTCGCGGCCCTTGCACTTCGACGTCGTAGAGCAACCCCAGCTCGACGATGTCCATCCCGAGCTCGGGATCCTCCACCCCGCGCAGCGCCTCGAAGACTTCTTCTTTGGTCGGCATCGTCCGTCGAGTGTAGCTAGTAGCCGAGCAGCCGGACTTCCTCGTGCCGGTCGCGCGCAAAGAAGTGCACTCCGTCGATGAAGCGCACCCAGTTGCAGCGCGTGCACATGACGAGGGAGTGCGTGCGTGCGGAATCCGTCAGGAAACGCACGCCTCGCAGCAAGTCGCCGTTGGAGACGCCCGTTGCGACCACGATCACTTCCCCAGGCGCCAGGTCTTCCGTGTTGAACACTCGCGTCGGATCGTCGATCCCGGCCTCGCGGGCCTGCTCGATCTCGCCGCGAGTGGTCGGCCACAGCTGTGCCTGCACCTCGCCGCCGAGACACCGGAGCGCCGCGGCGGACATCACGGCCTGCCGGGTTCCGCCGATCCCCACCGCCAGGTGGTCGTTGGTCCCGCGGATCGCGGCAGAGATCGACGCTGTAACCGTCCCGTCCTGAATCAGCTTGATCCGTGCGCCGGAGGCGCGGATCTCCTCGATCAGATCGTGGTGACGCGGACGGTCCAGCACGATCGTGGTGATGTCGTTCGGGCGGCGACCGAAGGCGTTGGCGATCGCCTGGACGTTCTCGCCGATCGGCTTGAGCAGGTCGATCGACCCTCGCGCGCGCGGGCCCACCGCGAGCTTGCGCATGTACATGTCGGGCAGATTGAGCAGCGAGCCGCGTTCGCCGACCGCGATCATCGACATCGCGCCGTTGCCACCGCGGGCCACGACGCCGCGCCCCTCGAGCGGATCGAGCGCGAGGTCCGCCTCGTCACCACCCGCGCCGATCTCTTCACCCACGCGCAGGGGCGACTCCTCGTCCGCCGAGCCGATCACGACTCGCCCGTCGATCGGGAAGTCGTCCAGCAGCGTGCGCATCGCTGTTGCAGCGTCATGCTCGGCTGCTTCCTGGTTGGCACGACCGAGCCAGCGGGCCGCCACCAGGGCCGCGCCCTCCGTGACGCGAGCGTATTGCTCGCAGAGACAGAGGCTCGTCCTGGGTGCCGTCTGCGGTTCCGCGGCGGCGCTCGGCTCTTCTACAGCCTTGGCCATCAGACCCGTTGTACCTGCTCAGCGCTCGCCAGGACCAGCTCCAGCACCGAATCGATCGCCCCGCGGATGTCGTTGTTCGCAATTACCGGCACCTTGTGCCGCTTTGCCCGCCCGATGAGGTAGTCCTGCACGCGGCGAATGTCGTCGAGCCGCTCGATGTACTTCGCGTGCGGGCGCAGCCCGTCGAGGCCGGCATCGCGCACCATGAAGTGCGTGATGTGCTCCTCCTCGTCTTCGATCGCGAGGATGCACTGCACGACGAGCGCTCCCTCGATTCGCGGCAGCATCCCCGGCACGAGGTGCACTCCCTCGAGCACCATCGACCACCCTTCCTCGAGCGCCCTTTCGATCGATGCACTGACTCCGACGAGCACGTTCCGGGTTTGCTCGAGGAAGCCGGCGATCACCGGATCGTCCGCCTGCTCGGGCTCGCGCAGGCCTGCCGCCGCCTCGAAGCTCGAATAGTGGATCGACGGCATGAATTCCTTCGAGAAGAACGCGCGCATCGTCTGACGGATGAAGTCCGTCGACGTGACGCGCGTGATCCCGAGTCGATAGGCGGCCTCGGTTGCGACGGTCGACTTGCCGGTGCCGGTGGCGCCGCCGACGAGCACGATGATCGGCAGGTCGAGCTCGTGGAGCTCCCTGAATCGCCGCAGACGGCGAACGGCCTCGGACCCTTCCTCGTCGCCGAGGACCTCGACGGCGAGCTCCTGCACCTGCTCGAGGTCGATGCTCTGCTCGCCCCGGTCGAAGAGGTACTGGTCGATCCGCTTCGCCAGCTCGTACGCTCGGCCGAGCGGCACACCGACGGCGACGAGGGCGCGCGCCATCAGACCCTTGGAGTACGGCTGATCCGGAGTACCGAGCGGGAGCGGCTCTGAGTGGCGAGGATGGCTCATGCCCGCGCTCCTGTTGCCACGAGTCGCTGGACGGCGGCGTCGAGCTCGGGTGAGACGACCTCGTTCTCGGCGAAGACGACCTGAGCACCGCGCTCGAGCGCCGCTTCTGCGACGACGTCGATCGCCGCGGCCTTGAGCTCGATGAGATAGACGTCGGCATCCGTTCGCGCGAGGTCTTCGCGCAGCATCGCGCGGTCGGCGAGGTTGCGCGACACGCTCACAACGTCCGCATCGAGATGATCGGTCGGCGCCGGCCCGGTCGTGAACACCGCGACCCGGCGCCCCTCTAGTGGCGTGATCGGCCGGAGCCGGAGCTCCGCATCGACGACCGGCACGCCCTTGAGAGCCCGCACCGCGGAAGCATCGCCGCCACCGACGAGGACGACCAGGTCGGAGACGAGCACGCGGTACGGGTTGAGGTACGCAAGCGGGTCGTGACCTCGACCGCTGACCAGAATGCGCGCGTCGACGTCGACCGGCGGGATCGCGGCGCCGCTCCCGTCGAACACGACGACGTCAGGGTCCTGCTCCACCGCGAGCGCAGCTCCCTGCAGGACGTTCGACATCGTCACCGCGCCTGCCAGGCCACCGCCGGCCCGGCGGCAACCGATCGTCACGAGCCCCGTGAGCGCAGCAGTCTCGAGATAGTCGGACGCTGCGTGCCGGCCCTCGCGCGAAAGGTCGAGCAACGACTCAAGCGTCGGCTGCACGAGTGCCACCTCCGGCTCCGCCGGCCCCCCGCGCCCCATCGCCACGACGACGACGTCGCGATCCCGTGCGAGCAGCCGCGCGACATGACCCGTGACGGCCGTCTTGCCGACGCGTTTCCCTGTACCGATGACTGCCAGCGACGGGAGCGGAAACGGCGCGTACTGCGGCGGCTCGAAGCGAAAGTCGGCGCCCTCGTAGCGAAGGCCCGCCGCAAGGACACGGCTGGCGATCAGCATGCGTTCGCGCGGCCCCAACACCGGCTCGTCCGACAGGTCGACGACGACCTCCGCATCCGTGAAGCCGTCCTCCAGCGCCTCGACCAGCGGTACGCCGTAGTCTGGCTCTCCGCGCAACTTCTCTGTGCCGCCTGCGAGCCAGGCGCCGAGCACTTCGTACGGCAGCCCCGCGATCGCATCCCGCACGACCGGCGGGTAATGCTCGCCGTCGATGACGACGATCGCGGGCGTCATCGGCGCGAGGTCACCTCGTCCTCGATGCGTGCGGTGTACTTCTCGAACTCGAGCGTGTCGACCGCGAACTGGATGATCTTCTCCTGCCCGTGGAACGGGTACTTGCGCCAGACATCCACGTGCGTCCCCGAGAACTCGATGATGTTGTAACAAGGACGCGAGTTTCCGCGGAGACGCAGTGACGACACGGTTCCGGCATTCACGATGAACAGATCCTCGAGCCGCCAGGCATAGGGCACGTGCTTGTGCCCGGACAGAACGAGGTTCACACCGGAGCGCTGAAGACATTCGATCGCGTCTCCGGCGTCGTAGATGATGTTCCGCTCGCGCCCGGTTCCGGGGACGGGCAGCAGATGGTGGTGGCAGACGAAGACCCGCAGGTCCGCAGGATCCGCGAAGCTCTCCTCGATCCAGGGGTAACGGCCCCGGCCGATCTGACCGTGGTCGAGGTCGGGCTCTGTCGAGTCGACCGCCACCACGGTGACGCCGTCGACCCGCATCACCGAGTTGCGATCGCCGAACAGCTCCTCGAAATGGACGTAGCCGACGTTGCGGGAATCGTGGTTCCCTGGAATGACGACAACGGACTCGCAGTCGATCCGGTCGAGGTAGTCCTTGGCGAGTGCGTACTCCTCCTTGAACCCGAACGTGGTCAGGTCACCGGAGCAGACGACGATGTCCGGCTCGAGGTCGTTGACCTCCGTGATCGCACGCTCCAGCAGGTTCGGCAAGAAAAACTGCGTCCCGCAGTGCAGATCCGAGATCTGGATGATCGTGAACGTGCCGTCCCGGGTCGCCATGCGAGAAGTCTAGGCGGCCAAGGGAAACCGCATTCTCAGCGTCCGGACCGATTGCTACGCTGAATGTAGGTGATACTGGAAACCCCGGATTTCCAGGCATATCGAGGCCAGGAACCTCCACGCTTCGCCAACAAGGCCGAGCTCGAATGCGCCAAGGTTCTGGACTATTACGGTGTGCCCTGGGATTACGAGCCTACGACTTTCGTCCTGGAGGAGGATGAGGACGGCCGCGTCCTCGAAGCGTTCAGGCCGGACTTCTACCTGCCTGAGCAGAACCTCTACGTCGAGGTGACGGTGATGAAGCAGTCGCTCGTGACGCGTAAGAACCGAAAGCTGCGCAAGCTGCGCGAGCGCTATCCCGAGATCCGCGTGAAGCTCTTCTACAAGCGCGACATCGAGCGGCTGGCGGAGAGATACCAGCTCGAGCTGGCGTCGTAGGGTCCGAGTCCAGGCTCGGTGAGGTCTACCTCCGACGGGAGGAGCTGCTCACGCGTGTCCGAGAGTTGGGCGCCGAGATCTCGCGGGACTACCAAGGCAAGGAGCCGCTGCTCGTCGCGCCGCTCAAGGCGAGTCTCGTGTTCGTCTCCGATCTCTCCCGCGCCCTCTCGATCCAGCACGGTCTCGACTTCATCGAGCTCGCAAGCTACGGCTCGGCGGCCGACACCGGCGGCCACTCGCGAATCCGCCTGCTCAAAGACCTCGACTGCGAGCTTGCCGGCAGGAACGTCTTGATCGTCGAGGACGTCGTCGACACCGGCCTCACCCTCAACTACCTCTGCAAGACCTTCTCCCTCCGCAGCCCTGCGTCACTGGCGGCGGCGACCCTGCTCGACCGGCCCTACCGACGGCTCGTCGACGATCTGCCGGTCCGCTACGTGGGCTTCACGGTCCCCGACGAGCTCTTCGTCGGCTACGGCTTCGACCTCCACGAGAAGCTTCGGAATCTGCCGGACCTCCACGTGCTCCGCTCAGAAGTTTAGCCTAGGCTAAACTTCCAGGCAGGATGATGGCGACCCGCGCACAGGAGGGCCCGCGCCTGCCTGGGGCCGGAGAGCGTGTCCTTCAAGGACAGGGACGCTGGCGCCTCCTCCCTTTCCTCGGCCCGGCCTTCATCGCGTGCGTCGCTTACGTGGACCCGGGCAACTTTGCGACGAACATCGCCGCCGGATCGAAGTTCGGCTTCACGCTCGTCTGGGTGATCGTCGCCTCAAACCTGATGGCGATGCTGATCCAGACGCTGTCGGCAAAGCTCGGAATCGCGACCGGCCGGAACCTGCCCGAGGTCTGCCGCGAACACTTCTCCCACAGGACCTCCGTCGGGCTCTGGCTCCAGGCCGAGTTCATCGCGATGGCGACCGACCTCGCCGAGTTCCTCGGCGCCGCACTCGGCATCCAGCTCCTGCTCGGTATCCCCCTCTTCCCGGCGGCGGTCATCACCGGGGTGATCACGCTCCTCATCCTCGGCCTGCAGCGGTACGGGTTCCGTCCGTTCGAAGCCGTGATCACTGCGTTCGTCTTTGTGATCGGCATCTGCTATCTCGGCGAGCTCTACTTCGCACACCCGCCGCTCGGGACTGTCGCGAAGCACGCCGTCGTGCCCGAGTTCGCCGGCAGCGAGTCGGTGTTGCTCGCCGTCGGGATCATCGGCGCGACTGTCATGCCGCACGTGATCTACCTGCACTCCGCGCTGACGCAGCAGCGCATCGTCCCGCGAAATGACGAGGAGGCGAAGTCTCTCTTCCGCTACACGCGGATCGACGTGCTGATCGCGATGGTGATCGCCGGGCTCATCAACATCTCGATGCTCGTCGTCGCCGCAACGGTCTTCTACGGCAGCGGTCTCTTGAACGTCGACTCGCTCGAGGGCGCACATCGCACGCTCGAGCCAATCCTGGGCGGCGCATCGAGTGTTCTCTTCGCACTTGCTCTCACAGCGTCGGGGCTGTCGAGCGCGACGGTCGGAACCCTGTCCGGCCAGGTGGTGATGCAGGGCTTCATCCAGCGGCAGATTCCCCTCTTCGTCCGCCGGATCGTCACGATGATCCCCGCCTTCGTCGTCATCGCACTCGGCCTCAACCCCTCGCGCACGCTCGTGCTCAGCCAGGTGGTGCTCTCTTTCGGAATCCCGTTCGCGCTGATCCCGCTGGTGATCTTCACGAGCCGGCGTGACCTCATGGGCGTGCTCGTCAACCGGAGGATGACGATCGTCGCAGCGATCTTCGTCGCTGCTCTGATCTCCGGGCTGAACGTCTTCCTGCTGGCGAAGACCTTCGGCGCCCTCGGCGGTTGATCGAAGGGGTGTGTCGTACCGCAGATACGGCCGGGACGCTAGAGGTAGCCGAGCGGGTCGACCGGGGTGCCGTTGATCCGGACCTCGAAATGGAGGTGCGCCCCGAAGCTGTGGCCCGTGTTCCCGACGTACCCGATCACCTGGCCCTGCGAGACCTGCGCTCCCGTGGAGACGGCGAACGCGGATTGATGTCCGTAACAGGTGGCCATGCCCCCACCGTGGTCGATGCAGGTGTAGTTGCCGTAGCCGTCGACCCAGCCGGCGATCACGACCGTGCCTGACGCGGCCGCGTGGATCGGCGTGCCGTACGGCACGCCGATGTCGATGCCGGCGTGCAGGCGGCCCCACCGATAGCCGAACGGGCTCGTGACTGGGCCGTTGACGGGCCAGATCAGGCCCGACGCGGACGGCGTTGTGTCCGAGGCGCCCTGCGCTGCGGCGAGCTGTCCGCGGATCCGCGAATCCTGAGCAGCGAGCGCGTTCGCTTCCGCGATGAACGCTTTCTCCTGTTCCTTAGTTGAAGCCAACTGCCCCTTCTGCCTGGCGCGCTTGCCGGCGAGTGAGCTCTTGCTCGCCAGCAGGTCGTTCTTGACGGTGCGCTGCTGCTGCGTGCGAACCGCGACGACCTGCGTCTCGGAGTGGACACGCGCGCGGATCGTCTTCGTGCGCTCGCGCGCGGTGTGAACCTGGTCACGAGCTGTTCCAACCTGTTTGGCAATTCGCTTGTCCTGTCTTGCGATCGCGTCCAGGTAGTGGAGCTGGTCGAGCGCATCCTGGAACGACTTCGACTCGAGAATCACGTCGACGAGCGTCGGGCTCTGGGTCTCGTAGATGTCGACCATGCGGAGGTTCAGCTCACGTAAGACCTTCGCGTACTGCCGGTGGAGGAAATTCAGCCGTTCGGTCTCGAAGTCGAAGAGCTCGTTGAGCTTGTCGAGACGGCGCTGGTGGAGCGCGAGATCGCGCTCGAGAATGTTGAGCTTCTGCGAGACGTCCCCGACCTTCCGCTCGAGCGAGCGGATCTGGGTCGTGACCCCGGAAATCTGGGCCGTGAGCCGCGCTTCCTTCGCGCGGGCCGCTGCGAGCCGTGCCTGGACGTCGCTGAGCTTGCCACTGTTGTCGCCGGAGGCTGGAGCGACGAGGACCAGCCCGGCGAAGAGAACGACGGCGAGTCTGCGGCCCATGGACGAAAGGTTCGGCAGGGCTCCGGACGTCCCTGCCGCAGGTTGGGCGCTCAGGCCCTCAGACGGCCTTCCTGAGGCCCTTCGTCAGGCGCCAGCGGCCCAGGCTCGGGGATGATCGCCGGCTCCGGTGGAGTTCCCTCGTCCGGGGGCGGATAGGGCTCAGGTATGACCGCTGGACCGCTCGGATCGCCCTGTCCGGGCCGGTCAGGCAGCTCGACCATCTCGGTCGGCTGGACCTCCAGCCGGTGCCGCCGGAGCCGGTCCTGGGCTTGAGCAAGCGTTCCCTGCATCTCGGCCTCCTTCTGCGCCGCGAGCTCGTCGAGCTCTCGTACCTGCCCGCGCGCTCTTTCCGTCGCTATGTCGTCGCCACGGTACACGGCGTCTCCGAGCTCGACCAGGAGGCGGGCCCGGAGACCGCTCATTCGCTGGAGCTCGCGGCGCAGCGCGAGCACGCGGCGGGCCGCACGACCTCTCGTCGCGAGCGAGTCAGCCGCCAGGCCCGCGCGGGCCCGAACCCCGTCAAGGGCATCGGTGGTCGAACGGGTGACGACGCCATCGGGCTTGCGACGGGAGGCCTCGAGGAAAATCAGGACGAGGAGAACGCCGGCGCCCACCGCGATGAGGCCGAACGGCCAGCGGCCGAGTGCGAAGAGCACGACGGCAACCGTGAAGGCGACTCCGGCGAGGACCAGGACGAGTGTCGTCGGTGTGACGCCGTAGTAGTGCGGCTCCGCGTTGACGTACTCCACCGGGACCGGCCCTGTTTCGTCGGAGGGCACGTCGATCACTTTTGTGTCGCCTGCGCTCGTGGGCTGTCCGCACTGTGGGCAGTAGCGCGCCTTCTTCGCAAGGTTCGACCCGCAGTTCGTACAGCTAACCACGCGTCGGCACACGCTCGTCGGCGGCTTGCTCGGCGCGCAGTTCGAGGGCTCGCAACGCTTGCGCTGCATGTTGTCGCAGCGGGCCGACGAGCCGGCGGTAGTCGTCGTCCGAGACCTTGCCGGTGCGATGGTCGAACTCGAGCTCCTTGAGGGTGGCCAGCGCGCGGTCCCGTTCTTCCGCGAGGCTCAGGCGGCGCTGCTCGAGCTCATCCGGCGATGACAGCCGGTCATCGCGCGCGGCGGGCTCGCGCAGGAAGGGAAGAGCGACCAGCACGACGCACGCAACCGCGAGTACCGCGCCGACCACAAGCGCAGCGGTCAAATGCGCACCGCCCCGTCCGCGTAGCGCTCGGCAAGACGCCGCGCTTCCCTTGCATCCGGCCAGAGGGCGATCAGCGAGCCGCCGATGAAGACGATCCCTGCGAGCCACAGGAGGTTCACGAGCGGCTTCTGGAGTGCCTTCAGGTCGATGCTGCCGTTCGCGTTCACCTGATCGGCGATCAGGAAGAGGTCGCCGCCGGTGAGCCAGTCGTGACGGATCGAGACCTCATTCGAGACCTGGTCCTCCGCGAAGTACTGGTTCTTGCCGGGCTTGTAGCGCCCGAGGTAGTCGTTGCCGCGATACACGTCGACGAGGGCCCGGATTGCGCGGTGGTTCGACTCCGCCTTCGTCTCGTAGCCCCGGAAAACGAGGCGGTCGCCGGCTACCGACATCGACTGGCCCGGCTTCAGTCGAGCCTCGCGGACGGTCTGGTAGGCGCTCGCGCCGGTGACGCCGATTGCGAGCAGCACGATCGAGGCGTGCACGACGTAGCCGCCGTAACGCCGCCGGTTCCGTGCAACGAGCGATGAGAACGCACCGGCCCAACCGACGCCCCCGAGCGCCTTTCGCGCAGCCGTGCCGCGAGCGAACTCGAGCGCGATCGACGCGAGCACGAACACCGAGAACGTGTAGGCGATCACGCCGATACGGGACGAGCCCGCGCCTGCCAGGAGCAGCGCGAAGCCCGCGATGAGAGCAGCACCGAGCGGCCAGAGGAACGTGCGGCCGAGCGCGCGCAAGGATGCGCGACGCCACGCGACGAGCGGCCCGATCCCCATCAGCAGCAACAGTGGAAGTCCGAACGTGTGCAGGAAGAAGTTGTAGTACGGCTTGCTCACGGTCGCGGCTTGGCCGGTCACCGCCTGGGAGAGGATCGGATAGACGACACCCCAGAGAATCGTCAGCGCCAGTGCGACGAGGAGCAGGTTGTTGTAGAGGAACGTCGCTTCACGGGACACGAGCGATTCGAGCCGCGTCTTCGAGCGCAGGAGTGGCAGTCGGACGAAGATCAGAGAGAGCGATGCAGCCGTGATCAGGCAGATGAAGCCGAGGAACCAGGGGCCGATCGAGCTTTGTGTGAACGAGTGGATCGACTGGATGATCCCGCTGCGCGTGAGAAACGTTCCGAAGATCGAAAGGCAGAAAGCGAGCACGACGAGCAGCACGTTCCAGACCTTCAGCATGCCGCGCTTCTCCTGGATCATCACCGAGTGGAGGAACGCCGTTGCCGCAAGCCAGGGCATCAGCGCCGCGTTCTCCACGGGATCCCAGGCATAGAAGCCGCCCCAGCCGATCTCGACATACGCCCAGTGCGCGCCGAGCAGCTGGCCGACTCCGAGAAACGCCCAGGCGGCGAGCGTCCACCGACGGGTGGCCACGATCCAGCGCTCGTCGGTGCGGCGCGCGAGCAGAGCACCCATCGCGAACGCGAACGGAACGGTAAGTCCGACGTAGCCGAGGTAGAGCATCGGCGGGTGGATCGCCATGTACGGGTTCTGCAGGCTCGGATTGAGGCCGGCACCGTCGGCGGCCGTCGCCTGTGTCGCGAACGGGCTCGCGACGAACACGAGCAGCATCGCGAAGAACGTCCCGACGAGCCCGAGCGTCGGCACGACCCAGGCGAGCACCTCGCGGCCCGCACGCCGTCCGGTCAGCACGGCCGCGACGGAATAACCGGTGAGCACGAGCAGCCAGAGGAGCAGGGACCCTTCCTGACCGCCCCAGAAAGCGGTCAGCGTGTAGCCGAGCGGCAGCTCGTGACTCGTGTGGTCGGCGACGTACTGGAACGAGAAGTCGTGTCGAGCGAGTGCAGCGAGCAGCACCGCGGACGCGACGAGGGTCGCGCCGAATGCGGCGAGCAAGGCGTTCTGCGCAGACTCGGCGAGCCGGCGACGCTTCTGCCAAGCCGCAAGCGAACCTGCGACGAGCGCATACACGAGCAGCAAGAACGCCGTGACGAGCGCCGCTCGGCCGAGGTCGGCCATCAGGGCCCCTGCCGGTGACGCTGCGGCAGGGGCACAGCTATCGCTTAGGCGAGTACTTCGAGGGGCACTTCGTGACGAGGGTGTCCGGCACTGCGACGAAGGCGCCGTTGCGCAGGTGTCCGTCGACGACGACGTCGCGACCGGTTCGGAAGAGATCCGGGACGGAGCCCTTGTAGACGACCGGCACGGTCGCGTTCCCCTTGACGTCTCGGAGTTGGAAACGCAACCCGGCGCCGTGCGCGTCGCCACTCGGCTTGCCGACGACCTGGCCCATGAGCGACACCCTTCCGGTGTGGCCCGTGAGCTGGCTCGGACGGAGCGCCGGTGTGCCGCCGCCTGCGATCGACGTGTAGAGCAGGAAGACGGCGAGAACGCCTGCGATCGAAAGCGCGACGATCAGCCGCACAGGGCTGCGCTGGCCGGGCACGGCAGCCAGTTTAGCGGCGGTTTTCCAGCCCTAGTGCGTTAGTCGCGCGCCGGGGCGGGGCGGCGCCCCGGAATGCGATAGCCGTGGTCGTGGCAGAGCGAGCCCGGCGCGTCCTCGGTCAGGGCGTCGCAGTAGCCCTTTCCGTAGGCAGCGCGCATGAAGGCCGCCACGACGTCGAGGTTCCATTCCGTGATCTCCCCGGCTTCCCGCCAGAGATCGGTCAGGCGGAGGTCGATATCGAGTTCGAGCAGATCGATACGAGACGGCTTATTGAGCATGCAACGAGGGTAGGAAGTGGGTCGGACAGCATTCGCGGGAGTACTCTCTCGACGTGGCCTCCCACCGCTTCGGACGCGGCTGATGGTCGAGGAAGCGAGCCTCGAGCAGCTCGACGCGGGCCTCACGCCTGTGACCGACGGCTGGTTCGTCGTGAGCGTGCCCGAGGCGGCCTGGGTCACCAACGAGGTACTGGGCGACGCTTGCATCTTCGAGGGGGACGACGCACCATTCCCCGACGTCGGCTTCACCATCGGGGTGCTGAAGCCCGGGGCCTCCGGGGGCAGGTATCACCGCGAGGCGAACCAGGAGAACTTTCTCGTGCTCGCCGGCGAGTGCATCCTTCTGATCGAGGGCGAAGAACGTCTCCTGAAACAGTGGGACTTCGTCCACTGCCCCGCGGGCACCGAGCACGGCTTCGTCGGTAGAGGGACCGGCCCCTGCGTGATCTTCATGACGGGCGCGCGGAGGGGCTGGCCCGAGAAGGGAATCGTGTACCCGCGCTCCGAGCTCGCGCTGCGTCACGGCGCGGGCGTCGAGACCGAGACGAGCTCGCCGGCGGAGGCGTATGCGCCGTACCCGAAGTGGCTGCCCGGGCGACCGAAGAGCTGGGCCGGGCTGCCCTGGGCGTAGCAGGCGCTGCCAGACGCGCCCGGGTTACCCTCACGGGGTGGGCGAACTTCACTTTGGTCCGGCCAGGGTGCCCTCCCGAGAGAGTCCCGAACAGGCGATTGAGCTCCTCCAGGAACGCGGCTTCACGGCCTGCGAGATCGACTTCGAAGGCAAGTTCTGGATGGACTACCCGTGGGCCGAGCAGTTCGGCGAGCTTGCACGCGATGCGGGGATCGTGCTCTCGGTCCACGCCCCGATCGCCGGCTTCATGGGGCACGCGGAACGCGGCAAGAAGCTCAACATGGCGGTCGGGATGCTCGACCACTCGGCCGGCATCGCGAAGAGCGCCGGCGCCGAAGTCGTCGTCTTCCATCCCGGCTTCCTCCTCGGACGTGAGCGCGAGGTTGCGATCGATTCGGTCGTCGAGCAACTCGGTGAACTGCGCGAGCGATTGGAGAAGAAGAACCGGGCGGTGCCGTTCGGCGTCGAGATCATGGGCCGCGTCCGCGAACTGGGGACCGCCGGCGACGTCTTCGCGATCTCGGCGCGCTTGGGGTGGGTTCGACCGGTGCTCGACTTCGCACATCTGCACGCGGTCACGGACGGCGGGTTCACGGAGACGTCTGCCTTTGCGGAGATCCTTGCGGGCGCAGACGCGGTGCTCGAGCCCGACGCGCCCTTTCATATCCACTTCTCCGACATCGCGTACGCGAACCGCAACGAGACCAAGCATCTTCCCTACGGCGAGGGGACGTTGCGCGTCGCGCCGCTCGGCGAAGCGCTGCGCGACTTCGACCGGCCCGCGACCGTGATCACGGAAGCACCGGACCCTGCGTCGGATGAGGCGATTCGAGAGGAGCTCTACGCTGCGGCGGGAACACGCGCAGCCAGCCGCGCCTCGAGCTCCGCCGCCTCGGCGTCGCGCTCGAGCCCACGCAGAAAGTCTGCATAAGGAGGCAGCACGTCGAGGAGGATGCGACAGTGCTCGCTGGTGCCGATGATTTCTGCAGCCTCGGCGAACAGCGTGTCGGCTTCCTCGTAACGACCCTGCGCTGCGCGCACCTGCGCAAGCGCGACGCGGGTCGTCGCGCGTGACGTCACGTCCTCGGCGCTGACGGTCTCGCCTGCGGCGAGCGCGAACTTTTCGGCTTCGTCGATTCGGCCTTCGGCGAGCAGGAGCTGTGAGAGCAGGCGCTGGCTCTCGCACAGCGTGCCGCGCTCCTTCATCGGCGCGAGCAGACGGATCGACTCGCGAAAAAGCTTCTCGGCTTTTACAGGATTGCCCGTCTCCCACGCCACCTGGGCGAGCTGCCTGGACGTCCAGGCAATCTCGGGCACCGATGCCGTCTCACGGTAGAGGTCGAGCGCCTTCGTCAGCCAGCCTTCGGCCTCCTCGTATTGCCTTCGCACGCGATGAAGGCCGCCTTTCGACTGTGCGGCGCTCGCGCGGGCGACGATGCTGCCGCTCTCTTCGGCGAGCGCGAGCGCCCGGTCGATGAGCGGCGCGGCCTTGTCCTCTTCCATGCGGCCGACGTAGATCCCGGCCAGCTGAAGCGCCGCCCTCGCTTCGTGGTCCTTCCGCGCCGCGGCTCGCGCGGCCTCGAGAGCCTGCTGCAAATACTCTTCGGCCTCCGCCTCACGTCCGGCCCATCTCGCCACACGAGCACGGCGGTCGAGCGCCCTGAAGCGACCGTCGTGGTCGTCGGCTTCGACGACCGCGAGTGCCTCGTCTGCTAGCTCTGCCGCCCGTACGAGCTCACCGTCCAGAGAGGCTGCAACTTCGGAGAGCGCTGTCAGGGCTCGGCTTTGAATGGCGCGGTCGCCTTCGGCTGCGGCCTCCGCGACGAGGACGGTCATCTCGTCGCGTACGACCGGAAGATCTCCGAGCTGCCAGGCAGCGCGCGCGGCGAGAAATCGCCGCCCCAAGGTCGACTCGAGCTCCACGGAGCGAAGCAGAAGCTTGCGCGCCGAGAGGTTCGACTCCAGCGCGAGCGCGCGCTTGCCCGCGGACGCGAGTGCCTTCGCCGCGGTGCGCGCAAGCTCCTCGGGAGGATGTCCGTCGAGCTCGGCGTAGAGCAGGCACGCCTGGTCGAGGTGATACGCGCGGATCTCGATCACTTCCTTGTCCGCCTTCTCACGCAGCCACTCGGCGAAGCGTGTGTGGTATTCGGCGCGTCCGGACTTCGACAGACCGCCGTAGGCGACCTCGCGGATGAGAACGTGCTTGAAGCGATAGGCCGCCTCTCCCCCGATCGTCGAGCGCTCTTCCCGTGTGACGAGGTCGCGCAGGAGCAGGTCGTCGAGGAGGTCCTCGAGCTCGTCCGCGTCGTACTCCGGTGAGAGGTGGTCGATCGCGCCTGCCCAGAAGGTTCGTCCGATCACCGAGCCACGCTGCAGCACGATCTTCGCGCCGGCGGGCAGTCTGTCGATCCGCGCGCCGATCATCGCTTGGAGCGAATCCGGGATTCTGTCGCCACCGTCGGCTCCTTGCTCGAGGAGCATCCGCACCGTCTCCTCGACGAACAGCGGATTGCCCTCGGCCTTGTCGAGAAGGCGCGCACGGATGTTCCCGCTCACCTGGTGTTCCTCGAGCAGTGCGTCTGCAAGCGCCTCGCTGTCATCGCGCCCGAGCGGCTCGAGCTCGATCGCAGTCGAGCGCACGCGCCCCCCTCCCCAGCCCGGCCGCACGTCGAGCAGCTCCGGCCGTGCAAGGCAAAGGATCAACAGCGCACGCTCGCGCACCCACTGCGCGAGATGGTCGATCAGCTCGAGCAGCGGCTCTTCGGCCCAGTGGATGTCCTCGAAGACCATGATCAGCGGCTGGACGTCTGCAAGCTCGTCGGCGAACTCGCGCGCAGCCCAGGCGATCTCCGGCGCGCCACGCTCGCCCTCGACCGCTTCCATCACGCCGGACGCAAGGCCGAGCAGCTCGGCGATTGCCTCGTCGCCGCAGCACTCGATCAGCTTCTGCTTGGCCGTCTCCATCGGATCGTCATCCGTGATTCCCGCGGCCGACTTGACCATTTCTGCCAACGGCCAGTACGTCACGCCCTCCCCGTACGGCAGCGCGCGGCCGCTGAGGATCGTGGTGCCTTCGACACCCGCGAGGAATTCACGGATCAGGCGGCTCTTCCCCACTCCCGGTTCCCCGTAGACCGTGAAGACGTGCGGACGCCGGTCGCGGATCGTGCGCGCGAGGGTGTTCTCGAGCAGGTCGAGCTCAGATAAGCGCCCAACGAATGGAGCAGACACTTTCGCGTGCGGCTGTCCGTCGCGCACCGCGATCGCGCGGTAGGCAGCAATTGGATTGCGAAAACCGCGCAGCTCGAGCGGACCAGCCGACTCGGCTTCGATGCGTCCCACGGTGAGACGGTGCGCGGACTCGCCCATGAGGATCTCGCCCGGTGCCGCAGCCTGTTGGAGGCGCGCGGCGACATTCACGGCCTCGCCCGTCGCGAAGGTCGAGTCCGTCTCGTCGACGACCACCTCGCCCGCCTCGATGCCGACGCGTGCCTCGAGACCGAGGTCGCTGACGTGATCGAGAATCCCCAGCCCGGCTCGGACGGCGCGGTCGGCGTCGTCCTCGTGCGCGATGGGGATACCGAAGGCGGCCATTACAGCGTCGCCGGCGAACTTCTCGACGGTGCCACCGTGGGTCTCGATACAGCGCTGGACGCCGTCGAAGAAGCTCGTCACCCGACGGCGGGTGATCTCTGGATCTTGGCCGTCCAGCAGCTGCGTCGATCCAACGAGGTCCGCGAAGAGAACAGTGGCGAGCTTTCGCTCCATGACCAAATTCTAGGTGTGCGCGCTGAGGTCACCGAGACGCAAATCCAGGTTGAAACAGACAGGGCCGCGTCGGGCGCCCTGAGTCGGCTAGCGCGGCTCCCGGCGTCGGTAGAGGTACATGCCCGGAACGATCACCGCAGCGGTCCCGACTCCACCGAGGAGCAAAGCCCACGGAAAGGAGTCTCCGCTCGGAGCATCAAGCGACTTGCCCGCTTCCAGCCGCGTGGCCAGGTCATTCGGGACCTTCACGAACTGAATGCTCCGCCAGAGAACGTTCTTGCTCGGCGAGTACTCGAGGTTGGCGGCGTGCGAGCTCCAAGGGCCGGCCGCGCCTGTGTCGATCCTGATCGGCTGCCAGTCCGGTTCGTCCGGAAGGCTCTCTGCCGTCCCTTGCAGAGTGAAGAGGCGGGCGTACGAAGCCGGGCCCTGAACAGGCTTGCCGCCGATCGTCACACGGGAGATCCTTGGCTTGGCGAACGGCGTCACGCCGATGGTGGCTCGGTCGAGCAAGGGCCGAAGGTCACCCGCCGTTACCCAGGTCCAGGCGTCAGGGTCGGTCTGGAGCAAGACAAGGCCGCTCAACGGTGCGTAGTACTGGACGAAGCTCGGGCCGTGCGCCTGGTCACCGCGAACCCAGAATTCGAGACGAAGGTAGGCGGTCGGCGCCGGAATCGGGACGCTGACCGGGTTGCCCTGAGCCTCGGCCGAGCGGATCAGCTTCCGCAGCAGGGCGGCGTCCTTCACCGTCTCGCACCCCGCCGCACCGCAGGCTTTGAAGGCCGAGAGCTCCTTCGCCTGAGCCGGGACCGCCACCGCGAGCGCGCACGCCGCGCTGATGGTTACCAGGAGAGCTTTCATGACGGCCTTACACCAGCGGCCCGAAAGGGGTTCCGGCGGTTCCGCGCCAGTAGCATCACTCAAGTGCTCGACCCGAAGATCTTCAAGGCCTACGACATCCGAGGCATCTACCCGGATGAGCTTGACGAGGCCGGGGCCTATGCGATCGGCCGTGCCTACGTGAACGAGTTCGAGCCAAAGTCCATTGCGGTCGGACGTGACATGCGCCTCTCCTCGCCCTCGATCGCCGAGGCGCTCACGAGAGGTGCGGTGGACGCCGGCGCCGACGTCGTCGACATCGGAATGGTCGGGACCGAGATGCTCTATTTCTCGGTCGGCGACCTGGACCTCGAAGGCGGAGTCATGGTCACCGCCTCGCACAACCCCAAGGAGTACACCGGGGTGAAGATCGTGCGCCGCGGGGCGCTTCCCGTCGGTGGCGACTCGGGTCTGCTGGACATTCGTAGCCGGGCCATGGCCCTCGACGACGTGCCGGAGGGTCAGACCCGAGGACATGTCCGCGAGGAGAACATCTGGCCGCGCTGGGCCGATGCCGTCCTATCCTTCATCGACGTCGACGCCGTCAAGCCCCTCCGCGTCGTGATCGACGCTGCGAACGGAATGGGCGGAGTCATGCTGGGGCCGATTCTCGAGCGCCTGCCGATCGACGCTGTGCGCTACTTCTTCGAGCCCGACGCGACCTTCCCGAACCACGAACCGAACCCACTGCTGCCCGAAAATCGTCAGTTCATCATCGAGAAGGTGCATGCAGAACAGGCCGATCTCGGCGTCGCCTTCGACGGAGACGCGGACCGGTGCTTCTTCGTCGACGACACCGGCGAGTTCGTTCCCGGCGACTTCGTAACGGCTTTGCTCGCCGAATCGATTCTCGAAAAGGAACCGGGCGCGAAGATCCTCTACGACGTGCGCGCTAGCTGGGCGGTGCCGCAGACGATCGAGCGCGCCGGCGGCATTCCGCTCATCAATCGTGTCGGCCACGCCTTCTTCAAGCACCGCATGCGTGAGGAGGACGCCGTCTTCGGCGGCGAGGTCTCCGGCCACTACTACTTCCAGGACTTCTCACGGGCCGACTCGGGCGTCATTCCGTTCCTGCTCATGCTCGAGCTGATCTCGAAGCGCGGCCAGAAGCTCTCGGAGCTGCTGGCCGCGTACCGCGCCCGCTACTTCATCACCGGCGAGCTGAATACCCCAGTCCCGGACGTGGCGCTCAAGTTGCAGGAGCTGAAGGAGCGCTTCGGCCAAGAGGGCATCGTCTCCCACCTAGACGGCCTTTCGGTGGACGCACCGGACTGGCACATGAACGTCCGGCCGTCGAACACAGAGCCGCTGCTCCGTCTGAACCTCGAAGCCCTCTCTCCCGAACTGATGGAGCGCAAACGCGACGAAGTCCTCGAGGTGATTCGGAGCTGAAGGAGAAGCCCCCGTTCAAGTTCAGCGCGCAGACACGGGTCGGCTTCTCTGATACGGACGCGCAGGGAATCGTTTACTACGGCCGGTATCTCCCCTACTTCGACCTCGCACGCGTCGAGTACCACCGCAACCTCGGGCTTCTCGGAATGGACATCGGCGAGGAAGGTGAGGAATTCGTCATGCGTGCCTGCACGATCGATTACCTCGCGCCCGCCGTCTTCGACGACCTGATCGAGGTCTACGTGCGCATGGCGCGGATCGGCCGCACGAGCGTTACGTACGAACTGGCCGCGTATCGGGCTCGCGACGACGAGTTGATGGTGACGGCAACCCAGACGCTCGTGCTGGTCGACCTCGACGAGCGCAAGGCCGTTGCGATCCCGGAGTCGTACAAGGACGCGATCCGTTCGTTCGAGGGCGAGACCCTCGAGGTGTGAGCACGAGCCCGAGCGCGGTCGAGGAGGTCGGCCGGCTCATCGAGCAGGGCAGCGAAGCCGACGAGTTGCTGCGAGGAGTCGTCGCCATTCTTCACGAGCGCCATTCGTGGGTCGGAATCTCGTTCGTCGAGGAGGGTGACCTGATCCTCGGCCCGTCGGAGGGAGAGCGAACAGGAGACCCGGTGCGGATCCCGATCTCCTACGACGGCAACGTGGTTGCAGAGCTCGCAGTCAGCGGTGACGACCAGGACAGGACGTCCCTCGAACAGGTAGCGGAGCTGATCGCGCCGTATTGTCTCGTCGGGTGGGACACCGGCGGCGAGGCGTGGTCGCCCTAAAACGCGCGAGGCACCTGGACCACCAAAGCCGGAAGGTAAGACCAGGCGAAGCCGGGCTTAGCTGCAGGCGAAGCGATGCGGGCGCGGCCGCGTCAGCGCCCGTGCCCGCACGGAAGGGAACCACCGCCAAGCGTCAACACCAAAGGAGTGCGCGGGCTTGGCCCGCGCACGTTCCCCGCGTAGCGGCGTAGCTGAAAGCCGAGCGAAAGCGAAGCTTTGGCTCGGGTCGCGCGGGCTCCGCCCGCGCACGTTCAGCGCGAAGCGCCGTACCCAAAACCCGAGCGAAAGCGAAGCTTTCGCTCGGATCGCGTGGGCGACGCGAACCAAAGAGGCCGCGCGCCCGCCCGTTGTCCTCAGAACGGTCGGGCGCCGCAGCTTGGTGCCCTCTCCCCCGTGCACTCTTTGTAGTCGCTTTTCGGGCGAGCGCTATCCCTTAAACGAGGTACCTCGTCCATACGAGGGATGATCCCTCCATCGAGGGAGCCCGTTACGAGGGCGTCACGCGGTACGCGTCGAACACGGCTTCGATGTTGCGCAACGCCGTCAACAGGCTGCGCAGCTCTTTCACGTCGCCGACTTCCGCGACGTACCAGTTCTTCGCCATCTGATCCTCGACGGTTCCGCCGTAGGAGACGATGTTGGCACCGTGCTCCGCGAAGGTCCGGGCGACGTCCTCGAGCAGACGAGGACGATCCCACGAGTCGACGGCGACCTGGACGCGGAAGCTCTGTGAGGCACCACCGTCCCAGCTGACCGGCGTGAAGCGTTCGGGCTGGCGCGCGAGCGCCTTGACATTCGGGCAGTCGCCGCGATGGATCGTGATGCCCTTGCCGAGCGAGATGTACCCGACGATCTCGTCGCCCGGCACCGGTGTGCAGCACTTTGCGAGCCGGACCAGCACGTCGTCCACGCCGTGCACGTTGATGCCGTAGTTCTCGCTGCCGACCGCGTGCTTGGCGCGGGGCGCCTTGAGCGGAACGGCCTCTTCCTCGGCGACCTGTTCGGTCTTGAGTCGCTGGAGGACCTTGTTCACGACCTGCTGGGATCCGATCTTGCCCGAGCCGAGCGCGAGATAGAAGTCCTCCGCCTTCTTGAAGTTCATGTCCCGGATGACCTCCGCGAGCACGGCGGACCCCGCGAGCTTCCGGTACGGCAGCTTCGCCGCTTTGAGTGCATGCTCGAGCGCGTCACGGCCCTTCTGCTCCTGGTCTTCCCGCGTCTCGCGCGAGAACCACTGGCGGATCTTGTTACGCGCACGCGAGGAGGCCGCCAGCGAGATCCAGTCACGCGAGGGCCCGCGGCCGACCTTCGACGTGAGGATCTCGACGAAGTCGCCGTTCTTCAGCCGGTAGTGCAGGGGAACGATCCGGCCGTTGATCTTCGAGCCGACCGTGCGGTGGCCAACGTCGGTGTGGACCGCGTAGGCGAAATCGATCGGAGTCGAGCCGGAGGGAAGCGTCTTCACCTCGCCTTTCGGGGTGAAGACGTACACCTCGTCGTCGACGAGATCGGTGAGAAATGCGCGCTTGTACTCGCCGGGCTCGTCGATCGTCTCGGGCTGGGCCTCCATCAGCTGCCGCACCCAGCTCTCCCAGGCCTCGTCTGTCTTCAGCCGGCGGCCACCCTTGTAGCGCCAGTGCGCGGCGATGCCGAGCTCGGCGGTCTCGTGCATCTCGCGCGTGCGCACCTGGATCTCGAGCGGACGGCCCTCGGGTCCGATCACCGTCGTGTGCAGCGAGCGGTACCGGTTGAACTTCGGCATCGCGATGTAGTCCTTGAAACGGCCTGGCATCGGCTTCCAGAGCGAGTGGATCAATCCGAGCGCGCCGTAGCAGTCGCGCGTCCCCTCGTCGCCCGAGCGCTCGACGATCACGCGCATCGCCGTCAAGTCGTAGATCTCGTTGAACTCGCGGCCCTTCTTCGCCATCTTGTCGTAGATGGAATAGAAGTGCTTGGCGCGGCCGGAGATCTCCGTCGGGATGTCTACCTTGCCGAGCTCGAGCTGCAGCACGCGCGCGGCTTCGGCGACGTGCCCCTCGCGGTCGGCGCGGCGCTCGCTGACCATCGCCTTGATCTCTTCGTACTTCCGAGGATGGAGTGTCTCGAATGCGAGATCTTCCAGCTCCCACTTCATCGCGTGGATGCCGAGCCGGTGGGCGAGCGGTGCGTAGACCTCGAGCGTCTCCTTCGCCTTCTGGATCTGCTTCTGCTTGCCGAGGTACTCGATCTCGCGGAGGTTGTGCAGCCGGTCGGCGAGCTTGATCAGGATCACGCGTACGTCGGCAGCCATGGCGACGATCAGCTTGCGGTAGTTCTCCGCCTCCGCCTGCTCGCGGCTCTGGAACTGCACGCGCGTCAACTTCGTCACGCCCTCGACGAGCTTCGCGATCTCGTCTCCGAACTCCGAGCGCACCTCCTCGAGGTCCACGTCGGTGTCCTCGACCACGTCATGGAGCAGGGCGGCCGCGATCGTCTCGTCGTCGAGACGGAGCTGTGCGCAGATCTTGGCGACGCCCCAGGGGTGGAGTACGAAGTCCTCGCCCGAGCGCCGCTGCTGCCCCTCGTGGGCGTTGGCAGCGAAGAGGAAAGCCCGTCGGAGCAGGTCTCGGTCGACCTCCGCGTTGTAGGCGGAAACGTCCGCAATCAGCTCGTCGATGAGCTCCTGATGCTTCTCGTGAGTCTCAAGGACCGCCATACCTTCAGTGTACTCCGGGGTTCCATGGCTCCCTCCCCCGGTCGAGGCTCCGTAACTAAAGGGCAGGAATGCGCGTTCCGATGATGAAGGGGAGTCGTCCATGCACTGGTACAGACGCCGACAAGAACGCAGGGCCGCAGCGCGCGCAGCGCGCTTGATCCTCGCGCTCGACGCACTGTCCGGCTCTCGGCCGAAGGCGCGCCGGGTACGCCGGGCGTCGCTCGGCCACGCGCGCTAGCTGGCCGCCAGAAACGCGTCCGAATAGATCGCTTGCCCGCGGAGCGCCGGGTCGTGCGCGGTCAGCGTGCGCGCCATGAAGTACTCGCCGCTCACGCCGGGCGGAGGTTCGATGCCGGCGCGGGTCGAACGCTCGAAGCCGAACTTTCCGTAGTAGCGAGGGTTGCCTTCGATCAGGATCAGCGGCTCTTTGCGCGCGTCCGAAGCACGCAGCGCGTGCCGCATCAGCGCGCTGCCGACGCCGCGGCCCTGGTGCGACGGAAGCACCGCGAGCGGACCAAGCTGGAGGACGGGATGTCCCCCGGGCTCGATCCGAACGTAGCTCAGCAGCACGTGCCCGATGAGCTCGCCGCCTTCTTCCGCAACGAGCGAAAGCTCGGGGACAAATCGGTCCGATGCGCGAATCGCGTCGACGAGATCGGCCTCGGCCGCCCTGCCGAATGCCTCCTCGTTGATCTTCCAGATGGCGGCCTGCTCCCCATCCCGCTCGGGGCGGATCTTCACGCGGCGCGCAGCAAGGCGGGCTCGGCGAGCAGTGAGCGGAACGTCTCGGACTCGAGCGGATGTCGTTTCGGTCCACCCTCCTCGACCTCGAGCTCGTCGAAGATCGCCTGTGCCTGGCCGTCGCGCGACGCTGCCTGCCACTGAATGCGCAGCCACGCGTACACCTCGTCGAAACGATCGTCGGCGTCGAAGACGCGGCGGACCAGCAGCTGTGGTGAGACGGTGCCGTTCCAGTGGTTCTCCTGCAGCCGGAACGCCACGTCGTAGCGGCCTTCTCTTCGGAAGCGGTCGAGTTGCATGCCCTGACCGAAGGCGATCGCACCTCCCGCATCGCGACCGTCGCGCTGCACGCGAAAGCGAAGATGCTTGCCTTCACCGACGGTCGCCAGCTCACCGAGCTCGCAGCCGGGTGCCAACAGCGTGACGTCCGGATTCGCGAGCCCGAACGGCGCAAGCTGTCGTAGCTCCTCGCAGAGCTCGAGCGTGAGCTTCGCGCCGCGGGGGAGCACTGCGTCGACCATGGTTGTGGGGACGAGGTCTTCGGGGTCGAGCAGGCCCTCGGCTTGCTTCGCGAACGCCTCCGCGAACTGCTCGATGCGTTCCGGCGCGATCGAGAGGCCGGCGGCCGCACGATGGCCGCCGAAGCGCTCGAGGAAGGTCGAACAAGCATGGAGGGCGCCGTGCAGGTCGAACGAGGAGATCGAGCGGCCCGACCCCTTCCAGAACCCTTCGCCGCCGGCGATCAGGACGACGGGCCGGTTATAGCGCTCGACGAGCCGCGACGCCACGATCCCGATCACGCCTTCGTGCCAGTCCTCTCCCCAGACCACATAAGCGCGCCGACGTCGCTTCGCCTCGGGCCACTCTTCGACCTGTGCGATTGCCGCACGAAGGATCTTGTTCTCGACCGCCTGCCGGTCGCCATTCAGCTCCTCGAGACGATCGGCGAGAAGGCACGCTTCGTCGGCGTCTTCGGTCAGAAGCAGCTCGAGCGCCGCGCGAGGGTGGCCCAGCCGCCCCGCGGCGTTGATGCGGGGCGCGAGCCGGAACCCGACCTTGCCGGCGTCGACTGCCGCCGGGTCGACGTGCGCGACCTTCATCAGTGCGCGTAGGCCTAGCTTCTGCGTACGGGCGAGCGTTCGGAGCCCGGCAATCGCCAGCGACCGGTTCTCACCCACGAGCGGCACGACGTCGGCGATGGTCGCGAGCGCGACGAGGTCGAGGTGCCGTCGCAGAAAGTCGGACTCTGGCCCGAGCAGGGCCTGGCCGAGCTTGTAGACGACGCCAGTGCCGCAAAGCTCCGGGAACGGGTAGTCGGAGGGGCGAGTCGCGACGATCGGACAGTCCGGCAGCTCGTCGCCCGGCCGGTGGTGATCGGTGACGACGACGTCGAGACCGAGTTTGCGCGCCCGGCGCACCTCCTCGACCGCGGTGATGCCGCAGTCGACGGTGAGGACGAGCCCGCAACCTTCCGCGGCCAGTCGTTCGAGCGTCTCGCCGCTGACTCCGTAGCCCTCGTCGAAGCGGCTCGGCAGATGCCACTCGACGTCGGCTCCGAGCTCGCGCAGGACGAGCACCGCGAGGACGGTTGCGCAGATCCCGTCGACGTCGTAGTCGCCGTGGACGCAGATCCGCTTGCCGGCCGCGATTGCCGCCTTGATCGCCTCGACCGCCGCGTCCATGGCGCCGAGCAGCCGTGGATCGTGCAGGGGCTGTTCGCCGGCCAGGTAAGCCCGCGCCTCGTCGGGGTCGCCGTAGCCGCGCCGGACGAGCACGCTTGCCGTGATCTCGCTGAGGTCGAGCTCCTTCGCGAGGTCGCTCGCCTGCCGGTGCGGGCACGGACGGATGGTCCAGATGCCCTCTGACATGCACGACTACCGTACGAACGGTGTCGGACAGCACCGCCTTGAGAGCCGAGTTCCTGCTCGATCCGAGTGTGACGTTTCTGAACCACGGCTCCTTCGGCGCCGTCCCGATCACGGTATTCGAGCGCTATCAGGAGTGGCAGCTCGAGCTCGAGCGCCAACCGGTGCTGTTTCTGGCCCGGCGGCTCGACGAGCTGCTAGGGGAGGCACGAGCCGCACTCGGCGCTTATGTCGGCGCGGATGCGGACGACCTCGTCTTCGTCCCCAACGCGAGCACCGGCGTCAACATCGCTGCGTGGCCACTCGGGCTCGGGCCCGGCGACGAGGTCCTGTCCACGGACCTCGAATACGGCGCGCTCGACCTGGCCTGGGAGCACGTCTGCGGCGACTTCGGCGCGCGGTACGTCAGAACTCCCATCCGTTTGCCCGTCACGAGCGCCGACGAGGTGGCGGACACGATCTGGGCCGGAGTCGGGCCACGCACGAAGGTGCTCTTCATCAGCCACTACACCTCCCAGACAGCATTCACCCTGCCCGTCGCGGAGCTCTGCAGGCGCGCGCGTGAGCGTGGGATCCGAACCGTCGTCGACGGAGCGCACGTCCCGGGCCACCTCCCTCTCGACCTCGCCTCCCTCGACGCCGACTACTACAGCGCCAATTGCCACAAGTGGCTTTGCGCGCCCAAGGGTGCCGGCTTCCTCTACGTGCGGCGCGAGCTGCAGCGCGACGTGCACCCACTCACGATCAGCTGGGGCTACAAGGGCGACGATCCGGCCTTCGTCACGCGCCACGAGAAGCAGGGTACGCGGGATCCCTCGGCGTATCTCACCGTTCCCACTGCGATCGAGTGGCAGCGAGAGCGCGACTGGGACGTGGTGCGCGAACGGTGTCACGAGTTGGCGCGGCGGGCGCGCAACGAGCTAGGGCTCGAGGGAGTGACGCCCGACTCGAAGGACTTCTTTCGCCAGATGGTCACGCTCCGAGTTCCGAAAGACGCGCCTCCGGATCTGAAGGAGCGCCTCTACGACGAGCACCGGATCGAGATCCCGGTCTTCGAGCGCAGAGACGACCGCTTCATCCGTCCGTCGTTCCAGGGCTACAACGACGCTGCCGACCTCGAGCGGCTGCGCGACGCGCTCGCTGCGCTGCTCTAGGCCGCGTACGCGAACGGGTGCTCGAACACATCGAGCGCCTTCTCAGCCGGTGCCGGAAGCACGAAGCTCTGCCCGGAGCGGCTGTCCTCCACCGCAACCGTCAGCGCGTTCGTCACACGGCTCCAGAGCAACGAGACTTCGATGCCGTCAGCGGAACGATGATGAAGCTCTGTGAGAGTCGAATCGGTCATGTCGTTACCGTCGCAGGTCGAGGGTTTTCGGGACACCAGGCCAGCCGGTGTTTACGGGTACGGTGAACCCCCGTCCTAACCCCCGGCTAATCCGACCTACTCGCGCGGCAGCTGGACGCCGAGCAGGGTCAGGCCCACCAGCAGAAGAACGAACGCCAGGGCGGCTGCGATCACGAGCCTCGGGTGGCGGGCCTGCCGGAATGAGTCCCAGCCCACGCGGCCCCAGAAGACGACGAGCCCGGCGACCGCAGCAACGCCGATGACCAGAACTGGCGCGAGCAGGATGGCGCGCCCGAACGAGAGGTCGCTCACCCAGACGGCGACGAGGACAAGAGCGGTCACCGCGCCGGAGGCTGCAGCCAGTCTCGTACTCATGAGACGAGCCTACCGCGGAGCTATCGTTCAATCGTGATCGAAGCCAACTACGTCTCCGGGGACGACTACGTCGTCGAGTTCCTTGGCTACCGCTTCGGCTTCAACCGCTCCGACTTCGAAGAACGCGTCACCGCTGCCGCGGTCAAGCTCGGTCTCGTCGGCGACAACGAGCTCGACGACGACGAGACCGCCGATCTCGTCGAGCTCGTCGAGCGCGACTGGATCGACGAGCCGCGCAGCGGTCTCGGTCGTTACCTCGTGCGCCACTGGGAACGCGTGTCGCTCGTCGGAGGCGAGTCACTCGTCTACTGGCTGAAGAAGCTGGTTTTCCGCGGGGCCTGGCTGGACCACCGCGTCAAGGAAGGGCTCCTCGAGGTCGCGTGGGACGACGACTCCTCCGACTTCGGCTACCGCGACCCGAACGGCGACCGCGCACTCCTGGAGCTTGCACCCGTGCCGTCCTGGCACGAGATGCAGTTCCGTCGGTGACTCGCGCCGCTCTCATCGCCGCGTACCTGGCGGCGCTGCTGGCGGTGGACACGCAGGTCGACCTCCACGGCCAGCTCGCGCTCGGCGTGTTGACGTGGATCGTCCTGATCGCCGCGGCCTGGCCCCTGACGGCAGAACGACGTGCGCAGGTGGCCGTCGTAATCTGCGCCGCGACGGTGGCCGAGCTGACCGGATCGCTCCTTTGGGGCGTTTACACCTACCGCCTGCACAACCTGCCCACGTTCGTCCCACCGGCGCACGGGCTCGTCTTCATGGCCGGGCTCGCGCTCAGCGAAGGGCTGCGGCGCCATTCACGTGCGCTGGTGCTCGTCGCCGGCGGAGCCGCCTTGCTCTGGGGCGTGCTCGGACTGACGGTGCTCACACGACTCGATGCAGCCGGCGCGCTCGGGATCCCGTTGTTGCTCGCTTTTCTCTGGCGCTCCCGGGCGCGCGCGGCCTACGCCGGCGTCTTCCTCGTCGTCGCGGCGCTCGAGCTCTACGGGACTGCGATCGGAACCTGGCGCTGGGCCGAGAATCTCCCCGGGCTCGGCATCCCCGACGGCAATCCGCCGAGCGGCGTCGCCTCCGGGTACGTCTGGTTCGACGTCATGGCCCTCCTCTTCGCACCGTGGGTCCTCGCAGCGGTGCGGACCTGGCGACCTTTTCGGCGCCGTCCCGTGCCTGGCACCGGACAGGTCTGAGGTGGGCGGTCGCAGGGCAACCCTGCGACCGCCGCGTTGGAGGATGTGAGCTGCGGCCCCTCACGATCCTCCTGGGACTCACATTGAGGCGAAAAGCGGTTTCCGCACTCCCCCTGGTGGGTGAAGTGAAGCACCTGGATGAACCACCCGAAGGGGGAGGAATCAACCAGCGTGGGTGATCCATGCTCCTCACGTACCACTTGTCCTCAAACGCTCTGCACTGCGGGTAGAGCGAGCCCCGGGACACTGCGGCCGGGGCGGACATTTCATGAAGGGCCGGAACCAATGCGGCGGTTTCCGGCCCTTCACCTCTTTCCCAGTTGGGCGGGACCCGGGCGGCGGGTTTCGCCCGCTGGACCGGTTCAGAAGAGCTTCGTGCCGTCCGCAGCCGGCGGGGCTCCGAGCTGCTCCCGGCCGAGCTCGGTGATGATGCGGCCGCGCGGCGTGCGCTGAAGGAAACCGAGCTGCAACAAAAACGGCTCGTACACGTCCTCGATCGTGTCCTGCTCCTCACCAAGTGCGACGGCCAGCGTCGAGAGCCCTACCGGCCCACCGCCGAACTTGAGGAGGATCGTCGAGAGCAGCTCGCGGTCGATTCGCTCGAGCCCGCGGTCGTCCACCTCGAGCAGCTCGAGCGCCTCCCGTGCCACCTCGTTCGTGATCACGCCGTCGTGCTTCACCTGCGCCACGTCTCGCACGCGCCTGAGGATGCGGTTCGCTATGCGCGGCGTTCCGCGCGAGCGCCGGGCAATCTCGTCGGCGGCGTCTTCCGCGATTTCGACGTCGAGGATTCGCGCCGACCGGCGCACGATCGTTCCGAGCTCGGGCGCGTCGTAGTAGTCGAGCCGAAACGTCATGCCGAAGCGGTCGCGAAGCGGTGTCGTCAGGAGGCCCGTCCGCGTCGTCGCCCCGATCAGCGTGAACGGCGGCAGGTCGAGCGTGAGCGTGCGTGCAGCGGCGCCTTGACCGACGATGATGTCGAGTCGGAAGTCCTCGAGGGCCGGGTAAAGGATCTCTTCGATCGCGCGGTTCAGCCGGTGGATCTCGTCGACGAAGAGGACGTCGTGCCGCTCGAGGCCGGTGAGGATCGCCGCCATGTCGCCCTTGCGCTCGAGCGCGGGACCGGCGACGCAACGGATGCCGACGCCGAGCTCCTCACGCACGATGAACGCGAGGCTCGTTTTGCCGAGCCCGGGCGGCCCGACGAGGAGCACATGGTCGAGCGGCTCGTCGCGCGCCTTCGTCGCGTCGAGCGAGATGGCGAGCTGCTCCTTGATCCGCTCCTGCCCGACGAACTCGGCCAGGCGCCGCGGACGCAGAGACTGTTCGAGGTCTTCTTCCTCGGGGACGACCGCTGGCGCCAGGAACTGAGTGGACATGTCTAGGCCGCTTTTAGCGCTTCGCGGACGCGTTCCTCTGGCGGAAGCTCCGGATCGACCCGCGCCAGCGCCAGCTCCGCCTCGCCGAGCGAGTAGCCGAGCTCGACGAGAGCGTCGCGGGCGACGAGATGCGGCTGGCTCCCGCTCTCACTTCCACCCGCTGAGGTGATCGGCACCGGCGCCTCGCCGATCTTCTCCTTCAGCTCGAGCACGATCCGCTCGGCAGTCTTCTTCCCGATTCCGGGGATGGCCTGGAAGCGCGCTGTGTCCCCGAGCACGATCGCGCGGCGCAGGTCGGCCGCCGGGGAGCCGGAGACGATTGCGAGCGCGACCTTCGGGCCGATGCCGTTCACGGACAGGAGCTGGAGGAAGAGCTCACGCTCGGCCGCCTCCACGAACCCGTACAGCTGCAACGCGTCCTCGCGCACGTGCAGGTAGGTGTGCAGCGCGACCTCCGCCGCACCGTCGGCGGCGCGGATCGCCGAAGGCGTCGCGGCCACGAGATAACCGATGCCCCCGACGTCGACGACGAGCCCGTCCGGCGTGTTCGCCACGGGCTTGCCCCGAAGATGCGCGATCATCCCGCGATCCTCAGCAGAGGCGGCGCAAGCGCATGGCAGATCGCGACGGCGAGCGCATCGGCGGCGTGGGTCGAGGCAGGCTCGACCTCGAGCCCGAGGATCACCTTCACCATCTTCTGCACCTGCTGCTTTTCGGCGCGCCCGTAGCCGCAGACCACCTGCTTGACGCGGGCCGGCGGATATTCAGCGCACTCGACTCCCGCGTTAGCGGCCGCGACCATGACGGCCCCGCGTGCCTGCCCGACGGAGAGTGCGGTGCGGGCGTCGGCGCCGACGAACGACTCCTCGATGGCGACGGCATCTGGGTGATGCACCTCGACGAGCTCGGCCACGGCGTCGAAGATCGTCTTCAGCCGTGCCTCCGGCCGCTCGGAGGCGGCTGTTTTCCACCACCCGTGGTCGATGGCCCTGAGGCGCCCGTCTCTTTCGTGGACGATCCCGTACCCGCAAGAAGCCGTCCCTGGATCGATGCCGATGACCTTCACGGTCAGAGGTTAGGGAGTGACCCGGACGTATCCTTCCGGCGATGCCCGGGGACATCTGGCTGACCTTCCCGGACGGGAAGGAACACGAGCTGAATGAAAGCGTCACGATCGGACGCGACGACTCGAACGATCTGACCTTCACGTCGGCCACCGTCAGTCGCGACCACGCTGCCCTTACGGTCATGGAGGGCCGCTGGTACGTCGAGGACCGGGGCAGCTTCAACGGCACGTTCCTGAATGGGACCCGGGTACAGCCTGGAACGCCTCTCCCGTTGCGGCATGCCGACCGCATCGGAATCGGCGCGGAGACGGTCCTCTTCTCCTGGCCTGCCCAGCTGCAGGATCCGGACACGACCGAACCGCTCGAAGAGGTCACGCCCGCGGATTCCGCGCAGCTGTCCTCGTTCCAGCGCCAGGTCGTGCAGTCCCTGTGCGGACCGTGGCTCGCGGGCGCCAGTCTCGAGACCCTGCCGTCGAACGAGCAGATCGCCGCAGAACTCGGGACGCCCGGCGCGACGGGAACCGTCAAAGCAGCACTTCGCCGCATCTATGCGAAGGCCGGGCTCTCGGATCAGCCCGCACACGCGAAGCGCCGCGCACTCTGTCGCGTCGCACGCCAGCGCGGTTGGGTCTAGAAAAACGGCGAGGGAGCACGCGGCTCCCTCGCGACCCCTCCGTTCGAGCTGCGAAGGCTAAGCCAAGCCGCCGAGACCGGGGTGGCGGCGTGAGTAACCGGGGTGACCATGGAACATGTCCCTACGACGCGACGGTCTCGAGGACGCGCTCCGGGATGTCGAAGTTCGCGTAGACGTCCTGGACGTCGTCGTTGTCCTCCAGCTCCTCCATCAGCCGCACGATCTTCTTCGCCGAGGATTCGTCTGCGACCTCGATGGTGGTCTTCGGCACCATCGTCAACTCCGCGGAATCGACGGGAATGCCCGCCGCCTCGACTGCCTCGCGTACGGCCGTCAGGGCCTCCGGTGCCGACACGACCTCATAGGTCGAGCCGTCGAGCTTGACGTCGTCGGCGCCGCCTTCGGCAGCGGCCAGTGTCAGCTCATCTTCGTCGACGCCGTCCGCCGCCACGACGACCACGCCGCGGCGCTCGAAGAGCCAGGCGACTGCGCCCGAGGTCCCGAGGTTGCCGTCGTTTTTGTCGAACGCATGGCGAACGTCCGACGCGGTCCGGTTGCGATTGTCCGTCAGCGCCTCGACGATCACCGCGACGCCGTTCGGCCCGTAGCCCTCGTAGACGACCGTCTCGAAGGCCTGCGCATCGGAGTCAGCCCCCGAGCCGCGCGCGATCGCGCGCTCGATGTTGTCCTTCGGCATGGAATAGGAGCGCGCCTTCTCGATCGCGTTCTGCAACGCGAGGTTGCCGGCTGGATCGGGTCCCCCCTCCTTCGCCGCGACGATGATCGCGCGCGAGAGCTTCGAGAACAGCTTGCCGCGCTTCGCATCGGCGGCGCCCTTCTTGTGCTTGATCGACGACCACTTGCTATGCCCTGACACTCATCGCCTCCTGTACCGCACTCAAGAACAACTCGTGCACCCGCGTATCTTCCGTCAGCTCCGGGTGGAACGATGCCACGAGGATCCGCCCGTCGCGAACTAGCACGGGCTCGCCCTCGTGCTCGGCGAGCACCTCGACGTCTTCACCCGTTACCCGTACCCGCGGCGCCCGGATGAAGACTCCGCGGAGTGGCCGCTCGTCCCCTGCAAGCTCGAGGTCGGCCTCGAAGGAGGCCACCTGGCGCCCGTAGGCGTTCCTGTCGACCTCCACGTCGGCGAGACCGAGGTGGTTGCGATCCAGGACGATCATGCCGGCGCAGGTACCGAGGATCGGAGCCTCGAACGCCCGAATCGCCTCGTCGAGCCCGTACAGCTTCATCAGCCGCATGAACGTCGTGGACTCCCCACCCGGGACGACCAATCCGTCGAGCCCGGCGAGCTCCTCCGGCTTCCGGATCTCCACCGGTTCAGCGCCGAGCCGGCGCAGCATCGCCTCGTGCTCGCGGAAGTTTCCCTGGACTGCCAGTACGCCGATCCGCATTTGAGACCAAGTGTAGATTCGTCTACCCTGAGAGCGTTCCGAGGGGCTCCAAGGGGAGGAGAATTCGTGAAACGTCTGTGGCTGTTGGCGCCTGCCGCCGTGCTTTCGCTGGTGCTCGTCTCGTCCATCCCGGCGGCGAAGCCGGGTCCCGGCACTTCGACGGGGACCGGGCGCGTCTTCGTGCCCAACCCGGTCCAGTCACTGGGTAACGAGTCGCTTACCGACCAGAAGGACTCAGATTCGGCCGTGCCGGCCAACGCGTACTACGCAGTGACGCTCACCAATCTCGACGGCAGCGGCTTCCTGCGCGGTGACTGGGCGAACATAGTGAGCGAGACCGGGAATCGCGCGTACTCGCCCACGAACACGTTCAACTACACCCGCAGTCAGGACGAGTTCGAGCAAGTGATGGCGTACTTCTGGATCACCGAGGCCCAGAAGTACATCCAGAGCCTCGGCTTCGGTACGCAGTACCCGCCGGTTAACAAGGAGTCTCAGGACGTCCGGATCAACCAGTGGGGCCAGGACAACTCATTCGAGACCGACCACCCGAAAGACGAGCTCCGCTTCGGGAAGGGCGGCGTTGACGACGCCGAGGACGCCGAGGTGATCCTCCACGAGTACGGCCATGCCATTCACGATGGCTCCGGCTTCGTCTTCGGCAGCGAGGAAGCCGGCGCGATCAGCGAAGGCTTCGGCGACTACTGGGCTGTCGACTTCTCGGACATTGTCGCGAAGCGCATGGGCGTGCCCGAGCTCGAGCCGCTGCCGTGCGTGATGGACTGGGACGCGACGTTCTACACCTCGACCGTCCCGCACTGCCTCCGGCGGCTCGACACGAATCTGCACTACCCCGCCGACCTCGACGGCGAGGTTCACGACGACGGTCGCATCTGGTCACGCGCACTCTGGGACATCCACGAGAGCGTCAAGAACCCGATGGCGGACACGATCATTCTCAAAGGGCAGATCGGCTTCACGGGCAAGACGATGACCGACCTCGCCAATAGCACGATCTCGACGGCGCAGAGCCTCTATGGCAGCAGCGTGGCCGCGAAGGTCCGCGCCGCGTTCCACGCCCGCGGGATCGTCTAGGACAGCTCGACAAGACAGCTCGCGGCTTCGGCCGCGGGCTGCTCTTGCTACCAGCCGCGCGTCTCGAGTAGCTCTTCAGGCGCGAGCGCTGCGGCCGACAGGCCGCTCATCGCATCGCCCAAGCCCCGGGACACGCGTGCCAGGATCTCAGCGTCGTTGTAGTGCGTCGTCGCCTCGACGATCGCTTTCGCACGCTCGCTCGGATTGTCCGACTTGAAGATCCCTGAGCCGACGAAGACGCCGTCCGCGCCGAGCTGCATGCAGAGTGCCGCATCCGCCGGTGTCGCGATTCCGCCGGCCGTGAAGGTCACGACCGGCAGCCGGCCGTTCTCCGCCACCCAGCGCACGAGCTCGACGGGAGCCTGGAGGTTCTTCGCCTCGCTGTACAACTCATCGGGATCCATTGCGCCGAGTCGCTTGATCGATCCGAATACGGAACGCATGTGCGTTACCGCGTTGACGATGTCGCCGGTCCCCGCCTCACCCTTCGTCCGGATCATCGCGGCGCCTTCGGCGATGCGACGGAGCGCCTCGCCGATGTTCGTGCAGCCACAGACGAACGGGACGGTGAACTTCCACTTGTCGATGTGATTCGCCGTGTCCGCAGGCGTCAGAACCTCGGACTCGTCGATGTAGTCGACCTCGAGCGCCTCCAGGATCTGCGCCTCGACGAAGTGGCCGATGCGCGCCTTCGCCATGACGGGGATGCTCACCGTCGCCTGGATCTCGATCACCTTGTCCGGGTCCGCCATCCGAGCGACTCCGCCCTCCCGGCGGATGTCCGCCGGAACCCGTTCGAGCGCCATCACCGCGCAGGCGCCAGCCTCCTCGGCGATCCGCGCCTGATCGGCGTCGGTGACGTCCATGATCACGCCGCCCTTGAGCATCTCGGCGAGGCCGCTCTTGACTCGCATCGTCCCGATCTCAGCCATCGCCGGTGATTCTATCCGGAGGGCTCAGCCCTTCAGACAGGCGACCACCTTGTCCAGCTCCTCCTGCGGTGGCGTGACCGTCCAGAGGAGGACGGCGTTCTTCTCGGTCCGCATCACGTCGGTGATGTGCGGCTTCAGCTTCTTCGGCGCGAAACGCTTGAACGCCCCGGCGATCTGGATCGCGTCGTCGGAGTTCTGGCCGAAGGCGATCGTGAGAGCGTTCCCGACCTCGTTCGCCCGCAGGCCCCCGTTCGGGGCGTTGGCCGCAACCACGCCGACCTTGGCGTCGTCGGTCGTGACGGTATAGCCCTTCCCGCTGAGGCACTTCGCTGTCGGATCGGACTTGTAGGTCGAGGGCTCGCCGGAGGTGCAGCCCGTGAGCGCAAATGCCGGCAGCAGGAGGACAAGGAGCACGAGACGCATGGCGGGCGGGACTGTACCGAGCGCCCAGGACCGCCCGGGTTCGGGGACGAGTCGACTAGCGGGCTCGGCCAGGCTCCGCCGAGCGGAGCAGCAGGGCGCCGCAGGCCAGCGCTGCAAGCGTGACGACCGGCATCTCCCAGTCCCAGTCGATGCCCGCGTGAAGAACGAACGCGACGTAGGCCGGGGCGGCAGCCGTGACGATCGGGCTGTCTCGGTTCCGGAGAGCCACCAGGAGCGGGAGCCCGAAGACCGTCAGCATGAGGAGCAAGCCGAAAGGGCCTACTTCGGCCAGCGTCTCGAGATAGAGACTGTGTGCGTCCTGGACGTTGACCGGGAGTGGGCGCTCCGCGTGCCAGCTAAGTGCATACGTGCCGGCGCCCGAACCGAGGAATGGGTGCGACTGGTAGTCGTGCCAGGCGGCTGCCCAGTAGTAGGGACGCTGCTCACCGAACGGATTGGTTGGTGACAAGACGATCACGGCCGCAACACAGCCGAGCGCGGCCGCAAACGCAATCCGCCCGGGCGACCGGAATCGTTCGAGACGATCTGCCGCTGATGGGGCAACCACCGCGCCGAGCACCGCGACAAGTACGAGGGCCGCCGTCCACCCGGAATGTGGCGTGTGTGCCTGATCCCACCGCGCTGCAACCCACGCAGCGGCGCCGGCCGGGATGACACTTGCGCCGATCGTTCCGAAAAAACGCGGGCGATTCGTCTCGAGACCGCACCGCATGACAAGTCCCACGGCAAGCGCGAGCCACGCGCCGCGGCTCGACGTCAGGAGCAGGCCGGCCGGCAAGAGAGCGAGGCCAGCGAAGGCGAGCGAACGCAGCCAAGCCCTTTCCGACGATGCGACTTCGACGCAGAGGAGTAGCGCGACAGCGGCGAGAATTCCCAACGAGTTCGCGTAGCCCACGGGCCACGCGAGCGGCCCACTCCCGGGCCGGCCCAGCAGGAGCTCGTGCAGTGTGGCGACCGCCACCACGCTCGCAAGCGCCGCTGCCAGCGCGAGAATCACTGACCGGCGGCCCGGACGTGTGAGCAGACAAGCCCCGAAGCCGGCGAGATAGAGCAATGCCCGCTTACCCTCTTGCAGCGAGCTGTTCGGAGCAGCCGACCAGACCACCGACAGAGAGACGAGCGCGACCAATGAGGCCAGCGCTGCAAGAACGACGAGCTCCTGGCACGAAAGCGTGATCCTCGGCCGCAACCAAAAGCCGACGGCAGCGACGCACAACAGGCAGACCGTGGCGCGGGCCCACGTCGCTGGGTGGTAGCCGCCCTGCGCGAACGCGAGGGCGATCAGCACCGTCGCAACGGCAAACGCACCGGCGGCGTCGCCGCCGGTGCGTCCGCGGAAGGTTCTGTCAATGACTCACCTTCGTGGGCGTTGCGATTGCCTCGTTGTCTGCTGGAAGCGCGTCGCGTGCGCCGATGATCGTCGCGACCGCCTTGAACGTCACCTTGCCCGTGATGCCGTCGTTCGCCGTGAACGTGTAGTTGAACGTGAACGGCGTTGTCTGGTTCTTCCCTCGCGGGGTGAGTGACTGGGTGAGAGTTCCCACCAGTTCGAAGCCACCAGGAACGCTCTTCAACAGCTGGACCTGAATCATCTCCGGGTAGCGCAGGTCGAAGACGCTTGCCTGGATCTGACGCGTCTGGCCGACATTTCCACTCTGCGGGGCGGCGATCTTCGAGACGCCCACGTCGTGCGTCTTCACGTGAACGACTCTCTTGATCGATGCCGTTCGGCCGTCAGTCGTGGTGACCGTCAGCTCCACGGTGTAATCGCCGTCCGCGGTGTAGCGATGGAGCGGGCAACAGCCGGTCTCCGTCGCACCGTCCCCGAACTTCCAAGCCTGGGATTGAATCCCCGCCTGGCCGGGATCAACCGATTGATCGAAGAACTGGATGGTCTCGTAGATGTTCGGGTCGGAGACGGACTGGAAGAAGTTCGCCTGTGGCGGCGGAGCAACATCGAGGTGGAATGTCAGGGGACCACGTTGTCCGAAGACGCCGCCCGCCTGGAAGTAGTAGGTCGTCCCGGCGTCCACGTGGATTGTCAGCAGCCCGCCGAATGCGCGGCAGCCGAGCTGGCTCAGCCCGGAAACCGAGCTGCCGGTGTAGACCGCAAGCTCCGTGGAGAAGGACGCGCTGACGCTCGCCGAGACCGAACCGCTCGACGAAGGCGTGTAGGCCCACCAGACGCTTCCTGCCGGGAGGCTCCCGAAACACGAGGGCGTCGGCTCCCCGGCCTCGAGAGTTGCAGCGGACGTGTCCGCCGACGCGTCGTAAGCCAGCGGGCTGACCGGGGCGGCGTTGGCAAAGTCGTCGTTGCCCGGCGCCTCGATGCGGTGAAGATCTACGTGGATCTCACCTGCTCCACCGAAGATGCCGCCGGCCTGGATGTAGTAGGTCACACCCGCCTGTGCGGTGAACGGCACCGAGCCCCCGTTCTGAGCACAGCCGACGTTGCTCAGACC